>Ga0210410_10000004_pt1 | contig 567131 bp, 506 predicted proteins | sample IncBWC4MmetaG_FD_161058 | JGI IMG/M metagenome (GOLD analysis project Ga0210410, IMG submission 161058) | Forest soil microbial communities from Barre Woods Harvard Forest LTER site, Petersham, Massachusetts, United States - Inc-BW-C-4-M | ecosystem: Environmental > Terrestrial > Soil >...
GAGCTTTGGTTGGTAGAGCAAAAGCAACAGCTTCAACGAGAGCGAAATGGCGCTCTTCTCCGAGTGCATGCTGTCGTGTGCTCGAAACCACTTGACACCGCCGACATTGTCAGAGAGGCGATTTAACGCCAACTGACCTGGTGGATAGCGATAGCGTTCTAGGCCAATGACCACGCTGCTGATCTGGTGATGCAAGAGTCGGAAAACAGCAAGCCACCCGACGACACTCAGCTAGTAGCCTTGAACTTCGCGACGATCGCCGTGATGTCGTCGTGTTGTTCCTGAGAACTAAATCGCCGAACACCATCCACGATTGCGGTCAACAAAGCCTGGCAGGGCAAGTCCTTATGTTGCTGAAGCGATTCAATCAGGCACTGCTCGCCAAATTCCTCTCCTCGCTCGTTACAAGCTTCGGTAATGCCATCCGTGTAAAGCGCAAGCACGTCCCCGGGAGAAAGCCGCTGCTCACGCATCGAGCAATTCCAGTCTCTGAACAGCCCGAGCAGCGTGCTGGTGGACTCGAGCCGATCCACCTTTCCGTCGCGTCCTACCAAGAGGCCTGACAAATGGCCGCAATTGACGTAGCGCAGTCGCCGCGTCGGCTCGTCGTACTCGGCAAACAAAAGCGAGGCATAGGCACTGTCGCCGGTGTTGTCATAGAAGAGGCGGTTCACAGACCGGAGCAACGCCTCGGGCTGATCGATGGCTAGCGCCGTCTGGCTCCGCAGGCTGGCCTGCAAATTCGCCATCAGCAGAGCTGCGGCAATCCCCTTGCCGGAAACATCGCCGATGATCAACCCCAGCCGCTGCGGCCCGAGATTCAGGAAATCGAAATAATCCCCTCCCACCTGGCGCGCCTGCAGGCAGATACCCGCGTACTCCAGCGTTTCAAACTCCGGCTGAATCTGCGGAAACAACCGCGCCTGCACCTGCCGGGCTATTTCCAGTTCCTGGGCGGTGCGGCGTTCGGATTCGAGCTTCTCGGCGTACGCCTGCCGGCGCAACTCCAGGCTTTGCCTCACCTCATCGAACCCTTCCAGGCCAAACGCATTCCCGTCCGGATCCTCGAAACGCGCATAGGTGCCGCCCCAGCCCGGCGTCTCTGGAGCAGTTGAGAAACGAACACCGCGTTCGCTCCATTCTTTGTACTTGGCCTGGACATCTTCGGTCATGAATAGGACCCAACGGTAGCCGCCAATCAGTTTGTATTCCGGCGCGTCGGGCTTTGGTTCAACCAGCGCAAGATTCGCGCTGCCGTCAGGAGGCGCCACTTCGATCCAGCGTTCGCCGGTGGGAAGGCGTTGTTCTGTGATAAGTTCGAAGCCCAATTGTTGCAGGTAGAACGGCTTACTCACTTCCAGATCGCGGACGAAAACGACGATGTCCTGAATTGACAGGTAGGGCTCTTCGCGGCCCGGGCGAAGCACGGTCCGGTTCGCCCACGAGAGAAAGGCATCGCTGGCCATCGGCGTGATTATAACGGGCCAGGTAGGTGTTGAAATCACGCCATAGCGCTCATTGAAGGATTTTGAGTATAACGGCGATTTAGTGACAGTTAGCTAACCAATGAGCGCCACGGCCCGCCCTGAATTCGTTACTTAATCGTTTTCTGGCGCTGTTGCAGTTTCGAGTCAAAGTCGATGGAAATTTGCACTTCCCCCGGGGGAGAATCCACTTTAGCAGCGCTGTGCCCCTTCGCATCCATCGTTATGTTCATGGTGCCGTCCGGCTGCGCACCGTCGATGCAAGCGTCGATGTCACCTTCGAACTTCATCAAAACGGGGTCATCCAACCGCATTGGCCCAAATTTCGTCAGCCATAGCTCCATGAATATTTTGATATGACCGAACTCCACTCCATCGCGCATTTCTGTTGATTTCAGCGTTGCCTTCACGGTGGATCTCTTGAGGTCGATGCCATCACCGATTTCGAGGCCCTGTGCGATCGTGGCAATATCCGGCATCCATTGTTCGCCAACCGCAACCGGACTCTTTGGCGCGAATATCTCCTCACCGGAGAGTTTGCCCGGTTCAGTCTCACTGTCCCACAACCCAGCCAGGACGGTTGCATCTTCCGTTGAGACCGGCTTACCGTCGTCAAAAGCAAAGTGCTTCTTGCTTGCCGGGTCTTTGGTGACGACCACTGTTCGGCCCTGAAATGCGAAGGGCACGTCCTGATCCTCGCGGTGTTGCGTCGCCTTGCTGAAGGTCCATCGCGACACCGCCGGCTTACCATCCTCTATTTTGCTGATCACTTCGACCGCGGCGAAGGAGCGCGACCGATTATCCTCCTGCTGTGTCAAGATTTTGCCATCGCCATTTAGCACTTTCATCATCATTGCTTGCGAATCGTCTTGCGATAGTTCGCTCTTGTGGCCCTCAACAGCATTCTTCCAAGTCAGCTTCAGGTCATATTTCTTGGGCTGGTCCTGGGCGCTCATTCCGAGAGCGGACAGGCAGGCGATTGCAAATGCCGCGCAGACTCGGCGGCGTTTGTTTCTAGTCATCTTCAAAACAAGAGTTCCACGAGTCATAGAACAACCCTTCAGCCCCAATGCAGCCACCGCGTAAGCCGCGACAGATACATTTGAATCCACACGCAGATTCTACGCGCTCACCAACTGCTGTTAACAGTCATTTCACTCATTGACCTTCCGCACGAATCTCTACGTGACAGCCTTCGGTTGCAAGCTCACGGATCAGGTCAACGAAATCATCGGCTATCTGCTTCGCTGATGGGGCTATCTTGTCGTAGTCCTGGATCACCAGCCTGTACGGCACTTCAACGGCGTTCCTTCATGCCGCAATCATAGCTGACGAGAACAGGCGATTACACTCAAACCCCCACTCCGCCGCAGCCGAGTATGCGCCCGCTTGCCGTCCCCTCCTTCCACCTTGTTTATCCACTGATCCGCCAGCGCTTGCTTTAAACTGAGAGCTGAGAACTCTTTTGAAAGCTTTCCTCACAGGCGCAACCGGATTCCTAGGCTCCCACGTGGCCCGGATTCTCTCCGATCAGGGAGCCGACCTCCGCTTGCTAGTCCGCCCCACCAGCAATCTGAACAATCTCGAAGGCCTCCGCGCCGAAACCGCAACCGGCGACCTGCGCGATCCCGCTTCGCTCGAAAAAGCAATGTCAGGCTGCGAAGTAGTCTTCCACGTCGCCGCCGACTACCGCCTCTGGGTGCGCGATCCCAACGACATGTACCGCTCGAACGTGGAAGGCACGCGCGCCATTCTCCAAGCCGCGCGCAAAAATTCAGTCCGCTGCGTAGTCTACACCTCCAGCGTGGCCACCATGGGCTTCACCGGCAACGGCCGTCCCGCCGACGAAGATTCTCCCGTCTCCCTAGCCGACATGATAGGCCACTACAAGCGCTCAAAATTCATGGCGGAACAAGTAGCGCTCGAAGCCGGCCGCACCGGCATGCGTGTAGTCACCGTGAATCCCACCACCCCTGTTGGCGAACAAGATGTCAAACCCACTCCCACCGGACGAATCGTCGTAGACTTTCTAAAGCGCAAGTTCCCGGCATATGTCGAGACAGGATTGAATCTGGTCGACGTCCGGGAATGCGCCCGCGGCCACATCGCAGCCATGGAAAAAGGCAAAAGCGGCGAACGCTACATTCTGGGCGGTGAGAACCTTACGTTGAAGCAGATTCTCGACAAGCTCGGCGCAATCTCCGGCCTGCCGTCGCCGAAAGTGAAGCTGCCGTACTTCGTAGCCTATGCAGCCGGTGCCGTGGATCAAACGATTTCCGGCCGCCTGCTGGGCCGCGAGCCCCGTGCCACCATCGAAACCGTGCGCATGGGAAAGAAAAAAATGTGGGCCAGTTCCGGCAAAGCCGAGCGCGAGTTGGGATGGAAGACCCTCCCCGCCGACGCCGCTCTACGCCGCGCCGTGGAATGGTTCCGGGCCAACGGTTATGCCTAGACTCGCCATCGTCGCCGCGCTGGAGCGCGAAGTCAGCACTCTGATCCAGGGCTGCCGCCGCGTCCAGCAAGATTACGAAGGCCGCAGTTTTATTTTCTTTGAGCGGGACGACATGGTCGCCGTCTGCGGCGGCATCGGAGCAGACGCCGCCCGCCGCGCCGCCGAAGCCGTGATCTCCCAATACCGTCCCACCATCGTCCAGTCCGTAGGCTTCGCCGGAGCACTGACCGCAAACATGCGCATAGCTGAAATTTTCACACCCGCCGTTGTAATCGATGCCCGTGACGGAAGCCGCACCGAGATCGACGGTGGAACCGGTACGCTGGTAACTTTCATGGAAGTGGCAAGCGCAGCCCAAAAAAGCAATCTGGCCCAGGCCTATGGCGCCCAAGCCGTCGACATGGAAGCCGCCGCCGTAGCCGCCGCAGCCCGCGCCCACGGCATCAAGTTCGCCACGATCAAAGTAATCTCCGACGAGTTAACTTTCGAGCTGCCGCACACCGCCCGCTTCATAGGCGCCCAAGGCCAATTCCGCACCGCCAGCTTCGCCCTGTTCGCCGCGCTGCGGCCATGGCTCTGGGGCCGCGTCGCCACTCTAGCCAGCAACAGCAGAAAAGCATCCCAAGCGCTGGGCCAGCATCTCGAGCGCTTCCAAAGAAACTCGATCCCGGCAACACCTGCGTCCCAACCGGCGGCCACAGCCGGATTCACTTCCCGGAGCCCCAAATGAAATCAAGCATCCTGGTTCCAATCGTTCTCTGTGCCGCGCTGCCTCTAGCCGCCCAGTCCGCGCCCTCTTCCATCTATGCCGAAAGCTTCCGCCATGGCTCGACCCAAATCGTGGAAGAAAGTTTTTCGGTCAGCCTCTCGCCCCAGAATCAGAGCTACCGGGAGCGCATCAAGGATTCCCATGGCGCCGACCGCTACATTTTCTCCATCATTCCTCAAGGTCCGCTGGGTGACACGAAAATCACCTCCTGGGTTGTCAAACTGGCGGATCTCCACCACCCCATTTACGATAATGTGCTGCTGACCTCCCTGGACCCGTCATCTGATCCCAGAGATGCCTTATGGCGGCTGGAGCCCACAACCTTTGCCCGCGTTCCCGTGGACGCGAGGCGCGTGATCAAGGTCGACAGTTTTTACGTTGTGTTGCAAGTGAAGGCGCATCATTTCACCCCGCCGGATTCCCCTTATCTGGACTCGATGGCGGTGGACGTGGAGTTCCGCGATACCGACCCGAGACAGCCAGCGGCTACTGAAAAATAGCGTCCTACAGGCATGAAACGCACTCTAAGCAGGGTTCATCTAATCAAGGTTAATCTATAAGGTAATGGGCATTGCCGGACAAATCGCCATCGAAGACCACAGCCAGTCCATTCCGGCGACCATGCTGGCCGCCGTTTACCGAGGACTAAACGACGTCCGCCTAGAAACCGTCCCCGTACCCAAAATTGGCGCGGGCGAGTTGCTCCTCCGCGTGCACACCTGCGGCGTCTGCGGCACAGACCTGAAAAAGATCGCTTCCGGCTCCCATTCCGCCCCGCGCATCTTCGGCCATGAAACCTCCGGCGTGGTCGCGGCCGTAGGCGCCGGAGTCACAAAATACGCCCCCGGAGACCGCGTCGTGGTCTTTCATCACATCCCCTGCCGCCAGTGCTACTACTGCCGCCACAAAACCTTCGCGCAGTGCCCCACTTACAAGAAAGTCGGCTGCACCGCTGGATTCGAGCCTTCCGGCGGAGGTTTCGCCGAATACGTCCGCGTCATGGATTGGATCGTCGAGCAGGGCACCGTCAAAATCCCGCAAGGCGTCTCCTTCGAGCAGGCCTGCTTTGTAGAGCCAGTCAATACCTGCATGAAAGGCATCGAGGCCCTGCGACTCCAACCCGGCGAGACCGTTTTGGCCATCGGCCAGGGTCCTATAGGCATCATATTAAGCGTCCTAGCACGTAGGGCAGGGGCCACGGTTATTACTTCCGATTTGTATCCCGAGAGGCTTAGAATAGGTAAAAGCCTTGGTTTTGATCAGATAATTGATGCGTCCCAGCAGGACGCGGTTCGCTCAGTGCGGGAGCAGACCGAAGGGCGTGGTGCGGACGCTGTGATGTTGGCTGTGGGCAGCAATGCCCTGATTCGTCCAGCGATGGATGCAGCCCGCCCCGGCGGTCGGGTGTTATTGTTTGCGCAAACGCAACGCGGCGAGACCGTGGTCGATCCAGCCGCGATTTGCGTCGACGAGAAGGCGCTGGTCGGTTCTTATAGCGCCTCGGTGAATTTGCAGGAGGAGTCAATTCGTTTCGTCATGAACCGTGAAATGGATCTGGAACAGTTGATCAGTCACCGGTTTCCGTTGCAGGACGCTGCGCAGGCTTTGGATCTAGCGGCCCACCCGCAGCCCGCATCGATGAAAGTCGTGATTCAGCCCGGTCTTTCCTGGGAAGGAAGCAATCAGTGAACGGAAAAATGACAGCCGCTGTCTTGTACGGCAAAGAAGATCTCAAGATTGAACGAGTACCCATCCCTCGCGTGGAAAAGGGAGAGGTACTGGTCAAAGTGCAGGTGGCGCTCACCTGTGGCACCGACCTCAAGGTGTATCAGCGCGGCTACCATGCCCGCATGATCGTGCCTCCCGCCCTCTTCGGACACGAATTGGCCGGAGTGATCGAGGAAGTCGGCGAGGGCGTAGTCAGCTTCAGGAAGGGCCAGCGCGTGGTCGCGCTCAACTCCGCCCCCTGCCAGATGTGCTTCTATTGCTCCAAGCACCAGGAAAATCTGTGCGAAGACCTGCTCTTCAACAACGGAGCCTACGCGGAATACATCCGCGTCCCGCGCCGCATCGTCGAAGCCAACATGCTTGTCATCCCGGAGAAAGTCAGTTTCGAAGACGCCGCCATGACCGAGCCTCTGGCCTGCGTGCTGCGCGGCCTGCATGAAACCGGAGTTGAGATCGGCGACACCGTCACCATCATCGGCGGCGGCCCCATCGGCCTCATGTTTGTCCAGGTGGCCCGCGCCATCGGTTGCAACGTAATCTCGGTAGTCAAGCGCGACGAGCAAGTAATCGCCGCCAAGCACATGGGCGCGCACGAAATCGTGCAACTCACCAAGGTCCCGAACGTCATCGAAGCGGTGCGCGCACTGACTCCGCAAAAACGCGGTTGCGACGTAGTCATCGAGGCAGTAGGACGTCCCGAAGCCTGGGAGTGGACGGTAGAAATGGTCCGCAAGGGCGGCACTGTAAACTTTTTCGGCGGATGCGCCAGTGGCAGCAAAGTGCAGCTCGACACCAACCGCCTGCACTATTCCGAGATCACCCTGAAGGCCACGTTCCATCACACGCCCGAAACCGTGCGCCGCGCCTTCGGCCTGATCGCCGCAAAAAAAATCCGCCCCACCGACTACATCACCGGCGAAGCCCCGTTGTCGAGTCTGCAAAAAGTCCTTCGACACATGCTAAACCGCGGCGGCGACATCAAAACGGCAATCATCCCGGGCCACTGATTGACAGCGATTGGTACGAGAGCTGGCAGGAAAAAAGGCCTGTCATGCTGAGCGGAGGTTGTGCGTCGCGAATGCGAAGCACAACCGCAGTCGAAGGACCCCTTGTACCCGCGCAGTTCCTACGGCGATGCAAGGCGTTCTCACGATGCACAAGGTTTTGCTGGTGACCGGTGGCCGTGGTCGGCATGGTTCGGGGAGGCACGACTTCATTCGACCCGAAACCCGAAATCGTTTTAAGATTTGAATGGCTCTTGCAACCCCAACTGATTCTCGCGTCTCCGCCGCGCTCGGCTGGTCTCGCCTCCCCGCCGAATACGCGATCCCACCGTCTGCCCCATCACTCGAGCAATCCCGCGAATACTGCCACCGCCTGGCCCGCTCCCACTACGAAAATTTCTCCGTAGCCACCTGGTTCCTTCCCAAACACCTCCGCCAGGATTTCCTTAACGTCTACGCCTACTGCCGCATCTCCGACGATCTCGGCGACGAAGTAGGAGACCCGACAGCAGCCTTGTCCCTGCTCGATGAATGGCAAACAGAACTGGACGCCTGTTACGCGGGCAATCCGCGGCACCCGGTCTTTGTCGCTCTCGCAGAGACGGTAAGAAAGTTTGAAATCCCCAAACACGAATTCTCCGATCTCCTAATCGCCTTCCGCCAGGACCAAACGGTTACGCGCTTCGAGACTTTCAACGACGTCCTCGGCTATTGCCGCTATTCGGCCAATCCAGTAGGCCATCTTGTCCTCTACCTCTGCGGCTATCGCGACGCCGAGCGCCAGCAGCTCTCCGACTACACCTGCACCGCCCTCCAGTTAGCCAACTTCTGGCAGGACGTCACCGTCGACTACAGCAAAGGCAGAATCTATCTCCCGCTCGAAGACCTGCGCCGCTATGCCGTCACCGAGCAAGACATCCAGCAAAACCGCAACACTCCCGCGTTCTGCCAGATGATGAAGTTCGAAGTCGAACGCGCCCGCGAATGGTTCGACCGCGGCCTGCCGCTGGTGAAAAAAGTAGAGAGAGAGCTGGCGGTAGATATCGAACTCTTCTCCCGCGGCGGCCAGGAAATATTAAACGCGATCGAACGCCAAAGCTTCGCCGTCCTCGGCCACCGCCCCGTAATCTCGAAATCACGCAAGCTGGCCCTGGTAGCGCGCGCCGCGTTGGGGAAGCTTTTATGAGCGCCGGAGCCCAGCAAGTGCTCATCCCGTGGACTCCCGCCCCGGCGCAGCTCCACATGGCGTATTCGGTCTGCCGCGGCATCACCCGCACCAACGCCAAGAATTTCTACTACGCATTTCTAGTTCTGCCCAAACGCAAGCGCCAGGCCCTCTGCGCCGTCTACGCCTTCATGCGCCGCTGCGACGACATCACCGACGACGCCACCGTCAGCCTCGAAGAGCGCCGCTTCAAGCTCGAGACCTGGCTCGCCGCCCTCCACCGCGCCCAGCAAGGCGAGCCCACCGACGACCCCATTCTCCTGGCCCTAACCGACGCCCAACGCCGCTACACCATCCCCGCCGGCCTGCTCGACGAACTAGCCATGGGCACCGCTATGGATGTAATCGATCCCTCAGATCCAAACCAAGCGGTTCCAGCCGCAGTTCCAAGCTTAACCGTCCAATACCACACTTTCGACGACCTCAAACTTTACTGCTACCGGGTGGCGTCAGTAGTCGGTCTCGTCTGTATCCACATCTTCGGATATCGCGATCCCGCCGCCGAGCCCCTCGCTGAGCGGTGCGGCCTCGCCTTCCAACTCACCAACATCATCCGTGACGTCAAAGAAGACGCCGCCATGGGCCGCGTCTATCTACCGGAAGAAGACCTGGCAAAGTTCGGCCTTTCCGCCGCCGACCTGCTCATAACTCCCGACCCCGCCAGCTTCCGCCCGCTGCTAGCCCTCGAAGCCGGCCGTGCCCGCGACCTCTACCAGTCCGGCGACCAACTGATCCCCTACATCGCCGAAGACAGCCAGCCCGCGCTCTGGGTGCTGATCAACATCTACCGCAAGCTGCTCGAAAAAATCGCTGCCCGCGACTACGACGTCTTCACCGCCAAAGTAAGTTTGACCGTCACCGAAAAACTCCGCGTGCTGGGACGAGGCTTCCTGCAACGCCTCACGTGATGCCGCCAGACTCCACCCAACCCACCGTAGCCATAGCCGGCGGCGGCCTAGCCGGCCTCGCCGCCGCCTGCGCCCTCGCCGACTCCAACTTCCGCGTAACCCTCTTCGAGCGACGCCCCTACCTCGGGGGCCGCGCTTCCTCCTACCAGCATCCCGGCACCGGAGAAGTAGTCGACAACTGCCAGCACGTCCTCTTCCGCGTCTGCACCAACCTCGTCGAGTTCTACCGCCGCATCGGCGTAGAAGATAAAATCCGCTGGTACGACGAAATGACTTTCATCGAGCCCGGCGGCCGCTCCACCGTAATGCACGCCTCCCCGCTCCCCGCGCCGCTGCACACCGCCCCATCATTCCTGCAATTTCCATTTCTCAACGCAAAAGACAAGCTCGCTATCTCCCGCGCCATCGCAGCTCTGACGCTGCGAAACCAGCCCGATACCGGCCGCTCCTTTCTAGACTGGTGCCACCAACACGGCCAGACGGAGACCGCCATCAACCGTTTCTGGAAACCAATCCTCATCAGCGCCCTAAGCGAAGACCTCGACCTGATTTCAATTTCCTACGCCGCTCAGGTAGTCCGCGAATCCATGAAGTCTCCCGCAGCCCGCCACATGGGCGTCCCCAGCATCCCTCTAACCAGCCTCTACAACGCAGCCGGAGACTACATCCGCGCCCGCCACGGCCAGATCAACTTCCGCAACTCGCTGGAATCTTTTTCCCGCAGCCCAGAGCAAGTTCAAATTCGCACCACAGAAGCAGAAGGGAACTACGACTACACGATCCTGGCCCTTCCCTTCGAAAGCCTGGACCGCGTCCTCCCCAAAACGCCGGAAGCCGCCCCGTTGCGCGAAAACCTAACCCACTTCGAACACTCTCCCATCACCGGCATCCATCTCTGGTTCGACCGCCAAATCACCGACCTGGACCACGCCGTCCTCCTGGACCGAACGACTCAATGGATGTTCCACAAGTCGCGCCTGCTGGATACCCGCGGGGCAAACTCAGAATCGGGAGGCAGCTATATCGAACTAGTAGTTAGCGCCTCAAAATCCCTCATCGACAGATCCCGCGCCGAAATCGTCGACCTCGCCCTAAAAGAAGTCCGCGAATTTTTCCCCGCCGCGCGCGAAGCCACACTCATAAAGTCCACGGTGATCAAAGAGCTTCACGCCGTCTACTCCCCTCGCCCCGGCATCGACGCCCACCGCCCGCCCCAATCCACCGCATGGCCCCGCGTCTTTCTGGCCGGCGACTTCACCGCCACCGGCTGGCCCGCCACCATGGAAGGCGCAGTCCGCAGCGGCTACCTCGCCGCCCAGGCCCTAACCCGTACCGCCGGAATAAAAGACAGATCCTTCCTGGTCCCCGACCTGCCTGCCTCCGGCCTCATGCGCCTGTTCACGCGCTGAGGCCCTCTCCGCCTCGACAAGCTTTGTGCCGCAGCCGCTACCTCTGTTCCACTTTCCGGAAAAAAGTCCAATTTCGGTTGACCTTGCAGCCTTTTCCGATATGATGTTGCGCGCTTTCCCGGCCCACAAAATGCGAACGGCGGAGGACCACTATGCCGGACGACCAAAGCCCCCTTGGACAAATCATTGATGGTTTCTTCGCCTTGATACGGACCCTGCCCGCGTGGCTCAGGGCCTTCGTGATCGTGGCCATCCTCATCGGCGGAGGAGTATTCGCCTATGAAGAATATTTTAAGAAAGAGGCGCCGGCCCCTCCTGTTGCAACCACTGCTGCGTCTTCCTCAACGTCCTCCACTGCAGCACAGGTCACGAATAACATCATCCTTCAGGGACCAGCCGCCGCTCCGCCTGCCGGCGCTCCCCCCGCAATCTCCGTCACCCAGGGTGGCACACACTACACCGGCGGTCTGTCCGACCCAGGAAATCCCCATGCCGACAATAACAATCCGCAGAACAAGGAGGCCGCGCACCAAGCCGCAGAGTATGACCGGGCAAACGGATATCACTTTGATCACGTCAACGACGAAAATCCTCCAGAGCAGTCGATCGGTACGGATATCAATGCGGATAACTATTTACACTATCGCTATTTTGAAAAGACCGACAAATGCATTTGGATCAACCGGCGACAGGCGGGCGTAAACCATAAGCAGTGGATAAAAGATCCCTTGAACCATCTCCACGACGTTGACATTCACGAGAGCGTGGAGCTCGAAAGATCTTCGAAACTTCTCGCTGAATCCTCAGCGGCGAGATCTTCAGAGCTGTTCCCGGATCTAATACCTGCCGCATCCGCCCAATCGGCGATTCCCAGCGAAAGTTTGCTGGAACCTGTGCAGGCGAACTTTTGTGTCAATCCCCATCCCGGGACTTTCACATACTGGTGGGGCCAGCCCATTGACGCCTGCAACAGCCCCATGTACCGCAAGTTTACCGATGGCTGCACCCACTACCAGATCTATAACCGCTGCGCCAACTCCTGGGACGGCCGCATCTTCTGGACATTCTGCCACCCCCCTCCACACGGCTAGGCGGGATGAGGGCCAACAAATCTTGTCATTCCGAGCCGGGCGAGGTGCCAATGCTAAAAATAGCCTTGTCACTCCGAACTGGCGGAACGCCCGGTGAGGAACCTGCTGTTTGTCGACGGCCAACTCATTCCCGCGGGCCCGGCTCGCCCAGCAAGTTCCATGCTTCGCGATACTTCTCGAATGGAGGATGCCGGTCGTGCCTGGTGCCAAAGGGATAGAGTGTGACGTCCAAGCGCTTGCCCAACGCCCGTACTGGAATCAGGTACCAAATCTGCTGGCCGTGGTTTCGTTTACCGCAGAACACGGCGGCCAGGAAGTCAATCTGTTTGGTGGTGTAGGGCATCCGTTTGCCACCGCTCCTCCAGCATGTGTGTACGGAGAAGCCGTTTTGATGCACATATCCGCTTCCTCTGACCTGCACGCGCCAAATCTTACCCCGGCCTCTATCGAGGATGACATCGTATCGCTCGTCATCGCCAATCGGCTTGGCCACGCCAAATCCACGACTTGAGGCCTCAACCATGAACAGCATCTCGAATATGTCGCCGCGATGCCTGCAGTTTCTTTGTCAGTCCAGTGCCAACCTTGACGGCTGCGATCTTTGTCTACGTTTTGCATCTCCTCGTCCCTCACCCGATCCCGAGACCAATCCCATACGTCGGTTACTCCGCTTCCGGGCACAAAAATGGCGCAAGGCCGAAAGCCCTGCGCCACATTTATTTACCCTCTATTATTAGAATATCAAATCGGAGGGGGTAAACCCGCCACATTTCGCAACTTTATATTTCAAGCCGAATGAACAACTTACAAGAAAATCATCAACTTTAGGGTCTTGACAAGTTTTCGAGCTATTCCAGACCCCTGTCATTCTGAGCATGCGAAAGGGTTGGCTCGTCGCTTTATAATCATTCCGGCCTAAAGGAAAACGTTCACATGAATGGCACAGCGCTCCGCGGCCTTCTTCCGCTGGTCGTCCTGTTTCTGGCCACGACCGCCTCCGCCCAAAATCGGCCATGGTGCGACAGCGGTCTGAGCCGGCCCGCCCCGCAGACCTCAACGGCCGCCGAACTTAAAAAAAAATTGCGCGAAGCCATCAACACACCAGATCCCATGGGCAACCGTCTTCTGCCCATCTCCCTCTCCATCACACTCTCCGGAACCGTTCAGCCCGACTCTGTCCACCAGGAGCACGATGAAGATATAACTTTCTGCCTGAAACTTGACCAGCAGTCGCAGCAGAACCTCCAGCATGAGCTCGGCGTCAACGCGCGCGATCTTCCAACAGAAATTCACATGGAAATCCTGCCCTACGCGCTCGACCGCAGCGGCAATGTGGTATTTCCAGGGTGGAAAGAGGGAAAAAAGGACAGAGTGCTTTTTGATGGCGAGCCGGTTCGGATAAATACGATGGGATGGTCGCCGCAGTTTGACAATCTACCAGGGAAAGAGAAGCGGCTCGATGGCAAGCATATCCAGGTCACAGGCAGCCTTGTCGTGGACCCCCACGAGAGCCTGCGTACGAGTCCCAAGGGCTCCCGTTGTGGACCGCAAGGTTGTCTCGAACTGCACCCGGTAGCCGTTATCACTCTACTCAACGACCCGGGAGTGCAATGATGCAGAGGAGGCCGCAAGGCTATCCTCGCTGCTACGCTATCCGGCCAGCAGCGCCACCCCAGCCGCCACCAGGGAAGCAGCAATCCATCGCCGCCGGTCCACCCGTTCATGCAAAAAGATTCTCGCCGCAAACGCGTTTCCAATAAATGTAAGCGAAGCGGCCGCAGGAGCCACCAGGCTCACGTCTCCCCACGAGAGAGCGAAGATCAGGCTGAAGAAGGCCACAGCCATGGCCATGACCCCAAAAAGAAAGTTAGGATTGCCCAGCGTCCGTCCGATCACCACGCCAAGCCCGGCCCGCCGCCGCAACGCGCCAACGTCCCCAACCCGCCGCATGGCCCGCGCCAAAAGCACATCGCCCACCACCGATGCGAATACAACGGCAAGAATCGCACTCCAGGTGTAAAGGTTCTTCACGATTGTGTCCTCATAATCAAATCTGGGGTGCCCCATTTCTCGCGTCTTTTGCGAGAAGCTTGCCCTGAGCGGGGTCGAAGGGTGGGGCTTTTACTGCAGTCGCCACGGCATACGTCTCGTCCACAGGCGCAGCCGCAGCCGCATGGGGATGGTGGGTAATCTCCGGCCCCCCGGCCACAAACCCCACGCCCGCCGTAATCAACACAATTCCCAGCCAGCGCAGCGGGCTGATGTGCTCATGCAGCACGAATCTGGCCACCAGAGCAAGCACCACATAACCCAGCGCGGTTGCCGGCATGACGTAAGTGAGATCGGCCCAGGAAAGCGCGTTCATGTAAGTGGCGAAAAATCCAAGAAGAAAAAGAATGCCAAGGGCGACCCAGGGGTTGGCCACGGCAAGGAACACTCTTTGCAGGTGGTGAATCGAAATGGTGCCGACTTGCTTCATCCCATGCGAGAGCATGGAGTCTCCGGCCACGGCAAACACCGTAACTCCGGCCAGCACAAGATACTTGCGAAAGTTCACTGGAAGCTTAGACGGTTGTAATTTCTGATTGTCATTCCGAGCAAGCGCTTTTTGCGCAGCGAGGAATCTGGGGGAGCCGCGCAATGTGTCGCGTTCTTTGCGTCAGAATAATCGCGCGTTTGGGTCGCATCCATATCACGCCTTGGCCAGTTCAGCTGCCGCGTCGTCGCTGTGCTGCTTGACCATCTTGTTGCGCTGCGACCTCAGCTTCAGGAATGTCTTCGCTTCCTTGTACAACCGCTTGCGGTCATTACTGTCAAACGCAGCCTTCCGCAGAATGCGGAACACCGCCTTCGGCCGGAAATAATATTCGTCGTAGAACCGGTGCACCGCAGAGAGAATGTCATCGGCCGGCAGCCCCGGATACTGGATGTGCGCCAGTTGGTGCCCGCCTTCATCCACCATCTTGTTGTCGCCCACCATGAAGCCGTTCTTCACCGCATAGTCATAAAGCTCCGTGCCAGGATAGGCGTGCGCGACGGAAACTTGAATGGTTTCCACATCCAGCTCTTTCGCGAACTTGATGGTGTTGTTGATGGTCTCGTGGGTCTCGCCTGGCAGTCCCATAATGAAGTCGCCGTGGATCACCAGCCCGAGCTTGTGGCAGTCTTTAGTAAATTGCCGCGCCCGCTCTATGGTCGCGCCCTTTTTGATGTTCTTCAGAATCTGCTGATCGCCCGACTCGTAGCCGACGATAAGCAGCCGGCATCCAGCTTCCTTCATCGCCTTCAGCGTCTCGAAATCAGTAGTGACGCGCGAAGTGCACGACCAGGTCAGTCCCAGCGGCTTCAGCTTCGCGCACAACTCAATAGTCCGCGCCTTCTGGATGTTGAAAGTATCGTCGTCAAAAAAGAATTCCTTCACTTCAGGCCAGTACTGCTTGACCTTCGACATTTCCGCCGCAACGTCGTCCGTAGAACGCTTGCGCCACGGATGTCCGCTCAAAGTCTGCGGCCACAAACAAAACGTACACTGAGCCGGACAACCGCGCGTGGTATAGAGCGAAACGTAAGGATTCAGCAGGAACGGCACGTTGTACCGCGTAACATCCAGATCGCGCTTGTAAACGTCGCTGACGTGGGGCAGGGCATCCAGATCCTGAATCTGCGGCGCATCCGGATTGTGCACAACTTTGCCGTCCTTCAAGTAAGAGATTCCGAGAATCTCCTCCAGCGGCTTCCCCTTGGCGAAATCCACGACAGCGTAATCAAATTCCTTACGCGCCACAAAATCAATCGAAGGACAGTCCCGCAAAGATTTCTCCGGCAGCACGCTAACATGCGGCCCCACAAAAGCAATCTTGATCCGAGGATTAGCCGCCTTAATAGCCTTCGAAAGCCCAATATCCCCCGGAAACCCCGGAGTCGACGTAAACAACACCAAAAACTCATAGTCCTTGGCAATCTCAATAGTCTGCTCCGCCGAAATATAATGCGGCGGCGCATCCAGTAACCGAGCCCCCTCCAGCATCCCCGCCGGATAAGCCAGCCACACAGGGTACCAATAGCTCTCGATCTCGCGGGTGGCGGGCCAACGGGAACCGGCGCCGCCGTCGAAGTTTTCAAAAGAGGGTGGGTTCAGGAACAGTGTTTTAAGAGGCATATTAGGTGAGCCTTTATTTTACCATCTGCGCACCGGCGAGGTGGTGAAAAAGCAGTGTTTATGCAGGTTCGTCGGCGAATAGCGGGTTTGATGCAGTGAACGGCGAAAAGGCGCATCGGTTATTTGAGGGCCCAGGATTCCAGATCGCCTGTGGCGCGCATTAGAGAGACCTGACTTCTTTCCAGTTCGAAGGTTACGTCTTGCAGGGCTATGAAACGTTCGCTGGCTTGGGTTTGGGCGGTATCGAGATCGTGGAGGTTGGCGGTGGAGGACTGCATGCGCGTGTGGACGGCCTCGAGATTTTTTTGGGCGATTTCGTATTCGAGTTCGGCTACGTCGCGGGCGGCTTGCAGTTGGGTTACGGAGCGCTGGAGGCGGAGGGTTTCTTCGGAGACCTGGTTGCGGGCGGCGTCGGCTTGTTTTTTTGCTTTGAGGGCGTCGGCGTCGGCGGCTTCGGCGCGGGAGCGCTGGGAGGCGTTGAAGAAGGGGAAGCGGATGGATACTCCGATGGTGGCGTTGTTTCGCTGGAAGGATTTGTAGAACGTGTCGTAATTGTTGTAGGTGGAGAGCAGGGCATATTGCGCGGCGAAATCGATCGTGGGCAACAGGGACCTGTGTTCTCCTTCTGCGCGGAGGAATTGGGCGCGGGCGTGTTCCACGGCGGATTTGACGGCGGGACTGGAATCGGCGGCCTTGTCGGGAGCGTCCGCGTCTGATGCCGCGGATGGAAGAGCGGGCATGGAATCGCTTTCGGTCTCAATACCGGTGGCGGGAAGGCCGGTTAATTTGGACAAACGTTCGCGGAGGACGTCGGCGGCACCTTGCGCTTCGGCGATGCGCAGACGGAGACGCGCTTCTGACAGGCGCGCCTTGGTTCCGTCGAGTTCGCTGTCGATGCCTTCCTTCACGCGATCGGCTACGGCGGCTTGCATTTTCTGGGCTTCGGGTTCGGCTTCGTGCAGGCGGGAGAGGCGCTGCTCCCATTTTTCCAGTTCGGCGTAGCTGAGAACGGTTTCCTGAATGATTTGGTTGCGCTGATCTTTGCTGCGCAGGGAAGCGGCGGCAGACTCGGTTTCGGCGGCGTGCATGAAGGCGCGGAGTTCGGGATGAAGCAGCGCCGACTGGGCGTTGATGTTGAACAGAGATGGCGCGGCGCCTTCGAGGCTGAGGGGGAATCCGTAGGACCATCCCAGGCCAGCGCCGGCCGTGACTTGCGGGATGTAGTTGTTGCGCAACTCGCGATAGGCGGCGGAGGCGTGCTGCTCGTCGGCGGCCGCGATGGCTGCGCCGTTGGCGTGCTTCAGCGCGAGTTCTACCGCGTGCCGGAGGGTGATGGGTTCGGCCAGCAGGGAAGCGGGCAGGAAGAGGAGGGCCGCCAGAGAAAGTTTATGAATGCGCGCGCTGCGCCGTGATCTGTTTGTCATTATTCTCACCTTGTAACGTCTGGAAAGATTCTACGGGCAATCTGATGCGAGAGAAATGATAAGGATGGGTCGGAGGGTGTGCATCGGGTGGCCCCGTACGGAGGCGCCCCAGGGGAAACGGTGATTCTGGATCACGTCGCGTGCCTTTGAAATAAAGGGCGCCCGGTCTGAAAGCACCGTATTAGAATGGTGGCGTGGCCGAAGAGAAGAGTCTCAACTACCAGATAAACGCTGCGTTCCTGGGCGTACAGCGACGTGCAGAAGCAGTTGATCGACAGACCCTAGTCCAAACATTCGTAGATATTGGCGCTTTGTTCACAGTGCTATCGTCCCATGACCACCAGATTGTTTATGGTCGCCGCGGAACCGGCAAGACCCACGCTCTCCTATATCTGGCCGAAAGCGCAAAGAAGGCCGGCGACATCCCTGTTTACGTGGATCTCCGTTACATAGGATCGTCTGGAGGTCTTTATGCAGACGCCTCGATTCCGATACCACAGCGTGCAACAAGGCTGCTGTTGGATGTTCTCGGCTCCATCCACGAATCCTTGTTCGCATATGCCATCGATGCGGCAATGGATCTCGGGGCCGTGGGTCCTGCGCTAGACGCACTCGCGTCATCAGCAACGGAAGTCGAAGTGTTAGGTGCGATTCAAGTCGAGTCCAAACAAACAAAGGGCAACGAGCAGCAGGGTTCAACCGACAACAAGCTCGTAGTACAAAGCAATCCTTCTCTGGAGCTTGGCTCAGCATCCGTATCGAAAACGTCCTCGCAGTCAGAGACTAAGGTCGCAGAATCCGGGACCGCACGGTACAGGGTACATTTCGGCAGCACAAGTAAGGCGCTGGCAGAATTGGTGAGAGCCATGAAGCCAGCTCGTCTGCTCTTTGTCTTGGATGAGTGGAGTGCCATTCCGCTTGATCTTCAGCCCTATCTTGCCGATCTAATCAGGCGGGCGGTCTTCCCAGTACCCGGGATCACGGTGAAGATTGCAGCGATCGAACAACGGGCACACTTTAAGACCGGGAGCCACTCAGACTACACCGGAATCGAGATAGGGGCGGATGCATCCGCTGACGTTGATCTTGACGATTACATGGTTTTCGACAACAATGCCGAGCGCGCCGTAGAGTTCTTCCAAGAGTTAGTCTTCCGACACTACCAGTCAGAGACTACGCCGAAGCCAGAATTTGGCACTTCGAGTGAACTGGTCCAGGCAGCATTTACACAGCACAACGCCTTTGAGGACTTCGTCAAAGCGGCCGAGGGAGTTCCTCGGGACGCATTCAATGTTCTCTCAATCGCGGCGCAGCGAGGTATGGATGACAAGATCTCTATTCCAACAGTTCGCGTTGCCGCTCGGACGTGGTTTCAACGTGACAAGGATGGGGCCATCCGCTCGAATCCTGACGCGCAGGACTTATTGCATTGGATCATCGATGAGGTGATCGCCCACCGTCGCGCTAGAGCGTTCCTCCTAGAATCTAACACTCGGCACCCACTGATTGATGCTCTCTTCGATGCAAGACTCTTGCACGTAATGAAGAGAAGCATTTCTGGCCAGGAAGAGCCTGGAGTTCGCTACGATGCGTACAAGCTGGACTATGGGTGTTATGTGGACCTGCTTGCGACTACAAAGGCCCCGATCCATCAACTCTTCGAAACTGAGGAGAGCGCCGAAGAGGTCGGGGCCAACGTCAAGGTTCCTACAGATGACTACCGAGCCATTCGTCGCGCGATCTTAGATCTGGCTGAATTTGAGAGCCGCGCAAAACCAGTTCCGAATGCCGAGATGAGTCCGTCCTAGGCGAACCCACGTGAGGGGCTAGGTCGTACTCCCGGCAAATCCCCAGAGGGAGGGGTCCCTGAGTCCTATGTTTCGCAAAGGACGCGAGACATGGGGCACCCCAGCTTGTCGTGCGCCGGCGAACAGCAGGTTCCTCACCGGGCTGTCAGCCCGATTCGGAGTGACATCCTTTGGTGGCAGGGGGTTCCCTCAGTGGCTGAAACCGGGTTGATTTGAGTTGGGCGCTTGACGGCACGACTGAAGCCGTGCCCTTCCCGATATTCCTGTTCGTCCCTGAGTTCCCAGACAACGATTTTTTAAGCAGAAAAAAAGTGCGTGTCATGTCGATTTTGCGCCTCGCGGATCGACATACTCACAGAGGTACGAATATGACGACCGGCACAGAAGTAATGGATGTCAGCCAGGACTGGGTAGCCGCCTGCGACGTGCAGCAGCGATTTATGCAGCATCCGGGCGCGACCGTGGACGCTCTCAGTTACAGCGCGCGCTGCCGGCAAGTTCGCGCCCTGGGTGGTGATTGCTATGGGGTGCTGCCGTTGGCGCACAATCGTCTCGCCCTGGCTGTCGGCGACGCTTCCGGCAAGAGCCTGGCCGCCGCACTGATGATATCGAGTGTCCAGTCCTCGCTTCGTACCGCCGTTGCCTTTGCGGGGCACGACGCGGCCGCCGTGGTTAGTGCGGTAAGTTCTCAGGTACACGCATCATCTCTCGCAGACCGGTACGCCACGTTATTCTATGGAGTTTTCGACGGAACCTCGCGGACGCTGCGCTACGTGAACGCAGGCCACACTCCCGCCATCGTAATTCGGCAAGATCGCTCGATGATTCGGCTTCAAACCGGGGGCGTGCCGTTGGGTATTTTCCCGAGTTGGATTTATGAGGAGGGCCTGGTGCAGCTTCACTCCGGTGATCTGATCATCGCCTACACGGATGGGGTGACGGAAGCAGTAAATCCGGCGGGAGAAGAGTGGGGTATCGAGGGCCTCCGAAGTGCTGTGGACGAGAGCGACGCGCAATGCCCTGACGACATTGCCTGCGCGATCTTCACAGCCATGGATGAATTTTCACGAGGACGGCAGACCGATGACGCCACGGTGATGGTCGCGCGGGTGAACTGATGGAGCCGAGGTGGGATCAGTGTTGCTGAGATGCAATGTGCCGCCGGCGGCGCACGACTCCAGATTGCTCCGTATCCTGCGCACTAGCTCCTCTGCTCTCAACGGATGGGAACGTGATTCCCCAAAACGTCTTTACGTCGTCGTCCTGCTCGGCAAACTCGATTGCGTAGGTGGGCACTCCTTCGAGGGCAGCCAGCTGCGAGACCACCCGGGCAGAAACCTGAGTGCCACTCTTATTTCGCACCATCACAGTAGACCCAACCAGCAACTCACGATTGAGTTGGACGGCAGCTCCGTGCTTGTTCAGCTTGGTGGCTTTGGCGGGCATGGTAAAGGAACACTTTTGGCGATCTTCACCCGACAGCCCTATAGGAGCGTTGAGCGCCACTCGGCTGCTTCGGCGCTTTGCCAGCTGACTGCGAGGAACGCTTGCAGTGGCCATTAGGTCTTTGCGATGGGATTCCGGGCGGCTTTCCGTGGGCTTCGGGTTCATGCTTATCTGAGGATCTTAGACTGGGCGGATAGCGGCTGCAACGCACTCCGGTCACCGTCATCTGGTTACCCCACCGAACTGTTGACTCCGTTGATCTTAGCGGCACGGACGTAGGGCCGGAAGGCCCGCTCCACGGGCTTGTCCAGCGATTTTCGTCCTCACCCCGCGGGCTACTGCTTCAGGATTCCGGGCCAGTTCAGGATTACTTCCTGTGGGTGGTTTTGGCCGCCGGTGAGGGCTTTCAGGGCGGGGAAGCGCTCGCCGGGGGCGACGGGGCCGAGGTAGGCGAATTCGTTTACGTGGAGGGGGAGCGTGTCGGGGGCTCCGAATTGGAAAGTTTCGACGTTTTGAATTGACACCACCATGAGTTTGTCGCCGATGATGTAGTAGAGCTGCTTGCCATCGGCGCTCCACGACGGGGAAGCGCCGCCTCCGTTCGAGACCTGATACTTTCCTCCCGGACCGGGGAACGCGGTCACGTAGACTTCATATCTTCCCGACTCGTCGGATTGGTAGGCGAGCCATTTACCGTTTGGCGATAGAACCGCGTTGGTCTCATTCGCCGGCGACTGGATGATCGGCGTTAGCTTCTTATCGCCTTCGAGATCGATGTAGTAGACGTCCTGACGCGTGGCATTGTTCTGCACCATGAAGAAAAGATAGCGGCCATTGGGAGACCAACTGCTGACCGTGCCGAAAGTCTTGGGTGTATCCAACTTCTCGCGGGTACCGGAGCCAGTGGTGGGCTGGATCCAGATTCCCTCGGTGGCGGTGCCCGCGATGGTGCCGACCGCGATTCGACGGGCGTCGGGAGAGAATGCGAAGGTAATGGTGGCGGCGTCGGCGAATGTGCTGCGGGACATGGTGTTGCGGGCGGTATCGACGATCCAAACGTCGCCCTTGCCGGTGTCGGGATCAGGGCGCGCCAGGCCGACCAGGGCGCCGTCGCGGGACGCATGCGGCACCTGATAAAGGCCGGGCTCACCGAAGCGTCCCACTTCTTTGCCGGTGCGGTCGACCCACAGGGGCTGAGTTTTCTGAAGCGATCCGTGACGGAAGACTAGCGTGCCGTGAGCCGCGGTAAAGGCGGCGAGGTCGCGGGCGTTCCAGTAGTCGAGCTTCTCCTCCACAGGTTTGGGGTCGCCGGTGAACTTGAGCGATGTGGGATCGAAGCGCTGCGCCACCAGCACCGTTTCGCGCAGGTACAACAGATATCCCTCTGAATACTGCACGTTGGAAGCGGCCTCAAGGATCTGGCGCGGCTTTTCGCCGGAGAGCGATGCGCCATACAACGCGCCTGTGCCGGTGCCTCCGGCACCGACCGCCTCGCGATAGGTAAAGAGGAAGTGGTCGCCATCGGGTAGGAAGTATGGGTTGCGATGGGTCCAGCCGTCTTTTGCTTCGGTGAACTTTTCGGGTACGCCCCCGGCCTCGGCAACTTTGTACAACGGTTCACGAATGTTGGGAGTGAAGATGATGACGCCGCGCGGACTCCAGGATGCGCCGCGGCCTTCGGGGGCATCGCACAGCACCTGCACGGGTCCGCCGGCCAGGGCTACTTTCTTTAACTTTCCTGCGGAAAAAAATCCGAGGTACTTGCCATCGGGCGACCAGAAGGGAAAGGTTGGACGCTCGACTTCGATCGGATGGACTGCGCCCGTAGCTACGTCGCGCACCCACAACTTGGTTTCGGAAGGATCGCCGGTGAGGAAGGCGAGCCTTGAACCATCCGGGGAGAGTGTGAGGGCTCCGACCGTAACGCTGGTGAATTCCGTATCGGGGGGCGGGAGCCAGGACGCGGTCATGGGGCGGCGCGCGTCTTCGAGTTGAGCGCGGCTGGAGAGGAAAATAGCGAGAGCGGCCGCGGCGAGAATCCAACCGACGGCGGCGGCAATCACCAGGGTGCGTTTTTGTACCACGCGGCGGGCGCGGACCTGGGCAGGAGCAGCGAGTTGGCTGGCGGAGGCCTCAGCGATCCATTTCAATTGCAGCTTCAGGTCGTGCACGGTCTGGAAGCGCTCGTCGGGATCCTTCGCCAGGCAGGATTTCACTACCTGCTCGAGCGCCGGCGGTGATAGCGGCTGCACGGTGGAAATTGGCGCCGGCTCCGAGGCGAGAATCGCGGCCACAATGCTGGCCTGGCTTTTTCCAGTGAAGGCGCGTTTGCCAGTCGCCATCTCATACAGCACGCAGCCCAGCGCGAAAATGTCGGAGCGCGCGTCAGCTTCTTTGCCTTCTGTCTGCTCCGGAGATATGTACTGAAACGTCCCGACGATCGTGCCCTGCGCGGTGAGGGGCTGGTCGGCCGAGGGGTGGGAAATGGTCATGGTCAGGCTTGAGGCCAGCGAGGCGCCGGGAGTGGCTTTGGCCAGGCCGAAGTCCATAAGCTTCGCGCCGGTCTTGGTGAGCATCACGTTGCCCGGCTTGAGGTCGCGATGGACTACGCCGCTTTTGTGGGCGCGCTCCAGGCCCTCGCAAATATCGATGGCGATTTTAAATACCTGATCGGTCGGCAGCGGACCTTTGCGCAGGCGATCGGCCAGAGTCTCGCCTTCGAGGAGTTCCATGACCAGAAAATCGGTGCCATCCTGATGGCCGACATCATGCAGAGTGCAGATGTTGGGATGGTTCAGAGACGAGATGGCGCGGGCTTCGCGATCGAAACGCTGCTTGGCTTCAGGATTGTGGGAGAGATGATCGGGAAGAATTTTAATCGCGACCGAGCGGTCGAGGCGCGTGTCGCGGGCGCGATACACTTCGCCCATACCGCCTGCTCCCAGGGGAGATTGAATTTCGTAGGGACCGAGCTTGGTGCCAGAGGTCAGGGACATGGATGCGGGCCATTATAGCCTGATCGGATGATTTCGATCGCCGTGGCCGGCCTTTGCTCTCGGGGGCCGAGGTGCCCGTCCTCTCACGGGTCTTTTCCACCTCGCTGGTCAGGCCCGGCCGCGGAACTGGATGATGTGGCGGCGATCGCGTTTTGAGGGCCGGCCTGCGGGTAGCTGCTCGAACTGCATCATCGCTTTGCGCTCGGCGGCTACTTTCTGGCGGAGTTCGCGGCTGACCTCGGTCTCGCGGTAGAGAGTCTGGGCGACGGAGGCGGGACCTCGAATGTCGCTGAGCAGCAGGACTTCGACTTCGAAGTCACCGCCATCGTTGGTGATGCGCAACATGCTCCCGATGCGGACCTCGCGGGAAGGCTTGGCGGGCTGGCCGTTCGATTGGATCCTGCCCAGGTCACAGGCACGTGCGGCCAGGGCTCGCGTCTTGAAGAATCGCGCGGCCCAGAGCCATTTGTCGCTGCGGACGGAGGTCATGACCTATTTTCCTATATAACATCGTTGACAGTAAATTGGGTGGGAGACGCATGGATGTGTACCTGATTGACGGGACGTATGAACTGTTCCGGCACTTTTTCGCCGTACCCGCCGCGGCCGACGTGAACGGGCAGGAAATCGGCGCGGTGCGCGGCGTGCTGAATTCTGTTTTGTCGATGATTGAGGGCGGAGCGACTCATCTTGGGGTTGCCACCGATCATGTGGTGGAGTCGTTTCGCAACGACCTATATCCGGGATACAAGACCAGCGAAGGTGTCGATCCGGAGTTGCTCTCACAGTTTCCGGTTCTCGAAGAAGCGCTGGAAGCGATGGGAGTAGTAGTGTGGCCGATGGTTTACTTCGAGGCGGATGATGCGCTGGCGTCTGCCGCCGGCAAAGCGGCCCAGGATGCGGGCGTTCGCCAGGTGTTTATTTGTACGCCGGACAAAGACCTGTCTCAGTGCGTTGTGAGAACGCGGGTCGTCCAGTTGGATCGTCGCCAAAATATTTTGCGCGATGAAGCCGGCGTGGTCGCCAAGTTCGGAGTGAAGCCGGAATCGATTCCAGACTATCTGGCAGTGGTCGGCGACAGTGCGGACGGCTTTCCGGGCGTGCGCGGCTGGGGTGCAAAGGCTGCTGCCGCCGTGTTGTCGCAGTATCCGCACCTGGAAGATATTCCGAAGGATTGGACGGCGTGGAATCCATCGATACGGAAGGCACGTGCGCTGTCCGAATCGCTATTCAGTGCGTGGGATGATGCGTTGCTGTTTCGCATCCTTGCGACTTTGCGGCAGGATGTGCCTGTGTTTGATACGGTCGAGGATCTGCGTTGGAGAGGACCGCGCGGAAACTTTGTGGAACTCTGCCGGCGGATGAAGGCGCCGGGTCTGCTTGAACGGGTTACGGCGGCGAGATCAAAGAAACCCTAGTTTTTTCTCAGGGTTTCGGTCTGGCGGGTCACACGTTTCAGTCCGTCCTGCGCTTGGCGGAAGGTGTGCGCCATGGCCAGTGCTGCGCGATATTCCTCCGCGGCTGCGGCGCGGTCACCCTGTTTCTCGAGCAACTCGCCAAGCATAGTGTGAGCCTTAAAGACCGGAGCCTCCTCTTCTGTGTTGGACAAAGCGATGTAGCGGCGCACCAGGCGGATCGCCATGGGATAGTCGTGGCCGGTGCGCAGCAGCATTCCCGCCGCGTCAACTAGCGCGGCGGGATGATCGATGGGGCGCGACTCCATGGTGCGCAGAGCCTGCTCCATGTCGTCGAAGCGGTTCAGGTGGCGATAGAATCCCGCAAGATTCAGCCAGGCCCGTGCGCCGCCCTGACTGGCTTCAATGGCGGCGCGATATTCTTTTTCCGCAGCAACGTTATCTTTATTTTTCTCGGCAACGCGCGCCTTTACCCAATGCGCCATGGCCGGATTCAACGGCGCCAATAGTTCCGCCTGGGAGAGCGCTCTGTCCTTCCCGCCTCCAACGATTCCTGGAGCCTCCAGATAAAACTCAGCCAGGTCGGTGCGGGCTTCCCAACTGTTAGGCGAGAGTTCGACGGAGCGTTCGAATTCAGTGCGAACTTTGCCGGCCAAACCGGCGGCCCTGAGAAATCCCGCGCGATCTGCCTTCTCCCCGTAAATTCTGCCCAGCCAGAGGTGATAGAGCGCGTTGTCAGGTGCGAGCGTGGTGGCCTTTTCGCAGGCCGCTATGCCGGCCTCCCACGCGCCGAGTTCGAAATGGGCGCGGCAGAGCAGGTTGTAGGCTTCCGCAGTCGGAGTGGTGTGGATTTGCGCCTCCAGCGTTAGCAGGGCTTGATCTACGCGGCCGGCGGCGAGGAGATCTTGAGAAGTTTGGGCGGCGGTGTGAGATGACAGGGTGGAGACCAGCGATAGCAGGGCGACCAGAAGGCGCAGAGCCGCTGCCTTAACTGCAGGTTCCTTGCCGGGCTTGACCTCCGGTTCGGAATGACAAGAATTATTTTTGCTGCCGCTCATTTGCTACGGCACCACTTTTACGCGGGCGCCATCGGAGAGTGGCTTGGGGTCGGCGGAGGACAGGGCTACTACGGCATTTTCAGAAAGTCCGGCGGCGATCTCGACCCGCGTCAGGTTCTGCAGAGCGACTACGACGTCGCGGCGTTTGAGTTCGCCATCCACCACTTGATAAACGTAAGGCTTGGTGTCGTCCATACGAACGGCCTCGCGCAGCAGCGTGAGCACGCTCGTGTGTTCGGCGGTGATGATGGTAACGCCGACATTCACGTTCGGCAGCAGGCGCAGATCGCGGTTGTCGACGGTGCACGTGACTTCGCCGATGTTGCGGGAAACGAGTCGTTTGACCGTCGAAGGGATCGTGCCCACAGCGCCGTTCCACATGCGGCCGGGCAAGGCGTCCCAGGTGACTTCTATTTTCTGTCCTGAGGCAAGACGGCCAATGTCCGGTTCGTCCACGAAACTGCGCACCAGCATTTGTGAAAGATCGCCGACCTGCAACAGCAGGTCTCCAGTCTGCACATATGCGCCTTGCTTCACAGGGAGCGCGTAGACAGTGCCATCGAAAGGAGCGCGCACGACGGATTTCGCGAGGGCATCTTCGGCTGCCTGATACGCAGCTTCCGCCTCCGCGCCTTGGGCCACAACCTTGGCAACTTCCGGCTGCGAGTAGCGGTCTTTCTTTTTCTGTTCCAGCAGTGTGGTGTCGGCCTCGGCCTGCCGCAAAGCATCTTCGGCCTGCTTCACCTCACCGGCGGAGGCAGCGCCCTCCTGCTGCAAGCGCCGCAACGCCTCCAGATTGCGCTGCGTGGTGTCGCGCGCGGTGCCGGCTTTGATGAGTTGGGTTTCGAGCGTCAGCAGTTCTTCGCGGGTTCCGCCCGTACTCACGTTGGACTGCTCGGCCTGTGCCGTTTTTATCTGCGCCTGGGCGCGCGCGGCCTGGCTGCGCAGATCCGCATCATCGAGCTGCAACAGCAGTTGGCCCTTGCGAACGTGATCTCCTTCTTTCACCAGCAGACGCTTCACCGTGGTGGGAATGGGCGAGTGCGCCTCGAAATTCTGGATCGGCTCCACTTTGCCGTTGGTGGAGATCAGACTGCGAATGGGGCCGCGCTCCACCGTGGTGGCGCGTACCTTCAAAGGGCTGGGGCGGGTAAAGACAGGGATCAGAGCAAGAACTGCGACCGCGCCGACTGCGAGCCAGGTGCGGCCCCGGCGGGTCGCGGGTCGTCCATTCGAATTGTTGTTGGTTGCTGCCAACCGGTTATCTTTCAAGCTGCGGCGAGGACAACTGCAAGGATTAATTTACCACTCTGAGGGCTGCGAAAGCGCGCCTTCTGCCCAAAGCCGTTGCATGGTTAGATGCTGGCGGTCGATGGTGGATGCTCGGAGCAAGGACTTGCGGCTCGTCCTTCCCGAAAGCTTCCAGGTGTAAACCGCTACAATACCTTCATGCCAAAACCGCGCCGCTACACGCCGGAGCACGCTGCCGCCGGGTTGGACGCCAAGTTTCCTGAGATTGAAACCTGGCCGAACCAGTTTCCGGGCTATGAGATTGTCATCGACGATCCCGAGTTTACTTCTGTGTGTCCGAAGACGGGCCTGCCGGATTTTGGCGTCATCACGCTGCGTTACCAGCCGCATAAAGTTTGCCTCGAACTGAAGTCGTACAAAGAGTATTTGCACGGCTACCGCAACCTTGGGATATTTCAGGAGAACGTGGTGAATCGCGTGCTTGAAGACGTGGTGCGCTGGGCAAAGCCGGTGTGGGCCGAGGTGAAGGGAGAGTTCCGTCCGCGGGGCGGAATTTCGACCACGGTGCTGGCGCGGTGGCCGCGGGAGAAAGAGAAGAAGTAGGAGAGACTATTTCTTGCGCGATCTGCGGCGTTGTGCAACGAACATGCGCGGGTCGTAACTCAACGGTTCAATTCCCGACACAACGATTCTGTGGAAGTCCGCGTGTTGCGGATTTAGTAGCCAGTTATTTTCGTGCGGCGCCAGGGCTGAAGGCACAATCAATACGCAGTTTTTGTCCATGCGCACAAATTCATCTCCGATCTGGGCGAGTTCCACAGCAGCAGGAGAGCGGCGCCAGTGCGACGGAAGCTCATCTGCCTTGACGCGTTCCTTCGGCACATCATCGGGGATCTCAATGGTAACCAGAACCAAGTCCGGCGGCGCATCGTCGGCGTCGAGATGGACAAAGTATTCCAGCATCGCCAACGACTGATGTTCGGAAGTGTAAGCGAGGCGAGTGCCAGCGCTCGACCAGCGGCCGCCGTAGAGATAAGCACCTTCACCGTCGAGGGGTGCACGCGCGAAGGCTTTGCGCAGCACGCGATAAACCTTGGTCGAATGAGACTGGGTCGAATGAGACTGGCTCAACTGATTCCGCCGTAGGCGATCCGTCCCAGAACATTTTCCACCTGGCGAGCGCCGAGTTCCGTGTCCATGGCGCTGATGGGAGGGGCTCCGCCCAGCGCGCGATTGGATCGCTTCAACCAGCGCGCCGCGCTCTGGCGGTTACCCAGACTCTGCTGCGCCAGGGCAACGATCCGGGCCAGGCGGTAAAGGCGGTCGGATTCGAAGCGCGCCAGCCGTCCGCTGCGCCGTCGGCGCTGTAGGCTGCGCGGAGAGAGATCGAGGGCGTCGGCCAATTCCTTGAGCGTGAGACCGGAAGCCTGCATCAACTCTTCGACCACAGCCGGAGGGAAGCCCTCGCGGATGGCCTCGCAAAGATCGCGCTGGCTGGCCAGGTTTCGTCCCAGAACGCTTCGGCCGCCAAGTTCCTTCACCACCGCACGCAGCTCGTTTACCATTATGTCGCGTATTATAGCGACAATTGTCGCCTGAGTCAATTCGCGGCGAGAACGCCCACAACTGGTACTGCCGTCATGTTATATTCGCTCGACCGTGACCTCCACCAAACTCTATCCCCGCACGGCGTTGGCTCTTCTGACCACGCTGAACCTCTTCAACTACATCGACCGCTCTGTGCTGTTTGCGGTGCAGGATCTGGTGAAGGCGGAATTCCACAACAGCGACACGGCGTTTGGCATGCTCAGCAGCGTCTTCTTTATTTTCTACATGTGCGCCGCGCCATTCGTGGGCCCGCTGGCGGAACGGTTCTCGAGGAAATCCGTAATCATTGCGGGAGCCCTTGTGTGGAGCGGCGCGACGCTGTTGACGGCCTTCACGCACGATTTTACGGGACTGCTCATTCGGCATACGCTGGTGGGAATTGGCGAGGCAAGTTTCGTGATTCTGTCTCCAATATTCGTCGCCGACATGTTTCCTGAGAATCAGCGTGGGCGCGTCATGGGTGTTTTCTACCTCGCCATTCCCGTGGGAACCGCTTTGGGGTATGTCATCGGTGGAATGATTGGGCCGGTATACGGATGGCGTACGCCTTTTTATGTGGGAGCCGCGCCGAGTGCACTGCTGGCGTTGCTTCTCCTGTTCATTCCCGAGCCGCCTGTTGGCCAGTTCGATCATTTAGAAAGATCCCCGAATCGGGACACGGTAAAGGGGCTGGTGCGGAATCCTGCGTTTCTGACGGCCACTCTTGGCATGGCCATGCTGACTTTCGCCCTGGGGGGGCTACAGGTGTGGATGCCGAGCTTCCTTCATCGGGTACACGGTTACACACTGGGCCAGGCGAACATTTTTTTCGGTCTGAGCATAGCGGTCAATGGTCTGGTGGCGTCCCTGGCTGGAGGTTGGCTCTCGGATGCCTTGCTGAGGAAGACTCGCTCGGCGCATTATTTGGTCTCTGCGGGCAGCCTCGCCATGGCGATTCCTGCGATGTGGATTGCGATTCATGCCGATGGAAACCGAATGCTGGTGGCGATCTTCGTGGCAGAGTTCCTGCTCTTCCTGAACACGGGACCCCTGAATGCTGCGATCATCAGTTCAGTCGGGCCGCACATTCGCGCCGCCGCGCTCGCGGTTAACATTTTCGTATTTCACCTTCTGGGAGATGTGCCCTCCGCCTCGTTGATAGGCTATGTATCGGATCGCTACTCGCTGCGGCTGGCTTTCGTGGCACCAGTGGTTGCGACCGCGCTCTCCTCTGCCATACTGTTCTATGGAATGAGATTTGCGCCCCCCGTACTCATCGACGGCGGGCCAATTCCGGCGGGGAAGACCTAGGCGGGATGCATTACTTTCATTGGATTGCTGGCACGATTCTCGCACTGGTCTGGATCTCTCGCATCCTCGATGCCGCGATTGGCATGCCCAACGTCGCCGATATCTCAACCGCGGAATGGGACGGCAGGCCTTCTGATAGCCCCAGCGTTTCGATCATCGTGCCCGCGCGCAACGAAGCAGAGGACATCGAACTCTCGCTCACTCGCCTGCTCGCGCTGGATTACCACAATTATGAAGTGATCGCGGTGAATGATCGCTCGAATGATCGTACGGGCGAGATCATGGAAACCGTGGCTGGCCGCGCCTCTGCGCATGGTCGCCTGCGTGTGATTCATCACCGCGAATTGCCCGCGGGCTGGATGGGAAAGCCTCATGCGATGTGGACAGCGGCGAACGCGGCGACTGGCGACTGGCTGCTCTTTACCGACGCTGACGTGTTGTTCAAGCCAGGCTCGCTGCGCCGCGCCCTGGCTTATGCCGAAGCAGAGCGCGCGGACCATTTGGTGTTGTTTCCAGAAATGATCATGAAGCGCCCGGGCGAATTCATGATGATTGCTTTTTTTCAAACCATGTTCGTATTCGGTCACCGTCCGTGGAAAGTGGCGGACCCGAAGACGAAGGACCACATGGGCGTAGGCGCTTTCAACCTGATTCGGCGCAGCACGTACGAGGCCGTTGGAACCTACGCAGCGTTGCGCATGGAAGTGTTGGACGACATGAAGCTGGGCAAGGTGGTGAAGAATGCGGGCTTCGCGCAGCGCAATGTTTTCGGCGGTGACTTGATTTCGCTGCGCTGGGCGCATGGAGCGCGAGGCGTCATCAACAATTTGACCAAGAACTTCTTTGCCGTGCTGTCGTTCCAGTGGTGGCGCACACTCGTCACAGCGTTCGGACTGGCTTTTCTGAATCTAGGACCGTTTCTGGGCGTCTTCCTGGCGCATCGATGGCAGCGCCTTCCGTACGCGCTCGCCCTGTTTTGCATGTTTTCAATTTATGTGGGCATGTCGTGGCGCTCGCGGGTTCCGGCTCACTATTTCCTCTTGCATCCGGTGAGCACGACGCTGTTTATCTACATCCTGCTGCTGTCGATGTGCCATGCGCTGTGGAACGGCGGCATTATCTGGCGCGGAACCAGGTATCCGCTGGAGGAGTTGCGGAAGGGCATGGTGTGACAGCATTTTGTAATTTGGCAATCGGGTAATTTTGTAATTTGGTTATGCATTGGATCGGGCAGTTCTGCGCGATGCCGTGAAGATCGCGGTCAGTTCCTGGGCTTCTGCCAGTAGCAATTCGATTTTCGATGGCGGCACGATTTCGCACTCGGAGAGCATCTCGAGCCAAAACACCGTTTCGTCAGCCTCTTCTACAACAATTCCGATTTTTGCGACCCATTCCGCTCTCGACCTGGCCCGACCTGCAGCCCGGTAGTTCGCGGCGACCGCTGTCCCGCAACGTATTAGTTGCTTTCCCAACACCTGCGTGTCGGTCCTGTAAGGCAATGAACGGTATAACCGTACAATCCGTACCGCAAATGCCTTTGTTCGATCTCGTAAATCTTGCTGTGGATAGGACATGTGTTTGTCAAATTACAAAATTACCCGATTGCCAAATTACAAAATGCGCTCCTGGGAGCTCACTGCGGCGGCTCTTCGCTGTCCGCCTCGTTGCCATAAGTGGCGGTGGCGGCGGGTGTCTGCTTGGTTTTCTTTGGTTTCTTTGGGGGACGCATTCTGCCGGCGTTGTAGTGGCCTTGTTTCTCCACGTCATAGTTCTTGGGCATCGGCGGGATCAGAGTCGAGCCGCCGGTCACTTGGCTCACACGGTTCAGGATGATCTCCGCGCGTCCGTCGTAGAGTTTGACCGGGCCGCGGATTTCGATAACGTGCCCGGTGAGCCGGCGGACGTCACCCACATCTTTCAGGTCGTGAGGAAAGACCACGACCGTGAACGGGCAAGCCATCTGATCTTCGCAGAAGTCAATAAAGTGCACGCCCCTGGCGCCGACCTTCACGTGCAGAACTTTTCCCGTCACGCATTTAGTTTCACCGACGTGCTGGCTGGCCTCGCGAATGGCGAGGCAGTCGGAGGCGGAGGCTCGCGTTCCGGCGAGGAGCATCGTGGAAAACAAAATCGCCACTGCCGCCGGACACGGCGCCAAGCTTCGCGCAGTCGGACAGCCGAGACCAAGCCCTGAGTCTGCCGAAACAGCGGCTCTCCCGAAATCAGTTCTCGAACCCTCGAGCATGCAACGATTCTACCGGCGACCAATGCGGCAAAAGACGCGCGGGAGGGAAAAAAGAACGTTTGTTTCCCGGAATGAGAATACGCGGACTACAAAGAAGAGGGCTGGACGGAATCCAGCCCTCGCACCAAAGCTCGCCTCAGCACGTCGCAGCAGTAGTGCTATTTAAATCCCTTCACCGCCGCGGTCTCGTCTTCCTTCACGTCAAACACGGTATACAGCTTGGTGATCTGGAGCAGGTCGTGTACCTTCTTGGTGAGGTTGAGCAGCTTCAGTTCGCCGCCTTGGTTCTTGGTGGTGGTAAAGGCGCTGACCAGTTCGCCGATGCCGGAGCTGTCAATGTAGTTGACCTCGCCGAGGTTTAAGACAATCTTCTTGTTGCCCTTGGCGAGCAGGTCGCGAACCGTGTCGCGCATCATGACGCTGCCTTCACCCAGAGTGATGCGGCCGCTGCAATCCACAATGGTGACTCCGTCGACCTGCCGAGTGCTGAGTTTCATGCTCACTGAGACCCCTCCTTGCCCGCCCCGGATGCTCCGTGGACGTGCTTGATCAATTTAATTTCGGTGCCTGTCTGGGACGGGCGGATTTCCACCACATCCATAAAAGAGCGCATAAGAAAGATACCGCGTCCTGAAGTCTTGAGCAGATTCTCCGGCGCAAGAGGATTCGGAATGCATCCCAAGTCTATGCCTTTGCCCTGATCGCGAATCGTGATCACCAGATCTTCCGGCGTCCGCTCGAAGGCCAGGACGACTTTCTTGTCAGGCGCATAAGCGTTGCCATGCAGCACCGCGTTGACCGCGCCTTCGCGCACCGCCATGGAAATCTGCATCACCTCGTCTTCCGGAAAACCCAGTTCCGTGGCGATGCGGGTAGCCTTTTCTTCCGCATGGTCCACGGTATCCAAAGTGGAATCGAGCGTGTAGGAGACGGTTTGCTCCATGGCCGGTAAATATGTTGTTACACCCCGCTCCTGTCCTCTGAATTGCCCGTAGGCGCTCGCCGCAGCCTGTATTTGGCGGACGTGGTAGTTTGCCTGTCGAAGCCGGGAGTTGTCAACGAGGAGCAGTGGACATACCGAAGACGGCGCTGAACTCGCGGGAAACCCGTCGCGACTAGAACAAGTGGAATTCGAGCTCCACCGTGATTGTCATTTCCGTCGGCTCTTTGTCGCACATGCCCGGCTTGAACAGCCAGAGTTTCACAGCCTCCAGAGCCTGTTGATCGTAATCCTGGTTGGAAGGCGAGAGCACTTTGAAATCTCGGGGTTTGCCATCAGTGCCGACAAGCATGCTGATTACGACCAAATCTTCTCCATGCGACGGTCGCGGAAGAATAGGTTGGATACCGCGAACCATCTTCGGAGGTTGTACGTGGCCGAGGCAGTTCACCGATTCCTTGGCTCCTTCCGGAGGTGTGAAAAGCGCCTGGTCAGGCGCAGAGTCGGCACCCAGCTCGACAACCTTTGCCTCCATCGTCACCTTCTTGTTTTCTGTACACGAGTAGGACCTTGCTAGGAGGTGCCCGTCGACCTTCTGATTGTCGGAATAAAAACAGGCGTTTTCGCGGGGGTACATCCACAGCCTTGACGTGACTTGATAGGCAAGCGTGCCGTCAGTCTTGTCGAAGCACAGGGACTCAACGTCAGTCTCCACGCAGCGCACCTTGAGCCCCTTTCGCTCACGGTCCGCGATTTTCCGAGGCTTCCAAACGGCAGGTGGCAATGGCTCGAAGTCGTAAAGACTATCGACGTCGCGCAGGTGCTCGGGCATGGGCGTTGTGCCGTCAAGAAGCCAGCGCTTTCGGCCGTTCACCACTTCAACTCTGCGGAAAGTGCCCGCCACTGTATCTTTTCGCCATTGCGCCTTAGAAACCCAGATCTCTGTGTACTCCCCCTCCGTCGCAGAGCCATTCTTCGCGATGATCTTGAAGTTTATCCTTAGCTTGAATGCGGGCGAACCTTCGGCGCGAATGTCGGAAAGCTGTTTCGCATGCTCGATGAGGGCCTTGGCTTCCGCGTCCTTTTCGTTGGCGAAAGCTGTGGATAAAAGCAAAACTGGAGCTAGCGCGAGAAGCACCGGGGGACGAAAACTCATGCAAGACTCCGCGGGTATTCTTGCTTACTGGGTAATGCTGGAATTGTACGCCGATTCGTGCTGGGAGAATCGGATGCCGCAACCCTGCGGGTATAATTCACGCCGTGAGCGCAGCCCTGAGAGCGAGTGTCAAACATTTCCTGAAGCGAGTCATCGTGATCGGCCTCTCTTCCGCGCTGGGCTTGACCTTGCTCGCCTACACCGTTGACTACGCTGTCTTCCGCTACCGCGTCGCCACGAATCGCCAGCCCTTCGGCCAGATCACGGTCACCAGCTACGACGCGGTGGCGCAGAAGAATGGCAAGACGGAATTCCTCTTCAATCCTCCGCAGTTGCAAACCTGCGTCAACGCGCTGTTCCCGCGCGCAGGATACGTCCCCTGCTGGTATCTGCAACGTCACTCCGAGCAGCGCACCAACATCTAACCCGGACTTTTGCGCAGCGACCCTGGCCTGGCGTATCAGGAAATCGAACGCCTTCATCCTTAACGCCTTGCACGGCATCTAACTTAAGTGGCCGAAGGGTCTGACCCAGATACGGTCAAAGGCCCGACATCTCGGAGGAAAATCCATGAACAAATCAGGTCATCGACTCAAAGCCGTATTCGCATTCGCTGCGTTGGCACTTGTTACAAGCGCTGTTTGCGCGCAGAATGCAGCTGCACAGGGCGCACCCGTACACGTGATCGTCACCGCGGAGGCTCGTCATGGTTCGAGCATCCCTGAAATAACCCAGCGCGACGCGATGGTCTACGAGGGCCACGATCGCGACCAGGTCACCGATTGGATTCCTGCCCAGGGGGATCACGCAGGGCTCGAACTCTTCCTTTTGCTGGATGATGGCTCAGGTTTCGAGCTCGGCTCCCAACTCGACAGCATTCGCAAATTCATCCTGGCCCAGCCCGCTTCGACGGCGATCGGCGTCGCCTATATGCAGAATGGCATCGCGAGGGTAGAACAGGGCCCGACCTCCGATCACACCGCGGCCGCGAAGGCCCTGCGGCTTCCGTTGGGAATTGGAGACGTGAATGCCAGTCCTTATCTTTCTCTCAGCGATCTGATCAAACGCTGGCCGGAAAGCCCCCGCCGCCACGAGGTCATCCTCATCTCCGATGGCAGCGATCCTTTTTACGGCGTCGGAGATTTGCAAGATCCTTATCTGGACGTCGCCATCGACGATGCCGTGCGCGCTGGCGTCGTGATCTATGGAATCTACACCCCGGGTGCGGGACACTTCGGTCATAGCTACTGGCGGAACTACTGGGGGCAGTTGTATCTTTCACGAGTGGGCGAGGAAACCGGAGGCGAATCGTTTTACCTCGGTACCGGCGCCCCGGTAAGCTTTGACCCTTACCTTGAAGATGTGCAGCGCCACCTGGGCCATCAATATCTCCTGGCGTTCATTCCCAAGCCGCAGAAAAAGAACGGGTGGCAGAAAATCAAAGTGACCACCGAAGTCTCCAATGCGGAACTGGTCTCGGCGCGTAGAGTGTATGTGCAGGCCGGGCCTTAGCCGGCTTACACCGGCCCCGAAAGGGCGGCATGTTAAAGCCCGGCACCGAAGTGCCGGGTGGAAGCGGGATGGAACGAGTCCCGGAGAGCCTGCCCTCTCGAGCCCGAATAGGAAACGACCAAAATGAACGAAACAGCGGAGCAATACATACAGCGGATTACAGGCTACGCGGAAGGGAAGCAGCCCTTAGGGGTTCAAGCCGCCACCGCGAAGAAACTCGATCGCTTAATCAAAGGCGTCCCTGCAAGTAGGTTGCGCAAGTGTCCGGCGCCCGGCAAGTGGTCAGTCAACGAGATCGCGGCGCACCTGGCCGACGTGGAAATCGTTGTTGGTTTTCGCATGAGGCTGATTCTGGGCGCGCCCGGAACTCCTATCGCGGCCTTCGATCAGGATTCCTGGGTGACCAGCGGGCATTACGAGAAGCGCGATCCGCGCAAGTCAGTCGAGCAGTTTCGCGTGGCCCGTGAGGCCAATCTTGCATTGCTCAAGTCGCTGACGCCCGAGCAGTGGCAGCACTACGGTATGCACTCCGAACGCGGACAGGAATCGATCGAGCACATCGTCCGCCTGCTCGCCGGCCACGATCTTAACCACCTGCAACAGATCGAGAGAATTCTCGGAGACAGGGGCTAGGGTTTGGGGGATGGGGGCAGGGGTTAGGGCCGTGAGAACTTTGTTCCTGGGAACCCTAATCCCTGCCCCCGAATCCCTTTTTACCCCGCGGCCTTCATCATCTCGCTAAGCCTGTCCAAATCCCCCGGGCTGACATCGCTAATCATGAAATACCGGAGCCCGTTGTGGCTCCAACTGCGCACGTTGAAGGAGAGCGCAGTCTGCACCGCATCCTCGGAACGCGTGTTGCCCAAGGCTTGTTCTTGAAAAATGAAAACCGAAATCTGGTGCTGCCGCACCCGGAAAATCAGCTCCGCCCCCGGTGATTGGTTGAGATAGCTCACCTTGCCACCCACTAAAGTAAAGGGTGAATCCTGCAACTCTGGCAGGTTGAAGGTGAAAGGAATTTTCCCCGCAAACCACGGCTTCACGGTATGCCGGTCGGTCGAAACCACATCAACCGGATTCGAACTGGCCAGCGTCGCCACGTGCAGGTCGGCCAGTTCGCTCAACAACTGTTGATCGCCTCTGCGCTCGCGATTGATCGTCAAAGGAAAAACGGCGGCAATCAGCAGCACAGCCGCGGTCGCGAGGGCAGGGAACCAGAACCGGCTCCAGTGGCGCGGCTTGGCCGCAATGCTCTTCTGGATCCGCGCGCGAAAAGCAGGATCCGGAACGAATCTCTGGCCAGCAGCCTGTAGCGCGCGCTTCTGCTGCACCCGGCTCAAGCTCTCTGCGGCACAACCGGCGCATCCTCTCAGGTGCTCGCCCAGCGCGCGCGCCTCGCTGGTCGCTAGTTCACCGTCGAGATAGGCATCGAGTTTTTCAGTCCAAGTCTCGCAGATCATGATTTAACCCTGTGCTCCAACGCTTTGCATCTTGATCACCCCGGCCCGTAAAGCCCGCCGCGCCCGCGATAGGCGCGACATCACCGTGCCCATCGGGATGGCCAGCGTAGCGGCAATTTCCTGATACGACATCTCTTCCACTTCACACAGCACAAGCACTTCCCGGAAGGCGACCGGCAGTTGCTCCAAAGCCTGCTGCATCAGTTGCCAGTCCGACCGTTGCACCAGGATGCTTTCCGGCGTTTCCTTCATCGTGGGGAGGGCTTCGTCTTCGCCTTCAAGATCGAGTTGCACCGTCGCAGTTGCCTTCAGCCCGGTGCGCGAGGTCAGAAACGTATTTCGCAAAATCTTGTAGATCCAGGCGCGAAAGTTCGTCCCCGGCTGAAAAGACGAAAAGCCTTTCAGAGCCTTCACGTAAGTCTCCTGCACCAGATCCTCAGCTTCCTGCCGGTCTTGCGTGAGCCAGCAGGCAAAGTTATAGAGCCTCTCGAAATGGGGCATCGCCAACTGCTCAAACGTCCCCGGCGGCAAGGTCCCTTCCGACACGCTCACAAGGGTAAACCAAAGGGAGCGGGTTTTATTCCCTCGAAACAATTAATTGTTTTCCTTCGTGGTTAAGCTTCCCGGCGGTCGGGTAGGAACAGCGAAGATACCCTAGAAGAGAATTGGATGGGCCGGTGCGGAAAATGCGTGTCAACGCCGGCTGTGCACTGTGCTACTTTCAACTCGAAATGGCCACAAAACTCTGCACCAACAGGAACTGCCCAGCCTTCGCGCACTTCGTCTATACCGTAGCCATGCGCTGCGTCCTATGCCGCTGCGACCTCCAGCCACCCCAAAGAATCAGCAAAGCGGTGGGAGATTTCAGCCCAGCCAGGACAAGAACCCCGCCCCAGTCCCGAAAATCCCCAGCACAAGCCCCCATCTAAAATATGGCGGAGAGAGAGGGATTCGAACCCCCGATACCCGTTAAGGTATGTCCGCTTTCGAGGCGGATCGTTTCAACCACTCACGCATCTCTCCGGAAGACAGTGGTCAGTGGCCAGTGGCCAGCAAACCAAGAAAACTAACGACAGTTTTTAAAGAACGATCGCAGCAGCTCGGCGCAGCGGCCTGCCAAAACGCCGTTGCGGACTTCTATTTTGTGGTTCAGTTGCGGGTGGTTTAGCACCTGCATTACTGATTGCACAGCGCCCGCTTTGGGATCGTCGGCACCGTAGACCAGGCGCTTGATCCGGGCGTGCACCAGGGCTCCGGCGCACATCGGGCACGGTTCAATTGTAGCAAACAGATCGCACTCCGCTAGGCGATGGTTACCGACGGCGGCACCCGCTTCGCGCAGGGCGACGATCTCGGCGTGGGCCGTGGGATCGGCGTCGGTGATGTTGCGGTTCCATCCGCGGCCCACGATTTTTCCGCCGCATACGACGACTGCTCCTATGGGGACTTCGTCCGCTTCGAGTGCGCGCTGCGCGGCGCGTAGGGCTTCCTCCATCCAGAGTTCGTCGGAAGCCCTCGTTAGTCGTTGGTCTTCGTTGGTGGTCTTCGTCTTTGGCACGCGGAAACCTACGCAGAAGGGTATCATCGGCGCGGCTTGATTCACGCTGACGGTCCGTGCTCAGATCAGCCGCAACACTTCGCGCACCACTTCCGGCACCGCGGCATGAACCACGGCCGGCAACACGATGGTCACGATCACGTAGGCTAGCACGATGGCGGGCACAACCAGCAGCATCCGAACGGTGGGCGTCAATTTGGCGAGATAAGCTCGCATAAGATCCTCTGATCTAAGTACGAAAAGCAGCCCGAAAAGGTTCCCGCGGGGCTCTTGCATCTCTGACGACTGACCACTGGCCGCTGACGACTGCAAACTGTTATGCTAACCCCGTCATGGGGATGCAAAACTTATTCCGCAAAGTCTTTCTGGTCGACCTTCTACAGGGATTGAGGGTCACATTTCGCTATCAGGATCCCAAGGAGATTTATACCGAGCAATATCCCATGGAGCGGCCGCAGGTGGCGGAGCGCTACCGTGGGGCGCCGCGGCTGAACGTGAATCCCGATACCGACGAGACCATGTGCATTGCCTGCGACCTGTGCGCCGTGGCCTGCCCGGAGAATCTTATTGTGGTCTCGAGTGAGCGCAACGAGCATACCCGCCGCAAGGAACTCACCAACTTCACCTACGACCTAAGCCGCTGCATGTTCTGCGGCCTCTGCGAGGACGCCTGTCCCGTGGACGCCCTTGAACTCACCCAGGATTTCGAACTCGCCAGCTATACCCGCGAAGGCTGGATCTGGGACAGAGAGACCCTGGAAAAAGGGCCGTTGCCTACGCAGTATAAGAAGTAGCTGTCCCCTCCTTTACCGTGAAACGCTGACCGCTCTACTCGCCCGCAAGCTTCTTTTCCGGCAGGAAATACATGGCGGGGATCAGGGCGAAGATGAAGAACGCGGCGTAGATGGAAACGTAAGCCAGCGGAACGGAGAGCAGGTAGAGCGCTCCGGAGAGAGCGTTTTTGCGCTGGATGCGTTCGTGATACTCGACCATGGCGAAATCGTGCCGGCTCTGGCGGACTAATTCCGTGCGGAGAAGATAAAAGCCCGTCGCGCACAGGAAGAGGTCGAGCCCGTAGAGCGCAACCGCCATGGGCTCGCGGTAGTTCTTGCCCATGAAGTCGGTCACGAAAGGGACGAGCGACATCCAGAACAGCAGGTAGAGGTTCGACCACAGAAGCCGCGCCGTAACCGAGTGCACCGCATGAATCAGATGATGATGATTCACCCACATGATGGCGGCTACGAGGAAGCTTAGGGCGTAGCTGATGAAGACCGGTGCGACCTTGATTGCTGCCGCTAGCGTGGGGGTGGCTGGGGCGCGGAGTTCTAGGACCATGATCGTGATGATGATGGCGATTACGCCATCACTGAAGGCTTCCAGGCGGTTTGTGGTCATCTCAGACATGGGCCCTCAGACTGACGGCTGTTGTTGGGTCATGCAGTGCATGGTGCCGAGTCCCCAGATTAGGTCACCGGAATAGATTGGCACGATCTCTCTGGTGGGGAACAGGGCCGACAGCGTGTTCAGGGCTATGCGGTCGTTTGGGTCGTTGAAGACCGGGACCAGCACTACGCCATTGGCGATGTAGAAATTGGCGTAGCTGGCGGGGAGGCGGCGCTGCTCGAAGACTACTGGGCCGGGCATGGGGAGTTCTACTATGTTCAGCTTTTTGCCGGATTGATCGGTGGAGGCTTGTAGGCGGCGGAGATTGTCTTGGAGCGGGTTGTGGTTTATGTCTGTGCGATTCGGTGCGACCATTGTGACCACTGTGTCGGGGGAGACGAAGCGGGTTAGGTCGTCGACGTGGCCGTGGGTGTCGTCGCCGTGGATGCCGTTGCCCAGCCAGATTGTGTGCGGGGCGCCTAAGTAGTTGGCGAAGAGTTTCTCGTAGTCTTTCCGGTGCATGCCGGGATTGCGCTGCTGGAGTTTGCTTAGAAGACACTCTTCGGTGGTCAGGATGGTGCCTTCTCCATTGACGTCGATGGAGCCGCCTTCGAGGACTATCCGGGTGTTGCGGTGATGGGGGCGGATCGCTTCGGTTTTTGCGGCGGTCGCCATGAGGGATCCGATTTTTTCGTCGTGGTGGTAGTTGTTGTATTTGGCCCAGGCGTTGAAGCGGAAGTTGAGGGCGAGCATTTCGTTGCTGGGTGGCGTCCCCTTCGGCGCGCTTCGCTTGCTCAGGGCAGGCTCTGAAGGGACTTTGTTCCCCGTGATCGCCTCCCCCGCACTTACGTGCGGGGCTAATGAATGCCGTCGCTTCGCGACCAGTGCGAAGATGCAGCCGGAGTCGCGGAGCCAGACTCGGTTGGTGGGCCAGCGGTGGAAGCGGACGTTGGGTATGTCTGCGTTGGCTTGCTTCAGGAGCTTGCGGACTTGGCGTTCTGCGCCGGCGTTGTTGACGATGAGTTCTACTCGCTCGTGGCGGGCCAGGTTGCGGATGATTTCGGTGTAGACCCAGGGGATGGTTTGGAACTTTCCCGGCCAATCGCCTTGATAGTGGGGCCAGGCCAGCCAGGTTGCGGCGTGCGGGGTCCATTCGGCGGGCATACGGTAGGCGAGGGCTGCCGGGACACTTAAAGTATTACTTGAACGCTCAGGTCGGGGCATGGAGTTAGTTTATTGCATGGGATGATAAAGCGCACATTGAGTCCTGAGCCTGAGATTGGTCTTGACGAACAATCCTTGCGCAATGCGCGTAATGGGGATGTTTCGTCACCTGGCCCCGAGCGACTCAAATTCAGATCTTTAATCTGGTCACTGACACGCTTTGCCGAATGGCGATGAGACTTACCCCCAAATTGCTGGCATCTGTGCCGATGGCGTGTTTTACTTCTTAATGTTGGTGATACGGAGAAATGGTGAAAGTAGAGGCGCGGGCAATTTCGAAACCGGCGACGGGAATCACTGGCACATTGCATTCACTGCTCGAGCGGTCCTGGGTAAAAATAGCCGCGGTCATGTTCTTGCTCCTGGTTCTCGAATTCCAGCTGTTGTACTCCGTGGGGCACGAGTCGCTCAGTTTCGATGAAGGCGATCACATCTTTGCCGGATACATGTCTCTCAAGCATCACGATTTTGGTCTGAACCCCGAACATCCGCCGCTGGTGAAGATGATTGCTGCCGTTCCCCTGTTGCGAATGAACCTTCGTGAGCCGCAGTTGCAGAACCGTTACTTCAAGACCGAGGCCTACCTGAGTGGACGCGATCTCATCTTTCAGAATGATTACGAGAAGGTCATCTTCCGCGCCCGAACGGCAGCATCGATCTTTGCGCTCTTGGTTGCGCTGCTGGCCTTCCTTACGGCAAGCGAGATGTTTGGCACAGGCGCGGGATTCATCGCACTCGCGCTGATCGTCTTCGAGCCCAACTTCCTTGCTCATGGCGCTTTAGTGACGACGGACACGGGAGCGGCGGCCTCCTTGCTGGCCAGCATCTATGCGTTCTACCGGTATGTGAAATGTCCCTCGTGGGGACGCGTCGTAGTGTTGGGTCTGGCGGCGGGCCTCTTCTTTATCGTCAAGCATTCAGCGGTGCTGCTGCCGCCGATGCTCATCTTGCTCGCAGTCACCGAGTTGTTGCGCCCCCGTCAAGCGGGGGATGAGACCCGCCGGCATCAGGCGGCGCGTCTGGCTGGTGCGTTTGTGGTTGCCGGAATAATCGCCATTGGCGTCATGTGGGCGGGTTACGGATTCCGCTACGCCGCCCGTCCCGCCGGGGCACAGCTCAATCCACCATTGGAGAACACGCTCGGGACCCTGCGTCCGGCGGAAGCAAAGGTGATCACGATGTTGGCGCGCTGGAAAGTGCTGCCGGAGTCATGGCTCTATGGTCTGGCGGACGTCCGCTCCGTGGCGAATACGTGGCCCAGCTATATGTTTGGGAAGGTCTATGCGCATGGAGTGTGGTTCTATTTTCCGGTGGCGTTCGTCATAAAGGCGACCTTGACCACGTTGATCTTCCTCCCGCTGATTGTCTATGCCATCGCCACTGGCAAGCTACGCGGCTGGCGCGAGATCCTATTTCTTTCTCTACCACCGGCGCTTTATTTTTCTATCTCGATGACTTCAAGTCTGAACATCGGAGTGCGGCACATCCTTTTGGTCTTCATCTTCGTGCTTGTGTTGGCGGGTGGAGCGGCCTGGAGTCTGATACAAAACGATCGCCGTTGGGTTTGGCCCATTGCCTTCCTCATCATTTTCCATGTTATGTCTTCGCTCCGGGCGTTCCCAACCTCGTACATTCCGTACGCTAATGAAATCTGGGGCGGACCGGCCAACATCCACAAGTATTTGACCGACTCTACGACGGACTGGGGACAGCAACTGAAAGCCGTGAAGCGCTACGTGGACGAGCGAGGTATCAAAGATTGCTGGTTCGCGTACACGGCCGAGCCGCTGATTCCGTTTCACGCCTACGGCATTCCATGTAAGACTCTTCCCACGATGGACTCGATTTGGTCTGGGCTGAAGACCGAAACCCCACCAGTAATCACGGGCCCTGTATTCTTCAGCCACATTTCCTTGACGTTCTATGAATCGGGGTCCGCCCTGCTGAGTCCCTATCGTGAGTTTATGGAACTCAAGCCGACCGCTGTGATCGAAGATGGCGTGTTTGTCTACGACGGTACGTTCAACGTTCCGTACGCCGCAGCGCTGGATCACGCCGTGATCTCCAACAGCCTGCTCGAGCAGCATGAACCCAAACAGGCACTTTCCGAAGCTCAGGCCGGAATTGCCCTTGCCCCCGATTCCTTGCAGGCTCTGATGGCTTTGGGAGATGCGCAGAAGGTACTGCAGAAGAATGCTGAGGCGCGCGCGACTTTCGAGAAAGCGCTTCAGCGAGTTCACCTCATGGAGCCAACTGCTCAAGAAGTATGGATTCCCAAGGTTCAGCAGAAAATGGCAGGTCTATGACCCGATCGTCGAGTTGTCTTTGTCCAAAAAGATGGGCAAAACGGGAGTCAACTGTTGCAACCAGGCGATAGCGCTCATTGACCTGTCGATGAGTGTATGGCGATTTTTTCGCCAACTGGCGCACAGTCCGGGTTGCCGACAAAGGTTCGTCATACGCGAATCGCAGGCAGCAGAGTCCAGCTCAGGGCAGGCTGTCGAAAAACATATAGATCGCAGCGATGCGACCGTTCCGGGCAACGACAAAATCGGTTCCCGCGTAAGCTGGAGGTTTGCCGGGAGTGCCAGATACCCATCGAACCCGTCCGGCATCACTTAATTCCTCGGGAGGGGAGAGAGGCTGGTACTTGAAATCTGGATGTGTTGCTTTTATCACACCAGCAATACGATCAATCTCGTCACGGCCTCGGTAGATGCTTCCGTTGGGATCGTGGAACACACCATCTTCATTCCAGATGTCGTCGATGGCCGCGCGACGACGCACGGGGTCATTTTCGCCAAATACGTCGCTCAGATTACGCAGCAGCAAGGTCGATATGTTGTAGGACATGGCTTGTCTCCTCTCGTCATCCGATCCCGAGGAAGGGAATCGGCCTCGCTGTCTAGATGCACGCATCCAAGGAAAGGTGCAGCAAGACGCGGGCGTGCTGATGGTTCAAACCATTGACTATCGCAATGAGGCCATTACACTGACCCGATTTTACGGTCCATCCAGCGGACGATTGTTGATTGGGCTATCAGCGTGGAAATCCTACCCCTTCGACAAGCTCAGGGCAGGCTCCCCACTGCACGATCATGCTTCCTCTCCAGCAATCTCGCCGGACGCAGTCTCAGCGGGATAGTTGAAGAAGAGCTGATTGCCGTCGGGATCATCGACCACCAGGAGCCGGTAGCCCCATGAACCCTCCTTGACCGGAGCGCCCTTGGCCTCGAGTTCGGCGCGCAGCGCGTCCAAGGCGGCGACGGAGGCCTCGCGCGTCTTCCTCTCGCTCGTCTGGGGCTCGATGTTCAGGGAAATAAACATCAGCCCCTTGCCAATCTTTTCCGGCCAGGTGTCGGCCAGGATGAGCGCGCAGCCCTGCCGCTCGACCTGCGCGACGTACGCTCTGCCGTTCTCGTCGTAGCGCCAGGGGCTCGTGAAGCCAAGCCGGTTAATGTAAAAGAGGAGCGAGGCGTCAACATTCGTCACGTGCAGGACGGGGCGCGCGAACCAGTCTGTCATAGGCTACATCCTCAAACTAAAGATAGCTTCTTCCTGGATCAGTTTCAAAGGCAAAGTGTCACCGCTTGACAAAGGTGCCGCGGCCCAGTGGTGGTGCCTCGTGGAAAAACCTAAAGATGGGCCGGGTCCCTCCTGCTATCGCAAAGAAATGTAAAGTGTGTGCCCTTTCCCCCGCGCTTCAACTAAGCTAAAAAGCAGCGTAGTCATTTTGGTGGGGGATGCCAATTTTCAAGTGACACGCGGTCTGTATGTCCCTGCGATAAGGAGGGGGCCACGCCGAAAAATCTCAGACTGGTCTTGCTTTGCGGGCTGTTGTTTGTCCCCTGCCTTGCCTTTGCTCGAGGCCAAGCGCGGATTCGCATCGGTAAAGTGACTCTGAGAGCCGGGATGCCACAAGAAAAAGCCTTGCAGTCGCTTCGTCGTTCCCATGATCTTTCTGTAATCGAGGATCACGCCAATGCATACCTGATCAAACAGGCGAAGAACGGCGAAATTTTGGGAACCGTCGAGTTCAAAGATTCAAAGCTGGTGTCTGCTTCGAAGAATTGGGGTCGACCGCTATCTGCTCAGTTGGCAAGTGCTCCGTTTGCCAACGCTGTCTTCGAAGCCTTGGATAACGTTACAGGCCACGGGCGGTCCGTTTGCATAGTTGCGACCCGAGACACAAGCCCTACCATTACACCATATCCGGCGAACGCCTACGAGAGTAATCCCGTGCCTGTATATCCCCCCCCAGGCGCCGCCTTATCTCGGGACAGGCGCACCTTCATCACATGCGGCAACAAAAGGACAGTCATTGATGTCGGCACAGCCTATTCTGGGGACAACAGCGATGTGAGTGTTAGCGTCAACTACAACGGCCCAGTTCGCGGTAACATAATCCGAGACTACGAAGGGCCAATTCGCGTCGGTAACCTAACCCTGGACGGAGGAATGCCCGAGGAAAAGGCCTTACAGTTGCTAAAAAGTTCCCCTGAAATTTCTGTTGGGCAGCTCCACGTAACCGGGCAAAATTATTATTTCATCGCAGATGCAGAAAGCCCCGCGCTTCTGTGGCAGGTTGTGTTCGAAAGATCCAAGCTATATAGCGCTTCGCAGGCTTGGGAGCAGGCACGCTCGGCAAGCGCACCCTTTGCGATTGCGGTTTTCAAATACTTGGATAGTCTCACGAAGCGCTTTTCGTTTAGTGTAACCTGCGCAGTTGAGACAGCAGCCACGAACCCTGACCTTCCCGATAGTGCGACCGACACCACTAGTCCCACTAACCCCAACGATAGTTCGCCTGTGATCAAACACGTCTACATCGCGTGCGGGAAAAACCAAGTGAGCGTCAGCATCGGAACAACTGCCTCGGGTAATTACAGCTCCGTAGACATCGCCGAGAGCATCTTCGCGAAATGAAAGGCATTTCACCCAAAAGTGGTGCCTCATGGGAAAACCGAAGCTGGGCCGGCCCCCGACACTCCGCCGCCGATTGCCCCGTCGTTTCAGCGGTCATAGGCTAAAGATCATCCTCGAATTAAAGATAGCTTCTTCCTGGCCGTAGAGTTTACGGCGGAGTCCGATACCTACTAGACCATAACACTCATTGACCCCGGCAATGTGCGCCTCAGCGCGCGGGCATGGGGATAGCTGCGGGGCCCCGCCACCTTCTCGTTAGAATTCATAGCGCAGCGCAAACTGCATCACGCGCGGCTGCGTGAGCAGGCTCGTATAGGCGCCGAAACTGGTCGGCGACTGTGTCAGCGAGGTGAGCAGAGCCGACGACCCGATGCCCTGCGCGTTAAATCTCGTCAAATTCAGGACGTTGAAGACTTCCCAGCGGAATTGGATCCTGTGGGCTTCGTTGTAGGGCATCTTCCAACTCTTGGCCAGGCTCATGTCCAAACCTGCGTAGCCGTCGCCCCGAAGAACGTTGCGCGAACCCACCTGGCCGGGGAGCGGAATGGTAAAGTCCTGCTGCGCTGAGGCGGGATCGGCGAACACATTGACTGTGCCGTTGCCTTTGAACGTGCCCGTCTTGGGCCTGGTAGTCATCTGCGTGACCGCGGTTAGGAACCAGTCTGTGGGCCAACGCTGGCCTCCATCCACGCTGAAGGGAAATCCGCTCGTCCAGCGAGCGATGCCGGAGAGCTGCCAGTTGCCGATGAAAGCATCCACCACTCCGCTGGCGTTATTGGCAATGGCGCGGCCTTTGCCGAAGGGGAGGTCGGCGACCCAGTCGAGGTTGAGTTGGTGCGTGAGATCGAAATCGGACGGCGCGCGTGCCAGCCTCGGGGAAAATGCGTTGGCCAGGCGGCTTCCGACAAGCCCGATGTTGGTGTAGCCGTACACCGCAAACCCGACGCGGGATGCTGCCGACGTTATATCGAGCGACTTGGAGTAGGTATAGTTCAGGTCGAACTGAACGCCGTGACTGAACTGTTTTCTCAGGTTGGCCTGAAGTGCATTGTATGAGGAACTGCCAATGGAGCTCCAGCCATACGCCGAGAACGCCTGATTGTTCAAGAATTGGCCGGAGTTGTTGCCCAGCAAGCCGGGAGGACCGTTGAAGAAGTATTGTTGGGTGGTGGCGCCGCAGGGCATCGTGTTGTCGCCGAGACCGCCGTAGGAGTCAATATCGGCCAGCCCCACAATCTCGTCGCCAATTACGGAAAGGCTCGGGTTGTAGTAGAGGTCGAATACAGACTGCACCAGTCCGTCTGTCGTATTGGCGGTGGCGGGGATGAGGCACGTGAACAGATCCTGGTACTGCGTGGCGCCGGGGCGAAGTGGTGGCAACATATCCGCCCAGTATTGGGCCGTCGGGCCCACGCTTGAGGCTTTCACGGTGGCGATTTGGGCGGTCGTGACCGCGCCCTGATAATAGTTGGTCGCATTTCCCCCATTGTTGGCCACGGCAAAGGATCGGGCCAGGTTGGACAAGGCGGAGGCAGCCGCATAGTAATCAATGCCGGTCTTCGGATCCACAATATCCAGCGGCTGAGTCAGATCGCGTTGCGTGAGCAGCCGCCGGCCGAAGCGGCCCACATACGACAGTTGCAGCGAAAAGCGCTTGGGCATTTCCCGCCCGATGGAGAAATCAACGGTATAGGCGTGCGGGGTCTTCAATGTGTTGTCATTTCCCCACAAGTTGGCTTGCGCGCCGATGGGGGGTGTCTGTGGCCAAGGGGTAGGAACCGTTGTCGGCGGCGGCTGCAAGAATGGAAAGCCGTTGATATTGTTCTGCGGGATATTGTGGATGCCGGTGATGCGCGGTAGATCCTCTGCGCTGGTGATGCCAAACGTGCAGCAAGCATTCTGAAGAGTCGTGGACAATCCCGCTGCGCCGACCTGGTCGAAGCTGTTCAAAAGCGCGAAGCCCGCGCGGTCGTAGACCCGGCTCAGGCCCAGGCGGAAGACAGTTTTGTCGCTATCGCCAAAAAGCTTCTTGAACATCCCGCCCGCGGGGCGCGGCGAATAGGCGATCGAGATGCGCGGCGACACATCGGTCTTTTCGAGCGGATAGAAACCCGGCCCGCGACCCAGGTTGAATTCGATCGGCCCCATTGCGCCGTAGCCGATCCCCTGGTTCATGTTCTTCACGTTCTGATTGAATTGAGTCCCCAAGCCGAAAGTTGGGAAGGTCTGGTACCCGTTGGTTTCCCATGGCGCGGGGAAGAACGACCAGCGCAATCCGTAGGTTACGGTAAGGTTCGGTTTCACGCGCCAGGTGTCCTGTCCGTAAAACTCGTACCAGTCCAGCCCATAGCGGCGGTTAACGGGAGATCCCTGCGCTTGCGCGATCCCGTCCTTGCCCAGGTTGTAGTTGGCGACCACGTCCGAGATCATGCCGTACAGGGCCAGCAGGGGACGATCATATTGGGTGGCGGTCTGCGGTTCCGGCCCGCTAATTAATGGATGAGCGTTAGGGAGGGTGTTGGTGGGATCGAGCGTGCTGGTGGTGCCCGCGAAACCGATGGGAGAAGTCCAGTTGGTCGTGCCGAGGCCGATCGTGTTCGAGTGCAGATAACTTGTGCGTGGACTACGAGCGATTCCAATCGCGGCGCCGAACTGAAAGCTGTGGGTGCCCTTGGTCCACGAAACGTCATCCAGGAAATTATGCAGCGGCACCTGGTAGCTGTGGCTGAAGTTGATGCCCTGATCCAAACCCAGGAATTCATTCCATTGCTGGTCGGTGTTGCCAGTGAGCCCGAAACTCTGCCGCGTGAATCCCCAATGGAAGGAATTGGTCAGGGTAGGACTTAGGACCGAAACATAGCCAAAGGCAAACCCGTTGCTGTGATCCACGATAGTTCGTTCCGGGGGAGTGCCAGGCAAGAAAGGGGTGTCATGGTTGCGGGAATCTTGCAGCGAACCGCGCCAAAAAAGAGTGCGTTTGCCGTCCGAGGTGAGCTGGTAATCCAAGCGTGCAATGAAAGCATCGTTGTCCGTGCTGGTCGGGGCGCGGAAAACGAAGCCGGCGTAGTTCAGACCATCTCCGGCGAAAGGATCGTTGGTCACCGTATTGCCGGTGCAGAAGGTCTTGTCGAGATACCCCGTGTGACCGGTCAGGTCGAGCATCGCGGGATCAATCCCGATGCCCTTGGGATCAAGCTGCTTGAGCTGGGCGGCGTTCCACACCGTAGTTCCGGCGCCGCCAGCGTTTACGTACTGAAAAATCCCCTGGCAGAGGGATGGCGTTGGGATCACGCGCTCCGCACCCACCTGTTCCCGCTTGCGAGTTCCTTCGTAGTTGGTGAAGAAAAACAGCCTGTCCTTGCGAAGCGGCCCTCCTACCGACACCCCGAAGATGTTTCGATTCAGTTGTAGAGGCTTGTTCGGGAGTCCGATACGCTCTTGCGATTGCTTCACCAGGTAATCATTCGCGCTGGTAATGGTGTTGCGCAGGTATTCGTAGAGTGAGCCGTGCAGGGTATTCGTCCCATTCTTCGTTACCAGCGCCACTTGCGCACCCGAGCCTTGGCCCTGGTCCGCGCCGTAATTGGTAGTAGTGACTCGGAATTCCTGAACTGAGTCCTGCGTGATCGGCAAGACCGACTTAAAAGCATAGCCATTCGACTGGTCGTTGACGTCTACCCCGTCGAGCGTGACGTTACTCTGATCGCTCCGCGCTCCATTCACCGCTCCATTGCGCGTATCCTGGTCCTTGAGCACGGGACTATCGTCAATATTCCTGCCCGTATATGTGACTCCGGCCTGCAAACTCAGCAGATCGGGGACGTTTCGGCCCTCGAGGGGAATCTGGCGCACCTGCCGTTGATCAAACGAATTGCCCAGCGAGGCATCCACCAAGTCGATGGCGGGAATCTCCGAGGTCACCGTCACGACTTCGGTGCTCGCGCCGACCTTGAGTTGAACGTTGGCTGTGGCCGGGGTGTTCACCAGCAGCGCAAGACCCTTCTGTTCATAGCTGCGAAAGCCGGCTGCCGTTACGTGGAGGGTATAGGTTCCTGGCGGGATAAAAAGGAACTGGTATTCTCCCTGCCCGCCGGTCGTGGCAGTGCGCTCGGTCTTGGATTCGGAGTTCGCCAGCACAACGCTGGCGGTGACGATTGCGTTCCCGCCAGGATCGGTGACCGTGCCCCGCACCGAGGTGCTGGCCTGACTCCATGCCGGAACACAAGCACCCGCGGCCAGAGCGGCCAAGAGTGCGGCTGCTATCATCAGGCTGCGGAGTGTGGGTTTTCGAGGCGTGTCAAGGGCAGCGGAGGACAACCAGAGCCTTCCAGTCATCGCATCACCTGTTGCACTGCTGATATTTAATGAAGCCCTAAACACTACTAGAATTCAGGAAGGTTACGATTGGTTGATCGGCACTGTCAAGAAAGAAAAATGAATAGGCTGGATCGTCCAGCGCTGACCTTTGCCCGTAGCGTTGTGCGCCACCCGTTAGTTGTAGTTGCCCCAACCTTGGCGCACGCGGGAATTCGCAAGCTAATCGACGGTTACTTGTCCGGCGTGATCCTTGCCGCGAAGGTCGATAAGAGCGCGAGAGGCGTGCTGAGGATTCGTCGTTCCTGAAGCACAAATTAGCGCATTCAGTCGCCTAGATCAGGCGATTTACACTCATTGACCGATTTTAGCGTCCATCGAGCAGACGGCTGCTGATTGGCGCGTACGCGTCGATTCTGCGGTCGCGAAGGAAGGGCCAGTTGCGGCGGATGTCTTCTAGGGCCTTCAGGTCTACGTCTCCGAACAGCATTTCTTCGCGGTCGTGCGAGGCTTCGGCGAGGACGCGGCCGAAGGGATCGCAGAAGAAGGATGCGCCCCAGAATTCCAGTCCCTGGCCGGGGGCGGACTTGCCGCGGATGTTGCCGGTTTCGAAGCCTACGCGATTTACTACTGCTACGTAGACTCCGTTGGCGATGGCGTGGGCGCGCTGGATGGTGCGCCAGGCGTCGTGCTGGGCGGTACCGAACTCCGCTTTTTCGGCGGGATGCCAGCCGATGGCTGTGGGATAGAAGAGGATTTGCGCGCCTTGCAGCGTGGTGAGGCGCGCGCCTTCGGGGAACCATTGGTCCCAGCAGACTAGCGTGCCGATGCGTCCGGCAGTGGTGTCGAGGGCACGGAAGCCGAGGTCGCCGGGGGTGAAGTAAAACTTTTCGTAGTAGAGCGGGTCGTCGGGGATGTGCATCTTGCGGTAGAGACCGCTGAGAGAACCATTCGAGTCGAAGATGGCGGCGGTGTTGTGGTAGATGCCGGGGGCGCGCTTTTCGAATAACGATGCGATCAGGACTACTCCGTGGTGGCGGGCGGCGGCGGCCAGCTTCTCGCTGGTGTTGCCGGGAATGGGTTCGGCTAGATCGAAGAGAGAATGGTCTTCGCGCTGGCAGAAGTATTGCGTCTGGAATAGTTCGGGCAGGCAGACTACCTTGGCGCCGCGTCCGGCGGCGTCGGAGACGCGCTCTAGAGCCTTTGCGAGATTCTGTTCGGGCTCTGGGCCGCAAGACATTTGCACTAGGGCTACGCGGAATTTGTCAGGGGGCACGCTGGCTTTCCTCCGCGAACAATATAGCATCGAGAAGTAGGCTTCGGGCTTCGGCTATTCGACAGCAAAAAAACTTGAACCACTAAGGACACGAAGTATCACGAAGGTTTTATTTGGTGGGATTTGATTTGGCGAAGGCTCGGGATAGGCGCGGGTTGCCGGAGACCAGTTTTTCCAGGCGCTTGGTGACTTCTTCGGAGGGTGCGGCGCGGAGAATGGCTGCGATGGCGGCTTCGGCCTGGAGCGATTCGGTGCGGACTTGGTCAAGGAGAAATTCTACGGCTGCGTCCTGGCGAGTTAGGGCTATCGCCGATAGCAGGACCGAACAGAACCAGGGGTCGGATTCATTGTTAAAGCGTTGCTTTAAGGTTTCGAATGCCTGCGGGGAGTGGGTGCCAGCTATAGCCAGAGCTGCTTCGGCGGCGGGATCGTCGCCATCGGCTAGGAAACGAGCTACCCACGGGATGGCGCTGGGGCCTTCGATGCGGAGGATGCCGCTGTAGCAGGCTCCGAGGACTTCGGGTTCTTCTTCTGGAGGTTGGCCTGGCTTTCTGGATTTTAGATTGGAATCCAGAATCGCTCTTAGGCGTAGAAGGAGCGCAGCGGAGGACGAGCCTACTTGCTCAATAGCGCGGACGATCTCGGCGCGAACGGCCTTGTCCTTATCCCCGAGCAACTCGATGAGATGGGTGAGCAAGTCAGCTTCGAGCAGGCTGCGGCATTGCACGAGCGCCAGAGCGCAGGTGGCGCGCAGAGTGCCGGCGGTGTCAGAAGAGCCTCCCCAGATGGGTTCTAGCTGGATGTGGTGTATACCGCGGAGGAAGAGGTCAGCGTCCTGATGCTCGAAGTTGGCGAGCGTGCGGCTGATTGCATTCTTGGCCCAGCATTGCGGGTCGGTATTGACTGGATCTTCGAAGAAGCGGTCGAACGCTGCCAGGAGTTCTTGCGTCATTTGCGTGAGTTGAAACTCGCGCACGAGATCTGCGGCTTTGGCCGCGATGAGGTTGTTGCGATTTGCCAGGGCTTTACGCAGCGGGTCGATCGCCGCTTCGGGCGGGAGTTGGCGAAGCGCATCGACGGCGGCTAGCTGTTCTTCGAACTTGTGCTTGCCGGCCATGCGGAGAGTGTAACGCGGAGTACGGTTTCTCGTGTCGCTTCCCTGCGCCGTTGCGGCTTCACAGAAGGCAGGTTCCTCGCGCGCTTTTCAGCGTGCTTCGGAATGACAAGAGTTCGAGGATTGCGCCTGTGGGGCCGATCACGCGGGGGAGGCGGTTTCTTCTGCGATGGTTGGTGTGACGTCTACGGGAAAGTTCACGGACCGCGCTATGAAGCACAAATGATGAGCTTGATCATGTAGAGCGTGAGCCTTGACTCTATCATCACCGGGGGCAATCTTGACCGTAGGCCGGAGCGTGACTCGCGTGAACTGGGCTGAACCGTCGCTATTTTCATCCATCAATCCAAGTGCTACATCGCGATAGTCGAGGACGGTCACGTGGTTCACGGCGCAAAGATGCAGGTAAGAGAGCATGTGGCAGGCGGAAAGGCTGGCGACCAGAAGGTCTTCCGGATTGTAGCGGGATGGGTCGCCACGAAAGCTGGGGTCACTTGACGCTAGAATCGGAGGCTTGCCTTCCGCAGTGATGGTGTGATCGCGGCGATAGCCACGATAAGTCTTGGTGCCTTCGCCGGTGTTGCCGGTCCACTCGACTTGAAGTTCGTAGTTGTGCTGTTTCATCGGGATCCCTCCGTTTGCTCGCGCGCCCACGCCCCGGAGACTTCACGGCCTTTTGCGATGTCATCTACGACCAGGATCAACTGATTGCTGTGATCGCTATAAAGCACTTCGATGTTGACGCCAGCCTGGGCCATCCGGCGGGTGAGTTTACCGAGTTGACCCGGTTTGGCCTGGTCCAGCCGTTGGACGAGAACTTCCCGCTCGGCTAATACTTGGATGCCAGCTGCTTCCAGCGCGCTTCGGGCAGGAGCGCCATCGTTGAAGAGGAAGTGTGCGGCTCCCTGACCGTTGACGACCCAGGCGCCGCCGCCTTCGATGCTTATTCCGGCGCGGCCGAGAACGTCTCCCATGTCGGCTAGAGCGCCGGGACGGTTATTGAGAGCGATGGTTAGATCTTTCATACTGGCCTGCCTCGTTGGTGACTTTCTAATCCGCGATGTCGAAAAAAGATTCTAACCGCTAAGGACGCTAGGAACGGTCGCTAAGACCACGGAAACAAGAATGGGACGCGGACATACGAGGTTTTGGTCTGCGCATCGCATGGCATCCCTCCCTCATATTCCTGTAGAGTAATTGATCGGAAGATTTTACGAGTCATCTTGGAGGCGTCATCTTGAAACAGGGCAATCATGGTGGTGGGCATTCGGCGGGGAAGCCACACGGCGGTTCAGGGCATGCGGGGGACGGAGTGGAGCGGGAGCTGCATAATCCGATTGTGGACAAGTTGATTCCGCTGGAGCCGCTTGATCTGGGCAAGGTGAAGTCCATTGACGATTTGGTGCGGGCCATGTCCAAAACCGCTTTTACCGGGCGGCAACTGGGCGAGGCGGCTGATGTGCTGGAGGCTATGGCTCGCGACGAAGAATGTTTTGTGGTGATGACTTTGTCGGGCGCGATGACTGTGGCGAAGCAAGGGTTGATCGTTACCGAGTTGATTGATCGCGGGATTGTGAATGCGGTGGTTTCGACCGGGGCGCTGATGGCTCACGGGCTGGTGGAGGCTACGGGGCGCGCGCACTTCCGGGCGAATCCGGAGGTTTCGGATGAGGAACTTTACGAGCAGGGATACAACCGCGTTTATGACACGCTCGAGCCGGAACAGAATCTGGATGATGTGGAAGAAGTGATGTCGGCGGTGCTGGAGGGTTGGGACCATAACGAAGTGATGTGCTCCTACAAGCTGAATCATGCGATTGGGGCTTATCTGGCGAAGGAGACGCCGGAGCGGGGAATTTTGAAGTCGGCGCATGCCATGGGCGTGCCGGTGTTTGTGCCCGCGTTCAGCGATTCGGAGATGGGGCTGGACACGGCTTTGAATAACCGGCTGCGGGAATCTACGGGGCGGCACAAGATTCGGTTTGATCCGTTTCTTGATCTGGAACATTTTGCGGCTACTTTGTTGCGTCAGAAGAAGCTGGGGATTATGACGATTGGAGGCGGAGTGCCGCGAAACTGGTCGCAGCAGTTTGGTCCGTTCTGCGAATTGCGGCACCGGCGGTTGGGGGAGAATATTCCGCTGAAGCGGTATCACTATGGGTTGAGGATTTGTCCGGAGCCGGTTTATTGGGGCGGGCTGTCGGGGAGTCCTTATAGCGAGGCGATTTCGTGGGGGAAGTTTGTGCCTCCGGCGGAGGGCGGGAGGTTTGGGGAAGTGTTTGTGGATGCGACTGTGGGGCTGCCTTTGATTGTGGCGGCAGTGTTGGAGCGACTGGATAAGAAGGGGAGTCGGGCGGGTAAGGGGAAGGCGGTAGCGGCTCGGAAGTAAGGGCTCGTGCCGTGCTCGAAATCCGGCTCTCACGCGCGATCCTCTGCGATTGGATGACGCGGACTTCAAGCTATCGGACTGGAGGTAGAGTGATACGCACGCTTAACCGGCGCGAAGAGTCGAAAGCGAGACACACGGCCCGACAACAGCATCGAGCAAGCCGCGTTGCTCAACGTGAGGCGAAGCAAATCGTTCATAGCGCCAACATGAGGAACGTGAGCGCAGAGTGTCATCAGAGCATCTCGAGCGACCCGGATAAGAAGATTGCACAGGGCGGGCTGCCGAGTCTTGGGAGGGACAGTTGAAGCCATCCGGCGGTTCTCTATGGTCGTAACCGAGAAAGAAGTCGCCGCGTTTGTACTGACTGTCCTCATAGTCGCAATCTATTCCAAGTTCGAGGATCAGATAAAGGGCGTCTTAGCGTTACTCCTAATTTTCGTAGGTGCTCTTGCGGCCTTGTACTGTCTGGTCAAATTCGTTCGATCGTCTTGGTACAACTGAGATGGCAAGGGACGGAATTTACATCGTTGATCTGTGGGATGAGATTTTAGGGCAACAAGGCATCAAGGAATACAGGTTTCCATTTCTTGTGGGTGATCCGGGAAAGAGTGGTAGACGAACTCGTTTGCCAGTAGATGTTTATTATCCTCGGTTGAAACTCGTAGTGGAGTATGACGAATGCCAGCATTCTGAGGCCGTTCCCTTTTTCGACCGAAGGATTGTCGCGTCAGGGATCACCCGCGGTGAGCAGCGGAAGAGATACGACCGCATCAGAAGGGACGTCCTTCCCCAACATGGGTTGTCTGCGTTGGTTTTCAGCTACGGGGAATTTGAGCACAAAAAATCCAAACGCCTAAAGCGTGTAGCGTCGGATCGCGAGGTGATCAGAGGCCGCTTAGATCACTTCCTTTCAACGGGCCGCACCGCACCCCATCAGTGATCCTTGGAAGACGGAGCGGTGGCGGTGGATGCACTGGGGTCCGATGAAGCTAGGCAGCTGGACGGGCGAATGCGCCCGTCCCCACATGTTCTGGGCATCCCCACATAAGTTGTGATGGTTGTTCGCGCTACGCGCCGGCTTCGGAGGACGTTTCCTTGGACTTGCGGTAGAGCGGGGCCAGGATGCTGTTTTCTAACACGCGAGATTCTGCTTCCACCCAGTCTTGCAGCGCTAATCCTCCCGCCTGGCCACGCTGATCGTACAAATGCTGGGCGTGCAGGCGGATCTTTCTTTCGATCAATTCGGTCATGAGTGCTTGCTGCTTTTGACGGCGGGTATCGGTGTCCAAAACTACTCCTCTTGCTTAAACAGGTATTTTTCTTACAGTCCCATGATACGGGAAAGGTGTTAACGGAAGATTACATTTGGGAGGGCGCGGGGGTTACTTAAGTGTAATTATAACATGCGGACACGCGGCAATGTGTGGTATAGTATCTATATCGTTTCTATACCGTTGTTGGCCAAGCCTGGGTGGGTATGGGTTTCGAGTACGATCCCGCTAAGAGCCATGAGAACAAACGGAAGCACGGGATCGATTTTGAAGAGGCGAGAGCACTTTGGGATGATCCTGCGCTGGTGGAGATTCCGGCGCGTGCCAGCGATGAGCCGAGATGGTTGCTCATCGGCAAGATCAATCTGGGCAAGGCTGACGAGAAGCTCTGGTCTGCCTTTATCACCCGGCGGGGCGAGAATGTGCGGCTTATCTCGGTGAGACGGTCGCGCGAGAAGGAGGCGGCGTTGTATGAAAGCCAAGACACTGGATCGGATGTTTGACGCTGGCGAGGACATAACGGATCATCTCGATCTGAGCAGAGCTCGACGGGTGGGTAACGATGCCAAGCGGGTGAACGTCGATTTTCCGGTTTGGATGGTGAAGTCCCTAGACCGGGAAGCGCAGCGGTTGGGGGTAACGCGCCAGTCGCTGATTAAGCTGTGGCTGGCGGACCGGCTGGCGCAGGCGGTTGGCGGGAAGCGCTAGCAGATCGTACGACGCAGGCGGTGGAAATGTCCCCGCCTAGCGCGCTTCCATTGTGCATCCGTCATTTCGGGGATGTCGCTGGTGTTGATCTCGCTGTCGGGACGAACTGCGAGGGCCTTCAGTTTCGCGCGATCCGCTTTGGTCAATAGAGGCAGAGTTTCCGGAGCGTAGCTAACAATTTTCGTCTTCATAGCGTCGTCCACGAGGTCAATCCAGACCTAATCGAAGATCAGCACGGCCGACGCGATTACTGTGGTCCAGAGGCCGCGCTTGTCGCCTACTGCTGATTGGGTCACGTTGGCGGTGCGGACGATTTTGTTGGAGAGGCGGTAGATTTGTTTTTTCTCGTCCCAGGAGCGGTCGGGGTCGAACTCTACGTTGAGCGTAGTGGCCAACATTTCGGCGGCTAGTTCTTCGGCGTAGTCGCCGGCGGCGTCTTCGGTCTCGCCGAAGGAGTGGTGCTCACTGAGGTATCCGTAGGTGCTCTTGTCGGCGGGGATGGCTACGCCAATGGAAGACGCGAGCAGGCGGTGGGCTTCGTGGGTGGAGTTCTCAGCGACCACGGCAAACACGACTTCGCCGGGGCTGAGATACTTCACGCCCTCTTTTCGGGCGAGCATCTTGCAATTTGGCGGGAAGATGGAAGAGACGCGGACCAGATTCTGAGCGGCGATGCCGGCGTCGCGCAGGGCCAACTCGAAGGACGTTAACCGCTCGCGGTGCTTTCCTACTCCCTTGGTGAAAAACATCCGCTTGGGAACCATGTCTTTGCCCAACGCTCGTTACCTCCTGCGCGAAAAAAATGAGATGGAGAATGCACAATTTAACACAATGCTTTGTAAAGGGAAGATGAATTTCACGTTGGGGCGAAAGAAAATGGCGGGAACCCGCTGGCGCGGGTTCCCGCCATGTGCCCGGATTCTTCGGGGGAGGGCACCGGGCTAAACGCACTAAATGTACCACAACGCTAGATACAGTCAACAAAAGATACAGTCAACAAAAAGCCGCTGCCTTTCCCGATTTGGGAACGCCGGCGGGGCTTATCACTTGGCGGCGACTGAGCTGACTTCGATGGTGTCGCCATTCAAGACTCCGGTGACGGTAGCATTCTTGCCAGCCTGCTGGTCGAGCGTGGCTAGGGCTGCTTTGTCGGTGGTGTCCAGGGGATAAATCTTGTCGCCCACGACCAAAGCGTACTTCGAGCCATGAGAGACGCAGGTGCGGGTGCACTGCGCTGGCGTGCCCTCGCCCTCCATGTGTTTTCTGCCGCACATGGCGTCGCCGACTTCGCCGGTGAAGGTTTGCTTGCGGCCGGCTGCGGAAAGATTGGAAAATGCTGCTAGCGAGAAGAGGAGTGTTGCTATTGGTGTGAGCCACCGCGAACCGCGATTCATTCAGCGTTCTCCTTTAACCAGCATTAGGCCATTTTAGCAGCGTCGGTATTTTGACGGTCGCCGTGCGGGCGCGGGACCCTTCGACTTCGCTGAGGGCAGGCTGCCGGCGCTACCAGCCTCACGCTTTGATTCATTGCGGGGCTTTGGCGGTGTATTGCAGATCGACATCCACGGTTTTGTCGCGGCTGAGCGGGGTGACGTGGGGCGTGACCTCCCAGTCGAGGCTGGCCGGGAGCAGCCTCCTGGCTTCCGGCAAGAACTGTTTGAGGTAGGTGACATCGTAGACATCGCCGGGGCGAAGCTTCCAGGCGGCCCGCAGCCTGGCCGTCAGATTGTTATCGATGCCGCGAAACTGAAGCTCGCCCATGCGGTAGACGGGGCCTTCGGTGACCGCCAAGTGGTAGGCGACGGTTCCGGCGGCATCATCAAATTCGGCATTCGCCTTGATGGTGGCAGTGACATAACCGCGTGAACCGTAGAGTTCCTGGATGGCTCGCAGGTCGTTCTCGAGTTGAATTGTGTCAGCCGTTTGCCCGGCATTGACGTGGAGAAGCGGCTGGAGCGTGTCGGCCGGAATCTCTTTGTTGCCCGACCACTCCCAGCGCGTGAGCTTGTACTGAATGCCGGAGGTCACGGGGAATGTGACATCGACGAAAGTTGGCTTCATTCGATTGTCGTTTTCATCCGGGGCGACGGGCTTGACCACTTTGGGCTGAGGCGGAGCGCATGTGGCTTTCAGGTATCCATGCTCGTGGTAGATGGGCAACAGCGCGCGATCGATGAAGTTGTTCATAAAGACGCGGGAGTATTCGCGATCGGACAATTTCTCCGCGGCCGCCCGGAATAAAGGCAACTCGCTTGGGCCTGCTCCGGGGAACTCGACCTGGCGCACGCGAATGCTGATGCCGGAGACGCCGTAATCATACGACTCGAGTTGCTCGTTCTTGCCGCCGGTGGTGCGCACGTATTCGACGTGGCCGGGAATGGCGTTTTCCACCAGCACGGCCTGTAGAACGTCGGAGACTTCCTCGGGCAAACGTCCGGAGGTAGGCAATTCACCTTTGAAAAGCGGGACGCGCTGCTCGATTTTGTGGCGAAGGTCGTCATCGGTGAACCAGACGAAATCCATGAATCGGGCAGGAACAAATTTGTCGGCGTCGGTGACTTGAAATACGAGCTTGGTGCCGGCCGAGGAGTAGGAGAAGGTATAGGCAACGCTGCCGAAAGCTCCCGTCTCGCCGAGTTGCCGCGCGGCCTTCTTGAAATCCACCTCGTGGGCTATGGTGCCGATGGGCAGTCCACTAGCGGCCGCGACTTCTTCTGGCGTGAACCGTTTACTGCCTGTTACCTTCACGTCGATCAGCTTGTAGGCGCTGGGCGGCATGGCGCGAGTGCCGGACGAGGGTTGGGTTTGAGCGTCGGCAGAGAGACACAGCAGCAGGGAAGTGAGTAGGCAGCGCGCGAGGAATCCTGGGAGTAGGGTCTTCATTTACGATCTACTTCGGTCTGGACGTCCACACATCGCTGGATTTGTGTTTCTTGGCGATTTCGATGAAGGCGAGCGCGGCCCGGCTTAGGGCCTTGTCTTTGCGGAAGACCAGAGCCAGGTCACGGCGGAGTTGGGCGTCAGCCATCGGGATGGCGACCAGGACTCCGGCGCGAACGTCCTCCTGCACGTTGGAGCGGGCGATGAAGCCCACGCCTACGCCTGCCGCCACGAAACGCTTTAGCAGTTCGCTGGAATCGAGTTCCATGCTGTAGTTCGGCTTCAGCTTGCGCTCGCGAAACAAGTCATCGAGCGCATCGCGGGTGTGGCCGGCCTTGGGCAGAACCAGCGGATACTTGGCCAGGTCCGCCACGGCCGCCGACTTCATTTTACCCAGCGCGTGGCGCGGCGGGGCGATGATGACCAGCTCATCCTGATGGATGAGGACCACGGTGAGGCGGTTGTCTTTGACGGGCAGGGAAACCACGCCGAAATCGACAGAGTTGTCGGTGACGGATTCGAGAATCTTGGCGTAATCGGCGCGCTTGATGTTGACCGAGACATCGGGATACTGCTTTTTGAAGTCGGCGAAGACCTCGGGAAGGATGTGCAGGCAGGTGCCTTCATTGGCCCCTACGGTGATGGCGCCACGGGGGACGTGCTCCATCTCGGCGAGAGAAGTGAGCATGGCCTTGCGGGCGTCGATCGTTTCCTGGGCGTATTTTTGAAAAGATTTGCCGGCTGCGGTTAGCGAGACTTTGCCGCCGGAACGGTCGAAGAGCTTGGCGCCTACTTCATCCTCGACAGCGCGAATTTGGGAGGAGATGGCGGGCTGAGTGCGGAAACGCTTCTCCGCTGCCCGGGAGAACGAGGCGTGGCGGGCTACTTCGAGGAAGGTTTGGAGTTGGTCGAAGTCCATGGGGCAGTGGTCAGTGGCCAGTGGTCAGTGGCCAGTAAAAGCCTTGCAACTAAAAACGATGTGGATTCGCTTTGGCCGTCTGGCGAGACGAATTGTAGCAGGGCTGGCTGTCTAAGGGAGCCGGCCCTTTTTCCGTTTGCTCGGCATCCAGTTCTCAACGAGAGCAATCGCCTGGTTACATCAACTAAGTTCGACTTGGGGGTACAATCGTACCGGAATTCAATGACGGACCGCCCGTACCTTCTCACAATCGCCGCTCTTGGGATAATGCTTGCGACTGCTGCGCTTGGTCAGTCCCACCCCACAGTACCTGGAGAAACGCTTGAATCCCTGAGGGGCGTAACAGACCCAAATGCGATGAATGAGAATTGGCAAACTCCTCTGATGGCAGCAGCGTTCAATTTTGATGAGAAACTCGTGAAAGACCTGATCGAGCGCAAAGCCAACGTAAACGTTGGAAGCAGGTTCGGCATGACGGCTCTGATGTATGCAAGAGGCGTTCCAGTAGTCAAGTTACTTCTCAGTGCAGGAGCATCAGTCAAGGACAAGGACATCACAGGAAAAACCGCTTTGTACTGGGCTACTCAGCGGGCTGATCCAGAGGTTGTGCGGGTGCTGATCGAGGCGGGTGCCAGTGTCAACGCAAAAGACGACAAGGGCATGTCGGCACTGCAACTGGCGAAGGCGGAACTGCTATCCTCCGAAAACTTCGCGGATAAAAGTCTGGGTGATGTCTACAAGGCGCGAGTCCAAAAGGTGATTGAGTTGTTGGTTGCGTCGGGAGCTAAAGAAGGTCACCCATAAATCCCCCACAGCACTCATTGAACTGGGCTTCGGCCGAGGGCCGCCGTCCAACATAGGCATCCAAAGCGTGCAAACAACTACTGCTTCAACTGCTTCTCAATCGCCGCGATCACTTCTTTCGAATCCGGTGTGACTTCCGGCTCGAAGCGCTGAACTACGTTGCCGTTGCGGTCGACGAGAAACTTGGTGAAGTTCCATTTGATCTCGCCGGCAACGCTCGATCCCGCGTCTTTGGTCAGGTAGGCGTAGAGCGGAGACTGGTCGGCGCCTTTCACTGAAATCTTGGCGTACATGGGGAAGGTCACGCTGTATTTGCGGGTGCAGAACGTTTTGATCTCTTCGTTGGTTCCGGGTTCCTGCGCGCCGAAGTTGTTGGCGGGGAAGCCGAGGATGACGAGACCCTGGTCTTTATATTTCTCGTACGTCGATTCGAGCGCGCTGTATTGCGGCGTGTATCCACACTGGCTGGCCACGTTGACGACGAGAACCACTTTGCCCTTGTAGTTGGCCAGGGGCGCGGGTTTGCCGTCGATGGAGTTGAGGGTGAAGGTGTAGATTCCCGGCGACGCGGCGAATAGCGAAGCGGCCATAATCAGTAACGCTCCGAAAAGAAGAGAAGCACGAGTCTTGAAGAGGAATTGAAGGGATGAAGAACGCATTGGTCGCTCCTGATTAGGATTTGTGCGCGCGAAAAGGCCGCAGAATCATTGGAGCTTGAGAATACCGGGCTGGACGCGACTCTGCAAGGCGGCGATTTCTAAAATCTCTGTCTCTTGCTGGAAGGGCGTCGTCTCAGGCGGTGGGGCTGAGGGAGGCCTGTTTGGTCGCCTGCTTCACGATCTTACCGGCAAGCCTGAGAGCCTTGGTTGATTCCAACGGGGGCGGGGACTCGGCGTGGGTCGCTTCCATCAGGCCTTCCGCAACCGCGTCCAGAGCGAGGGTAGAACGCTCCAGAACGATCAGGAGATACTTCTGGGCGATGGGGCGGTCGGCGGGATGAATGAGTTCCCACCAGCGGCGAATGGATTCCTGGACTTCGACCTCTGTTTTTTCGCCGACAACCAAGGCATCAATCAGACGATAGACCTTGCTCTTGATGGCCTGATACGAGACAGAAACTTCCTGGGGCATGGGGTTTTTGGAACTTTGCTTATGGTCGGGCAAGCAATCCACCAGCCAAACCGTAGATGGTTGCAGCGTAAGTCCTTGCGGGTGTATGGGCTCGGAAGTAATCCTATGAATGGAATAAATCAGAATCTGGGATATGAATTCTGGAAGTCTAGAATAACGATTCTGCATTCTGTATAGTTTGTGAAGCTAGCTTAAAGGGCGGCCGCGTGCTCGCTGCACAACGCCGCCGATGCGTCGCCGCCCAAGCGGGTTACAATGTTCCGCCCAAATACAGCCATGTCCTGATATCTTCCATGCGAGGCTTTTGCCTCAGGCTTGGGAGACGGGGTGATCACGTGTTACAAACCTCGACTCTCCGCACCGCCTACACATTTCTGGAGGATGGATGAAAACGTTGACTTGGATTCTTGCATTCCCTGTATTGTTGTCGGCTTTGAGCGGGGCCCAGAGTGGTCCGCCTGCGAGCAGTTCGCAGGGCGCTGCGGCTCGGGAACGGATGTTTTTTCCGCACGATACGTTCTGGGGGTGGGCGCAATTTGATCTGGCCCCTCCGCACAACGAAATCGACCCCGGCATCTGTGCCGGTAACGCCGGGCAGTATGGCGGCGTAAACGCGCCTTGCAGCATGTTTGCCCGCTACATGCTCTCTGGAATGCTGGAGGCGCGGCCTTTCGGCCGCGGTCCGTTGCGGCGCTTCATGGTGTTTGGCGCACCCTCATTTTTGTTTGGCAAGACCATCCCACACACGCTATACACCTGGTCGCCCGATGCGATTGGCATCGAGCACTCGTGGGGCGTGGGGATCTTTATCGCGAAGGGATTCGAGTTTCGCGCAACGCAGCATTTCCTCTTCGATCGTCTGGGGGCGCGTGACACCAATCTTGGCCAGGCCGATCAGGGGGACAACGGGCCCTGGGGGCGCTACTTCACGGTGGGCGTGCACAAGTCTTTTGGGACCAGGCGCTGGTGACGGCTGTCACGCACGACTGTGACGCGGGAATTAGTGGGCGCGCGCGGTTTCGAGGATATTCTCTATGCGGTATTCTCTAAGGGGGCATTTTTGTACCTGCTTGGAATTTCATCGGGAGGCTTGCGATGGCGAGTTCTTATAACGGGGTTGCCGTACCGTCGGACGGAAAGAAGATCGGCTATGCGAGCGGCAAGTACGACGTGCCGGCTAATCCGATTGTTCCGTTCATTGAAGGTGACGGGACCGGGCGCGACATCTGGAAGGCATCGCGGCGCGTGTTCGACGCGGCTGTCGAGAAGGCATACCAGGGCAAGCGGCGCGTGGCGTGGTATGAAGTGTTCGCCGGCGAGAAGGCCAAGTCGACCTTCGACAACTGGCTGCCCGATGACACGATTGCCGCTATTCGAGAGTTTCGCGTGGCGATTAAAGGTCCGCTGACCACGCCTGTGGGCGGCGGCATTCGGTCGCTCAACGTTGCGCTGCGGCAGATTCTGGATCTTTATTGCTGCGTGCGTCCGGTGAAGTATTACAAGGGCGTGCCGTCGCCGGTGAAGAATCCCGAGCGCATGGACGTGGTCATCTACCGCGAGAATACGGAGGATGTGTACGCCGGTATTGAGTGGGAAGAGGGAACTGCGGAGTGCGCGAAGCTGATCGAGTTCATTAATAAAGACATGCTGAAGGGTGGGAAGAAACAGGTTCGGCTGGATTCCGGTGTAGGCATCAAGCCGATTTCTGTGACTGGAACCAAGCGCCTGGTGCGAATGGCGATTCGTTATGCGCTGGAGACCGGCCGCAAGAGTGTGACGCTGGTGCACAAGGGCAACATCCAGAAGTTTACGGAGGGGGCGTTCCGTAAGTGGGGATACGAACTAGCGACTGACGAATTTCGTGACCATGTGATTACCGAGCGCGAGAGTTGGATCGTCGACAACAAGGACAAGGATCCGGGCCTGACGGTGGCGCAGAATGCTGAAATGGTTGAGCCGGGGATGGAGTTTGCTCCACCTGAATTTCGGCAGGCTGTGGAGCAGGAAGTGAAAGAGGTGCTCGACCGCATCTATGCCACTCACGGCAAAGGGCAGTGGAAAAAGAAAATCATGATCAACGACCGCATTGCCGATTCTATCTTCCAGCAGGTGGTGACGCGGGCGGATGAGTATTCGGTACTGGCTTGCCCGAATCTGAACGGCGACTACATTTCGGACGCTTGCGCGGCGCAGGTAGGTGGGCTGGGAATCGCTCCGGGGGCAAATATTGGCGATGGCTATGCCATCTTTGAGGCTACGCACGGCACGGCTCCGAAGTATGCGGATAAAGATGTGATCAATCCCGGGTCGGTGATGCTGTCAGGTGTGATGATGTTCCGCTTCATGGGATGGAACGAAGCCGCCGATCTGATCGAGGGCGGGATGGAGCGGACCATTCTCCAGAAAAAAGTTACGTACGACTTTGAGCGGCTGATGGAGGGCGCGACCAAGGTGAAGACCAGCGAGTTTGCGGATTGCATTATCGAGAACATGGGCGCCGCGGTGCTGGTGTAGGGTTGATTTGTAATCTGGTAATTTAGTAATCGGGTAATTAAAAATCGGGCGCCTGTCCTGACGATGCCGCGCGCATGGTCAAATTACAAAATTACCCGATTACTCAATTCTTCCTGAAAGGACTCATTCATGCGTAAGAAAGTGACAATTGTAGGTTCGGGAAACGTGGGTGCGACGGCGGCCCACTGGATTGCTTCCAAGGAACTCGCCGACGTTGTGCTGATCGACATCATTGAAGGCGTGCCGCAGGGCAAGGGGCTGGATTTGCTGGAGGCCATGCCCATCGAGAAGCGCGATTCCTACATCACTGGCACGAACGATTACAAAGACACGGCGAATTCAGACATCGTGGTGATCACGGCGGGCATTCCACGCAAGCCGGGGATGAGCCGCGACGACTTGCTGAACACGAATTACGGGATCATGAAGGCCGTGGTAGGCGAGGTAGTGAAGCATTCGCCGAACTGCATTCTGATTATTGTGTCGAACCCTCTGGATGCCATGGCGCAGGCGGCTTACAAGCTGAGCGGGTTTCCGCGCGAACGTGTGGTGGGCATGGCCGGCGTGCTGGATTCGGCACGCTTCCGCGCATTCATCGCCGACGAACTGAAAGTCAGTGTGGAGAACGTGACTGCATTTGTGCTCGGCGGGCACGGCGATACGATGGTTCCGCTGCCGCGCTATTCCACGGTCGCGGGCATTCCGATCACGGAGTTGATTGAGAAATCCAGGCTCGAAGCCTTGGTTCAGCGCACGCGCGATGGCGGCGCGGAGATCGTCAAATATTTGAAGACTGGCTCAGCTTACTACGCACCTTCGGCGGCGGCGACTGAGATGGCCGAGGCGATCCTGAAGGACAAGAAAAAGATTCTGCCTTGTGCGGCGTACTTACAGGGCGAGTACGGGATCAGCGGGCTTTACGTCGGTGTGCCAGTGAAACTGGGCGCGAAGGGGATTGAGCAGATTATCGAGATCAAGCTTACTGCTGAAGAGAAGGCAGGGCTGGATAAGAGTGCGGCGGCGGTTAAGGAGTTGTGCGGGGTAATTGGGGTGTAGAACTCCCTCAGGGCTAGAACCCGGGGGCTTGCGCGCCTCTGCGACGCGGACTCAAATGCCAAGGGAGGGGAATGGGCACGCTAAGTCACCTCCTGCGACTCCTCGCCCTAACACTCACAACTTAATAGTTGGCCGCCGCAGTTCGGGCACTGTTCCCAGTCACACCCCGTGTGATGATAGTGCCCGATTCTTGCAGCACAATCGTGGCACTCTGAAGGGTTGACTCCACCCCCCGAATACTCCTCTGATTCGCTACCGTACGGAATAGGATCGAGCTTGCGTCCGTCTTTAAGGTCGATAGGCATCTTGACACAGCCGTCAGCCTGTCGCATGTCCTGATTGCAGTACTTACAGATCGCACCCATTCATCGCCGCCCCACGGCTTGGATCAAGCAAACTAGGCGGACAAGAATGTCCGCCGTCCACCGATCCCTACACCTTCTCCACCGTCACCTTCTTCACCACCACATCCTTGTTCGGCCGATCATTCCGTCCACGCGGGACTTCCGAAATCTTCGTCACAATGTCCTGACCTTCGACGACTTCGCCGAAGATTGTGTGCTTGCCCGTCAGCCACGTCGTGGGCGCGACAGTGATGAAGAATTGCGAGCCGTTGGTGTTGGGGCCGGCATTGGCCATGGCCAGCTTGCCTGCTTTGTCGAGTTTGTGGGGCGAGCCTTTGGTTTCGTCTTCGAACTGGTAGCCGGGGCCTCCCATGCCGGTGCCTTGGGGGTCGCCGCCCTGGATCATGAAGTCGGGGATCACGCGATGGAAGATCGTTCCGTCGTAGAGGCGATCTTTGGATTTCTTGCGCGTCGAGGGATGCGTCCAGTCGCGCTTGCCTTCGGCGAGGTCCACGAAGTTGGCTACGGTTTTGGGCGCGTCCTTCTCAAAGAGGCGGCAAACTATGTTGCCTTCGCTGGTTTCAAACGTGGCGTAGAGTCCGGGTTGGCGGGTCATTAGGTCCTTTCAAGCGTCTGTCGTTGGTTGTTTAGCCGTTGGTCGTTAGCCAGTCAATTTGCTGCTGGCTTTTGCGCGGCCGCTGCGGGCTTTGCCGGGGTGGCCGGTTTGGCTGCGGCCGCCTCCGCGTGCGTAATTGCGATGTGCGTGATCTTCACCGGACGGAATGGCCGGTCGTTACTAGGATCCTTGGTCATACGCGCAATCTGTTTCACGAGCGTCACGCTGGCTTCGTCGCACTGGCCGAAAATAGTGTAGTTTCCGTTCAGATGCGGGACGGCCACTTCGGTGATGAAGAACTGCGATCCGTTGGTGTTGGGGCCAGCGTTGGCATATGCCAGGCGGCCGGGCTTGTCGAAGAGAAGGTCGGAGGATACTTCGTTCTTAAACTTATATCCCGGATCGCCCGTTCCGTCGCCCGCGGGATCGCCGCCTTGAATCATGAAACCTGGAATCACGCGGTGGAAGATTGTCCCGTCGTAAAGCGGCACGCCGTGTTTGGTGACTCCTTTGACCGTTCTCCAGTCTTTGGTCCCGGTGGCGAGGCCGATGAAGTTTGCAACTCCGATCGGCGCTTTGTCGGGGAAGAGCGTACAGGTCATGTCTCCAACCGTGGTCTTGATAATCGCCGTGGGGTTACCGGTTGCCGCCTTGTGGACGGGCGCCTTGGCTGCGGGTGTGGCTTGGGTGCTCGATTGCGCCGCCAACGCAAAGGCAGCTATAGGGAGTAGAACTAAAACCAAGAAAGCATTACGCATGATTGCTCCTCGCGCCGGTCACATCTGTGGCCGGTTATTTATTCGCAACGTTGCATTGTACGACAGGGCTGGGTGTCAATGGGTCTGGGATTGCATTTCGCGGCTGACGGTCTCAGCCTGGCGGAAAACGCGCAGCAGATTGCCACCGAGAACCTTCCTGATGTCGTCGGCGCTGTAGCCGCGATCGAGGAGCGCCTGTGTGATCTTGGGCAGGTCAGCAGCGGAGTCCATGCCTTGCGGCGTAGCCCCGCTGACACCATCGAAGTCGGAGCCAAGGCCAACATGGTCTACGCCGGTGATCTTAGCGATGTGGTCGATGTGGTCGATAAGATCTTTGAACGGCGGACGCGGGATCTTCGCCATCCACTCGCGCTCGATGCGGTTGACTTCAATGTAGTTGACCGGCTTACCCTGTGCTTGTGGCGAGTCCTTATACTTCTGGATTGCCGCTGCCTGATCTTTCGACTGTGCTTCCATCGCTTTGCGATAGTCCTCGTCCACAAAACCAGAATAAAAATTGACCTGCACCACGCCGCCATTCTTGGCCACGGCGCGCAGCATGTCGTCCGTCATGTTTCGCGGGGCGTTGACCAGCGCTCGGGCCGAGGAGTGGGAGGCAATCACCGGGGCCTTCGTGGTGGCGATTACGTCCCAGAAAGTTTTGTCGGCGACGTGCGAGATATCTACCATCATGCCGAGGCGGTTCATCTCTAGCACGACCTGTTTGCCGAAGTCAGTGAGTCCGTTGTGATGCTGAACCTTTGGATCGCTGATGTCGCCGGAGGAGTCGGCCCACTCGTTGGTGTTTGACCAGGAGAGCGTCATGTAGCGCACGCCGAGGCGGTAGTAATCGCGCAGCAGGCGCATATCGGTTTCGATTGAGTGGCCGCCTTCAATGCCCATCAAGGCGGCGAGCTTGTGTTCGCGGTGTGCGCGTTCGATGTCGGCGACGGAAAAAGCCATCGTCATGCGGTCGGGATGGCGCGCTGCCTGCTCGTAGACGGAATCGATCAGATCGAAGGTGTGCTGCGCAAAATGGCCTTGATTGGTTTCCGGGTCAACCCAGATCGAGAAGAACTCGGCGCCCAGATTACCGCGCCGTGCTTTGTCGAGGCTGAGGTGGCCAATGTCTTTAGGATCAGTTGAACCGATGTCGAAGCCTTCGTCGAGAAAACGCTGCGGCGTGTCGGCATGGGTGTCGACGACTAGGGCGGAATCATGAATGGCGCGGGCTTTGGCGCTGACCGGTATATCCGCCGGGCTCGGGGATTGTGCAGCCGCACCAGCGGCGGCTAGAACCAGGCACGAGAGAAAGAACGGTCTGAAATGAGTCATAGGGTTGATGCGCCGCACGGATCGTCGAATCAACGATTGTATAGGAGCACGAAGGAAGGAAAAGCGCGCCGCCAACAAGATTAACGGAGGTGGGTATTCGGCGCTGCTCGCGAGAACGCTATTCGGCGCGGTTGTCGGCGGTGATCGCCGCAGGCTCGGTGCGATCCATGGGGATAATGTCCTGGGTCTCGCGCCAATCCGCGTAGCGTCCTGAAACCATGATGTGGAACACCACCTGATGGCGTTCTTCCTCGGGCTCAACCAGGCCGATCGCCTTCATGTAGAAGAGATAGTGCTCCATCCAATGAATCTGATCCTGGCTCATGCCGCGGCGCTGCAGGTCGACGGTGAGGCCGGCGAGATGCGAGGATGCCGTATCGCCTTCCGCCGGAGCCGCATTGCGATTGTGCCGGCGAAGTTTTTTCTGCACCTTCACCGTGCGCACGGCGGAGTTCACCTGAATCTGTTCGTGAAAGCGGTGGTAGTAAGCCTGCGCGATGTCCTGCACAAAGTCGCGGGTCCAGGGACGGCAATATCGTCGCGAAGGGTCGAGGCGCGGATCAAAGCGCAATGTCTCTCCCGCCAGGATGGGCTGCAATGCTCCACTCGCCTTCAACGCTTCCAACTCGTCGTCGTCCTGAATGCGGGGCAATTCGAGGCGATCCACTTCCGCGTTCTGCACTAAAAGGGATTCGTGCGAAGGCCTGAACATCGGATTCCAGCGCGTCCAGTGCAAACGGTGAAACCGGTGATGTCGCGCCGGCTTATGCAGAGTAGTGGCGGTCACCGCAAAAAGCGGGCTGCACAGGCAAGCCACCAAGGGGAGCAAAATCATCCGGCGCTGTAGGTTCAATCTCAATGAGTTCCGTAGTCTTCCGTACGGCTTAGCTCACAACCGTTCGGACATTGTAAGGCATTGTGTCAAGTGCGGGCGGTTACGAGGGTGACAGTACCCTTAATCCAACTGCTGATTACCCCTGGTTACCAGGCTGACTCAGGAACACTGGGCCCACGCTGCAAGTGGCACGCAGAGGGCCATTGGCGCGGGTCTTCAGGGGCAGGCTATGTTTGCCTTGTGCAACGAGTTAGCTAATTTGAAACGAGAAAAGACGGTCTTGTTTCTGGACGAGTGACAAGAATCAGCGCCGGAAAAGGTCACCGATGGCTTGCTTCATGACCGCGCCGCCGACTTCGGAGATGGCGTTGGTCAGCGGAATATCCTTGGGGCAGACCTCGACGCAGTTCTGCGCGTAGCCGCATTCCTGGATGCCTCCATCTCCCATGAGAGCGGCGAGGCGCTCGCGTTGGAGCGCTTTGCCCGTGGGATGCGTGTTGAACAGCCGCACTTGCGCGATGGTGGCCGCGCCCACGAAGCCTGTGTCTTCGTTGAACTGCGGACAAGCTTCCATGCAGCAGCAACACGAGATGCAGCGGGAGATCGGATATGCCTGCTCTTGCTGTTCGGCCGTCATGCGCGGGCCGGGACCGAGATCGTAAGTGCCGTCAATCGGAACCCAGGCTTTCACGGCTTTGAGATTCTCGAAGATCACGCTGCGGTCGGTGGCCAGATCGCGGACGACGGGGAACTTGGAAAAAGGTTCGAGTTTGACCGGCTGCTCGAGATTGTCAATCAAGGCGGAGCAGGCCATGCGGGCGCGTCCGTTGATCAGCATGGCGCAGGAGCCGCAAACTTCTTCAAGACAATTCGAGTCGTAGGTGATGGGCGTGGTTGTCTTGCCCTCGCGCGTGACTGGGTTGGCGGCGATCTCCATCAGCGAGGAGATCACGTTCATTCCCGGATGGTGGGCGAGTTCGAACTCTTCCCAGTACGACTTCGAAAACGGGGTGGACTGACGCTTGATTTTTAGGATTACGGATTTATGTTCAGCCATTAGCTCTTTCCCAAAATGAGAAGGTCTGCACGAAAAATAACCGGGAAGGGCACGAGTTCCACTCGTGCCAGTTTAGAGTCTGAAAAGACGTGCGGCTTTCAGCCGCTGAGGTTCGCTCTTGAAACCTGGACGACCCTTCTCCCCGCCGGGAACTTATTTCGTAACGTTCTTGACTTTCCACCGCCGGAAGTTGTTTGTTGTCGAAATCTACGTACGGCTCTTCTTGAAAACGCTGTATCGATACCGACGGGAAGGGCGCTACACCCTGCACGCTTTCGTTGTTATGCCCGAACACGTTCACTTGCTCTTGACTCCGGCGAACGACGTGACCATCGAGAGGGCTGTGCAATTGATCAAGGGCGCTTACTCGCATGAACTCGGAACGATCATCGGTCGCGACCGGGAACTCTGGCAGCGCGGGTTCACTGATCATCGGATTCGCGAAAGCGTTGATTTTATGCATCATCAAAATTACATTCATTCCAATCCGGTTGAGCGGCATCTCGTCTTGGAGCCCAGCGAGTATCGCTATTGCTCCGCGTTTCCCGGATTCAAATTGGATCCGTGGCCCCCAGCGGCTGAAGCCGCAACTCTAAAGGCGTCTTAACTGGCACGAGTGGAACTCGTGCCCTTCCCGGTTTCCTTGGCTCCGTTATTTGCCACGTTGTATTTCATGCCCGCTGGAAACACAGAGTACCTTAAGAACCGGTACGCCTCGATGAATGACAATCCCGCCAACAGGGAAATGATCCCCGTGGCCGTCACGGTTTGTGTCTTCGATACACCTCGCAAATACCAGTCCGACCACACCAAAATTGCAGCCTTCAACAATATCGACCCACACAGACTAGCGCCTATCCCAGCGATCAGCGCGATTCCACGTCTTGTTTGCAGAGTTAATGACATGACGTTATTTCACCGCGTCATACTTTCTCGCCCTCGGCGGAATCAGCGACGTATCCACCGGCTCGAACTCGAATTTCGGCTCATCCGCATCCGGCGCGAAATACGCTTTCGTCGTCTTCAGGAAGTTCTTGTCGTCGCGCTCAGGGAAGTCCGGCTTGTAATGCGCACCGCGCGATTCGTCCCGCATGCGGGCGCCCTGCGCAATCACGCGCGCCAGTTGCAGCATGTTGTAAAGCTGGCGGGTAAAGACCACGCTGGTGTTCGCCCACTGGGTGCGGTCGCTCAGATTCACGTTTCGGAAACGCTCCAGCATCTCGACCAGCTTCGCGTCGGTCTGCTGCAAAGTCTTGTTGTGGCGGATGACGGTGCAATCTTTGGTCATCAACTCGCCCAGTTCGCGCCACAGCCGGAACGGATTCTCCGTGCCCGAGTTGTTCATCAGCAGGGAATTGCTTTCTTCCTGCTTCTTCTTCTCCGCCTCGAAAACTCCGCTGCCGTCAGGCAAGGCCTGCAAGCCTCGCGCATACTTTACTGCATTCGGTCCGGCGATCCCTCCGCCAAAAATACAGGAGACGAGCGAATTCGCACCCAGCCGATTCGCGCCGTGATACTGATACTCGCACTCACCCGCGGCGTAGATACCGGGGATGTTCGTCGCCTGCTTGAAGTCGACCCAGACTCCGCCCATGGTGTAGTGCATGCCGGGAAAAATCTTCATCGGGGTGTCGCGGGGATCGTCGCCCACAAACTTCTCGTAGATTTCGAGAATACCTTCCAGCTTGCGGTCGAGAATCTTACGATCAATGTGCGTCAGATCGAGGTAAACCATCGGCTTGCCATCGATGCCGAGGTTGTGCTCGAACACGACTTTGAAGATGGCGCGGGTCGCGATGTCGCGCGGAACCAGATTACCGTACTTGGGATACCACTCTTCGAGAAAATACCAGCGCTCTTTTTCCGGAATCGATTTCGGATCCCGTTTATCTCCTGCCGTCTTCGGAACCCAGACACGTCCGCCTTCTCCACGCGCCGATTCCGACATGAGCCGCAGCTTGTCTTCGCCGGGAATGCAGGTGGGATGCACCTGAATGAACTCGCCGTTGGCGTAGAAGCAGCCTTGCTGATACAGCGCAGACTGCGCCGAGCCTGTGCATACAACCGAGTTGGTGGACTTGCCGAAGACCGCCCCATTTCCGCCGGTGGCGATGATGATGGCGTCGGCGGGGAAGGTGCGGACTTCCATGCTACGCAAATCCATCGCGCAGATGCCGCGGCAGACGCGGTTTCCGTCGAGCACGGCCGAGAGAAATTCCCAATGCTCGTACTTCTTCACCTTGCCTTCGGATTCGTAGCGGCGGACTTGTTCGTCAAGTGCATAAAGCAGCTGCTGGCCAGTCGTGGCGCCGGCGAACGCAGTGCGATTGAAAAGTGTCCCGCCGAAGCGGCGAAAGTCGAGCAAGCCTTCCGGCGTGCGGTTGAAGGGAACGCCCATGCGGTCGAGCAGATCGATGATGCCGGGCGCGGCCTCGCACATGTCCTTAACCGGAGGCTGGTTGGCGAGAAAATCTCCGCCGTAAACCGTGTCGTCAAAGTGTTGCCACGTTGAGTCTCCTTCGCCCTTCAGATTCTTGGCCGCATTGATGCCGCCCTGCGCGCATACGGAGTGCGAGCGCTTCACCGGAACAATGGAGAACAGGTCGACGTTCGCGCCCATCTCGGCGATCTTGATGACGGCGGAAAGTCCCGCCAGGCCGCCGCCGATTACGATAATTCTAGGAGCTGCTGCCATCTTTTCTCTACCGGCCTTCCATTCTCGTTATTGCTGGGCTCGATTGCGCCGCGTTCGTGCCAGGTTCAATGGGCTGCTGCGGGCGTGATCGGAAAGAAGCAAGGCTGGCGAGTCCTGCGCCGGTCAATGCAACGAAGAGTGCCAGACACACCACCAGGAACCGTTTGCGCGCCTTCTCCCCGGAAACGATGCCCCACTTCGCCGAGAATAGCCAGACGCCATAGGCGAAGTGCCATGAAGCCGCGATCAGGCCGGCAATATAAAAAAGAAAAAGCGGGGTCTGGAGCACTTCGAACTGCACCTTGCCGAACGATGCGCTCGGATATGCGTGCAAATCGACGCCGGTAAAGCGCATCGTCCACGTATGCCAGATGATGTAGGCAAACGCGATGCCGCCGGTCCAGCGCTGCGCCGTGTACATCCAATTGCCAGTCCAGGGATATTCCATCGTGTTCCCCTCACCGCGGTACCAGATGTAGAAACCGTAGAGCGCGTGGAACGCGATCGGCAACCAGATGCCAAACAGTTCCAGAAAGAAGACCAGCGGCAGGTTGGCCAGAAAGCTTACCTGGCGGGCATATGCGTCCGGGCCGCTGATCGCTGTGGAGTTCGAAACCAGAATGTGTTCGAAAAGGAACGCGCCCACTGGAACGATGCCCGACAGAGAGTGCAGGCGACGCAAAACAAACGAAACTCCTTGCCCAGACCGGAGAGGCGCGACGCCAACTTGAATCTTCGGAGCCGTAGAACTGGCACTTGCCGCCAAGAAACGCTCCTTATGACTGCGAATAAGATAAAAGAACTTTTTATTATGTTGTTGCTGGGGAGGGGAAGTCAAGGCGAGGCCTCTTACTCTTCCGCGGAAGCCTCGTACCATTCCAGAAATTTCCGGAACGCCGCCCCGCGGTGACTGTACTTGGATTTCTCTTCGGCGGTTAGTTCCGCGAATGTTTTCTTGATCTGCGGAAAATAAAACAGCGGGTCGTAGCCGAAGCCGTTTGCGCCGCGCGGCGCGTCCAGGATGATTCCTTCTGCCGTGCCGCGAAACGTGGCCAGTGTCTTGCCATCGCGCGCTACGGCCAGCACGCATACAAATCTGCCTGTGCGTTGCGCGGGCGCAATTTGTTTCAGCTCGCGCAGGGCCCGCGTATTGTTGGCTTCGTCATCGGTATTCGCGTCAGCCAGCTCGGGTTTGTCCGCGGCGTAGCGGGCAGAATGCACGCCCGGTGCGCCGTTCAGCGCGTCAATCTCCAGGCCGGAATCGTCGGCAACAACAACTTCTCCGGAAACGTGTCTGCTATATGTCTCGGCCTTCTTGCGGGCGTTGGCCTCGAACGTCATGCCATCCTCGACCACGGCGGGCAGGGAAGAGAAGTCAGGAATGCCAGTGACCTCGACCCCATGCCGCAGAGCGGCGCCGGCGAAGTCGCGGAGTTTGCCCGGATTCGACGTTGCAATGAGTATCCTTCGCATTAACCTGACCATCGTCACAGGATTTGGCGCGAGGCCGGCAATGGAGGCCACCGCAACAACGTGAACACAAGAGTCAAAGCTAGCAATGAAATCCACCAGCCCGCCATCCGGTCACCGGTGCGGATGAAAGTAATCTGCACGCGATTTGCTCCCGCTTCCACGGGGACGAGCATCTGTCCCGTACCTTCCCGCGTCCCAGCCTGCACCTGCCGCCCGTTCACTTCCACCCGCCACACTGGATAGTTGAACAGATGCAACGCCAGATTGTCCGGCGCCGAAACATCTGCCGTAAAGGTTTTTATTTCGGGGCTCCACTGCGAAACCCGGATCGCCGCATGAGCCGGACCCTCCACGGTCACGCGTCGGGCATTCTTATCGAGGGTGGAAGGATCGACGCCGACGGGCGTGTATTCATCTGTCCCTTCGTATCCATCTCCGGTCTCCATGTTTTCCTGCATTTCACGCATGTCGGCGGTGTTGTCCCACCAGGGTGGCTGGAAGTGGTGCCAGACGAATGCAAGGACGCACAGCGTCGCCAGGTACAGCGCCACGCGCGAGGTCCATCTCTTCACTCCCAGCGTAAGCAGCAAGGTGAACGGGACGCCCAGGCACAGCAGCCACCGCCAGGGAAACTGCATGTAACGCAGCTTGGAAAGAACGTTCCATAGCGGACCGCTGATCGGCAGCATCAGCAAGGCGCACGCCGCGGCCCACGCCACGAGCAAGTACCAAAGCCTGCGATTGCGACTGCCCCAGCTTCGCGCGGCCCAGGCAGCCGCCAAGGTGAGCAGAATCTCCGCCATCGCGACCCAGGAGATCAAGCGGTTGAAAGCATCGTGCTCCGCATCGGTGGTGTGAACGAACAGAAAATTATCCAGCGGACGCGAACCCGCGGAGACGGCCTCCGCAATGTTGACCCACTTCTGTTCATAGATCGCAGGCAGCAAATAGAACGCGGCGAGGGCCACGCCCAGCAGCACGGCCGCCGCGCCCACCAGCAAAAGCCGCGGCGAGCGCCGCTGCCACGCGATCACCACCGTCAGCAGGGCCAGCGAATAATGGATCATCACCGCGGCCGGTGCGTTGACCAACCAGGCGCAGCCGAGCAGCAGGGCAAGGAGGACCATCACGCGACGGCCCTTTTCGTCCGCCCGCAACAACAGCAAAAGCAGGAGCGGCAACAACGCGCTGGCTAACAGCTCGGCGAATGCGCTCCGCCAATACACAATCACCAGGTGATAAGGATTCAGGGCATACAACACGGCGGCAAAGGTTGCGTCGCGCCGGTCCAGCCACTGCCGCGCCAGCAGAAACATCGACACGCCCGCGGCCACCAGGGCAATCCAAATGTAAATGCCTGGCACCAGCGCCCACGGAAAGACCGCGTTTAGCACCCCTCCGAGAGTCCACGATACCGGAGGATAAAAGATAAAACGCGGCTCGCCATAAGCGAAGTGGGCTAGGGCCGCCCATCGCGGGTAAGCGATTCCTTGCTTCCATTGCGAGAGAACTTCAAGCCACGAGTACAAATGGAATTCAACATCGTGTCCCGAGGGTATGCCGAAAAAGAAGAAGGGAATCTCAACTGCGAACGCCGCCCCCGCGATCGAAAGAAATGGCAGCCAGGCCAGTCGGCTGCGCCCTCCGCTCTGACCGGGTTTTACGGTTGCCGCCAGCTTCGCTCCCACCAGCCTCCACGGGGACGCCGTCTTTACGCTGGTACATATTCGCACACGGTCCAGAACCGTGCATGCAGGGGCTCCCGTGTGTATTGTCCCCTGTGTATAACTCCTGCCTATTTAACCCAGATTTAATCTTCCTGAAACCACCGCGCAACAGGAATCAGCTACCTTACCCTCAATGGGGTGGAACAGACCACGGAGAGCGTAAGGATCCGCGCTTGAGACGGGGCGCGGGTTCTTCTCCCTCCGGAAGTCACTGCCAGCCTCTCGCACCCTCCGCTATTCTCGCTGCCTGCTTTTCCTGCCCGTGCCAAGTCCAGAAAGATCCCGCCAGCCACCTGCCGCGAGAGGCTTTTTCCGGGGAAATAGAATTCGGTTGGGGCGGGGAGCATTCCGTAGAAACGCGGCAGAGAATGTGACCTACGTCGTCACCGCATCGCCGGATCGCTGGCGTCGCAGTTCCGCGAGGAAATCATCCTGTTGCAGGGCGGAGGCTTGTTGTAGCAGTTCGAGCAGGGGATCTTCTAAAGCCTCTTCGCCCGGCTCCGGCGCATGCTCGAATTGGCTCAGGTCCGCCATCAGGGCGCGCGGAGAAGCAATAAGTTCAGGCGTGGAATCAGGGCACCCGCGCAGCATGCTGATCAGGTTGCCCACCTTGGCACGCTGTTCCGGCGTGCGGGAAGGGAACTCCAGGCCCATGCCGTGCCCCGGATGTGCGACCCGCACCATGCCCTCGGTGTGGACTGCCATTTCTTCGGTGCTCAGGCAAAGGTCGACCAAGGCATGCTCCGGAAATGGCGAATCGGTTTCCACATAGCAGCCGCCCAGGCTTAGATCGGTAAGCTTGCAATGGGGAACACTGTCCTCCGGGCCGCCGGAGGTGCCGGCTGCGGCTTGCAGCCAGATCTGAAGCTGGGTCCTCACGGAAGCATCCAGATCCAGAAACTTTACTCCCGCCTGGCCGTTCGGGTTCGCCCATGCCACCTGCCCGTGGGCGTGGATTTCGAGGCTCCCATCGGGCAACTGGAAGCGGAAATCGAACACCGCTCCTGTAACCTGAGGTTCAGCGGTGAGTATCTCCATCCCGGTTTCGCTAAGGTCAAGAAGAATGCCTTCGGCTGGTCGAGTACCCGGCAGGATGAGTTCCACGGGAGCCTGCACGGGAACGCGGCGAGCGCGACGGCGTTCACGATTGAGCAAGGCGGCCACCGCGCGCAAGCCTGCCCTGGCTTTGTCGTCAGAGAGCGGCTTGTAGAGCACGAAGTGTGCGCCAGATTTGAGAATGTCGCGGGTCTGGGCACGCTCTGAAACTAGCGCGACCGTGACCGGTGCGTTTCCCGAACTCAGCCTGCGGGCCTGTTCCAGCACCTCGGCCGCGGCTTTGGGATCTTCGAAGTCAAGAACGAGGGCGTCGAATCTTTGCTGGTGAAGGCGGTCGATCGCAGTGGCGAGATCGCTAAAACGCTCCACCGCGATCCCGGAAGCCGGCAAAACCCGGCTCAGGACCTCGGAAGCGGAATCGTCACCGGAAACCAGCAATGCCAGAAGGGTCATGACTATGTTCCCCGCCGAACCACGGCGAGATTACGGCCAACGGGGCGCTGTGGGCCGGGCTGCCTTGGAAGCCGCCGCTCCTCCACCCGATGCACTCGCCTTCGCCGCCATGCTGTCGGAAGGCGAAGCCTCGTCCACTTCCATCAAGACACTGTTATCTTCGTCGTCGTTCTCCGCCAGCAAGGGAGCCACTTCGCGCAGCTTCTCCGCCGCCTGCTGGAGCATCTCGATCTGCTTTCCCAGCTGGGCGTACCTGGTCTGCTTCTGCCGCAACACTTCATGAATATCCTTCATAAGGACCCCCTATGGAGAATGTAAGGAGGCTGGCGGTGGGGGGTCAATGGTAATCCCTGCTTGGAGGGTTACTGCGGTAATCGTGGCTCTCCGTAAAGGGGTCAGCGCCGCGCGGCACGGAACCACAAAAAACAAAAGCCCCGCACGGAGCGGGGCTTTTGAGAAGCGGATATTACGGCATTAGGCTCTGAGCTTTTTGCGTACCAATCCAGCCAAACCAACCAACCCAGTTCCCAACAGTCCCAGCGTGCCGGGCTCGGGAACCACGGTGGTGATCACGGTGTCGCCGCTGGCCAGGGGAACTGATCCCGTAAAGCCATTCTTGCCGGCGTTAAATGTAAGCTGCACGGTCGCGCCATTTACGGTCGTCCCGTTGTACCAGGTGCCGGAAATGGAACCAGAAAGGGTGTAGCAGATCGAGCCATCAGTCCCGCAGTTCTTGATCTCAGTCCAAGTCACCGGACCGTTGAATGTCCCATTGAAAATCACCGCTGGCAGGCCATCCCCGGAGCCAAGGATCTGGAAGCTTCCGCCGCCTGCGAGCATCGCGCCGGTCATCAGATTTCCTGACATCAGCGCACCCGTCGTAAAGCTCACGCTGCCGCACGGTGTCGCGGTCGAGCAAGCGCCCAGTCCCAAACCCATGACGCTAGTCAGTGAGGAACCGGTGAGGGTTAGGCCTGCGGAATTCCCCGCCAAAGTGCCGCCAGTGTTGCCGAAATCGTAACTGCCCGCAAATGCCGCCACGGGCAGAGCCAGAGCCAGCAAAGCCATCATAATTATCCGCTTCATGATCAACTCCTCCTCAACAACAATCCTCAAGAACCAGTCCTACTTCGGAAACTTCAGGTCCCCGGCTGGCGGAGCACCCCTGCTTCCGCAACCCCAATAACAGCACCCTGCTTGCCAAACCGGGAAAAAACGTAAGCTGCTGATTTAATTGCTGGTTAGCCCACATCCCGAACGAGATCCCCAACCTGAAACTGCAAAGCGATGCACACTAGTACAGCCCTTTTGCGTTTCGTCAGCTTGCCACGGCCATCTACACGGCATCACGGTGTTCGTCGTTCAACGCCAACAACTGCAAGCCCTGCCGCCCGAAACATCGGGTATTCCCTTACCCATCTCGTGCCATGGCAATGGCACGAAAGTGTAATTCACAACCACCCCGGACTGCAAGTAGTGTATGTACCGAGCAGTTCTGGGGGAGGGCTGTTCCGGCGTCCCGAAACTCGCAAGAGTTTCGGGACGCTTGCTTTTTGGGCGGGTCAATTGGCCGAAACGCCGCCGCGCAGGACAGATCCAGGACCGGGCCGGTTCAGCGTCTCAGGAGGAATGTTTTTGCACGGTGGCAGACCCCGAACCCGGCCCGATCAACTCCCGCAACCGCCGCGAAAGGTTCGTCGCCAGCGAGCGGTAAAAGCGAGAGGCCAGGTGAGGGAATAGCTCAAACAAGCTCTGCAATGTAGGACGGTCGAGGTAGTAGGCTTCGATGTCTTTTTCGGCAATCACACTGGCGCTGGCAGGGAAGTCCTCCAGAAATGACATCTCCCCGCAGATTTCGCCTGGCCCCAGTGTGCGCGAAGCTTGAAAAGGAATTACAACCCGTGCGCATCCCTTCAGCACGAGGTAAACTCCGTTCGCCTTCTTGCCTTTTTGAATGAGTACCGCGCCTTCCTTGAAGTGAACGCGGCTGGCTTTGTCGGCGACCAAAGCCCAGTCATTCGCCGTCAGATAAATCAGTCCGTTCTTTGACGACGAAAGGACAGCTACTTCCTGCTCAATCACCTTCGACATGGCGCGTGTGACCCGAGTTCCGGAGCGAGCCTCCGGTTAGTGACAGAAAAAGCTGACAGAAACAACAGGGCAAAACCAGACTAGCAGAAAATACGGCGGACGTAAGCCGTCCTGCACCAAGCCAGACACCAAGGGCCGTAGGGTTGACTGTTTGGATGAGCCGTGGAGGGTAAGGAAGAATGGTGCGCCCCGAGAGATTCGTACTCCCGACCTTCTGATTCGTAGCCAAGTCTGAGGATATATAGCAGAGTAGCTCACAGTTGATAAGCGCCTATCAATTCACGCGTTGTCACGGTTGCATCAACCCTGAAATCACGTCCGTAAACGCATTGACCGGACCACTCATGAACGGGTCTTTGGCGAAATTAAGTCCTGGTATGTACCACGACCGGATCACGAAGGCGTATCCCTGCCCCGCACTGAGCAAGCCCTGGGGAATGGTCAGTGCCGCGCTCTGGGTGCGAAATGTGGTGAAGCCGGTCTCAACAGTATTCCCCCCGACGTTGGATAACTGGAAGATGTCGACCTCGTAGAAGGTGGCTTTGCCCACACTCGGCGGAGACCACTTCAATGTTGGTGTGAGCCCGACTCCGCTTTGGTCGGTAAAAAAGTTCTGGCCGTTAATGGTCGGATTGATCACGACTCCAACCAATGGCTTGATCGGACTCGTAGAGGTGGGTAGCGCGGTATTGGATCCCACCTCGAAGGTGGCCAGGGGCAGGTTGTGGGTGGCGCCAGGCGCTAGGTAATTCGTGGTTGCGAACCATGAATATAAATCGTACAGTGGCCACGTTGCGGGAAAGGGGTTACCGTAAGACACCTTTCCGAAGTCAGTATTGGTTGTGATGTTTGCGCCCGAGGAAAAAAAACTAAGGTTGTAGCCGACTAGATCCGGGGTGCTCGTTCTTTCCCCCTTTGCCACGCTGCCCGGATATGCATCCAACACAACATTCGTGCCGATCAAGGTTGCATTGGGATTGGCCGCCAGTGCCTGGGCCGTCAGATCGGCACCATTGATGTTAGCTTCAAACTCATCGGTTTGAGGAAGCGTTACGAGTTTCCCGCTGATCTGGGTATCGGATCCCTGCGCTTGTGTGAACTTGGGGGGAAAGAAGGCCCGCGCCGCGCCGGTGAAAAGAAGGCCGCCAACATTCTGCGTGCTGAGCTGCAGAATGACGTAGCGATCGCCTTGCGAGGCGTCGCTCAAGTCTACCGTGAAGAAAGGAGCGTAAGGAAACGTACCGACGAAAGCAGTTTCTCCTAAGGTTCCGTCGAACTCCGTATACGCGGAGTTGTTGGGACAAACCATTTCAAACACGTCCGAGCCCTGCCATGAGTTCAGGTTGGTGAGATCAAACGTTACTGTGGTACTGGAGTTCGCCGGAACCGCATTTGAGCGGAAGTCCGAGATAAAATCCGCATCCACTACAGTGTTGCTGGTCACTAAGTACGAGCTGCCAAGCTGAAGCAAATAGAATCCACTGGGCACATTGTTGATGGTGAACGTCCCTGCGCTGCTTCCAGAGCCAGAGATCACGTTATATCCGCCGGATCCGTTGGGTACGTAAGCGGCAACGGCAACGGTGGAGAGATCGACAGGCAATGGACCGTTCTTGTAGTGCCCAATTTCCGTGCCCGTCACTGTCTGTGTTGCAGGAGGGCCGATCCTTTCGACCTGCGCCGACAACGGAAATTCAAGGGCGACGACGAAGAAAGCCATTGCTGCGACGTTTGTAATTCTCATAATTTGTCCTACTCATTACAGGCTCATTGGCACGAGATTCACTCGTTGCCAGAGCTCCAGGCGATGGAACGCGAGAATCGGCAGAATTATGTTCCAGCAGGTTGTGCCTGTCAACTCTGTCGGCCCACAATAGATTCCGAGAAGGCGTTGCATGCCGGACTCTCTGACGTGGGCAATGGTGGATGACAAATCGTCATTACACTCATTTGACTAGCTTCGACCTTCGCACGTGGAGGTCTTGAGGTTTGGGATGACCTGTGTCGGCAAGGGCAGGGAAGCCGAGGAACCAGTACAGTTTCCAGTACAGTACTTTTCGAGAGGAAAACCACGACGCCGTAAGTGATTGAAGAGAATGGTGCGCCCTGAGAGATTCGAACTCCCGACCTTCTGGTTCGTAGCCAGACGCTCTATCCAGCTGAGCTAAGGGCGCAGGTTTTGATGCTGCGGGTGAACTCGCTCAAGAATTATAACGGAAGTTGTTGGTCATCGCGAACTGTCGCGAACGCTTTGCTCGCACTCGAAAGTTCAGGCGCTTCACCTTTTCCACAACCGTGCGGCCCATTCGGTGCTCCTCTTCCCGCGTCGAAGTAAATCTTGCCCGCCTCAGAGCAATTCCTACAAAGCCCTATCGGAACCGCACCTGTGTTTTGAGCAGCTTACAGAAGGCACGCCATGTGCTTATACAAAGACCAGACGAAGTGGCGCGCAACGGGGCGTTCCAAGGATGACTTCGGCCAGAGGTTTTCTTGGGCGCCCCTTGCATTTAGCCCCCAAGCACCAACCAAGCCCTCCCCCACTCCCTCGTCGCTCAGTTCTACGCCAACTCCAAGCGCTCGCGAACGTCCACTCCTGCCTGACGCAACAGCCCAGCCACGGCGTCCGCCTTCAGGCGCGAAGCGTCAAACTCCACCCGTACCGTGCGCTCCTGGTCGTTGAACTGTACCCGCCGTATCCCGTAAACCTCGCGCATCCCGTCAATGGCCCGCAACTCATTCTCGCCGGGCGCCGCGCCATACCGAAAAACCACGTCCAGATAAGTCATGGGATAATCCTTTGCCGATGAATGCACGCGCCCGAGTAGTCTGCCGGGGCTGAATCCAATATAAAGCATTGTCCATCGAAGAAGACAGGGAGCATCCAGCTGCCTCCTGCATGTCCACAAACGCTTCAAATCCGGCTCCCGCCCTCGAACGCGACCCAGTCTGCGGAATGAACGTGAATCCCGCCACGGCGAAACATATCTACGATCACGGCGGAAAAAACTTCTACTTCTGCTGCGCTCCATGCGTGGAAAAGTTCAAAGCCGATCCGGCAAAATATTTGGCCGCACCCACGCGCCCCTCGGGCCTGGTGATGCTCGGCGCCGCCAAGCCCGCCATAACGGCACAGATCAAGCCACCGCACACCGAAAGCACTGCCTACGTCTGCCCCATGTGCCCTGAAGTCCGCGAAACAAAGCCAGGCCCATGCTCATCCTGCGGCATGGCGCTCGAACCGGAAGTCCCGGTCGCGACAATTCGAACCGAGTACACCTGTCCCATGCACCCGGAAATCGTGCGCCCCGCTCCGGGTTCCTGCCCGATCTGCGGCATGGCGCTCGAGCCCCGTACCGTCACCGCGGCAGCAGAAGACAATCCCGAACTCCGCGACATGACCCGCCGCTTCTGGGTCAGCCTCGCGCTAACCGCCCCGCTGATGGCGATCTCCATGGCCGGAATGTTTTGGCAGATGTCCCTTCGCCGCCTTCTGCCCGCCGCCGCGCTCCCCAGGCTCGAACTTGCGCTGGCCACGCCCGTAGTCCTCTGGGGAGGCTGGCCATTCTTCCAGCGCTTCTGGACCTCGCTCGTAAATCGCAGTCCAAACATGTTCACGCTGATCGGCATGGGCACCGGCGTGGCCTACGGATACAGCGTCGTCGCCACGCTCGCGCCGCAGATCTTCCCCGAATCGTTGCGCGGAATGGGCGGATATCCCGACGTTTACTTCGAAGCCGCCGCCGCCATCACCACTCTGGTCTTGCTCGGTCAGGTAATGGAGTTGCGCGCCCGCAGCCGTACCAGCGCGGCCATTCGCGCCCTGCTTGATCTCAGCCCCAAGACCGCGCGCTTGCTGAATGCCGACGGCAACGAAAAAGACATTCCGCTCGAGCAGGTAAAGCCCGGCGACCGTCTGCGCGTGCGTCCCGGCGAAAAAGTCCCGGTAGATGGCGTGCTGCTCGAAGGCCGCAGTGCGATCGACGAGTCCATGATCACCGGCGAATCGATGCCGGTCGAGAAATCGCCAGGAAGCAAAGTGATCGGCGCAACCATCAACGGCACCGGCTCGTTCGTCATGCGCGCCGAGCGCGTCGGCAGCGAAACCTTGCTGGCGCAAATCGTGCAAATGGTCAGCCAGGCGCAACGCAGCCGCGCTCCAATTCAGCAGCTAGCGGACCGCGTAGCGGGCTGGTTCGTTCCAGTAGTAATCGCGATCGCCGTTATCACTTTCTTCGCGTGGCTTTTGCTCGGTCCGCAACCCCGCCTCGCGCACGCTCTCGTGAACGCCGTCGCGGTCCTGATCATCGCCTGCCCCTGCGCCTTAGGGCTCGCAACCCCGATGGCAATCATGGTCGGCGTTGGCCGCGGCGCCCGAGCCGGCATTCTCATCAAGAATGCCGAAGCACTCGAGATTCTGGAAAAAGTCGACACCCTAGTCGTCGACAAAACCGGAACCCTCACCGAAGGCAAGCCGCAAATCGTGAGCTATACCCAGGCGCTGGCCGATGATCCCGAAGTGCTTCGTCTCGCCGCCAGCCTCGAACGCGCCAGTGAACATCCTTTAGGCGCAGCTGTGGTCGACGCTGCCGTCAGCCGCGGCCTGAACCTTTCTCAGCCCACGGAAATCACCTCCATCCCCGGCAAAGGCATTCTCGGCATCGTCGACGGAAAAAAAGTTGCGGTCGGCAGTCCGGCTCTCATGGTGGAAGTGGGAGCTCTACGAGAGCCTGTCGTCTCGAGATTGATTCAGACAGGAGGTTCTGTTTTATGCGTAGCCATCGACGGTAACTATGCGGGAAATTTTGGCGTCGCCGATCGGCTAAAGCCTTCCACCCCTGATGCCCTTCGCGATCTCAAAGCTCACGGCATTCGCATCGTGATGCTCACTGGCGACAATCGCGCCACTGCGGCGGCAATCGCTCAGCAACTCGGCATTGAAGAATTCGAAGCCGAAGTCTTGCCCGAAGGAAAGCTGGAAATCATCCGCAAATTGCAAGGGCAGGGAAGAGTAGTCGCCATGGCCGGCGACGGCATCAACGACGCCCCTGCGCTCGCCCAAGCCGACGTAGGCATCGCCATGGGCACCGGCACCGACGTCGCCATGGAAAGTGGCGGCATCACCCTGGTGAAAGGCGATTTGACCGGCATCCTGCGCGCCCGCAAGTTAAGCCAGGCCACCATGCCCAACATCCGCCAGAACCTGTTCTTCGCTTTCGTCTACAACGCGATCGGCGTGCCTGTCGCAGCGGGCGTCCTCTACCCATTCTTCGGACTACTGCTCAGCCCCATCTTCGCCGCCGCCGCCATGAGCTTCAGCTCAGTATCCGTAATCACCAACGCCCTGCGGCTGCGTAATGTGAAGCTGTAGTGCGCAGCGCGAGGCGGCGCCAATTGTTGACTGCTGATTGTTGATTGCTGATTGAGAACCCGGGTTTCAATCATCAATCATCAATCAACAATTTTTCAAAGCTTCCCGATAAAATCAACAACCTCCGGATCCGTCCAATCCACCGCCCCGACAAACTTTCGCCGCACCACTCCATTGCGGTCGACAATGTAAGTCTCGGGAAACTTGAACGTACCGTAGAGCTGGTTGCTTTTCTGGTCGGGATCGCGCACCGTAAGCAGATTCACACTGTGGTCCCGCAGGAACCGCCGGTAGCTATTCTCGTCGACGTCGACGCTCACTGCCAGCACGGTGATGCCCTTCGGTTTCATGAACTGCTGCATCCGCACCAGCGAGGGCATCTCCTCGATGCAGGGTGGGCACCAGGTCGCCCAGAAATTCAGCACGACCACCTGGCCCTTAAACTGGCTGAGTGTGACCGTGCGGTCGGAGTCGCGCACTGTGAAATCCGGAGCAGCCATACCGATCCGCGACGGCCGCGATCCGCTGTAGCAGCCCGACAACCCCAGCAGAATCGCAAGCAGGATGACCCACCGGCCGATGGCGCCGGAAAAACGAAGGATGCGTCTCACCCAGCTATAATAGAGGATTCGGCCTATGACTGCGACAGACACAGGTCCCTGGCGGCCCACCGTATCGATCATCGTGCCCGCGCGCAACGAAGAAGCCTGCCTCGGCGCGTGCCTCCAGTCACTCATTGCGCAGATCAGCGTCAATCTTGAGATCATCATCGTCGACGATCATTCGACTGACCGCACCCGCCAGATCGCATCCGCATTTGTGAAAGCACAGCCCCAAGCCCAGGCCCAAATCATCGAAGCCGGCCCCCTGCCCGCGGGTTGGACCGGCAAAAACAACGCGGTCACCGCCGGATCCCGAGCAGCCCGCGGCGAATGGCTTCTCTTCACCGACGCCGACACCATCCACCTGCCGGGTTCGCTCGCACGGAGCCTCGCCGAAGCCCAACGCCACGGCGAAGCATTGCTCTCCTATTCTCCGGAGCAGATTGTGAAGAGTTTTTGGGAGAAGGCTGTGATGCCCGTCATTTTCGCCGAACTAGCTGCCGCCTTTCGTCCAGCGCAGGTCAGCGATCCCAACTCTCCCGCCGCGGCCGCCAACGGTCAATACATCCTGATCACCCGCGAAGCCTACGACGCCGTCGGCGGACACGCCGCCATCGCCGGGAACCTGCTGGAAGATGTCGCCCTGGCCCGTGCCGTCAAACGATCCGGCAGAAAAATATTCTTCCGCTACGGCGGCGATGCCGTCCAAACCCGAATGTACCGCAGCTTCACCCAACTCCGCGAAGGCTGGACCAAGAATCTGGCGTTATTGTTCCCATCACCCGCGCGCCTGGCCGCACTACGCGCCCTAGAGTTTCTGCTGATCATCGCCAGCTTTGCCACAGCCGTAGCCACCGCGCTGCACGGCCACCGCCAGCCAGCCACAGTCGGGGCGATGCTGGCCGTAGTGCTGTATGCGGTATTTCTAGCGCGAATCCGCCGCGCCCATTTTTCCTGGGATGCAAATCTACTGGCGCTGCTAGGCCTCCCAATGTTCTCCTATCTCTTGCTGCGATCAAAAAACGCGCACAAAAAAGGAAACGTGTCCTGGAAGGGCCGCAAGTATTCGGACGAGAAGTATTCCGATGAAAGGTGTGTACTGGCCACTGACCACTGACCACTGGCCACTGCTCTTATGGTCTACTTAACGCGCAAAGCCGAATTTTCCGCATCGCATCTCTACCACAACCCGGCGTTCTCTCCGGAAGAAAACCGCCGCGTCTTCGGCAAGTGCAACAACCCGCACGGACACGGCCATAACTACACGCTTGAAGTCACGGTAAAGGGTGAAGTCGATCCGCGCTCCGGCTTCGTAGTCGACCTCAAGCAACTCAAAGAAGTCATGCACCGCGAAGTGCTCGACGCCATGGACCACCGCTTCCTGAACAAAGAGGTCCCCGAATTTCTCCACCAAATCCCCACCACGGAAAATATCGCGATAGCAATCTGGCAGCGCCTGGTCAGCAAGCTCGAACGCGCCAAGCTACACCGCGTCCGAGTCTACGAAACCCCAGACCTATTCGTAGATTTCTACGGAGAACCATGAGGACCGCAAAGGTTTACCCCGTGTTCCCCCGTGCCCTCCGCGGTAAAGGTTTTGGTTCTGATTTTGTGATGAGGCCAGATAGATGAAAGCGCACCTCTCCCGCCGCTACCTCTTCTCCGCCTCCCACCGCCTCCACAGCGAGTCCATGTCGCAAGACGAAAATCAGGAAACCTACGGCAAATGCAACAACCCCTTCGGCCACGGCCACAACTACACAGTAGAAGTCACCGTAAGCGGTCAGGTAGACGACCAAACCGGCATGGTCTGCAACCTCGCCGATCTAGACAACTTCATCGAAAGGGAAGTGCTGGCCCGCTACGGACACGAGAACCTGAACACGCTGCCAGAATTCGTCCAGGAAGTGCCCACCACAGAAAATCTATGCATCCAGATCTACGAAATAGTGCACCGTGGCTTCCCCCACGCGCATCTGGAAAGAGTAAGGCTGGAAGAAACGATGATGAACTCGTTCGAATACGCGGGCTAATTGGTTTCAAATTACAAAATCACAAAATTACTAAATTACAAAATTAAGAAATGGCCCCCAAACCCACAACCGAACCTTCAACTATCACCAGCGCCAGCTTCGAAGACCTGATCCAGGAAATGCTGGTCCGCCTCGGCGAAGACCCCAACCGCGAAGGTCTCCAACTGACTCCGCAACGCGTGCGCAAGTCTCTGCAATTCCTGACCCGCGGCTACACCGAAGATCCCGAAGCCCTGCTCAAAGGCGCGCTCTTCACCGTCTCCTACGACGAAATGGTCATCGTCAAGGACATCGAAATGTTCAGCCTCTGCGAGCACCACCTGCTGCCCTTCTTCGGCAAAGTGCACGTGGCCTACATCCCCAACGGCAAGGTGATCGGACTAAGCAAGGTCCCGCGCCTGATCGAACTCTTCTCCCGCCGCCTCCAGATTCAGGAGCGACTCACCACCCAGATCGCCGAAACCATCCAAAACGTAATCGAGCCGCAAGGCGTAGCTGTAGTCATTGAGGCCCGCCACCTCTGCATGATGATGCGCGGCGTCGAAAAACAACACTCCGCCGCCGTAACGTCGTCCATGCTAGGCTGTTTCCGCAACGAACAAGAAACACGCCAGGAATTCCTGTCCTTGATCCGCCAACGCCCCAACGGGATTTAAAGCGCACTGCAGATCGTGTGGGACGGACACTCCATTCAGTACGGTGGGGTGCCAATTTCTCCCGTCTTTTGCGAGAAGTGTGGATTCTTGATGCGGTAAAATGGCAACTCGAAGTCGGAGTCAATGACGTCCATCAACTCACACGCGCTCCACAACCAAGTAGCCCTAATCACCGGCGCCACCCGCGGCATAGGCCTGGCCATAGCCCAAGCCTTGGCCGCTCAAGGCTGCAACGTAGTTCTAACCGGCCGTGATGAGCAAGCCCTCAGCCGCATCAGCAGGGAACTGGCGTCAGCAAAAATCAAAGTCCTGGCCCAGTCCTCTGACGTTCACGACCCGCAATCGATCGACGACTTGTTCCGCGCCATCCGCAAGAAATTCAAACGTCTGGATATTCTCATCAACAACGCCGGCATCGCCCACGCCAATCTCGCGGTCGACAAGCTGCCCCTGCCTCTCTGGCAGGACGTCATCGAAACCAACCTGACCGACACATTTCTAGTGACCCAAGCCGCACTAGCCATCATGAAGCGCGGCGGCACTATCGTGAACAATCTCTCCATCGCGGCTAACCGCGTGTTCGCTGGATCAGCCGCCTACAACGCCTCGAAACACGGGGCCTTCGGCCTAACCAACACCCTGCGCGAAGAATTGCGCCCCAAGGGCATCCGCGTAATCGCCCTGTTACCCGGGGCCACCAACACCGATATCTGGAACAGTTTCTGGCCCGATGCCCCGCGAAAAAAGATGATGTCTCCCGCCACCATCGCCGCTGCGGTAGTCAACGCCATCCTGCTACCCCCGAACGCCACAGTCGAGACGTTCGAGATCCTCCCCACAGGCGGCCGTCTCTGACGCCCACCAGGTTTACCCTGTGTTCCCCTGTGTCCTCTGTGTTAAAGATTTTTCCGATAGGTGGATCCGAACGTTTACACAGAGCGATTTTCCGTCTAGGATTGCGTCGCCCATCAGACATCACAGGAGGAACCATGAGCAAGACACCCTTTCTCGCCGCAGCCCTGTTGGCGGCAGCTATCGTCGCACTCCCCGTCCACGCCCAAGACCCAAAAAAAGAGCCAGCCATAAAGCCGCCCGATAGTGAATCGAAAGTCGTGCTCGACTCCTGGAACGACATCGGCCGCAAGCTAATCGCCATGGCCGAAGATTTTCCCGAGGACAAGTACGACTACAAACCCACGCCCGCCCAGCGCAGCTTTGCCGAGCAGCTTCTCCACGCCGCCAACGCCAACTATTTTTTCACCGATCCCGCCAATGGCAAGCCGGTGCCCAAGGAAGAAGATCCCAAACGTTCTGACTTCAAAACCAAGGCCGACATCGTGGCCTTCGTGAAAAAGGCCTTTGCCGACGGCGGCGCCGCCATCAAAGCCAAAGGCGATAAAGGAATGACCGAGCTGCTAGTCGACCCCTTCGCCCACCAGCAGGTCCGCGTCCTCGACATGGCCTACGGTCTGATCGAGCACTCCGGCGAACACTACGGCCAACTCGTCGGCTACTACCGCATGGCAGGCCTGGTCCCCCCAGAGTCACGCCCAAAGAAGTAGGCATTCTAAAGAAACTCTGTCATCCTGAGGCCCGCGCTCTTTGCGGGCCGAAGAACCTCTGCAACTCTGCCGACAGCGCCAATGCTGCTGCCGCTCTCTCACTCCACCGCATACGGATATCTCATCCGCCGCTCGCCAAACAACTTAATCAGCAGCGCCCCAGAAACAAATCCGCCCACGTGCGCCCAGAAGGCGATTCCACCCATATTCTGTTTGTGGACGGCAAGCGCGGTGTTCGTTCCACTCAGAAAATTCAAGACGAACCATGATCCCAAAACGATCCAGGCCGGCAGCCAAAGGACCAGAAAAATAAGCTCAAAGATCCAAGTCAGCACCCGCGCCCTCGGATACAAAACGAAGTAAGCCCCCAGCACCCCCGCGATCGCTCCGCTCGCCCCCACCGCAGGCACCGTCGAGTGCAGGTTCACCAACACCTGCGTGCCCATCGCGAGCACGCCAGTAAACAGGTAAAACACTAGATACTTGAAGTGTCCCAGGTAGTCCTCAACGTTGTCCCCAAAAATGTATAAAAACCATATGTTGCCGATCACATGTATCCACGATCCGTGCAAAAAGAGTGAAGTGAAGAAGGGAAGCACGACTGCCAGCAACGTGTACCGGGGCGAACCCGATAGAAAGGCCGCCAGATGAGACGGCACTACTCCGAACTGGCGAATCAGCAGGTCCAGGCTCCGCCGATCCAGCGTAGCCTCGAAGAAAAATATCAACAAATTCAGCCCGATCAAAAACCACGTCACCCATGGAGTGCTATACCGAGGCTGGTCATCACGAAGAGGAAGCATAAAGAATCTGGTAACGTGGTAACTGAGTAATTAGGCAACTGAAAATCTCCGCAAACCAGCGTGAGATTTTCAAATTTCCAAATTACGCAATTACCAAATTACCAAATCCTCCCCATGAATGGCGTCATCATCGTCGACAAGCCTGCCGGTTTCACTTCTCACGACGTGGTCAACCGCATGCGCCGCATCCTGGGACAAAAATCCGTCGGCCATCTCGGCACCCTTGATCCCCTCGCCACTGGCGTTCTCCCCCTCGTCACCGGAGGCCTTACCCGCCTCGCCCAGTTCTACACCACGTCAGAAAAAAGCTACGAAGGCACCATCCGCTTCGGCTTCGCGACCAACACCTACGACGCCGATGGCGAACCCGCAGGTGAAGTCCACCAAGTCACTCTATCCCTGGAGCATCTCCAACAACTCGCCAGCCGATTCCAAGGCGTCATCGAACAAGTCCCGCCACCCTTCTCAGCCAAGAAGATCCACGGTGTCCCGGCCTACAAGCTTGCCCGCAAGCAACAAGAGGTAATCCTGAAGCCGGTGCAAGTCGAGATCAAGGAATTCGCAATCCTCTCCGTCGACGCCGAACGCGCCACATTTCGAGCCCGCGTAGCCTCGGGCACCTACATGCGCTCTGTAGCCCACGAACTGGGCCAGCTCCAAGGCTCAGGCGCCCACCTCGAATCCCTCCGCCGCACCGCCGTCGCAGAATTCGACATAGCCCAAGCCCACACCCTCGAAGAAATCGAAGGTCAAATGATGAAAAAACAAATAAAAGAGGGAGAAGTAGAGGAGGAACAAATGAAGAGAAAGGAGGATCATTTAAGGGACTGTCATTCCGAACTGGGGCGAAGGCCCGGTGAGGAACCTGCTGTTCGCAGCCACGAAGCCCTGTTCGCGCTCTTCATCCACCCCCGCCAACTCCTCCCCAAATTTCCCTCAGTCACGGCCGACGAAGCCACCGTCGCCCGAATCCGCAACGGACGCCCCATCAATCTCCCCGAACTCTCCCGCGCCCGCCAGGTCAAAGTCTTCTCCGGACAAAGCGACCTGATCGCCATCGCCACCCGGGTAGCCGGCACCTTATTCCATCCCAAAATCGTCCTCGTAGCCGAGACGTGTGGAACGGACACTCGTGTCCGCCGCCTTTGACTCTGGGGTTCCAGCCATTACTCTCGTTGACCGGGGTTAACGACGCGATCGGAGCATAAGTGTTTATCCTTCCCATTAACCGCGATCATCGGTTTACCCGTACGCCGGTAATTGTCATTACGCTAATCGCGGTCAACTCAACCGTGCTGTTGGGCGCCCTGTTGAGCGGCTCAGGGGACCTCGTCTATAGGCATTTTGGGTTTACACCCGCTGATCCACATATGTTTAACCTGTTCACCGCACTATTCATTCATGCAGGCTTTCTACATCTCTTGGGGAATATGTGGTTCCTCTGGATGTTTGGACGCCAAGTTGAAGATGCGCTAGGCAGCTGGATCTTTGCGCTGGTCTATTTCGTGTGTGGACTTGGCGGTCACGCTCTGCATTGGGCTCTTAATAATCACTCACCGATTCCATTAGTGGGAGCTTCCGGTGCGATCTCCGGAATAGCGGGCATTTACTTCATTTTGTTTCCCAAGTCGAGGTTTGACCTGTACTTCTACCTAGGCTGGTGGAAAGTTTGGTCCACCTCCACGTTTACACACGTGGCGGTTGGCGTTTGGATCGGAGAGCAATTCGTCCTGGGCCTAATTACGCAAGGAACTCATCTAGCTGGAGTAGCATTCTGGGCGCACGTCGGAGGCTTCGTGACCGGACTAGCAGTAGCTGCGATGTATGTGCTGATAGTTCCCGCAGAGCACCGGCAGTTTATTCCATTGAATGCTGAGGACACTCTCGCTGATGGTCCAGACCTAAAGGACGGCGGCTTGACCACACTGAACCTCGATCGGCCAGACTCCAAGCCGAACTGAATCGCGAAGCGGTCGGGAACGTATCGGTTGGTGGCCAATGTCCGATAACAGGTATTATGTAAACCGAAAAGCCTGACCCGCTCAACCCTTCACGAAATCAGCTCAACCGACCCCTCCGGCGCCCACTTCTGGATCCCCCGGTCTAACGTGGCCAACTTCCCCCGGTTATGCATGGCCAGCGCCACCAGGTAGGCATCCGTGATCTGCTGATGCCCCGTGATCGTCCCCCTGACCAACCGCACCGCATCGGCCAACGAGATTGAGTCCGGCCAGAATTGATGCGCCTGGTCTCGCAGACTGCCTACCAGCCCCTCGATCGCTTGGTGCACCGACACAGAACGCGATGAGAACACCGGATTCGATACGATTCGCACAAACCCGGCTTGGGCCAACGGACACGTGGCCCAACCCTTGCCCCGGTGCTTTGCGAACCACCGCTGAGCCAGCATGTGCTCCATGTGCTCTGGCCACGACAGCGCAATCAGAACGTTCACGTCGAGCAGATAGGCAGTCATTCCAACTCGGACTCAAGTTCTTTCACGCGCTCGCTGCTGATCCTGGGGCCGCCGGGAGGGATATCGAAGACCACGAAGCCATTCACCATGCGCGTGGGCACTGGAGCATTCGCTCCCCGCCGTACCAGCTCCGAGGCAGCCTTGCCTAGAGCCAGCGACCGGGTCTCCGAATACTCACGCAACAACTGGAAGGCGTCATCATCAAGATTCAAGGTGGTGCGCATAATGACAATATGATGTCATTTGTTGTACTTGATGTCAAGTCGTAACGGATAGCATCAACCAGTGAATCGTGATGTTGCAGAAGCGAGCCGGCACGACTCGGTACGCTTTACCCTGAAATTCCCCTGCCTGCCCTGAGCGCAGTCGAAGGGCTGTTCTCTGTGTTAAAGAACTTGGTTTTTCTGATGGCTGACGGCTGAGGGCTGACGACTCGGCAAGCAACTTACATCTTGTATTTCCCCAAATCCTCGTCGTTAAGCCCTTCCAGATACTTGCGCAGTTCCTCCGCGGTCACGCGGTCCGACATGTTCGCCGCCTGCTTCGAATTCTTCAGCACGACTTCATCCACAAATATCGGACAATCCACCCGCAGCGCCAGCGCCAGCGCGTCCGACGGACGCGAGTCAATGCTCACCACCTCGCCCCCACGCTCCAGCCAGATCACTGCAAAAAACGTGTCCTCACGCAGCTCCGTCACCACAACCTTGTGCACATGCGTCTCCAGGCCAGTCAGCACATTCTTGATCAAATCATGCGTCATCGGACGCGGCGTGCTCACCTTCTCCATCTCCAGCGCAATCGCATTCGCCTCATAAACCCCCACCCAAATCGGCAGCACCGCCTCCCCCGCCACATCCTTAAGAATCACAATCGGCATATTGCTAACTGGATCCATCAAAAGTCCACGGATCGTCATCTCTACTTCCATGCTGAACCTCCTCTAAACAGCGCCGAGTGTGCGCGGACTGACCGTTCTTCGCTTCTTATACCACTAATTCGCCGAGCAGAGAGTTCGGAAAGCTTACCGTTGCCCTCACTGGGACGTAGGTTCCCACCTTGGGAGCACTCGACTCCGGGGCCGTAAAGTTCAGGGTTTTGTTCTGCGACGTGCGCCCGATCCACTGACCTCGGGCTTCGTTTCTGCCTTCAACCATTACCTCAGATACTGTTCCTATATATTTCTTGTAGCTGGCTGTCTGGATCTGTCGTTGATGTCCATTCAACACTTCCAGCCGCCGTATCTTTTCTTCATCCGGAATCGCATCATCTAGCGCCAGCGACGGCGTATTCGGGCGTGGAGAGTATTTGAAGGCGAACACGGCGTCGTAGCCGACCTCGTCTAACAACGACAAGGTTTCGGCGAAGTCTTCATCCGTCTCTCCGGGAAATCCGACGATGATGTCGCTCGTGATGCTGATCTCCCGCTTCGCCGCCTTCATCCAGGCAATGCGTTCGAGATATTGCTCGCGCGTGTAGAGGCGCTGCATCGCGTCCAGGACGCGGTCCGAGCCGCTTTGTACCGGCAGATGAACATGGTTGCAGAGCGTAGGTACTGCGTCGATGGCATCTATAATGTCGCGCCCAAAGTCGCGGGGATGCGACGTCGTAAACCGCACCCGGCGGATCCCCGGCACCTCGCCCACCGCCGCTAGCAACTCTGCGAACGTTTTCCTTTTACTGGAGAATCCGGCGCCCGGCTTCCCTGCCGGGTCTTTATACGAATTCACGTTCTGCCCCAGCAGTTGAATTTCCGTGTAGCCGAGATCGGCCATCTGGCGGGCTTCGGCGAGTACCGACTCCGACGTGCGGCTGCGCTCCTTGCCGCGCGTGAACGGCACCACGCAGTAGGAGCAAAACTTGTCGCAGCCTTCGATGATGGTGATGTATCCGCGATGCGGATTGGTGCGCGCGGTGAACTCCGTCTCGAAGCACTCGTCAGTTTCGCGATCGTCGAGTCCGGTGATGCGGACCAGGCTTCGGGCTTCGGGCTTCGGGATCTGGCAATTCCCTGCCTGCTGCACAGCGTTTTCCAGCTGGACCAGCATTTGCGGCAGGTTGCGGTAGCTGGCTGATCCGCAGACAAGAGAAACCCAGGGCGCGCGCTCGAAAATCTTTTCGCCTTCCTGCTGCGCCACGCAGCCCAGCACGCCAAACTTCTTGCCCTGCTTCTGATACTTCTTGTAATCGTTGAGCCGGTTGAAAACTTTCTGCTCCGCCTTGTCCCGTATGGAGCAGGTGTTGTACAGCACCAGCCCGGCCTCTTCCACCGTCTGCACTTGCCGGTACCCCTCGTGGACCAGTGTGCCAATGACCTTTTCCGAGTCATGCACGTTCATCTGGCAGCCGAAGGTTTCGAGGTAGAAGGTCTTGTGTGGATCGGCGGACATATGCTTCGAGTATAAACCCTTCGCCCAGCGGTCCCGGAGCGGGAATTCCATACTGGGATGCCTTAGTGAAAAATGCTTGTGCGGCACGTTCGGGAGCCACACGATGAGAGAGAATTGAGGCGGGAAGCTGTCGTGGATCGAACACGGTGGTGCGGAAACAGGTTCTGGGGTGGGCGTGGCAGGATGGCCCCGTAGCTCAGCCTGGATAGAGCGCTAGGTTCGCACCTTAGAGGTCGTGAGTTCGAGTCTCACCGGGGCCTCCCTAAAGTTTTGCTTGAGGTGCCGCATTTCCTTGACATTGAGGGCGTCGGGCGAGAAACTTAAGTTGTAGGTGCGAACCTAGGCGCTCTGCTTAGGATGAGTTTGAAGGGCGGCTGCGTAGCCGCCCTTTGCGTTTGGATAATCTGCCGCATCACTCCCGGCCGCCTAGCCCTGGTATCGCTCCTGCTCCAGGTCTGAGATCTGTCAAAGTGCAACCCTGTGGATCGCTTCGCACAGGCTGCTTACAAACTGGATGGCGTGCTCCACCATCGGCGGATTTATTGGCCACAATACCCCGGGAAAGCTTGGATCGAGGTCCGCCTCATGGGCGATTTTATTTCTTCTTTCTACCAGTAACTGGACGCGATCCTTCAACGACTTTGGCTCTTCCCCCAACTCCAGCGCAACGGCTTTCCAGAGTTCGACGCCGGAGAACAATCGAAGGGCGTCCGCAATCCTTTCGGGGTTCTGGAAGGATTGGAATCCGTGCCGCGTCCGAATCTCGCTCTCTAGCCAAGTCATGGAAGCGGCGCCCCCTATGGTCCCTAACATGCACTCAAGGGATACATCGAAGCGCAGGAACGCTGGCGTCGATGGGCGCTTCCCTTCGAACACTTCGAGCATTCCGAGCCTTGTCACTTCGTGGACATAGTGGTCCAAGGCGCTGACAATCATTACTATTTCGGCTCTCAAGATATCGCTTAGGTCCACCGCAGGCGTAACCATTGCCGAAAAACGGAGGTAGATGGCGTGAATGTTCTTAACTCTGGCCAGGTTCTGCCGAAATTGCTCAATTGCCTGTTGCATTGTCGATGATCGTGATGACTCTGTCGGCGGCCGCCGAAAATAGCCCGTGAAATTTCTTCATCGATTCTTTGGTCCCTTCGAGCACAACTCCCACCTGCTCAAGTTGCGCGTCGGACAGAGCAAAAACCGGCACGTGGTGCTTCTGGGATTGCGCTATCAGCGAGTTGAAGTCGGGCATCTGTAGGAGCGGCGTCTCCGGGGAAAACCCGGCACGCTCGTATACCTCCTCGGGGAGGACCATGTTTGCGCGGCGCAGGGCGGGCAGGAGGCGCTCGGCTAGCCCCGTTTGCAGCTGATCGATCCACTGCTGAAATGCCTTCGCGGGGACGCTCTCGCCCCTGGGGCGATATTTTTGGACGATACTCCCCAAGAACTTAGGGAGCACGTGCGGGAACGGATAGCTGGCTTCCGCCAACAGCGGCATGTGCTGTGCACGTTCGGCCCACGCTCTCCACTTCGGGATGACGTTGGCCAACGAGTCGATACCCATCATGGAAAAGTAATCCGGATGCATTGGAACGAGAAAATACTCGGAGGTCATGAGCAGATTTTGATTGACCGAGCCCAGGCTGGGGCTCATATCTATGATCACATAGTCGATGGAGTATGCCTTCGCGGTTTCCACTATAAGGTGTCGAATCGAGCCCGGTAGATTCCTGAGAGTCACCAGCGAACCGGAGAGTTCCTGCGCAATTCCGAGAGTGACTTCATACTCCGCCAGGCCGATATGACCCGGTAGCAGATAGAGATTGTTGTTGCCAGGAATCGACACGCACTCAACGGCGCGAATTGGCTCAGGACGGGACTCGAATGCTGGCGCGAGACCATCCCTGATGTTCTTCGGTGTGCCGGTTCCGAGGATGGACTGAAGGTCTTCCAGCTTCTTAAAGCCAAGGACCATTCCGGTCAGATTGCATTGGGGATCGCAGTCGACGAGCAGAACGCGCTTGGCCTTGTCAGCAAGCATCCATCCTAAGTTGAACGCAGTGGTTGTCTTGCTGACGCCGCCTTTGTGGTTGAATAGACAGATTACACTTGCCATTGGTTCCTCGGAGTTTTGGAGCTTATCGGGCTGGGCAAGGCCAGCGAGGTCAGACAGGCTGCCCATGGCTTTGCCGTTGCTTCCTACCTCGTGAACTCATCAGCTCCGGCCATGACGGTCTTCCACTGCTCTTCTGGATTCGTTTCGTCGTCAATGGCGAGCACAAGGTGCCACAGGGTAAGGATTTGGGGCTGCCCATTGCTAAGAACTCCATGGCCTACCCAAGCGGTGATCGCGGAGCCCCAATTCACAGTGAAGCTAATTAGGTCGCCCGTAACGGTGCCGCTTAGAGGCATGGTAATAGGTCCACCGCCGGAACTTACAGCGCTCGTGTAGGTTCCGGTGACCGCGGCTCCATTGACCGTCAAATCCATGTAAGAAGTAAGCTCATTCACCCAATGTCCGCTGAAGTCAAACGGAGCGGGAGTGACCGCCCCTGCCTTTGCGAGGGCTAGTTCGGCATGTTTCATGTGAGCGTTCCTTGTTAGTGGCCTTTCAATCGCGAACGTATTGTACATCTCAATACGACTAGTTTCATGGCATCTATATCGGTTCGAGTTCTAGGGCGTTTATAACAAAGTCACGGTGCGGATTCGGTCGTGAGCTTCAAACCCACTCCGTTAGTCACGGCTCTAGGAAAGCAGGTTCCTCACCGGCCCTTCGGCCCGGTTTGGAATGACAAGGTTTGTGGCGAGATGCGCGGATCCCGGGGGCTGAAGCCCTGTTCATGATCCAGACCTTGAAGCGGTGCTTAAACGCCGCCCTTCCACGGTGCTGCCGGTTAACGGCACGACTAAGAAGTCGTGCCCTTCACAAACGGTACGATCCTCAAACGTTCGCGACGATTTCCGCGGGCGAGGAGTCCGCGCTTCCACGAGATGATCGATTCAGCCGCGCATGGGGCAGACGGCGCAGCGGTGGTTTAGATTCTTGCTGCGGCAGCGGCGGGGGTGGCCTTTGCGGAGGCGGACTGCCAGGCAGGAATCGAGGAGGCACCAGGCTTCGCGGTATTTTTCGAACATGGCTTTGGACTGGCGGCGGGTGGTGGGATAGAAGCGGATGCCTTTGCGCTGGCCGATGGCCTGGATCGGGATGATGTACCAGATGTTTTCGGGGACCACGTAGCCGACGAAGAAGTCGATTTCTTTGCTGGTATAGACCTTGCCGTTGGCTCCGGTGGTTTTGACGCGGTAGCGGCTTTCGGCGTAGAGGGTGGCGGACTTGACCTGGACGCGGAAGAGTCCGTGATGGAGGTCGACGACGGAGTCGTAGCGGTCACTGTCTCCCCAGGGGATGGAGACGCTGAAGCCGAGGGCGAGAGCGCGGGCGAGGAAGGCGGCCTGGCCGGTCTCCCCAACGCGCTTGCGGGTGGGTTCGGCGGAGGCTTGGAGGGTGAATTCTTCGTAAACGGCGGGTTGCTGGTGGTGCAAGTAGTTTGTTTTCATAAACAAAAAAGACGCAGCCGGTTGGCTGCGCCTGAGGGACGCTCCTTTGTGAAGTGTGAGTGAAAATACAAACGGCGCAGACTTGGAAGGCCTGCGCCGCTGTTTCGACTCTATAGATCCATTATATCACGCGGCAAAGGGTGAAACCGTCACATTAGCCAACTTTATTTTCCCCAGCGAATCAACGAGATGGCCCGAAAAACGCGATTTTGGGGGCTTGACAAGAATTTTTAAAATCGGCGAAATGCACAGTTTTTGGGGCAAAAAGCGAGAGCAACACCAACCCCAGGGTCAAAGGCGTCGGACGGGAGTGTCCGACCCACACGGGCACCGGCAAGATCAACCTCAACTGCGTTTGCTTATTAGATCCACGAATGCCTGGTGCAGGCGGGTGTCTTCGGAGAGTTCGGGATGGAACGTCACCGCCATCGCTCTTCCCTGCCGCACGGCAACTGGATCGGATCCCTCGGTGGCGAGAACTTCTACGCCCACGCCTACGCGCTCAATCTTGGGAGCGCGGATGAAGACCATTTCGAGCGGCGAGTCCGCGAGTTTCCCCTGGCGGATGGAGCTGTCGAGCTGGCGTCCGTAGGCGTTGCGGCGGATGCGGATGTCGATTGCGCCGAGGCCGGCCTGATGGGGATTCTCCACTTCGGTTGCCAATAAGATTGCGCCGGCGCAGGTGCCGAACGTCGGCTTCAGGCGGACAAACTGTTTCAGCTTTTCGAAACCCTCTTCGCCTAACAACTTGAGGAATGTGCCGGACTCGCCGCCGGGGATGACGAGGCCGTCGACCTCGTCCAGCTGCTCAGGCTTTTTTACGAGCACAACTTTGGCGCCCAGCTCTTCGAGCCGGCGGCGATGCGCGTCGAAATCGCCTTGCAGGGCCAGGACTCCGATGGTCATACTGATTTGATTTTACCGGAGATGCCGACGCCGTCGGGTCGGATGCGTCAGCGGCGGGCGTGGTGGCGTATTGGTGGGCGTCGGCGACTTCCCTCCTCACCTCCTCGGACACACCGCGCAGGCCACCCGGTAGGAATTCGTATCGCCCAAAAACCCGCGCAACATTCTGCTTGACAGGCCACACCATCCATTGTACATTTCCGTGTGGTTATGGAACCACATAGTTATACACGTTCTTCGGTTCATCTGGACTCGACCTTTGCTGCGCTCGCCGATCCCACCCGCCGAGCCATCCTTGCCCGGCTAGCCAAGGGCGAGGCTTCGGTGAAAGATCTGGCGGAGCCGTTTGAGATGAGCCAGCCGGCGATTTCGAAGCACCTCAGAGTACTGGAGCGGGCTGGCCTGATTTCGCGCGGCCAGGATGCGCAACGGCGTCCGAGGCGACTGGAAGCGCGAGCTCTGCGTGACGCCAGCCGCTGGCTGGAGAATTACCGTCAATTCTGGGAGGCCCAGTTCGGGCGTCTGGATGCCCTTCTGCATGACCTGCAAGTCGCCGAGCCAAACCAAGGCAGGAGCGGATTGAAGGCCAGGAATAAGCAAACTACACGTTAGTGAATAAAGGAGGCAGCAATGAAAAACAGCGGAACGTTCAATATTACGGCGCATGGCGATCGCGAGATTGTAGTCACGCGGGTCTTCGATGCGCCGCGGCGGCTGGTGTTTGACGCTTACACCAAGCCGGAACTGCTCAAAACTTGGTTGCTTGGACCAGACGGTTGGTCGATGCCGGTCTGCGAGATCGATTTGCGGGCAGGCGGCAAGTTCCGCTATGTCTGGAAGAACGATGCCGATGGAAGTGAAATGGGGATGCGCGGCATCTATCGCGAAGTCGTGGTGCCGGAGCGGATTGTTTCCACCGAGGTGTTCGACGAGGCGTGGTATCCGGGTGAGGCCGTGGACACGATCGCCCTGGCCGAGCGCGACGGCAAGACCACGCTAACCCAGACGATTCTTTATAACTCCCGCGAGACGCGCGATGCGGTGCTGAAGTCGCCTATGCAGACCGGCATGGCCGCCAGCTACGACAAGCTGGAGAAGGTTCTGCCTTCACTGGAGCGTGAGGCGCTAAGCGCGTAGGTACGTGGCCATTGAAAACGGGGTGCCCCACTTCTCGCTTTTTTTGCGAGAAGTGGGTATCGAAATCAGGAGGCCTCTCCTCACCTTCCCGGACACACCTCACACCTCTGCATCAACCCTTCACACCGGCACCGCTTCGGAATGTCTCCCTTCCCTCGCGCCCGCGGCGTACACATCATCAGACACCACGCCTCGCGATAAATCTCAAACATCCCCTGCGTCCTCGGACCGTAGTTAAAATGCACCGTCGCCCGCGGTATGAACGCCTCTCCCGGAACCACATACCACAGATTTTTCCGGATCACATACGCCGTCAGAAAATCAAAATCATCCAGCGTATACAGTTCCCCGCTGCCCGACGCCCGCGCGCTGCAACGCGACCCTCGATGGCTGGTCGCGCACTTCACCTGCACCTTCAACAGCCGCCGCCCGCTCTCCACCGCAAAGTCATAAGGACGGCTATCTCCCCAGGGCTTCAATACCGGAAACCCCAGCATCGTAGCCTTCGCCAGAAACGCCGCCTCCACCGCCTCCCCCAGCCGCTTCGGCACAATCATCCCCAGCCTCTCCATGTCATTCATGTACTTCTCTGGATCCTCATTTTTAGGCATAAAAAAAGGCGCAGCCGCGTCTCGACCCTTCTGCGCATATCTCCTTTAGGAAACAAAAGGCGCAGACCGGAAGGCCTGCGCCGCTGTTTTGACTCTATAATACTATTATATCATCCCGCATAGGGTGAATGCGCCACATTAGCCACTTTTATTTCTCCCATCGAATCAGCAACTTGACCACAAAACCGGCCCTCAGGGGGCTTGACAAGATTTTCCCAAAACGGGAAAAGGCGCTTCCGTCTGCCACCCCGCCTCGGTTCAGGAGCTAATCTTAAGAATGTGGTTTATGTCGACGTAAAACAACAGGGCATAGAAAACAGCCAGAACTGTTAGGAGACCCTCCAGCTTAAACACGTATTGTTTGTCATCCAACCTTCCGGGTTCACGGGGAGCGAATGGGTAACACAATCCGGTTACCATGAGCTGCAGGGCATGAACGCCGAACCACCATTTTCCCCATGGGGAGTTGCACTCTAGCAAGCTCCACAACATGCCGCCCACAGAGAACCCCATCAGCCACAGCAAGAAGTAGCGATGGCATTTGGCGAGCGCTGCTTCCACAAGGATGACTCCGAAGGAAATTAGAAACACGACCTTCCAGACGAAGCGGCTCGTTTGATCAGCAACGCTAAAGTGTGCAGCGTCGCTCAGCGAATGAGCAGTAGCCCCGACGATGAACCGCAAGGCCAACGAAACCAGGACCACAAAGGTAAGCCAGTAACACCGCCAGTAGTCCCAATTACGATCCTGCTCTGGCTTGCGCTCGTCGGAGTTGGGCACATCCAAGTCCGCTCCCATCTTGTAGTGTCTGAGAAAACTGTGTAGGGCAACGCCAACCACAACTAGGAACGTCTCGATCCCTACCTTGTTCAACTCCTTCAATGTATCCGCGCTTGCTCCGAATAGTAGATTTGCCACGGCGTCCTCCTCCAGTGGGTCGCAGTTAATGTGCAGTCGGACGATCCCCCTCCCTTCCCTGCGCCGAAGATTCCGAGCTGCCCTGGAAGCTGGCCCGGGAAGGACACAAAGAGTCCGATTGTTCGTCTTAATGTCGCCCGGGACGGGAGTCTAGGAGCAACGGGGCCGGATTGCAGCGATTACCGTGGGCTTGTTACAAAATCCGAACAAAGGGTTGGGGGGACTAATCTGGGGACGGGATTCCGGCCCTGCCTTCATTTGTCTTAAACTTCCAGCCGGAGGTGGAATCCGCTATGGCTAAAGACAGTTCTAGTAACAACGACATCCCGGAACTCGGGATGGCTGCTGCCGCATTCGCTTGCTTCTTAGTTGTGGTAAGTGTCGAACGCCCCTCATCTGACCTGCTTGAGGCAGTACGCATTTTTGCCGTAACAATCCCAGTTTCCGTCGCCGGTGTTTTTCTGGGGCTCATTCGGCGCGGCGCTAGCGGGAATTGGGCGAGGATGACGCTTTGGATCTTGCGATTGGGTTGTGTTGCGGTAGGCGATGTTGGTTGTGGAATCGGAGTGTATTGGGTTTTCAGCCATGTGTCCAATGTAGCAGCACGTAGATTCCTGACGACCAGCTTGCTGCTTTGGGTGGCGGTGGGCCTGCTGGGCTTGATTGTAGACTGGCGCGAGCGCGGGCAAGCTGAAAGATCCAGTTGAGCCCGCCAGCGGGGTGAGATGATTCGACGGTATTTGAAGTGGGGTGGCGGGGTGGCCCAGCCTCTAATTTGGCTGACCCTGAAAACGCGGAGGGTGCCCCGTCCTTTGCGCACTCTGCAAAGAGCCTGCCCTGAGCGGAGCCGAAGGGGCGGGAACCACGAACGCATGCGCAACGAGTTTTTTGCCGCGCCACAAGGGCTGTGTTGGCAGCATCGCAACCCGCTCTGGCGGTGATGGCAGCGGGATCAAAAGCCGGGCCACCCTCCTGTGGAGTATTATTTTGTCCTCATGAGCTGGCGTTTCAAGAGGAAGGATTGGATTGCCGTCGCCATCGGATTGTTCACAGTCGCCCTTGGCGCGGGCGGCGTATTCATGCCTGATTGGGTGAATAACAGAAAAATAAGCGAGCACGCGGCGTACGCGATCCTCATAGGCCTTGCGTTCCTGATTATCATTTTTCTCGTCATCCAGCAGTTTGATCTGAACAGAGCAGAGACTGAGCAGACGCGGCGAGAAAAAGAGCGCGACGAACTGGAAGAAGAGAGGACAAGGAAGCGAGAACGATGGCAAGAGCTGCAAGAAGGGCGCGAGATCGAGCGGGAGAGGCGGATTGAGGAGCTCCTAAGACTGGTCAAGCAACTTCAACCGCCAGATAGTGATTCGTACAAAGATTACGATGAGGTTGAGCGGGCTTTCGAGACAGTCAACGAGGTAAGGCGGGCCGAGCAGCGGATAGAGGATGCGTTACAGAGAGGAGAATATGGGGACGGAACCTACACTGTGAGGCACGGTCTTGGAGAGCGGGGGGACGCTCATCTCCTCGGCGTCTTGTCACGGCCCGGTGATTCCCTGGATGTGTTAAGAGAGAAAGCCTATGGGAAACTGCGTTTAGTGCTCGACAAGTACCGGGCGACCCACTAAGGCGCACGCTTCGCGATAACTCATTGGGCGCATCAGGAAGATGAACTGGGGTGCGGCCCATAGCTGCCCTGAGCGGAGCCGAAGGGGCGCGAACTACGAACGCATGCGCAACGGGGTTTGTGCCGAGCAACAAGGTTGTGTTGGCAGCATCGCAACCCCCCATCGCTTAAAGTGCCTTAACTGCGGCGTCCACGCTCTCCTGCACAATGTCGCTGAGTTTTCCACAAATTGTGCCGACTAAACCGTCACAGCTATCTGTCCAGCTCATTTTGTACCATCGGCGCACCACTTCCACTCCCTCAATGTCAAACACGCCCCAGTCTTGCAGTGAATGCTGCGTGAGCATTTCCATCACGTAACAGACCTCGAGGCTCGGCGCACAGCTAACAACGAGAACGAACCGCTTCAAAGCGACGAACTTTGGTGTCAGGGTGATCCGCATCTGAGCTTTCGCGAGCTCACAATTCAAATGTAAATCGTACTGTGCAAAGTCGCGATCGAAGAGCATTAATGCTGCCGAAGACAAACCAGAAGCCAAACCAAAGGGGTCTCGGCGGCGGTGTTCCTGCGAAATTTCGGCAGTCACAAAGTTATCGGGTCGTTTTTCACGTGACAGTATGCTGATAATGAAGGCCCGTGCCGTGTGCTCTCGAAAGTCCGGGTGTACAACGACCTCTGACGAGAAGAATTGTCCAAAGGAGTCGTCACTTGATGCTTTTTCGGACAGTTTGTCGAACAACCGCGCGATGAAAGCCTGTGCCAACTCCTTTTTCGCAAACTTGTTCTCGGCCCTCTGTAAAATATCCAATGCGCTCGGCAACGGTTGTGCCGCAGAGGTGACATTCACACTAGGTACCGCGTTGCCTGCCTGAGCGGATAGCTTTGCCCTCAACCCATCGAGGCGTTTCGCATTCTCTACGAAGTGCTCGCGCCCTGTCCCCTGTGACACAAAATGTGGGGTTTGATTATTGTTGTCCAGGAATTCATCCCGCAGAGTATCGATGATATCCGTGTAGTAAACAGTGCCATCGGTCTTGCGCAGTGCGGCTGCCCGAAACTTTTCCGTGAATGGGCTGAGGGGATCGCCGGTCAACGCATTTTGCGAGTCCAAGCAGGACGCAATCTGAATGAGATTCTTGAACCCCAGCTTGCTCGCCGGCAAGAACAAACCGTCCGATTTGACCAGAAGAGAGCCAGAACTGCATGCGTCTACGACTTTCACGACGAGATTTGCTTCGGGAGACCTTAGAAGTGCATGAAGTTCGGAATTTGATAACCCAGTCTCATTCGGTCGCTTGGAGTCGAAATTTGTAGCGCAGAAAAAGAATTCGGCTTCATGCTGGAACCCATGTCCCGTGAAGTAGAAGAATATTTCCTCGATCGGCTGCTTTGCATCGATTGCCGCGCGAATGGATTCCTTCAGTTGAGAAGAATCTTTGTTAAAAAGAAGCTCTATGCTTTCGAACTTGTCTGTGGCTTCGAGAAGTTCTTTAATGGCAAATACGTCGTCACGACAACACGAGAGGCTACCAAGCGTTTGGTATTCCGTATTGCCAACCAATATCGCAACGTTAGCCAATGGGCCTCGCTGAGAATTGAAAAGTGGCCCGGTATCCCGCCGGAGGAGTCCAGTCCGCTCGTCTGTCTGTGGTTTTCCGTCCCGGACTTCCCGTCATCTTCCTACTGTCGCCACGCGAGGCGAGACTTTTCGTGCGACCGACGACTTCGGTTTCGGGTCTTTTCCCAACATCTCTGTACCCCTCGGTCCGTACTTCTTCTGCCATCGCTTCAAGTTTGACAGATTGATGACAGCATGCTCCTCGGGCCAGTCGCCACCCAATAAGCTGTGACTGCTCGAAAACCAATGTTCGTCCTTGGTAGCAACGATGATGTCAAGGTGCTGATTAACGTGCGCCGACCCCTCGGCCATGAGCTTCGCTTCATATGCATGGTATGCGGCGCGAACTGGAAGCATTCCCAGAGTGTGCTGACGGGTCGAGAGCCAGAACATTGCGTTGCCAGCTCCGCAGCCTATCGCACTAAACCCGGGGAAAGACACGTTGTGCAATTCTCCGTTTTGACCGTCTACGCTCAACAGATATGCTTTTCCCAATCCGTCGAAGGTTGCAATTAGCAAATCACAGCCGACATAAAACCTATCCCATTCTGCCTGTACGACCGCGTTTAGCTCAGGCGTCACCTTCCTCGGATCGAACACCTCGGGCGGTAGCCGGAGCTTAGGCAACTCTAGGATCGTGAACTTTTCGCCCTTGTAGAAAAAACAGCCTTTGGCAATTCCGTTAATAATATTCCCGTAGTGTCGTTGCTCCTTTGGAGCTTCTTGTGCCAAAAACTTACAAATTACAGGGACTAACTCGGCCCCCTTGTCCACTTCATCCGCAACTAGCGCGTACACATTATGCTCAGGAAACATCACAGCCTTATGAAGCCGAGAATGCGAATAGGCGTCTCCAAACGACCCCATCGTATCGGCAATCAGAATCGCAGTATCGGCAACTATCTCTTTCGCTCTGCCGGTTTCACTCGTGCCGAGTACGCCTATGCCGATCGTCATCTCGTTGGTTTTCCTACCATCCCCTCGTCTGCAGCATCTGCGCCTCATCCATCCCCGCGACAGCCAGGCCTTTCATCGCTCCCGCCAGATCTTCGCTGACTTCAAGTAACACTTTAGGGTCGTTGAAGTGGGTGGCGGCTTTGACGATGGCGCGGGCGCGCTTTTCGGCTTCGGCGGGGTCGGCGAAGGTGGTCGAGTCTTTCATGAAGATGCCGCTACCGACGAAGACGGCTTCGGCGCCGAGCTGCATGACCAGGCTGGCGTCGGCGGGCGTGGCAATGCCTCCGGCGGAGAAATTAGGTACCGGCAGCTTCCCTGTTTTGGCGACCATCTGGATCAGTTCGTAGGGCGCGCCGTGCTCTTTGGCTTTGGCATAAAGCTCTTCTTCGCCGAGCACGGTAAGGATGCGCATCTCCTGCACAATCTGCCGCATGTGCTTGACGGCATGCACGACGTCGCCAGTCCCAGCCTCCCCCTTGGTCCGGATCATGGCCGCCCCCTCAGCAATCCGCCGCAAAGCCTCCCCGAGATTCCGCGCTCCGCAAACGAACGGAACGTTGTAAGCATGCTTGTCGACGTGATGAGCCTCGTCAGCAGGCGTAAGCACCTCAGATTCGTCAATATAGTCGACGCCAAGTTCCTGCAAAATCTGAGCCTCAGCAAAATGCCCGATGCGGCACTTCGCCATCACAGGGATGGACACCGTCGCCATGATCTCGCGAATCTTCTTCGGACTCGCCATGCGCGCCACGCCGCCCTCCGCGCGGATCTGCGCGGGCACGCGCTCCAGCGCCATCACGGCGACGGCCCCTGCCTTTTCGGCAATGGCGGCCTGCTCGGCGTTGGTCACATCCATAACCACACCGCCTTTTAGCATTTCGGCTAGGCCGGTTTTTAGGCGGAGACTGGTGCTGCTACCGTTGTTTTGGGACATGGGGAACCTTTTCTTGAGGCTTCGGGCTTCGGCTATCGGGCTGCGGCGAAGCTCTTGTTATTTTACAGCCCATTCATCTTTCGCGGTACCCCTTGCCCGCTAGGGGAGGACGCGTGCGCAGACAAAGCCTTTACCACGGGGGACACGGGGTTACACAGGGTAAACCTTAATCGATCAGCGTTTTGCGTACTTCTTGAACATTTGCTCTGGGTCGATGGCGATGAAGATGCCGCGGCTGCGGGCGAGGACTTCGTTGTTCTCGTTCAGGATTTCGGCGGCGTTGATGTGCTTGGTGCCGCGCACTTCGATTTCGCGGCCTTCGACGCGCAGGGGCTTGTGCAGCGGTACCGGTTTGAGGTATTCGACGGTCATTTCTCGGGTCAGGGCGATTACGTGGTGCAGTTTGTTTACTTTGCCCATGGCGTCGTCGAGGATGCTGGCGATGATGCCGCCGTGGCAGTGGCCGGGAGGGCCGGTGTAGCGTTTGCCGAGTCGGAAGCGGCAGACGAAGGTTTGGCGTGGTTCGTCGAGAATGAATTTGAGGCGCATGCCTTGGGGATTGTCCTGGCCGCAGACGAAGCAGTTGTTCTTTTGCATTTTGACGTAGCGGGTGTCGTGGCCTTGGGGTTTGGCGGACATGGTAAGGATTTTATCCTGCGGAGGGGTGGGAGCTGTCAGCTTAAGGTCAAAAGCTTTAATCGCAGAGGACGCGGAGGACGGACTTGCGGAGGTCGCGGAGAGACGGACGGGATCGCAACTTCTCTCCGCGGCGGAATTCCTGTATACATATCGGTTTTGGAAATCTTTGCATTTGGAGCGCCTTCGTGAAACTGCGTATTGCTGTCGTGCTTGCCGCCGTCTTCTTTTCCCTCTCAACCCTGGTCGCGGTTTCGGAGGACAAGGATCCGGGGAAGAAACCTGCCGCTGCCGTCAAGAAAGAGCAGAAGAGTGATCAAAAGAAGGACGAGAAAAAGGACGAGGCCGCCAAGGATAAGGACAAAGAAGAGAAGAAACCCGGCATGAATGCCGAAACTTTTTCGGGGTTGAAGTTTCGCTCGATTGGGCCGGCCGCGGCTTCGGGGCGGGTGATGGCGATTGCGGTGAATCCTAAGAACAAGGTTGAGTATTACGTTGGTGTGGCTTCGGGCGGGGTTTGGAAGACGGTGAACGATGGGACGACCTGGACTCCGGTGTTCGACAAGGAGGGGTCGTATTCCATTGGATGGGTGGCGCTTGATCCGAATGATCCGGCATTGGTTTGGGTGGGGGCGGGCGAGAGCAACTCGCAGCGCAGCGTCGCTTACGGGGATGGCATTTATCGGTCGGATGATGGCGGGAAGAATTGGCAGAATCTGGGGTTGAAGAAGTCGGAGCACATTGGGCGGGTGGTGGTTGATCCGCGGGACTCGAAAGTTGTTTATGTCGCCGCCGAGGGGCCGCTGTGGGGGCCTGGCGGGGATCGCGGGCTTTATAAGTCGGCGGACGGGGGAAAGAACTGGAAGGCTGTGCTGACCATAAGCGAGAACACTGGCGTTGTGGATGTGGCGGTTGATCTGTCGAATCCCGACATTGTTTATGCGGCGGCTTACCAGCGGCGGCGGCACGTGTTTACTTTGATTGATGGCGGGCCGGAGAGTGGGATTTATAAATCTACCGACGCGGGGGCGACCTGGAACAAGTTGAAGAACGGATTGCCTTCCGTGGATATGGGGCGGATCGGGCTGGCGGTTTCGCCGGCTGATCCGAATGTGGTTTACGCCACCATTGAAGCGGCGGATGGCAAGGGGGGAGTTTTCCGGTCGGAAGATCGGGGAGCTAATTGGGACCGGAAGAATGAGTTTGATGCCGGAGCGTTGTATTACGCGCGGGTGGTGTGCGATCCGAGGAACGTGGACCGAATTTTTGTGATGGGTGTGACCCTGCGCGAATCGCTTGACGGTGGCAAGACTTTGCACAAAGTCGAGGAGAACAATCATCACGGAGACAACCACGCGATCTGGATCGATCCGGAGAATACGAAGCATTGGCTGCTGGGGTCCGACGGCGGGATGTATGAGACCTGGGACGATGCGAAAGCTTGGCAGTTTAAGGCGAATCTGCCCACGGTGCAGTTTTACGATGTGGCGGTGGACAATTCCCTTCCCTTCTATAACGTTTGCGGTGGGACGCAGGATTATTTCTCATGGTGCGGGCCGGCGCGGACGCGGAACATCAATGGCATTGTGAATTCGGATTGGTTTGTGACTACTGGCGGAGATGGATTCCGGTCGGTGGTGGATCCGGTGGATCCAAACACGATTTATTCGGAGTCGCAGTACGGCGTGCTAGTGCGGTATGACAAGCCTACCGGACAGGAACTTGTCTTGCAGCCACAGGAGGGCAAGGGCGAGCCTCCACTGCGGTGGAATTGGGATTCGCCAATCATAATCAGCCCGCATTCGCATACGCGTCTTTATTTTGCAGCGAACAAATTATTTCGCAGCGACGACCGCGGCGATACCTGGAAGGCTGTGAGCGGCGACCTGACTCGGCAAATCAATCGCAACACACTGCCAGTGATGGGACGGGTGTGGGAACCGGACGCGGTGGCGAAGAACGCGTCGACGTCGTTGTATGGAAATATTGTGGCTCTGGCGGAGTCACCGAAAAAAGAGGGGCTGATTTTTGTGGGGACTGACGACGGATTGATTCACATAACTGGCGACGGCGGGCAGAGTTGGACGAAGTACGAGAAATTCCCTGGAATTCCGGATACAACTTATGTGAGCCGGCTGGCGGCCTCGTCGCACGATGCGAATGTGGTGTTCGCGTCCTTTGACAATCATAAGAATGAGGATTTCAAACCTTATTTATTGCGATCGTCGGATGCAGGTAAGACGTGGGCTTCGGTTGCGGGGAATCTGCCGGAGAACGGATCCGTGCTGGCTTTTGTGGAAGACACAGTGAATGCGAATCTTTGGTTTGTGGGGACTGAGTTTGGCGCGTTCTTTACGGTCGACGGCGGAGCGCACTGGGTGCAGCTTAAGGGCGGGCTGCCGACGATTGCAGTGCGCGACATGGTCATTCAGGCACGGGAAGGCGATCTGGTGATTGCTACTTTCGGGCGCGGGTTCTATGTGCTGGACGATGTTTCGGCCCTGCGGCAGATCAAAGCTGAGTCGCTCGATCAGGCGGCGGCTTTGTTTCCGGCGAAGGATGCGTTGCTATATGTCGAACGGCATCCGCTGGGGGGTCCGAAGAAGGGGTTTCAGGGAGAAAGTTTTTTCACGGCGGACAATCCTCCATACGGAGCGGTGTTTACGGCTTATCTGAAGGAGAAGGTTAAGACCAAGAAAGAAAAGCGTCACGATGCGGAGAAAGAGGCCGCGAAGAAAAATCAGACGCTGCCTTATCCGACGAATGATGAGTTACGGGCTGAGGCGCAGGAGGCGAAGCCGGAAGTTTATTTCATGGTGTATGACGAATCGGGTGCGCCGATTCGTCGGGTGGAAGGCGGCATTGAATCAGGATTTCAGAGGGCAGCGTGGGATTTGCGGTATCCGGCGGTTTCTCTGCGCGAGTCGACCGGGGAGGGAGAGGACTTTCCTCCAGCAGGGGCGAAAGGGCCGCTGGTGATTGCGGGAAATTACTTGGTGCGGATGTTCCAGAAAGTTGGAGGAACTGTTAGTGAGTTGGGTTCGGCGCAGAAGTTTAAAGTTGTGGCGGATGGTACGGGATCGATGACGGCGGCGGATCGGGCGGCGCAGGAGGAATTTCAGCGGAAGGTGGCGCGGTTGTACCGGGCAGTCTCGGGGGCGCTGCATACCGCGGACGACGTAGATGCGCGGCTCAAGGCCATACGCGGAGCGCTGCGGGAGACTCCGGCGGCGGAGAAGCTGAGTGCGGCGGCGGATTCGATTGAGCAGGTGAATCGCGGCATACTGCGCGTGCTGCGTGGGGATGCGGAGATGCAGAAGCGCAACGAGGCTGTGCCCTCGTCGATCAACGATCGCGTGCAGGCCATCATGGAAGGGGAGCGGTTCTCGCTCGCGCGGCCGACACAGAGTCATGTTGACGATTACAACATTGCTGCCGCGGAGTTTGGCGAGCAACTTGGTAAGCTTCATGTTTTGGTTGAGGGTGATCTGGCTAAGCTGGAGAAAGATATGGAGGCTGCTGGGGCGCCCTGGACTCCGGGGCGAGTGCCAGAGTGGAGCGAAAAGTAAGAGTTTGCCACGGATTTGCGCGGATTCACACGGATAAGATAAAAGAGCAAAGTCTCTAACACAGAGGACACAGGGGAACACAGGGTAAATCGATGAGGAAAGAATTTATTTTTCGCTCTTGTTTTATCCGTGGGAATCCGTGAAATCCGCGGCATGATTTGTTTTCTTGAGCAATATCCTCAAGGCGCTGTGATAAACTCGCCGCCGACTGTTGAATCGCGCTATTTCGCGCGGCGAGTGTGGCGGGGAAATCGTTTCTGTCGTCCGGGAGGACTGGGGAATGGGTCTCGCGTTACTGGTGGTTATCTGGCTGATCACATTGGCCAGCACATACTTTTTTGTCGCCAAGACCTGGTGGCTGCCGGTGGGCGCTTCGGCGGCGACCGGCTTTATTGACGGACAATTCACCCTGACGCTGGTGCTCATGGGAATTGTTTTTCTGGCGGCGCAACTCTCGCTCGGCTATTTCGCGTGGAGATACCGAGAGCAGCCTTCCGCACCGCCGGCGGATTATTCGCACGGCAATGTGAAGCTGGAAGTGATTTGGACGGCGCTGACCACGGTTCTGTTCGTTGGGTTGAACCTGATGGGCAGCAGCGTGTGGGCGAGCCAGCGCTTCGAGGGCGCGGGGCCGGGAGCGGTGCAGGTTGAAGTGACAGGCATGCAGTTTGCGTGGTACTTCCGCTATCCGGGTCCGGACGGACAATACGGCGGCACCAGTCCTAAGTTGATGGATCCTTCTGCGGGCGGTGAAGCTGCTGTCGGGCTCAACACTTCCGATCCAGCGTCGAAAGATGATGTGGTAACGGGCACGATGTATTTGCCGGTGGACCGCGAGGTGGACGTGAGTTTGCGGTCGGTGGATGTGATCCACAGCTTTTTTGTGCCGAACCTGCGCTTCAAGCAGGACGCGGTACCGGGTCTCAATATTCACATGCACTTCAAGCCGACGGCGATTGGCGAGTATGAGATTGCGTGCGCCGAACTCTGCGGCCTGGGTCATTACAAAATGCACGGCATGGTACACGTCGTCAGCCAGGAAGATTTCGACAAGTGGCTGGCGGCACGGGAGGCGGAGAAACAATAAATGGCAACCTCGGCAACCGCTCACGCGCATGCGGGCCCTCAGGGCTTCATTCGAAGGTATATTTTCAGTCTCGATCACAAAGTCATTGGACTTCAGTATTTCTTCCTGGCGCTTACGGCAGTATTTGTAGGAATGTTTTTGTCGCTGCTGATGCGTATTCACTTGATCGCACCTTTGGCCAAGCTGCCGCTGGTGGGCGAGATCAGACCTGAGACTTATCTGGCCCTGCTCACCATGCACGGCACCATCATGGTGTTCTTCGTGTTGACGACGGCGCCGCAGGGTGGATTTGGAAATTACTTTCTGCCCATCCAGATTGGGGCGCCGGATATGGCGTTTCCGGTCCTGAACATGCTTTCGTTCTGGACGACGTTTGTGGGATTTGTCGTCATCCTTGCGGCGTTCTTTGTTTCTGGTGGGGCGCCGCTCCATGGGTGGACGGGATATCCGCCGCTGAGTGCGGTGCAGCAGGCTGGGCCGGGTGAGGGGCTTGGGGCTGATCTGTGGATCACGAGCATTGCGATTTTCTGTTTAGCGTCGCTGATGGGCGCGTTGAATTTTCTTACGACTACGCTCGATATGCGGGCCAAGGGCATGACCATGATGCGCATGCCGTTGACGGTGTGGTCGTGGTTCATCACGGCGATTCTTGGGTTGCTGGCGTTCGGAGTGCTGCTCTCGGCGGGGATCCTGTTGCTTCTCGACCGCAACCTGGGCACCAGTTTTTATGTGCCGCTGGTTGTGGTGAACGGGCAGATCATGGGGCACAAGGGCGGGTCGCCGCTGTTGTGGCAGCATCTGTTCTGGTTCTTCGGACATCCTGAGGTTTACATCGCGATTCTGCCGGGCATGGGCGTGACCTCGCAGATTCTGTCGACGTTCTCGCGCAAACCGATTTTCGGTTACAAGGCGATGGTCTACGCCATGCTCTCGATTGGATTTTTCGGGTTCATGGTGTGGGGCCATCACATGTTCATGAGCGGCATGAGCCCGTACTCGGCGTTCGCGTTCTCGCTGCTGACCATGTGCATCGGCGTGCCTTCGGCCATCAAGACGTTTAACTGGCTGGGCACGATGTATAAGGCACGGATTCGCTTTCAGACGCCGATGTTGTATGCCATTGGGTTCGTTTCGTTATTCGTCTCGGGCGGGCTGAGTGGGCCGTTCCTGGCGCAGCCAGTACTCGACATTCAATTGCATGATACTTACTTTGTGGTCGGTCACTTTCATCTGATCATGGGAGTGGCGGCGATCTTCGGAATGTTTGCGGCTACTTACTACTGGTTCCCGAAAATGTTTGGGCGGATGATGAATGAGACTTGGGGCCGCGTGCACTTTTTCATCACGTTGCTTGGGACCTACGCGATCTTCATGCCGATGCACTACCTCGGCATCGCAGGCGGGACGCGGCGGTACTCGCAATATACCGAAGTGGCGTATCTGACGAAGTTGATGCCGCTGCATCAGTTCATGACCTACGCGGCGATTATCACGATCGCGGCGCAGTTTATTTTTGTCATCAATCTGTTCTGGAGCATGTTCAAAGGGCCGAAGGCTAGCGACAATCCTTGGGAGTCGACTACTTTGGAATGGACCACTGCGACTCCGCCGCCGCATGACAATTTTGGCGGGGTGACGCCGGTGGTGCATAACGGGCCTTATGAGTATGGGGTTCCGGGCGCGGCGCGGGACTATGTGATGCAGACGGATCCTCCGGTGGGAGACGGGCACTAAGTTTTATGGCGACGTTGATACCAAGCGCTCCGGTGAGTCAGTTGGGACGGGGCGGAAGTGTGCCCACGGTTCCCAGCGGAGGAGATGATGGTTCTCCTGATTCGGGGTTGCCGAATTATGGGGCGCGGCTGCGGCGGGCGCGGCTGGGGCTGGTCTGCGCGATCGTTACTGTCGGCATGGTGTTTGTTTCGCTGACCAGCGCGCTGATCGTACGGCGAGGCTTGCCAACGTTTGACGATGCTACTCGTACTTATCTTCGTGACTGGGGCGGAGTGCAGTTGCCTTGGGAGTTGCTGGTCATCAACACGGTGATCCTGCTGGTCAGCAGTTTGACGATGGAAGGGGCACGCCGCGGGATTGCGCGGCGGGCGGCGCTGGCTCCGGTGCAGTCGATTCCTGGAGTTTCGTTGGGAGAGGAACGAAGTTTCCCCTGGCTGGGTGTGACGGTGGTGCTTGGGTTTGGATTTCTGGTGGGGCAGTGGATGGCTTGGGGCGAACTGAAGGCCCGGGGATTTCTGGTCAACACGAATCCCGATAGCTCGTTCATTTATTTGTTGACCGGGGCACATGCGGTACATCTGTTCGGGGGACTTGTTGCATTGCTGTGGGCGGGCATCGCTTCCCTGCAACACAAAGCTATCGAGGGGCGGCGGATTGTGGTCGACGTCGCGGCCTGGTACTGGCATTTTATGGCGGTGCTGTGGATTTACGTTTTTGCTCTCTTGGCATTTGCGCGATAACGCGAAAGGGGAAACTGGGGAATGGCTGACGCCACACTGGAACACAACGCCGCTGCCGCACACGGAGCGGTGGGCGAGTACGAGGCTCCGCTGTTTGGGGCTTATTCGAAGAAGGTTGGGATGTGGCTGTTTCTGGCCTCGGACTCGCTGACGTTTGGGGCCCTGTTGTTTGCCTTCAGCTACAACCGCATTTACACCATCCCATGGCCGACACCGTTTGGCAAGGACAGCATCATCAATGCGACCATCATGACGGCGTGCCTGCTTTCGAGCTCGCTGACCATGGTGCTGGGCGTGTTTGCGGCACAGGCGGGCGACCGGGCCAAGACGCGGCTTTGGCTGCTGGCCACCATGGTGTTCGGGACGGCGTTCATCGTACTGCATGGGATGGAGTGGAGCAAACTGATCAACGAGGGGCTATATCTGCCCGGCTTTATGACTGCTTTGGGCGTGACGCCGCCGACCACCACCGGCGAGTATGCGGATATCTCGAAGAACGTGCCGCAATTCACGCAAGCCTTTTTCGGCCTCACGGCGATGCACATGCTGCACGTGACCATCGGCGTGATCTATCTCGGCGTGGTCGCGTTTCGCAAGTGGTTTCTGCCGATCCTGGGCGTGATCTGGATCGGGGCAGCATTACTGATTCCAGCCGGCAACGTCTTTCACTACACGGTTCATGTGCTGGGGATAGCGCTGGTTGTCTGCGCGATTATTCTTTTCCTGAAGCCAAAAGATTACGATGCGCAGGATGTTGAGGTGTCTGGCTTGTACTGGCACTTTGTGGATCTGGTGTGGATGTTTATCTTCCCGCTGGTTTACTTGATGTCGACCAAGGTCAACTAGATTGAAGATCACCGCGGATGAGCGAGGAAATTGATCATGCACGATGTGGCGAAGCACGACGATAGCAAAGGCCAGTATTTCTGGGTGTGGGGCGCGTTGCTGGTTCTGACCGGGGTGGAGGTCTGGCTGGGGTATAACCAGGTTTTCAAAGATCCCAAGCAGATGCTTGAAGTTTTGATGATTCTCTCCATCATCAAGTCGGCGTTGATCATCGCCTACTTCATGCACCTGAAGTTTGAAAAAGCGATCATGCGATGGATGCTGGTGATCTCGGTGACCGCGTGCTTTGTGATTATGTTCTTCTTCTTTTTCCCGGATGCAGACCGCATTATCCATCTGGGCGTGAAATAGAGCTATGAGATTTCTCTCCGGCAAAGTTCGTGTTCTTGCGCTCGTGGCGGTGCTTTGGGTTTGTTCTGTGCCCGGCTTCGGGCAGGGCTGCGCCATGTGTAACGCGGCGGCAAAGAGCACCCCCAAGGAGGGCCAGCAGGCGCTGAACAAGGCTGTGCTGGTGTTGTTGATGCCCCCGATTGGAATTATGCTTTTTGGCGCTGTTTTCGCGGTTCGGTATGGAAAGCGGCGGGACCAGGACCCCGATTAGACTTCTGTAGTATCGATGCTCGATCACCACGCGGCAGTGAAACCTCACCTCCCAGTTCTTCCTTCAAATTCAGTAGAGTCACTTCCGCTGGATCCCGGGTGAATATCTACATGAAACCCCTGAGGTCCTGATTCGGAGTGCGGTCCCAGCAAGAGTTTCTCGGTTGCTGGTGGAAATTTCACAGTTGGGCGCCGACCGCCCTTCTAAAGTGCCGTGTTTGCAGTCCATTGCCTGCCCCATTTGATTGGCAAGCCCTTTGCATTGCCAAAGCGGAGGGTTTATGCGGTTTCGATCTTATGACTTTCCTACAGCAGTCACCTTCCTGATGGCAGGGCTGGGCATTGGCTCTCTGCTGGCGATTGTGTTCTCTCCTCGGTCCCCGCGACTCGATCTGTTGTCGCCTAGAGACACGCACCCCGCGTCCGAATAAAGCTCTGCTTTATAATAAGGGATTCGGCAGTGCGTTCTGAGGTCTCTGGGAATGCTCCCAGCGAGCGATGAGCGGCTGCCGTGCCCTTACCGATGTCTGAATCATTATCGACGGAAAGCATTGTTGTGCGCGGCGCCCGCGTTCACAACCTCAAGAACATTGACTTTGAGGTTGAGCACAACACCTTGACGGTGGTCACGGGGGTGTCGGGGTCGGGCAAGTCGTCCCTTGCTTTCGACACAATTTATGCGGAGGGACAGCGGCGGTATGTGGAGTCGCTGTCGGCCTATGCGCGGCAGTTTCTGGAGCGCATTGAAAAGCCGGACGTGGATTCGATCGATGGCATCGCCCCGGCAGTAGCGATCCGGCAGAAGAACACGACGCGGAATCCGCGGTCGACGGTGGCCACGGCGACCGAAATTTACGATTATCTGCGATTGCTGTTTGCTCGCGTGGGCCGCACTTATTGCGTGAACTGCGGGCGCGAAGTGAAGAAAGACACAGTGGACGAGATAGCTGACGCGGTGCTGGCGCTGGATCCAGACACGCGGGTGCAAATTGTTTTTCCGTTGCAAGCGGCGGTTGCCGCGCCACGAGAAGTTGAGAAGAAGGTTGCGCGCGGGCGCAAGTCCAAGAAAAATGCCGCTCCCGACTCTGGCCTGACGGACCAACTTAAGACTCGCCTGTTCGAGTTGCGCAAAGCTGGGTTCAACCGGCTGTATCAAGCGGGACAGGTGTTTGAGTTCTCCACGCCGGAATCACTGCTAGATATTCGCTTCGACCAGCCGGTGTTCATGCTGGTGGACCGGCTAACGGTTTCGGCAGAGTCGCGAACGCGGATCGTGGATGCGGTGGAGACCGCATACCGGGAATCCGGGGAAGCGATTTTCGACCTGCCTCCACATGACGATGAGCCCGCGCGCCAGTTGCGGTTTGCTCAGCGCTTTGAGTGCAAGAATTGCAATCTGCGGTATGAGGAGCCCGAGCCTCGGCTGTTTTCGTTCAACAATCCTTATGGGGCGTGTGCGCGCTGCCAAGGGTTCGGCAACACAATTGACTTCGATCTCGACCTGGTGATTCCGGACAAAACGAAATCCCTCGGCGAAGGGGCGATTGATCCGTGGAACAAGCCCAAGTACCGGCCGTTGTTCACGGAGATGAAGCGCTTCGCCAAGCAAGAGGACATTCCACTCGATGTGCCCTGGGCGGAACTCGAACCTGAGCAGCAGGAGTTGATCCAGGAAGGAGATGAAAAGTTCCTGGGCATACGCGGGTTCTTTCAGTATCTGGAGCGGAAGAAATACAAGCTGCACATCCGCGTGTTCTTGAGCCGCTATCGAGGGTATTCGACTTGTCCGGAGTGCCGTGGAACCCGGCTGCGGCTGGAGGCCCGGCAAGTCAAGATCGATGGGAAAAACATTTGTGAAGTTTGCGCGATGACGGTGGAGGACGCGGCGAAATTCTTTGCCGGCGTACAACTGAGCCCGGAGGAAGCCGACATTGCGGAGCGGCTGCTGCAAGAAATCCAGGAACGCTTGCGGTTTCTCAACGATGTAGGCCTGGAATACCTGACGCTCGACCGGTTGTCGTCGACGCTCTCTGGAGGCGAGGCGCAGCGCATTCAGCTGGCTACATCGCTGGGATCGCGGCTGGTGGGCACGCTCTACGTGCTGGACGAGCCTTCGATTGGGCTGCACAGCCGCGATACGCACCGACTGATCAAGATACTGCAAGACCTGCGCGACTTGGGGAACACGATTCTGGTGGTGGAGCACGATCCGGACATCATGCTCGCGGCGGACCGGATTCTCGATCTCGGGCCGGGGGCGGGAGAAAACGGAGGCAAGCTTGTGGCAGCGGGGACATATGAAGAGATCCTGCGGAATCCCGTTTCCCTCACGGGCCGCTATCTTGCGGAAGATTTGCGCATTCAAGTGCCGGCGGTGCGGCGCCAGCCCGGGGTGCAGCAGATCAGAATCAAAGGTGTGCGGGCGAATAACCTAAGGGGCGTCGAGTTCTGCATTCCGCTGGGGGTGCTGGTGGCAATTACTGGCGTATCGGGATCGGGTAAATCGACATTGCTGCACCAGGTTCTGTATCAAGCTCTGGGAGAGGCCAAACATCAGCAGAACGCCGGCCTGGCACGGGGCGCGGCGACTTGGGAAACACTGGAGGGCGACCAGTTTATTGATGAAGTGGTGCTGGTCGATCAATCGCCGATCGGGCGCACGCCCCGTTCGAATCCGGTGACCTACATCAAGGCGTTTGACGCCATCCGCGATCTCTTCGCGTCGCTGCCGGAGGCCAAGAAGCGCGGGTTTACCTCGGGACATTTTTCCTTCAACATTCCGGGCGGGCGCTGCGAAACCTGTCAGGGCGACGGCACGGTTACGGTGGAGATGCAGTTCCTGGCCGACGTTGAACTTATTTGCGAGGAGTGCAAAGGGACACGGTATAAGGCGCAGGTGCTTGAAGTCCACTATCGAGGAAAGAATATTCACGAAGTATTAAATTTGACGGTGAAGGAGGCGCTGAAGTTTTTTGCCGAAGTGCCCAAGGTGACCGACAAGTTGCGCGTGCTGGAGGAGGTTGGGCTGGGGTATTTACGGCTGGGGCAATCGGCGACGACGTTGTCAGGGGGCGAGGCGCAGCGCATGAAGCTGGCGGCGCACCTGCAGCCCGCGGGTCGCGAGATTGGACGGGCCTGCGCGACGCGGCCCGATGAAAGTCGCCGCCGTCGGCGTCTACTTTATATTTTTGACGAGCCTACTACTGGACTTCATTTCGATGACGTGAGCAAACTCCTGGCCGCATTTCGCCGTCTTATTGAAGCAGGGGGCTCGATTCTTGTGATCGAACACAATTTGGAAGTGATCAAGACCGCCGATTGGGTGATCGACCTGGGGCCGGAAGGCGGGGCGCGTGGCGGCAAGATTGTGGGAGTGGGCACGCCGGAGGCGATTGCTAACATCCCCGGCTCTTACACCGGCAGGTATCTGGCGCGGCTGCTGAATGGGAATCGCAAGGGAGCGTCGCGGTCCGATGAGAGCAAGTAAACTCTTTGCGGGTGTGATGCTGATAATGGCGGCGGGCGTGGGCTCGGTCGCGCAGGATGCCAGTCCGCCTGCGGGGCAGTCAGCGCAGGCTTCATCACAGTCCTCATCACAACCCGCAGGTCATCGATCGGGTCATCACATTCAGGTTCCTGTTGAGGACTCTCCTACCCAGCCAGCCGAACTTACGGCGGCCGAATCTGCCATCGAAAAGAAGGATTACGCCAGCGCCGAACCCTTGCTTCGCAAACTGCTGAACCGCGAGCCCACGAGTTATGTGGCCTGGTTCGATTTTGCTTTCGTGGAGAATGCTCTCGGCAAAGTGGACGCTTCGATCGACGCCTATCGCAAGTCGGTGGCGGCAAAGCCCGACGTTTTTGAATCGAATTTGAATCTTGGGTTGCAACTGGCTAAGACCGGCCAGCCCGATGCGGAGACGTTTCTGCGGGCCGCGACCCATCTGAAGCCCACCAGCAACGCCGCCGAAGGTCAATACCGGGCGTGGCTTTCGCTGGGGCAGACGATTGCGACGGTGAAGCCGGATGAGGCGCTAAGCGCCTACCAGCAGGCGGCGGCTCTTCAACCAAAAGAGGCGGAGCCGCATATTTCTGCCGGACACCTTCTGGAACAGGAAAATAGATTTACCGAGGCTGAACAGGAGTACAGGAAGGCGCTGACTCTGGATTCCGGATCCAGCGACGCGGTGATTGGTCTGGCCAACATCTACATGCGCGGACGCCGATTTCCCGAGGCGGAAGACGATCTGCGCAAGTTGCTGGTGGATCGTGGGGAGTCGGCCCCGGTTCACATCCAGTTGGGGCGAGTGCTGGCTGCGGACGGCAAGATGGACGCCGCCATCGCCGAACTCCAGGCGGGAGTCAAACTGGCGCCGGGTGACGATGCGACGCGGCGCGAAGTGGCAGACCTTTACGCTACGGCTGGAAAGAATGACTTGGCCGAGGCCGCCTATCGTGCGCTGCTGGTTACTCACTCTGACGACGCGGAACTCCATCACGGCCTCGGCAAAGCCCTGATGTGGCAGAAGAAATCGCCGGAAGCGCAGCAGGAGTTGCTCATTGCCGTGAAGCTTAAGCCGGGCCTGGCAGACGCGTATTACGACCTTGCATTCACCGCCAACGACAATAAGGATTACCAGCTCGTGATTCGAGCGCTGGATGTCCGGGCTAGGCTGGTGCCGGAAACTCCGATGACATATTTTCTGCGGGCCTCGGCCTATGATCACCGGCGCGACTACAAGAACGCCGCGACCAACTTTCATCTCTTCCTCAATGTGGCCAATGGGAAGTATCCTGATCAGGAGTGGCAGGCCACGCACCGGCTCATTGCCATCGAGGCGAGGAAATAGCCACTGCGGAACGAAACAATGTTTGGAATGGCGCATGCGCGATTTGGGGGGGGAGTGGCGGCCGGCTTGATCGTCTCTGTGCTGGCCACGGCTTCTGCGATGCGGGCTGGCGAAGATCCGACCATCGAAGAACTGAAAGTGCGTGTGGCGGATGCGAAAATCGTTGACCGGCCGCCGCTGTGCCTGCAGATCTCGGAGCGTCAGGTGGGCTCCGCCGGCCGCTTCTACATTGCCGGCGACAGCGAACAAATGAAGGCCGCCTTGACTGACGTAGTCGCATTTTCTGAGTTGGCCCGTGACTATGCGATCCAGTCACACAAGCACGAGAAACAAAGTGAAATCGCCATCCGAAAGATGATCCGCAAACTGGCCGACCTGAAGCACGCCGTCGGGCATGAGGAGCAGGAGCAGGTACAGAACACGATTGACGGGCTGCAACGCGTTCGCGATGATTTACTGATTGCAATGTTTCCGAAGGTAGGAAAAAAATGACCTCTTCTGCGCTTCGATACATTTGCGCGGGCTTGCTGCTGCTGGCCGCCGGAACCGCCCGGGCCCAGCGCCACCGGGACCCGTTTACTCAGGCAGAAATCAATCAGATTCGCGACACCAGTTGGGAACCGCAGCAGCGTCTCGCGCTTTATGTGCAATTCGCCCGGGCACGGCTGGTCGGGCTCGAGCAGCTGCGCAGCGATCCCAAGACGAAGAATCGTCCGCAACAGACGCATGACCTGCTGGACGACTTTCTCCTGATCTACGACGAACTGAACGACAACATTGACACTTACGTCGATCGGAAAGATGACATTCGCAAGCCATTGAAAGTGATCATCGATGCCGATACCGAGTTCCAGGCCAAGCTGCTCGCATTGAAGGACGCGGCTGGGGTGCCCGCGGAAGAAGCCAGGCAATATGAGTTTGTTCTGACCAGTGCTCTCGATACCCTCGACACTTCGGCGAAGGACCATCGCAAGCTTTTAGCTGAGCAGCAAGAGGCGGCCAAGCATCGGAGGAAATCCGACGCACAGCCACCCGGCGGCAAGTCCGAGTGAGACATGCTAAGCAGGCCGTGCTAATCTAGGCTCACTGTGCGTGAGGGACTGCGCGAAATCTTCCATGAAGAACACCGGCAGTTGCGTCCTGGGGCTGCGCCGCCAGAGTTGAAGATCGAGTTTTTTGCCTTCGCGAACGTCAACAATACCATTCGCTTGCGCGAGGGCCGGCTGCTGATAAGGCTTTCCGATCTCCTGGAAGGCGCACCTGACGGGGTTGTACGCGCCATCGCCCACATCCTGCTGGCCAAGATGTACCGCAAGCCCATCGACCCCCGCCAGTCCTCCCGCTATCGTAAATATGTGGGTAGCCATGAAGTTGTAAGCAAGGCGCACCTGGTGCGGCAGATGCGCGGGCGCAAGCAACTGCATTCTCCCCAAGGACGCGTGTACGATCTCGATGCGGTCTTCGAGGGCTTGAACCGCCGATTCTTTCATGGACTACTAGGCCGTCCGCGCATGAGCTGGAGCCCGAGCAAGACCCGCCGTATTCTCGGCCATTACGATCCGGCGCATAATGCGATTATCATCAGCCGGATCTTCGACCAGTTCCTGGTTCCGCGCTACGCCGTGGAATATATCGTTTACCATGAGATGCTGCATTTGAAGCATCCGGTGAGGCTGCGCGGGAGCCGGCGATGCGTGCATTCGGCGGAGTTTCAGGCGGAGGAGAAGTTGTTCCCGGAGTTGGCGCGGGCGGAGGCGTTTTTGAAAAGGCTGTGAGTGTAATAGTTGGCGTAGCATCGCCATTGCGCGACCTGACTCCGCCGCCAACCCCGTTTAATCCCAGATTTCCCCGTGTGATGCCGATCACGCCCGTTTGTGGCACCGCGGATTGACGCCCTTGGCGTTCCCGGCATATCCTTGATATTGAAATTGAAATTCATTTTCAAGATCATTTTCAGGAACATTGTCGGAACACTTTTAGAAACCCAGGTTACCCATAAATGCTACAGGCTTTCATTATCACGCTGCGCGAGGGGGTCGAGGCCGCCCTGATCGTTGGCATCACGCTGGCCTATCTTTCCAAGATTGGCCGGAATGACTTGCGCAAGGCCGTCTATGCCGCGCTGGGCGCCGCGTTTCTCGGTAGCATTGGCGTGGCGATCGTAATTTCCCGGCTGAAATGGAACGAAGACGTGTTCGAAGGTTGGATCATGCTGGCCGCCGCCTTCTTCGTCATCACCATGGTTATTTTCATGATGAAGACGGGGCGCAAGCTAAAGGGCGAAATTGAAGGCAAGGTCAGCCTGCTGGCGGGCTTGGGTGCGGAGAAAGATACGTGGATTGGCCTGTTCTTCTTCGTGTTTCTGATGGTGTTGCGCGAAGGTGCGGAGACCGTGCTGATTCTCTCAGCCGTCTCGCTGAACTCGACGGAGCTGATGAGTTTTCTGGGCACGCTTCTGGGAGTACTGGCGGCGGTCGCCTTCGGCGTGATGTTCGTCAAAGGCAGCGTACGGATTAACCTGCAGAAGTTCTTCCGGGTCACAAGCGCAATTTTATTTCTGGTGGCGTTGCAGTTGGTGGTCGCCGGACTGCACGAGTTGTCGGAAAGTGGAGTGATTGCTTCGTCCAAGCGCGAGATGGCCATCATCGGGCCGATTGTGCGCAACGATCTCTTCTTCTTTGTAACGATTTTCGCGCTGGCGGCGCTGATGGTGTTGTTTGATGCCAAGCGGCGCGAGCCCGTGCCGGAGTCCGCTTCAGCGGCCGAAAAGCGCAAGGCGGCGTGGACGACCCGGAAGGAACGCCTGTGGATGGCTTCCGTCTACAGTTTTTCCTTCGTTTTCATCGCGCTGGTCACGGCGGAATTTATTTACACCAAGAGCGTGAGCGCGCTGTCGCCGGCTGCTGAGGTCAGCTTTATCAATGGCCAGGTCACAATACCGCTGTCGCAGGTTTCCGATGGCGACCTGCACCGCTACCAGGCGCAGGCGAACGGCACGCCGATTCGCTTCTGGCTTTACCAAAAACCGGACGGCAAGATCGCCACCGTCTTCGACGCTTGCCAGATTTGTGGAGGGGTGGGCTTTTATAAGTCAGCGAACGGAGTCGTCTGCAAGAACTGCGCGGCACCGATCAATCCGCAGTCAGTCGGCACGGCAGGCGGTTGCAATCCGATTCCGCTCAAAGCAACTCAGACGGCCGACTCTGTGATCATTCAAGAGGCGGACATCGCGGCAGGTAGCCGCGTGTTCGAGAAGCAGTAGATGTTCGTCCGGCTGGTCTACGAATCCTTTCGCCGCCAGAAGCGGCGTAAGTTGCTGGCGGGCGCGGCCATCACACTGGGCGTTACCGTGGCTACGGCGATGATCGCGGTGGCCACCGATATAGGCGACAAGATTAACCGCGAGCTGCGCACCATCGGCGCCAACCTTTTAGTCACTCCGCAAGAAGACACGCTGGACGTTGAAATTGGCGGCGTTAACCTCAAGCCTCCGAGCGACGGCGCTTTCCTGAACGAGGCCGACCTGCCGAAGATCAAAGGCACGTTCTGGCACAACAACATCACCGGCTTTGCCCCGATGCTGCCGGTGAGCGTTATCCTGCAGCGCGATGGGCAGACGGAGAATTTGACCTTGCTGGGCACTTACTTTGCCAAGCGGGTGACATTCGGCAAAGAACAGTTCACCACGGGCGTGCGATCTACGCACCTTTGGTGGAAGGTTGCCGGCGCGTGGCCGGATGACAGCTCTCGCGATGTTTTGCTTGGAGAACAGCTGGCGTCGCGGCTCACGGCGAAGACTGGTGACGACATTACGCTCTCGGGCCGCAACTTGCACGTGAGTGGAATTCTCTCCACCGGCGGCAGCGAAGACGATCAGGTCGTGGCGCCGATCGCGCTTGCTCAAGAGATTCTTGGCAAATGGGGCGCTGTGCGCCGTGTCTACGTCAGCGCACTCACCAAGCCGGAAGACGCTTTCGCCCGCCGCGATCCCAAAAGCATGTCCGGCCCGGTCTATGACCGCTGGTATTGCTCGCCGTATCCGCAGTCGATTGCCTTTCAGTTGCAGGAGGCGATTCCGCATTCGCACGCGGAACAGATTCGCCAGGTCGCGCAGAACGAAGGCGCTGTACTCACGCGCATCGAGGGTCTGATCTTCTTGATAACGCTCGCGGCGCTGCTTTCGTCGGCGCTGGCAGTCTCCGCCGCCATGGCTACCGCGATCTTCGAACGGCGCGCCGAAGTTGGTCTGATGAAGGCTCTGGGCGCGGGAAGGCTCGCGGTCGCCTCCGTATTCTTCGCCGAAGCCACGCTGCTCGCTTTTATCGGAGGCCTCGTGGGGTTTGCCGCTGGCGGAGTGCTCGCCCGGCAAATCGGCCGCTCCATCTTCAACTCGCAAATCACAATTCCACCGGTGCTTTTGCCGGTGATTCTGGCGATCGCGGTGATTGTAACTTTTGCGGGAAGCGCAGCCGCCATCCGCAAAGCTGTAGAACTTGATCCTGTGTTCGCGCTGCGAGGTGAACTGTGAGCGCCTCACGATCCACTGTCGCCACGAACCGCGAGCATTCTCCTCACACCTCCATGTTTCTCCGGATGCTCGTGCGCGCCGCTGTGCTCCGCCGTGGGCGCGCTGCCTCCGCGCTATTTGCCATGGTGGTGGCCGCCGCGGTCGCTACCGCGATGCTGAATCTCTACGTTGATGTGCAGGTCAAACTGCGGCGCGAGTTCCGCAACTACGGCGCGAACATCATCCTTGTGGCGAAGGACGGCACTTCCCTTCCCTCGGACGCCCTGACGCGGGTGGAAGCTGTACTCGCCGGCCGTGGTGTAGTCGCGCCCTTCGCACTGATCGTGGCGCGAACCATCGATGGGCAGCCGATTGTTGTTGTGGGCACAGATTTCGATCGCGTCAAGCAACTCGACCACTGGTGGTCAGTGAGCAACTGGCCTTCGTCTCCGCTGCAGGCCTTGGTTGGGATCCGCGCTGTTTCTGTCGTCTCGCCGAAGAACCAACCCTTCGACTTGAGCTTTCAGGGACACACCATTCACCTCACATCCGCCGGGACGGTGCAAACCGGCGCTACCGAAGACAGCCGCGTGTATCTCTCTCGAGCGGACTTCGTTTCATGGGCAGGAGTTCAGTCTTCCACCATTGAGATCGCCGCAACCGGTTCGCCGGCAGAGATCACGGGAATCATGAGCCAGCTTGGGCAAGCGATGCCCGCAGCCGATGTACGGCCGGTCCGGCAAATTATGGAAGGCGAAGCGCGCGTTCTGGGCAGGACTCGCGCAACGCTCATTGCCGCCACCGCGCTCATTATCCTAACGGCTGCATTGTGCGTGCTCTCCACGTTGATGGGATGGGTCTTCGACCGCCGCCGCGATTTCGCCATCATGAAAGCTCTGGGTGCTTCCGAACGCCTGCTGAACGGATTCTTCGCCGCCGAAGCGGCGGCCCTGGGCGCTTCCGGTGCGGTTATCGGATTTGTTCTTGGTATCGGCATCGCCGCCTGGATTGGCCGGGTTAACTTCCACGCTCCCGTGGTCCCACGTTTTAGCGTCTTGCCCATTGTTTTGGCTGGTAGCATGGTGGTGACGCTGCTCGCGGCGATCCTCCCGATTTCGCTGTTGCGGCGGGTGCAGCCCGCGGTCATCCTGAGGGGAGAGTGAAATGATTCAGATTAAAGACGTCACCAAACTCTACCCGGCCAAAGCCTCGGGAAACGATAATGCGAATGGCAAGGAAAGTCAGACTGGCGCGATTCACGCGCTCGACCACATCTCCCTGCACGTGGCGCAGGGCGAATGGCTTTCTATCATGGGCCCGTCGGGGTCCGGCAAATCGACGCTGGTGAACCTGATCGGATGCCTCGACCGTCCGACTTCCGGCGAAATCTGGCTCGACGGGCAGAATGTTGCGGGCATCTCCACCAGCGAGTTGAATCGCGTGCGTGCGGAAAAGATTGGTTTCATCTTCCAGCAGTTTCACCTGATTCCGTTTCTTACCGCGGTCGAGAACGTCATGCTGGCGCAGTACTTCCACAGCATGACTGATGAGAAAGAGGCGATTGAGGCCCTGACCCGCGTCGGCCTGGGTGACCGCGCGCATCATCTGCCATCACAGCTTTCCGGGGGCGAACAACAGCGCGTCTGCATCGCGCGGGCTTTGATCAATGACCCCAAGATCATTCTGGCGGACGAGCCCACCGGCAATCTCGATGCAGTAAATGAAGAGATCGTCCTGCGCCTGCTGCGGGAGTTTCACCAGCAAGGGCGGACGATCGTGATGGTCACGCACGATCCCGTGGTAGCGCGCCTCGCCGACCGGCGCATCGAGTTTCACCACGGCAAAATCGAGTCGCAAGAAGTTTTTGCCATGGCCGATGAAGAGCAGTTCGACGAAGTGCTCGAAGAACTCTGGGTTCTGTCCGAGCACGGCGAGATTGCCGAAGTCGAGCGCATGGAGGTCCACGGCGCGCTGCCGGTCAGCCTGGCCATTGAGAAGATGATTCAGATGGGGCTGGTGCTGTCAGCTCCGCATCCGCCGCATCCTCACGATCACAAGCCCTTCTTGAATCCCTGCCACGATGCGCTCAAGCCCGTGGCGACGTCGGTGGGAGACGGCACCTTAATCGTGGAACTAACGCCGCGCGGGCGCGAACGCGCCGGCAGCATCATCCGCCGCCACCGCCTCGCCGAGCGCCTCTTCACCGACAGCCTGGCCATGGACAGCGAATCGGAAATCGAGCAGCAGGCCTGCAAGTTCGAACACATTCTCTCGCCGGAGGCCACTGACAAGATCTGCACCTTTCTTGGACACCCGCGTACTTGCCCGCACGGCGCGCCGATCCCGCCGGGGGCCTGCTGCGGAAGGGTCTCAGAATTTGTCCCGGCAACGGCCTCGAGTTCGACCGCAAGGAAACACTCGTAGCTATTTCCGAGGAACAACTCTGGTCACCTTTAACCATCGATTCCAACCCCGCTACGCTGCTATCATCGAAATGCAATTCCAGTAACCATGGCTCAGCGGCGCCCCACTATCGGCGTATTCGATTCCGGCTTCGGCGGACTGACCGTCCTTAAAGCTTTACTTGAACTCATCCCCGACGCCGACTACCTCTACTTTGGCGATACTGCGCGCCTTCCCTACGGCTCCAAGTCGGTGGAGACCGTGGCGCGTTATGCTGTCGAGGCCGCTCACTTCCTCGAAGGCCACGGCGCTCAGTTACTAGTGATCGCCTGCAACACCGCGACCGCGCTCGCCCTTGACCGGATAACGGCCGCGGCGCACGTGCCCGTCGTCGGGGTGGTGGAACCGGGAGCCGAGGCTGCCGCAGCCGTCAGCAAGAACAAGAAAGTCGTGGTCATTGGCACTGAGGCCACGGTCAGCAGCCATGCTTATCAGAAAGCTCTCGAGGCAAGGGGTCTCAAAGCACGCGAGAAGGCTTGTCCGCTGCTGGTTCCGCTGGTCGAGGAGGGATGGGTCGGGCACACCGTCACCGAACAGGTCGCCCGCATTTACCTGGCTGAGGCTTTTGCAGACGGCTTCGACAACGCAGACGCCCTGGTTCTTGGCTGTACTCACTATCCCTTGCTCAAGCCGCTGCTACTTCGCGTCGCGCCGTCGCATGTGAGCATTGTGGACTCTGCTCAGTCCACCGCCCATGCCGTCGCCGATCATCTGGAGAAGCTGTTGCCGCTCACGCGGGCTGTCCATGAAGAAAGGCGGGCGCGCCCGCGCCTCAAGTTCTTCGCCACAGATTCGGTGGAAAAGTTTCGCCACCTGGGCCAGCGTTTCCTCGGCCATGTTATTGAAGATGTTCAGCACGTGGACTTGAAGGAATAATAGGGAGCCTTGACGCAGGGCTCGAGTCTTGCCTCTACCCGCCGGTCGTCCAGCGCTTTCAGCCGCCTTACACTTTGCGCGCAAGCTTCGGATAGCCCAAGCGCTGGCGCAGAATTACTGTGTCCCAGCAGCCGCCTGATTACTCCAATCAGAAACGGCAGCCTGATACGTATGCATCCGCTCGATAACATCGTCTGGAATGCCCTGACCACGCGCCAGGAAAAGTTCGCCGAGTCCAATGGCCAAGCCCGCAGGTTTATGCAGGAGGTCTCCCCTCTCGCTGGTTTTCCTGAGCCCTCTCCGGCGGGTTACGAGTCGCTTGCGGAGCTGGTGGGCTCTCGGGGAACGATTGGGCTGTTTCTGGATGCACCTTACGAACCACACAAAGGGTGGAGTCTGGTGGCTGGCGCCCCTATGCCGGAAATGATTTACCAAGGCGCCGATGCGCCGTTGGCGCGATCTCCTTCCTCCTCCGATCCGGAAATCGTTGAACTTAGCTCGGCAGACTCGCCGGACATGCTGGAACTCACAGCGCTCACCAAACCCGGCCCGTTCGGAAAACGTACGCATGAATTGGGCACCTACCTGGGAATTCGCCGCGAGGGGAAACTCATAGCCATGGCGGGCGAGCGGCTAAAAATTCCTGGCTACACAGAAGTGAGCGCCGTCTGCACGCATCCCGAGCACACCGGCCACGGCTACGCCCGCATCCTGATGATGGAGGTTATGCATCGTATCCGCAGTCGGGGGGAGACGCCCTGTCTACACGTCCGAGAAGATAACGTGCGCGCGATTGAGCTGTATGAGAGGATCGGTTTTCGCCAGCGGGTGCTGATGCACTTTGCAGTGCTTCGGAAAGATGGGGCCTAGCTGGGAGCTAAACGTCTCAGTACAGGTGGAAGTCGACTTCGACGTTGATGTTGGTCGCGACGGGATGGCCGTCTTTCTGGCCAGGTTCGAATTTCCAGTTCCTCACCGACTCGATGGCTTTCTCGTCCAAGCCCATGCCGAGCGAGCTAACCACATGGATATTCGTCGGACGCCCCTGGGCGTCGACGATCAAGCCGAGTACGCAAGTGCCCTGAAACTTGGCCTTGCGCGCTTCCTCGGAAAACTCAGGGTCGGTCTGATAGATAACCCGCGGGCTGGACACTCCCTTGCCCACGCGGAAAGCACCGCCGCCAATACCCATGTCATCGCCCGGTCCCACGCCACGCCCGTGCCCAGAGCCTACGCCTCCGCCGGAGCCGTCCCCAATTCCACTCTGCGACCCCGTACCGTTCGACGGGATGATGGCCGAGGATTTCGGGTCACCAAGGTTCGGCATGGAATTCATGGCTATTTTGATATCGGTCGGCACCATCACCGTAGGCTCAACCGTCAACTTCGGGTTCGGATTCCGTATGACTGCTTCCGGGGGCGCCAACTGCGGCTTCATCGAGAACTTCGGCAGCTTTCCGGCAGAAGCCTTGAGCACATCATGGTCGCCACCACCGCCACCGCCACCGGCAGCCGTCTTCGCAGGCTTCAGCGCATAATCACCGGGATCAATCAGCTTGGTGTCGACGTGCGGTTTGGCCTCAACCTTGACCACAAGGCGCCGTCCGAGAATCGTGCCGCCGATAATCAATCCGATCACAATTAGGTGGGCTACGGTCGAGCCTAGCGCGCCATTCTTTTTATAGTTGTAGAAGCCCCAAATATCCTTAACCGGGATGGGCTTCGATTCCAGCTTCAGCGGGGGGAGCTTCTTGGGAAAGAAGAATTCATCCAAGCCGCGGAAAAGCGATTTCCACAGCGGCTCAAAAGTGTCAGGAGCCAGCAGGAGGTGCAGTTCCGGCTCCTTACCGGTACTCGGAGCGACGTTCGGATTGACTTCGGTTGATGCCATCATTCTCCGGTCCGGTTCTCCCCGGTGGGGTGATGAACGGGCTATCTCCTTGGCGACGCCCTCCTACACAGATGAGCAGTCTTTCCAACAAGTTGCCTAATTTCGTCTTAGTTTTGAGAATCGCCCCCCCGCCCCAGCGAGACCGGGCGAAACTCAGTTCTCTTTAAAATTGTACCCCTTCCGACTCCCTTTACGAAGTGTATTTCAGGTTCCCGTAGGGGCGGTCCTTATTGGCGCGGGATTGCACAAAAGGGTACGAGGTACACGAATGAAACACAAAAACGAAGGCCTTCGTGTTACTTCGTGTCCTTTGTGGTTAAGGGTTTTCCGGCCCGTAGTTCCCGCCAGCATTAGACGTTCCCAGCGCCGCTCCCTATAATGAAAGATTCAACTAACTGGGAGAACCACACTGGGTGCCGTTCGAACTGAAAGCCACCATCAATTTGCCTAAGACCGCCTTCCCCATGAAGGCCAACCTGCCTCAAAACGAGCCCAAAATGCTGGCTCGCTGGGAGCAGATGCGAATCTACGAGCGCATCCGCGAGGCTCGCAAGGGTTCGCCCGCGTACATTCTGCACGATGGCCCACCCTACACCAGCGGGCCCATCCATATGGGCACGGCGTTCAACAAGTGCCTCAAGGATTTCATCGTCAAGTCGAAAACCATGGCGGGATTCGACGCGCCCTACGTGCCGGGCTGGGATTGCCACGGCCTGCCCATCGAGATCAAGGTGGACAAGGAACTCGGCGGCAAGAAGCTTCAAATGCGTCCCGCCGACGTGCGCGCGGAGTGCCGGAAATATGCGCAGAAGTTTCTCGATTTGCAGCGTACCCAATTCAAGCGCATTGGCGTCTTTGGCCGCTTCGACCGTCCGTACGCCACGATGAATCCGCAGTACGAATCGGTGGTCCTCTCGACTTTCTTCTCCTTCTACGAGAACGGCTTCGTCTACAAAGGCCTGCGCGCCGTCTACTGGTGCATGCACGATGAGACCGCGCTGGCCGAAGCTGAAGTCGAGTATGAGAACCACACTAGTCCCACCGTGTGGGTGAAGTATGCTCTGCTCGACGATCCCGCGAAGATTGATGTGTCGCTGGCAGGAAAGAAAGTTTCGACCATTATCTGGACCACCACTCCCTGGACGCTGCCCGCGTCCATGGCGGTGGCGTTTCATCCAGATGAAGACTATGTCGCCCTGGAGTCCGGCGGCGAAGTTTACATCGTGGCATCAAAGCTGGCGAAGGATGTTGCGGAAAAGTGTAACCTTGCCGATCCGCGGGAACTTGCGCATTTCCCCGGACGCAAGCTTGAACATCTCAACTTCCAGCATCCTTTCCTTGACCGCACAATCCTCGGCGTGCTGGCCGAATACGTCACCATGGACACCGGAACGGGCGTAGTCCACACCGCGCCGTCGCACGGCGCGGAAGATTTCATCACCGGCCTTAAGTACGGTCTCGACGCCACCAGCAACGTGGATGAAAAAGGTATCCTGCGCAACGGCCTCCCGGAATACACCGGCAAGCGCGTCTGGGATGCAAACCAACCGATCATCGACCTGCTGAAGAGCCGCGGCGCCCTGCTACACGCGGAGAAGACTGAGCACTCTTACCCGCACTGCTGGCGCTGCCATAATCCTGTGATCTTCCGCGCCACCGAGCAGTGGTTTATTTCGATGGAAACCCCGATGCCAGGCGGCAAAGGGAAGGACGACACTTTACGCACCCGCACGCTCGAAGAAATCAAGCACGTAAAGTGGGACCCGGCGTGGGGCGAAGAGCGGCTCTCGAACATGATCGCCACCCGCCCCGACTGGTGCATCTCGCGGCAGCGCGTGTGGGGCGTCCCCATCGCCGTTTTTCTCTGCGAGGGTTGCGGCAAGCCACTCAATGATCACGCTGTGAACCAGAAGGTCGTTGATCTGTTCGCGCGCTCCGGCGCCGACGCTTGGTTCACGCCGGAGTCCGATACGATTCTCCCCGCAGGCACGAAGTGTCCGCACTGCGGCAGCACCAGGTTCGAGAAAGAAACCGACATCTTCGACGTCTGGCTGGAATCCGGCGCAAGCTATCTCGCACTAATCGGCGACGAGCCCACGTACCCCTGGCCGTCCGATCTTTATCTCGAAGGCGGCGACCAATACCGCGGCTGGTTCCAGTCGTCTCTGCTCTGCGCCATGGGCACACGCGGCACGCCGCCCTACAAAGGCGTGGTCACGCCCGGGTGGACACTCGATGAAAAAGGCCAGGCCATGTCGAAATCCCGCGGCAACGACGTGGATCCAGTCGATGTCTCCAGCCGTCTGGGTGGAGAAGTAGTGCGGCTCTGGGTAGCGTCGGTCGACTTCCGAGAAGACGTAGTTGGATCCGAGCAGCTGATGTTGCGGGTCGCAGAAAACTATCGCAAGATCCGCAACACCTTCCGCTACATCCTCAGCAACCTCGGAGACTTCGACCCGCAGGCTGGCGCGGTTCCCTTCGACACCATGGAACCCTTGGACCAATACATGCTGCGCCGCACAGCAGTGCTAACGTTCGCCCTGAAAAACTGGTACGACGAGTTCGGGTTCCACAAGATCTATCATCGAGTGAATGATTTTTGCATTGTTGACCTTAGCGCGTTTTATTTCGACGTGCTAAAAGACCGTCTCTACATCTTCGCACCAAAGTCGCAAGCTCGCCGCAGCGCCCAGACAGCGATCTGGCGGATCGGCGAAGCTTTGGTGCGGCTCCTGGCGCCCATCATGACGTTTACTTCGGAAGAGGTTTGGGAGTACCTGCCGAAGGCAACGAAGCGTGAAGAGAGCGTTCACCTGGCCTCGTTTCCATCTCCTCGTGATCTCGCTCCCGAGGCGGACTCCAAGTCCGATGAAGATTGGACTACGCTTCGTTCCGTCCGCGACGACGTTCTCAAGGTGCTCGAAGAAGCCCGCAACAACAAGCTCATCGGCACCGGCCTCGAAGCCCACGTCACCGTGGCCGCCTCCGACCCGGTTTATTCCGTACTCTCTCGCCACGGTGACCAGCTCCGCTACCTCTTCATCGTCTCGGCCGTGACGCTTACGCAGGCCTCAGGCAACGGCACCGGCAGCGTACACGTCGAGGTGAAGAAAGCGGATGGATCCAAGTGCGAACGCTGCTGGAACTATTCCACCCGGGTGGGCGAGGACAAAGCGTATCCCACGGTCTGCGAACGTTGCAGCGCCGTGCTGAAGGAATTGGAAGCTGCCCGGTAAATCGAGCGCCCTGTGAACTGGCGAAAGCTGCGAACGTTCTTGATCACGGTGCTGGTTCTGTGCCTCATCCCAGCCACCCGCTACCACCAGCTCGACCTTCCCCTGATGCGTTTTCTGAGGGGCTCCCGCAGCGTCGATCCGCTGGCGCTTCACTTGGCAGGAGAGTTTGTCGAGAACAACCTCGGCACCGCGCAGGAACCCGATGGCTCGGTGACGGTGCGCATGATCGCGCAGCAATACCTGTTCATCCCGCACTGCATTCTGGTGCCTGCCGGAGTTCCAGTTCATCTCCGCATCACCAGCGCCGACTCCGTCCACTCGCTCACCTTCAATGCTGCAGACTATGCCGTGAAGGTGTTGCCGGGTACGATCACGGATGCGCAGCTCCAGTTTCCTCGTCCCGGCGAATACAAAACCGTCTGCCGGGAATTCTGCGGCGCCGGGCACTACGCCATGCGCTCCGCGTTGCAGGTCGTACCGCGCGATCAGTTCCCCGCTTTGCGGCCTGAAGAAAGGGGGAACTGTGCCGCGCAATAAACGGATAGCTACTTTCGATTGGAGTGTGGCCTGGCGCTTTGCCCTGATTCTGACGGCCAGCTCGCTTGTTCTGGTGGCGAGTGACGCGGCGCCAGATCAAATTCCATCGCTCGTGGCGTGGACGCCGGAGACGATCGCAGCCGCGTCCTCTGGTGACGCCTTCCGCGGACTGCTACTGGCCAAGCGCTGTGATCATTGCCACGGTTCGGAAGGATTCAGCCCAATCGCCGCAACCCCGAACCTGGCGGGCATGGACAAGCTTGCCATCTGGAAACAGCTGGAAGATTTTCGAACTCATAAACGCATGTCGCATGCGATGGACCCGATCGCAGAATCGCTTTCGCCCCGCGATGAGGCCGACGTGGTTGCCTATTTCTCAAGGCTGCCGGTCTTCAGCGATCCCCAGGACAATCGAATCTTTCCGCAAGCCCGGCCTGATCCAGCTCATGCCACGGTCGCATCGCGCCTCGTTTCCTTTGGCGACGGAGAACGCGGCATTCCACCCTGCCAGGCCTGCCATGGTCCCGTGGCCTATCGTCCCGGAGTTCCGTCGCTCGCCACCCAGAACGCTGACTACGTTCTGAAACAGCTCGAAGCCTTCGCCAACCGCACCCGCGCCAACGACATCAACGAGCCGATGCGCACCATCGCCGCGCTGCTCACCGAAAACGAAAGGCAGGCCATCGCGGAATATTACGGTTCGGGACTCGGGCTTCAGCCGGGAAGCTCAACGGCGCCCAAGTAGCCCGTGCTGTGGAGGTTTTAATAAATCCTTGTCATTCCGAGCTGGGCCGAAGGCCCGGTGAGGAATCTGCTGTTGCGTTCCGACGTAACCCGCCCTACCTTAGTTCCTCCATCGCCGCCTCGAGCGCTTCCCTGCCCGGCCGCGTCAGCGATTCCGGCAGCGTAGCCAGCGGCTCATCGACCATATTCAGCATATCGAGAAAGCTGGGCGACTTGGTGTCCACATAAAACACTCCGGTCAACACTTCGCCCTTATCGTGCGCTTCGGAAAGGCGTTTCATCGACGCGATTCTGTCGGTCGGGTCATAGTCCTCTTCCAGCTTGCGCAGTCGCAAGCTGGAGCCGTCGTGCATAGTGACGTTGACCGTCGTTCCCGGATCATACTCGACGTCGATCTCTTCGAAGTGAGGAACAAAACTCATTTCCTGCAAAATCTCTTCGTGATCTTTCACATATTTGTAGGACTTGGTCGACCCCTCGTGATCGTTGAACGTGACACACGGCGAGACCACGTCGAGCATCACCGTGCCATGGTGCGCGATGGCCGCCTTCAGCATGGTGCTCAACTGCCGCTTATCGCCGGAAAACGACCGACCAACAAACGTCGCACCCAACTCGATCGCCAGCCCGCAGGTATCGATCGGAGGCAGGTCGTTGATCACGCCAGACTTCAGCTTCGACCCCAGATCGGCGGTGGCCGAGAACTGCCCCTTGGTCAGCCCGTATACGCCGTTGTCTTCAATGATGTAGATCATGGGAAGATTGCGCCGCATGAGGTGAACAAATTGGCCGATGCCGATGGAAGCGGTGTCGCCATCGCCGCTCACCCCCAGCGCAATCAAATTACGATTGGCCAGCATCGCGCCCGTAGCGACAGACGGCATGCGTCCATGCACCGAGTTGAAACTGTGCGAGCGGTTCATAAAGTAAGCGGGACTCTTCGACGAGCACCCAATTCCGCTCAGCTTTGCGACCCGCTCCGGCTGCACTCCCATGTCATACATGGCTTCGATGATGCGTTCAGAGATAGCGTTATGACCGCAGCCGGCGCAGAGGGTGGTCTTACCTCCCTTGTAGTCGATCACTGTCAATCCGATATGGTTTGTCTTCGGTTCGGGAGATCTGGGTTCAACAGGCGTTGTCGCCATTATTTACCCTCCATTGTGCTCAGTTCGTCAGTGACGGAGCGCGCATCGAGCGGCAGCCCGTCGAGATGGCTGATGCTGCGCAGCCGTGTGGTCAGTTCAGGTTTCACATCCAGCTTCAGCAACGTAAGCATCTGCGCGTCGCGGTTCTGCTCGACCACGTAAACCCGTTCGTGCTGCTCGATGAATTCATGCACTTCGCGCGTAAAAGGATATGCCCGCAAGCGAAGGTAGTCGGTCTCAATCGCGTATTCGCTCCGCAGCTGATCGCGGCTCTCGATGATTCCCCAATGCGAAGTCCCGTAGGCAATAATTCCAATCTTCGCGTTGGCGCCTTTCAGTACCTCTGGTCGTGGCACAAATGACCGCGCCGACTCAAACTTGCGATTCAGCCGCTCCATGTTGTTTTCGTAATCGTCGGGCCGCTCACTGTAGCTGGATTTATCGTTGTGCCCGCTCCCCCGCGTGAAGTACGCCGCGGCAGGATGATCCGTTCCCGGAAGCGTGCGGTAACCCACACCATCGCCGTCCAGGTCTTTGTAGCGGGCAAACCCACCCAGCCTTGCCAGCGCTTCCTTGTCCAAAACTTTGCCGCGCTTAATCGGCGTGGTCGGATACTCAAAAGGATCGGACATCCAGTTGTTCATGCCAAGATCCAGATCGGACATGACAAACACCAGCGTCTGGAATTGCTCCGCTAGATTGAAGGCCTCCGACGCCATGCTGAAGCACTCCGCGCACGAACTCGGAATCAGCATGATGTGCTTGGTATCGCCATGGGAAAGAAACGCCGTGGTGAGAATATCGCCCTGTGAAGTGCGCGTGGGCAAGCCGGTTGAGGGCCCGACACGTTGAATGTCCCAGATTACGCCCGGGATCTCCGCGTAATAAGCCAGCCCGGCAAACTCCGACATCAGCGAAATTCCCGGACCCGCGGTCGCAGTCATGCTGCGCGCCCCTGCCCAACCAGCGCCAATCACCATGCCAATTGCCGCCAGTTCATCCTCCGCCTGAACGATGGCAAACGTCGCTTTGCCGTCGGGACCGATGCGGTACTCCTTCATGTACTCAATCATCGTCTCCACTAGCGACGACGACGGCGTGATGGGATACCACGTCACCACAGTGCACCCGGCAAACATGCAGCCGAGCGCCGCCGCCGAATTGCCGTCAATGATGATCTTCCCCGCTGTCGCGTTCATGCGCTCGATGTAGAACGTTCCGCGCTTTTGCAGAGTGGCTTTCGCGTAATCGAACCCGGCCTGTGCCGCCGCCAGGTTCAAGGTCGCAGCCTTGACCTTCTTGGCAAACTGTTTGCGGATCGCCTTCTCCACCTCGCCCATTTCAATTTCAAGAAGCTGAGCGACAACCCCGACGTAGACCATGTTCTTAACCAGCTTCCGCAACTTGGCCTCGGGGCAAACCGCCGCCACCAGTTTGTCGTAGGGGACCGAATAGAAGATCAGATCATTGCGGAGCTTATCGAGAGCCAGCGGTTCGTCATACAGCACAGAAGCGCCCGGCGCCAGCGACATTACGTCGTCCTGCGCGGTTTCCGCATTCATGGCCACCAGGAAATCAATTTCCTTCTTGCGTCCAATGTAGCCGTCTTTGTTGGCGCGAATCGTATACCAGGTCGGCAGCCCAGCGATGTTTGAGGGGAAAAGGTTCTTGCCCGAAATCGGCACCCCCATCTGAAAAATGGCGCGCAATAATACGGTGTTCGAACTCTGCGAGCCTGAGCCATTCACCGTGGCAACCTGAATGCTCATGTCATTGACGATCCGCTTGCGTCCCAACTGCCCGCCCGTACCCTGGGGCGCTACATCCGTAGTGGCCATCCCTGCACCTTCCTTTAATGAGTGAGCGGAGTGATCCGCCCGAATTCCAACTTGGGGGTAACAGATAATTATACGGCGGTTGCCGCACTCGTAGCACGCCGAATTGCCCGCCGGAAGCCGGGAGGAACCTATTTGGGAACGGGAGCGCGAAGAAAAAGCCCGTGAGGACTCAGGACTCAGTCTTGAAGAACTGCGCAATCGTGCGGAACTTATTGTATCGAGCCGTTAATAAGTCTGCTGGTGGGATTTTCTTCAGTTCCGAAAAGTGTTTTTGCAGGCTGACATCAAGCAAGTTCGCCGCCGCTTCGTAATCGCGATGCGCTCCGCCCTCAGGTTCGGGCACGATATCGTCGATGCAGCCCAGTTCGCTCAAATCCGTGGCCGTAATCCGCATCGCTTCGGCCGCTAGCTCCTTCTTGGTAGCATCCCGCCACATGATGGCGGCACAGCCCTCCGGAGAAATCACTGAATAAATCGAATTCTCCATCATCAGTACGCGGTCGGCGACGGCAATCGCCAGCGCCCCGCCGCTGCCGCCAACCCCAATCACAGTCGCGATGATCGGCACCTCCAGGCGCGCCATCTCGCGCAGGTTGTAGGCAATCGCCTCCGCCTGGCCGCGTTCCTCGGCGTGAATTCCAGGATAAGCGCCGTCCGTATCGACCAGCGTGAATATCGGACGTCGAAACTTCTCCGCCACCTGCATCACGCGCAGCGATTTGCGATAACCCTCCGGGTGCGGCGTGCCGAAATTCCGGTACACGCGCTGCTTCATGTCTCGGCCCTTCTGGGTACCGACCACCAGAACTTCCTCGCCATGAAAACGCGCCATCCCGCAAATAATCGCCGGATCGTCCCCAAAACCGCGGTCGCCGTGAATCTCGCTGAAGTCGGTGAACACGCGCTCGATGTAATCAAGCGCCTGCGGACGCTGCGGATGCCGCGCCAGTTCCGTCTTCTGCCACGCCGTCTGCAACGCCTTCATCTCCTGCCGCAGGGTATGAACGCGCTCGTGAAGCTTCGCGAGTTGGCGGTGAGTCTCATCATTCTGTCCGGTACTGGCCTCGATCAGCGCCACCTGGCGCTCGATCTGTTCCAGTTCCTGCTGCGCCTTGTCGGTTGCTGCCATGGGTTCACTGATTATGCGTTAACTGATTACGCGGACACTGCCCCGCCCGCACAACTGCTCAACTCGGGCGATGAAGTTGCGATCTGGCAGCACATTATAACCCTCCGCTTCCATCACCACCATGAAATCCCCCGCACGTTCCACGTCAAACAACACCCGCGCCTCGCCCTTGCGCTCCCTGAAAAGCGTATGCAGATCGTCCACCGTTGATTCAGCCGCAGTCTCAAGCGGCACGCGAATGCGAATCGCGCGCGGCAGCGGAACCTTGGCGTCTTCCAGCGGCATGATCTCAGCCGCTGTGATCTTGGGATTCGCTCCTTCTTCAATTCTCACCCCGGCCCGCACCAGCACCGGAACTTCCAGCTTCACTTTGTCGCCGAGACGCTTATAGGCCTCCGGGAAAACGATCATATCGATCGAGCCTGACATGTCCTCGAGCGTGGCCTGGGCGTAGAACTCTCCGCGCTTGGACTTCTGCACGCGCACATTGGCGATGATCCCGGCAGTGGCGATGGTCTCGTCTTTGCCGGTGGATTTCGTCATCGCGGCGATCTCATCAATTCGCAGCGCCTGCAGGTCAGCAAGCTTGTCCTTATATTTCTCCATCGGATGCCCGCTGATGAAGAAACCGAGGATTTCCTTTTCCGCCGCCAGCCGTGCCTGCTCATCCCAGTCAGGAATGTCAGGCAGTTTGTCGTTGTTCGCCTCGGACTCCTCCTGCTGAAACACCCCGAACAGCCCGTGCTGCCCTGATTCCGCGTCGCGCTGCGTCTTTTGCGCACGCTCCATCGCGCGGTCGAGCACGGTCATCAATTGCGCGCGTCGCCCCAGTGAATCCATCGCGCCACTCTTGATCAACGACTCCAGCACGCGCTTGTTCAGCAACCGCAGATCAACGTTCTCGCAGAACTCATAAATCGATTTGAATCGCCCCAGCTTCTTCCGCGCCGCCACAATCGACTCAATAGCATTGCCCCCAACATTCTTCACCGCGGCCAGCCCAAAGCGAATCGCTTCTCCATGCGGCGTAAAGTTCGCATCCGACACATTGATGTCCGGTGCCTCAACCGAAATCCCCATCTCGCGGCATTCGTTGATGTACTTCACAACGTCATCAGTACTGCCTGTGACTGAGGTCAGCAGCGCCGCCATGAACTCAACCGGATAGTGCGTCTTCAAATACGCCGTGTGATAGGCCAGCAGCGCGTAAGCAGCGGAATGCGACTTGTTGAAGCCGTATCCCGCAAACTGTGCCATAAGATCGAAAATCTTCTCGATCTTCTTCGGCGGAAACTTGCGCTGCGCCGCACCCTCCACAAAGCGCTCGCGCTGTTGCGCCATTTCTTCCGCTTTCTTCTTACCCATGGCGCGCCGCAGCAGGTCGGCCTCACCCAGCGAGTAGCCCGCCAGCCGGTTCGCGATCTGCATCACCTGCTCCTGATACACAATCACGCCCAGCGTCTCTTCCAAAATCTCTTTCAGCTCAGGCAGTTCGTATTCGACGCGCTTGCGCCCGTGCTTGCGATCGACGAAGTCGTCAATCATTCCGCCCTGAATCGGCCCCGGCCGGTAAAGCGCATTCAGCGCCGTTAGGTCCTCAATCGAATTCGGCTGGTACTTGCGCAACACATCGCGCATGCCATGCGATTCAAACTGGAACACCCCCGAGGTCAATCCCTTGTAGAAGACTTTCTGGTAAGTCTCCGCATCATCCAGCGGAACGTTCTCGAGGGTAATCGGAGTCCCGCGCGTCTGCACGATAAGCTTCAAAGCGTCGGTGAGAATCGTCAGTGTGGTCAGCCCCAGAAAATCCATCTTCAGCAGGCCCATCTTCTCGATGGCAACCATGTCGAAAGCAGTCACGATTTCGTCGTTCTTAGTCTTGTGCAGCGGAACCAGTTCCGTTAGCGGCCGCGGCGAAATCACCACGCCCGCCGCGTGCACACCGGAGTTCCGCACCATCCCTTCCAGTTTCTTCGCGGTTTGAATCAGTTCGCGAATCTGCCCATCTTTCTCCATCGCCTCGCGCAGTTGCGGCGAATCCTCAATGGCCTGGTCGAGCGTAATATTCAGCTGCGTGGGAATCATCTTGGCGATGCGATCCACGTCGGCATACGGAATGTCCATCGCGCGCCCAACGTCCTTGATCGCGGCCTTGGCCGCCATCGTCCCGAACGTAATGATCTGCGCCACGTTGTCGCGGCCATATTTCTGTGTGACGTAATTGATCACTTCACCGCGCCGGTTCATGCAGAAATCAATGTCGATATCCGGCATCGAAACGCGTTCCGGATTCAGAAAGCGCTCAAACAGCAACTCATGCTGCAGCGGATCAAGATCGGTGATGCCCAAAGCATAGGAAACCAGCGACCCGGCCGCCGACCCGCGTCCCGGCCCCACCGGAATTTCGCGTTCCCGGGCATACCGAATGAAATCCCACACGATCAGGAAGTACCCCGGAAACTTCATCTGCTGGATGATCCCAAGCTCCCGCTCCAGCCGCTGTTCATAATCCGAGATGGGGTGCTTCAACTTGCCCTGCTCGTGCAGCGGACGCAACGCCGCCATGCGCCGCGCGAAACCCTCCCGCGAAACGTGCACAAAATAACTGTCAATGGTGTAACCCGGCGGAACTTCAAATTGCGGAAACGGCGTTGCCACTTTTTCCAGGCGCAGGCTGCACCGCTCGGCAATGTCGAGCGTGCGCGTCAAGACCTCGGGTGAGTCCTTGAACACGCGATACATCTCGTCGTGACTCTTGACGAAAAACTGGTTCCCATCAAACTTCATGCGCTGCGTGTCGTGAATCGACTTGCCCGTCTGGATGCACAACATCACATCCTGCGCATGCGCATCGTCCTCGCACAGATAGTGGCTGTCGTTAGTCGCCACCAGCGGCAGCCCGAGATCCTTCTCCAGTTGAAACAGCCCGGGATGGATCTTGTGCTCCATCGCCAGCCCCTGGTCCTGAATCTCAAGGTAGAAGTTCTCCTTGCCAAAAATATCGCGGAACGTCCCCGCAGCCGCGCGCGCTGCATCGTAGTTCCCTTCCATCAACCGCTCCGCGACTTCGCCCTTCAGGCATCCCGAAAGTCCAATCAACCCCCGCGAATGCTCCGCCAGAAATTGTTTGCTCACCCGCGGCTTGTAATAGAACCCATGCAGCGACGCCTCTGACGTAATCTTCACCAGATTGCGGTAGCCTTCTTCGTTCTCCGCCAGCACCAGCAGATGGTTGTAGGTGTCGCCGTCCGGAGGCGTGCGCTCAATGTTGTGATCATCTTTCTTGCAGATGTAAAGTTCGCAACCAACGATCGGCTTCACGCCCTCATGGTGCGCCGCATTCACAAAATGCACCGCACCAAAAATATTGCCGTGGTCGGTCATCGCCACGGCCGGCATGCCCAGCTCTTTCACGCGCTGGCAAAGCTTTTCGACGTCGCAGGCGCCATCCAACAGGGAGTAATCGGTGTGCAGGTGCAGGTGGACGAATTGGGACATAGGCTCAGGTCGATTTTACGGTTGGCGTCATTCTAAAGGGAAATGCGAAGAAAGAAGCAGCAAGTTATCCACAGAGCGGAGTCGTGCGCACGAGTCGCGTGAAGACCTACTGCCCCTCACGCCCGCCGGGCAGCCGGAAATCCACGCCACGATCTTCGTTCTCTTTCGTCGTGGCAGGGATATCCAGATCAGAGAGCGGAATCTTCTGCGTATGCTGCGGATTGAAGTTCCACAGAGTCTGCCCGACGATAGCGTAATTGTGGATCTCTTGTTTGTGCTCATCGCGGAACACTAGCACTGTGGCCGGCGCAGCTTCGTTGAGTTCCACATGCTCACGCGGCGGCGGAGGCGCCGACCGCGCATATAAATCTTGATCGCCCTGCTGGCCCACTCCCTGTTCAGCTTCCTGCTGGTTGTTCCAGTTGCCGCCCGCCTGGTATTGCGGATCATCAGACGAACCCGAATCCCACCACCAGTACGGATCAATTCCACCGCCTAGGTACGGATAGGCGTAGCCCCAGCCGCATCCAAACCACCAGCAGTTGTCCCTGAAACCGCTGCTCCTGAAGCCGCGGTTTCGGATTCGCGAACCCCGGAAGCGATTGAAATTCCGTGAGGAAGGTGAGCGATCGGTGAAAGACCGATTGGAGAATGAGCGGTTGAAGGAACCGCGCGCAGACGGACGAGCCCCAAAACCTCCGCCGGAGTGCGTCCCGCCGAAAGCATGACCGCCACCCGAATGACCGCCGAACCCGCCGTGCGAAGCCATTCCGCCGTGTCCGCCGCCAGACGCATGGCCACCGCCGTGCTGTGCCGAAACCGGCGCCAATGCCAACAACACCACGAACGCCGCAACCATTAGCGGGCGATCCATACCCCAATTATATGCCCGATTCAAGCAGGAAATCCCAGAAATTAAACCGGTCTCTAAGGAGAATGTGGACCTACAGAATCGCCACCACCCGCTGATTTACCGCTTCTTGGATTTCTTCTTCTTCGGAGCAGCCTTCTTCGCCGGACGTTTCGCGGCAGCCTTAACCGGGCGCTTCGCAGGCTTGGCCGCTACTCTCACGGGCTTGGCCTTAGGCACAGGTTTCGCTTTGACTTCCGCCTTAGCCACCGGAGCGGCAACCGCAGCTGGCGCAGCCATAGCCGCGCCTTTACCCTTGCCCTTCGCCACTTCGCCCTTTTTACCTGGCACCACAGCCGCAGGAGCGGCCGCCGCAGCCTTCGGTCCACGTCCCCGCCGGGGTGGCGGAGGAGGTGGCGGAGGTGGGGGCGCAAACGGTTTCAAAAACTTCATCGTCTCCGTGTGCGACCGAAGCTTTCCATCCAGCAGCAGCATGAACACGTCGCGCGCAATCTTCGGATACTCCGGCAGCGCAGGCGTGATCAGCAACTCAGTCATCTCCGGCAGCGGAATCTTCTTCTGCACGTCCCGCCACTTGGTCAGGAAGTTCTTGATCTTCCCCGCGACCGCCTGATTCCGCGCCGTTACCGCCAGAAATAGAATCATCTCTGGAGGCGCCCCAGACAGCAGGTTCCACGTCCGCGAAGGCGTAGCCGCGTCCTTCCCTGTCAATCGCCTAGCCAGTTCCTTGGCATGAATCTCAATATCGCGCCACGACTCAATCAAATCCTTACGCGGAATAGCGCGCCGCAAGTCGGAAACGTCTTTGTCGGAAAGCCGCGCCGTCAGGAAGTGCATCACTGCCGCCGACGGATCCACCGTATATCCCAGGTCCACCATTTGCTGCCGCGTCTTCATCAGCAACGCCAGCCCGTTCGTATCCACCTTGGCCGCCGACCAATGCGGATGCAGCACCTTCAACCACTCTTCCTTCTCCAACGCTTTCACCACGCTGAGCGGATCATCCTCATGCGCCAACTGCGCGATCTCATGCCCGACCGCGCTCCGAGAAATGTGTTCGATGTATTTATTTTCCTTGGCCGCGTCATAGCGCTGCTGCGTGCGTTCCTCCATCGGCCAGTGAAAGCGGGCCGCAAACCGCGTCGCTCGGATCAGCCGCGAAGGATCTTCCACAAACGAATAGTTATGCAGAATCCGCAGCAGCTTCGCCTCAATATCCGCCACACCGTTGAACGGATCAAGCAACAACCCACGCGACCCTTCATTCAGCGACAGCGCCATCGCGTTCACCGTGAAGTCGCGCCGCCGCAAATCTTCCTGAATGCTAGCAGGAGCAATCACCGGAGCCCGCCCCACCTTCTCATAAACCTCAGTCCGCGCCATCCCAATCTCAGCCCGCACGTTCCCCGGCAGCACCAGAAACAGCGCGCGAACGTCTTCGTCGTGCCCGGCTAGCTGCGCCCCGGCCCTTTCAAAATCCTTTTGCAATTTGAGGGGGTTGCCCTGAACCGTGAAATCCAGGTCGCGGATCGTAAACCCGCTGATAATGTCCCGAATCGCGCCGCCCGTCAGGTAGAGAGTGATTCCCGCGGCACGGGCTACCTCTTGCACCAGATTGACGCCTTTCAACTGATCCGGCGTCAACCGGATTTCCATGGTGTAAATGTAATCAGCCATTCGTCTTCAAGCGATCCACAGCAAGCCGGTTCCCGCACGCCGCAGGCACAACAAGACCCCGCCCCGCGTTTTCCACAACATTTCCACAGGATGACCCGGCCCAGCCCCGGCAACTCCATTACACACCCAACTCAAGCCACTCAATATAAAACACTTATCCAGACTTGAGCGGAGCCAAGGCAACTTAAAGGAATAACACAACGTTTACATTTTGGCTACTGCCAACGTGGATTCCAGCGTTTTCTCCCAAAATAGTGCGAGAATGAGGCGGGCTTCGGGCTTCAGCCATCGGGCTTCGGCAGAAGCAGAGTGTGCTTTGCCGAAGCCCGAAAGCCGAAGCCCAAAGCCCGACCATGCCCTCGACCCACAAAAAAGTAATCGTCCGCAAGATGGACCGCGATTCCGTCTCCGGCTACGTCTCGCCCACCCAATTCGTCACTGAAGGAAAACTAGAACTCCTCAACACGACCGGCACCGTAGTCGCCATGGACCTCCGCGAGATCAAAGGCGTCTACTTCGTCCGCGAGTTCGGCGACTCCGAATCGCTAACCCGCAAAACCTTCACTTCCCGCCCCCGCTCCGAAGGCCTCTGGGTCCGCCTCCGCTTCAAGGACAACGAAATCCTGGAGGGCCTAATGCCCTCCGACCTAACCCAAAACCTGCCAGAAGGCTACCTGGTAAACCCACCCGACCAGCGCTCCAACACGCAGCGCATCTTCGTCCCCCGAACCGCCCTAGACTCGCTGACAGTCCTAGCCGTAATCGGAGCCACCCGCCGCCCAAGACGCGGCCCCACCGACGACCAGCGCCAGGTTACCTTGTTCGAAGAGTGAAGGTTCGAAGACTGAAAGGCGCGGCTGGACACGCAATCACCCACTGCACAATTTGAGTTGCAATCCAAGCAAACTTGAGATAAAAAGGCTCCTCTAGACGCAGACGATAGATCCTGCGCAGGCGAGAAGGGCGGGGCTACCTCCTTCCCCCGGCTCCTCCGATCTCGGCAGGCATAGCCATGTCCCCGACTAAAGGTGTCTCATGAAGGCCTTCTTCAGGTTCGCTCTGAATCCATTCTTCACCGCAGCTCTCGCCCTACTCGTCTTCTGTGCGCCATTGTTGGCGCAGCAATTGAGCGCGAACCAGCCGTCTTCACATGCGCCGCGCCCACTCATCATGCAACCGGTCGACGAAGCACAACTCACCGTTCTCAAAGGCAACACCCACCCCTTGGCCCGTCCAGAGTTCGACCTCGGTACCGCGCCAGCCACGCTCCCCATGCAGCGCATGCTCCTGGTACTAAAGCGCAGTCCCGAGCAGGAATCTGCCCTGCGGAAACTTCTCGACGACCAGCAAGACAAATCCTCGCCCAGCTATCACAAGTGGCTAACGCCCGAAGACTACGGCAAGCAGTTCGGCCCCACCGACACCGACATTCAAACCATCACCGCATGGCTGCAATCCCACGGATTTCAAGTGGGATCAACGAAGGGCCGCACGGTGCTCGAATTCTCCGGCTCCGCCAGCCAGGTGCAGGAGGCGTTTCACGCCACAATTCACAAGTATCTGCTGAACAGCCAGCAGTACTGGGCCAACGCGACCGATCCTCAAATTCCCGCGGCCCTACTGTCGGCTGTAGCCGGCGTCGCCTCGCTCAATAATTTCCCGCGGCACTCTATGATCGTCTCCTCCGGAAAATTCAAGCGCGACAAATCTACCGGAAGGATTACCGCCACCGATCCGTTGTTCACATTTCCACTTGGCTGCGTTGAAAATAATTCCAGCAGCGATCCCTGCTTCTATGGACTCGGCCCCTACGACTTTGGAACCATTTACAACGTGCTGCCGCTGTGGAACTCGGGCATCAATGGCACGGGCCAGACCGTCGCCATCGTCGGTCAGACCAACATCAACATTCAGGACGTCCGCGATTTCCGCACCCTGTTCGGCCTCCCGGTCAACGATCCCCAGATCATCCTCAATGGTTCAGATCCCGGCATCCAGCCCGATGAAACCGAAGCCGATCTCGACGTGCAATGGTCGGGCGCTGTCGCGCCCAATGCAACGATTGATCTTGTAGTCTCGCAATCCACCGAAACCACATCGGGCGTCGATCTTTCCGCGGTCTACATCATCGAGAACAACCTCGCCCCGGTCATGAGTGAGAGTTACGGCGAGTGCGAACTCGGGCTCGGCACAGCGGGCAATCAGTTCTACAACTCACTGTGGCAACAGGCCGCCGCCCAGGGAATCACGGTTTTTATTTCCGCTGGCGACAATGGTTCGGCTGGTTGCGATAATTTTAACGCTCAGTCCCCGGCTCCGGCTCAATTCGGACTGCAAGTCAGCGGCTACGCTTCCACTCCCTACAACGTGGCAGTCGGCGGAACCGACTTCAACGATTTCAGCAACCCCGGCACTTATTGGAACACTACAAACAATTCGACCACGCAAGCCTCCGCCAAGGGCTACATCCCTGAAACCACTTGGAACGATTCCTGCACCAACGCGATCTTTGGCACCGTCGGCTTTAGTTCGAACGCTGAAACCAACTGCAACGATCCGCGCATCACTCCCGCTTTTGACGTCCCATTGGGCGGGTCTGGAGGAGCAAGCAATTGCACCACTCCAAGCGGTTCCACCCTGTCCAGTTGCGCCGGAGGTTATACCAAGCCCTCGTGGCAAACCGGCACCGGCGTTCCGCCGGACGGGAAGCGCGACATTCCTGATGTCTCCTTGTTCGCCAGCAATGGCTTCCTGCAGAACTTCTACATCGTTTGCGAGTCAGACATCGCGGGTTCCTGCGGCTTGAATTCTCCATATAGCAACTTTCTTGCGGTTGGCGGCACCTCGGCGTCCTCTCCCGCCTTTGCTGGAATCATGGCCCTCGTTAACCAGCAGACCGGTTCGCGCCAGGGCAATGCCAACTACGTTTTCTATAAACTCGCGGCGAAGCAGTCGGCCTCCAGTTGCAATTCCAGCAACGGCCCCGCCAGTACTTGCGTCTTCAACGACGTAACCGCAGGCACCATCGCCATGCCCTGCGCTACAGGAAACCCGAATTGCACTACCAGTATCTCCGGGGACCAATACGGCATCCTGACCGGATACAACGCCGGCACCGGATACGACCAAGCCACGGGCTTGGGCTCGGTGAACGCCAATAACCTGGTAACCCAGTGGAGTTCCGTGACTTCCCTGCCCTCGACCACCACGTTGAACAGCTTAATGCCGACCACAATCACGCACGGCCAGCCCGTTACCTTCAGCGTTACAGTGACTCCAAAATCCGGCAGCGGCACTCCGACTGGGCAAGTCTCGCTCGTCGGAGGCCCGAATAATCAGGCATTCACAGGTTTCAATTTGAGCAGCGGCTCCGTCAGCGGAACCAGCGAACTGTTGCCGGGCGGCACCTACTCGCTGACAGCGCACTATGATGGGGATGGAACCTATGGCCCGAGTGACTCCGGCGCCATCAGCGTTACGGTAAACAAGGAGAACAGCCTCCCACAAGTCTTTCTGGTCACCTTCGACACCAACGGAAACATCATCGGCGGCGACACGACGACCGCCGTTTACGGCTCTCCCTATGTATTACGGGCGGACGTCGCCACTTCTTCCGGTGCTACCTGCGCGCCCGTCAGCTCTACCGGCCAAACTGCCTGTCCCTCCGGGACCGTAACCCTCACCAACAACAGCAGCCCCCTCGATGCAGGCACGTACACGTTGAACAGTTATGGATATTTCGAGGATCTGACTGTCCAATTGCCGGGTGGGACCAACTCGGTCAAGGCAGCGTATGCGGGGGACAACAGCTTCAACGCGAGCAGCGCGACGAACCTGATTGCTATTACCCCCGCGCCGACTACCATGCTTCCACCTTCCGGGCCTTCGTCCACGATTCTTGCGGGGTCGAGTACCTTTTTCAATGTGACGGTGCAGTCTTCCAGCTCTGGCGTCGCGCCCACTGGAACCGTTACCTTGTATTCCAACGGAACAGCCCTTCCGATCACAGCGTCGTACTCGGGAACCGCGGGATCGCGTTTTCAAGGGGCATCGCTGACCGCATATTTCCAGCCGACATTCACCACGTCAGGAACAAAGACGATCACTGCCTCTTATAACGGAGACAGCAACTATAGTACCTCTGCGAGTCCGGCGACATCTGTGTCCGTGCTGTACCCAACGACAGAGACAATTACGTCGAGTGCACAGGCTGTGTCTGCGGGAACCACAGTGACCCTGACGGCACTGGTGGACACGACGCAGAAGAATCTGCCTCCTACGGGAACCTTCACCTTTTACAGCACGAATGGAGTACTCAATGCTAATCCGACTATCACACAAGTGACTGACAGCAGCGGGTATTCGGCGCTGCAAGCAACGCTTACAGTCACCATAGCTTCCACGATCGACTTCTCGTTCCACTATTCTGGCGACAGCAACTATGTCGGTAACCAGAGCAATGATATCCAAATTACAGTGCCCGATTTTTATATGTCGCCATTCGGGAACGTAAACATGTCAGCTGGGCAATCGCAACAAGTGACATTGAATATCCTTGACCTCTACGGCTTTAACGGCACCGTCAGCAATTTCTCCTGCTCCGGCCTTCCGCCGGAAACAACCTGCACCTTCACTCCCTCCTCGATCACGGGCAGCGGGTCGACCACTATCACGATCCAGACGGCTCCGCTGGGCCAGCCAGGAAAGAGAGCTTCAGTGAACAATAGCCATTCGCCGCAATGGCCAGCGCAAGGAATTGCCGTTCTGATCGCTGCGTGTGTGATTGGCGCATCCGTGCGCAATCGCCAGGGTGGGGTGCTCGCACTTCTCATTTTTGCTGTTCTGGTCGGGCTTCCCAGTTGCGGTGGTGGCGCAGGTGGCGGTGGCACCACTCCTCCTGCTAACAATCCCACGCCTTCCATTTCCTCATTAGCCCCGCCAGAGCTAGCCGCGGGCTCCACGAACACGACTTTAATCATCAACGGTTCTGGATTTATTCCCTCCTCCTCAGTCCTCTTTAACGGTGCCGCCCGCGGGGATACGTACATCAGCCAGAATCAGTTGTCGATTCAGCTAGGCTCGTCAGACCTCGTGTCGATCGGTGCTCTACCGGTTCAGGTATCGAACTCCGCCCCCGGCGGAGGACAATCTCCCGCGGTGAATCTCAACGTCGTCTCTGGCACACCCACCGGAAATTTCGCGGTTACAGTGACCGCGAGCGGCGCTTCATTCACCCACAGCATTACCTTCACGCTGACGGTGCAATGATTCGTGGGGTTTCGCTCTTGGGGAAACATGGGAACAGACGCAGAGAAAAAAGGAGGTACCCGGTTGTAAGAAGGCGGGTGGACACGAACGCCAATCCCTGGGCTTGGCCTCGGAACTTTTCCACAGCCTACCCTTGTGACATCTGACCTTGCGCCGCACAAAAAACTCGTTCACAATTTCTCAGCAGATGCGGTACGGATCGCAGCAGCGCACTTGGCTCGCAACTCCATCGCTATCTAGATTTTGGCCTCTAAGTCCTTTGTTTAACGGATTTTGCGGGCCAAAACATGCTTAAGTCGATCATTCTAAAGATTGAGGGGGGTGGGGGAGGGGAGGGCACCCTGTTATAGAAAAGTAAACATGGTCAGAGGAGCACTTTGGAACTGGTGTACGATTTACTCGCGTCCATCTTATCCAGTTCCCATCGACCATGAAGCTTTCTCAGATCGCCCACGCCCTCAACGCGCGCCTCGACGACGGCTACCCCGACACCGAGATCACCGGCCTCAACGGCATCGAGCAAGCCGGCCCGAAAGAAATAACATTCGTAGCCAATCCAAAGTACGCGCCAGCAGCGAGGCTCACCAAGGCGGCAGCCGTAATCGTCGCCGAAAATTTTCCCGCGATTCCAGCAGCCACGCTGCGTGTCGAGGATCCCTACCAAAGCTTCGCGCGCGCCCTCGAACTCTTCCACCAACCGCTGCGCTACGCTCCAGGAATTCATGCGACAGCAATCATCCATCCCTCAGCGAAGATTGGACGCAACGCTCACATCGCTCCATACGTAGTTGTCGACGAGAACGTCAAGATCGGGAACAACGCCGTTCTGTTGGCGCACGCAGTCATCTATCGCGGCGTAAAGATAGGAGACAACTTCTTCGCCCATGCTCACGTCGTGGTCCGCGAGAACTGCCGCATCGGCAACAACGTCCTGCTGCACAACGGAGTCGTCATCGGCTCCGACGGCTTCGGCTTCGCCAAGACTCACGACGGAAAGTGGTACAAGATTCCGCAACCAGCTCCGGTCGTAATCGAAGACGATGTGGAAGTCCAGGCCAACTCCTGCATCGATCGCGCGAGCGTAGGCGAAACCCGCATCGGCCGCGGCGTCAAAATCGACAACTTAGTGCAGGTTGGCCACGGATCGCAGGTCGGCGAAGATGCGTTACTCTGCTCACAAGTAGGCCTCGGCGGTTCCACAGAAATCGCCAATCGCGTCATCTTGACTGGACAAGTCGGAGTCGTCGGTCACTGCAAGGTCGGCGAAGCCGCCATTGTCACGCCACAAAGCGGAGTAGCCAACGACATTCCCGCCGGCGCGCTGGTCAGCGGCGCACCAGCAGTCGATCACAAGTTGTGGTTGAAATACTCCGCTCTGCTGCCCAAGCTGCCGGAAATGGCACGCGCATTGCGCGCGAAGACGCCGAAGGAATGAGCTACGCCTGCTTCTTCAGCGCGGCGGTTCGATCGCCTTGCCGATACTCTTCGGGCAGACCACTGTCGATTACGGCGCGAACTTTCTCCATCAAATACTCGCGGTTCCCGAAATCTTTGGGCTCAATCGGAGGATGAAAGATTACTGTGACTAAACCCGGCTTGATCGCGAACCTTCCCTTTGGCATCACATAATGCGTGCCCGCGATGGTTACCGGAACAATCGGTACTCCGCATTCCATCGCCAAATAAAACGGCCCCTTCTTGAAGGGCAGCAGTTTGCCGTCAAAGGAGCGATGGCCCTCGACGTAAATCGTCATGTTCAGCCCCTGCTGCACAACCTGCTTGGAAATGCGCACCGATTCGATGCCGGCGTCGCGATTGCCGCGATCGACCGGCACCAGCGATCCCATCCGCATCGCGCGGCCCAGAATCGGATAGCTGAACAATTCCTTCTTCACCATCACCGAAGTGCGCTTTGGAATTAGGGGAATCGTAATCGGCGGGTCAAGGTTCGATACGTGGTTCGACATGAAGATATAGGTGCGAGCCGGATCGAGTTTGTCGAGCCCCACAGTTTGCACTCGCACGCCGGTCAGCCGTACTCCGCTTACACAACCGATCATGAACATGCGATACAGCAGGCGAATATCGCCGGTGATGAACGTCCAGGGGAATCCGATCAACGCCGCAAACGGCGCGGCCAGTCCCCAAAAGACGAGCATGGCGATGGTGCGGATCATTCCTGTAACTGTGTGCCTTGCGAAATTTGCGCCTCGCCCTTCAGCCACGCGGCGCGGCGCGACTGCTGTTCTGCCGTAATGTTCTCAACATCTTTGAGTTCGTATGAAACTTCTTCGCTGCTGCCCGCTTTCCACCGCAGCTCCCGCTCTCCACCGCGCCGGCCGCGGATCTTCAATGCAATGGAGCCGCCCGGTGCAAGCTGCGCCATCTCCTGCGAGAACTCCTGCGCCGCCATCTTGCCGTTGATTTCAAGAATCGCATCGCCTAGTTGCAGGCCGGCTCGTTCCGCGGCGCTGCCTGCAGTCACCGCCGCCACTGTCATTGGACCGTCAAAGTTTCGTGAGGCGGTGAATCCTGCATCCGGCACCGTGTTCGTTCCCTCTACCACGCGCAGTCCCACGCTGCGGAAGAAATCATCCCACGGAATCTCCTCCGTGCCCGCGACGTATTTTGTGAAGAACCATCCCAGGTCCGCATGACTCACGGCCTCGGCAGCCTCGCGCACGCCGTTAGAATCGGCAAAGAACCTTCCCTTTTTTGCGTAATTCTGATTCATCCACTGAAACACCTCGCGCAGGGATGCCTGCCCGTGGCTGGCCTCGCGGACCGCCAAATCCAGCGTGATGCCGAGCAACTCGCCTTTGTTGTAGTAAGAGATGCTGCGCTCCGGGCGGCGATAGTAGGCATCACCCTCCAGCCACGCATCCAAACTCGACTCTTCGGCCGATTGCGTCAGGTGAGCGGGACGCCGTTCAAGTTCGCCGATGCCGGACGCCAGCGCCTGCTCGAAGCGGGACTCGTCAATCAAGCCACCGCGCAATTCGATGAAGTCTGCCGCCGTGCTGGTACAGCCCTCGCTAAACCAGAGCGCCCGCGTGTAATTCTCTTTTGCGTAATCCACCGGTTCAAGCGTCTGCGGCCGGATGCGCTTCACGTTCCACAGATGAAAGAACTCGTGTGCTGTCACCGAAGCCAGCGCCTCGGATGACTTAGCCAGCGCGTCTGCATTGAGCGAAATCGCAGTGGAGTAGGCATGCTCCATCCCGCCGCCCGCCGGTCCGTGCGGGAAGTGATAAATAAACATGTAGCAGTCGTAGGGACGATCGTTCATCCAAGTGCTCGCAGCCGCCACGATTTTGCGCAGCATGGCGACGATCTTTTCCATATCGTAATCGACCGGCTCGGCATCCACGATCACGCGATAGCGCGCGCCACCTTCGTCGAAATCAGATTCCTTGAAGTCTCCGATCTCGACCGGAGAATCCACCAGCCGATCGTAGTTGTCGGCGCCGAACCCTCCCTCGGAGAGTGGCGTTAGCGGTGTGGCAACGTGCCATGTTTTGGGAACCTGGCTGAAACGCACAGCCATCGGCCCGTTCCGCGCGTCGACGGGATACATGAGAACCTGCGCCAGATTCAAGAATGCATGATGCGAATTGAACTGCGCGCCGAATGGACCGAAGGAGTCGAGGAAGATCTGATACTCAACGATGGCGCCGTCCTGCGCGTTCGTGATCTGCCACCGGCCTTTGTCCAACTTGCGCACAGGGACCGCGCGGCCGGAGGGGTCTTTCGCGTGTACCCAGTTCACGTATTGCGCGAAGTCGCGAACCTGGTATAACGCGTTCCATACGGGAAGTTGCAACTCGCGCCGCGTCGATCCTTCCGCGAGTACGATCTTTACCTCCACCAAGTGCTGCTCGGGACTGATCAGAGAAATTGTGTAGCTGGTTGCAGCGAAGGAAGGCGTTAGAGCCGCGCCGAGAAACACGGCCAGGGTGAGAATAGCGCGCGGCGGGCATTCGAGCACGATTGGAAGCCTCATCAGTTCCCTGCCGCGTTCGCTGAATTGACGCTGGCACTTTCGCCCGCGAGCGCCCTCAAGCGTGCCGGCAGTTTCTCGTAGATCCCGCCGAACCCGCCATTCGAGAGGATCGCCACCACATCGCCGGTCCGCATCTCGGGAACGATCGTCCGTACGACTTCGTCCGCGTCGGCAACCAAGCGCGCGTGGCTGCCGTGTTTTTGAATATCCGCCGCAAGTTCCGGCAACTCCAGCCTTTCGTTCACCGGCACCAGGTCTGAGCGGAACACGCCGGCTACGATCACTTCGTCGGCCAGCGCCAGACTCCGCGCCAGTTCAGCTTGCAGAACGCGCCGCCGCAGTGTGTTCGACCGCGGCTCAAGAATCGCCCACAAGCGCGCGCCCGCGTACCGCGCCCGCAGTGCCTTCAGCGTGCCCGCGATCGCGGTGGGATGATGCGCGAAGTCGTCAATGATGGTGATGCCATTCACCTGCGCTCTCACTTCCAGACGCCGTTTCACACTCTTGAAGGTCTTCAGCGCAGCCGCAATCTCGTCTTTCGAGATGCCGTAGTCCGCGGCCAGGGCCGCCGCCGCGGTTGCGTTCCACACGTTGTATTCCCCGGCAAGGGGAAACTCGAGATCCGCCCAGTCCCGTCCCTCCCGCATCACGGACCACGAGGTTCGACTTGCCTCGAATTTCAGGTCGGCGATTCGCCAGTCGGCGCGCGCGCCAGTGCCATAACGCTCCACGGGGCAGAAGGCCTTGCTCAGGCAGCGTTCAAGGCTCGGGCTTTCGCCGGTCTCCCCGGCTGCGCCGTCGAAAGCCACAATCCGTCCCCGCCGCGGAATCAGATTTACCAGCCGCTTGAAGGCTGTCTCCACGGCATCCAGATCTTTATAAATATCGGCGTGATCGAATTCCACCGAGGTCAGAATCACAGCATCGGGAAAATAATGCAGGAACTTCGGACCTTTGTCGAAGAATGCCGTGTCGTACTCGTCGCCTTCCAGAATGAAATGCTTTCCCTGTCCAAGATGAAAGCTGGAGCCGAAGTTTTCGGCGATGCCGCCGATCAGAAACGAGGGCTGCATTCCTGCCGTGTGAAAAATCCAAGCCAGCATGGATGTGGTTGTTGTTTTTCCGTGCGTCCCGGCGACCACCACCACTTCCTTGCCACGTAAGAATTCCTCATGCAGTAATTGTGGCAACGAGCAAAATGGAATGCGCTGGTCGAGGACTTGCTCGAGTTCGGGATTGCCCCGTGAAATCGCATTGCCTACCACCACCAGATCGGGGCGAGGCTCAAGGTTGCGCGGGTCAAAGGGTTGCGCCACGGGAATTCCGAGTTCCCCCAGAAAATCTGACATCGGCGGATACGCCGCCGCGTCTGACCCAGTCACGCGAAACCCGCGCTGCTTCAGCATTCCCGCCAGAGAGGCCATCGCCGTGCCACAAATGCCAATCAGATGAATGTGCTTGTTTTCGTCCATACTTTTCTTAGCGACTAAGTTTTTGCAGCCGTTGCCGTGACCGCTCCTTCCAGAATCCTCAACTCAACCTGTCCATCGTCCACGGTCAACCCGGCCTGCACACCAATCGGCAGCGTGATGTTCCCCGCGGTAACATGCCCGGACCGGACGCCATAGGCCACGGGCACTCCCAGGTTTGCGACAATTCGCAGCACTACTTCCTCCAGCGTGTATCCCTGGGTCGCAGTTTGCAGGCAATCTCGCATCTCGCCAAAAACGATACCCCGCACGGTATCTAACTTGCCAGCCAGCTTCAACTGCATCAGCATGCGATCGATTTGATAAGGCTTGGCTGCCACATCCTCAAGAAACAGAATTGTGCGGTCGGTGCGAATCTCGTATGGAGTTCCGAGCGAGGCGACCAGGATCGAGAGGCAGCCGCCATAAAGAATTCCCTCGGCTTTACCTTCCACCAACCCAATCGCTCGAGAACCGGCACCCAGATTGGGTTCCCAGGCCACTGTACCCGCCACGGCTGCCTGCCACGAAGCCAGATCCACGCCATCGTGGTGCGCCCAGTCTTTCGCCACCATGGGCCCATGGAACGTGACCAAGCCCGCGGCGTCTGAGAAATAGGTGAGCAGCGTGGTCAGGTCGCTGTAGCCGACGAAAATCTTGGGGTGCGCCTTGATCTTCTCCATGTCGAGCGCTTCAAGAAGGTAATTCGCGCCGTATCCGCCGCGCGCGCAAACAATCGCCCGCACTTCGTCGCGCGCAAACATTTCCTCCAGCTCGCGCGCCCGGCGTTGCACCGATCCAGCAAAGTAGAGTTCCTGATCAAGAATGGAATCGAGATAAAACGGCCGGTAGCCCGCGCGACGTAAACCTTCGCATCCCGCCTCCAGATCGGCGCGCTTGACGTTGCTGGCCGGCGCCACAACGCCGACCGTATCGCCCGGCTTGAGGGCGGGTGGCTTCACGCGCGGAACTGTCGAAGAAGACATGCAGTCAGAAGCCTGTTTCGGAAAATAAAAAGTCCGCCGGTGCGGATGACTTCACGAACAACGACGATGCATCTGCGGAACACGGCGCGACTAAGTTAGAAAAAACTCTCCCCGGCACACCAACCTCGCGGTCCCCCGAAGAAACACCTGTTTTCCTTCCGTGCGCACTGCCTGCGTTCCGCCTGGAGCATGCACTTTAACCGGCGATTCGGCGCCGCCCGTCGTCATCGCCGCCACTGCAGCTGCGCACGAGCCCGTTCCGGAGGATTGCGTCTCTCCCACGCCGCGCTCAAAAAACCTGGCTCTCACGGCGTGCTTGCCATCAATCGCAACCATTTCAACGTTCACGCCATGCTGAAACGCAGAACTTTGCTGAATCTTTGCAGCTTCGTCCTGCCAGCTTGCAGAAAAATCCTTCACGAACACCACATAGTGTGGGTTCCCCATCGAAACCGGAATTCCCCGCACCTCGCCTGTACCCAGCTTCACCGTCAGTTCCGCTCCCACGGCGGCCTCGCCCATCTCGACTTCGAACTCGTACTCGGAACCGCTCCGTCCCGTGAGGACACAAGTCTTTAGTCCGGCCCCGGTCTGGATCGTAATTCTCTCTTTTCCTTGTTCCGCGCAAACATATGCCGCCACACAGCGCGTGCCGTTGCCAGAAATCTCCGCCTCGGATCCGTCGGCATTGATCAGCCGAATCTTCACATCCGCCGACGGGTGCGGAAACATCCACTCCACTCCGTCTGCACCGACGCCATCGTGGCGGTCGCACATGCGCCGCGTAAGCTGTGCTAGGTCCGCTGGAGTGGCGCTTTCGACAATTCTAGAATCGATCAGCAGAAAATCATTGCCGCACGCGCTGGCCTTGACAAACGGAATCACCGTGTAGGGTAGGCTCACTCCAGATCCACCGGCCCCAACCAAGTCACGCTGCCCAGTACCGTCGATGCCTTCAGGTCGCGCAGAAGCTCCTTCTGATCGCGGTTGCAACCGGACACGTCAAAGTGGAGCCGGATGTGCTCGCCCGTGCTGGCGCTCAAAACATTTTGCATCATGTGATGTCGATGCTCAAGGATGCGGTTTACTTCCTGGCTGATTTCTTCGACGCTCACCCCCGTGACCTCATAACTGGTCAGCAGCGTTTTCAGGTTGGATGTCCGCTCCAGGCGGCCCAGGGCAAACAGCACAATCAGCACCACGCCGGTGGCGAAGCATGCGGTCACGTAGAATCCGCCACCCGCGGCCATGCCCACCGATGCCACCACGAATAGGGTTGCAGCGGTCGTCAAGCCCGTGGTCAGGCCGCGCGTATGCAGAATCGATCCCGCACCGATGAATCCAATGCCGGGGATGATCTGGGCTGCGATGCGGGTATAGTCCGACGGTTCTGCCGCCAACGCTCTCGACAACACTGTGAATAGCGCGGCCCCGAAGCAAATAAACATGTTGGTGCGCAGGCCGGCGGGCCGATGTTTCAGTTCGCGCTCCAGTCCGATCAACCCGCCGAGGATCGCGGCCAACACCAGGCGCGTCAGAGTGGTCGCCACAAATCCGCTGGCCATCTCCCCCTGCAGCAAGTCGACAATGTGTTGCCAGTTCATGCGTAAAGGGCAAGTTTCGGAAGAGTCCTCAGATGGCCGGATTTTATCACCGGAATGCGTTCTCTCCGGCCTTCCGCGTTAACCCGCCTGATTACCGCATCGGTTACTTGCGGGCCTGCACGCGGCCTTGAAAAATCGCGGCCCGCGGCTGGCCTGTGGTGTGGATCTCGACCAACGCAGGCAAATGCTTCTCTTGCGACACCGGCCACACAGGATCGCCATCGAATCCAATGACATAATCTGCGTACTGGGCCGGATCAGCCAGAGCGCGTTCCCACAAGCCTTCGGGATCGACTGGCTGTTTCCATACGCGATGATTGCCTTCGTTGATCACCCGCTCGAAGGGAATCCCGGCCTGCTCAAGCGCGCCGGGGTGTGCGCCCAGATACATCAGCAGCGTGGAATCGGGCGGCAACGATGTAATCCAGTTCGCCAGTTGGCGGTCCATGGAGACTCGGCCGCGCATGTTGATTGCAGCCTCGCGATAGCAGATGGGGTCCGCGCGCCAGATCATGCCATAGCTCGCGGCGGTGAGCACTGAGACACTTAGAAACGCTGCAACATCCGACCAGCGGCCCCAGGGAGCTGGAATGCTTCGAAACTTCGCTGCTGCACGAACAAGAAAAGAAGTCCCCAGCGGAACGAAGACCGCGAATGCCGGAAGCAATTGGAGTCCGTAGCGGACGTTGTATTGTGAAAACGGCCACCATGTGGGTACGAAAATTGGCACGCTTCCATATGCCACGGACAACGCGTAAAACGGCAGCGGCGCCCACAGTGACAACGCCAAGCGTCCACGCCCGCTGAATCCCGCCGCCAGACTTCCTACGACTGCCAGGAGAAGCCACAGCCGTCCCGGCCAGTTCGCCTCGACTACATTCAGTTCCGCCGCTTTCACAAAATACGAACCGGCGGCCAGGAGATTCCCTTTCGCCGGGTTCACCGTCGCGGTCTTCTGCTCGATTGCCTTCGCTGAGTATGGGCCGTTCGCGAAGGCCAGAGGATTCTGGTAGACGACAGCGTTGTACCCGAGCCAGAGCAACGGTGCGGCCGCCGCCAGCAAAACAAACTTCACGAGCATCATTCTTGGTGAAGCAGCCGAGAAGCTGGGTGCCCCATCCTCGCGGACGCTGCTAGAGTGGGCGCTGACTACCATAGCCCCGACTACCAAGGCCACCGCCAGAAACCAACCGTCATAGCGTGTCAAACATGCCGCCGCCAAGTACCACCCGCACTTCGTCAATGATCGAGATGCTTTTGCCGCATCGTCATGGCGTGCGAAGTCAGCGAAATAAACTATGCTCCAGATGAAGAACGCCAGATACAGCGACTCCCCCATCGCCGTGGCTTGCATGTAAATCAGATTCGGATTCGCGGCATACAGAATCGCTGCCGCCCATGCTCCAAACCTCGCTGCCCCGTTCACTTCGCCATTACTGCTCAAGACCGTGCGAACCAATCGGAAGATTCCGAGGACGCCGAGGACAAAACCTGCCATCGACGGAATCGAGCCGCCGGAACCGCTCTGCCACATCTGTTTCGACACGATGAACGGCAGGATCAGTAGATGCGGCAAGGGTAGCCACACCGTCCCCAACTGAAGCAGTCCGGGAGTTTTCGAGTCGAAGACGCGGCGCGCGATGTTGATGTGCGCGACCGCATCGCCGTACAGCAGCGCATCTCCGTGGCGGTAGTAATAGAAAAAGGAAAATACCGAGACAAAGATCGCCAGCCATACCAGGCGCACGATCTCATTCTCCGAATACGCCTTGGGCGGCTTCTGCGGCTTCATTCGAGGTGTGTAAGTTCGCGAAAAATCTGGAAACGCTCGTCGATCTCTTCACGGGTCAGCGATTGCAACCGCTCCGTGCCAAAACTTTCCACGGCGAACGATCCCATGACTCCGCCATAGAACAGCGCCCGCTTCAGCACTTCGCGATTCAACTCTTCCTGCGACGCTACGTAGCCCATGAATCCGCCGGCAAAGGAATCACCAGCTCCAGTGGGGTCCTTCACTTCATCGAGTGGCAGAGTCGGCGCGCGAAAGGGATGCCGCCCGATGCCGAACGCTCCCTCGCGGAAGAAAATCGTCGCTCCATATTCGCCGTGCTTGATCACCAGCGCCTGCGGCCCCATGGCCAACACCTTCTGCGCCGCGCGGGGCAGGTTGGTCTCACGCGCCAGCATCTTTGTCTCTGTGTCGTTGATCAGAAGCACGTTTACGAGTTTCAGAGTTTCGGCCAATTCCTGGCGCGCGCCGTTGATCCAGTAATTCATGGTGTCGCAGCCGGTCAGCCGCACTCCGTTCATCTTGCGGCGCACGTCGGCTTGCAGTGTGGGCTGAATGTTCGCCAGGAACAGGAACTCTGTGTCGTCGTATTCCTTGGGAATGCGCGGCTGAAATTTCTCAAAGACATTCAGATCGGTGAAAGTTGTCTTGGCTTCGCTTAGGTTCTCGCTGTACGTTCCGCCCCAGCGGAACGTCTTGCCCGGGGCGCGCTCAATGCCGCGCGTATCTATGCCGCGCTTCTTCAGGACGTTTTCCTGCTCGGGGCCGAAGTCGTCGCCCACCACCGCCACCACACGCACCTGCGTGAAGTAGCTGGCCGCCAGCGAAAAGTAAGTCGCCGCCCCGCCCAAAATGCCCTTTACGCTGCCCGAAGGCGACGTGATGTCATCAAAAGCAACTGAACCGACGACGACAATGCTCATCTTAACCTCAGTGGTCAGTGGCTAGTGGTCAGTGATCAGTAAATCCCTTCGGGCCAACGGTTTTACTGGCCACTGAACACTGATCACTGACCACTGCCCTTTACATACTTTCCAATAATCAGCTTCAACTTCCTCTTAGTCGCCGCCGGAATCTTTTTAGGATCGGTCATGATCGCGTGCGCCAGCGCCGACCCGCACTTGCACGACCGATTTCGCGGCATCGCCGCCACGGTCTCGCGCAACACTTTCGTCGCATTCTCCGCATTCTTCAGTAGCACCGCAACAATCTGATCCACGGTCACCGAATCATGATGGGGATGCCAGCAATCGTAATCTGTCACCATTGCCACCGTGACGTAGCAAAGCTCCGCCTCGCGCGCCAGCTTGGCCTCTTGCAGGTTCGTCATGCCGATCACATCCATGCCCAGCCCGCGATATACCTTCGACTCGGCCTTGGTCGAAAACTGCGGACCTTCCATGCACAGATAGGTCCCGCCGCGCCGTCCGGTCACGCTGACCTTCTCACACGCGGCCTCCACTGCGGCCGCAAGCTCTCCGCATACCGGATCGGCAAAAGCAATGTGCGCCACCACGCCGCCGCCGAAGAACGTATCCACACGATGCCGCGTGCGATCGAAAAACTGGTCTGGGATCACGAAATCCAGCGGCTTGTGCTCTTCTTTCAACGATCCGACTGCAGAAACGGAAATAATCCTTTCGACTCCCAACTGCTTGAATCCATGAATATTGGCGCGGAAATTCAGTTCGCTGGGCAGAATGCGGTGCCCGCGCCCATGGCGTGCCAGGAACGCAACTTTCCGTCCTTCGAGCGTGCCGCACACGTAGGCATCCGAAGGAGCGCCGAACGGCGTCTTGACTCGCACTTCTTTCACCCGGCTCAGCCCCGGCATCGAATACAGCCCACTACCGCCGATAATCCCGATTTCCGAGTGTGCCAAACATCCTCCCAAAGCTCGCCCAAACAGAGATCCTCGCGAGCGCCAGCCAAACTCGTGATTATACAAGACCCTCCGTGAACCTCTGCGCCCCTATGGTCTAGGTTTTTGGAAACGCTACAATCGTTCCATGCGATGTTGGTCACTCATATTCATTCTCCTCGCGACAGCCGGCGCACAAAGGCAGTCTTCACCGAACCCAGACTCCAAATCCGTAACCGTCTCCATCACCCTCGATCACAACCGCGTCGTGATTGATGTCGACCTCGCGCTCCCCGACGGCTCAACCCAACGCGTCCGCGGGTGGGTAGACAATGGCAATCCCGACCTGTATCTTTCACGGCGTCTAGCAACGCTGCTGGGGCTCCACGTCACCTGCGGAGAGCACGAATGTTCCGCTCCACCGCCCCGCGAAATAGAGATCGGCGGAATGAAAATCTCTCTCGTCGCGGTTAAGGAAGCGAAGATTCCGCTCAAGCCTGTCGCCGCTGCGGCCGTCCCGTTCGCTGGCATGTCCGCCGAAATCAATATTCCTTCCACAATCCTTCGTAACTATGACGTGCTCATCAATTTCCCAGGACACGAACTCACTCTGGCCGAACCCGGCACTCTGAAGTTCAACGGCGCGAAGGCAAAGGTAATCGTGAACCCGGATAACGGCCTGATTCAGGTTCCCAGCCAGATTGAAAACAAAAAGCACAATCTTGCCCTCGACGCCGGCTCATCCATCAGCTTTCTCGCGGATGACCTCTTCGATAAGTTTGCCTCGGCTCATCCTGACTGGCCGCACATGACGGGGGCTGTAGGCCCTGCAAACGTGTGGGGACTCGACGACGAACCCAAGTGGAAGGTGATGCGCCTGGATCGCGTACAGTACGGTCCACTCTTCCTGACGAACGTGGCGGTGGTCGAGTTTCCCAAGGATCGGCAGGCCTTCTTCGAAAAGCGTGCCGGCACTCCCACGGCCGGACTGCTCGGTGCGGACGTCCTGGCGAATTACCGCGTTGGCCTCGACTACGTTCACTCGACCGTCTATTTCGATATCGGCCGCTTGTTCAACTTCCCTGCTTTCGACGTCATCGGCCTGATCCTCCGCCCCGAAGACAACGGACGCTTCACCATCCTCGGTATCGCCGACTACGATGGCACACCCTCTGTGCCGCAGGGCCAGGAGGGCGTGCAGGCAGGTGACCACCTCATCGCCGTAGGCGGAATTCCGACTGCAAGATCAACGATGGGGCAAGTCTGGTTGATGCTCGGAGGACAGCCCGGCCAGGAACGCAAGTTGACGGTAGAGCGCGGCGGCAAAGAATTCACCGTCATGGCGACAGTGCGGCACTTCTTGGGGGAAACGGACGAAACCAATAAATCGAAAGGAAAGTCACACAAGAACTAGCCGGGAGAGCGCGTCCTCGCGTCCTGTGTGCTTGGTTTATTGCTTTGCCTGTGCCCCAAATACTTCCTTCTCGAGCGTCTGCGTCGTCGCCGCGTCCAGGCTCTCGCTCACCAGCACAGTATCGCCACGCTCCTCGATTACCACAGTGCCTTCCTCCGTCTTCCACGAGTGTCGCCCTAGCAACAACTCAACTTTGCGTTCCGGATTTGGCTCCGCCGCTTCTCCGGCTGAGGCATCCTTGATCTCCTCTGCCTTCTGGTATCGCTTGGCCAGTGACCGTGCGTAAATTCCCGCAAACTCCGCCGCCTTCTCCGCGCTCGACCACCGCGACACATACAGCAGCGCCAGTGGCGCCGCGGCGTCGCTCTTGGGACGCGCTGCATAGTAATACCCGCCCCGCCACTCCGGATAAAGCCGCTTCGACAACTCCTTTCCCGCATATTGCTCAATCAGCACCGCTACGTCGAACTCGCCCATCGCTCCAATATCGAACTTAAAGTAATCCTTGAAGTCGCGCTTGAATTCGGGTACGCGCATGGGTTCAATCTTCTCTCCCGAAAGGTATGTCTCAGGCTGCATGATCTGCCGGGTAGTGTGCGGAGGATTCGCCAGCACGCCAGCGAACGCTTTGTCCTTGCCACCCTTCTGCATCAGCTTCACCACGAACTTCAGCCCGTAGCTGTAAGGGAACGTCAGCGACTCTTTCAGAAATATGGGAGCGTCTTTGAAGACCTTGGAGTCGTCCTTCCCGGTCGCCATCTGCTCTTCCATGGTCTCGACCAGGTCCGGCGAATCGGCGATCGACCGCCCTGCCGGCGCGAGTTCGTATTCCAGCATCACAGTCTCGGCCTGGCCCTCGATCACCGCCTCGCGCGCGGTGTCGATCTCGTCGTTCTCGATGTCCTCGGGTGTTGGATCTTTCCTGATCTCCCCCAGGTCCTTCTCGCCTTTCTTCATCCAGCGGTTGAGGTTGATGGTCTGGTCCTGGAGCGCATGGGTTAGTTCATGCGCCATCACCGGCTCCTGCTCTTCCATCGGGACCCAGTCCAGCAGGTTTACTGTCTTTGTTTTCGGATCGTAGTAGCCGGCCACCTGCTCGCGCAGCAACGACACCATCAGCTTTTCCAGATCAAAGTCGCGCGGCAACAGCCCAAACTTCTTCAGCACCAACTCCGAGCGCTGCAAGCGTTTCACGTCTTCGTCTTTCATGTGCTTGGTCAAATAGCCGACGACCTCATCGCGGCTCGTCAGGCGGCGTTTGACCTGCTTCTTGATCGGCAATCCGGTCTTCTTGCTGTCGAACGCGAGAATCTCATCGACGGAGTGAAACAATTCCTCCGCCTCGTGCGGCGTGATCTTGACTTCGGGTCTTTGATCTTGTGTTGGTGTTGCTTGTTTGGGTCGGCCGCTCTTATCCGACTGTTGTTGACTTTGATCTTGACCTTGCGGCGGTTGAGCCCCAGCCTGACCGGCCGGGATTTGCGCCTGTATCCACGTGGTGCTGCCGGCAAGAACGAGCAGGAAAAAAACAAACTTCACTGCGACTCTACGCGGTGCGGCATTAGCACGGTCCATTGAACTCGAGTTTATACTGTCCTGGACCTACTTGCTGACTCTCTCCGACACCCACTCCCCCGCTTCCCGCGTCCCCAGCGACCCGCCGATGTCCTGCGTAGTCTTCTTCTGGCGTACTGCTTCGAGCACTGCAGCTTCAATCTTGTCGGCTTCGCGCATCAGCCCCAAATGCCCCAGCATCATCGCCGCGGTCAGAATCGCGCCAAACGGATTCGCTACATTCTTCCCCGCGATCGGTGGTGCCGAGCCATGCACCGGCTCGAACATCGACGTCTGCCCGGGATGAATATTTCCGCTGGCCGCCATGCCCAGGCCGCCCTGCAATCCTGCGGCGAGGTCGGTGACGATGTCGCCAAACATGTTATTGGTCACGATCACATCGAACCCGCGCGGGTCGCGCACAATCTGCATGCACAGCGCGTCCACGTACATGTGTTGCGCCGCGATCTGCGGATGCTCACCGCTCACTTCTTTGAACACGCGCTGCCACAAACCGCCGGCATGCGTCATGGCATTCGACTTGTCGCACATCAACACGCGGCCGCGCGGCGAGCCGTCGAGCTTCGTGTTGCGTTCGCAATACTCGAAGGCGTAGCGGATGATGCGTTCGACCCCCTTGCGCGTGTTGATGTCTTCCTGGATCGCAATTTCATCGGGCGTGCCCTGCTTGAAGACTCCGCCGGCATCGGTATAGACGCCTTCCGTGTTTTCACGGATTACGACAAAGTCCACATCCTTCGGCTCAACGCCTTTCAACGGGCACAGGGCCGCATCGAGCAAGCGCACTGGCCGCACGTTGGCGTAGAGGTCCATCTTGAAGCGCATGCCGAGCAGGATCTCTTTGGCGTGGATGTTGGTCTTGACGCGCGGATCGCCGAAAGCGCCGGCCAAGATTGCGTCGTAGTCACGGGCAAGCATGGTAAAGCCATCCGGGGGGACAGTCGTTCCGTCGCGAAGATAGCGGTCGGCGCTCCAGTCGAGTTCGCTGAACTCAACGTCGGCGCCCGATGCCCGAATGACTTTGAGGGCTTGCGGGATGACCTCTTGTCCTATCCCGTCTCCGGGGATCACGGCGATATGTTTCCTCGAAGGCTTTTGCGAGTCCACGGCAGAAAAGCTAACACAAGCCGGGTGGAATGAGAATGAGCCCGGCCGGCCGGATGTCCCAGAACGGTCTTCAAGAAGATATTCTGACCTCCCGCACCTTCCGGGGGCTGCCGCTTCCGGTATACTGATCCCCTGCAAAGGAGCTCTCCATGGCAGGAAAAAGTCTGAACCGGGTTCAACTGATCGGTAACCTTGGGAAGGATCCAGAAATTAAATACACGCCGCAGGGAACGCCGGTGGCTAAGATCACCATCGCGACCAACGAGCGCTTCAAAGACAAGAGTGGCGAATGGCAGGACCGCACCGAGTGGCACAACGTGGTGCTCTGGCAGCGTCTGGCTGAGATTGCTGGCGAGTATCTGAAGAAGGGCGGAAAAGTCTACATTGAAGGCCGGCTGCAAACCCGCTCCTGGGACGACAAGACCAGCGGCCAGAAGAAGTATATGACCGAAGTGGTCGCGAGCGATCTGATCCTGCTCGGCGGACGCGGCGAAGGCGGCGGCGGAGACTTCAAAGAAAGCTCACGCAGTGCGTCAGCAAGCAGTGGCGGCGGCAACAACTTCGACCAGCGCACCCCGGAGCCTGAGCATGCTACCGCGGGGTCAGGGCCGATCACGGATGAAGATATTCCGTTCTAGCGAACGCTACGACGCGGAAACCACAGACTCATACGCGGGATAACTATGCCTCGGCATTTGTATACCTTCATAAACTGTCATAACATGAAGGCATGGCCATGACATCTCTGAACATCTCTCTGCCCGAGCCTCTGAAGCAATACGTCGAGGGGCAAGTTGCGTCCGGCGATTGGGGAACGCCCAGCGAATACATCCGCGAATTGATTCGCCAGGACAAGGAACGGCGGCTGTACTCGCTCGAACAGGATCTTATCGCCGCGGCCAAGGCGCCGACGATCGAACTTTCCATGGCGGAGGTACGCAGAAAAGGCCTGCTCGCCGTCCTGCGCAAGCAGGCCGGGAAGAAATGAATCGCGTCGTACTTCGGCTGACGTATGTCGCTCTCAACGACATCCAGGAGCAAGCCGACTGGTATGAGCAGCAGTCGGGCCAGGCGTTGGTAAAGCGATGGGAATACGAGGTGACTGCTGCTCTGATTCGCATCGAGAAAATCCCCGCTCGGGCGCAAAATGCGACTTCAACTCTGACGAGCTTCAAGGCATTCGGCGGATGCCAATTGCCGGTTTTCCCCGACATCTAATCTTCTATCGCGCTGAAGAGAAGGAAATCAGGATTCTCCGAGTGGTTCATGGAGCCCGCGACTTAGAGAGTCTGTTCTAGCACGTCAGTGGAATTGAACCGTTACAATAGCGCCGGAGCCTTTCATGACCAAACAACTAGCCGACAAGAAATGCATCCCCTGCACCGGCGGAGTGCCACCGCTCAAAGGCAAGGAACTCAAGGCCCTGCACAAACTCGTCCCCGAGTGGAGCGTGGTCAAGCAGCATCACATCACTCGCGCCTTCGCTTTCCCTGACTTCAAGCAGGCGCTCAAGTTCGTGAATCGCGTGGGAGCGCTGGCGGAGAAGCAAGGGCATCATCCGGATATTCTGCTGGCATGGGGCAAAGCCGAAGTCACGATGTGGACGCACAAGATCAACGGGCTCACCGAAAGCGACTTCATCATGGCCGCGAAGATCGACCGACTGGCTGGATAGGCCCAGAGCTAAGCCCGCACTATTTGTTAACCCTAAAGCGGCACCGGCAGCAGCGTGAGATGGAGAGCGTGTGGAACCAGTCGCCGATCTCGCTGACAATCTGCGCCAGCCAGAGTCGGCGGAAGATGCGGTTTCCGCGCAGCAACCGGAGGTACGACGGGAGCGAAACGGATGGGAGACTCCGTTCCGGTTGCGGTTCCGGTGGTGAGGAGCCGACAAAATACAATAACAGTCCGGAATCAGTAAACCCCTGCGATACGATCGGCATCAGAAAACGTCGTTAGTGGGACATTTGCCTCCGAGAGGGTGCAGATGTTTTCAGTTCGCCCCGGAGGGAGCAGCCCACAAAGTACTGGAATGACTTGCGTAACGCCTTATGCAGCAATGAATTACAAGGCGTTCTTGAAGTTACACAGGTAATTGAAGACGGCCAATGCCGTGCAATAACGATTGCGGAGGGTTTTACCTATGCGTCTATCGTCTAGAGTTATCGCTATCTGTGTCCCACTCCTGTTCATGCTGTCAGGCGCGGCTCTTGCCGATTCCTGCAACGCCTTCTCGTCCTACACTTGCGCCAAAGGCGCGCATGACGGCGTGTTCATCGGAGGTTCCGGAACCGCGATCGGCAACCCGGGCGCGGGACTTCTGCTCAACAGCAACATGTTTACGGTTTCCATGCACAACGGCGCCGGCGGCGCGGATGTAATTATCCTAGCCGCTTCCGCTACACCGCTGACCGGCACTTTGAACGGATCGGGCTTCAACAGTCTGAACAGCTTTCCGGAAGGCGGCGCGACTGGAGCCATCGTCACCAATTTGCAACAGACGGGCTTCTGCGGGTCGTGCACCGCATCCAGTCTGTTCTTCGGTTACGTTGACCTGGGCACGGCATTGCCAGCGAACGGCAGCCTCACAGTCACTGCCAACGGAGTTGGGCCTGGCACGGCACTCTACGCCGAAGTGCTGAACAGTAAGGGACAGATCATCTACATCACCGCGAACTCGGAATCAGGAGTCCTGGGCAGCGGCACTTCCACGGTACCGGAACCGGGATCGATTTCGTTGATGATCACCGGGCTGTGCGGGATCGCAGGCGGAGCGTGGCGTAAGCTGCGCGGGTAGCTCGATCATTGGTTTTTCTCAGACCTCGGGCGTACGCGCCCGAGGTTTTGTTTTGCATCGAGTTCGCTCAAGCCAGATTGAACCCAGAAGGGCACGAAGATACAGAAGGAAAACAAAGCCGCGGTTGACCTTCCTTCCTCCAACGTCCTAAGATGCCATCGCTTGCTGGATGCTGGTTCAGGAGTTCCCAAAAAACATACACACCGGAAGACATGCTGGCACGTCTATAGCGAAAGAGTCTTAGATCGTCTGGCTGTGGAGGAGGGTGAATGATGAAGAAGCTTCTTTTTGTCGTCGCGATTCTTGTTGTACCAGCTTTGATGGTGGCGCAAAGCGATGAAGTGGCTCCCAACGAGAATCTGGTTGTCGAAGGGATTCCTAAGATTCCCAGCGCGATCGCCGAGGCCGCAGGGCGCTACGGCGAGTTCCGTGCGGCAGACATGAATAGTTGGCATCCCACGCGGCGCGAAATGCTGATCGAGACCCGCTTCGCCGACACTGCCCAGGTGCATTTGGTTAAGTTTCCCGGCGGGGCGCGCAGGCAGCTTACATTTTTCCCCGACCGGATCGCGGGCGCCAGCTACCAACCGGTGAACGGTGACTCTTTCCTGTTCAATAAAGACGTTGGCGGCGGCGAGTTCTACCAAATCTATCGTTATGATTTCGCCAGCGGCAATATCACGCTGCTCACTGACGGCAAGTCGCGCAACACCGATCCGCGGTGGTCGTATCAAGGGGACCGCGTTGCCTACGGGTCTACTAAGCGCAGCGGAAACGATGTGGACATCTGGGTGGTTAGCGCGAACGATCCGGCGAGCGCCCGCATAGTGTCGCAGATGGAAGGCGGCGGGTGGAGCGTGGCCGACTGGTCGCCCGATGGCAAGCAGTTATTGGCGACGAACGGAGTCTCGGCTGCCGAGAGCTACGTGTGGCTGATCGACATTGCCACCGGTAAGATAGAATTGCTGACTCCCAAAGCGGCGGAAACTGTGGCTTACGGCAATGAGCGCTTTGCCAAGGACGGCAAGGGCGTCTACCTGACCAGCGATCAGGATTCGGAATTTCAACGCCTCGTGTACATGGACCTGAGCAGCCGCAAAGTTACAGTTCTGACACCCGGGCTCAACTGGGACATAGACGAGTTCGATCTTTCCAAAGACGGGCGCTGGATTGCGTTCTCGGCCAATGAGGATGGAATCAGCGTGCTGCACGTTCTCGATACCACAACCAACAAGGAAGTCGCAGCGCCCAAGTTGCCGGTTGGAGTGCTGTTTGGTATTACCTGGCGCAACAACAGCCGTGAAGTGGCTTTTTCTCTGAGCACCGCGAGCCAGGACTATGACGTGTATTCGGCGGACATGGCGACTGGCAAACTGGAGCGCTGGACCTTCAGCGAGTCGGGCGGTCTGAATACTTCGGGATTCTCCGAGCCGCAGTTAATTCACTGGAAGTCATGGGATGCCCGGTCCATCTCAGCATTCCTGTATAAGCCTCCGGCAAAGTTTGCGGGTAAGCATCCCGTGATCATCGATATTCACGGCGGGCCCGAGGGTCAGGTTCGCCCGGATTTTCTGGGACACGACAATTACTACATCAACGAGTTAGGCATCGCCATGATCTATCCCAATGTGCGGGGCTCGACTGGTTATGGGAAGTCGTTTCAGAAACTCGACAACGGCTTTCTGCGCGAGGGCTCGTATAAGGACATCAATACCCTGCTGGATTGGATCAAGACGCAGCCTGATCTGGACGCAGGGAAGGTTATGATCACCGGTGGCAGCTATGGCGGATTCATGACTCTGGCGGTGGCGACGAATTACAACGACCGCATCTGCTGCTCGGTGGATATCGTTGGGCCGTCGAACCTGGTGACGTTTCTGGAGCACACTTCCGGTTATCGCCAAGACTTGCGGCGCGTGGAGTATGGCGACGAACGCGATCCCAAGATGCGGGAGTTCCTCGAGCGGATTGCCCCCGCCAACAACGCGAAGAACATCACTAAGCCGCTATTCGTGATTGCCGGAGCGAACGATCCAAGGGTTCCGGCCAGCGAGTCGGCACAGATGGTCGCAGTGGTGCGGAAGAACGGAACGCCAGTGTGGTGGCTGCTTGGCAAAGATGAGGGCCATGGGTTCGCTAAGAAGAAGAACCGGGATTATCAGTTCTATGCGACGGTGATGTTTGTGAAGGAGTACTTGCTGAAGTAGCTGACAATCCTGTCATCCCGAGCGAAGCGAGGGATCTTGGTCTCTGCCTGAAGTCGCGATGCTGTGGGCGCGCAGGCAAGAACCAAGATCCCTCGCTTCGCTCGGGATGACAACCCGTAGTGAGATTGATCACCGATCGCCCACAGTGACCGCTAACTCCCAGGCCGCAGCTTGCGCTTCAGGTCATCTGCGATCTGTTTGCCGTGGAAGCGGCCGTTCTCGATGAAAATTTCGTTGGTGCGCGATCCCGCGACGATCACACCTGCCACATAAATCCCGGGCACATTGCTCTCGAGCGAAACCGGATCGCAGACCGGACGGCATTGCTCGGTGGACAACTCGATCCCCATGCTGCGCAGGAAGTCGTAGTCGGGATGGTAACCGATCAGCGCCAGCACGAAATCGTTTTTCAGGCGCATGGGCCCGCGCGGGGTCACGATGACGGCGTAGTCCACTCCGATTTCCTGCACAGAACTGTTGAAGTAAGCCTCGATATCCCCGTTCTTGATCCGGTTCTCGAGGTCGGGCTTGATCCAATACTTGACGTGGTGATGCAGTTGCGATCCGCGATAGACCAGAGTGACCCGCGCGCCATGGCGCCACAGGTCGAGCGCAGCGATGGCGGCGGAGTTCTTGCCGCCGATTACCAGCACATCGGTGTCGTAGTAGGGATGGGCCTCGGCGTAATAGTGCGAGACCTTGGGCAGGTCCTCGCCCGGCAGGCCGAGTTGATTGGCCAGATCGTAGTAGCCGGTGGAAGCGATGACCTTCTTCGTGCGGTAGTCGTGGGGGCGGCCGGAGCGGTCGGTGGCCGTGATGCTGAAGTTTCCGTCCTCGCCCATCACGGTTTTGACCCACTCGTACTGGCGAATATCGAGATGGTAATGCTCGCTGACCTTGCGGTAATACTCGAGGGCTTCTTCGCGAGTTGGCTTCTGGTTCGCTGTAGTGAAGGGAATGTCACCGATTTCGAGTAGTTCCGGCGTGGTGAAGAACACCATGCCTGCGGGATAGTGAAACAGCGAATTCACCAGGCAGCCCTTGTCGAGGACGATGACTTTGAGGCCGACCTTATGCGCTTCGATGGCGCAGGCCAGTCCGGTGGGGCCGGCGCCGATAACCAGAACGTCCGTGTGTACCTCAGGCTGCGGATGGGCTCTCGCCTTGGGCAGAGTTGCAACGTCTTCGGCAGTGAAGAGGTCAGGCATGGGACGTGTTGAAGCTGGGCCCGCCACAGCGCGGCGCAGGGTCGGAAGCCGATGATTTTAGCACGCGGGAGGAGCGGATATGGTGAATGTCACATGCTAGAGTGCCCTGAGGCACAGTTGGGCGGCGAGTCCGCGCTATAATTCCCGGTTACTTCATCCTTCACGCTCTGATCAGGACACCTATGGCAACTTCCGGCAACAAGCCGATCCGCACGCGCACCGAATCCGACAGCATGGGACAGATCGAAGTCCCGGCGAACGTCTATTGGGGAGCGCAGACGCAGCGCTCGCTGCTGCACTTCAACATTGGGCGGGACACCATGCCGCCGGAGTTGATCCGCGCCTTCGGCGTCCTGAAGAAGGCTTGTGCGCTGGTGAACCAGGACCTGGGCAAGCTGCCGGCGGACAAGGCCAAGCTGATTGCGCAGGCGGCCGATGAGGTGATTGCGGGAAAGCTGGACGACCAGTTTCCCTTGCGCGTATGGCAGACCGGCAGTGGCACCCAGACCAACATGAATGTGAATGAGGTCATCTCGAACCGCGCTATTGAAATTGCGGGCGGCGAGCTGGGATCGAAGAAGCCGGTGCATCCCAATGACGATGTAAATATGTCGCAGTCCTCGAACGATACGTTTCCGGCCGCGATGCACATCGCGGCTGCGGACCGAGTGAAGAGCGCCCTGATTCCCGCAATCAAGAGCGTTCATGACGCGATCGTGGCCAAGGCGAAGGAATTCAACGATGTCGTCAAGATCGGCCGGACGCATTTGCAAGACGCAGTGCCGCTCACCTTTGGGCAGGAGTTCGGTGGCTGGGCTGCTCTGCTGGAACGCGACATTCAGCGCCTGGAACAAGTCCTGGGCGGACTCTACGATCTCGCCATCGGCGGAACGGCGGTAGGCACGGGACTGAACACGCATCCTGAATTCGCCGAGCGAGCGGCGAAGAAGATTGCCGAACTCACCGGACTTCCCTTCCGCTCTCACGGCAACAAGTTCGCAGCGCTTTCTGCCCATGACGAGATCGTTTTCGCGCAGGGTGCGATGGAAGCGCTGGCCGCTTCGCTGATGAAGATTTCCAACGACATTCGCTGGCTGGCTTCCGGGCCGCGATGCGGGCTGGGCGAAATTTCGATTCCGGAGAACGAGCCGGGGTCTTCGATCATGCCGGGCAAGGTGAATCCGACGCAGTGCGAGGCGATGACCATGGTCTGTGTGCAGGTGCATGGCGCGACCGCTGCTGTGGGCTTCGCCGGGTCGCAGGGCAACTTCGAACTGAATGTGTACAAGCCGGTGATCATTTACAACTTTCTGCACTCGGTCACGCTGATCGCTGACGCTTGCCACGGATATGTCGAATACATGGTCAAGGGCATTGAAGTGAATCGCGACAAGGTGGACTGGTACGTGAAGAACTCGCTGATGCTGGTGACGGCGCTGGCCCCGAAAGTGGGATACGACAAGTGCGCCCAGATCGCCCACAAGGCGCACGTGGAAAACAGCAGCCTGCGCGAGGCTGCACTGAAGCTTGGGTATCTTACGGGCGAGGAGTTTGATCAGTTGGTGAGGCCGGAGAGGATGACTAGGCCGTAATCGCGCTCGATTCTATTTCTTGAGCAGGCTGGTGTGGCTGGCGACGCATTGCCAGCGGGCTTCGGTGAAGGCCCAAGTATCGGTGAAGCGGCCGAAATGCTCGTAGGGCTTGCCCTGATACGTTCCTTTGGTGTGATAGATCCCGACAACGACGGCGGAGTCGGCGTACATGCTGACCTTGAGGCCCGAAATGGTCAGGCTGCTGAGGTTGAACTGCGGGTCCCTGATGTCGGCTAAGAACTTGGCTTTGTCGCTGACTTCGCCATCGTACTCGGTGTTGACGAATTCGCTGCCGATCATGGCATCAAGGGCCCGGGCGTCGCGATTCACCTGGGCTTCATTCCACAGGTGCTCCATCACTAGCAGCTTGGTTTGTTGGGAATCGTCTTTCGACTTTTGGGCAGTGGCCTGCCCCAGCGCAGCGAGAGCCAGCAGAAGGCAGCAGCATGTAGCACGAAGCATGGTCTTACGCGGCCGCAACATCCCCACGTGAGGCGGACGCTGCGAAAACATAGCAGGGGGGTCTGTGGCCGTGCTACTGAAATGAGCCCACCCGAGTTACGAACGTCATAGGGAAACAAGGGTCGGCGGGCTTTGCTCTGCCCAATGCAGGGGCAAGGACGCTCCCGCAGCCTGCCCTGAGCTTGCCGAAGGGACAGCCGGCGAGACGCCGGCGCTACTGTTCTAGTAGGCCCAGCGCATTAAGGCTGCACCTACCGTGAATCCTGCACCGACAGACGCCATCAGCACCAGGCTTCCCTTTTTCAACTTGCCCTCTTCAATCGCCGTATTCATGGCTAACGGGATGGTGCCGGCAGTCGTGTTGCCGTAGCGCTCGATGTTGACGATTACGCTTTCCGGGCGCAGGCCCAGCCGGTCGGCGGTGGCATTGATGATACGCAGATTGGCCTGGTGCGGGATGAACGCGTCGATGTCGGAACCCTTGAGGCCGTTGCGTTCGAGCAGCTTCAGACAAGCATCGGTTTGCTTGCGCACGGCGAACTTGAAGACTTGCTGGCCGTCCTGGTGAACGTAGTGCATTTTCTTGTCGACGGTTTCGCGAGTTGAGGGATTCAAGCTGCCGCCGCCGGGCATTTGCAGGTAGCATCCACCGGAACCGTCGACTTCGTGGATGAAGTCGATCAGGCCTTCAGAATCGTTTTCGGCGGGCTCGAGAATCACAGCGCCCGCGCCGTCGCCGAAGATCACGCAGGTGGCGCGGTCGGCGTAATCAATGATCGAGGACATCACGTCGGCGCCGATCACCAGGACTCTTTTATGGGCTCCGGAGGCGATGAATTGGGCTCCTGTCTGCACGGCGTAGATGAAAGCAGAGCAGGCCGCGGAGAGATCGAACCCCCAAACGCCCTGGGCGCCCAGCTTGTGCTGGACGAGGCAGGCGGTTGAGGGAAACAACATGTCGGGGGTGACCGTGCCGACGATGATGGCGTCCATGTCGCTGGCTGTGAGGCCGCGCTGGGCGAGCGCTTTCTTGGCGGCTTCGACCGCGAGGTCGCTGGTGGCCACGCCTTTTTCCACGATGTGGCGTTCGCGGATGCCAACGCGGGCCATGATCCAGTCGTTGGTGGTGTCGACCATCTTTTCGAGGTCGGCGTTGGTGAGGAGTTTTGGCGGCACGTAGGTGCCGAGGGCGCTGATCTTGGCTCTGGCGCGGATGGGTGAGGTCAATGAGGGCTCCTGAGTATAAGACTCAATATTTTGCAGGATTGGCGGAAGAATGTCTAACGCTGCCAGGGTGGCATGCAGCGGTTCCTGTGCTTCCCGGGAACAACAAGAATTCAGGAGGGCGCGTTCTGTCGAGGAGTTTCCGCAAATTGCCGTGGCGCGGAAGCCGGCAAATCAGGCGGCAAGACGAGTTTTTTCATGCTGCATCCACTCACGAACAAAATTTGGGCAGGCAGCAATGCCGAAATCACGGCCTTCTCCTTCAATGAGGTAGGCCAGCGCGACGCGGTCTAACTCTGCCAGGCGAGTTAAATCCAAGATGGGCCACAATGCGCACTCAATGGCCGAGGCCACCAATTGGTCCAGATACCTGAGATGCCCTTGCGATAAAGCGCCGGCGACGTGGATGGTTACGGTTGGAGCAACAGACTTGGATGGAATATTGCGCATGGTCTCTCCCCACTCGAGTGATATTGGATTTGACTAGTGAGGACAGTGCGGGGCTGCTTCTCTTGCGCAAAGAGTTGTAAAGAGTCTGTAAAGGTCCGATGGGAAGGTTGTGGAAAAAATAAAATAAGCCAGGCACCGGGGACCCACTGCACACGCAAGAGCCCGTTACCGTTGCTTCCTTCCGGACCTGGCGGGGTTGGCGAGAGTACGTCGCGTGAGACCGATGCCTGACCTGAATCATTCTAGCAAACATGCGTCGGGCTCTCGCTTCGCGGAAGCTTGCGGGGGGAGCCGCCCCGAAGCCGGCGCTACAGAGCAAAGGGCTGGTGACTTTCGGTGCAAGAAAAGCTGAGGAAGGCCTTCCCTTCTCGATAGCACTTGTCGAACAATAGAACCTGAAGAGCAGAAGCTGAGACCAATGCCGCAAGCCACACCACACCCCGGCGTAATCCCGCTGCCGCAAGCGATCAATAAATACTTCGAGCTTTCTATCTACCTGCTTGTGTTGATGGGGTTTGGAACGCTCGCGAGTACAGGCGGGCTTGATCTGGCAACGATCCTCATCGTAGGAACGGCGCTGGCCGTTCGCGGCTATCTGTTCGCGAAACGCAGGCGGGTCGTGATTTCGCAGCTCTGGACCACGCCCCTGACCATCGCCTATTTCATTTTCTACGCGGGCGATTACTTCCTGCTTTCCCGAAGCTTCCTTGCAGCAACAGTCCACCTGGTGTTGTTCGCGGTGGTCGTCCGCACGTTTTCGCTGCGGCGCGATCGTGACTACACCATGCTGGCGATCCTGGCGTTCCTGATGGTGCTGGCCTCTGCCGTACTCACCGTGGACAGTGTTTTTCTGTTCTTCTTTGCGGGATTCATGCTGATGGCCGTAACCTCGTTCATCCTGATGGAGATGCGGCGGTCAGGGCGGGCCGCGAAGTTTCAGGCGCGGCACTCGAAGGATCCGCAGGAGCATCGGCATTTGGCCTTCTCGCTGGCGCGGGTGACGCCGAGCCTGGTGCTGCTGATCCTGGTGGGCGCCGCCGCGGTGTTTTTTCTTTTGCCCCGGATGTCGGCGGGCTACCTGGGCGGGTACTCGTTTGGCACCGATTTTTCCACCGGCTTCAGCGATCGGGTGCGGTTGGGCGAGATCGGCCGGATTCAACAGTCCGACGCCGTAGTGATGCACATCCAGATTGACGGCGACACGCGCGGCCAGTATGCGCTGCATTGGCGCGGGGTCGCGCTGGCCAATTTCGATGGCAAGAACTGGTCGAATCCGCGGGAGCAGGTGGTGTTGCCTCGCGAGGCGGACGGAGGGTTTTCCATTCCGCTCTACAGTCAGGGACTCCCGAGGGTTGCGCTGGCACGCACTCAAGGCTCACCAGGCAGGCTAAATCATTTAATTCATTACCGTGTGCTGATGGAACCGATCGGCACCAATGTTTTCTTTCTTGCGCCCTGGCCCCGGCGGGTGAGCGGAGCGTATCGCACGTTGCAGATCGATGCTGGCGGAGCTGTGTCCGATCTCGATAGCCAGCGCTCGGTGAGCCTGTACGAAGCGGACTCGGATATTTCCACGCCTTCTCCCGAACAACTGCGCACGGCCGGAGATTATTTCCCGCCCATTGCCTTGAGCTACCTGCAACTGCCGGGGATCGATCCCCGCATCCCGCGCCTGGCGGCGGAGATCACGGGTGCTGCGTCGAACAACTATGACAAGGCGGCTGCGCTGGAACGATACTTGAAGGGGCATTACTTGTATACGCTGCAGTTGCTGCGCTCGCCGGTGGCTGATCCGCTGGCCAACTTTCTTTTCGAGCGCAAGCAGGGACACTGCGAGTATTTCGCTTCTTCCATGGCCGTGATGCTGCGGACGCTGCGCATTCCCGCGCGCGTGGTGAATGGCTTCCGCAGTGATGAATTCAACGACGTCACCGACAACTACGTAGTCCGGGCCAAGAACGCGCACGCCTGGGTGGAAGCCTTTTTCCCCGGCTACGGGTGGATCACGTTCGACCCCACACCGGGCGGAGCGGTCGGGACGCCACAAGGCTGGGAGCGCGCAATGCTCTATTTGGATGCGGCCTCATCCTTCTGGAGAGAGTGGGTGATCAGCTATGACTCCTCGCACCAGAACGTCTTAGGTCAGACGATGCTGAGCGGGACGCGGAGTTCGGTGGAACAGGTCCGCGCCTGGGCACGCATGCGCTATGAGCGTCTGATGAACCTGGCGCGGAGAAGCCAGCGCGGCGTGGAGCACTCGCCGGGACCGTGGCTCGGGGGAAGCGCGGCAGTTGTGCTGTTTTTGCTGGGACTGGCCAACGCTGGGCGGATTGCGCAGATGATTCGTACCCGGCGCTTGCAGGCGCATCCCGAGCGCGCTCCGAATCAGGCGGCCTCGATGTGGTATGACCGCATGGCTCGATTTCTGGCGCGGCGCGGTGTGCAGAAATCCGCGTCGCAGACGGCGCAGGATTTTGTGCGCGTTATCGAAGATGAGCGTCTGCGTTCGCGAGTCGGGCATTTCACAAATGCTTATGAGGCGGCTCGGTTCGGGAATTCTTCAGACGACGCACTGCGCCTGCCGGAGTTGTACGCAGAGGTGGAACTTGCGACGCGGAAGTAAGCTGCTACCCGGAATCTCCGACCGCTCACTCTGACGGGAACAACTCCGCGAAAAGTCTTTCGAGAAGGCGACGATAGTCACCTTCGCCATGAGCCTGCACGTAACGGATTTCAGCGGCGAGGACGGGCTTCGTGTCTCTCGAAGCGCTGAGTTGAGCTTTTGCCACCTGCGGTCGAGGTGGCCCGCTTTGCTCCCGCTGCCTCGCCAAATCTGAGACTAGGATTCCCTTCTGGACCCGCTCGCGGGCACCCTGCACCATCTGAAAGAAATAGAACATGTCGTGGAAAAGTTTCAGCGCCTCGACGGCGCGGCAACCGCTGGCAACCTTTCGATCCGCATCCACGCCGTAGACGTTCGGGATCGTCCAGAACTGTTGCGTGAATCCTTCCTTCTTCCACATAAGCTGGCTGCCGGTGTACATCGCATCCCGCATGTTGTGCAGCTCCGCAACGGTCACCAGCGTTTCCCCGGGAGCATCGAGTTCCCGGACATATTCGTTCCAGATGTCGACGATTCGCTGTTCCGGAATCAACTGTGAAGGATCTGAAACCGCCAAATATTCCGCCCGTGCGACGCGATGGCGGATGCCACGCGTCGTCCAGGACTGATGCTGGTTTCCGGTCAGCCGTTCCGCAACCGCATCGACGAACGCCCTTGCGTCCGCCTCAGAATGAATGTTGCCTGCAAGTTCGTTCACGTGGATGGCGACCTGGCGCGCGGGCTCGTACTTTTCACGCGCCTGCTCCAGCTTTTGCTCACGGGTCGGTTGGGATTGCTGTTGCGGGACTGACTCTTGCGGGACGGCAAGGAGCACTACGAAGGCGAGCGGCATCGCGATCATCGATTCCTCCCCGGAGGCTACTTTTCTCGGATGCGCATAAGTGGGCAAACGTTGCGCGCCGGAAGTGATAGCCCATCATTGAACCGTCCTGCCAGTGGTTGTGCCGGGGAGCGCTCCAGCCACGGTCTTCTCCACTTCTACTTGCCGGCGTGATCGATCTCAAATTGCACTAGCTTCTTGAGTTGCTCGTAGGGGATGTCGGCGATGCCAAGCACTCTGCGCCCGTTCACAAAGAGCGTGGGGGTCTGGGTTACGTCCAGGGACTTTCCAAGTTCGACCGACTTGTTTACCGAGGCCTGCGTCTGTGGAAGGCTGGCGCAGCTGGAGATCTTTGAAGCGTCGAGACCAACGCTGGTGGCAGCTTCCTTGAGCTTGTCATCCGCTGTGACGGCCGCGATGCCGCCCTGGTTCTCAAAAACGGCGCCTATGTATTTCCAGAACAGAGTGGGATTAAGCCGGGCCACGCAGTCCGCATATTCGGCGCCCTTCAGTGCCCAAGGATGCAAGGATGCCGGAAGCGGAAATTCCTGGAACACATAACGCACCTGGGGAAAATCGTTGGCTAGCCTTTCGATGATGGGCTGGGCGGATTTGCAATGCGGACACTCCAGATCGCTGAACTCCACCATGGAAATAACCGGGTCTTGATGGACGATGGCGGGGCCATCGGCGGCCTGGAGTTTGGCCCGGATGGGGGCAAACGGGTCGGGGCCAAACGGAATCATCTCGCCGATGATGGCGTTCTGGGTCTTGCTGGACAAATAGATGTGCTGAGGAGCCTGCTTGTTGATGGAGATCTGAATGTCGGCGACGCCCGGGATGGTGGAGAGACGGACCTCGTAAATCACCCATGTAATCGACGGATCGTAGCCGAAGGTACGTTTCATCGCCGCTTCGACGTCGTCCGCGGTGGGCAGCGCCGCTTCGGCTGCCATTTTGCTGGCAGTCACCGCCTTGCGCGGTGGCGCGCTGGGCGCCGGGGTTTGTGCTGAAAAAATGTGGACGGAGAAGAGCAAAACAACAACCAGCCAAGGCATCTTCATAAACTTAAGGGCAAGCTCGGAACGAATACGGATCGCTCGGAGGTGTCGGGAAATCGCCGTTCAGACTGCCCGGTCACGCGGTTCCTAGAAGTGCCAGATCACGCCACCGCTGACGAAGAAGTTGTGCTGGCGTGTCTTGCCCGTACTGGCCAGGGGAAAACTGGGCGTGCCGGACCAGAAATCGCGGACCTCACCCCGAAAGCCGAATCGGCTGAAGCGGTGTTGAAAGGGATTCACGTCCAGTCCGAGTCCGCCTTGCATCACGCCCGTGGTCGAGGAACCGCCGGGGTTCTTGCCACCATAGACGAGGGTTTTACCTTCGCTGAAATGGCCGAAACCGCCGCCGAAGCTTATCCACGGAGAGACTGCGGTCGCAGGAAACAGGTTCACGCGCACCGAGGGTGCAACGAAGATCTGTTTGTAATCGGCGGGAACATAGTTGTAGCCGGAGTTGAGGTCTTCGTCCAAATTGAAAACGGCAGGCACTTCTCCTGAGATGGAGTAGACGGAAGTACCCCATAGCCAGCGTGAATAGTTGACTCCGAAGGTAATTCCTTTGCCGGAGCGGATGAAGGGGTTAATCACGGGCGCGACTGGGTTCTTCAGCCCCTGGTCGCTGATGAACGTGCGGCCAATCATGCCGGTCAATTGGTTCACTTCGTCCTGGGCGGCCGCGGAGGCGCCCAGAATGCACATCACTGCTAGGACTGCGATTACGGACGGTTTCCCAGACATTTCCCCTCCAGGATGCGGGACTTACATATTTCTTCGGTAACGCCTAGCCTAGCATGAACCGTAAAGTTTTCATCCACAGGCTGCTGTCTTTCGTGGTGCCTATGGTCACACCCAAGGGGAGATGCGCCGGTCGGGCAGATGGTTTGCTGAGATGTCCCCCGGTGTCCGTCCCGCAGAAAATGTTAAAATAACCAGATTGCATGCCCTCGAAGAACCTCACTATCTCCCGTTCCAGCGAAAAAAGCACTGACACAACGTCGGAAAGCTACGCCCAAGATGCACGCCCAACAAAAGTAGGCTTTGTCAGCCTGGGATGCCCTAAAAACCTGGTCGACAGCGAGGTGATGATGGGACTTCTGGCGCGGGCTGGGGCCGAACTGTCTTCCCGGGCAGAGGACGCCGATGTGATCGTAGTGAATACCTGTTCGTTCATCGAAAGTGCGCAGCAGGAGTCGGTGAATACAATTCTGGAGATGGCCGGGCTTAAGACCTCCGGCCGGGCAAAGAAGCTGGTGGTTGCCGGCTGCCTGGTCGAGCGCTTCCGCGACGAGATTCGCAAGCGCATCCCGGAAGTGGACGCCGTGGTAGGGACTGGAGAATTGGAAAACATTTTGGCAACAACAGGCATTGCCCCAGCTCCGGCTCCGAATAATTCCCCTTTTGTCATGTTGCCTTCGCGGGCCGAGGGTGATGCCCGGGCGGCGCAAGGGAGATTCTCTCGCGGCCAGTGGGATGGCGCGATCGCGGACCTGCCCAACTACTTGTATGACGATGAGACCCCGCGCGTTCTGGCCACGCCGAGATCCACGGCCTATATCAAGATCGCCGAGGGCTGCGACCATCCCTGCACATTTTGCATTATTCCGCAGTTGCGCGGGCAGTTTCGCTCGCGCCGGTTCGAGTCCGTCGTAGCCGAAGCCGAGCGACTGGCAGGCGCGGGCGTGCGTGAGATCACTTTGATCGGGCAGGACACGACCTGCTACGGAGAGGATTTCGGCCTGAAAGACGGTCTCGCGCTTCTACTCGAAAAGCTGGCAAAGATTGAAGACCTCCGCTGGATCCGCTTTCTGTATGCCTACCCCAACAAAATCACGGGGAAGCTGTTGGATACGATCGCATCCTCCGAGAAGATTTGCTCCTACATGGACGTGCCGTTGCAGCACGCCTCGGCGCCCGTACTTAAGCGCATGAAGCGTGGTGGCGGCGCGGACGTATTTCTGCGCTCGATCGGTAAGATGCGACACGCGATTCCGGGCGTGACCTTGCGGACGTCGTTCATCGTGGGTTTTCCGGGCGAAACCGAGAAAGAATTTGAAGAGCTTTGCGATTTCGTTCGCGAAGCTCAGTTCGACTGGATGGGAACGTTCTCTTATTCCGATCAGGAAGGCGCGGATGCATTTGTCCTGGATAAAAAGGTCTCTGTTCGTGAGATCGAGCGGCGCCGCAAACACCTGATGGGAATCCAGCGGCAGATCAGCAAGAGAAAAAAGAGGGCGCTGGTAGGACAGGAATTCGACCTGCTGCTCGAGGGGACGTCGGAAGAAACGGATTTGCTGATGGAAGGCCGTACTGCAATGCACGCGCCAGAAATTGACGGGAAAGTCTTCGTGAACGACTTTCCGGAAGACGCGCAGCCTCAGCCCGGCGAGTTCTATCGCTGTCAGATCACAGAAGCGCACGATTACGATCTGGTGGCGAAGATTATTTAGCTTCAACTCTTTATCTCATGCCGCGCAAGCGCACTCTGAAACTCCGCTGCCCCATCTGCAAGAAAACCGTGAAGAGCGGGGACCCGGAATTCCCCTTCTGTAGCGACCGCTGCCGCACCATCGATCTCGGCAAGTGGGCCAGCGGCGCCTACGTGATTCCATCGCCGGTTACGGATGTGGATGAGCAGATCGGGGAGAGTACTCCAGAGGATGTGGACGAGGAATCGTGAGTACCGCGTCGGAACCAGACAGTAGAGCCGGCGTCCCGCCAACTCCGCCCTGGGCCACGCTGGTCGCCACATTTTTCGGTATTGGACGGGTGCGGCCCGGGCCGGGCACTTGGGGATCTGCGGTAACCGTGTTGTTGTGGGCGGGGTTGGCGTACGAGCTTCCACTTTCGGTGCGGACACCGGTTGCAATCGCGTTAGCGATGCTGGTCACGCTGATCGGCATTCCTGCCGCCACGCAAGTTGCCCGCGGCTCAGGGACAAGAGATCCGCAGTTCGTGGTGATCGATGAGGTCGCGGGCCAACTGGTGGCTCTCATCGCAGTGCCACTGGCGTGGAAATCTTTTCTGGCGGGCTTTATACTTTTTCGTGCCTTCGACATCGTCAAGCCGCCACCCGTGCGACAATTGGAAGCATTGCCGGAAGGCACTGGGATCGTACTGGACGACGTGGCCGCCGGCCTGTACGCTCTCGGAGTTGTGCATCTCTTTCTACACTTTGGTCTTCTAAAGTAGTGCGAGTATTTTCCTCATGGGATTTTCCGACCGGATCCTGGGTAAGAAAAACGTGAACGGTGGACCGCACATTGAGTCGGTCTCACCGGTGCTGGCGCTGGCGGGAGGCGAAGTCCGCATTGCGGGTTCGGGATTGCGCTCTCAGCAATGGCAGCGTCCGCGCGTGCAATTCGGAGAAGTCGAAGGCGGAGTCGTAATCAGCTCAGATTCGTTTCTCGTCGCCCGCGTCCCTGAGGGCGCCGCTTCGGGCCCCGTGGTGGTGGCCGCCGATGGGCACGTCAGCAACGCGCACACCGTCAAGGTGGCCGTCCCCATCGCCGAGAATCTACACCCCGTTACCAATCCTGCGCTCGACGCGCAAGGCAACATCTACGCCACGTTTTCTGGTTCGCGCGGCCAGAAGGTTCCCATCGCGATTTTCAAAATTGACACCAATTACACTGTGAAACCTTTCGTTGCAGAGATGATGAACGCGACCTCGATTGCTTTCGATCGCCAGAATCAGATGTACGTTTCGTCGCGCCATGACGGCGCGGTCTATCGTGTGGCACCGAGCGGAACCGTCACCACGTATGCCGAAGGGATGGGAATCGCCACGGGGATTGCGTTTGACCGGAATCAGAATCTTTACGTAGGCGACCGCAGCGGCACCATTTTCAAGATTGGACGCGACCAGCAAGTGTTCGTGTTCGCCACTTTGGAGCCGAGCGTCTCGGCGTATCACCTGGCTTTCGGTCCGCAGGGAGATTTATTTGTCACCGGGCCAACGACGTCGAGCTTTGACTGCGTGCACAGAATCGATCCGCAGGGGACGGTGCACACGTTCTTCCGCGGCCTGGGACGCCCGCAGGGCCTGGCCTTCGACGCGGCGGGTAATCTGTATGTGGCCGCATCGCTCTCCGGCAAGCGTGGCGTTGTGAAGATCACGCCGGATGGTAGCGCCGGCCTGGAAGTCGCCGGCCATGGGTTGGTGGGACTGGCCTTCGCGCCCGGACGCAGCGTGATTCTGGCCACCACCAGCGCGGTGCATCATCTTTCGTGGAACCTTCAGGGGCTGCCGCTGCTGTCGGAGTAGAGAGCAGTACCGAGTACTCAGTTCCCAAGAACCCTGACTCGCATTGCTGAGTACTGCGTACCGGGTACTGGTAACTGCCCTTATCATTTACACTTCTACCCGTGAACGCAGAGATTATTGCGGTTGGCTCCGAGCTACTGACGCCTTTCCGCATGGATACGAATTCTCTCTATCTCACCGAGCAGATCAACCTGCTGGGCGTTGAAGTGGTTTTCAAGTGCGTTGTCGGCGACGATCTCAGGCGCCTGGTTGCAGCCGCGCAACACGCGCTGTTTCGCTCAGAGATTGTGATATTCAGCGGCGGCCTTGGGCCCACCGAAGATGACCTTACGCGCGAGGCGGTAGCCGAGGCTCTTGGCGTTGCCTTGCAACGTGATGAAGAAGTTCTCGCCGCCATCGAGCAGCGTTTCGCCTCGCGCGGCTGGAAAATGTCCCCGAACAATGCCAAGCAGGCTGACGTGCTCGAGGGCGCGACGGTTCTCCCCAACATCAACGGGACTGCACCGGGACAGTGGCTCAGCGGTAAATTTGACGGGCGCGAGCGCATCGTCATCCTGCTCCCTGGGCCTCCACACGAACTGAAGGCTCTGTTCGAAGCGGAGTGCCGCGAGCGCCTGCGCGCCAAGTTGCCTCGCGCGTTTCTGGCAACCCGCGTACTGAAGGTGGCAATGCTGGGCGAGTCTCACGTGGACGCGCGCGTGGCGCCCATCTACAAGCGGTTCAGCGACGTGCAGACAACTATTCTAGCGGGCGCTGGAGAAATCCAACTGCATTTCAAGTCGCGCGCCGAGACCATGGAAGCGGCGCAGGCACGGGTGGACGAAGCCGCCGACGCGGTCGAGGAAGAACTCGACGATGCCGTGTACTCGCGCAATGGCGAGTCGCTCGAGCAGATCGTCGGCTACTGGATGCAAATGCGGAACGCCACGCTGGCCGTGGCGGAGTCGTGCACTGGCGGCTTGCTCGGCGAACGGATTACATCCGTCAGCGGCAGTTCCCGCTACTTTGCCGGCGGCGCCATCGTTTACGCCAACGCCATAAAGACCGAACTGGCGGGAGTTCCCGCCGACATGATTGAGCGTCACGGCGCAGTGAGCCGCGAAGTGGCGGCGGCGCTGGCCGAGGGCATTCGCTACCGCTGCGAAGCCACCCTCGGAATCGGCATCACAGGCGTCGCCGGGCCGAGTGGTGGGACTCCGGAAAAACCTGTGGGATTGGTGTTCCATGCCTTGGCCAGCGATGGCGGGACGGAGGTGATCGAGCGCAACTTTCCCGGCGATCGCAAGCGCATCCGCTGGTTCGCAACCACCATGGCGCTTGATATGGTGCGAAGGAAGTTAATGTAAGAGCTGCCTATGCGCCTTTTCGTCGCGCTCGATATCGACGACAACATCCGCAGCCGGATTGTCCGCTTCCTCGACGGCGTGCGCGAATTTGCCCCTGATGCGCGCTGGGTGCGTCCTGAATCTCTGCACGTCACGCTGAAGTTCATTGGGGAGAAGTCGGAGGATGACGTCGAGACAATCAGACGGGCGCTGGCAACGATTGCGGCTGACACGTTCGAACTAAACTTTCACGGTTATGGATTCTTTCCGGGCGCACGCTCTCCGCGGGTATTCTGGGTCGGAAGTGAGGGCGGATTGAAACTGGCCTCTCTAGCAGCAACTGTGGATGAAGTGCTGGCGCAGCTCAGCATCCCGAAAGAAGAACATGCTTTCAACGCGCACCTGACGCTGGCGCGCGGTGGAGGAGGCTTAGGCTCGCCGCGTAAGCAGAAGGGAGACCGTCCGAACCGCGACTTTCAGCACTTGCAGGAAAAACTGGCGGCCCTGCCCGCGCCGGAGTTTGGTACCATGACGGCCCGTGAGTTTTTTCTGTACCAGAGCCAGCTTTCGCCTGTCGGCTCAAAGTACACGAAGCTTTCGGCGTTTGCCTTGCGGTAGCGCACTGAGCAGAACTTGCATACATTGCCAACATTCCTCATCATCGCGGCGGTGAGCTACCTGCTGGGTTCGATCCCCTTCGGATATCTGCTGGTGCGAATCTTCTACGGGGAAGACGTGCGCCAGAGCGGCAGCGGAAACATCGGTGCCACCAACGTCTCCCGCAAGTCTCCAGTCTTAGGAGTACTGACGCTGCTCTTGGACGCGCTGAAAGGAACTGCCGCGGTGGCCGTTTCCTACAAGCTAGCCGATCGCATGGTCCCGATTCCCACGTATGAACAGATGGCACTGGCGGCGCTGTTCGCCGTCATCGGTCACATGTTTCCCATGTGGCTAAGGTTCCGCGGCGGCAAAGGAGTCGCGACTGCGTTAGGCTCATTCGTTGTGATCGCGCCGAAGGCGGTGCTGGTGGCTGTCGTTATCTTCATAGCGGTGGTTGCCATCTCTCGCTACGTTTCCCTCGGTTCGATCATTGCGGTCGGAGCCTTCCCTCTTATAGCGTGGATCATCCACCAGTTTGATGTTTCTTCCGCCGGGCTGGCCATGATGTCAGTCGCCTCCCTGCTGATCATCGCTAAGCATCACGAAAACATCCGGCGTCTGCTTGCCGGCACCGAAAGTCGCATAGGAGCCAGACGCGCATGAGCGAGATTGCGATCATCGGCGCGGGAGCGTGGGGTACGGCGCTGTCGATCGTCCTGGGGCGCAAGGAAACACACCGGGTCCGGCTGTGGGCCCACGAAAAGGAAGTGTGCGAAACCATAGCCCAGCACCGCGTGAATGAGAAGTTCCTCCCTGGCCAGCGCATTCCGCCTTGTGTTAAGCCCTGCAACGATCTCGCAGAAGCACTTGCTGGCGCAGACATTGTGGTAAGCGTAATGCCCTCGCAACATTGTCGCCGCTTGTTTGAGCGGATGCGGCCGCACCTGCGCGCGGAAACCTTGATCGTCAGTGCGACCAAAGGCTTGGAAGAAACTTCCCTGCTGCGTATGACCGAAGTGATCGTGCAGGTAGTCCGAAGCAACGACCCAACAGGGCCGCGAATCGGCGCGCTCAGCGGTCCATCCTTCGCCCTGGAAGCCGCACGGGGACATCCCACCGCAATCACAATCGCTTCGCAAGACTCAGAACTCGCACGCACGGTCCAGCAGGAATTCAGTCACGCCAGCTTCCGCGTATACACCAATGAAGACCCTGTCGGCGTGGAGCTTGGCGGTGCCTTGAAGAATACGATCGCGATCGCCGCCGGTGTTTGTGCGGGCCTTGGCCTGGGACACAATTCCGTGGCCGCGCTCATTACGCGGGGACTAGCGGAGATGACGCGCCTGGTAGTCGCCTGTGGAGGTAGAGCGGAAACCATGGCCGGTCTAGCAGGCTTGGGCGACCTGGTGCTGACTTGTACTGGCGGTCTTTCCCGCAACCGCAGCGTGGGCGTGGAGCTCGGCCGCGGGCGCAAGTTGCAGGAGATTCTCGCCGGAATGCATGGCATGGTTGCCGAAGGAATCTTCACCACGACCGCGGCGGTCGGGCTGGCGCAGGCCCGCGGCGTCGAGATGCCCATCACCGAGCAAATGTACGCCATCCTGCACGAGGGCAAAGATCCGCGGGAAGCAATTTTTGAGCTGATGACCCGCAGCACTAAGAGCGAAATGTTGAGGATGTAGGGCGTCGTTAGTACCGCGTGCGTTTTCCTGCCAAACCCGTGCGAGACGTGCAGTTGCACTGGTACTTTAGTAACGTCAGAACCCACGGTTTTCACCTCCGGCTACTCCTTCCACATTAAAATTCTGTAGATACCCGTGAAATCCGCCGCCACTTCGATCGACGGCGCTTCCGAGCTGAACCAGGGGAGCGACCTGCCTTCCACAGCGCCGAACCCGGCGCGCATTCCGATTTTGTATGTAATTCTCGGCGTGCTTCTGGTGATCAGCATCGTCCCCATGTACTTCTACTCCGCGCAAGTGGAGGCCATTAACCGGGACCGCCTGAAAACCAACGAGATGTTGCTGCAAAACACCGTGACCCGTTCGCTGGCCGACGACCTCTCGCAGCACGAGCGTTCCATGCGGATGATGCTCGACAATCTTTCGTCCGCGATTCAGGTGGCAAGCGGTGGAGACATCGGCAGCCAAAATATCAAGGCGCCGGAGCTGCGCGCGCTGCTGGAAAACTTTGTTTCCTCTTCCGATGAAGTTGCGTACGCAACTTTGCTGAATTCCGAGGCTAAAGGAATTTCCGCCGGGCGCATCGCACCCGACGCTTTCCTGCAGCGTGAGCTGCAACATGCCTATGACGCCGCCCGCGACGGCCGCGCCTATAACGGGCAGGCACTGCAAGTGGAAGACGGCAAGACCAAGCGGACGGTTGTGTTGGTGAGCAGTCCGGTCAGCTACGGCGGACGTTTTCTCGGCATGGTCGGTGCGGTCGTGGACCTTCAATTCTTGATTCGCCGCCTGCAGGAAGTCAGCGGCGGCGGTCTGATTCCCTACGTGGTAGACGCTCAGGGCCGGCTGGTGGCCGCCGGGACGCCGCAATATGCGACCGGGCAGGACATGAAGAACTTGGAGATCGTCCGCAACTTCGTGGACGAGGGAAACAAGGCGCAATTGGCTGCCACCAAGGAATTTGCCGTCCACGAAGGCAAAAACAACATTGAGATGCTCGGCACTTACAGCCCCGTGGCTCCACTCGATTGGGCAGTCGTGGTGCAGAAACCGAGGGATGAGGCTTACCGCGGAGTGATCGAGATGCAGCGCACAGCCCGTCTGCTGGCCCTGCTGGCCGTGTTGCTGAGTATCGGCGTAAGCATCTTCGCGGCGCGCAGGATTACGAATCCTCTCCAGATCCTCACCCAATCCGGGCGCGCGCTGGCCCGTGGCGACTTTTCGCAGCGCGTTCACTTGCGCAGCCGTACAGAAATCGGCGAGCTCGCCGAAACTTTTAATACTATGTCGCAAGAACTGGAACAGTTCGTCGAAGACCTCAAGCGGGCCGCAGAAGAAAATCGCGCCCTGTTTCTGGGCTCGATCCAGATGCTGGCCGGCGCGGTCGACGAAAAAGACCCGTACACTCGCGGCCACTCTGACCGCGTCACCCGTTACTCGCTGATGATCGGCAAGGAACTGAAGTTGGACGCCGCCTTCATGGAAACACTTCGCATTTCGGCGCAACTCCACGACGTGGGCAAGATCGGCATTGAAGACCGCATCCTCAAGAAGCCCGGCGCTCTTACGGCGGAAGAATTTGAGGTCATGAAGACCCACACCACGAAGGGCGCCAACATCCTGCGCCCCGTCACCCAGCTCGCGGAGATGCTCCCCGGAATTGAACTGCATCACGAGGCGCTCGATGGCCGCGGCTATCCTTACGGCCTCACGGGAGATCAGATTCCGCTGCTGGCGCGGGTGATCGCGGTTGCCGATACGTTCGATGCACTCACTACGAATCGTCCCTACCAGCACGCCCATACTCCGGAAGAGGCGTTTAAAATCATTCAGAATCTTGCCGGCAAGCGCCTCGATCCCGAAACTGTAGCCGCGCTGATTGCCGTTTACGCCCGGGGTGAGATTCGCATCCAGCGCATCGCGATCAAGCGGGCGGTGGCCCCGGAGGGCGCGGCCAGCGTGATCGAGAGCGTTCCACTGCCAGAACCGATTCCGGCATTGCCCGCTGGAGAACCCACCACCCTCGAACGAACCCGAGTCTAAGCTCTAGTAGCGCCGCCGTCCCTTCGACTTCGCTCTGGACAGGCTGCGGGAGCATGCTCGCTCCCGCTCGACCGCTATAATCAGGCTTTGGGATTTCTTCATGATTCAAACCCTTTTCGGCAGCACCGAAGAACAGAAAAGCGGACTCTTCGAGCGCATGAAGCAAGCGGTCACGCGCACGCGGGAAAACCTCGCCGAGCGCATCGAAGAGGTGGCTTTTGGCAAGGAGATCGACCGCAACACGCTCGACGATCTTGAGGCCACGCTGATTGCAGCCGACCTGGGCAACACGACCACGCAGGAAGTCTTGGGGAAGCTCCGCGACAAAGCGGATCGCAAACAGATCAAGGACGTTCAGGAACTCAAACGCCTACTAAAAGGAGAACTGCTGACGATTCTGAATGCGGCCAATAAGCGACCGGTCGAAAGAGTAAGCGGCACGCCGGAAGTGATTCTGGTTGTCGGCGTGAACGGCACTGGCAAGACCACGACGATCGGCAAGTTGTCGCAGGTATTTCGGTCGAATGGCAAGAGCGTGCTGCTGTGCGCAGCGGATACTTTCCGCGCGGCGGCGATCGAGCAACTGGAAATCTGGGGGCAGCGCACGGGCACGGAAGTCATCAAGACCAAGCCCGGCGGCGATCCCGCGGCAGTATTGTTCGACGCGCTCCAAGCCGCGACGGCGCGGAAGACTGATTATGTGATCGTTGACACCGCGGGCCGCCTGCATACCAAGAGCAGCCTCATGTCGGAACTCGAAAAAATGCGGCGCACCGCTCAGCGCATTATTCCGGGAGCGCCGCACGAAACCCTGCTGGTGATGGACGCAACCACCGGACAAAACGGCTTGCAGCAGGCGCGTCTGTTCACGGAGTCGGCAGGCGTAACGGGAATCGTCCTCACCAAGCTCGACGGCACCGCGAAAGGCGGCGTGGTAGTCGCCATCTCGCGCGAACTGGGGCTGCCGGTGCGATTCGTCGGCGTGGGCGAGAAGGTGGGCGACCTACTGCCCTTTGACCCAAAAGAATTTGTGGATTCGCTGTTCGAATAAGAATCTTCTTCACCGCGGAGACATAGAGGCACGGAGAGAACAACCAGATATTTCTCTCCGTGACTCGGTGCCTCCGTAGTGGATTAGTTTTCCCCCAGTTTCCGGAATGCCCGATCCGAGCACTGACGAGCAGTTCCTGCGCCGCGCGCTTGACTTGGCGCGTCAGGGCATCGGGCTGGCCTCGCCCAATCCTTACGTCGGCGCGGTCATCGTCGATCCGCAGGACAACATTGTAGGCACAGGAGTTTACACCTACGATGGTGTGATGCACGCCGAAGTCCGCGCCCTCGAGCACGCCGGCGGCAAGGCCCGCGGCGGCACCCTCTACATCAATCTAGAACCGCACTCACATCAGGGGCGAACGCCTCCCTGCACCGACGCGTTGATCGCCGCCGGGATTCGCCGCGTGGTTGGATGCATGCCCGATCCCAACCCCAAAGTGAGCGGGCGAGGCTTTGAGAAGCTGCGCTCGGCTGGCGTCAACGTGGACGTTGGGCGACTGGAAGCGGAAGCCCGGTGTCTGAATGAGGCTTTTGCCCGATACATTCGTCACCGCGTACCGCTAGTGACGCTGAAATCCGCGATGACGCTGGACGGCAAGATCGCTCCTCCTCCAGAGACGGGTCTGAAGCGCTCGGTAGGAATGCCAGCAGGAGGATGGATCACCGGCGAGGCCGCGCGGTCCCACGTCCAGCAACAACGTCACGAAAGCGACGCAATCCTGCTGGGTGTGGGGACCATTCTGGCCGACGATCCCCTGCTCACCGATCGCAGCGGAAATCCTCGGCGTCGGCCGTTGTTGCGTGTAGTTCTGGATTCGGGCCTGCGACTGCCGTTGCAATCGCGCCTTGTGCAGAGCGCCGTGAATGACGTACTGGTATTTTGTTCCGCCGCCGAGGAAGAGAAAAAGCTTGCACTGGAGGCGCGCGCCATTCGCGTTGAGCAAGTCCCCTCCGGCGCGGATGGACATCCCGATCTTCACGTCATTCTGCGCCGCCTTGGGCAACTTGAAATCACCAGCGTAATGATTGAAGGTGGTTCAGCGCTGAATGGCGCGGCGCTCGCAGCCGGCATCGTCGACAAAGTCTTCCTGTACTACGCGCCGACGATTCTAGGCACGGGCTCAGTGCCCTTCGCCACCGGGGCAAGTTTCCGCGGTGACGAGGCCCTTCGGCTCGACCGTGCTCGCCTACATCAGTTCGAGGACGACATCGCGCTGGAGGGTTACCTTCGGGATCCTTATGCGGAGTGAGCATTCACCCGGATGCTCGGTACTGGACTCCTTCCGACGTTGCTTTTGTGCAAAACAAGATACGCGTCTCTAGCGCGAATCCTGCCAAGAAATGTTTCCCAGCTGATCCTGTCGCTCTGCCGTGGGTTTATGATGTTTCTGCTTATCGAGGCTCCTCATGTTTACCGGCATCATCGAAGAAGTAGGGCGCGTCACACGCATTGAGCAGCGCGGCGAGAATCGCCGCATCACCATCGCCGCGGAGAATGCACCCAGGGAATTGAAAACCGGCGACAGCGTTTCGGTCAGCGGCGTCTGCCTCACCGCGCTCGACATCAAGCCGGGATCATTCTGCGCCGATCTCGCCCCTGAAACCTGGGAGCGCACTTCGTTCTCGCGCATGCACGAAGGCGCACAGGTCAATCTGGAATTGCCCATGAAAGCCGATGGCCGCTTCGGCGGGCACATCGTGCAAGGCCACGTGGATGGCGTCGGCACCCTCATCGCCTTAGAACGAATCGCCGACTCGGAAAGCTTCTGGCTGCGCATCGAATTACCTCGTGAGGTGGAGAAGTACACCGTCTACAAAGGCTCAGTCTGCATTGAGGGCATCAGCCTCACGGTAGCGAAGCTCGAAGGCCGAGAGTGCACCGTCGCGATCATTCCGCACACGGTCGAGATGACGAACCTGAACTCGCTCCAGCCTGGCGATCCGGTCAATCTAGAAGCCGACCTGATTGCCAAATATGTCGAGAAGATGATGAATGGCGCGCCAGCAGAGAGTACTCTCACGATAGAAGAGTTGGTGCGGCAGGGGTTCTAAAAACAGTGATTAGTGGCTAGTGGCCCCGTGACTCAACCGTTTTTCTCCAGCGCGTGAATACATGACCCTACCCAGTTCTCAGCCCATCCCCGGAAACGATCTTGGTCTCTGCAAGGATTGCGCCCATGCACGCCTAATAACATCCGATCGCCCATCGACATTTCTGCAGTGCCAGCTCTCGTTTACCGATCGGCGTTTTGAGAAGTATCCGCGGCTTCCGGTTCTGAATTGCAGCGGCTACACCAGGCAAGCTTCTCCTGCATGAAAGAAAACACCCAGCAATTGCGCGCCCGGCCTTGCGGGTGTAAACTCCGTGGCAATTTCCGGTCAGGGGTAACAACGGAATTCTTGGGAAGGATGTAACCATGAATCGCAGACGGCTTTTCTCACGGTTGGCTGGACTGCCTCTTTTTGCCTTGAGTTCGCTTAGCGCGCAAGAGGCGCCGAAAAACAAGAAATTGAAGATCATGATGAAAAGCGCGTGGGGCTCGGATGACCCAACCCGGGCATCATTTGTCTTTATTCACGGACTTGCGCTGGCAGACGCTGGGCATGACGTGCAGATTTTCCTGACAGGCGAAGCGACCTATACCATGCGCAAGACGACTGTGGATGCAATCACGCCGGTCGGATGGCCTCCTTTGAGCGAAACCCTCGCAAAGGTTGTCGCCAAACACATTCCAATCTTTTCTTGAGGAGCTTGTTCCCGGGCCCGTGGGGTCACGGAAGCAGACTTGAACCAGTGGGGAGCGAAATTCGGGAGCCCGGCGGTTTTTGTGTCGCTTGTGGAATGGGCTGATCGAATCATAACCGAATGAGGCGCTACGCTTCGATCTTCAGCTCGTCCAACTCCAAAAACTCCTGCACAATCGGCTCTTTGGATTTTTCCAGTTCCGCGAAGGTGCCGAAGAAAATCGCTTTACCCTCGTACAGAAAAACCAGCCGGTCCGCCAGCTTTCTCGCCAGGCGCATATCGTGGGTGACCACGATGCTGGTCAGGTTCAGTTGAATCTTGAGCCGCTTGATGAGATCCCCGAGCAATTGCGCCATCAGTGGGTCCACCATGGTGGTAGGCTCGTCGTAGAGGACGCATTCCGGCCGTGCCGCCAGCGCCCGCGCAATCGCCACCGAGCGCTTCATACCAGTAGATAGATCCGAAGGCAGCAGGTCGCGCATCTCCTGCACGCCCACCATCTTCAGCAATCCGTCGACAATCTCGTAGATCTGTTCCTCGCTCAACCCTCGGCTCTCGCGCAGAGGAAACGCCACATTCTCCCCTACGGTAAGAGAGTCAAACAACGCTCCATTCTGAAAGACCATGGTGACTTTCTTCCGGATGGCTTCCATCTGCGCCTCGGAAAAGTCGGTAACGTCTTCCCCGGCGACGATCACGCGGCCAGAGTCAGCCTTGAGAAAGCCCAGAAGGATTTGCAGCGAAACCGACTTGCCCACGCCGCTGCGTCCCAGGATGCAGACCGTCTCCCCCGGCATCACGTCGAAGCTGACGCGATCCAGCACAACTTTGTCGCCGAAGGCTTTCGAGACTTCGCGGAACTCGATGTAAGGGCGTTGAGCGGTATCGGGCATCACAGAGCTTTCGAAACTTCTTCCGGCGTATTCAGGTTGCGAAAAAGAGCGGGCGAAAATCCCACGCCCGCCAACTCCTCTTCGGCGACCACTCGGGTTCGAACTACGTTGAATAACGGATCAATTCTATTTCTTCCGGCCCGCAGCGCATCCTCGGCGGCGCCGGCAAATTCGCGGCGGTAAACCGCGCATAAGGGCTGCCAGTTCCCGTTCCCGCGCGGAACCACCACAGCCGCCTCGGGAGCCTTTCCCGCTTGGCTGATCAAATACTGCAAGAATGTCCACGAAACAAATGGCATGTCCACGGCCAGCATCACGTTGAGTTCCGTCTGCGAAGCCCGCAAGGCGGCGTGAATCCCGCCCAGTGGCCCGCAGTCACAAAACACATCTTCCACCACCGGGGCAAACAGCGCAAACTTTTCAGCGCTCCCCACGATACGCACTTCGGGGGTCACCGAGCGGGCCAAGTCGAGCGCGCGGGCCAGCAAGGTGCGGCCGCCGTACTCCACAAACGCCTTGTCCGCGCCCATGCGCGTGCTCTTGCCACCAGCCAGGATGAAGGCGGTCACGTCCGGCGAGCCATCCATGGGGCGATGATACACGGAAGGGGCTGCGCAATCCGATAAGGACACACTCACCGCGCGCTCGGCCACGTTCTGAACCCGTAACCCGACGACACCCCGATATCCACAGCGCAACTCGTTGCGTCTGCTGGCCTAAGTCGCACAACCTCGCCTCACATTGCACGAAAGTAACCTACCCAAATCTCATCCGTCGCGCGATGATAGCCCTGCATCCGAGGTGCGACTGACCCGGAAGTAACCATCATGCCGCAAAAAATCATGGATGTGCTTATGCTTGGGCGCTGCTCCCACGAATTCTCCTGGCCACGGCGCGGTGCAGACGGAGACTACTACCAGGTCTGCATGCTGTGCGCGGCCGAGTACAAGTATGACTGGACCACCATGCGCCGCACCCAGCGCCTGGAACACGCCAAGCCCGAAACCGCCGTCCGGCGCAGTCATGCGCGGGAGAAACGGCCATCCTGGACACCGCGCGCCCGCCGCCTGAAGCTGGACGTGGCCCTGCGCTATCGCGTGAACAGCACCAGTACATGGCACGAGGGCACAATCGAAAACCTCAGCCAGACCGGCCTGCTGTTTCAAGGACCGCGGCAATTGCCCGTGAATGCTTTGATCGAGATGGTGTTTGAGATGCCGGAGGAAATCTCCGGCCAAAAGAACCGCAATGTGCTCTGCCAGGGCCGCGTCATCCGGTCCAGAGACACGCAAACCAAGAAAAAGCAGAATCCGGAGAAAGACACGGAAGACGGCGCCGGCCTTCTCGCCGCTTCCATCGTCGACTACAAGTTCATCCACTAAAAAACCAACTCTCCTAAATTACCCGCGCAAATTTGCCCGTAGCATCTAAACTGTTAGGCAGGCAACGTGACTCTATCCCGGCTTTCTCAGGAGTCTGGTCATGAACCGAGTCTCCCTAGCTCTGGCGTTTCTTCTCGCAGCAATCCTGGCCTCGAGCCTGGGCTGCGCGCGGAAACCGGATGACGCGAAGATTTCCAGCGAGATACAAAGCAAGTTCAGCCAGGACTCCGGTCTCTCCAGCAAGCAACTCACCGTGCAAACCAGCGATGGCGTGGTAACGTTGGCCGGATTCGTGGACAGCGATGCCCAGCGCACGGCCGCGGCCCGGCAGACTGCATCCGTGTTGGGTGTGAAGGAAGTCGTCAACAATCTGCAAGTGGGTAGCGCCCCGGCGGCTACCGCCCCTGCGCCTGGAACCGCAGAGAATAGACTCGCGAAGGCAACGCCTTCGGTACCCCAAACCGGCAAGCCAGCACCGGGCAAGAAGCCCCGGGAAGCGCGCGCCTCTCATGACACGATGTATGAGGTCCCTCCGTCCACTCCGGAGGCAGACACGGTCGCCGAGAATTCCCAGCCGCCGGCGCCCCCGCCGGCCGATACAGCATCATCGGCACCTCCTCCAGCCGCTCCCGCGCCACCGGCGAAGCTTACGATTGAGCAGGGCACATCCATCTCGATCCGCCTGATCGACAGCATCGACAGCGAAAAGAACCAGCCCGGAGATACTTTTCACGCCTCTCTAAACACACCCCTCTCCGCCGAAGGGACTGTAGCTATTCCGACAGGTACCGACATCTCCGGTCACATCGTCGATCTCAGAAGCGCAGGCAAGTTCAAAGGGCAGTCGCTGGTGGTGCTGCAACTCGATAGCATCACCGCGAACGGAAAAAGCTACGACCTTCAGACCGATCAATACAGGAAGGAAGGCAAATCGCGCGGCAAGAATACCGCCGAAAAGGTCGGCGGCGGGGCGATCGTGGGCGGCATCATTGGCGCAATCGCAGGCGGAGGCAAGGGAGCGGCCATCGGCAGCGCGGCAGGCGCCGGCGTTGGTGGAGGCGCGCAGGCCGCCAGCAAAGGCCAGCAGATTAAGCTGCCGTCAGAGACCGTGCTGAACTTTACTCTGCAAGCTCCGCTCACCGTGAGCAAGCCGCCGGACACGAATCTCACACGTCCTAAGCTCAGCGGTTCGCAATAGCATTCGACCGCACAGATGGATGAACCTCCGAGTTTCGGCTTTTGGAACACGCGAGTCATTTCTTCACGTTGTGCCGCGATTCCAGAGGGCCCGCCAGAAGCACGGCGTATCTGTAAGAAAAATCTGACGATCTCGATGCCTCGGCCGATATCAATTGTTCTATCTCCGTAACGCACAAATATTTTTGTTGCGCCGGAGGAAATCTGCGCTAGAAAGTCCAACACTGATTCCGAGCACCCCTGCGCCCTCACTGTTCGGACTCAGCCGTGCATTTCCGCGCCAATGCGGTCCCTGGCCGTAATCCAAAGCTGATAAGGAGGAGCCGTGCTCCGCTCGATGAATTCCCCGCTCCCGGCGGGGAACGCAAGTTCCCATTTCTACCGCCTGTACCCCGGGATGTCGGTCCCCTGCCTTTCGACAAAGGTCCCGAGACAAGCGCCCGCGGAAAAATCAGAAAAGCACCTACAAGGAGGATTCGTGATCAAGATAGCTAAGCTTGCGTCAGTTTTTACTCTGGCATTACTGTTCCTTGCTGGAATGGCATTTGCCCAAACCGATCCCGGAGTTCAGAGTGCCAATCGGGGTACCGGCGCCGCACTTTCTTCGGTGTCCTCGGACAGCCCCTCCGGGATCCTGGCCTTTTTCACCGACGGTCAAAAGCGCTTCCAGGATATAGAATCCGTTTCCAACAGCCCGACCGGCAACAACGGCCTGGGACCGCGGTTTAACTCAAATCAGTGCAGTTCATGCCACGCGCAGCCTGCGGTCGGTGGAACTGGCGCTGCCATGAATCCCCAGTTCAGTTTCACCAGTAACGGGACCGCACCCAAAGACACCACTCCTTACTTCATAACCGCCACTGGCCCAACCCTCGAGGCCCGGTTCCCGTTCTTCTTTAACAGCAACGGCACACCGAACTACAACTCTCCCAATGGCGGAGTTGAGACTCTGTTCACGGTGAGTGGCCGCTCCGATGCCGGAACCTGCAGCTTGCCGCAGCCCAGCTTCACTACTGCGGGGGCATACGGCAACATTATTTTCCGCATTCCCACACCCGTTTTTGGAGCGGGCCTGATTGAGAATCTGGACGACTCAACCCTGTTGAGCAATCAATTGGTGAATAACAACAACAATCTTGGCATCTCCGGCTCTTTCAATCACAACGGCAACGACGGGACCATCAGCCGCTTCGGTTGGAAGGCACAGAACAAGTCGCTGCACATCTTTGCCGGCGAGGCTTACAACGTCGAGATGGGCATCAGCAACCTCCTCTTCACCCAGGATCGCCCCCTGCCCGGAGAAGACGGCGGCGGCGGCACGGGTCTCACGGGACTGCCTTCGAACTGCGTGAACCTTACCGGAACCGGTTATCCCGAGGATAACTCGAACCCATCGTCCACGCCGAACTCAGCGGTGCTGGATGACGTTTCGGCCTTTGCCAATTTCATGCGCGCCCTGGCGCCGCCGCCAACGGGCAGTGTAGTGCTGAACGGATCGACCATCAGTTCCAGTACGATCTCCGCTGGGGCCTCCTTGTTCAGCTCTATCGGCTGCGCCACCTGCCACAACCCAACCGTCGGAACGACGCAGGTGTCTAACTTTACCTCATCATTGAGTAGGGCTCCCGTGAATGCGTTCTCTGATATTGCGATCCATCACATGGGTTCTGGCCTGGCGGATAACGTCTCGCAGGGCGGCGCAGGCGGCGACCAGTTCCGCACCGCTCCACTGTGGGGCTTGGGGCAGCGCATCTTCCTGCTGCACGATGGCCGCACCACGAACCTGATCACCGCGATTGAAGATCACGCCAGCAACGGCAGCGAAGCTAATACTGTCGAGTACAACTTCGACAACCTCTCAACCACTCAACAGCAGGAAATATTGGATTTCCTGCGATCCCTGTAATCACTTTACGATTCTGGCGAGACATACAGGCGTCTCGCCAGACTTCCACTCGCCGGCACTGGATTGGAGGAGAAATATGTATTTGGGACTCCTGCGTGTTCTGATTGGCTTCGTCCTGACCGTGCCATTAACGGTCTCGGGCCAAGCCGCCAAAACGCAAACCGTCCCCAAGAACGGCGGCGACTTTTCCAGCACCATACAGCCCGGAGCGAAGGTCCCCCAGGGAGTCATCCTGGTAAAAGGCGCCTGGTCGAGCGCTAGTGATTCCGTCACTCCGGTGCCGGAAGGCGGAAGCGTGAACAGCAATGTCTTTAGCGACCAATATTTCGATATGACTTACCCTCTTCCCTCCGACTGGATCGAGAAATATAAAGGCCCACCCCCTTCGGATAGCGGCCGCTATGTGCTCTTGCAACTCAAGCCAGGGGACACATTCAAAGGCCCAGCTCGAGGAACGATCCTGGTTACGGCGCAGGATTTATTCTTCACGACTCTCCCGGGGTCTACCGCACTGGAACTTATCAATTACTCGAAAGACCACCTTCAGGCCGATTACAAAGTAGAAATGCCGCCCAGTCCCACCCGGATTGCCGGCCGCTCGTTTACTTTCTTCGCCTACTGGTCTCCTGTAGCGGACCTTCATTGGTACGTCTTTGCCACCGAGATTCGCTGCCACTCGGTGGAAATAGTGCTGACCAGCCGCGACACCAAGCTGCTGGAAAACCTGGTCCTCGATCTGAACAAGATGAAGTTGCCCATGGAAACGGGGCCCGCAGGCGGGGGCACTGCCCCAGTCTGCATCAAGGATTACGCCCGCGACGAAAGCGTCATAGCACGAGTTGATCCCACCTTCACTGAGCACAAGTTCAACGCGGTTCCTGTCAGAATCATCATCGACAAAGAAGGCAAGGTTAAACACATTCACTTTCTAAGCGCATTTCCCGATCAGGCAAAAATCATCACCGACGCCCTCAGGCAATGGAGATTCAAGCCATACCAACGGGACGGGCACCCGGTCGAGGTGGAAACCGGCCTGATGTTTGGGCGCTCGATGCGCTTGGGCACATCGCCGTCGACGGCCGCGACCACAGAGTGATGCGCAGTCGTTCCCTTCGTCGTACACTCTGGAGGCACGGCTATCCCTCTCCATGCCTCCAATCACGGCGTTGTTGCACACCGAGAATGATGCCTTACGCCTGGGGCGCACTCTTGAAATGATTCTTCCCTGCGCCGAAATCCTGATCGTAGACCATCACTCTACCGACGCCACTCGGCGCATCGCCTGCGAATACGGAGCGCGCATCGTGGCCGCCGACAGAGATGAGCCGGCGATTCACTATCTCGATCTTTCGCGCCACAACTGGATTCTCTGCATGCAGCCGGGGGAATCCATCACTGAGAGCCTGCAGGCAAGTCTGTTTGAGTGGAGCGTACTCCCGTCCGACAGGGTTGCAGGTTCCGCCTTTTCGGTCTTCATGCGGGAGCAGACCGGCGAAAGATGGCTGGAACTGCCCCAGCCAGAAACCCGCCTCATACCCCGTAACTGGAGCCAATGGCACGGACGACTCCCCGCCCATGAGCCTTCCGCCGTCCCTCTCGAAGGCGAGTTGTTGCGGTTTACCGTGCCCTGAGATCGAGGGGTCCTGGCCCGTCGCCGCCCCCGTTGACTCTGACCATCTCCCCACCCCTGGCCGTTTGGACAGTGACTTCAGTACCTTAGTCCTCCCTGCCTGCGCAGCCTTATAATCCACTCAAGTACTGGCAATATCTGCGTTCTCAGGAAGATGTGTGCGTGCAAGCGCGTGCGCACTTCTCGCGTAACGCCCAAAAGACTCAGTGGATCCATTTCTCGCATTGGCGATTTTTGTCCTCGGGCTGGCCTTTGGCAGCTTTCTGAACGTGTGTATCCATCGCCTTCCGTTGGACTTATCCGTGGTGACGCCGCGTTCCGCCTGTCCGCACTGTAAACAGCCGATCGCCTTCTATGACAATCTGCCGGTAGTGAGTTGGCTGTTTCTTCGAGGCCGATGCCGCCACTGCAAGGCCAGAATCTCAGCCCGCTATCTGTTTGTCGAAGTGCTCACCGGTACTCTTTTTCTCGGCTGCTACGCTTATTCCGGATTCACTCTCGCCACCTTGAAATACTGCGTCTTCGGATTCCTTCTGCTCGGCCTCATCTTTACCGACGCCGAAACCAAGCTGCTGCCCGATAAATTAACGCTCCCCGGCCTCGCGCTCGGCGTGCTGTTCAGCCAGCTGGTTCCGGTACACGATCTGGCTTCGCAATTTCTGCCGGGAGTGCTGAACCTTCCATTCAGCGCGGACATCTCAGCCCGCATGCTTTCCGTGATCGATTCCCTGCTGGGCGCGGCCCTCGGTGCTTCGTTTATCTACGGCGCGGGCGCAGCCTACCTGCGCTGGCGCGGAGCCGAAGGCATGGGCTTCGGCGATGTGAAACTCATGGCCATGGTGGGAGCTTTTCTAGGCATCAAGCTCACCGTCCTCACCATTTTTGCCGCATCGCTCGCAGGATCGCTATTTGGTCTGACGACGGTGCTCGTAGTCTGGATCAAGCGCACTCATCGCTTCACGCGCCGGTTCGCCAACCTTGAGGCGGCGCGCCGCCGGGGATGGCAGTCCGCGCAAATGGTCTATCGCCATTATCAAATGCCCTTCGGCGTGTTCCTCGGCAGTATGGCATTGATAGCGCTGTTCGTCGGCAACCAGTTCTTGAGCTGGTACGGGAGGCTCTGGTGGTAAAGCTGATGGCCAACCCGCTTTTCCTCCGCGCCGGCCTGGTTTTCTTTGCCGCGGCCATCGCATTCGTCTTTGCCATCTGGCTGATGCGCGCCTTGCGCCGCAACATCTCCGCCGAGGCCGATCTCGATTCCGCTGCCGCCCCCACTCTCGAGACTCTGCCGTTCCATCTCTACAACACCGTCATCCAGCAACTGAAGCAGCAGAAACACGAGTTGCAGGTGCAGAACCTGGCCGAACAACGCCGCGCCCGGACCACAGAGAATTTCAGTCAGACCGTGCTCTCCAATCTTTCCTCCGGAGTGTTGGTCTTCGGCACCAACGGACTGGTGAAGCAAGCCAATCCTGCTGCCAAGCAAATCTTGGGGTTCCACTCACCCTCGGGCATGAGTGCGGCAGACATCTTTCGCAGCGCCATAGTCTGCTCGCCCCATTCTTCCGAGGTCTATTCCGATGGCCTGGGAGACTTACCCGGGCGGCTCACGGAAGAAATCAACGCCGTCTTGCGGGAAGGCAGCAAGTGCCGTCAACTCGAAGCCGATTACACGACTCCTGCGGGCCAGAAGCTTCGCATCGCGGTCACTGTTTCGCCTGTGCCCGCAGTCGATGGCGGCCTGCTCGGAGCCGCTTGCCTGATCAGCGATCGCAGCGAATTTGAGCAGATTCGCCACCAGCAACAGTTGCACGGTGAGATTTCAGCCGAGATGGCGCTCGAGCTGCGCACCTCTCTAACCACCATCGCCGGATACGCCCAGCAGTTGGCGCGGAACCGCGAACCGGAACTGGCTCCGCAGTTGGCCGCCGACATCGCCAGCGAAGCGGCGCGTCTCGACCGCCACATTGGAGGTTTTCTGGCCACAAAACGCAACGCTGCGGGCACGGCGACCCGGGCCATCGCAGCCACGGGCAAGACTTGAAGACTGATATTTGTAGTGATACTGAGCGAGGCAATGCAAGTGCAAGTAGCAGCGTAAACTAAGTGCAAGTAAAGGATGAATCTATGAAGCGCATCACATACATCGGATTGGTAGTCGCGTTGTCCACCCTCCTGCTGGGTTCCCTCGCCGGAGCACAGGCCCCAAAGCAGTCCCCGGATCAGCCGCCGCTGGGCGACTATGCCCGCAAGGTCCGCAAGGACCCGGCCGCCGCCAAAGCCAAGCCTAAAGTCTTTGACAACGACAATCTGCCCACGGAGGACAAGCTCTCCGTCGTAGGCCAAAAGCCGGCCGCAGATGCCATCGTCCCGGCTCCCGCTGACGACAAAGACGCTGCTGGTGCCAAGCCCGCCGCAGCCAAGCCTGAAGACGAGCAGGCCAAGAAGCAGGCGGAATGGAAAGGCTGGCAGGACAAGCTGACCGCGCAGAAAGATTCGATTGACCTGGCAGCGCGCGAACTCGACGTGCTCCAGCGCGAATACCAGCTCCGCGCCGCCGCCATGTACGCCGATGCGGGCAACCGCATCCGCAACGAAGCCGCGTGGGACAAGCAGGACGCAGAGTACAAGCAGAAAATCGCCGACAAGCAGAAAGCGGTCGACGACGCCAAGGCGAAACTTGACGAAATGAAGGAAGGAGCCCGCAAAGCCGGCGTTCCCTCCTCCATGATTCCTGACTAGTGAGATCAGGCGATTTGCTGCGCGTGTTTCCGCAGCCGGAGAAGCTGCTTCTGGTGATGCCGTCCGTGCACCAGATGGAATTTCCTCCACTGCGTCGCGGTCAACGGACCCAGAATCGGATGGTCGAGCAACTTGACGCCACACCCGAAACGCGCCTCGCACTGCGCCATGATGGCATCCATCGCCGCAAGCTTCGCCCCAACTTCGTCCCTCACTTGCTCCGCCGCCCGGCCTCTGGGCCGCGTGTTCTCCGGCGCTTTCCGTCCCTCAGGCAGGTGGCCGAATCCCACGACCACCACGGTTCGCACGCGCTGCTTCAGCGACGCCCGCGTCGCCAGCGGCTTGCCCGCGGCCATCACTCTCTCAAATCCCTTGATCGTGCCCGTGTAAGTCAGGTACAAGTGCTCTAGCACTTCCGCGGCGCACCACTTTTCCGCGAGATGCCAGCTCAACTGCTCGCTCGACATGCCCTCCACCGCCGACTCCAGGGCTTGTTTCAATTGTTCCAGACGGGAATCCATTGCACTACTCCTCGGTGCCGCGCGCTTCAGGTAGAATGTTGCGCAACAAATAAAACATCCTAATTTATAACAGGAAGGTCGCCATGAAGCTGCGGGACTTTGTGCCGCCAAAGGCCACGGTAGACACGGCAGTCGCTGCAAGAGCAAGTCAAGCCAGGTTCCGAAGAGAAGTTACGCCGCGAAGAAATGTTCTCGGCCCGGGGCGCGTCCCGGTCGCTTTTACCGCCCTACTCGCCGGTGCCCTCACTCTGCTTGCGGCTTGCAACTCGACCCCTCCCAAGCCTCAGCCCAAGCCGGAACCCAAGCCTCCCGAACTGCTCACCGGACGTGCGGCCTTTTACAAAACCTATATCGCGGCTCGCGCTTATGCGGCGGACGTAAAACCCTTTCGCATCGAGTCCACTGCTTCAAACGAAAGCAATGGCCAGGATGGCAAGTCCACGATCTGGCGCGCCAGCTACGCTTCCGCAACCCAACGCGGCGTGAAGCCGTTTTTCTGGTCCGGCAGCAACGCCCCCGATGCTCCCTCCCGAGGCGTCTCTCCCGGCAACGAAGACGCCTACAGCCCTACCAACGCTTCCACCCAGGTGTTTGACGTGGCCTTCCTCAAGATCGACACAGATCAGGCCTTTACCGAGGCCCAAAAACATGACGGCGACAAAATTCTGGAAAAAGATCCCGCCACTCCCGTGCAGTACATCTGCGACTGGAACCACAATACCAACCAACTCATCTGGCACGTGATCTACGGTGCATCTCGCGAAACAGCCAAGCTGACGGTTGCGGTCGACGCCTCAACCGGCGCCTTCATACGGGTGGAGAAATAGGCCTGTGGCGCGGGTTCTTGAGTGGGGTCACACAATACTATTCCTGCGGTTCAGCCCGCTGAACTGCCAATTGGGACGGGGGGATCGGCGTGCGCCTCCCGGAGCCACTTTGATTTTGGGGAGGGCTGTCAGAGATCAACCCTGGTGGCTCCGGCAGGGCGCAGCCTACTGGATTAAAGCTATTGCTAGTGTGAATAAATTGTACGATGTTAGTTAGACATAGTCAAAGCAGTCGGGCCCCTGCAATGATCCTGGCGGTACGGAGGCGGTTGTTTGCCCAGACAAGCGGACCCTCAACTCGAAAAACGCATCCTTGACGCCGCCTGCCGCCTCTGGGCCCGGGGCGGCGAAAAGGCCCTTACCATGCGCGGCGTCGCCAACGCGGCCGGCACCACCACCCCCACCGTTTACGAGCGCTACCACGACCGCAACGATATTCTTCGCGCCGTCCGCCTGCACACCCGAGCCGAGCTCTTCGCCAACCTCAGCCGCACCCGGTCCCTCACCCAAGCCTGTGAACGCTATCTCGAATTTGCCATGGAGCATCCCCACGCTTATGAAGTGCTCTTCGACGGATTCGCCCAGTCTCCATCTCTGCACGAACCTTGGCCTTCCTTCAATCTCCTGCGGCTGCGACTGGCGGAACGCCTGGGCGGAACTCCTCGTCAACACACTCGGCTTATGCTCTCGCTCTGGTCGCTAATGCACGGCACCGCGATGCTGCTGATCCGGGGAGGAGTTGTCGGTCCACTGCGCACACAAATGTTCCACGCTTGTCTCGACGCGGTCGAGGCTATCATCGCGCAGGCCGCCCGATCGCGGGGCAAGGCATTTTCCGGCCCGAAGTGGCCCGCGCACCTGATCCTGGGAGAAGCCGCACACAGCAAGGTAAGCAACGGTGGGGCGGATTCGAGAGCGAATTCCGCCGCCGCGCGAGGCAATCACTCGAAACCAAAACCCGCAGCCCGGCTTAGCGTCCGTTCCAAAGCCTGAACCTGCCCGGATTTTTCCCCGACTACTGTGCCAGCTTCGTCCCCGCCGTCTCCGCCTTCAACCGGTCAATCGCCTTCTGCGCTTCCATGGCCTGCGGGCCATGCGGCAGAATCTTCAAATAACTCTCATACTCGGCGCGCGCGTCATCTAATATCCCCAGCTTTTCCAGGCATACTGCCAGCCGAAACGTCGCCACCGCATCGTTGTCTTTGTAGCGCAACGCTTCCCGGTAGCGGTCCTCGGCGGCGTGGTAGTTCTTGCGTTTAAAGTAGAAGTCGCCCACCTCCACGCTCTTCGCCGCCTTGTGCGGATCCCAGGTATGAAATTCGCTAACCCCGCCGCTCAAGACCGTCGCCTCCGCATCAGCCACCGCCGCCGAACTCTGCGGATGCGTCTTGGCATCGTCCGCCGGAGGGCTCAAATCCACCTGCGTATCTTTGCTGGAGCTTTCTCCAACGCCCGATCCTAAATCGTCCGCCTGCACGCGATCGGAGCGCGGCGGCGCCATGCTCGGCGCGCGCTTCTTCGCAGCATCGTTCTTCGCGGCATCGGTCGCTGGCGCAGGATTCGCCGGATCGTCCTCCGGAAAAGATAGATCGCGGCTCAACCCGGAAGGGTCCTGCTTGTCAGCAGAAGCCGGAGCAGAGGATGCAGAGGATGAGGGAGAAGAGGAAGATGCGGGCGGCGGCGTGGGCGGTGCCGGCTTCTGCTGCGCCCACACAAGGCTGCTCAGTACCAGCAGCAAACCGAAATAAACCCAACGTGGCATAGCATTATTTTACCGCGTCGTTCACGCACGGCCCGCACAAAATATCCCGTCCAAAAAAATACAGGCCGCTCAAGGGGGAGGCCTTGAGCGGCCTGTTTGGCGAAATCCTCCAGGGAGGAGGAAAAACTTAATCCCAACTACAACGACGACGGATTATTCTGCCCCGTCGTGGTCGGCGTCGTGCTGGGCTGCGTCGTGTCGCCCACTGTGTTGGTCATCAAGCGGACATCCACGCGGCGGTTGTCGGCGCGGCCTTCTCTGGTCTTGTTCGTCTCCACCGGCTTGTCCTTGCCCAGACCGATGACGTAAATCTTGTGGGCCGGCACGTTGTACTTCGACGCCAGATACTGGATCACCGAGTTCGCGCGGCGCTGGCTCAGGTCATAGTTGTAATCCGCGGAACCGACAGAGTCCGTACTGCCTTCCAGAGCGATGATGTAGCCCTTGGTGCTGGCAATGCTCCCCGCCAACTGGTCCAGCGCTTCCTTCGACTTCGGCGTCAGGTTGTCTTTGTTGAAACCAAACTTCACTGACGTCTCCGCGACCGGATGATAGTTATCCAGATTGGCCACGGTGTTGGTCAGCACGCCCACGCGGCCGTTGGCTGCGTCGGCGACTTGCTGCGCCGATGACGCCGACTGTCCAGCGGCCTGTGCTTTCTGTTCCACATCTGCCGTCTTGGCATTCACGGCCTGGATGCCGGCCTGCGCACGGGCATCAACGTCCTTGATGTCCTTGCTGTTCTTTGCCGTCATGTCGTCCAGTTCGTTGGTCTTGTTGATCAGCGGCGTGGTCTGTTGCTTCACATAGTTCTTGCTGGTGCAGCCAACCGTGGCTGCCATGCTGACTGCGAGGAAAATCACTAACGAAGTGCGGGTCATAATGGAGAGCTCCTTAGATTTCTTGTCTCAGCGCAATCGGGCTCGCCCGTGCGCGGAATTCACTGTCTTGCAGGCCCTGGGAAAACTCAATGCTTACTTAGTCCCGCCCATTACTTTTGCACGGGACGGGCCAGTTTGCCATACAGCAAACTACCGAGATAAGTATATACGTTTTCAAGGAGTTGCGGGGCAGCCTAGGCAGGCGCCCGGTAACCGCTAACGGCCCAGGCAACGCAAACCTCACACACGGGATGGAATTTTTATACACCAAAGGACCAGTCGGGGCCTCGAACTTCAATGTCCTCGCGGCGGGTAGATGAGCGGGATCATTTCCCTTTTGTTCTTGCGATAGACGCGGAAATCGCTTTCATCGATCGTAATGACGGAGTGGCGAGGATAGATCTCACTCATGCGGATGAGACACAGATCTGCCAAATCCGGCTTGCGATCGGCATAGCGTCGCGCCAACTCGCGCAGTTGTGGAATGTTTTCGGAAAAATCAAAGGCCACTTGCAATAAGCCGTGTTCCACCAGGGATAACACGTAGGAACTCGACTCAAGTTGGAATGCCGCCTCGCTGAGAACCGACTCACAGGTGAGCAAAGGCTCGGTGACGGCTTTCGCGAGTTCGGTTGCCCAAGCGTGATGGCTGTCATCGCGACTGCCAGCAGCCACGATGAAGCCGGTATCGGCGATGCCCTTCATCGTCGAGAGTACCCTTTTCGAGACGAGAGATCAGGGGGCTTGCCGCTGATCGCTCCCAAGTGCCGCAGGAATGGCTGCTTTCTTCCGTTGGACTTGGCGCTCTCGAGTTGTTCACGGACAAGTCGGCCCATCGGTACACCGGTCTGGCGCGATGTTTCCTTCAGCCAAGTCAGGAGCTCGTCTGTAAGACGAATTGTAAGTGTCTGACCCATATGCAATAAGTGTAACACGCACAATCACCGGTTTCCAGAGCGCAATCACTGTTTCTGAAGGCATCCCGGCTTTACGCTTGCAATGACGCCGCGCACCGGCGCGCGGGCTTTTTTATCAAATACAATTAAGCCTCGCGGCACGCATGGACCTTCTCCAGAAAATCCGCACCATCCCCACCGAACCCGGCGTGTACCTCTACAAGAACGCCGAGGGCGAAGTTATCTACGTGGGCAAGGCCAAGAACCTGCGCAGCCGCGTCGCCAGCTACTTCCACGAAGGCCGCTGGGAAGACGCAAAAACCGGCACGCTGGTGCGCGAGGCCGTCGACGTAGACTACATCGTCGTGGCCAACAACAAAGAAGCCCTCGCGCTCGAAAACAATCTCATCAAGCAACGCAAGCCGCGCTTCAACATTCTGCTGCGCGACGACAAAACCTACCCCTACGTAAAGCTCACGCTGGGCGAGCGCTGGCCTCGCGTCTACGTCACGCGCCGCCTGCGCAAAGACGGCAGCGCCTACTATGGCCCCTACTTCCCTGCCAACCTCGCCTACCGCATCGTCGATCTCATCCACCGCAATTTTCTGATTCCTTCCTGCAAGGTGGACCTCACCCGCTTTCATCCGCGTCCGTGCCTCCAGTACTACATCAAGCGCTGCCTGGGCCCGTGCGTGCAGGATTTGACCACGTCCGACGCATATCAGGAAGCAGTTCGCGACGTGAAGCTTTTTCTGGAAGGCCGTCCCACCGATTTGAGCAAGTCGCTAAACCAGCGCATGGAACAAGCCGCCGCTGCGGAAGAATATGAGCGCGCAGCCCGCTATCGAGATTTAATTTCGACGGTCGAGCAGTTGCAAGAACGCCAACGCATAGCCGCCGCCGAAGGCGACGACGCCGACGTCTTCGGATACCACTATGAAAACGGCATGCTAGCCGTAAACCTGTTCCACATGCGCGGCGGCCGCGTCGTAGACCGCCGCGAATTCTTCTGGGAGGATCTGCCGGAGATCGCCTCAGATGCAGTCGAAGACACGAACCGTGAAGGGACGGACGCCCTCGTCCGTCCGGGCGAGCGCAGCGAGCCTGCACGTGCCACAGACTTCCACCCAGGCGAATTCTTCTCCGCTCTACTGAAGCAACTCTACATAGGCCAGCCCTACGTGCCGCGCAATCTCTACGTCCCCATAGACTTCGAAGACCGTGAAGCTTTAGAAGACCTACTCTCCGACCAAGCCGCAGGCGAGACCACGCGCGCGGCCCGTGTCCACATCCTGGTTCCGCAGCGCGGCGACAAGCGCGCGCTCATCGACCTTGCCGGCACCAACGCCAAGCAATCCTACGATCAGCGCTTCCGCGTGCTGAAACCCAATGCCAAAGCCATCCAGGAAGAATTGCGGGATGTTCTCAGCCTGCCGGAACTGCCCAAGCGCATCGAATGCTTCGACATCTCGCACATTCAAGGCGCGGAGACTGTGGCCTCGATGGTAGTGTGGGAAGACGGCAAGATGAAGAAATCGGACTACCGCAAGTTCATCATCCGCACCGTCGAAGGCGTCGACGATTTCGCCTCCATGCGCGAGGTGGTCGCGCGCCGCTACAAGCGTGTTCAGGAAGAAAAGAAACCCATGCCCAGCCTCGTCCTCATCGACGGCGGGCTAGGCCAGTTGCACGCCGCGGCCGAGGCGCTGGAATCGCTTGAGATCATCAACCAGCCGCTCGCCGCCATCGCCAAGCGCGAAGAGATCCTCTACGTTTACGGCCAGGAGAAAGATCCGATCGCACTCGATCATCACTCACCCGTGCTGCACCTGATTCAACTGATTCGCGATGAAGCCCACCGCTTCGCCGTCACCTTCCATCGCAAGCGCCGTCAAATGCGCGACCGCTCCACAGAGCTGTTAGAGATTCCCGGCGTAGGCGAGAGTACAACCCGGCGTCTACTCGAACACTTCGGCAGTTTGCAGGCCGTGAAGCAGGCCGACCCAGCAGCGTTGTCGGCGGTGGTGACCCGGGTGCAGGCGGAAGCGATCAGCAATCACTTTCGGAAGTAGCAGCCCGTCCGGACAGGAAGCGGGCTTCCGGCAATCTAGACTCAGTAACCACGCAATCGAATGCGTGACGGACCAGCACTTCGTCGCGACCACCCACGATGAAACATGCATGCGACATGTAAGCGAAGCAATGAATTCCGTTAGCTCGAAGATCCGCGAGCTTACGCTCCATATAATCGTTCTCTTTCCCTCGAGGAAGGCTTTGGTCAAAGACAAGAGTTAGTGCCCTGCAACGCTGTTCAGTAAGGCGCACGAGTTCATGCGCGAACAGGTACTTGGTCCTTGGGGCACGCGTGCCTCCCTCGCGCGACCTGAAGCCGGTATCGGGATCCAAGAATAGATTTCCGCATTCTGTACCACAGGAAAGGTAGGACTCGCGATTCGTGCTTGTGGTCAGCACCTCTGTGGATAACACGCGGGCACCAAGAAACCACTCGAATCGCTCGACCTGCTGGGCGGTCGCAGACTCAGTCAGCATCGGGTGGACGGACCAATCTCCAAACCGTCCAAGCCAGTGGATAAGGGATTGCTTCACGATGTCATACGAATCGCCAAAATACTGCATGTGCATTCGTCGCCTCCAATCGCAAGTTCGGTCAATTCCCTACACGCGCGGCAACTGCGGAAGCACATCAAAGTGCGCGTCGCGGGCACACAGGACAAGCGAATGTTGCAGGACGAGGGCCGCGATCCACATATCGTTGGTCGGGATGGGAGTGCCTTGCTTCCGCAGTTGCCGGTAAACAGCGCCGTAATGATGCGTGGTCTGTTCATCTGCATACAGCACACCGACGCCCGACTTCAGCAGAAAACGGCGCAGGACAGCCTCGTTGCGCGGCCCCTGACTCCCGACCGCGAATCCGGCCCGCACTTCTCCCAGCACGATGAAGGGCAGCCAGACTTCATCGGCGAGTTCGACCGCTCCGGCGACAGACGCATCGCCCCGGCACAGGTCGCTATAGCAGTTCGTGTCGAGCGCCAGCCTCACCGCCACATCTCTTCATCGATAGTGTCCTGCGCTGCCAGGGCGCTATCGAAAGCGCGATCTTCTCGCCAGGTTCCCACGATGCCAGTGAGGTCGCGTTGCCGGACGCGTTCCCCCGTGACACCAGCGCCCCGCGCCAAGGCTTCAATCGCTACTTCGTTCAGGCTTTTGCCCCGCTCGCGCGCGGCCCTCCGAAGCGCTTCGTCCAAAGTATCCGGCACATTGCGGATTGTGTATTGCATGCATTAATTGTAGGCAGTGCAGGCAACAAATGCAAGCGTAATGTTCAGGCGCGAACAAGCCCGTTGGCCTAATGCAGGCGCTGAAGCCCTGCCCCACCTTTTGCTACACTAGCGGCATTCCATGAAACAAATCTTCGCAATTCTTCTAAGCCTTGTCGCAATTGGGTCTCGTACTTCGGCGCAGACATCGAATCCACCCGATCTAGCCACGCCCCAGGAAAAGCACCTCCGCAACGTTCGCCAACTCACCTTCGGCGGACAGAATGCCGAAGCCTATTTCTCCGCCGACGGCAGCAAGCTGATCTTCCAGTCCTCCCACGGTGACGTGAAGTGCGATCAGATTTTTATCATGAGCATCGACGGCAGCGACCAGCACATGGTTTCAACCGGCAAGGGACGCACCACCTGCAGCTATTTCTATCCCGACGGCAAGAAGATTCTGTTTTCCTCCACGCACCTAGCCAGCCCCGAGTGCCCGCCGCGCCCAGACTTCTCCAAAGGCTATGTCTGGGGGGTCTATGCGGGATACGACATCTTCACCGCCAACCCCGACGGCTCTGACCTCAAGCAACTCACCAACACGCCGGGCTACGACGCAGAGGCAACGATCTCGATTGACGGGAGAAAGATCGTCTTCACTTCCCTGCGCAACGGTGACCTCGACATTTACTCGATGGACGCCGACGGCACGCACGTCAAGCAACTCACGCATGAACTCGGCTATGACGGCGGCCCATACTACTCGCCCGACCGCAAGTGGATTGTTTACCGGGCCTATCATCCTCAGACCGAAAAAGAGATCAGCGACTACAAAGAATTGCTCAAGCAGAACCTCATCCGGCCCACGTCACTCGAACTGTGGATCATGAAGGCCGACGGCAGCGCCAAGCGCCAGATTACGCACCTGGGCGCGGCAAGTTTTGGCCCCGGCTTTCTCAACGACGGCAAGCGGATTGTCTTTTCCTCGAATTACGATCCCGACACGCATGCCACCGGCGGCATGGGCAACTTCGAACTGTGGCTAATCAATTCCGACGGCACTGGCCTCGAGCGCGTCACCTATAGCGACGGCTTCGACGGCTTCCCCATGTTCAGCCCCGACGGCAAGAAGCTGGTGTGGGCCTCGAACCGCAACGCCAAGGCGCCGCACGAAACGAATATCTTTATTGCGGATTGGGTGCCCTAGGAATTTGATTCTTGACTGCTGACTCACTACGCGATGCGCCCCCTGGAGTCGTCTTCTCACGTACACGGCGGCCCTCTGGTTTTCTCCCGCCCGCTTTTCTTGCTACATTGTTTGCTAAGGATGGCGAGACGTAGCCAGCTACATCTCGACACCGCTGCTCATTCTTCATGAAAGTTCGTCACTGGATTACCGGGATTGTATTGCTGCTGCTGATGCTTGCGGCCGTCATAGGATTGCTGCGGACACGAGACCTGGGACAGGCGGGGGAAGCCGAAGTAGCGGCCAAAAGGCCAAGCAGCAAGAAACTTCTGGCGCGGAACGCTCCCGCAGTGCAGCGGCCCCTGGTGGATCAGCGGCCGCTGCAGACTGCGCGGCGAGATGGGGCTCTGGCATATACCCAGGAAGAGAAAGATCTGGCACGCCAGGCCGAGAAGATTGCGGACCATGAAGTCGACCTGGCATTCTTCGATGCTTTCCGCGCAGCGCAGGAAAATCCGTCCCCACTTACGCCCGCGCTCAAGCAACTGGCCGACAAGAAGAATCAGGCACAGCAGGCGGTTCAGGCCGATCAGGACAACGTCGACCAGTTGAAGCGAAAGCTGTCTACAGCCTCGGAGTCGCAAAAAGATAATCTGCAGGACCAACTCGGGGTGGCGCAGGCGCAGCTGGAACTCGACCAGGACGAACAGGACGACGCCGCGGCGGCGCTGGAGCAAGCGGGGGGCGATCCGCAGTCTGACGTGCAGCGCCAGAAACAGCAGCACGACGACGAAGAAGCTTACTTATCGGCGCACGCCCTCGCGGGGCCTGATCCGGTCGAGGGCAACTACCAGGCACACACGCTGCTGGCCGTCTTCCGTGCCTGGAAAGCACTCCGTGAGAAGAAAGCAAAACTCGAGGAGGCACTCCAGGAGTCGGCAGCCGCCCAGGCAAGCCTGAACCTGCAGCACACCGCCCTCACTACCGAGACTCAAAAGCAGAACGAGGGTCGGCAGTCTGCCAAGCAACAGGCCAAGGGCTTCGCGCAGAGCAGTAAAGTGTCAAGCCGCGAAGACTCGAGGGCGGCGGCGCAGTCGGCGCTCGATTCGCTCAAACAACACCGGTTGGACCAAAAGAACCTGGCCGACCTGGGCCGGCGGCTACAGGATGAGCAGGAACTGGGCGCCATCTACGGCCGCTGGATCGTGCTGGTCGAAAGCCGCGAACGGGCCGCTCTGCACAACCTTATTGAAATCCTGCTATGGATTCTCGCGGTGGTGCTGCTGGTCTATCTGGGTAACCGGACGATCGAGCATCTATTTACCGGCGTGACCGCGGAGAACAAGCGAATCGATACGCTGCGGGCGGTGGTGAAATTCGCGGCGCAGGCAGTGGGTGCCATCGTGATCCTGTTCTTCATTCTCGGGTGGCCCAGCCAGACCACGGAAATTCTTGGCCTCGCCGGCGCGGGACTTACTGTTGCCAGCAAAGACGTGATCATGGGGTTCTTCGGATGGTTTCTGTTGATGGGGCGCAACGGCATCCGTGTCGGCGACTGGGTGGAGATCGAAGGAGTGGGCGGCGAAGTTATTGAGATCGGATTGCTGAAAACGGTTTTGCTCGAAACTGGAAACTGGACCGACGCCGGACATCCCACGGGCCGGCAGGTCTCCTTCGTGAACAGCTTCGCCATCGAAGGCCACTACTTCAACTTCTCCACATCCGGGCAGTGGATGTGGGACGAACTTCAGCTCACGATTCCGGCGGACCAGGACCCTTATACCGTGATCGACAAATTGCAGAAACTGGTGGCCAAGGATACGGAAGCGAACGCGAAAAAAGCCGAGGAGGAATGGCAGCACACCACCACGCGCTACCACGTGCAGGCTTTTTCGGCAACGCCGGCCATCAATGTGCGGCCAACCGGCTCCGGCGTGGAAGTGCGCGTGCGCTACATCACGCGCGCCTACGAGCGCCACGAAACGCGCCAGCGCTTGTATGATGCGGTGGTGGCGATGTTGCGCGGCAAGGGCGCGGAAGTAAAGACGTAGCGACGCGATCCCTCGGAACCGCATCGCCCAGGCCCGCACGAGACCAATACCTTCATTGCCGATTGGATTCCCCAGAGAGAAACTGCCGGAACTTGGCCGCCTCTTCGTCTGGCGCTTGAATCGGGCTTGAGCCTTTGCGACTGGTTTGTTGGCGTGCAAACCAAATTACTACGGCGATCATTCCGCACCAGCCTAGAACTCGAACCACAGCCGCAATCGTGGTGTCGTAGTTCAGCACGCCGAGGCTCGAGAAGATAGCGTTGAAGTCGTGTTTGGCAAACTCAGGATCGCCGGTGGTGACCAGGGGTAACACAAGGGCGCGCGCGTCGGCCATGTAGGTGGCCGTGTAGAGCCAGTTCTCGAAGAAGAAAAACGTGCAGAAGACAAAGCCGGCGGTCTCGCGTTGCGTGAAAAAATATGCCGCCAGAAGAAACGGCACCAACCACTGCAACAGCGTACCTCCCCAGAGGCCGATCGTGGGGCCGAACCATCCGAACAAGTTGTGGCCGCCTTCGTGCACGATAAGGTTCGCCATGTCAATGAAAAGAAATCCACCGTGCGCGGCGAAGGCGTAGACAAGGAACGCCACATAAAGGACGATCCACGCGCCCAGGGCCGGACGTGAGACCGGCTTCCAGGGCTGGTCGAGCCCGAATTCGTCGAAAAGGGTTTGCAGGTACTCGCGCATGGCTGATAGAGATTCTAGGGTAAGGAACTGGGGACAGCAGGTTACGAACGTCAGGCTTGGGCCTGAACGGACGGAAAGAAGCGTTTTTGCTACATTGGTTTCGGGAGGGGCTTCGCAGAAAGGTTCGATTGCATGAGCGCGCAAGCGAGCAACGGAACACTCATCGTCACGGGCGCCAGTCGCGGCATCGGTGCGGCGATAGCGAAGCTGGCGGGCGGCCGGGGATATTCCGTAGCTGTAAATTACGCGACCGGCGAGGCCGAAGCGGCGGTGGTGGTTCGGGAAATCATTTTTGCGGGCGGGCGTGCTTGCGCGATCCATGCGGATGTGGCTCGCGAAAAGGATATCGCCCTCCTCTTCGAGACCGCTGAACGTGAACTGGGACCGATCACCGCTCTCGTCAATAATGCCGCCATCACCGGCGGCTTCGCGCGGGTAGAGTCCGTGAGCGCAGACAGCCTCGCAAAGGTTATGGCGGTGAACGTGACAGGAGCCTTCCTGTGCGCACGTGAGGCAGTGCGCCGCATGTCAACCCACCACGGCGGAACGGGTGGTGCGATTGTGAATATTTCTTCGCGCGCGGCAAAAATAGGATCCGCCGGAGAGTGGGTGCACTACGCCGCGTCGAAGGGCGCGATTGATAGTTTCACCATTGGGCTGGCCCGTGAGGTGGTGACTGAAGGAATCCGTGTGAACGCGGTCGCTCCCGGGCTAATCGAGACTGGACTGCATGCCGCCAATGGCGCGCCCGACCGGCTAAAGCGACTGGCGACGACGATTCCGATGGAAAGACCGGGCGCCGCGTTCGAGGTAGCCGAAGCTGTGCTGTGGCTGCTCTCCCCGGCCGCGTCCTACACTAACGGCGCCATCTTAGAAGTTGGTGGCGGGCGCTGATTCGCGCCTTCTTTAATCTTGTCGCCGGTCGCGCGCCATCCGCAGCGCGCCGTTAACCGGATCGATGACATGCTCGTTCACTTCCACCCGCGAATCAAGCTTGTAAATCTCGTCGCGAAACGCTCCACGCACCAACGGTGAGTACCGAAAAACACCGCCTGCCAACGCCACCGGAATGTTGGACGGCCTTGTGTTCCCTTCCCCGAAAAGACGGCGGACGACGATCACCCCGAGTTCCGCGAGTTCCCTTCCCGCCTGTGCGAGGACGCGCCGGGCGAGTGCGTCTCCGGCCTCGGCAGCGTGCAGGATCGCGGGAAACAACGCTGCGAAGTCCGGCTTGGAATTGGCGGTACGCAAGAACTCGTCGAGCGAGTGCAGGTTCCACACCGCCTTCATTTCGCGCAAGAGCGGCAATGTTCCCGCCGAGCCTTCAGGACCTTTCCCTGGGTCGGTCTCTTGATCGAGCGCGCGCAACAGGCTGCTGACGGTGGCGCGTCCGATCCAGTGGGCTGAGCCTTCGTCGGAAATAGCGAAGCCCCACCCTCCCGCACGAGCGGCTCTTCCCTGCGCATTTCGGCCGTAGGCAATCGAACCCGTCCCGGCAATGACGACCACGCCCGGGTCCGCGCCGAAAGCGGCTGCCAGCGCGATCTGCATATCTCCGACGACTATGATTCCGCCAGGAACTATCTCTGCAACGAACTTGCGGATGGTTTCTGCGATTTCCTCACGCCCCACGCCCGCGACGCCGATGCAGGCCCGCTCCACCTGCCGTGGATCGATTTGCGCAGCGGCGCATGCCTCGCGAATCACCCGGTGCAGGGCCTCGCGTGCGCGATCCGCTCCCACGCGAGTGATATTGCTGGGCCCGGCAGTAACCGTGGCGAGGAGCGAAGCCTCGTCACCCACGGCGCAGCTTGTCTTGCTCCCACCGCCGTCAACGCCGAGATAGTAGGCCACGCGTTAGTTCTATCACAAGCCTCTCAGTTGTCACTTCTCAGTTTGGTGCGAGAAACCAATCTTTCGTTTTGACGGCCACGTCTCCAAACACTCACTCCCGCGAGGCAGCGATTGCCGTGATAATTACAATCACGACATGACCGTTAACATTTCGGAACTCAATAACGCCGGCGACGCGCGCGGCCTCAGCTTCACCATGCCTCCCGAGGCGCTCAGTTTTGTGCGACGCATTGCCGACATGCCCGGCTTCGACTGCGCCGGGAGCCGTGCGCGGCAATCACTATCATTCCTACAAGCGCGAGGCCATCCTCTTGTTTCCGGGGACGGCCTGGTCGCTGCACTGGGACGAAGGCGAGGGAACGGCGGCGCAGCACCGCAGCTTTTCCGGCGGCAGCGCAGTGCTGGTGCTGGTTTCGCCGGGCAGTTCCCATGCGGTGCGCAACGACGGCGGTTCTCCATTGTGGCTCGTGGCCTGCTCGTCCGAGGCTGACGATCCCACGAAGACTGTAGCGCGGAAAGTGGTGTAGCGGCGGAGCGCATGGGCCTGGACAAACTCGATCTCGCAATCATCGCTCTGTATCTGATAGGGATCACTCTGTTCGGGCTGCGTTTCCGCAAGAAGCAGCGCTCGCTACGCGACTACTTTCTCGCTGGGCGCGATATCCCGTGGTGGGCAATCGCGCTCTCCATCGTTGCCGCCGAAACCAGCACGCTCACTATCATCAGCATCCCCGGACTCGCATACGACACGAACCTCACCTTCTTGCAAGTAGTGATGGGATACCTGGTGGGACGCGTTGTGATCAGCTTCGTTCTGCTGCCACATTATTTTCGCGGCGATCTTTACACTGCCTATGAACTGATTGAACGGCGCTTTGGGCGCGGGTTGCGCTCTCTCACCGCTGGCCTGTTTTTGCTGACGCGGGCTGCGGCTGAGGGTGTGCGAGTCTATGCGGTCTCGATTGTGGTGGCGATTGCGCTGGGAACGGGAGAGGTAGCGTCGATTGCTATCATCACTGCATTGACGCTCATCTATACGTTCGAAGGCGGGCTGGCAGCAGTCATCTGGACCGATGTGGTGCAAACCGCGATCTATGTCGGGGGAACCTTGGTCGGACTAGTGACGATTTTGCACTTGGTTCCCGGAGGTTGGAGCGCAATTCACGCCGCGGCCGCGACCGCGGGCAAGCTGCAAGTCTTCGACTTCACGGCGAAATTCGGGAGTCCTTACACCTTCTGGGCAGGCGTGATCGGTGGCGCGTTTTTTATAACCGCCAGCCATGGCACCGACCAGCTTATTGTGCAGCGCTTGCTGGCGGCTCGCAGCCAGAAGCAGTCGGTAACAGCGCTGCTTGCAAGCGGCGTGGCGATTCTGTTTCAGTTTGCATTGTTTCTGATGGTGGGCGTGATGCTGTGGGCCTTCTACCGCGTGCCCTCGGCCACTTTCGGAAAACCAGATCGAATTTACCCCACATTCATCGTTAGCCAAATGCCGCACGGAATTTCCGGGCTGCTGATTGCGGCGATCCTGGCTGCGGCCATGTCGAATCTGAGCGCGGCGCTGAATTCACTTTCCTCGAGCACGATTATGGATTTTCTCCTGCGCTTCCGGCCGCAGACCGATGAGCGGGCACGCATGCGGTTCTCCCGGCTGGCGACCGTGTTTTGGGCGATGGTGCTTTTCGGGCTGGCGCTGTTGGCGTTGCAGAAGGTGGGCCGCGTAGTCGAGGTAGGATTGCAGATCGCCTCCGTGGCTTATGGCGCGCTGCTCGGAGTTTTTCTGCTGGGCGTGCTGACGCGGCGGGCCAACCAGCGCGGCGCGATGGTGGGAATGCTGTTCGGGTTCAGCGTCGGATTGTATCTGTGGCAATGGACCCACGTCCCATGGACGTGGTGGGTGCCGATCGGAACGACTGTGACATTTACGGTGGGATACGCCGCAAGCTTGCTTCTTACCGAACAGTCGTAACGTATACTGGCACACTCCGATCATGCATGAGCGAACTACTACGCGTCCTGAATTAGCCCGCGACCTTGGCGTCAGCCACGCTTCCGCAGTGGTAGTTGGGACAATCATTGGCAGCGGGATCTTTCTGGTTCCCGCCGAGATGATGCAGGCTGTGGGCTCGGCCAAGCTGGTGTATCTGGCGTGGCTCGTCGGTGGGCTGCTGTCTTTCTTTGGTGCCCTCACTTACGCCGAACTTGGCGCCATGAAGCCACAAGCGGGCGGTGAGTATGTTTACGTCCGCGATGCTTACGGGCCGCTGGGCGGATTTCTCTACGCGTGGACTTGGTTCGTCATCGCGAAACCTGCGTCGGTGGCTACCATCGCGACCGGGCTCGTGCGTATTCTGGGTACGTTCCCGATCTTTTCCTTCTTCCCTACCAACGCGATCACCGTTCCTTTCGCCATCACTTGGGGCCAGTTTGTCGCCATCGCCGCGGCCATTCTCATTTCTGCTCTCAACTATCTTGGAGTCAGGAAGGCCGGTGAATTCCAGCTTGTGTTCACCGTGCTCAAAGTCGCCATCATTCTTGGCATCGTGGTGATCTGCTTCAGCGGGGCCGGCGGCGCCAGTGGTCGCGGCTGGAGCAACTTTGCGACCACCTTCACTGGCGCGAAAGGCGGGATCGCCGGCTTCATGGCGGCGCTGGTGGCGGCGCTGTGGGCCTATGACGGCTGGAACGACCTCAACATGGTCGCAGGCGAAGTGAAAAATCCCGAGCGAAATATTCCGATCGCGCTGATTGCCGGCGTGGCTACCGTCGGCGTGCTGTACGTTTTGGTGAATGCTGGTGTTCAATATGTTCTCCCTGCAAGCGCGATTGCTGCCTCGCCGCGGCCTGCTTCTGATGCGGTCGCGCTGGTTATGGGTCGCTTTGGCGCGAGCATCGTCTCGGCGGGCATGGCCGTCTCCATGCTGGTCACGCTGAACGGCACCATCATGAGCGGGGCTCGCATACCATTTGCCGTGGCTCGCGATGGATACTTTTTCTCAGCCCTGGCCGAGGTGCATCCGCGGTTTCATACTCCGTCGGGTGCGATTGTGTTGCAGGCGGTGCTGTCGATCATCCTTCTGCTGCTGGGAGCAAACTTCCGGCAGCTCTTTTCCCTTGCCATCTTCGCCGAATGGCTCTTTTATATGATCGCCGGCAGCACTGTGTTCGTGTTTCGCTGGCGCGATCCGGATGCTCGTCGGCCTTATCGCATGTTCGGTTATCCGTTCGTCCCTGCCGCGTTCATTGCCGTGGCCGCTGCGCTTCTTTATTACACCTTCCGCAACGACTGGCCGAATTCGCTTTACGGATTGCTCGTGATTCTGGCTGGCGTTCCGGTGTTCGCCTGGTTTCGGCGGCTGCGGAATTCTCACTCAAAATAAAGTTCAGCGCGGCCTTTCCGTTCTGGAGCGAGCGCGTTCGTGGGTTAACTATTTGATTATAGGGTACCCCCCTACCCCCACCCCCCTCGATCCTTAGAATCATCGAGTTGAGCAGGCAATGATATAGTTGACTAACCCAACGAATCATTGTACGCTAGCAGAAAGGTTGAGTAACTCGATGATTGAAAACATACTTAAGGGACGTTTGTGAGTGGTCGGAGTCGTTTGGTGAAGGGTGTTATCCCATAGATCGCCTAGCGGCGTCTTTGTTCATCAATGGGCCTGTCCCGGGGGGTAGGATATTGGCTATGTTCACAGGTTTTACCGCCTACTTCGATGCCTCTGGCAATGCCGAGCAGGCGGTTTCCTTCGTGATTGTGTCGGGCTACATCGCCAATTATTTTCAATGGAAATTATTTGAGAATGCTTGGAAGGAGGTTCACTCCCAGTATGGCGTTAACACTCCATTTCACATGGCAGAGTTCATGTCTGCGACTTCTAATCCCGAGCGATATGCCCGCCAAAAATCAGCGAGGGCCGATTACACAGCAATCGCAAAAGACACGGGCAAGGCGCAAGAGTTTTTCAAGAACCTGTGTATTGTTCCGTCGTCACTGGTTGCGTGCGGAATATCCTGCATCTTGGATCTGAAGACTTATGAGGGAATAAGTTCACTGCTGGATTTACGCGAGAGACTCCCTCCGTATGCGATAGCTGCGCGTACCTGTGTCGCTCAGGTTCACGAGTGGGAAAAGCAATTCAACATTCAAACCCCCGTAGAGTGCATATTTGAAAAGGGAGACTTGGAACAGGAAAAGTTCACTGAGCTGGTAACAAGTGAAGGCGGCGACCCTCCAATCTACAAGAATAAAAAAGACTATGCAGGTCTCCAAGGCGCGGATCAGTATGCGTGGGAACAGTTTTATTACATGAAAAAATCTAGGAATGAGGAGCATCTTCCCGCGCGCGGATCATTCAAGTTTCTGTTGAACCTAATTCCCTGCATTCACGCTCAGGTAACACAGGAAAGTCTCATCCATATATGCGAGAAAAAAGGAATTGATCCGAGGACAGGCGTAAAAACATAAAAGCCCGGATGCCAGTCCGGGCCGCAATCGCACAATCCTTAAATATCACAGGAGAAGTGTGCGATGCAATCTGAAATAGTTGCGGTCGATCTTAAGACATGGAAAGATCATTTAATGCGAATGAAGTTTACGGCGAAAGAGACTACCGCTATTGCTAGTCTTCTATCCGCCTCAATCGTGCTTCCATGTCGCGCAAGGAATCGCATATTACAATCAGAGCATTCGTGAGGTTCCACATTGGCATGTTTTGCGGAGAAATGTTACCGCGTGAATCGCTCAGTAAATCCAAGTTTTCGCGTAGGCATTTAATGGCAATATCGTAATCGGCACTCATTGCGATCTCCTCATTGCGTTATCATAAGCGCATGAAGTCTAAACTCGACACCGATACGACGCCAGCGCAAAAGTACAGGCAATTCCAGAGCGGATTGCGGCAAGTGCTGACAGTCTCAAAGACAGAACTGCTGGAGCGCGAGAAGCAATACCAGGATTCGCGTGCGGGAAAGCCGAAGCGTGGCCCTAAACCTTCTTCGGCTTCGGGCCACGTTTCAAGCGACGGGGATTAGAAAGGCTCAGGCGTCGTAGTCCTCGCATCTTCGGTCTTGCCTGTTAGCTCTGCATAGGTAAGCCGCTTGTGTGCGACCTGCCCTAGAACTTTCTCGAAGCGTGCGTAATCGTCCATTGGCTTCTTGCGATTGTTAAACCGGAAAACCTGCTCATCCAAATAGCGGTCAAGGTGGAATGGCTCTACAGCAACGTAGGTTCCCCGCAGTCCGCGCTTGAGTAAACTCCAGAAGTTCTCTACCCCATTGACATGCACGCGGCCACGGACGTAACTCTCAGTCTTGTTAACCATGTCATGCACGAAACGCCACTGTAATCCCTGCTCGTATGCCACGGCCTCATCGGTGTATACCTGAGTACCGTACTTAACTTGCCTGAGAATCTCGGATTGCAGGGTCTCGCGCTTCACGTCCGGCATAACCCTTGCGCGTACCTGTCGGGCTGTGCGATCTAGGATGCCCTGTACCACGGTCTTGCCGGATGCGTCGCCTCTAGCTTCATAGCGCACCTGCTTCTCTCTGTGCATGTTTTTCTTCTGTCCGCCGACGAAAGTCTCGTCTACTTCGACTTCGCTTCCTTCGCCACCGATCTTGCTCATCGGGCCGCGTCCGTAATCCTCTTTCATCCCAAGCCGGATGCGATGAAGCATGAACCATGCTGTTTTCTGTGTCACTCCCAAAGCCCTGTGAATCTCCCAAGAACTAACGCCGTTCTTGCAGTTAGTCAGTAACCAGATTGCTGGTAGCCACTTCTGTAAAGGGATTGGCGAATCCTCGAAGATCGAACCGACCTTGACGGAGAATTGCTTGCGACACTTGCGACACTTCCACCGCTTCTGAGTGCTCAGGTAGTAAGGGTCTTTCGCGCCACACTCAGCGTGCGGACAAAATACGCCATCAGGCCAACGCATCTTCGCTACCGCATCAATGCAGACCTGCTCGTCTGAGAAGTGCTGAATAGCCTCTTGCAGTGTCTTTGGCTTTTCCATACCCGAACGATAGCAGAACGGCGTGGGTTAGTCAAGGATATTATTACCGTTGAGCATGTTTTGGCCCGCAAGATCCGTCAAACAAAGGACTTATAGGTCATAATCTAGACAACAAAGGAGTTAGGGACTGATTTTCCTGGTCGGGGCCTCCGTTTCGTTAGCGCTGTATGTGCTGCCTGTGCTGGGAGAATTCTCAAACAAAGTGCAGGCTGTGCGCAAGGTCAGATGTCACAAGAGGCTGTGGAAAACTCTCGGAAGCGCGAGAGACACAGCTTGCTGTAAAAACCTTGTATGTGGAGTATACTGTGGAGTGGATTCCACATATGCAAGTCGTTCAAATCGTGCTGGATAAAAAGCTATTACACGCCGCCGACCAGGCGGCGAAGCGCACCAGGCGAAACCGGTCTGCTTTGGTGCGGGACGCGCTGCGGGAACATCTCCGCCGGCTGGAACTGCGAGCCAGTGAAGATCGAGACCGCCAGGGCTACTCGCAACAGCCGCATGCCGACGCGGAAGCGCGGGGTTGGGAAGCGGAGGCCACGTGGCCGGAAGAATAGCGCGAGGTCAGATTGCCCGAGGTGACGTCCGGCTCTACGAGTTTGCCGCCCCTGACAAGAAGCGACCAGTGCTCGTGCTCACCCGCGACAGCGCCATCGCGTATTTATCCACAGTCACGGTTGCACCGGTCACTTCGACGATTCGCGGCGTGCCGTCGGAAGTCGTGCTGAATGAGGAGGACGGCATGAAGTCCCCGTGCGCGGTGAATCTGCACAATGCAGTTACGGTGTCGGAACAGCGCCTGGGGAAACGTGTGGCCCAGCTTAGTTCCGCGCGAATGAATGAGGTCTGTGCGGCGCTGCGGTTCTCTCTGGGGTGTGATGCGGGCTAATTAACAGGAACATCCTGTCCGGTCTTCGAGCCCAAAACAATGGTGCCACTCCCGTCTGTCCCGCATTTCCCCCCGCATTTTCCCCCGCATTTTCCCCCGGATTTGTCTGTCCACGGATTTGTCAGCCCTTGAGGTCCTTCGGTAATTGCCACCAGCCGCCTCGCCGCTTTGTGACACGCCGTTGAATCTGCACGAATTGAGCGTCCGCAGGGTCAAAGTCCATCTCGTCGCGTGGCATTGCCGGGGCGTCAGAGAGGCGATTGATGTGCGCAAGAAGCTCAGCGTCTTCTTTCGGATTGCGCGGCTGGGGTGCTTCAGTTGCGCGCTGTCTCCACAAACCAAAATGACTATCCCATAGCTGGGCCACGACGCCATGGTCGTCAGGAGGCGGGGTCGGAGCTAGGCGCATCAGCCCTTGCTCTTTTTCTTCCTCCGGTCGGCCAGTGTAAATGTTCATCAAGCGGTTGAGATCAGCCTTCAGGTCATGCCCCCAAACGAAGCTCTGATCTGTTCGCAGAAAATGCGGGGCACAGCGCCTGTGCAGATTGTCTGATGAAACAAAGACGTGACAGAAGGGCGTGTAGAACAGGTATCCGATGTCAGTACGATTGTTGGCATCTGCTGTGCCGATCAGGGCTGCGCCGAGGGCAATCCGGAAAAAGAGTTCCACGGCAACCACGTGCGCAGCAAATGGCGCAAAGGACCTGAGCGACGCTCTGCCCTGCGTTGCCCAACGCCCGAAGAGGTGAAAGTCATACTCAGGGGGGATCTCGAACAACCCTATTGCCAAGTTGAGTTGGTCTACTGCCACCGCGCCATCACGGTCAAGAAACCGGTCCACAATAACCTTTGCATCTTCGAGCGACCTACAAGTCCCCGGCGTGATTCCCATCGCCCGAATTCCCGCCGCGACTCTCGCAAGATCAACGTTGTTCAGCGTTGTTCGCCACGTCCGCGCAAACTGACGTTCAACGACGAGAAACTCGCGTTCCTGCCAGCGCCTAAATGCCTGTGCAGCAGCCGATTCCTCATGAACGAAACCCGATTTCCCGTCCAAATTGACGGGCCTGCCTCCTGCGGTCGGAATTCGTCCGTTCAGTGGGATGTTTGCACCAAACAGAGTCGAGGCGCCGAGGTCGATGTGGTAAGCGCACGGGTAACCGCTCATTTCCGGTACTTTGTCGGCGATGATGCCAACTTCCTGCTCGGGCGTTCGGCCCTCTCGTACGTGTTTCTCAAGGTCCGCGAGCGTTTCGACGTAGAACAGGGGACAGATCACGGACAGGAAGAAGCGATCGAAAAAAACGGCTTCATCCAACGAGAGCGACTGAAGGAATGATTTATCAAATAGGGCTATCGGCCCCATGCGCTAACCACCGGTATCAAATAGGGTTCTAGAGTTCAATTGTAACCGCGTCCGGGGCGCCGGGTGGCCGACTCAAGCCCGGTTTTGGCTGGAGTGGCAATGTTCACACGTCACAGAGTTAGTCCGGCGCACGAAACTAGATTGTCTTCATGCAATAGGGAATGACGCGTTTTCGGCACAGCGGGCAGAGTCGTTTCGTCACTTTCTGCTGTTATCGCCGCTGTCGTATTAAAAGAGCAAAACTGAGCGGCTGAAAGCCGGGGGCTGGCGCACCTCTGCGCTGCCACGAATGAGGCTGCCCCACTCAAGCCAAAAGACGGCTTGAATGGCGACTCGGACTGTGAAGGATAGCGAGCGGACAAACTCTCACATGACTCCAATTTGTTTCAGCAATCCGACCAAGTCATAAAAGAGCTTCTCTTCGACGATCTCACCGTTCTTCCAGTGTGCGACAGTGCAGAACTCGATATGAAACTTCTGGTTGGTGGGCGCGATCAGTTTGCCGCCGGGACCCTTCATTGATCCGCGCATCGTGCCGGTAAAATCCGCAACGGTACACGTCCATTCGCCCTGAGCAATCTCCACTTTATAGGGATGATTAATCAGATGATTGTCGGGGAACGTCTTGAAAAATTCGATGGACTCCGCTTTGTGATTGTCGCGCCCTCTTGTCGGCTCGGGCTGACCCGGCCAAAATACAGCGGTGTCCTTGGAATGTCGCTTTTCAAACGTCTCCCAGTCCTGTGCGTTCCACGAATCGTCGAGTGTCCGCATGAGTTCAAGATTATTCTGTGCCATGTGATCCTCCCAAAATACGCGGCAGCACAGGTTCGCTTAAACCCGTGCTGCTCGTAAGCCTTTTGGCGCTCATTCTACATCTTGGCTTTAGGCGGCGCTGAAGCGTCCGCTCTTCCAAGGTATTACAGGAGTCCGCGTCCGCATTCGCAAAGTCAAAATCAAGGTCAAGGGGGTAGTGTCCTTGTTAGGACACTACCGTCAAGGGCGGCGGGCAGAGCCTGCCCTCGGGAGAATCCGGTGCCTGTGTTTTCAACCAAATACAGGGCGCGCCGAGTGAGCGGTGTTGCTCAGAAGTTTGGCACGTGGAGTGCTACCGTCAGGGTAGGTTGTAGAGCGAACTGTCGAGCCGAGGGTAGGAGCTTGACGCTTGCAGGATCTGGGTATGGTGAAGCGAATTGCAGCCGCGGGAGTTGTTCCATTTGTGCTATGGGCTGCCTGCGCGGCGGTGGGCCAGGACGTGCGGCAATCCCTTCCGGATGCGCCTTCGGCGCGGGTTGCGATTCAAGCGCCGGGATGGAATGGGTTCGTCGAGAAAGCGCGCTTGCCTTTGAGGCTTGATGCTCCGGGGGGTTATGCGGACGCGATGCGCCGAAGCGAATTCGGCGCTTCTGGGAAGACGGCCTCGAATCAAAAAGATCCTGAAATCGTTTTTCGTAGGTATTGGTATCCCTCGTCGCCGAAGCGATTCAGTGGTCAGTCTGCGGGCGAGGCCAGCTTGATGGGGCGGGCGACGCATGCGGCTGCGCAGATTTTTGTCACGCGGGATGAGTCCGGCACAGGCAGGCTGAACACTTCGTACTTTCTGCGGGCGCTGACGTTAGTGGCGGCCGATACGGCTTCGCGTCCCTACTGGAGGCGGTCTCCGGGGGAACCGCTCAGCGCTTTTGGGTCGAACGTGGGCAATGAGGCGGGGATGAACCTGCTGCACGAGTTTGGGCCGGGCTTACAGCACATGATGAAAGACCACGCGCCGAGATTCGTGGCCCAGATTGCGGAACGCCTCAGCCACAACTAACTTCTGAGACGGGCCTCCAAGCGGCGGTTTATTGTCCCAGGGGTCGCGAATCGGCACGAGTAGAACTCGTGCCCTTCTCGATCTCCGGTCCTCGTTGGTGCCCATCAGTTCGCCCATTCCGGGCTTCCTCCCCGTAACTAACCCGTACTGGTTACTTTCGGTCAAGAGCCGTGGACACGTTTACCCCCTGTCCTTTTTCCCCTATGTTGGGTACTCCAGTCCCGGTCCGCTCCCTCGGCCGGGAACCCCATGGAGTGAACGCATGGCTACGTATCAACGCGGATTTCAGCTCGGAATTCTCCCGGAGCGCAAGATCGACCGGCGCGCGCTGGTCACCAGCTATGCACTTATGGTGCTGCTCACTCTTCTTCTGATTAACGTGGGGATCTTATTTCCAGACCGGATTCCGTTCAAGCAGTATCACGTGACCTCGCTGATACCGATGCCATCGCTCAGGCCGGAACCGGAGCCCATCAAAGTTGTGAAGCCGGAGGTGAAGCCCAAGCTGCTTCCGCCGGCGCCGGTTTTTGATCGTCCGAGATTGATCGTACCGCGTGAAGTTCGGCACACGGTTGCTCCCGATCCGGTGGAAGCGCCCAAGGTGGTGATCAACCAGTTCGCCACTCCGCAGATAAAGATGACTGCGGGCGGAGCGCGGCCACAGCTCTTGCATACCGGAGACTTTCAGGGCAGCTCGGTAGCTCCCACGGTGAATGCAGCGGTGGAAAAGGTGCAGACCGGAGGCTTCGGAGATCCCAATGGATTGAAGGGGACGGGAAAGACAGGGGCCAAGCTCTATGCGGCGCAGGCTGGCAGCTTCGACATGCCCGCAGGTGCGGGCCAGGGTAACGGATCGGGCGGGGCCAAGGGGATTAAGGGAACGGTCGCCAGCGCCGACTTTGGCAGCGGCATCGCAACCGGAGGCAAAGGTGACGGCCGCAGCAGTGGGCCCGGTGTAGCTACGGGCGGATTCGGATCAGAGCAGGTAGTGCATGGTGGTGGACCGAAGATCGCGCAGGCCGCTGCCGGACCGGCAACTACTCCGGTGGAGATCACGTTCAAGCCGCAGCCGGTCTATACCGACGAAGCTCGCAGCCTGAAGCTGGAAGGCGAAGTTTTGCTGGAAGTGATGTTCGGAGCCAACGGGACCCTGCACGTGAATCGCGTGGTGCGGGGCCTGGGTCACGGACTGGATGAGGCAGCCATCGCCGCCGCTAACAAGATGCGTTTCAAGCCAGCGTTGCGGATAGGGACGCCGGTGGATTCGACCGCGATCGTGCACGTGACGTTTCAGATCGCGTACTAAAAGTTGGGTGCTAAAAGTTTGGTTCGGGGAACACTTTAGGTCAGAAGGTTCGTTTCGTGGCCGTGAATATGCGAGGCGAATTGAGGGAAGCGGTTCACGGGAACGGGTTGGAAGACAAATCGGTCCACAGAACTATTTGGGTTTAAAGAAACTTGGAGAGAAGAGTCATGCGCACTTCGAAATGGATGTTCATAGCCGCACTGCTGGTCTCGGTGAGCGCCGCCGCGCAGCAGCCAGCGGAGTCACAAACCTCGAGCCCTGCCGCTAACGGCCCGATACCCACGGATTCGCAATCTTTGAGCGTTGGCGCCGTTCCGCCGCTGCCGGCCTCAACCGACGCTGCGCAGGCACAGGCAGCTCCGGCTCAGGCTCAGGCGGCACAGCCGCAGGCACCGCAAGCCCAGTCGCAGGCCCAGCCGACAACAGCACCGGCGCCTACGCCTTCGGCCCAGCCTCAGCCCACCACCATGGATCAGGTTGTGGACCGCTTCATCGAGCGCGAACACGGGCTCATGAAGGCGCTCTCCAACCGTACTCCCGTGGTTGAGACTTATCTCCAGAACCTGAGTGCCGATCCTCAACTTGGCCCCGTGCCCAGTGACGACCATTATTTCCTTGGGCGCATGGATATGGGCGAGTCGGTCAACCGCAAGGACTATCTGAAGCAGCAGGAGCAGGGCATGGAGACCCGCCTGATGGGCGGCGTCAACAAGCTCTTCAAGGTGCAGTACCAGCCCATGGGCTTTTCCTGGATGGTCTACGCCGACCGCACCGACTTTGACCGCGCGCACTACGAGTTCCATTACATCCGCCGCGAATTTCTGGGCGACGTGCGCTGCCTGGTGTTCGACGTCACGCCTAAGAAAGGCTCCGGCAAGGGGCGCTTCCTCGGCCGCGTCTGGGTCGAAGATCAGGACTACAACATTGTCCGGCTCAACGGCACCTACGTTCCGGCGCCCCGTAATTCTTATTTCTTCCACATGGATAGCTGGCGCCTGAACCTGATTCCGGGTTACTGGGTTCCCTCCTACATTTACAGCGAAGAAGGGGACTTCAGCGCTGGCGTGAAGAACAAGTTGGCCTTCAAGGCGCAGACCCGCATCTGGGGCTACGACCTGAAAAAAGGCGACAAGGACGACGAACTCACGCAGATTCGCGTGGACAGCGTGAAGGATGAAACTCCCACGCAGCAGGATGCGTCTCCGCTGCAGGCTGAGCGTCAGTGGCAACAGCAGGCGGAAGACAACGTCATCGAACGCCTTACCCGCGCCGGCTTGCTCGCGCCCGAAGGCGACGTCGACCACATTCTCCAGACCGTGGTCAACAACCTGGAAGTCACCAACAACATCGATCTGCCGCGTCCGGTACGCACTCGCGTGCTGCTCACGGCTCCGCTCGAAACCTTTAGCGTGGGCAACACCATCGTCATCAGCCGCGGATTGATCGACGTGCTTCCTGACGAGGCCAGCCTTGCCGCTGTGCTCTCGCATGAACTGGCGCACATCGTGCTCGGCCACAACCTGGGCAGCAAGTATGCGTTCAACGACCGCATGCTGTTCTCCGACGATTCCACGTACAGCAATCTGGGATTCAAGCACATTCCGGAAGAAGAGACTGCAGCGGACAAGAAGGCTATCGATCTGCTGAACAACTCGCCGTACGCGCAGAAGCTCGACAACGTGGGCTTGTTCCTGAAGGCGCTGCAAAACCGCGCTCCTCAGCTCAACGCCCTTCTGACGACGCACCTGGGCAATCCGTTGGCAGAAAGCGGAACCGTCAACCGCCTGTCCGGTCTGGCCACGAAAGGTCCGGCGCTCGACAACAACAAACTGGACCAGGTCGCGGCGCTTCCGCTGGGTGGACGCGTCAAGATCAATCCCTGGGACGATAAGGCAGAAATGGTGAAGACGGCTCCGGTCGCCATCACCTCGGCGCGTGACAAAATGCCGTTTGAAGTCACGCCCTTCTATCCGCGGTTGGCACGTTGGGGCGCCTCGACACCGAGCGCCGCGCCGGCCACCGCCGCCACCAACTCAACTCCAGGCACTAACTAAGCTCTACTCCAAGTTGCAATAAGACGAGGGCCGGGATCCGGAATCATCTTCCGGGATACCCGGCCTTCGTTCTTTCTGGCGCCGTGTCCGCTCCGTGACTTGGAACTTTGCCCAGCCGAGGCCCGTATCTGGAAGCGGGAGGATGCATGAGAAACCTATTTCTGTTTCTGGCGGTACTCGCGACATCGATCGCTGCTTGGGCTCAATCAGACGCACGCCCGGAGATTCTGGTGCTCGGGACGTATCACATGGCGAACCGAGGACGCGATATCTTTAACCTGCAGGCTGACGATGTCCTCTCACCGAAACGTCAGCAGGAAATGGCGCAGGTGATCGAAGCCTTAAAGAAATTCCATCCCACCAAGATCGCGATTGAAGCTGATATCGAGAGCCAGGTCGCAGGGCAAAAGTATTCCGACTACCTCGCAGGAAAATACACCTTGTCGCGGGACGAGACCGATCAAATCGGATACCGGCTCGCGAAGGAGCTCGGCCTTCACGCGGTCTACCCGGTGAATGTGGATGGTGAATTCCCGGTTCAACGGGTTTCCAACTACGCCAAAGCCACTGGCCGCGCCGAGAAGTTCGACGCAATCATGGCCGCCGCGGGCGCCAGGGTGAAGGAGCAGGACGAATTCCTGCGATCGCACACTGTATTTGAGATGCTGGAGTACATAAATTCCGATGCCATGGTCGCAAAGGACGTCGCGGTCTATTACGCCAGCATCCCCTTCGGAGAACCCGGCGACTATGCCGGATCTGACTTGGTCGCGCTGTGGTATCAGAGAAACATTCGCATCTATCACAATATCGTCGCGCTGATCGACTCTCCGAGCGACAGGATTCTCGTGATTTATGGGGCCGGGCACCTCGGATGGTTACAGCAGGACATCGCCAACGATGCAACCGTGAAGCTGCGGAAGCTGGCCGAGTTGACCGGGCCGCGGTGAGGCGGCGGGCCGCTCCGGTAGATAGGTACCAGGCTCATCCAAACAATTTCGCGATTTCAGTGTTGCCAGACTCCTGGGCCAGCAGCTTGAAGGGCTTTCCTTGAGCGTCTTTCGCTCCGCGAAGACCAGGAAAACGCTTGAGGAATCGGGCAACCCAGTCGGCGTCACCTTGCCGTATGGCATGGGCGAAATCGTTCAATTCGATCCCCAGAAAACCGCCCATCTCGCGCAGGTATTCGATGGCCCACCCGGCAGGCGTCGCGCCGAATTCATCGTCTCGTGCATTGACGTCAGCGCCTTGTTCGACCAATGCCCGAACCACGTCGCGATGTCCACCAAATGCGGCGTGATGAAGAGCAGTGGCGCCTAGTTCGTCCCGTTGGTTGACAAGTTCGGGATGGCCCTGAACTATGGCTCTGACGTCGGCCGCGTTTCCGTGCTTCGCGGCCTCGATTAGTTTCTCAAAGTCCCTCATGGGAACACCTTCCGGAATACGGGCCTTCGTTTCTTTAGGCAGGTGACGACTGAATCATGCCACTCAAGCCTCCCACCACGGGAATCCTACTCCTGATGATTGTTACTGTATTTGCAAGCCGAGCAGATCAGGCCAGAGGTGAATCAGGGCCAACCGGAGAGCGATGCCGGCACAAAGAGCCACGAGGACACTGGAGAGCGACCCGATTAGAAAGTACTCCGCGAAGTCTCTGTTTTTGCCGAACTCGTCGGACCGCACGACTCCCTTGGCAGCAACAAGAAAAGCGAGGGCCGCATAGCTTCCGGCAGCCACCACAATCGTGAGGACGATGCGCTCCAAGTTCCCTATTAGCCGTCCACGGTTGTATTCCTCGACATCGACGTTTGCTTGAGTGGGCTGATCGACCGACGCGGCAATCGAGTCTACTGGAGCCAAGGTTGAGGGTTGGGACTTGGTGTTGAGTTGCTTTTCGGCAGGCAAAGTGCCTGATTTCCTGAGAACTCCGCGTACGATATAAGTGCCCCCGCGAACAACCACGAGCAAGGTGCTTGCCATGATGCAAAGTGCAGTCAGTTGAGCTGGAGAAATCGAAACCGGCATCAAGCACGTAGGCAAGCGAAACTGGCGGATCACTACCAGACTGCACACCATGAATGCTGCTATCCACGAACTTTCAAACTCCGCCAGCAACCGCATGGGCAGCAGGTAACGGAGAAGCGGTTGAAAAACCATGGTCAGAAGCATCAACCCGGACAAAACAATCGACTGCGACAGAGGGTATGCGAGCGCAGCAGCGAGAATTGCCCGGGCCGAAAGAAATAGTATCCGGCGCGTCCATCCGACGTGCGCCGTTTCTTCCCTCAGAGGGTCAGCCATCACACCGTAGGCTGCAATGCTCCACAGCAGGAGCGACTGAGACCAAAGCAGGAATTCGGGGCTAATGACTTTAGGAGAGGCCATGTTTCGAGCCGAGCAAAGGATCGGCTTGTTTCTCAAGAATCATACGCCACGCCTTGTCCCCGGCGATGTATGGATAACAACCGGATGCGAGGACCTGCCGGGAAACAACCTGCTTAGTGATTCTTAACTCCTCCGCAACCTCCGTTTGTGACATTCCTTTTCGGAGGAGATTTGCGATATTTCGCTGAGGCTGAGTCCAGCGAGAGCGCTGAAACCAGAGCAAACGGGCTACCCCACTCAGAATTTCGTCAAGTTCACCGAAACCGCGGAACACCCCTCCAAGGGCTTTGGCTTTCTTGGCATGCTCGATTGCCGCACGGGCGGTGTGCAGCGCCGGTCCATCGATGTTAATGGCGTAGTTTTGAAGAGGGGTGTCCAGCCTGCCAAGACCGACGCCCACGCGGAACTCGCGCTGCGGCAGGTCTTGCTCCAGACGCCAAATCAGATCGGAAACCGCGGTTGCAGAGGTCAAGAGACCCTGAAACTCATCTCCCAGGGTGATGACAAACTTGGACGCGATTGTCTTCCGGTAATCCCGGTTGAGAATGGCGATGACTTCGGAGAATTGCTTTTGGAGGACGCGGCGCTGGGAGCGCGGCACACGACGCGAACCCACGATGTCCGCAATAAAAGCAATGTAGCGTTGTGACGCGCGGGTCAGTCCATCCTCCCCGGCAGCTCCGTTTTAAGCGCCATACGCTATCGTCACCCAAATATGGGTGATTGTCAAGTAGTCACCCATATTTGGGTGACATGTGTTAAGTCACCCGATTATGGGTGACTGCTTTATGCGATGAGCGGCACGATTCCTTCTGGATGGCGCAAGGCTACTTTTTCTATTTCACTCCCAGCCCGTCCTTCTCGTGATAATTCGGATAAGCGGGCCGCTGGAACTGCGGCAGTGGATGCTCTTTCAACTGCTGCATTACGACCTCGATCGCTTTATCCAGCTGCGCATCGTGCCCGTTGCGATAGGCGGCGGGGTCGAGGTCGACGTCGTAGTCTGGAGCGACGCCGACATTTTCTACTTCCCATTCGCCCTTTAGTCCGTAGAGAGCAGCCCTTGGCGCGGTGACAAAGCCGCCGTCGAGCAATTGCGGATATCCTCCGATCCCAACCAGCCCACCCCATGTCTTCTTGCCGACCAGCGGTCCCAGCCCGGCTTTGCGGAAATACCACGGCAGCGCATCGCCGCCCGAGCCCGACATTTCGTTGATGATCATCACCTTGGGCCCGTAGATCGCTTCCGACGGACTCGACCAGTCGTGGCCTTCGCGCGTGACCACCTTGCTCATGATGGGACGCCGCAAATAGTCGATGATGTAATCGGCAAGCTGTCCGCCTTCGTTAAAGCGCTCGTCGATGATCACCGCCTCTTTGCCTACCTGCGAGAAGAAGTACCGGTTAAAGCTGGTGTAACCGCCGCCAGCAGTGTTCGGCACATAAACATATGCGACGCGACCTCCGGTTGCTTTGCCCACGGTGCGGCGATTGCCTTCAATCCACGCCAGATGACGCAGACCCTCCTCGCTTTCGACCGGCACGACGGTGACCTCGCGCGCATCCTTTCCGTCAGGATTGGCGCCGATCTTCAGCACCACCTGCTTTCCGGCCGTCTCCTCAAAGAAGTGGTAGATGTTGTCCTGCGAGTGCAGGTCGTGACCATTCACCGAGAGGATGTAGTCGCCGGCTTTGGCGTTCACGCCGGGCTGGGTCAGCGGCGCATGCAGGCCCGGATTCCAGTTTTCCCCGTCGTATACTTTTGCGATGCGGTAGCGGCCGTTTTCCAAGCTGTAGTCAGCACCCAGCAAACCGCCTTTCAGTTTCTTCGGCTCCGGCGTCTCTCCTCCGCCGATGAACATGTGGCCAACCGTCATTTCTCCGAGGCATTCTTCGAACAGATAAGTCAGTTCGCCGCGGGACGCGATTCTGTCAAGATACGGCTCGTATTTCTTCTTCACTTTGTCGAGATCGAGACCGTGATAGTGGGGATCGTAGAAAAAATCGCGCTCAATGCGCCAGGTCTCGTTATAGATCTGCTTCCACATCGCCCGCGGTTCCACGTAAACTTCCCAACCATCGAGCTTAAGCGGACCGAGACCTGGTTTGGGCGGCCCTCCGGCGCTGGGCGCATCATCGGCCGACGCCGTCGCCCACGCCTCTCCTTTGCGGTAAAGAATTTTCTCTCCGTCGAACGAGACCGTGTAGTCGTTGACCTCATCAATCCATTTGTCCACCTTGCGCTTGCTCAAATCAAACTTCTGGATGGTCTGCGGCAGATTCTCACCGTCTGCCTCCGTGACCACCATCGGCCCCTCAGACAAAAACAAGATCCCCGATTTCCCCGCAACCAGGTTGAAGTAATTCTTCGCCGGAACCGGCAAAGCCAGAATGCGCTGGCCGATTCCTTCGATATCAATCTTGACGACCACAGGCTCTTCTTTCTTGTCTTTGTCCTTTTCTTTATCCTTGTCTTTGTCGTCCTTGCTGTCTTTGTGCGCGTCTTTGTCGGCTTTGTCGCCGGCTTTGCTCTTGCCTTTGTCCTTATCCTTGTCTTTGTCCTTGTCTTTATCAGCCGTCTTGTCTTTGTCACCAGCGCCAATCTTCTCCTCATCGCTTTCTGGCGCAAGTGGGGACGGCAGATCCTTGCTCAGCACCGCCACATAAGCGCTGCGCGAGACTCGATGCTCCTCGCTCGACATGTCCAGTCCCGCCGTGGTCAGCGCCGTATCAGTCGATGCAGTGAAGTAGAGATACTTTCCATTTTTGTCGAACGCGGGATACAGCGCATCGCTCATGCCATCGGTGATCTGGAAAGCCTTCGCTTGATCAAGAGAGTAAATGAACACCGCGTGCAGGCCGCTGAGCAGTTGGCGGGTGTAGGCGATCCATTTATTGTCCGGAGCCCAGGTCTGGTTGAGCTGCGTCGCGCCGAAGCCCCCGAAGTAGTCGGTGTCGATCAGTTTCGGCTGCGGATTATCACGGTCGACATACCACAGGTTCAACCGCTTATCGGAGTAGGCGATCTTCTTGCTATCGGGCGACCAGGTGGGACTGTAAAAAAAAGACGGCGGATCTCCGAGGCTGATGTGCCGTACCTCGCCCAAGCCGTTCTGTCCGCGGATGCACAGTTCATATTCGCCTCGCTCATCCGAAAAATAGGCGATCGACTTCCCATCCGGCGACCAGGCCGGATCGCGATCCGCCACGGCCGGGCTATGCGTCAGATTGCGGATATCACCTTTGTCGGTCGGCACCGTGAAAATCTCTCCCCAAGCCTCAAACACAGCTCGCGCCCCCGAGGGCGAAATACCGAAATTCTGAATGCGTTTCGGCTCGACCTTGGCGAAATGCGGCCGCACTGCCTCCAGGTCGCCGCTAACGTGAATCGAGATATTCCTGGCTTGTCCCGTCTTCAAGTCATACAGCTTGATGGCCCCGAACTGCTCGATCACAATGGCATCCGGCCCGGCCGAGGCAGTCTTAAAGTCCAAGCCGTCGCTGTGCAGGGCTTCCGACACTTGCTTGCTCTTGGTCTCATAGGCGAACAGACTCACAGGGCCATTGCGATCCGAAAGAAAATAGACGGTGTCGCCCACCCACATGGGATAGTGGTCATTCGAGTTCTCGCGCGGAACTTTCACCACGCTCGAATCCTTCAAGTCGGCAATCCAGATAGGCGTGGTCTGCCCGCCGTGGTAGCGCTTCCATGCCGCTTCCCATTGAATATGCGGGACGTAGGCCAGGTGACCACCATCGGGCGAAAACGCAGCTTCTGCACCGATTGGAATCGGCAGCTCTGAAGGAAAGCCGCCCTCGACGGGTACGGTGTAGAGCTGAAATTCGAAATGCCGGAAGCTGTTGCCCCATGACATATACAGAATCTTCTTGCCGTCGGGCGTCCAGCCGAGAACTAAGTCATCTGCCGGATGGAAGGTCAGCCGCCGCGGCACGCCCCCGGTTGACGGCACCACAAATACATCGCGGTTGCCGTCATATTCGCCGGTAAAGGCGATCAGCGATCCGTCGGGTGAAAAGCTGGGCACTGTCTCAACTCCCACTCCGGAAGTCAACCGCCGCGCGTCGCCGCCCTCTCGGCCAACGATCCAGAGATTACCGCCATAATTGAAGACGATCTCCGTCTTGCTCACTGTAGGAAACCGCAGCAGTAGCGGCGGATCACTTTGTGCGGAGGCTGCGATCACGAACGGCGAGATCAGAGAAAAGGAAAAAACGACCAGGGCGAACATCCCCCGACGAAGTGTGCGCATGTTGAACTCCTGACAATGGCTATGGCTGAGGACAGACGGGAAATCTTAGTGTGTCGACCCGACGAGGGTCAACTGCGGCGGGTCAATCTGAGCTGGTCATCTTCTGCGGAATCAATCGAATTTCATGCAGTGACAGGGCATCGCCGTTCAACTGGCAGTGTCCATTCTCATGGCCGCACCAGTCCTTCCGTAATCTCCCCTTCCCCGTGAACTGGCCTCATACTTGACTCAACCCCCATGACGTACTTCCCCCTACCGCAGGCCTCACGGCGTGCCCCGCGGACAAGCTTCGCAGAAGCCACTCCGGCAGTCGTTCGCTGTCAAGACGGTCGCCGCGTACCAGGCAAATTGCAGGTGATCTCTGTCACCGGCGGCTTGCTCTGCTTGCCTGACCCTCTGGATCAAGGTTCCCAGGTGAAGTTGATGTTTCTGATCCATGGCGGATCGGTGCTGGGCGCGGCGGAAATGCTGAGTCCCGTTTCGCAGAAGCTCCAGCCATTCAAGTTTGTCAGACTCTACGACGACGACCACCGCCGGCTGCAAGCGGCCATTCAGTTGTCCCTGAATCAGAACCGCCATAACCACGGTCAGATTGAAAGGGGCAGGGCCTGGTGATCTTTTCCGGGTGATCTTTATCTTGGCGATCTTTCAATCGCGTTTCGGCTTGCCCTTACCCGGCAGCCCGGCCGGATTTTCGTGAGTGCGCTCGCGGAAGTTGCCTCGCATCCCCGATGCCAGTTTCACGCTCGACTCACCAAACTTGTCACGCAAGCGATCGGCGGCGGCCAGCGCATCCTTCCAGCGCTGCTGCCGGCCACCCTCGAGCAAATTCATCTGATCCGCCTGCCCCTCGAATGACGATGTCTGCACCCCGAGCAGCCGCACTTCCCTGCCCGGCTTCCAGTTCTTGCGAAAGAGCGTCCGTACATGCTCGAAGATTTCTCCATCGAGCTGCGTCGGCGCGGGCAACGTATGGGCGCGCGTGATGGTGGTGAAGTCTTTGTAGCGGAGCTTAAGTTGAATGGTGCGCGCGTGCAGGTTGGCCTCCCGCAGACGCCGCCCCACCATTTCTGAGAGCCGCATCAGCGTGCCTTCAAGCTGGTTCGCCTCCGCCGTGTCTTCGTTGTAAGTATGTTCGTGGCTGATGGACTTGGCTTCCGTGTTGGCGCCGACTTCGCTGTCGAACCATCCCCCAGCATCTTCCCCACGCGCCTTTCCCGCCAAAGCCAGTCCCCACTTACCAAAGCGTTCTTCCAGTTCAGACTCATCCAGCCGCGCCAGGTCTCCCACTTTCCTGATGCCCAGTTTGTGCAGATGACTCTCCATCACCTTGCCGACGCCGGGAATCTCCTGCACGTCCAGAGGCGCGAGAAACTTCGCTTCTTCTCCCGGAACAATCCACAGCACGCCATTAGGCTTAGCTTGCGCGGACGAAACCTTAGCGATCAGCCGTGAAGACCCGATGCCGATCGAGCAATTCAGCTGCGTGTCTTCCTTCATCTTTTGATGGAGCTTGTGCGCGGCTTTAAGCGGTGGGCCGTGCAGGCGCGCGGTCCCGGTCATGTCGAGGTAGGCTTCGTCGATGGAAGCCATCTCCACCTGCGGCGAGAATGCCGTCAGCACCTTGTAAACTTTTTCCGAGCACTCGCGGTAACGCTCCGGGTGACCATCGACGAAAATCGCGTGCGGACAATGTTTCGCCGCGGTGCGCAGCGCCATCGCCGAATGCACTCCAAACTTGCGTGCCTCGTACGAGGCCGCGGAGACCACGCCGCGCTCGTCGCGCTGCCCGCCAACCACGACAGCTTTGCCTTTTAGCGAGGGATCGTACAATTCCTCCACGGAGACGAAGAAGGCGTCCATGTCGACGTGGAAGATCGTGCGAGTGAAGGTCGGCAGTGGAGATGTCGCAGCCACGATGAGGAGATTCTACCAGCCGGATTAAAGTATCTCTGTCACAACGTTGTCATCCCGAAGCGGAGCGAGGGATCCTGGTTCTTGCGTGCCGCCACAGCGCTTTGGCGTAGGAGGAAAACAAGATCCCTCGCTTTGCTCGGGATGACAAGACGTTGAATGCAGAGATAATGGCTTTACTTCGGCGTTCTCGCTTCCCGCTCTCGAAGATACTTCTCAACTTCCAACTTGCCTTCGTGCCTGGCCCAGCCCTCGGGCGTGCCGTGCCAAAGTACATCCTTCATATCCAATCTTGCTCCACGCTCGACAAGTAGTCTCACCATATCTTCGTTGCCCGAGGCGGCAGCCTGGTGCAGCGGCGTGGAATGCGAATGGCCGCCGACTGGGTTATAGCGGTTGGGATCTTCGCCCGCGTCCAGCAACAAGCGAACGATTTCAACTTGGCCAAACTGCGACGCGAGGGCGAGCGCCAGATGGCGGTCGTCTTTGTTTGATTCGGGCAGCAGCCGGCGGAAGTCGTCGATGCGCCCCAGAGCGGCCGCGACCGGCAGATCGACGCGGGCCCCGCGCCTGATTAAAGCGTGGGCCGCTTCCATCTCGTTGTGCAACGCTGCCGCGTGGAGGGCGCTGTTAGGGTCGGCACCGTGGTCGCAGAGCAAGTCGATCAACGGAAGTTGCGCGCTGCATTCGCGCGGCACGCTGCCGGTGGCGACGAGCATGAGCGTCTCGTTCAGCTCAGACTGCGCGGGGCCGGCGTCGAGAATTACTTTGGCTACGTCGACAATGTTCGCCGGCAGCATTCCGTGGCGGACCGGATTTTCGGCGATGAACTGCACGAGCGTTGGATTGTGAAAGTAATTCCAGCCTTCGAAAACCACATGCTGATGTACGAGTTTCGGATGTTGCACGCAGGCCGGCTGCGTCACCGGCATCGATTAGATCTACGGCGTAGCGGAAAATTGGGTCTTCGATTCGTTCATGGTGCGGCAAATCGATTTGATCGGTGAGCGTTGGCTTCTCAATATGCCTCTTCAGCCGTGCCCAGCTTTGAAACCCGGACTCGCGGGCGATGGTGAGCTGGGCATCCGAGAGCTTTAGCCGGGCAGCGAAGATTTCGGCGTCGGTAGCACGGGAGAAATGCGGATGAAATTCCCGGATGCGTTGGGCCGCTCCTGCATCGCGGGCGGCATGTTCCTTCAGCAAGTCTTTGGCTTGATACTTCAGATGATCGAGGTTGGGATTGGAGGGGAGGCGTCTTACCGGCATGGCGAACTTCCTTTCCGTGTCCCGAGGTCCGCATTGACGGGCAGAAAGTAAGTTCGTAAAGCTGAATTGTTACGACCAGGTGGACTTCTGTCCTTTCCGCGGACCGGATGCGCCCTTTGCGCTAGGGGGATATTAGCACGGCGGAACTATTCTTGGGGCAACGAGTGTAATCTGTTTACAACAGTTGGCTCGAAGATCAGAATCGACACATGAACTCCCGCTTTCTGGCTGCTTGCTCCTTTCTCATTGCGTCACTTATTCTGATCACCCGTTCGCTTGCCACCGATGATCCGCCAAAATCCCCCACTCTTAGCTACGACCTCCACATGTCGGATTGCGAAAACCGGTGGGTCGCTCTCTATCACAATCCCGAGGACAGCGATTACACCTATGGTTTCGTCTATATCGATCCTCAGGCGGGGTTTACAGTCCAGTATGGTGGACGTTTTACGATTGATGCCAATGGGAAATATCGCCTCGCACCTAATCCAATTCCTCCCGACAAAATGAATCTCAAAATTCGTTTGGATCGGAACGGAGTTGCGGCTCTCCTCCCACACGAAGCTTTGGCGGAACTCGGGCTGACGGAAAAACCAGATTGGCTGAAATTTTACGAGGATAAAGCCGACCCCATTACGCACAAAGTCAGCTGGGGATCCTTTTACAATGGCATCGGAGACTCGCGCCGAGCGATCGACTATCTCGAATCTGCCTATAGGGAACGACCTGACGCGCCTAAGCTCGTGTTCGAGCTTGTTTATGCCTACAACGCACTTGAACGACCGGAAGATGCTATTCGCCTGTCCAAGAGCGAGTTTGCTAAGAATCCCAAGGACGAGTTGCTGTGTCGGGAATTGGCTTTCGGTTACCTTCACCTGAAAAGCTACAAGGAGGCCGCAACCCAATATCAGGCCTGCGTCGCATTGTGCGGTGATTCGGAATCCCAGATGGCCGAGAAGAGCGAATTGGCGATGAATCTAAGCTCAACATACAAGGCTTTGGGCGATGCTCCGAACAGCGAAGCATGGCTGGAAAAGGCCAAGCGCTGGGCACCCAAGGGGTCACCCGTGTACAAGTACTTTCACTCGGAAGAGGAATAGCGATTTCAACATCGCCATTTCACTCATCGGCTCGTGCCTGTTCCTCGTGGCGGTCAGGAAGAAATCTAGACCAAGACTTTCTCGGCCGTAGTTTGCGCCGCGCCGCGCATCTGCTTGACCCGCTCATAAATCTTCCCATACTCCCGCGCGGAAGCATTCCAAGAGAAGTCCTTATTCATGCCGTTACGCATCAGCACCTGCCACGAAGTCTGATCGCGGAACGCCGTCAACGCATGTTTGATGGTGAGCAGCAAAGACTCGCCGTTGTACTCCGTGAACTTGAAGCCGGTGCCTTTGCCGGAGCGAGCATCCCAGGGCTCGATCGTATCGTCGAGGCCGCCGGTGGCGCGCACAATCGGCACGGTACCATACTTCAAGCTATAGATTTGATTTAGCCCGCAAGGCTCATATCTGGAAGGCATTAAGAACATGTCAGATCCGGCTTCAATCTTGTGCGCGACGGCGTTGTCGTAGGCCACTTTCAACGCAATCTTGTTGGGGAACTGCTTGTTGAGCCGGGCAAACATTTCCTCATACTGCTTGTCGCCGGACCCGAGAACCACCATGATCATCTCTTCGCGGGCCAGGCGGTCCATGATCTGCGCGATCAGGTCAAAACCTTTCTGCGCCGCAAAACGCGACACAATGCCGATCACTGGAGTCTTTGCGTCAGCATTCTTTACTCCGAATGCCGTCAGTAGATCCTGCTTGCACTGGGGCTTGCCGGCAAGATCCTGAGGCGAGAACTTCGCTGCGGTGAACTTGTCGGCCTGCGGGCTCCACTCGTCGTAATCCACGCCGTTCAAGATTCCAGTAACGGTCGCGTTGCGGTCGCGCAGCACGCCTTCCAAGCCAAACCCATACTCGGCAGTCTGAATCTCCTGGCTGTATTTCTTGCTCACTGTAGTGATGAAGTCGGAATAAGTGAGCGCTCCCTTCAGGAAATTCACCTGCCCAAAGAATTCCATCTTCGACATGGTGAACAGGTCCCAGGGCAGCATAAGCAGCGGCAGAGTCTCTGGCGGGAAAAGGCCTTGATAACCCATGTTGTGGATGGTAAACACGGTGCCCACATCCTTGAATGCCGGGTCTTCCTCATAAACCGTGCGCAACAGCACAGGCACCAGCGCCGATTGCCAGTCGTGACAATGGAAAATGTTGGGCACGCCCAGAATCTTCGTCGCCTCAAGCACCGCGCGCGAGAAGAGCGCAAAGCGTTCCGCATTGTCGGGATAGTCTCCGGCCGGCGTCCCGTAAAGTGCATCACGCTCGAAGTACTCCGGGCACTCGACAAAATAAAATCGCACTCCGTTCTGGCTGCCCCCGGTCACCACCGAGGCAAAGCGGTACTTGTCATCGAAAGGAATCGTGATGCTGCGCACCACGGTCGCGGGATCGGCCAGCTTGGTCTGCTTATAACGAGGCAAGAACACGCTTACCTGATGCCCCAGCGACGCCAGAGCGCGCGGCAATGCTCCCACCACGTCAGCCAATCCGCCAGTCTTTGAAAACGGCACGCCTTCCGAAGCTGCGAAAACAATATTCATGAAGCCCTCCTGAGCAAGATCCGCTTTTGGCGGGAGCAAGTTATGATAGATTTCTGCGGGACTAACTCTCCCGCGCGCAATGCACATGGGCCGAACACTCAGTCTATAGCCCGACGAAAAGAGGGTCAACGTGCCAAAGGTCGTTTCTACGCGCCGTCCACAACATAAGCCCAAGTTGGGACAGCACTTTCTCGCCAGCGATAGCTACGCCTTGCAGATTGTCGACGCCCTCGGCGACATTTCGCAAAACACCGTGCTCGAGATCGGCCCCGGACGCGGCGTCCTCACTTCCCTGCTGGCCAAGCGCGTCCGTCGGCTCATCGCCGTCGAACTCGACCGCGTGCTGGCCGCCCAGCTTCGCCTGCGCTTCGGCATGTTCCCCAACGTCGAGGTCATCGAGGCCGACATTCTTTCCGTCGACTTCGATTCCCTGTTTGGTCCCAAGCCCGGCCTGCGCCGTCCCGGCATCGAATTCAAGCCGGAGCCCGTCAAAGTCATCGGCAATCTTCCTTACTACATCACTTCCGACATCCTGCTGCGCCTGTTCGACTACGCCAAATATTTTGAGACCATAGTCATCCTCGTGCAGCGCGAGGTGGCAGACCGCATCGCCGCTGAGCCCGGCACGCGCGATTACGGACTGCTCTCCGCCACTGCGCAGCTCTATGCCCGCGTCGAGAAGCTTTTCACCCTGCCGCCGGGAGCATTTGCCCCGCCACCCAAAGTGCATTCCACCGCGCTGCGGCTCACCATGGCCCCGCGGCAGAAAGAACTCGGCCTCGACGGCGAACGCCAAAGCACAGACCGCTTCATCGACTTCCTCAAACTCTCTTTCGGCCAGAAGCGCAAGACATTGTGGAACAATCTCAAGTCGAACTATCCCGAGTCTCATCTGCGCGCTGCCCTAGCCCAGGCGAAAGTGAAACCAGCCGACCGCGCTGAAACCTTAAGTCTGGAAGAAAGCGCCGCGCTGTTTCGCGCCTTGCGCGACAACCACAACGGCTCGTAGGATTATTTCCACCAGGAGCTTCCATGACCGCGACCCCCGTTCGCCATCCAGCGGTCGCCGGACGATTCTATCCCCGCGATGCGAAAGAGCTTCGCGAGGAAGTCCACACTTACCTCTCGCAGACGCCCCAGCAAAAGCGGGTGCGAGCCCTAGGCTGTATAGCCCCGCACGCAGGATACATGTACTCCGGCCAGGTGGCGGGCGCCGTATTTGCTGCATTGGAGATCCCTCAGCTCTGCCTTGTGCTGTGTCCCAACCACACTGGTATAGGCCGCGCCTTGGCGATCATGAGCGAAGGAGCATGGGAGACGTCCTTGGGTACCGTTCCCATCGACGGCGGATTCGCCGCGGCGCTGAAAGATCGCTGCCCGTTGCTGCAAGAAGATTCATCCGCTCACCGCAGTGAACACGCCGCCGAAGTCGTGTTGCCTTTTCTGCAAATCCGGCAGCCCCAACTCAGGTTTGTTCCCATCGCACTGGGCACCAGGCAGTTCGAAGTGCTCGAAAAACTTGGGGATGCGATTGCCGATGTGATTGCGGCGCACATTTCTGCGGACAGCGCTCCCGTTCTGATCGTCGCCTCCAGTGACATGAATCATTACGAATCCGACGCCGTCACGCGCGTGAAGGACCACAGAGCAATCGAGCCCATCCTTGCCCTCGATGCCCGCGCCCTCTACGACGCGGTTACCCAACAGCACATCAGCATGTGCGGCTTTGGCCCGGCTGTGGCAATGCTAACGGCGGTGAAAAGGCTGGGCGCCAAATCCGCCGAGCTGATCAAATATGCGACCTCGGGTGACGTTTCTGGCGACCGCGATCTGGTCGTCGGCTATGCGGGCGTCATCGTCCCCGCGCCCTAGTGATGTTCGTGCTCCTCATGCTCTTGGTGCTCGTGCCGCCACTTCCAGTATTCCCTCTGTTCCTTGTGTTTCAGGCGGCTGTATTCGCGGTAAGCCTCGTGCCGCTCTTCCAGCCAGTGCCGGTAAACGCCGTCTTCGCGGTCATCCCAGTCGTGGTAGTCATGGTGGTCCGGGTCGTAGACCCTCCGGTGGTCGCGGTCCCGATCGTGATCGTCGCGGTCCTGCATCGCGATCGCAGGCCTGGCGCTCGCCACCGGCGCCGCCAGAGCTGCCGTCAACAGAATAAAACCAAGATATCGACATCCTCGATGCATAGGTTTCTCCCCTTCTCTCAACCTCTAGCCGTGAAGTAAACGAATTACGGGCGCTAGATGCATTCCGCGGACTAACACTAGCGAGCTTACAAACACGCCCGTATCCGGTAGAAACTGTATTTTTCAGCGATTTGATCCTCCGAGGCGAACATGCCAGACATGGAAAGAAACCTCCTCTCCGCCAATCCGGCGCGAAACCAAAACCAAAAAAGAGGGCGGCCTTTTTCGGCCCGCCCTCTCCTGTATCGCTCAACTTGTCTACACTCAGTGGTGTGCGGCGTGCCCGCTGGACGCGTGCCCCGACGACACGGAACTCGCGTGGCTGCTGGAAGCCGCCGCGTGCGCCGCACTACCATACCCACCTGTATGCCCAGAACTCGCCGCAAACGGTGCTGCTCCGCGCAGTTCCACTGATCCCGTCTTCGCCACCTGCGTGTTCAACTGGTGGAGATTCCGATACGATCCTCGCGCTATACCCAAGCCCGCCGACCCTTTATTCACCACCACGCGCATCGGAGGAGCCTTGGTCACCACTGGTCCTCCCTTACCCACGGCGACCGTGCCAACTGTGCCTACCGGCGCTACTGGAGGATGAAAGCCAACCGCCGTCGCGCCGACATAATGAACTCCGCCTCGCCAGCCGCCCCAGCCCCCGGGCTGCCAGCCCCAGCCGAAGCCGGGCGCATAGATCCAGTTGCCGTAGTAGTAAGGCATCCAGCCCCAGGGATATGCCGATGCCCACATGTAGCCCATCCCCGGATACCACGACCATGCGCCATCCATGAACGGATCCCATCCCGCTCCCGCAAAATAGGGCTGCCACAACGTGCCGTAGCCGGCAACGTTGCTGTACCCGCCGTAATAGCCCAGGTCGCTGGAACCATATCCATACGGAGTCGAGTTGTTCTTCGAATACTCGTCGTGATATTGGATCGCCTGCTTGTCCCACTCGTCGTAGGTGTCCTCTTCAAAATTCTTGGCCACCGTCGCCTGGTCATTGTCGTTCACGCTGAAGGTGACCATCTGTTTCTTCTCGACCTTCACCGTGCCCGACGGGCCCGAAACTTCCAGATCGTTCTTGAAGCTGGCAATCTCGGCGATACTCGAAGAACTTGCCACGCGGAAATGCGCGGCCTGCTTGAGTGCGATCTTCTCCCGGGAAACATTCAGCGTGAACTCGTCCCCGCTCTTTCCCAACCAGTTGACGTAAGCCTTGCCTTCCACCACGTCCACCGTGGAAATGTGCTTGCCAGCATCGTTTACCCCGAGCGTGCTGAACTGGATGGTTGTGTTGGGAGTGAGGCGCAGCGTGCTGCCGTCTTCGAACTCAATCTCAGCGCGGCCGTTCTCCCGCGTGCGTAGTTCGGTTCCCTGCGTGATCGGGAGATTGGCGAAGGCGTTCTCGAACCCCAATCCAGAATTCTTGTCGATCTGCACCCTGCCTTGCACGTCGCTCAAACGAACGATGCGTGCCTGCGAATCAGCCCCGGCGGGCAGCGCAAAAAGCGCGCCGGCCAAGGCCGTCCATACGATCGATCGGAGTCGCCGCTTGTACATAACTGCCTCCCTACGCCCTCTGGATAATTAGAACATGATAATTAGAACATGGCTTTGCGTCGGGAGTTGTCTCTAAATGGTCAACCTGTCAATGTCTCGCCGCCCCGCTACTCCCCGTCCGAATCAACTCCTTCGCCCGCGCCCGCACCACGTTGATCACCGAAGTGTCCTCAACGATCTCCTCGAGAACCGGGGCCACGCTTTGGATCTCGCTCAGTTCGTTATTCCGCGCCTGCGCTTCCATGCGCTTCAATTCCTCATCCAGCGCCAGCTTCTGATAGCGGTGGTAGTAGGCCAGACGGCGTCCATATTCCAGCGTTCCCGCCATGCTTTGGAACAAACCCGTCAACTCCTGCACCGGCTCCAGGTTTGAATAGTTGTACCGGGCCGTGTGGGAAAGCTGGCCATCCTGATAGCTCAGCACCTTCGCGCCGGTGAAAGCCAGCTTCGCATTGCCCGAGTCAACCTTCTCTGCGAAATAGCGCGCTTTCTTCGCCCAGCCGAAGATCTTCTCCCGGTTCCCCGCCGACACTTCGAATTCTGCATCGTAACTTTGCTCCTCCGAGTTCTCCGCTACCGTCCCCATGCACCCGTAGCGCGCATGTCCGGTCGCGTCGACCGTAATCGAATAATGGGCAGGATTAGATTGCGGAAAATCGAGGGTGAAGGTTACCACCGGAATGGAAGCCACGCCTCCGTGATCGGCCTGCTGCGACACCAACAGCCCGGACATGGCTGCCAGCGCCAGCACTCCCAACCCAACCGTGCGCAAAACGAAAACTAATGCAGCTCGAAGCAGACACATTCGAATGAGCGAAGCCCGAATCATCACCGCGCCGCAACCCTCTGCCGCTCCAGAGTGCCAGCCGTATGCAGATGGCAGATGGCGATGGCCAGTGCATCCGACGCATCCATCGGCTCCGGAGGCTCCGCCAATCCGAGCAACCGCGTCACCATGTGTTGTACCTGTTGCTTCTCCGCCCGCCCATAGCCCACCACCGACGATTTAATCGTCAGCGGAGAATACTCCGCAACCTCCAGCCCCGCCGCTGCCGCCGCCAACATCGCCACTCCCCTCACCTGCCCCAAAGTTAACGCCGACTTCACATTCAGCGCGTAGAAGATGCCTTCAATCGCGACCTCATCGGGATGGTGTTCGCCTATAAGCACGCCGAGTTCGTTATAAATGCGCGCCAGCCGCCGCGCCAGCGGCTCCCGCGGTGAAAGCTTGATCGCCCCGCACGTCAGGCACACCAACGTTCCCGAGGAATACATCTCCACCACGCCATAGCCGGTGTACTCGCCGCCGCAGTCAATGCCCAGAACTCGCATGTGAGTGCAGTGTAGCGCGGAACGGGTTCTATCTACTAGAACCGGTGCTGGATTCGTAAACTAGATAGGAGAGGAATTCGGCTGCCCCCGGAGCGGCCGGCGAGACGCCGGCGCTACTAGAACCCAAGCCAACCCTAGCAGCACTTCGGACGCCGCACCTTACCTTCTTCGAACTCCCGCCGAAAAGCCGCATACGCCTCGCTCGACGAAGCCATCCCCGCACGACTCAGAAACCGCGCATACGCCGCTTCATCAAAGATCTCCCGCAGCGTCGCCACGAAAGTGCGCCAACCGAAACCGATCCGCTTCATCCCTGCTCCTCTACCAGCCGCGTCCGCACGAACGGCGACTCCTTTACCCGAGCTTCCTTGACTCCACTCAGAATTCCCCACCACTGCCGCCCCGATTCCACCAGCACCAGCGTTACCATCACCACCAGCATTGCAGTGACGGCGGCGTCGAGCCGGTTGTTGAAGATGAGCCGCGCCGTCGCCCCTGTGACCGGGCCAGCCGCCAAGACCTTCGCCTGCGCCAGAAATCCTACCCGCGGATTTGGATCAAACATCTTGTACCCCGACGCCGTAAACGTCACCGCCACCAGCCAGGCCAAGGGCACCAGTGTCACCGCCGCATACTTCGCGCGGTGCATCTTGATGATGATCGTCGTGGCCACACACAGTGCAACCGTGGCCAATAGTTGATTGGCGATGCCGAATAGCGGCCACAACGAATTAATACCACCCAGCGGGTCCTTTACTCCCTGCCACAAGAAATATCCCCAGGCTGCGACGATGAGCGCGCTGGTCCCGAGAATTGACGGATACCAACTCGTCCGTCCCAGCGGCCTGTAAACATGTCCCAGAGCATCTTGCAGCATGAAGCGCGCCACCCGCGTGCCCGCATCGAGCACGGTCAAGATAAACAGCGCCTCGAACATCAACGCGAAGTGGTACCACAGCGCCATCAACGTCTCGCCGCCCAGGCTGTGCGAGAAAATACTTGCCATGCCCACGGCAAACGCAGGCGCGCCGCCGGTCCGGTTGTAGAGAGTCTGTTCGCCAACCGCATGTGCCAGCGCCTGCATGTCGGCCGCAGTCACGGGAAATCCCCAACTGGAAATAGTCGCAGCCGCGGCGGCGGGCGCCTGCCCGACAATTCCCGCCGGACTGTTAATCGCAAAATAAATCCCCGGCTGCATCACGCATGCCGCGATGATCGCCATCACCGCTACCGCCGACTCACACATCATCGCGCCGTAGCCGACCATGCGCGTCTCTGTCTCCCGCGCAATCAGTTTCGGCGTGGTGCCGCTCGAAATGAGCGCATGAAATCCGCTGATCGCTCCGCAGGCAATGGTGATGAAGGCAAAAGGAAATATCTTTCCCGCAAACACCGGACCTGTACCGTCTACAAACCGGGTCAGAGCCGGCATGTGCAGCGTGGGATGCAACGCGACGATCCCGACTCCCAACAGCGCAATCGTCCCCAGCTTCACAAACGTGCTCAGATAGTCGCGCGGTGCCAGCAGCAGCCACACCGGCAACGCCGACGCAGCAAAGCCGTAGACAATTATCAGAATCGCCAGCGTGGATGCGCTAAACGTAAACAACCGCGCCAGCTCCGCATTCTGCGAGACATACTGCCCACCCCAAATCGCCGCCAGCACCAGCATGAATCCAAGCGCCGACACCTCCAGTACTTTCCCCGGACGAATCCGCCGCAGATAGACGCCCATCAATAAAGCGATCGGCATAGTCATCGCAATCGTAAACGTCCCCCACGGACTCGACTTCAGCGCGTTCACCACGATCAGCGCCGCCACACCCAGCAGAATAATCAGAATCGCAATCACTGCCACGTAAGCGACGAAGCCTCCCACGCGCCCGATCTCGTCCTTGGCCATCTCAGTCAGCGACTTGCCATCGCGTCGCACCGAGAAAAGAAGAATCACGAAGTCCTGTACGCATCCCGCAAACACTGCTCCGGCCAGCACCCACATTGTTCCCGGAAGATAACCAAACTGCGCCGCCAGCACCGGCCCCACCAGCGGACCGGGCCCCGCGATCGCCGCGAAGTGATGCCCAAAAACTACCCACTTGTTCGTGACCAGAAAGTCGCGGCCATTCTCCAACCGCTCCGCCGGAGTTGCCCGCAAACCATCCAGCGCGAGAATTTTCGCCGCGATGAATTTACTGTAGAACCGGTACCCGAGCGCGTAGCAACAAGTCGCCGCTACCACCAGCCACAGCGCATTGATGGGCTCGCCGCGATGCACGGCAACCGTAGCCACTGCCACCGCGCCGACCGCCGCAACCGTTCCCCACACCAGAATTGCAAGAGTCTTATTCATTCAGGTGAGCATTGTGCCGAAACTTGGAACCCGAGCGCAACTTGGGTCATGTTCCTTCGTGGATTCGTCCCTTTCGCAATTCTCCTTCTCCCGCCGCACCTTGCTGCATAATAGAAAAATGGCGTTTACTTTCCTTGATGAGCGCTGGCTTCCGAAGTCCGTCCTCTGTCTGCGCGACTACAACGCTAACAAATTTCTCCACGATCTCATTGCGGGTATTACTGTAGGCCTGGTCGCTTTGCCCCTGGCGATGGCCTTCTCCATCGCTTCCGGCCTGACTCCGCAGGCCGGCATCTACTGTGCCATCGTAACCGGATTCCTCATCTCTCTGCTCGGCGGCTCGAAGACGCAAATCGGCGGCCCTACCGGCGCCTTCGTAGTCGTGATCTCCGGCATCGTCGCCCTGCATGGTGTTGACGGCCTCTTCATGTGCACCGTGATGGCCGGCATCCTGCTCATGATCATGGGCATCGCCGGCATGGGCACAGCGGTAAAGTTCATTCCGCGCCCCGTCGTCATCGGTTTCACCAACGGCATTGCGATCCTCATCGCCAGCACGCAGATCAAAGATTTCTTCGGCCTGCAACTCGCCAAAGTTCCCGGCGTTTTCTGGCAGCGCATAGAAGCCCTGGCCGCAAGCTTCCACACGCTTTCTTATACTGCGACGGCCCTCGCCGCGGGCACCGTGCTGGTAATGATCCTCTGCCGTACCATCTCCAACCGCATCCCGGGCGCGATCGTCGCTTTCGCGCTCGGCACCGCCGCCGTCGTCTTGTTCAAGCTGCCGGTGGAAACCATCGGCTCGCGTTTCGGAGGAATCCCCGCCGGCCTGCCGCATTTCGTGATGCCTCGGTTCCGCGCCGACCTCATCCACGGTCTGCTCGGCCCCGCCCTCACGGTTGCCATGCTGGGCGCGATCGAATCCCTGATGTCCGCAGTGGTCTCCGACCGCATGAGCAACGATGGCCGCAGTAACGACCGCCACAATCCCAACGTCGAACTCATCGCCCAAGGCGTGGCCAACATCGTTTCGCCCATGTTTGGCGGACTCCCCGCCACCGGCGCCATCGCCCGCACCGCCACCAACATTCGCGCCGGCGCTCAGTCTCCCGTCGCAGGCATGATTCACGCCCTCACCCTCCTCTGCATCCTGCTCTTCGCCGCGCCCCTGGTTCGCCACGTGCCGTTGGCCGTGCTCGCCGGAATTCTCATGGTCGTCGCCTACAACATGGGCGAATGGCGCGAGATTCCGCAACTGTTGAAGCTGACGAAGACTGACATCAGCGTCTGGTTGGTCACCTTCGCTCTCACCGTCTTCGCCGACCTCACCGTAGCCGTCGAAGCCGGCATGATCCTCGCTGCGCTGCTCTTTATCAGCCGAGTCGCCGCCACCACCACCGTTTCCCAGGTCACCGATGAATATGTAGAAGACGGCCGCATGCACATCCTTCAGGACAAAGACATTCCCTACTACGCCACCATCTTCCGCATCCACGGCCCGTTTCTGTTCGGCGCCACCGACAAAATCAACGCCGTCACCGAGGACTTGCACACGCTACCACCCGTCGTGATCCTGCGCCTGCGTAACATGACCGCGCTCGATGCCACCGGATTATTCGCCATTGAGGAAGTGGCCCGCCAGCTGCACGCGAGCAATCGAACATTGATTCTTTGCGGTGCGCGCGAGCAACCCGCCAGCCTGATTCATCAGGCCGAGTTCGAAGAAGTAGTGGGTGCCGACAACATCTGTGACAACGTGCAGGAAGCACTACGCCGCGCCGAACAAGTACACGACCAGATGGAAGCTGCCGCTATCGGACTGAAGAGATAAGGGACAGATGTCTGCCGGCGAGAACTCGCAATCAGACGTGCCCTACCCCGCTTCGCTGGTCATAATAAACAGCGGCTTCATCTCGAAGCTCTTGTAGTGCGGCCGCAGGCGGTCGACGTTGTACTGCTCTCTAACATTCACAACTTTCTTCGAGGCAGTAACCGTGTCAATGGGCATATTGTCATAGCGCCCATTCCTCAGGACGACCAGCCGCCCGTGGATCTTGCCCAGCAGCAGATCCAGGGCGAGATTGCCATAAGCCATCGGGACTATAGAATCGATGGCGTCGGGATCGCCGCAGCGCACCAGGTAGCCGAGTTTCTGGTTGATCGTGTCAACGCTCTTCCCGTTGTTGTATTTCGGAGAAAGCTCTTTTAGCTTTTCCGAAACCAGGTCTCCGATGCCGCCGAGTTTCTTGTGCCCAAAAGCATCCGTGGTCTCGGCCTCGAAAATCATTTCGCCGCCCTTGAACATCGCTCCCTCCGAAACCAGGACGACGGAATAGTGACTTGGGTTTTTATTGCGGTCAGAGATCAGTAATTCCGTGAGCCGTTCGATGTCGAATTGGTGCTCCGGAATCACGCACCGGTGCGCCGCTCCCGCCATGGTGGGCAGCATGGCAGTGAACCCGGCATAACGGCCGAAAACTTCGAGCACCATGAACCGCTCGTGTGAGCCCGCGCTGGTACGCAGGCTGTTGGTCATCGCTATCGTGCGCGTCACCGCGGTGCTGAAGCCGATGCAGTAGTCCGTTCCCGGAACATCATTGTCCATGGTCTTCGGGATGGCGACCACCTTCACCCCTTCCTGATAAAGGCGCACGCCGTAGCTCAGTGTGTCATCGCCGCCAATCGGAATGAGGTAGTCGATGCCGAGCCAATCCAAATTCTTCAGGACTTCCGGAGTCAGGTCGTTCTTCTCGGCATGATAAGTGGTCTGCAGGTGAGCCGGAACACTGGCCTTATTCACCTTGCTGGGATTGGTGCGCGAGGTATGCAGAAACGTTCCACCGGTGCGGCCGGTGCGGTTGACCAGATCCTCCGACAGGGTCTGGAAATTCTCGCTGTTGTCATAATCTTTTTCGCGGACCAGGTCGACCAGCCCGGCCCACCCGCGTCGAATGCCGATCACCTGGCAGCCCTCGCGCATGGCGCGAATGGTGACGGCGCGGATCGCGGGATTCAAGCCCGGCACGTCGCCGCCGCCAGTAAGAATTCCGATCACTCCTTTTTTCGCTTTCACGTTCATGACCCTTCCGGCTCGCAGATTTTCTCGTCGGTGCGGATTTAATTCTGACAGACTTAGACTACCAGTACCGTCGGCTACCACGAAGAATCGCCGCGCATTTAATGATAATCTTGTCCTTCCCGGCGACTGCCAGTCCCGCGCTTCGCGGGGTGCATCCGAGAATTTCTGTCTGAATTAACGCACCGGAGCAAACAATGAAGATTGGTATGTTAACCGGCGGAGGCGATTGCCCCGGCCTGAATGCCGTGCTGCGCGCCGTCGTGCGCAAAGGGACTTTTACCTATCAGGACGAATTCGTTGGCTTCATGGAAGGTTGGCGCGGCCTGATGGATAACACCTTCATGCCCCTCAATCTGGACGCAGTCGGCGGCATTCTGCCTCGCGGCGGCACCATCCTGCGCACGTCGCGTACGAATCCCTCGAAGCACCACGACGGCATCGACCGTTGTCTCGCCACGCTCGAAAAAAACCATATCGACGCCCTCATCGCCATCGGCGGTGATGACACGCTCTCGGTCGCTCAAAAGCTCCACGAACGCGGCGCAAAAGTTGTCGGCGTTCCCAAAACCATCGACAACGATCTCGGCGGCACCGATTATACTTTCGGATTCGATACCGCCTGCAACATCGTCTGCGAGGCCCTCGACCGCGTCCACACCACCGCCGAAGCTCACAACCGCGTGATGGTCGTCGAAGTGATGGGCCGCGACGCCGGCTGGATCGCCCTGTACAGCGGCATCGCCGGCGGTGCTGACGTCATCCTCATCCCCGAACGCCCCTTCGATGTCGACAAAGTCGCGGACTCCATCCGCCAGCGCCACGAGCGCGGCCGCTATTTTTCCATCGTGGTCGTCGCCGAAGGCGCAAAGTTTTCCTCCGAGCCGGGCCAGGGATCTCCGATTCTGCAAGACATGGGCAAGGACGAATTCGGCCACGCCAAGCTCGGCGGCATCGCCAACATCCTCGCCCGCGAAATCGAAAAACGCACCGGCTACGAGACTCGTGCCGTCGTCCTCGGCCACATCCAGCGCGGCGGTTCTCCCAGCGCATTCGACCGCGTCCTCGCGACGCGTTACGGCCTCGGCGCGATTGACATGGTGCACCGCGGCGAATTCGGATGCATGGCCGCCCTGCGATCCAACAAAATCGTCTCCATCCCTCTGGTCGAGGCCATCTCGCGCAACCGCACCGTGGACGACGAAATGATCCAGATCGTAGACGGCCTCTTTCAGAAAACAGCCGATCGAGAAGCCGCGGAAAGATAGAATAGAACCCGCTCCAGCGCCAGTGAGATAGCGGTCGACACAACAGCACACGCCCACGGAATCAAGGGCGACAGCAGGAAGACGTCCGAGCCGTAGCGCAGCACGACAAGCCATATCAGCGTCAAACTGGTTGCGCCGGCAAGCACGATGTTGCGCGTGGGTCTCTCCGCGGGCGTCCAAAGCGCTTGCACCGCGACCGAGAATGGCAGCGCCACGACCAGATCCACCAGGTAATGTTCCCCGGTTCCCAGGGTGGCCACAACAGTCAAAGCAACATAAGCCAGGGAAAATCCACGCCAAACGCGTGAGAATGGCCGGCAAGTGAACCACAAAAGCAGGGCCCACGCCATGTGCAACGACGGCATTGCATTGCGCGGAGCGGGAACGTGCAGTGCGATCGCATGCAGGCGCATCTGCCTGAGCATGTCAAATGATGGTGGAAAGTTGGGGAAGTTCCCCCCGGCCACATAAAGAGGTCCAGTCGCCGGGAAAACCCAGTATAGGAGGTAGCCGAGCACCCCTGCGGAAGTGAGCACTGAAAGCGGCCGCCACGGCGACCCCGATTTCAAATACCCAGCGCTCGCCAAAGCCAGGACGATAGGGAGACTGCGATAACCCACTTTCGCGATCTCCGCGACTAGCTTGTAACGGGAAAAGAGCCGGCCAATCACGAAACTGGGCTGAAAACCCAAGCTGCCATCAAACACGTACAGGTAGGAATCCAGCACCCGCAAATGAGCTAGCACGGTCAGGTTCAACGCAACCGTGGACGCAAGAACGAACGAAACAATTCCAACTTGCAACAGCCAGATCCCGCGCAAACGCTCGCTGTCCTCGGGGCTGGCCCATATCCTTCTCCAACCCAGAACCAGGAGGCAGCTGCGTCCGAGCATGCCGGCATACAGGTCCATTTCTGGAGCGGCAATACCCGCACCACGGAAAAAGGCGTGACCGAGACTGAGCCCGGCTGCTGTGGCAAGAGCCACAATCCAGTGCCTGCTCTGCGAGCGCGCAGCAGCGAGAAAGATGATCGAACTCGCAAAACCATAGTTTATGAATGGCTGATCGAGATTCGGCGCAATCGCCATGTAGGCGACAACCAGCACCAGGACGACGGATAACGGAATCCGCCCGGGATGCCGCAAACTCTGGCCGGTGCCCGATCTGTTAATGGTCAATTTGATTTCGCGTACGACGGGTTCGGGGATCGAGTATATCGTGAACACTGGAATGCGACGCAGTACCTCAACGACTGCACGGGGTGAATTACTGACCATCGTCGCCCGCCCACATTTCAGAGGGTAAGCAGCTCTATGTTCAAGAGGCGCAGTGGCCAACACTTTCCCTGGATTCACTCGCTATTTTTCTGCTCCGGATTTCCTGCGCTCATTTATCAGATCGTCTGGCAAAGAGCGCTATTTGCCATCTTTGGCCTCAATATTCAGTCAGTCACAGTCGTGGTCAGCGGTTTCATGCTGGGGCTCGGACTGGGAAGCCTGGCGGGAGGCGCTCTTTCAAATAGCAGACGGCTCGCGCCCGTCACGCTATTTGCCATGGCTGAGCTGTTAACCGGCATCTTTGGAGCTGTCTCCTTGACGCTCTTTCATCGCATTGCCGAAATCACAGCCGGTAAGTCGCTCTTGGAGACAAGCCTGGTCAGTTTCTTTGTGATTGTTCTGTCCACCCTGCTCATGGGAGCGACTTTGCCGCTCCTTGTCGAATACCTCGTACGGTCGTCGCAGAATGTAGGGTCCTCCGTTGGGAGCCTTTATTTCGTTAACAGTCTGGGATCTGGTCTTGCGTGCTTTCTGGCAGCCACTTGGCTGATGCGCCACCTCGGGCAGTCGGGATCTGTCCGGTTCGCCGCTTCCCTGAATATCCTGGTCGCCATCGGTGCCCTGGCCTACCCTTACTTGCGGCAGCCAGAGAAGGATGGCCTCGAGCGCGCCTCCACACTCGTCGCCGGCAGTCCCAGTCGCTTGCTCCCGTATTCCCTTGCTCTAGGTTGCGCAGCCTTCTCGGGTTTCGCAGCGCTTTCCTACGAGATTATCTGGTACCGTTTGCTGGCATTCGGTTCGGGCGACACTGCCGCGGCATTCGCATCGTTGCTGGGCACCTATCTTCTCGGCTTGGCTCTGGGGTCGAGGTTCATCGAGCAATACTCGCACCATCATCCGCGCGAAAGTGAAATACCCACATTGAGCGCGCTCTTGTTTGCTTCCGCAATCGTTGCATTTGCTGTGAGCCCGCTCTCTGGCTGGGCGCTCGGCTTTACCTCTCCCGACAAAATCGGGAGTAGCTGGCCAGGCTCCATCATCCTGCTCTTGGTTTGCGTCGGCGCCAGTTTCTTCGGCGCAACCTTTCCCCTCGTAGCGTACGTTTCCGTGAATCCGGCAGCCCGGGCAGGAGCTTCATTGAGCCACCTGTACGCGGCCAACATTGTCGGCTCTACCTTGGGAACGCTGCTGGTGGGCTACATCTTGATGGACCATCTTTCCCTGTACCAGATTTCAATACTGCTTCTGGCAGGAGGCGCTTTCTTCGCAGCAGCTGTGTTTGGAGTTTCCACCCGTCCCCTGCTTCGATTGAAACCAGGATTTGCCTTCGCCGCCATGGCCATGTTGCTCACGATTGTGGTCGCTCGCCCTTGGTTCAGCACTCTGTACGATCGTTTGCTCTTCAAGAACAGATATCCCGCCTTGCACTTTCAGGAAGTCGTCGAAACTCGTAGTGGCACAATCGGCGTCACTCCCGACGGTACCGTGTTCGGAGGAGGCGTATACGATGGCCAATTCAACATTGAGCTGTTGCACGACGTCAATATGATTGTCCGTCCCTATGGGCTCAGCGCATTTCAATCTGCGCCACACCGCGTTCTGATGATCGGTCTCGGATCGGGCTCATGGGCGCAGGTCGTAGCCAATCATCCGCAAGTCGAGGAGTTAACGGTCGTAGAGATCAATCCAGGATATTTGCACCTCATTCCAGAACAGCCAACCGTAGCCAGCCTTCTTCGCAATCCGAAAGTACGCATCGTGATCGATGACGGACGCCGATGGTTGATGTGAAACCAGACGCCAAAGTACGATGCCATCGTCATGAACACCACGTTTCACTGGCGAAACCACGTCAGCCATTTGCTTTCAGTGGAATTCCTGCAAATTGCACGCTCGCACCTCAATCCCGGCGGCGTGCTCTTCTATAACACCACCGGATCAGAAGATGTGATGGCGACGGCACTATCCGTATACCCTTACGCCTTGCGATTCGTGAACTGCATCGCCGCCAGTGACTCCCCGCTGCTTTTTGACCGCGAGCGCTGGAGAGCGATCCTCCTGAGTTATGTTATAGATGGTAAGCACGTGGTTGATGCCAGCGATCCAAAACAGATGAGGAGGCTCGACGAGATTGCAGCCATCCCCAATGATCCAACTGGACGCACATTGCTTTCGTTCGAAAACAACGATCAACTTCGAAGCCGCCTGCAGAACCGGTTGATCATAACCGACGACAACATGGGGACGGAATGGCGTTGAGTCTAATTCGGCCAAGGCTCGCGCCGCAGAGTGAAGATATTTCTGAGGGAACGCGGCAAATGAAGCTCCGACTCTGGCTTCTGTTGAGTTTGCTGGCGAGTGCCATCACATGGCTCTATATGTCGAGAGTCCTGCTGCCGTGGGAATACTTCATTGACGTGGAGCACGGTCGGCTCAAATCTCAACTGGGCGACTTCTATCCGCGCTGGGTGGGCACGCGAGAACTCCTGCTTCACGGCCGCAACCCGTATGGTCCGGAAGTGAGCCATCAGATCCAAATCGCTTTCTACGGCCACGCGATCAACCAGAAGTATGGAGAGCCGGGAGTGGATGTGATCGACGAACAGCGCTTCGCCTACCCGGTCTACGTTGTATTTTTCCTGGCTCCGACCGTTTACGTGGATTTTTCGCTCTTGCAAACGTGGGCCCCTGTAGTCTTCGCGCTGCTCACCGCAATCGGCGTAGTGCTCTGGATGCAGATCCTGCGTTGGCGGCCACCGCGGATCATGATTGCCTCAATCGTTCTATTCGTTATCGCCAGTCCGCAGGTCGCGCAGGGACTGCGCCTCCGCCAACTGGGACTTGTGGTTGCATTTCTGCTCGCCCTAAGCGCATGGTGCATCACCCGCAATCGTCTTGCCGTCGCCGGCGTCCTCCTAGCCATCTCAACGGTCAAACCGCAAATGGTTTTGCTGCCGCTGCTGTGGTTTCTGCTTTGGGGAGCAGGTCAGTGGCCCAAGCGATGGCCTCTGCTAGCGGGGTTTGGCATTACACTCACCGCATTGACGGCAGCGGGTGAGATCCTCCTGCCAGGCTGGCTTCGCTTTTTTGTGGAGGGTCTGATCGCCTATCGCAAATATCTTCCGACAACCTCGCTCTTATGCCTCGCGGTCGGCAACTGGATTGGCGGAGCATTGTCGGGCATCGTTGTGATCGGCCTGTTGGCAATGGCTTGGCGAAATCGGCGAGCCGATGCCGCTTCCCCTGGATTCATTCACACGCTCGCGGCGTTCTTAATCAGCACCACCCTCGTTCTACCGCTGCTCACGCCGTTCAATCAGGTTCTACTGCTGCTGCCCGTTCTGATGATCGTCCAAGGTTGGCCAGCCGTATCGCGCATCGGCCGCGGCATGTTTGCCGCGGTGGTGGCCTGGCCTTGGATTTGCTCACTCGTATTGCTGCTCGTTCATCCTCGCCTCGATTCGCCAAAACGTATCCCCTTGCTGCCCTCGGCGCTGGTCTTGTTCCTGACCTTCGTCGTTTCGTTACTATCTCTAATAGAACTGCTCCATACCAGCGAGCCGCAACTTCAGCCCGGGAATCTGCCCACCCTGTGAGATCGGATTCAGTATCATGGTAGGGCCCGTGACCTCACCGAAACCCGCATTGTGGCTCACCGCCAAGCGCCTGCGCGCCCATGGCCTGATCCTCGCACTCAGCCTCTGGTCCGTCTACACGTGGAACATATCCACACCCGGACTGCTCGATCGCGCCGGCAACCTCAAGGGTACGGACTTCCTGCACTTCTACACGCTCGGCTCACTCGCTTTAGCGCACGCTGGGGCCGGTCTCTACAACCTGGAAGCACAATCCGCACTCGCCGCGCAACGTGTCCCTGCGGCCGCGGGCATCCGCTACTTGCCGCTCTATCCGCCACAGGTTTCAATCTTCTTGGCGCCCTTCGCTCGCCTGTCTTATCCCGGAGCGCTGATCTTGTGGCTCGCATTCAGCGCGCTCCTCTACTGCCTCTGCTGCTACACGGTCTGGCGCGCCTGCCCCAACCTGCGCAACCGCAAGCTCACGGTTCTGATTCTCGCTCTAGCCTTCCCCGCCTTCTGGCACCTGATCGCCTGGGGACAAACTTCCGCCCTGGCCCTCGTCTGTTTCACCCTGGCCTTCTTCGCTCTCCGCGCCCGGCGTGAATTCCTCGCGGGCCTCGCTCTCGGGTGCCTCATCTTCAAGCCCCAGCTAGCTCTGGCCGCTGCGCTCGTCTTCGTCATCACACTCAACTGGAAAGTGATGGGCGGAGCGATTCTCTCAGCCGCCGCCCAGTTGACCGTGGCCCGGCTCTACTACGGTCCCGATCCACTTCGCGATTGGATACACATGCTATCCAACGTGCGCAGCCTGCTCCCGCTGCTCGAGCCCAGACCCTACCAAACCCACTCTCTGCGCACCTTCTGGACCATGCTGATCCCCTGGCCTTCGACCGCACTCGCGCTCTACCTCATCACTGCGCTGCTGGTAGCGGCCACGACCATTGCCTGCTGGCGAAGCCGCCTCCCACTCTCCGTGCGCTATTCGGCGCTGCTGTTCGCCACCGTCCTCCTGGCCCCGCACCTCACCGTCTACGACCTCGTCATCCTCACGCCCGCATTCCTGCTTCTCTCCGACTGGATCATCACTCAGCCCGATCAACCCACCACGCCCTATCTCAAGGTACTGCTCTATCTCGCTTTCGTACTCCCGCTGTTCGGCCCACTCGCGCGCTGGACACACCTCCAGCTTTCAGTCCCAGTGATGGCCGCTCTCTTGTACGGGATTTGGAACCTTGGCAGGAAATCAATCCCGGTTCCGAATTCTCTGTGACATACCACGACCTGCAACTATGCCCCGAACAAAAACTGCAGTGCCTCCGGGAATCGCTCCGCCCACGCCGCTTCGTTGTGCCCCGCTCCCTCACGAATCACCAGCCGCAGCCGCTTCTCACTCAGCACTGCTCGCCGCATGATCGCTGCCAGTTCCCGCACATCATCTACCACAGTCCGGCTCCGCTCCGTGTTACCCGCCTCGGCAGTTCCCACTGCCAAAAACATTCGCTCCGGCCAAGTTCTCACCGACCGGCTTTCCTTAACAAGCTGCCGCCCCGAAGCCCACAGCGACGGACTCTCCAGCAGCACCCGCCCAATCACTCCCGGCCGCGCTATCACCGTGTAAAGCGCAATCAGCCCACCCAAAGACGATCCCCCCAAGCCGGTATTCTCGGGGCCCGTAGCGACGCGGTAATTGCGCCCCAGAAACGGCATCACTTCCTTCATCAGAAAATCCGGATAGTACCGACCACCCACTCGCAACATCATCGGAAGCATCGACCGGAACGGCATGTACTCGCGAATCCGCTCCTTCCCCGCGTTGTCCATGCCAACAACAATCAAGGGCGGCACTGCGCCTTCGCGGATCAACCGGTCCGCCGTCTCGTCCACCTGCCACTCGATTCCAGCGAAAGCCGTCGAGGTCTCGAACAGATTCTGCCCGTCATTCAAATAAAGCACCGGATAATGCCGGCCGGCATTCTCCGCCTCGTCATACCCCGGAGGCAGCCACACCCGCAAGAACCGCGTGTTCCGGAAGATACGGCTCCGAAATTCATGCAGCCGCAGATCGCCAGTCGCTCCGCCAGCGTGAATTGGAGCAGAATCTACGGCTTCATTATTTGTTTTCTGGATTTTTCCCATCAGAAGACTATCTCGACTGGATCGTGGCCGCCGTTTAGGATCGCATCTTCGTGAGACCGGCCTTGAAAGGACGCGGTTTCAGCCGCGCCGAAACTGTCCCTTTGAAACTGCGCTCTAGCCCCTGAGGCCAACGGTTCTCGCCTTCACCACCCCCGCCAGCACCGCAATCCCCGCAATCAACCCCAGCGAACTCAAACACAAAATGCACCACGTCTCCAGCACATACCCCTCGACATACGTCAGATAAAGTGCGAACCCCAATCCCACCAGGGCTACAACCAACAACCGCAAAGGTGTCTCCCGCCGTGAATGCCACACCGTCGCCAATCCCAGTAGCACTCCGTATCCCACAATCCCAATCCCTGCCACCGGAATTCCCATCACCCTCGACCATTCACTCCGGTTCACGATGTCGCAATTAAATCTCTCCCCCAAATCGCAGAACGTCGTAGCCGACTTCGCGTAGTGCCGCTCCAAAGACACCGCCGAAACAGCAATCCCGGCCGCCGCCAACACTGCGATTGCCAAAAACAGTATGCGGTTGTCCTTCACGGCAAACTGCACCCAGTCTTGTCACTCAACTCCTGTAGCGGAAACTTCCCTTCAACCAGCGGACTCGCTCCGAACTGCCACGTCGGATAATGCTGCACGCCGGCCGCCTTGCACGCGGCTGTCATCTCGCGCGAACCCTTGATCGCACACTCCACATAATTCACATACTGAAACGATTTTCCAAATTCTTCTTTCTGCTCAGCGCAGTGTGGACACCAGTACGCGCCATACATCTTCGCCTGCTTCGACGACAGGCACTTCGCGAAATTGTCATAACGGTGATCCGTGTAATACCACCAGGCGCCATAGGCGCCGGCAATCACCACAACAATTCCCATCCAAGTCAGTGACTTTCGCGACAGTGAGAACCCTTCCGTCGTCTCCACCCGCCCCTGCTGCCGCTTTCGCCGCTCTTCCGACATGATTCCCTTTCAACGTGATTCACTTTTTATATCACGGGCTCAAGCCACCACGTTCACCGCCCCGGGCAGCACATCCAACTCTTCACAATGCAGTGTCAATACTTCTCCATCCACCATCACATCCACTCCAGACTCTAAATCGAACTCCACCCGCTTCACCGCTTTGCATTCCGCCAGCGGATGCGCAATGTGCGTTCCGTCATAAAGCTTCGGCAGGTTTCGAATCAGCCCCAGCCGACCGATCGCGCCCCACCGGACGTATTCAATCAGTCCACTGTTGACCTCGGCCTTGGGCGCGATCATCATGGTCCCGCCGGTAAATTTGCTGTTGTTGAAAGTAAGAAACAAACAGCGCCGCCGGTCAAATTCCGTTTCCCCATCCACCCGCACCGGAAACGGCCGCCTGTGCAATCGCGCCAAGCCCAGAAAAATTGAAATGAGGTATCCCAACTGTCCGTGACGGCTGAACCGCCGCGCCCGCAATGTAGCCACATCGGCTGCAAAACCGACACTGAGCAAGTTAATGTAGTGGATCACTCCCGCGCGGTGCCGCAACCGCAACACATCGCAGGCCTGCGTTCGTCCAGCAATCAACGACTCGATCGCGTGCTCCACCCCGCGGTCGCTGAAATCGCGCAGAAAAGAATTTCCGGTCCCCAGCGGCAAAAACCCCAGCGTAGGACGCTCACCAGCCACCGCCTCCGGAAAAAGTCCATTCACCACTTCATACGAAGTCCCGTCGCCGCCGATAGCAATAAACCGCCGCTGCCCGCGCGCATAAGCCTCGCGAGCGATCCGCGTAGCATCCCCCACGCCCTGAGTCTCCGCCAAATCTACCGCAACCCCACCCGCCCGCAACCGCTCCAGCCCCGGCCCCAGCATCTTCCGGCTCCTCCCGCCACCGGCCGCAGGATTCACAATGGCCAGATACCTCGCCCCCCGACTCACAGCCTCACCACCGCACTCCGCTCCACCGTCTTTCCCAACTCCTCCGCCAGCAGCCCCCGCTTGATCTTCATCGACGCGGTCCGCGGAAAATCCTTCTCCCAGATCACATACCCGCCGATACGCTTGAAGTCCGGCAAGTTCCGATTTCGAGCCGCAATCTCGCCCAGCAGCGCGCTGTCAAAGCGCTGACTTTGCTCCAGCCGTATCGCCATCACCAGCATCTCTTTCCCTAACTGTTTCTGCGGCCACACGTAGTTCGCCGCGAACACACAGTACTCCTTCACCGGCAGCCCGTCGAACACCGTCTCAATATCCTCGGGATAAATATTCTTTCCGCCTTCGGTGACGATCATGTTCTTCTTCCGCCCAAAAAGCTGGAGATGCCCGCTCTTGTCAAACCGCCCCAAATCGCCCGTCAGCAGCCATCCTTCAACGATCGTCTCCAGCGTAAGCTCCGCATCGTCCAGATAATGCGACATCACCGTCTTGCTCCGAGCGGCAATTTCCCCGATCCCCTCTTCATTCGGACTCAGTACCCGCAGTTCCACGCCCGGTAACGGCTTGCCCACAGTATCCGCGCGAAATGGTTTCAAATCGTTCAAGGTCAGCACCGTTCCCGCCTCCGTCAGCCCGTACCCGTTCGCCACCGGAATTCCCAAATCATAGAAAAACTGCATGGACGAGGGCTCCATAAATGCGCCCCCCGTGAACACCGCCAACAATTCCCCGCCAAACGCCCGATGCACTCCAGGCAACAGCGTCCGGCTCATTTTCACCCGCGGTTTCTTCCGCGTCAGCATCTTGTTGAGCCCAATCATCCGATTCAGAATCGCACGCTTCCACCCCGGCAGTTCGTCAAACTTCGCCCGTAGCCCGCGCTCCAGGTTCTTCACAATCATTGGCACCAGCGCCACATAGGTGATCCGGTAGCGCATAAACGCGTCCCGCACAAATTCTGGACGCATCGTCCGCAAATGCACCACGCACGCCCCGCACACAAACGGCCCAATGAATCCCACCATGAAATCAATCGCGTGATTCGTCGGCAGAATGCTCAAATACCGCACCCCCGGCCAGAATGGATACCACGCCGTCAGCGCCCGGCACTGCTCCAGATAATTCTCATGCGTCAGCACGCATCCCTTCGGACGCCCGCCTGTGCCCGACGAATAGACGATGCACGCTACATCTTCCCGCTGCCGCATCACAAAATCCGGCGCGCCCTTCCGCTTGAAATCTTCCCAGCGGAATCCCCCCGCCAGGTCCGCGCCCAGCGGAGCCTCCGTCACCAGCACCAGCTTGGTCTTAATGCTGTGAAATACCGGCGACTGCATAATCGCCCGCCAAAGGTAATACTCCACCACCAACACCTTGGCCTTTGAATGCTCCAGCAGTTGCAGTTGCTCTGCCGCAGTCAGTTTGTAATCCAGCGGGACCAGCACTCCCCCGCTGTAGAAAATCGCGTACGCGGAAATCAGCCACTTCGACTGATTCGTCATCAGGATGGCGGCTCGGTCCCCAGCATCAAACTCCGCATCCTCCAGCGCCCGCGCCAAAGGCAAACTGATTTCCTTGAAGTCGGAATAAGTAAGACGCACTTTTTCCCTCTGGCGGTCAGCCTCAATCAGGCAGGTCTCGCCAGCAAAGCGCTCCAGCGCATCGCGCAACGCCGCGCCCAGACAGCTATATTTTTGGAGATCGAGCATAGAAGGATTGCTGATTGTAGGTTGATGATTGCTGATTAACAACCTGGATACACGGCACGGTTACAATCATCAATCAAGAATCATCAATCAACAATTGGTGTACTAGAGTCGCGCCTGAATCTTCCCCGCCAACGTGCGAAAGTCAGAAACACCCTGCAACTCATAATCCGGCAGCTCCACGCGAAAGTGATTCTCCAGCTTGGTAAGCAGGTCCAAAGTCTGCAAGCTATCAATCCCGAGAGTCTTGAAGAAGTCATCGTCAGGAGCAAGCTTCTCCCGCGGCACCTTAAAGTGCGCCGCCGCAAGCGTCAATATCTCATCCAGCGTCTGTTCCGCAGTTGGCATCTGTTCCCTCAACAAACAAACCTTGTCATTCCGAACCGGGCCGAATGCCAGGTGAGGAACCTGTTTTTCGCTCGGTACTGGGTACTAGGTACTAACTACGGCAAATACGGCAACGCATCCCTACTCTCCACAAACTTCTTCAACCCAGCCTGCACCGCCGGACGCGCAAACAGTTCACAGAAAATATCGATCTCCCGCCGCAACTCCTCGTGCGGAATCGGCTTGATAAATTTCTTCGCCGCGGCCGCGGTCGCTCGATCGAATTTTCCAAGCTGCACGGCCGTAGCCCGCGCCGCCCGCAGCGCCTCGCCTTCGCCCACCACCTGGCTCAGCAGCCCAATCTGCTGCGCCTTCGTCGCGTTAATACTTCGCCCTGTCAACAAAAGATCTCTCACGACAGCATTGCCCAAATCCCGCTTCAGGCGCGGGATCCCGCCAAACCCCGGAATCAATCCCAGCCTAAGCTCTGGAAAACAAAACCGCGCCATCTTGTCGGCAATAATCAGATCGCAAGCCAGCGCCAGTTCAAACCCGCCTCCAAACGTCACTCCATGCACTGCCGCAATCGTGGTCAAAGGCGCAGCATCAATCAGATTCAGCACGCGGTGAATGCGCTCCAGAAAATCCCGCACACCCTTCGCGGCCTCAGCCCTCTCCATCGCCTGCGACCGATGATAAAGCTCGCGCAAATCCGCGCCCGCGCAAAATCCCGGCGTCATCTCGCTATAAATAATGAGCGCATGCGCCTCCGCCTGCATACTTTCATAAGCCGCCGCAAACCCCTCCAACTCCGCAAGCGACGCCGATCCCAACTCGTTGCAAGGCTCCCGATGCAGCGCCAACTCAATCACGCCATCAGCAAGCGTCCAGGACAAGCCGCTTCCTTTGACCCGCTCGCGAGCCGGAATCGATGTAGCTTTCCCTTCGTGCACCTTCGTGTCCTTAGTGGTCCCCAGCATTTGTAGCCCCGCTAAACCGCCTGCCTCACCCCGTAAATCTCCTCGATCTCATCCTTCATCCGCGCCGCAATCACATCGCGTTTCAACTTCCCGTTCACAGTCAAAGTGCCGCTCTCGATCGAGAACACTTCTTCGCGCACAAAAAACGCCCGGACCTGCTTGTAATGCGGCAACTCCGGATTCACCACATCCAGCGCCGACTGCACATGCTCCGCCGTCAAGCTACCGGTAACAATCGCCGACAAATATCCCCGTCCATTCCCGACGATCACCACTTGCTGCGCCGCCGGCAAGTTCTTCGCAATCGCAATCTCAATCGGCTCCGGCGAGATCTTGTGCCCAGATCCCAAAATAATAAGATTCTTAATCCGCCCCGCGATCCGCCAGTTCCCCGCCGCATTCACCTCGCCCTGGTCGCCAGTATGAAACCATCCCCCGCGCAGCGCTTCCGCAGTTTGCTCCGGCCGGTTCCAGTAGCCGGAAAATACATTCGGACCCCGCACCATAATCTCGTCGCTCTCTCCCAGCCTCATCTCCATGCCTGGAATCGCCGGCCCCACGCGCCCCACCTCGACCCGGTTCGGATCATCCATCGTGCAGATCGCGGTAGTCTCCGTGAGTCCATAAACTTGCAGCACGCGAATTCCCAGCATCATGAAATAAAGCTGCGTCTCAGCACTCAGCGGGGCCGACCCGCAAATCAGTGCCTTCAGATTTTTCCCAATCATCTTCTTCCGGATCGCAGGAAACACCAGCGCATTCGCCAACCCCAACCACATCGCATCCCCAGCCCGCGATTGTCCATCCTGCCGCCGCGCCCACGCGCCTTTCGCCCGCGCATAAATTGCCTGCGCCACTCCGCCCGTCTGCCAGAGTTGTTCATCCACCGCCCGCCGCATCCGCTCCAGCAATTGCGGCACATTCAGAAAATAATCCGGGGCGACAATTCTCATATCACTCGCGATCTTCGCCAGGTCCATGTTGATGGTGACCAAGCTCCGCCGCTTCAGAAACGTAAGCATCGCAATCCACGACGCCGCAAACGTAAACGGCAGGTAGTGGAAAATCCGGTCCTGTTCTCTGACGTGCGGCGACGAGCCTGACATCAACTGTTCCAATCGCTCCGCCGTCCGCTCCAGCATGAAGCGCACATTCGCTGCGGTAAGCACAACGCCCTTAGCCTCGCCTGAAGTTCCCGACGTATAAATGATCGTCACAGGACTGTCCATCCCCATCTGCGGACGCTCCAACTGCGCGCCCTCGACGCCGGCAAAAATCTCGTCAAACAAAAACTGCGGCGGCGCATCCGCCCAACTCTGCGCGATCCCATCCCGCAACGCAGCATCCCCGCAGCACACCAGCGACGGCGTACAGTCCTTCATCATCGCCACCAACTCCGCTGGCGCCTGCCGCGAATACAGTGGCACCACAATCAGCCCCTCGGCCATCAGCGCCAGATCGATGGCCACCCAGCGGATGCTGTTCGCCGCCAGCAATCCGCACCGGTCGCCCTTCCGCAGCCCCTTCGAAGCAATAAATGTTCGAGCCTTGCGCACCATTTCCAGCAACTCGCTGCCGGTAACGCCGGTAACTTCGCCCTCATGGATCTCGGCAAGGATCCGCGCATTCGCAGCCGCATTCAGGTGCGAAAATATTGCCCCGATAAATGGAATGTGTGTGCTCAAGATACGGATTCCAAGAAAACGCTCTCGAAGAACTCGGCTCTAGTTGTAAGCCGCCACCAACTCCCGCACCCCCGCGCTCATCGGCGGCAAATAATCCTCCCAACTCCACTCCCCCCGCCGCGTCTCAAACTCCGGATACCTTCTCTGCACTTCCTCTTCAAAATAAACTCCCATGCGCGCCATCACTTTCAAATTGCGCACTACAGTACGCGCAATGCCGTCAGCAATCCCCTCACCTTCACAACTCAACTTCTCGAGAGCCGCCAGCAACTTCCCTTCCAGTTCCGGATCATCCACCGTCATCAGCAAATCCTGATGCCCGCGTTCCCGCATCAGATTCCGTATCCGCTCATCCATCGTGATCCCCGCCGACGGCACCAGCCCCGGCATCGAGGTCACAATTCCGTGATATCGCGACGACGCCATCATGTGGCAAACCCGCAACACGCTCACCAGTTCGTACATGTTGTAATCGTCCGAGGTAAGCACCGGCACCCCGCCCAGCCTCTCCGAAATCTTACGCGCCGGACGCGCATCCAACCGCTCCGTCGCCGCCAGGATCACAAACACATTCTTCTTCTTGCGAAATGCATCCACCGCATTCGCAATCGCCATCCAATACTTTCGATACGCCTCTTCCGCCGCCGGCCCCGCGGTATGAAAGTAAGGCCCGCGGTAATGGCTGTTCTTGTAAGCTCCGGCCACACTGTGCAACGCAAGCTTCGCCACCGAAGCCTTCACCGGCCACTCAAACGGGTTGATCGGACACACCACCAGCACCGGGGTCTTCCCGTCCCACCCAACCTTCCTCAGCACGCTCTGCCCATACTCCGCCGGCCGCGGCTCAAACGTCCAAGCCGTATCGGTCCCCAACTCGGTCGGCACGCCCAGCTCACGCAACACCGTCCGCGACTCTTCGTTCCGCGTAATGACAAATGAGTTGCGACAATATCGTCCGCACATTTTCGCCACCACCGGATCCATGTGCCCGGCTTCCGCGCCGTAGCCTACCGAAAGCTTGTTCTGCACCGCGGCAATTCCCAGCGACCCAATCATCATCGTGGTAAGCGCATTCGCGAACTTGCTCTTGAACATCGACCCTTCGCAAGCCACTACACCATCATGCTTCGGCACTTCATTGGCCAGAAACGGAGGAAAGATATCCGGCAGATGAACCTGCTTCGTGCTCTCGAAATATCCCTTCGAGAACTCGAAATTCTGGCTCATCACGCTGAACTCCACCCGCTCCGCCCCCAGAATGTGCCGGATCTGCCGCAGCATCTCTTCCACCCGCACATCCGACCCCATATTCCGCGTGCCGTTGTACCCCGCAAACAACAACTTCAGCTTCTCCCCCGGCTGCCACCGCTTGCCTTCGCCCAGCATCCACCCAGCTTTGGCGCGCTCGATCGAACCGCTCACCCAGGCTTCGAGAATAAAGTCCATCATGCCGCTGTACCTCCCGCCGCCACTGGCCAGGGCTGGTACTTGTAAGCAAAATCATTCTCGCGGCTGAACTTCAAAAGCGGATAGCAATACTGAGAGAATGCTACTGGCTTTTTCCCCAATTCCTGAGTCACGCGCGTGTTATCGAACACCGTATTCCAAGTCAGATACGGCATAAACACCTTCAATAGCGACGCGCCTTTTCCAACCCCGCCACTGCGGTTCGACAGAAAATTCACCGATCCTGTAAAAGGTCGCTCCGCCACCGGCACAAAAACAGGCGCCCGCTTATTCTGCGCCGCTGCCAGCGCCCCCGTGATCTGACGAAATGTCTGCGACCCCACTCCTGACGAAAGATGATAAGTCTCGTGCTCGGGACGATCTTTCTGGTGCAAGGTCGAAATCGCCTCCGCCACAAAATCCACATTCACAATGTCGATCTTGTCTGTCGGACGAAACGGCAGCACCGGCAATCCCGCCAGAAACACAAACGCCTTCACCATATCGAATTGCGTAGTCTCCGCATACCGACTGTCGCCCAGCACAATGCTCGGACGGAAAACCGTCTTCGGCGTCTCCGGCAGCAGCACATGCAACATGTGCTCGCAGAATTTCTTCGTCCGTGCATACGGATCGTAGTCCGACCGCTCCCAATCAATCGACCGGTCCTCCGTCACCACCTCATTCTGTCGCTTCCCTGCCACGGCCACCGTGCTCACCTCGCTGAAGCGCCGCAACCCGTGATAATGCTCGGCATGCCGTGCGAGAGTCACCACTTCCAAAGTGCCCCGCAGATTCACATTCAAACAACTCTTTTCGGACTTCCGATTGAGTGAAGCCGCACAGTGGATCACCGAATCCGTAGTGTGGACCAGCCGGTCATATTCATCGCGATCCAGCCCAAACCCCGACTGCGTCAGATCTCCACGAAACACTCGTACGCGCGTCTGCAGAAATTCATAAAACTGCGGAAACTCCAAATGCAATTGCAGCGCCTGCCAAAGCCGCCCTTCCGCCTCGCCAACATCCCGCGCCCGCACCAGCACATTCAGCGCCGCGCCATGATCGCGCAACAAAATAGCCGCCACATGCGCCCCAATGTATCCCGTCGATCCCGTAAGAAATATCGCCATTAACTAATTCCGTTCCCTGTCATCTTGTGCGCAGTCGAAAGATCCTATCGCCTAATCCACCGTCAGCCGGAGCCTCTCACGTCCCCGTCTTCACCGTCTCCCCATTCAACAAACTCCGCGCCGGACGCGCCTCCAGCGGCCTTCCCTCAATCAACGGATAAGTCCACCGCCGCAAAGCCGGAATATGCACGTTGATCCAGTAATCCCACCAGTCGAGCATGCGGGCCTTGTAGCCAAACTCCTCGCGCTCTTCTTCAACAAGAGCGTGAGAAAGCTTCTCCACATTGTCCGCCGCGAAATCGTGCTCATTAAATAAGATGAACGGCTCAAACAACTCGATCAATTTCTCCACCCGCTCCAGACTTCTCTCCGTCTTCACCAGCGGCGTCTTCTTCAACGGCAGCGGCGACATGATTCGCTGAATGGATTTCACAATCGCCCTCTGCGCCGGCGCCGACATCCTCTGATACCGCGTCTTCGATACCGGAATCGCGTCAAACCGCAGCCGCAGCCAGGATTCCAACCCTTCCTGCGCCCGGTAATGCTTGCGATGTCCCAAAGACGTCAACTCAATCGACCTTCCCATATCGCAGGGATTCGTCACCGATGTCGCCAGCTGATAAAGCGAATCATGCCGCCTCTCCACAATCGCCGCCGCAATCAAAGTCATCCCCGCGCAAACTGCATCCACCGGAATAATGTCCAGCCGCTTGCTCTCATTCGACGGCAATTGCCGGAAGTATGTCCCCAACAAATAAGACAGCGACGCCGAAGTATTGATCCCTTCATTCCATCCCAGAAACGGCTTCCCGACCGAAGTCTCCACAATCGCCGGACGCACCACCGCAATCGGCAACCCCGCCCCATGTTTCACAATCAAAGATTCCGCCAGGCTCTTGGTCAGCGTGTAAGTATTCGGCCAGCCCAACTCCTTGGCCCGCCGCGTCCCCGCTTCGGTCAAATAAGTCTTTAACCATCGGATCCTGTTTTTGCGGATCTGATTCTCCAGCGCCGCGCCCTGCAGCCCTTTCGCCGCGTGCTCGTTGGCCAGCGATTGCATCTTCAAACCAGCCGTCACCTCCGCGCCCTCAGCCTGCGTCTCTGCCTTCGCGATCAGTTCGTGCAAGGACCGCACTTCCTGCTCCGCATCAAAACCCGCCACGCGATGCGGCGTGTAATTCGGAATCAGCCTCTCCGCCACCCGCCCATCGCGTTCCCCGGCAACGTAACAAGTAGACAGATGCAGCAGCCCCGCATGCTCCGTCCCCCGCACAAACTCCAGGATGCTCATCGCCGCATCCGTATTCGTAGTCAGCGCATCCCGCAAGTCCGGATTAAAGTCCGTTAGTCCCGAACTATTCACAATCAGATCAAGATTCCTCTGCACCCGCCGCGCAACATCCGTGTCCAGCCCCAGACCCGGCTGCGTGACGTCTCCCTCCACCACTTCAACTTTTTCCCGCAGATACTCCCCAAGTCCCGCGCCATACTTCTCAAACAGCGGATCGAACACCGGCGATTCCTCGACAATCTTTTCAAACCGCCGCTGTGCTGGATTCGATTTCTGCCGCCGGATCAGCAGATAAATCCGCCCAATCTTCGGCAACTCCATCAGCGTATTCGCCAGCCAGACCTTGCCAATAAATCCGGTCACGCCGATCAGCATCACGTGCTTCCCAGCCAGCGCCCGCCGCACCGAAAAGTCCGCAGCTTGCCGTTGTCCCTCAAAATTCACAACCGGACGTTCCTGCGCCGCCGGCCCGCGCTCCGACCCAATCACCGCCGCCCGCAATTCGTCCAAAGTGATGTCCAGTTGCCGCGCCAGCGTCTTCGGCGCTCGCCGCCCGTCCGGACTCTGTTCCCGCAGCAGCGCAAACGCCCCGCGCGGCCGGATCACCGGCTCCAGCAGCCTCCCCGTTGCCACGCCGTCGCGGAATTCCAAGCGGTTCGCCACCACCCGCTTCACCCCAAGATGCAACGCCAGCGGCTTCATCACATGCTCCAGCCCCTGACTCACCAGCACCACATCCGCCCCCCCGCGCACCAGTTCCCGCACCCGCTCCGCGCCGTGCGTCTTCAGCTCAGGCTTCAATTTGTATTGGAAGTATTCTTCACCCAGCAGATCGAGCCGGTCGCGGGTCACACCCCGCAGGCTGGTGTGCACCACGCGCGTCGCAAATTTTCGGTTGGTCGAATAAAGAAACGGCCGCAGCGCCGCCATCAGGAAGATTAATCCCCGCCGCCGGATCCGCTCCGAGAACGTCTGCGCGTTCCAGGTAAAAAACGCCACCGGCTGCACCACCGTCAAATCCAGCAGGCTGCCTTCCACGCGCCAGTACACGGTAGGAGACGGCACCGCCGACACGCCGGCCTGAACGCCGGGGGACGCGTTATCGTTGTGGTTTGACTGTTCCAAAGTAAGTTCGTCCAGAATACAGGGTTCGATAACCCGGGTGGACGAATCTCCTATTGTAAACAATGACCCTGCTTCCGCGAAGCGTCCTCTTGCTGGGTTGCCTTAGCTGCATCTGAACCGCAGAATTCCGCTTTTCAGAACACCCAGAAACCTCTTGCGCCGCCAGCCGAAAAATCGTGCACAATATCCCCGCGGAGGCGCACATGCCGAAGATCCTGCCCCAAATCCAGAACATCGTCGTGGTGATGTTCGAGAACCGCTCCTTGGACAACCTCTGTGGCTGGCTCTACTCAAATCCCACCCCGCAGCCCAGTCTGTATCTTCCCGCCGGTAGCCCGAGCTGCTTCAACGGGCTGAACCCAAGTTGCTGGAACCCCTCCAACCCTGACTATTTCACCGGCGCGGCTCCAAACAGAGTCTCAGTCGTACCAGGCACGACCGGTTTCCTGATTCCCGATCCTGATCCCGAAGAAACTTTTGAAAACGTAACCTACCAACTGTATGGCCCGCAAGGCGCTGTCCCAAACCCCAAATGGCCCAATCAAGGCTTCGTAGTGAACTACGAGAAACGAGGATCTTCAAACACAAATCAAATCATGGAGACATACACTGCGGCGCAAGTCCCTGTGCTCTCGGCCCTGGCTCAAAACTACGCGATCTCTGATGCCTGGTTTTGTTCGGTCCCCAGCCAGACCTTGGCCAACCGGGCATTCGTGCATTCCGGCACATCAAACGGAGAAGTGAATAACGGCATCCTGCCAGATCCGTTTGATTTCGATGCGCCCACCATCTTCAATGTTCTGCAGAAAATAGGCGCCAGCTGGAAGGTATACAGCAACACGGAAATTACTCCATCCCTGACGCGAACTTTTGCCCCGCGGCTCTGGGACTCCAAGTTCGACCCGAATTTCGCGCGCGTCACCGCATTTGAGCAGGATTGCGCCAACAGTTCACTGCCGCAATATTCCTTTATCGAGCCCAGCTTTCTGGTCAACCCCAACGATCAACATCCACCGCATGACGTGGGCGCCGGTGAACAGTTTCTCTATCGGATTTGGCAGGCCGTAAGCCAGTCGCCGGCGTGGAACAACATCCTCCTGGTCATCACATATGACGAGCATGGCGGATGCTACGACCACGTTCTTCCTCCCTGGGGCGCCGCCCCTCCTCAGACGCGTTTCGGAGAGTGGATTCGCGCGGTCCGCAGGTTTTTTTGTCGGATTTGGTGTTTCTTTGCCGGTTGTACTTGTCCGAACTTCCAGTTTGATCGCTTTGGCCTTCGCGTGCCAGCGGTCGTCGTTTCGCCCTACATTCAGGCCGGTACGGTATTTCGGTCCAACACTTCCACTCCCTACGACCACACGTCCATTCTGGCCACCTTGAGGGACTGGCTGCAAATTCCCGCCGCCGACATGTTATCCAGTAAACGCATCGCTGCGGCTCCTACGCTGGATCAGGTTCTCACCCTGGCGGCGCCGCGGATGGCCAAGCCCGTTATCCCGCCACCGCGAATCGCTCCGACGATCGCGCCACCGCCCACTCTTCCAAGCCCCGATGAAATGCCGCTGAACGACTTGCAAAAAAGCCTGGTGTCTGGTTTCGCCCGACGATCCGGCCAGAACCGAGGGTTAGCGGTAAAGCAGACTCCAAACCGGGGGCGCGCTATTGCGCATTTCACTCAACGAAAAGAGATGGTGTCGAAAGACAAGTGAAACTATGGACTCGCCACGCGTTGAGCTGGCATCGGCTAGCGTACTCGCGGCAATGAATCGTACCTTCTCACAATCGGAGACCAACATTCCCGGCTACCTTTTCCGCCTCTCTGTCATCTCACGTAGCCCGAGGAGGTTCCTATGAATCTTTTCCACAAAGTTCGCGCTCTGGCTTGTCTGCTTGTTCTTTTAGGCTCCCCCACGTTCCTCCCTGCCTTGCAGTCTGGGAATGACGTCCTGGGGGAGATTGAACTTGACGGCGCCTCGAAAGTCGAGAACACCTCCGGCGTCTGGATCGATGGCCAATATATCGGCTACTTGAGTGAGCTTAAAGGATCGAAAAAACTCCTGCTTCTTCCCGGTGAACACTACCTCACCGTGCGCCAGGGGGGATATCTGGACTTCTTCCAAAAGGTTCCTGTCCGCGCCGGTGAAAAGCAGACTGTCGCGGTGACCATGCAAGAGGACACCCGGGTTCACATGCCGCAAGTCACCGCGGAAATTAAGTTGGAGGTAAAACCAAGCCGCGCGGCCGTATTCGTGGATGGCGTTTTCGTGGGGCACGTCGGCGAACTCGGCGGGATCGGTAAAGCCCTGCTGGTTGCGCCGGGAAAACGCAAAATCAGCATCAGTTTGCCCGGCTACCAGCCCTTTGAGACCGATATCGAACTCGTGGCCAATCAGAAGTCCACCGTAAAAACCGATCTGGTCCCCGGTGGTCCAGCGAAAGGAGCTCCTCTTCCCGACTAGGTTCACGAGTGACGGGATGTTCTCGACGATACCTTTTTGAAGTGCCAGCGACTAGGCGGAGGCGCCAGCAGATGCCCCGAGCCCTCGTTGCTTGCTCAGTTCCAGATGGAAAGAATCCGCCGAAAGAGTTTGATTTCGGAATAGTACCAGCAATGTGTCTTCGGCTTCGCCATTCGTAGCCGAAACCGGCGCTGTCGAATCCGATGACTCAGTCCCCAGCCCTTCAGGGTCCACCATCAGTTCCGGCATCACGTCGCGATTCTCCGTCAACAGCCTCAAGAACTTCTCTAGCAACACCCGGTGTCCCGCCGTAGTCTGGCTGAACTCCACACCCATCCCTTTATCCGGATGCATGACCCGGACAATGCCTTCTACTTTCAGTTCAGTTCCCGCGGCTCGCATCGCCAGCGTGACCCGCGTCGAAACCGGAAATGGCGAACTGATATCGAGATAGCAACCACCCAGGCTCAAATCCGTAAGCTGGCAGCGCGCCGGCGGATCGTCCTTCTCCACATCCGGAGAATTCTTCCCAATCCATCCCCGCAACTGCCGTGAAAATTCCGAAGTCGGGTCCTGGAATCGCAGCCCCACCTGCGCCCCGGAGCCCTCCCACGCGAACTCCGCGTCGACTTCCAAAGACGTCTTCGAACCCGGCAGCGTGAATCGAAGTGTCCACAGTCCATGCGGCTTGCTGCGCCGGGGCACGCTGACCGCCAATCCACCTTCACCCAAGTCCGTGGTATTCACCTTGAACCGCACACCCGACTCCCGGTTCGACATCTCCACCGGAATGTTCACCGCGACGCGCGAGTTTCGCCGCCGCTCTTTCTTCATTAAAGCTCGCGCCGCCCGAAAGCTCGATTTAGCCCGCTCCACCGAAACCGGCTTGTACAGGACGAAGTTCGCCCCCACTTCGAATGCCGACCGCATCCCGTTGCCCGGATCGAGTATCGCCACCGCCACCGCCCGCCGGTTGCATGGCGAGGTCCGCGCACAGCGCAGTACGTCCGCCGCGCCCGGCCCGGCGCAATCTACAATAATTGCCTCAAAGCGCTCCCGCGTCAGCTTGCGCAGAGCCTGGTCCGCGCTCGCGCACAACTCCACCTCGATCTCCAGATCGCCCAGCGTCCGCCGCAGCACCCGCACGATCTTCTCGTCCGAACAAAGCAACAGTGACTTCAGATTCATAACTCGTCTCAGGTCCTTCCAATTCCTCGGATCCGGTCAAACCGTTCTGGCGTGGATCTCCCTAGGACTCCGTCTGGGAACGGAATCCTGCTTCTATCAACTGTAATCCCACTCCAAAGGCCATTCAACGAAGCACTTGCGGCGGCGGTTACGGGTGTAACCAGCCAGTTCGTTCCAATTCATGGGCGCCAGAACGTGCCGTTTTGGGAGTACCAAAGCGGGAAGCCTTGGGCCCCGCAGCCAAACCCACGCCATCCCAATAACAGCCCTAAATACAACCACTTAGTAAGGATTGACTCAAGCAACGCACTGGCAAATTCTAATTGACTTCCACAGAGTATTGCCCTAACATACTGAGTCTCCGATACGTTCTAGGATTACTGGAAGCCTTGGCTCGTTGAGCTAACTCGTGTTTCCATGAATCCCGATACGATTCGGAGAATCATATACATAGCGCATTCATTAAGTTCATTCCCCAGCACTACGAAAGGCAAGTTTCATGGCCAAGCGACGCGGAAATCCCAACTGGGGCAAGCCCGAGCCTATCGGCCCGATTGTCCCCACCATCACCGAATTCGAGCAGGTAGTGCGCGAATACAAGCTCTCCCCCGACCAATACCTGCGCTCCACCCGCCTCCGTGAGTGGGCCCGCCGCAACAAAAACTCGAAATATATCCCCGAGCCCCTGCTGGAAGCCTGGGGCTTCGAAATCGAATCCACCCTGTAACTAATCCCAGATGTAAGCTTTTCTTGAAGGGTCGCCGCAAGGCGACCCTTCCTCGTTTAGGATTGTCACCCTACTTTTAGGATTGTCATCCCGAACGAAGTGAGGGACCTTGGTTTCGCTGGTACCCTCCCGCAATCCGTCGCAGAGACGTTGCTCGCAACATCTTCCCGCCCGGAAACGCACGGATTCGCGCTCCACGGAAACAACCACCACGGTCGAAGAGCGGCCGCTTTAGCCGCGTAAGCATCTACAATGAATTCCGGGCCCTCAGCTCGCCGCACATGCTCAACCTTCTCCACCTCCCGCTCCCAGAACTCTTCGCCCTCCTCGCAGCCATAGCTTTCGCCGCCGGCTTAAACGTCTACGCCACAGTAGCCGCCCTGGGACTACTAGCCCGCTTCGGACACGTCCCACTCCCGCCAGCCCTGCAACTCCTCGAAACTTGGCCAATCATCGCCGCCAGCACCGCGCTCTTCACCATCGAATTCTTTGCCGACAAAATCCCCGCCTTCGACCTGATCTGGAGCGCCCTACACACCTTCATTCGCATCCCCGTCGCCGCACTCCTGGCCTACGGAGCCACCCAACAACTAACCCCAGCCCAGCAACTCTTGGCCGCCGCCTTGGGCGCAGCCATAGCCCTAGCCGCCCACGGAGGCAAAACCGCCCTCCGCGCCGCCGTAACCCCAAGCCCCGAGCCTTTCTCCAACTTCACGCTCAGCTTGGCCGAAGACGCCCTGGCCATAGCCCTAACCTGGCTAGCCACAAGCCATCCCTACGCCGCCGCCACAATCGCGCTAGCCCTGGTAGCAGTGATCGTGCTGCTGGCCCGAGCCGTAATTCGAGCCATGCGCAAGCTGTTTCAAGGAGCAGAAGAGGAACTGGCGGGACGTCAAACGTAGGTCAAACACAACTGTAAGGACCACCACTACACTTTGTCATTCCGAACGGGGCGGAAGGCCCGGTGAGGAATCTGCTGGTGTTCGTGTGGAAAATGCTCGAGTGGAGCGGACACTCCTGTCGGCTGCTTTAGACTTTGCTTTTGCTTTTTGAATTAAAAGCTCTTCAGCACTGCGTAAACTACAACCCCTTCAAAACCCCCAACCACCGCTCCCAAGCCGCCCCGCGCGCCTTCTTATCAGCCTCCACCGTATTCCCCGGATCCTCCCCGGCCCGCATAAACCCATGCCCAGCCCCGTCGTAAACCACCACATCGTATTTCTTCCCAGCCTTCTTCATAGCGTCCCGAGTATCCGGAATGGTCGCGTCAATGCGCTCGTCATTCCCAGCATAGAATCCATAAACCGGAGCCGTGATCCCACCAACGTCCTTAGGTGGAGGCCCATAAAACACAAACGCCGCACTCAAATCTTTGCGGACGGTAGCAAACCGAAACGACTCTCCACCACCCCAACAGAATCCAGCGACCGCCAGCTTCCCATTCGCAGACGGAAGCTTCTTCACATAATCCGCCGCAGCATTCAAGTCCGCGGTAACCTGATCAGGGTCCAGCCTGGCAACAGCCTCCCGCGCCGCATCCACATCAGGAAAGTCGCTGGTCTTCCCTCCCTTAGGACCCATCCCCGAAAGCAGGTCAGGCGCAATGGCAATATACCCGTCAGCCGCCAGCTGGTCAGCCACGCTCCGCGCCCAATCGGTCAACCCAAAAATCTCATGGATCACGACAACCGCCGCCGCCTTCCCCTTGACCTCGGGATAAACCACAAACGCCCAAACCGTCCGCTCGCCATGCTTAATCTGCACCCACTCCCCATGCCGCGGAGATTTCTCCAACCCCACGCGCGCCCACTCCTGCCCCAATCCGGGCAGCGCAAATAACATCAAAGCAATAAGAACCGCCTGCACCAGTTTCATAGCCCAAGAGTCTACGCCGCAAACCATTTCAAGGACAAATATTCCGCAACAAATACTCCGCACCCAAAATTCCCCTTGTCATTCCGAACGGGGGCCGAAGGCCCGCTGAGGAATCTGCTTTTGCTAGCGTGGAGAATGCTCGTGTGGAGCGGACACTCCTGTCCGCTGCCCTTGACGTTGCCTTTGACCTTGAATTGAAAGCGCCCACGCCTCCAGCACAACCGTGGAAGAGCGGCGCTTAAGCGCCGCGTAAGGCGCACACAAAGAGAGGAACAGGGCTTCAGCCCATCCCAAATCCCTGTCATTCCGACCGGAGCATCGCCTTCCGAAGGAAGGCGATGCGGAGTGGAGGAACCTGCTGTTCGCCGGCAGCACCACTGCTCATGTGGAGCGGACACTCTGTCCGCTGCCTTTGACGTTAGCCTTTGTCTTTAAATTGAAGACCACCACCGCCCCAGGGCGGCCCGCCAGGGCCTCCTCAGTCAAGTCTTACGCAGTCGTATCCACTCGTCGAGGATGGATTCAATCGAAACGAGTAAACGAAACCCTCTTCTATACGGTGCTTCACTTGTTCGTCGTACCTCGTTCGGGCTTCGGCAAGGGTTGAGAAGCCTTCTTCCGGCGAGAGTGTGGTGACCTTATGGATCAGTTTCTTCTCGGACTCGTCCCACCAGCCGTGAATCTCTTGGACAAAAAATCCAGGCTTGCCACCCGCTGAAAATGCTAGCCGCACAGAGAAGAATTCTGGCAACAACTGCTGTTCAAATGGGGTTGTCCCCCGTGGTTAATCGACCACGCAACTGATCGACACTTCAACTGGACGACCATCATTCGGGATTTGTACGGCGGAAAGGTCGAGCACAAGATTGGGGGCGTCTCTAACTACGTCCCGGGTCTGCTTCAAGCTACAATGCTGAAAAGACTAACCTCGTTGGCAGCGAGCGAGTCCGAAGATCTCGTTGAAAAGGAACAATTGCGACTCAGTTTGCTGCTGGATGGGTTCGAGGTGTCCCGCGACGAGATTGTTTCGATTGAAGGTCCCATCAGCGTCACAAAGGAAAAAAGCCGCCTTCTGACCAATCTCGGGGCGTCTCTCTTTGCAAGAAAAAAAGTCATCGCCAAACATCTAGAGGACGCTGAGGATCTTTTCTCTGAAGGGAAGATGCATCCAGCGATGTCAGAGGCCCGAAGTGCCTTCCAAGCTGGAGTAGAAGACACCGTAGCCCTTGTGGAAAGCAAAGTGCGGCGCAAGGCAGGCGGAGGGCTGAAGAATCAGGTTCAGTTTCTCGCTAAAGAGAAGTTTGTCTCCGCTGATGAGGAGCAAGCGTTCCTGGCGGCGTGGGGTTTTCTGTCGGCGGGAGCGCACCCAGGTCTTCCGCCTGATGAATTAGGACGTATTGGACTAGTCCTAGGACTGGAATTTATTCAAATACTACTCGTGAAGGCCAAGAACCAACTGTAAATTCGCCCTCTCCACACGCACTTTTCAGTCGCAGCGGTAGCAATCGAGTAAATCGGGGCCCCGCAAGCCAGAGCGCCGAGACTCCTCTCGGGACGGAATCCGGGACGACGGTCGGGTGGCCGATGTTTCGCGTCCTTTGCGAAAGGTGGATTCCACATGCGCAAACATCTTGGGGCTCTGATCCCCGACGCCGCACGCGAAGGCCCGGATGGGAACCAGGAACTACAAGTCCACAGAGTTATGAGCACGGATACGCCTCTGCCATCGCGAGGGAAAAAAGCACCGACGAATCCAGGTGCGCTCTTGCTGGATTGTCCCGAATGTATTTCATCAGGATTCTAACCATCTGACCATTCTCGATCTTACCCACAGCACAATATGGCCCAGGAACATTCTCGTGGCCCTGATGCTGTAACCAAGCCCGTTCCGTCGCAATGCCATCATCCAAACCGCGAACGTACATCGCACATACAGCGCCGATGGAGGCGTTAGCGTTCCTGGTTTCATCGGCCCATACGGAGCAGTACCGAACGACGGTATTTCCCGTCGAGCTCGGCAGTTCGCTCTTCTCCTCTGCTCCGGCACCTACGAGCCGAAAGCACACCAGAGTGACCAAAAGCAGACAGGCATCCCGCATGTCCCCTCCTTTACCTACCAATCAACGACGCGGCCCACCGCCAGCCGTGATTTAATCATAGAACCGAGCTTTAGGAGCCGGAGAGAATTCCAATGGATGAGAGCAAGCCGGAAAAACTGAGAAAGCTTCTAAAAGAACTTGAAGCGCATGAATTGTCCACCGATTTATCTCTCGGCTCTATGGCGAGACTCGACCCCAACCGTCAAAACACGCTCGTCGAATTAGGGAACCTGAGAAAATGGATTGCGGTTTTACGGGACGTGCTCGGATAGGAACCCGACGGACGGGGCGCTAACCTCCCACAGTTTTCCACAGCCCACCCCTGTGACATCTGACCTTGCGCCCAATCCCAAATTCGTTCAAAATTGCCCCAGCAAAGGCAGTAACAAACAGCTCCTTGAAAACTGAATAGCGCGCGGCCTAAGTCCTTCCCGCACAAGGTTTTGCAACCAGAATCCGGCAATTTTCAGTCCCGACAGAAATGTCGTCACTGATTCCAAAGAACTTACGGGATGCCACACCCCTAACTCCCATGTCCACAATATTTTACGGACAAGTCCCTTGGAATCAATATTTTAGCCAGACCATCCGTGGTATCGACCGCCGTAAGTCATTGATTCCAGAGATTTAAGAGTGTTCGATCCACATTTTTTTTGATTGGCTTGAAAGAGGGAAAGAGGAAGAGAGTCGGGCCGGGAACTACCTACTCAACCAGCGGATTGACCACCCGAACCGTGCCGTAACTCTGCCGGGCTGCCAGGTCCTCGGAATACAGAATCGCGGCTCCCGACTGTTCCGCGGCCTGCAGAATCAGGGCATCCCAGAAGGAGGTCTTATACCGTACTTCGATCTCGAGAGCCTGGATCACGGCCTCAGCCGAGTTCACCACGATCTCCCAGGTCATGTAGTCATTGACCAGGCGCCGGATTTCGTCGACGCCCACGGGACGTGCCACCTTGCGCCGCAGGTTGACGCAAAGCTCCTGCAAGACCTGCGTGCTCAAGACTCCCTGCCCGCTGGTCCACAGTTTCTCGATCAACTGGCGAGCCCGTTCGTGTTTGACGCCCGTGGTGCGATCGTGGGCGTAGATCAGAATGTTGGTGTCCACGAAATACTTGTCAGACATTTCCGCCTCCGACCGGGGTCAGCGTTCATGAATCTCGTCCCGCGAACGAGGAGGAGACCAGCGAAGATCCATCCCTTGACGCAGTCGTGCCAGGGCACGCTTGCGGGCCCGATGATAAGTCTGGCGATCCCGCACGATCTGCTCAAGCCGTGCCGCCAGCATCGCGCTGATCGAAGTATCTTCTTCGGCGGCAAGAACGCGAGCCTCCCGCAAGAGATCGGCGTCCAGCTTGAGAGTAATATTGGTCTTCATAGCGAGCACACAATCCAGTGCAGCACTATTTTACGTGCTTATAGAGGTTGGCGTCAAGGCGGTTAACCAACTCGCCAACCACCTTTGCTACAATCGCCTCATGCCCACGCAAGCCTTTGCCGACGTCCCCACCGCCATCGAGGAGATCCGCGCCGGCCGCATGATCGTCGTCGTCGACGACGAAGACCGTGAGAACGAAGGCGACATCACCCTCGCCGCCGAGAAGGTCACTCCCGAAGCCATCAACTTCATGGCCAAGTACGGACGCGGCCTGGTCTGCCTCACCATGACCGAAGAGCGCCTCGACCACCTCCGCATCGGCCCCATGAGCGCCGAGAACACGTCGCAATACGGCACTGCATTCTGCGAGGCGATTGACGCGCGCGTGGGCGTGACCACAGGCATCTCCGCCTACGATCGCGCGCGCACCATTCAGGTGGCCATCGATCCCGCGACGCAAGCCTCAGACCTGGCGCGCCCCGGCCACGTCTTCCCTCTTCGCGCCCGCAAAGGCGGAGTGCTCGTCCGGGCCGGACAGACCGAAGCCTCCGTCGACCTGGCGCGGCTTGCCGGACTGATTCCCGCCGGCATCATCTGCGAGATCATGAAGGACGATGGCACCATGGCCCGCGTCCCAGACCTGATCGAGTTCTGCCGGCAGCACGGCATGAAGATGCTGACGGTCGCAGAGCTGATCCGCTACCGCATGGCGCATGAGCGCTACGTGCACCGTGTCGGCGAAGCCCTGGTCGACACCCGCTTCGGCGAGTTCCGCCTGATCGCCTACGAGAGCGAGATCGATGGCGGAGAATCGCACGTGGCCCTCATCCGCGGCGATGTTGAGAGTGGTGGCGAGCCAGTGCTGGTCCGCATGCACGCGCACTGCCTCATGGGAGACGTCTTCGGCGCCACGGGCTGCGAGTGTCACGCCACGCTCGAAGGCGCGTTGCGCCGCATCGCCCAAGAAGGCCGCGGGGCGCTGATCTACCTGCATCAGACTTCCAAGGGATTCTCAATCGAGAAGGCAGGCGAGCGCAGCGCGCTAAGCTTCCATCGCGGCCGCAAGCTGCCATCACTGTTGGACACTGAACGCCAGACGCAACGCGAGATCGGCATCGGCGCACAGATTCTCTCCGACCTCAACCTGCGCCGCATCCGCCTGCTGACCAACAGGCCCAAACGTGTAGCCGCGCTCGAAGGCTTCGGCATCGAGATCGTCGATCAAGTGCCAGTGGAGTTGAGCGGAGTGCAGGCGGGCAAGAGCTAGGGCCGCAGGGCGCGGCCCGTTCTAGAACGGTTTGCGCACGACGACTTCGGCCTCGCGAATGAAGAACTGCGCCGAGCAGTGCTCCGACCCGCAGATCACAGGGACGAGGCCGTTGATCTGCCGCCGCGTGATCAGGCCGAGCATGCCACACGAGGGACAAGCCAGCACGGCCCAGTACGGGTCTTCCTTCTCGCCGACCTGGCCGGCGTTTTCCAGAACGAAGACGGTTCCGGGCTGCATCTGTTCGGGAATCCACTCATTCAAGATGTCCAGTTCGCCGACCATGCATTCCTCCTGTGGACTGAGTGTCTAAGAAGCTTTTCTAGCACGTCGGCGCTCAACCGACGCTATTACGGAAGTACTGGCCTTCCTCGCCACGACCTCAGCCCGCACCTGCCGCACCGCATCACTGAGGCAGATGCCGAGGATGGGCTGACTTGAATTCTTCAGGATGTCTACGATCTGCTTGGCCGAGGTTTCCAAGTAGAGATGCTTGCCATCGGTGAGCAGGTGGACGTCGGAGTTGCGGCCGACGATTTCGGCGAGGCCTTTGCCGAACTCGCGCTGGAGGAATCGCATGACCTTGCGGACGCCCTGCAGCGAGAAGCCTTTGCGGCGGAGTTCACAGATGACTGCCATGGCCATGACGTTTTGCATCGAGTAGAGGCGGCGGTGGCCTTCGCGCTCGGGCTTGATCAAGCCCCGCTCGTCCCACCACTGGAGCTGGCGGGCGGTCACTCCGGTTAGAGCAATCACCTCTTGCGATGAAAAGCGATCTGGCATTAGTCCCCGTTTATGTTTCAAACAATCTGCTAGTCGAATGTTTGAAACATTTTAGGCGGGAGTTGGCGGGTGTCAATCAACAATCGCGCGGGGAGGGGTAACTAGAAGAGTGCGGGGGCGAGCCGGGGGAGTGGAGATCAGGGGGACGACCAGCCCTCACTCTTCTTCACGAGCTACGGCAACTCCATGTCCAGGGCATAGAGATCACGGGTGCTCAGATCGCGGAGCACCAAGATTTCGCCATCTGGCGTGAGGCCATAGTCCACGCCCCAAACACCGGCCAACAAGAAGTCTGGGTATGTGATCACGGTCTCCGTTGTGTTGGTTGAAATCTTCCAGCGGTAAACGCCGGCAGTTTTCCCATGGCGACGGAAGTAGGGGGTACTGAAATACACATACTGCCCATCGGCCGACCAACGCGGATAATCTCCAACTTCGGCCAAAGTTCGCGTGTCATGTGCGGCCATGTCGTAGATCCTGAGTCTCGGGGGATCATCCTCCAAAGCCACGGCATACCGGCCGTCTGGAGAAAGCTGAGCCCGGTACAGGCGCTCGGAACCGGGAAGAAGCGATACCCGTTGGGTCTTCAAGTCCACACTTCGCAAGACGCGGTTTGAGTCGGTCTCATCCGAACTCGAAAACAGTATTGAACTTCCATCCGCTGCCCACGAGGGATTGATTTGCCGGTCACCACTTTCGGGAGTCACCAAAACCGGCACGCCGCCATTAGTGGAGACCAAGTAGATCTTAAAATGCGCTCCCAGGTGCGCCGAAGCATGAAAGGCAATGTGCGTGCCGTCGGGAGACCACTGGGGGCTGAACACCCGCATCGGCGGAAACGTCAATTGTTGCCGCTCCGATCCGTCCACGCGGCTGCGCACGAGGACGCCTTCGGGGAACTCCACATAAGCCATCCAATTCCCGTCGCGGGAGAATGTTACGTGGTCCGCCGAAATGCCCTGGGCGTAGGGAACGAACTGCTGCTTAGCCACGTCGTAACGAACTAATTCTCCGCGCTCCTGTTCCCCGACGGCGAAAATACTTTTTCCGTCCTTGCTCGGGGTGGGTACGTGGAAAGTCAAGGGGCCAGCGGTAATCTGCACCGGCTGGGGGTTGACCCGGCGCAGCATCTCATCTTTCTCGCGGATGGCCCAGACGTTTCTCGTTCCATCTCCCAACGCGGTATAGAAGAAATACTGCCCGTCCGGTGTCCAGCCTCCGGGCCAGGCTTGCCCAGAACTGGGCCAGTCTGGAAATAAGGGTTGGACGGTGTTGCTGGGGAGATCGGCCTGCCAGAGCGCAATGCCGCTACCGCTCGCATCGGCAACAGAAAAGCGGAGGCGTTTGCCATCGGGTGACCAGAAAAGATAGAAAGGCTCGCCCGGCAGACTCGCCAATTTCCTCAAATTACTTCCGTCAGGGTCTACAAGATAAAGCTCCGAACCAACCACGCAAGCAATGGTGCGACCGTCCGGGGACCACCTGGTATCGTTCGCATGCAGGTCTCCCACGGGCCGCGGCGAACCCGCAGGTACCGGAACCCGCCACACGCTGGGGTAAGAATCCACAGAATTTGAAACGGCGCGGCGGTCTTCCAGGTTCACCACCAGGAATTCCGATCCCCTCGGAGAGATGTCGTCGAGATCTATCCCCGGAAAAGCCTTCTTCACCGGAAAGACTTCTCCGCCGTCCGGGGACACAGAACGGACGGCACGATCGTTCCCTTCCCACACCCGGAAAAAGATGCGCGCGCCATCGGTTACCAGGATGGTGTTGTGAACCAAAGAACCAATGTGTGTGAGCTGGCGGATCCCAATCACCTTTGGAGGCGCAACCATTGGACGAAAGGCCACGCCTACGGCTGCGGCCGCCAGAACCAAGATCGCGGCGACGACAACTACTTTCCGCCGGGTTGCATGGGCTGTGGTTGCTACAGGGACCGCCTTGTCGAGGTCGGTGGAACTCTCTTCGTCGATGACCACCCGCGTACGCGTGTGACTTTCCACCACCAGGCTTTCCTCTTCTTCGGAGATGAGGCGTACCTTCTCGCTGAAGCGGTAGCCTCGGCCGGGAATGGTGACGATGTAGTGATGGTCCGCAACGGTTGCGCCCAGAGTCTTGCGCAGCACAAAGATGTGCTGCGCCAGGTTGGACTCTTCGACAAAGGTGTCGGGCCAGACAGACTTCATCAGGTCGTCCTTCATCACCACGGTCTCGCTGTTGCGGACCAGCACGAGAAGGGTCTCAAAGGTCTTCAGTTGCAGCGGGACGGGCTGGTTGTCGCGCAGTAGCACGCATCTGTGGGCGTCAAGCCGGAAAGGACCGAACTCGTATAACTCCTTTCCGTGGTTGCTCATAAGGCGATTGATAGATTTTTGAGATTCTTCTAAAGACTCTTGAGGTCCGTCTTTGGCAGGATGCATCCCGTTCAGCGATGGCGGCCAGAAGCCAGACCGGACGTGGCAAGCAATTTATCACGATTTCGACGTGGCGAAAAGCCTTTTGGGGGGTGGAATGACGGCTCATAGAAGGACCGAAATCACCGTCGAAACCGATCGAGTGCTGATCGTCCGGCGGCGCCGGGCTCTACGAATCTGGTGCTCGGGATGTGGCAGCGAAGTTGACATGGTGGGTTTGGGAGAAGCTGAGGCGCTCACCGGCGTATCGGCAAAGACGTTACACGACCCTGCCCGGGCCGGTCGGTGGCACCTAGCCGAGGCCCCGAACGGATCTCTACTGATCTGTCTGGAGTCGCTGCTAAAAGACATGTGAGCTGGGCATGGCAAGAGAATCCGATGGATCGAAGGCTCTCAAAAGAAACAGAAACAAAAGATAAATCGAGGAGGTGCTGTATGAGACAGGTTCGCTTGGTAACGCTTTCAATGTTGATAGTGCTGCTGTGCAGCTTGTTCGGGCAGGGGCAGCAGGGCGTGGGGACGGCTGCGAATGGCGTAGCACCTCCGCCACTGATTCAGTTCTCCAGTATCGGCACCGACGAAGGTGGCAATACGTTGAGCGGCGTGGTGAATATCACGTTCTCGCTCTACAACAGCCAGCGAGGCGGGGAATCGCTTTGGAGCGAGACGCAGAATAACGTCCCGCTTGACCCCACCGGTCACTACTCGGTGCAACTGGGCATAACCAAGCCGAGCGGAGTGCCGACGGCGCTATTCACCACGGGCGAAGCCCGCTGGCTGGGAGTGCAGATCGCTGGGCAGGCAGAGCAAACGCGCGTGTTGCTTTTGAGCGTGCCCTACGCCTTGAAAGCCGGGGACGCAACGACCATTGGCGGACTGCCTCCGTCGGCCTTCGTGCTGGCGCCTGCGCCGAACGGAGCTTCCCCGGCTTTCGCTGCGGACGCGGCGGGCACGCAGAGCGCTCCACCGCCCGCCGGAGCTATCACGGGAACGGGCACGGTGAACTTCGTACCGCTGTGGGATTCTCCGTCCGACATCATCAGTTCCGTGATCTTCCAGTCGGGCACGGGGAACACGGCCAAGATCGGCATCAATACGATCACTCCTGTGAGCACGCTCGACATCAGGGGCGGCAGCACGGTGCGCGGTACGTTGAGTTTGCCCGCTACCGGCGCGGCGACGGCAACTAAAGGCGCCAACTCGCAACCCCTGGATCTGGCGGCGTCAGCGTTCAGCAGCACGACGAGTTCGGCTGTCAACGAGACTTTCCAGTGGCAGGCTGAACCGGCCGGCAACGACACCAGCACCCCCTCGGGCACCTTGAATCTGTTGTTCGCGCAAGGCGCCGCCAAACAGTCCGAGACCGGGCTGCAAATCGGCAGTAACGGGCAGATCACATTCGCCACGGGACAGACATTCCCCGGCACGGGCACGATCACGGGGATCACCACCGCAACCGGTTCCGGTTTGACCGGCGGGGCCACGAGCGGGACGCCTTCTCTGAGTCTGCTGAACACGTGCGCCAACAATCAGGTGCTGCAGTGGAACGGGACAAGCTGGGTCTGCGCCACGATTAGCGGCGGGGGTAAGATCACGGGCATCGTGGCAGGCACCGACCTGACCGGCGGGGGCATCAGCGGTGATGTCACGCTGAATCTGGATACAGCCCTGGTTCCCCAGCTTTTCACCAACAATACTTTCTTCGGCACGCAGACCGTCCACGGCACAGAAAGCATCACAGGGGCTACTACCGTCCAAACTCTGCTCGTGAACCAGGCTGGCACCCAGGCCGCCGGAGACGCAATCCACGGCATCACCAGCTCCATTGGCGGTACTGGCGTATACGGGGAGGGCCCCGTCGGCATCCAGGGCGTGGCGAGTTCCAGCACTGGACTTGCCGGGTTGTTCCAGGGAACGGTGACCATGTCGGGGGCGAATACGGCTGGTGCATTGCAGGTGACGAACACGGTCACCTCGGGCAAGGGTCCGGCCATCGTGGGTACGACCAACAGCACCGGTGCCGATGCGATTAAAGGCATTGTTGCGGGCTTCACGGGGAGCGAGGCCGGTGTGTTCGGCGCGGCAAACAGCTCAAGCGGCTATGGGGTACACGGGACCAACGCGAGCAATTTGGGTGGTGTCGGCGTTGGCGGGGACAATGGCGGGATAAGCGTAACCGGGAAGACGCTTTGTGGGTCCGAGTGCAACTCCGGGGTGTGGGGCGACACTAACCTGTCAGCCCTCGGCTTTTTTGTCTCGTGGGCGGGAGTAATTGGAACCGCGGACGATAACAACGCAGGGTACTTTGAGAACAAATCACCAACCTATGCAACGCTCTACGTGCAAGCCGATGGAGACAGCGATGCATTACAGGCATTTCAGTTGGGAAGCGGCCGCCAGGCCGGGAATTTCGAGGGCGATCTATTTGTCAGCGGCAAAATCACTGCTGGCACGAAGGACTTCAAGATCGACCACCCCATCGATCCAGCCAACAAATACCTGGTGCACGCTTCCGTCGAGTCATCCGAAATGAAGAATATCTACGACGGCAGTGTCACCACTGATGGCGAGGGTCGTGCCACTGTGCAACTGCCGGAGTGGTTTGAGGCCCTCAACACTGACTTCCGTTACCAGTTGACCGTGATCGGGCAATTTGCCCAGGCGATGGTCGCGCGCAAGATCGAAAACAACCGCTTCGAGATCAGGACGAGCGCGCCGAACGTCGAAGTGTCATGGCAAGTGACAGGGGTGCGGCAGGATGCCTACGCCAAAGCGAACCCGCTGGTGGTCGAGGAAGGAAAAGACGCCCAGCTGCGCGGCTTCTACATCCATCCCGAGTTGTACGGGGCGCCGGACGAGAAGCAGATCGAATGGGCCCGCCATCCGGAAATGATGAAGCGGATGAAGGAAACGCGGGCGAAACGGGAGGCCGCCGCGCAGAAGTAGGCCGTGCCACGGGATTAGCCGCCGCCGACGAAGTGGACGATTTCCAGGCGGTCGCCATCTTTCAGCATCGTGTCGGGCCAGCGATCGCGGGGGGCGATCTCGCGGTTGAGTTCGACGGCGACGCGGTCGGGCTTCATGGCCAGGGATTCGATGAGGGCTGCGAGCGTGAATTGAGCGGGCGTTGCTTGATCCGGAAAGTTGCGCTCTTCTCCGTTGATATGAACCTTCATCTGCGTAATCTTCCGCCGCGCATCCTACTCGGCTTTGCGAAGGGCGAATTTGCGGGTCACGGTGCGGCCTTCGTGATTGGCTTGCACCATGACGGAGGAGTCGGGCAGAGCGGATTCCTCGACTTCTACGGAGATGGCGGCGTTGCCGGCAGCGTCGGTGACCACCTGCGTGTAGAAGGGGGCGGCGTCAGGGCGGGCGAAGCGGAAGGTTAGACGGGCACTGGGCACGGCGGCTCCCGCTTCGGTGACGCGCAGGTGCATGGTCAGATTGCGATTGGCGTGGACCGAAGCTGCGTTCTCCCATTGCACGTCGAGTTGCTTGATCGCGGCCAGGGTCTCGCTTTCTGACTTGTCGAGAACACTCTCCAGCTTCCCTTCTTTGATCGATTCGAGCACGAGGCGATGCTGGTCGCGGAGTTGCTGCTCTTTTTGAGGATCGCCGAAGCCGACCTGCGCGGCCGAAGTGGCATAGGAGATCGCGCGTTTGCCTACGCACCTGCCGCGCACGAAGACCTGGGTCTGAAGGAGTTTTTCGCCCTCGCGCGCCTCGCTTTGCACGTGGTAGATGGTGTCGCCGTGTTTAACGTCGGTATTAAAACCAAAAATCATAAAGAAATTTGTGATTGGGCGATCGGGCGATTTGGCAATTGAAAATCCAAGAAACACCTTGAGCTTACAATGTTTTCCAGCAGTATCGGCATTTGATTCTCAAATTACAAAATTACCAAATTACAAAATTGCAAAATCGTTATTCCTTCCCTTGACACTCCTGCTTACCAGCACCTAATCTAGAACGTTTAAGCAACGCTGTCGCGAATTATATATAGCCTCTCCTATGCCCGACAATTACTTCGCTCGCTACCTGCCGTTTCTCATCCATATTCTGCTGGCGGGCGGGATTGCGACTGCCATTATCACGCTTTCCTGGTGGATTGGGGAACGTAAACCGACCCGGGCCAAGATGTCTCCGTATGAATCGGGAATGGCGCCGATTGGCGATGCCCGCGGGCGCTTTTCGGTGAAGTTCTACCTGGTGGCTATGCTGTTCATTCTGTTCGACGTAGAGGCAGTGTTTCTCTATCCCTGGGCGGTGATTCTGCACGATCTCAAACACTTCGGGCTGTGGGAGATGTTTGTCTACATCGGGATCGTTCTGGTGGGCTTTTTTTATGTCTGGAAGAAGGGCGTTCTGGACTGGGGGCCGTCCGGAGTGCGAGCTGGTGTGCGATCCGTTGTCCGAAGCGATGTCCGGCAGGGGGAGCGGTAGTGGCTTTGGTTGCGGCAATCACCGAAGTTGAGCAACTGAAGGGTCATCCGGCGGTGGCGCGTTTGTTGGCGTGGAATCCGGCGGCGGTTACGGGGGTGAAGTTCGACCGCGACGAGATGACGATCTACGTGGACCGGGCCTGCCTGCGCGAAGCTTGCGCGATTCTGCGCGACGATACGGAGTGCGCGTTCAACTTTCTTTCCGACGTGACGTGCGTGGATTGGTATCCGGCAGAGCCGCGGTTTGAAGTGGTGTACCACCTGCTTTCCATTCTTAAGAAAGAGCGAGTGCGTCTGAAAGTCAGGCTGAACAGCGCCAGCCCGACAGTGGAGTCGCTGACTTCGTTGTGGCCCGGCGCTAATTACTTTGAGCGCGAAGTGTTTGATCTGTTCGGCATTCGCTTTAATGGGCATCCTTATATGCGGCGGTTGCTGATGCCTGAGGACTGGGAAGGTCATCCGCTGCGAAAGGATTATCCGGTGGAGGGCTACCGCTAGCCACTATGGCTCACCTCGCGCCTACTCCCGTGCTGGAACCCGGTCAGGATCGGACGATGATCCTGAACATGGGGCCGCAGCATCCTTCGACCCACGGCGTGCTGCGCGTTCTGCTGGAGATTGACGGCGAGACTGTGGTTCGGATCATGCCGGACATTGGCTTTCTTCACACGGGGATCGAGAAAACCTGCGAGGCCAAGTTTTATCAGCAGGTGGTGCCGCTGACCGACCGCATCGATTATCTCTGCCCCATGACCAACAATTTGTGTTACGTGCTGGCCGTGGAGAAGTTGTTGGGGTTGGAGATTCCGCCGAAGGCGCAGTGGATGCGCGTGCTGATGAATGAGTTGACGCGCATCAATTCGCATCTGGTGTGGCTGGGCACGCATGCGATGGACATTGGCGCGCTGACGGTGTTTCTGTACTGCTTCCGCGAGCGTGAAGAAATCCTGAAGATGTTCGAGATGATCAGCGGGCAGCGCATGATGACCTCATACTTTCGCATCGGAGGGCTTGCGCTGGAGCCGCCTTTGGGATTTTTCGAGCGGGTGCGCGAGTTTGCCGGGCGGTTTCCGGAGAAGGTGGATGAATACGAAAACCTGCTGACGGGAAATCCGATATGGATGATGCGCACCAAGGGCGTGGCTCGGATGACGGCGGAAGATGCGATTGCTCTGGGCGCGTCGGGGCCGACTTTGCGCGGGAGCGGCGTGGACATTGACTTGCGTCGAGATATGCCTTACTCGGGGTATGAGAATTTCAAATTCAAGGTTCCGGTGGCGCAGGAAGGCGATGTGTTTGCCCGGTATATGTGCCGGGTGCGGGAGTTGCGCGAATCGAACGAGATCGTGAAGCAGGCTCTGGATGGGATGCCGGAGGGGCCGGTCAAGGCGGATGCTCCGGGGATTGTGCTGCCGGACCGCGAGAAGATGAAGACGCAGATGGAAGCGCTCATCTACCACTTCAAGATTATTACGGAAGGCTTTGCGGTGCCGGCGGGCGAGGTGTATCAGGCTGTGGAGTCGCCGCGGGGCGAGATGGGGTATTACATCGTTAGCGACGGGACGGCGAAACCTTATCGGGTTCACATGCGGGCGGCGTGTCTGGCTAACCTGCAGACGCTGCCCAAGATGTGCGAGGGCGGGTTGATTGCGGATGTGGTAGCTGCGATTGGGTCGATTGACATTGTCTTAGGGGAAATCGATCGGTGAAATTCTCGGACGAGTTCGAGGCGCGGTTTGCGGAGATGGTCCCGCATTATCCGACGAAGCGGTCGGCGCTGGTGCCTACTCTGCTCTATGCGCAGGATGAGGTTGGGTATTTGTCGGACGACGTGATTGCGGAGCTTGCTGGGCGGCTTGATTTGACGGAACTCGAAGTGCGCAACGTGATCAGCTACTACTCGATGCTGACGACCAAACCAAGGGGCAAGTTCAACGTGCAAATTTGCACCAACATCAGTTGTCTGGTTCGCGGCGGCGAGGAGATTTTGCAGCACTGCGCAATGAAGCTTGGCGTCGGGCACAAAGGAACTACGGCAGACGGGCTGTTTACTCTGGAAGAAGTGGAGTGTATCGGAGCCTGCAGCTGGGCACCGGCGGCGCAGGTGAACTACGATTTTCATGAGAATCTGACGGTGGAGAAGATGGATAAGGTGCTGCATGAGTACCGGAAGAAAGCGACGCAGTAATTCCCATGGCTGACTTGGTTTCGCATCCCGACGAGGTAAAGGTCGTCACCCGGCGCTTCGGCCAGCGTGCGACGAACATCGAGCGCTATCTCGAACTGGACGGCTACAAGGCCGTGCAGAAGGCACTGGGGATGGACGCTGACGCCATTATTAATGAGGTGAAGAACTCGGGGCTGCGCGGCCGCGGTGGGGCTGGGTTCTCGACTGGGATGAAGTGGTCATTCGTGCCCAAGCAATCGGCCAAGCCGAAGTATGTGCTGTGTAACGGCGATGAGAGCGAGCCCGGCACTTGCAAAGACCGGCTGATTTTTGAACACGATCCGCACGCCGTGATCGAGGGAGTGATGATCGGCGGGCTGGCGGTGGGGGCGCGCAGTGGGTACATCTACATACGCGGCGAGTACCGGTATCTGTCGGTGATCATGCAGAAGGCGATTCGCGATGCCTATGCCAAAGGATTTCTCGGGAAGAATGTTTTTGGCAGCGGGCGCGATTTTGACATTTACTGGCACGGCGGCGCCGGGGCTTATGAAGTGGGTGAAGAATCGGCGCTGATGGAATCGCTCGAGGGCAAGCGTGGCATTCCGCGAATTCGGCCTCCCTTCCCTGCTGTCGTCGGACTGTGGGGCGGACCTACGGTCATTAATAATGCGGAGACTTTGGCCAGCGTGCCGCACATCATGCTGGGCGGCGCAGAATGGTACGCCAAGATTGGCACGCCGAAGAATGGGGGCACGCGGCTGTTCTGCCTTAGCGGCAATGTGGCAAACCCCGGGGTGTACGAACTGCCCATGGGTTACAACCTGAAGAAGATGATTTACGGCGTTGGTGGCGGCATTCCGAACGGGCGCAGGTTGAAGGCAGTTGTCCCGGGCGGATCTTCTACTCCTTGCCTCACTGCGGACGAGATCGATATCAGCATGGATTTCGATTCGGTTGGGAAAGCTGGATCGATGCTGGGATCGGGCGGCGTAGTGGTGATCGACGACCAGCAGTGCATCGTGAAATTCGCTTTGCGGACGATGAAGTTTTATCAGCACGAGAGTTGCGGGTGGTGCATCCCCTGCCGCGAGGGAACCGACTGGTTGAAGAAGACTTTGGTGCGCTTTCATTCTGGCGGCGGCGTGAAGAAGGACATCGACAACATGCAGTATTTGTCCGAGAACATGCTGGGGCGGACGTTTTGTCCGCTGGGCGACGCGGCAGCGATGCCGACTATTGCGTTCGTGAAGAAGTTCAGAAAAGAGTTTGAAGATCATTTGGATGGCAAACCTTGCCCGTATGAAAAGGCGGGCGTCGACGAACAGATACCAGTATTCGCGCACTAATTTCCCATGGCTGACGTAACACTTACAGTTGACGGCAAGAAGGTCACGGCTCCCGCGGGGACGCTGCTGATTGAGGCGTGCAAGACAGTGGGCATCGAGGTGCCTTCGTTTTGCTATTACCCCAACCTGTCGCTGCAGGGCGCTTGCCGCATGTGCCTGGTGAAGATCGAGAAAATGCCGAAGTTGCAGACCGCGTGTACCACCGTGATCAGCGAAGGCATGATCGTTACTTCGGACAGCGGCGAGATCAAGCAGGCGCGCAAGTCGATGCTCGAGATGCTGCTCGGGAACCATCCTTTGGATTGTCCGGTGTGCGATGCGGGCGGTGAATGCGAACTGCAGGACATGACGTTCAGCTATGGCGCCGCCGAGTCGAAGTTCATGGAGGCGAAGAACCATAAGGACGAGCAGCAGTGGTCGCCAGTGGTTTTCTTCGATCGTCCGCGTTGCATCCTCTGCTACCGCTGCGTGCGCGTGTGCGGCGAGGGCATGGACGTGTGGGCTCTCGGAGTGCAGAACCGCGGCGTGAGTTCGATTATCGCTCCGAATAAAGAAGATCATCTGGAGTGCGAAGAGTGTGGGATGTGCATTGACATCTGTCCCGTGGGCGCGCTGACGTCTGGAGCGTATCGCTACAAGACGCGACCATGGGAGATGAAACATGTGGGCACGATCTGCACGCACTGCGGCGACGGCTGCAAGACCACGCTGGGGGTGCGGCGCTCCGACACTGGCATGGAGATTGTGCGCGGCGACAGCCGCGACAAGAGCGGAACGAATGGAGACTTTCTCTGCGTCAAGGGGCGTTACGCTTTCGACTTTGCGAATCATGAAGAGCGGTTGACGCGGCCGTTGATTCGCAAGGACGGCAAGCTGACTCCGGCGACGTGGGAAGAAGCGTTTGCTTTGATCGGGAAAAAGTTCGCGGAAGTGCGCGACAAGGATGGAGGAGCGGCGATCGGGGTGATTGGCTCGACGCGTACCACCAACGAAGAGGCATATCTGCTCTCTAAGTTCGCGCGGGTGGTCCTGAAGACGAACAATGTAGACCATCATCGCACTGCGGACTTCCCTGCTCTGGCGGCTGCGCTTCGCGGGAAGACTGATGCGACGGCTAGCATGGCCGACGTCTTCACTGCGCCGGCCATTCTGCTCATCGGCAATGACCCGAGCGAGCAACACCCGCTACTGGCCTGGCAGATACGCAACAACGTGCGGCTGCACCGGGCGCGGCTCTACGTGATTAATTCACGGCCGATCAAATTGCGACGGCAGGCTTCGAGCTTCATGCAGATTCCTGCCGCAGCCGAAGGGCAGGTTGCGGCGTTCTTGGCGAGCGACGCGACAGCGGATGCGCTCATCACTTCATCTGTCAACAGCGATGCATGGTTCGCGCTGCGCGACAAACTGCGGGGCGAACAGAATCTGATCATCGTCTTTGGCTCTGAATTCCGGGGAGATGACTTGGCCAGCCTTGTGAAATTCGGTTCGGGAATCTCGGGGGCCAAGTTTATCTGTCTGGCGGACTACGCGAATTCTCGCGGAGCTGCGGACATGGGGTTGTATCCAGATTTGCTCCCGGGATATCACCCCACGGCTGGAAACAGCCAGTTCCATCGGGAGTGGGGAGGAGTACCGGCGGCTGCGGGCCTTGATGTGCAAGGCATGGTGGCCGCCGGAAAAGCCGGCGAGTTGAAGGCGCTCTGCGTGGTCGGGTCAAATCCGGTAGGCCGGTTGAACATCGATCCGTTCGCGTTCTCGAAGAGCTTTGTCGTAGTGCAGGACATGTTCCTGACTGAGACTGCGGTGATGGCCGACGTGGTGCTGCCCGCGGCGAATGCTTACGAAAAGTCTGGCACGTTCACTAACACTTGCGGCGACCTGCAGTTGGTGAAGAAGGCGGGCGAAGTCACGGGCACGAAAGCTGATTTCGAAATGATTGTGCGCATCGCGGACGCCATGGGTTTTGACGTGCGCAAACTCGTACCTTTCGGCGGCGGAACGCATGCCGACATGGGGCAGTCGCGGGGAGCGCAGTCGGGCGAGGCCGACCGTCATGCCGTGTGGCTGGAGGCGCACGGACTGGAGCCGAAACTGAGCCCGTTCGATCCCACGGCAATTCTGGATGAGATTCAGCGGCTGGTTCCGGGTTATGACGTTTCCCGCATGAATCTGCTGGCGGGCAACAGTCAGCATACGTCGTTCGCCAACTGCGGGCCTGGGGCGGCGCACAAGCCAGAATCGATTTCGCCCGCGGACGATAATCTCTTTACTTCTGGAACGCTGGGACATTATTCGCGCGCGTTGAAGTCGGTGATTGAGAGTCACGAGGTCAAGACCGCCGAGGTTGCAGCGGACTAGCCATTTCTTGCGGATCAGTTTCTTGGAGAGGAAGCCCAGGCATTGTCGGTCGTCGCATTCATACTCGTGTCGGTGATCAAGTCGGTGGTCGTGCTCATCGTGCTGCTGACTGCGGTTGCCTACACGGTGTGGCTGGAGCGCAAAGTCGTGGGCCACATGCAGAATCGCTGGGGACCCTCGCGGGTCGGGCCGTTCGGCCTATTGCAGCCGGCAGCTGACGGGCTGAAGTTTTTGTTCAAGGAAGATCTCACGCCGCCCCACGTCTACAAACCATTGTTTCTGGCGGCGCCGATGATGGCTCTGATCTTTGCCCTGACTTCGATCTCGGTGATCCCGTTCGGCAACTCGATCACGATTTTCGGCGCGAGCATTCCTCTGCAAATTGCCGACTTAAACATCGGGTTGCTGATGATTCTGGGCGTTACTTCGCTGGGAGTATATGGGGTTGCGCTGGCGGGCTGGTCTTCGAACAATAAGTATTCTTTGCTGGGTGGACTGCGCGCCAGCGCTCAGATGGTCAGCTATGAGATTGCGCTCGGACTTTCGCTGGTCGGAGTGCTGATCCGGTCTGGAAGTTTCAGTCTGCGCGCAATTGTGGATGCGCAGGGCGGGAACTTTCTGGGCTTCATCCCGCGATGGAATATTTTTACCGGGCAATTCGTTGGCTTCTTCATTTATCTGATGGCGGCGTATGCGGAAACGAATCGCATTCCGTTTGATCTGCCCGAAGCTGAAACCGAGCTGGTGGCGGGATACCACACCGAGTACAGTGCCATGAAGTTTGCCATGTTCTTCATGGCCGAGTACGCCAACATGATTACGGTGGCGTGTCTGGCGACACTGCTGTTTTTCGGGGGATGGCACGGGCCGGTGTTTGGACCTCCGTTGTTGCGTTCGGTGCTGCCGCTATTCTGGTTTGGGGCGAAGATTTTCTGCTTTCTCTTTCTTTATATCTGGGTGCGCGGGACGTTGCCGCGCTTCCGTTACGACCAACTGATGTCGTTTGGTTGGAAGTTTTTGCTGCCCCTGGCGATTGCGAATCTGGTGGCAACGGCGATTGCAGTCGCCTGGTGAAAAGCAGTACTCAGTACCGAGTATCCAGTGCCCAGTAAATCCGGGCGCTTGGTCAATGCTGGGTGCTGGGTACTCGGTACTTGTTATGAATTTTCATCTCATCTTATTTCTGGCGTTCGGTGCGGTTTGCGTGGGCGGGGCGGTCAACCTGCTGGTGCAACGGCATCCCATTAACAGCGCGCTGTCGCTGATCGCGGTGATGGCTGCGCTGGCCGGCGAATATCTGCTGCTGGGTGCGGAGTTCGTGGCCGCCGTGCAGGTCATTGTTTATGCTGGCGCAATTATGGTGCTGTTCGTCTTTGTCATCATGTTGCTGAACGCCGGCGAAGAGGAGCACACGAACGGAAGCCAGGTCGCGGTTCTGCTCGGCGTTCCGGGGATGTTGACTGGCAGCGTGCTCATGGCGTGGGTTGTGTTGCGGCACTCGAGGACCGAGTCGGTGGCGATTGGCGCGTTGCCGGGGCCTCCCAACGATATCGCTCAGCTTCTCTTTCATGATTTCCTGCTGCCTTTTGAAGTCACTTCTGTGTTGATTCTGATTGCCATCATGGGGGCCGTGGTCCTAGCCAGCAAGCCGGAAGCTGCGGCGGGGAAGGTGGAGTGATGGTGCCTCTTTCTTGTTACCTGCTGCTCAGCGGGTTTCTGTTTGCTTGTGGCGTGGTTGGATTTCTGGTCAAGCGCAACATCATAACTATTTTCATGTCGATTGAGCTGATGCTGAACGGCGTGAATCTTTCGTTTGTGGCGTTCGCCGCGCACTGGCATGCGTTGGCGGGACAGGTATTCGTTTTCTTTGTGATGGTGGTGGCGGCGGCGGAAGCGGCCGTGGGGCTGGCAATAATCATCGCGGTTTATCGCACGCGCGAAACGTTGAATGTGGACCAGGTGAACCTGCTCAAGTTATGACGGCGAACCTCAATCTCTGGCTGTTCCCGCTGCTGCCGCTGGCAGGAGCGGCGATCAATGGCGTCCTGGGAAAGAAGTCCTCGCGCCGCGCGGTGACGACCATTGCGCTTTTCTTCAGCGGCGCTGCTTTCATATGGGCAGTAAAGGTCTGGTTGGCGGTGATGTTCACAAGAGATCCGCGTTGGGCCGGCGTACTCGACCTGCCTCACACTGAGTTCTTCGCGCACTGGATTCGCATCACCGGCTTTAGCGCGGACTTCGCGTTCTATCTCGATCAATTGTCGCTCGTCATGTTGCTGGTGGTGACCGGAGTGGGTTTTCTGATCCACATCTATTCTGTCGGCTACATGTGGGACGATCCCAGCTACTCCCGCTTCTTCAGTTATCTGAATCTATTCATGTTTTTCATGCTGACGCTGGTGCTGGCCAACAACTATCTGCTGATGTTTATTGGCTGGGAGGGCGTGGGGCTGGCGTCATATCTGCTGATCGGATTCTGGTTCACGAAAGATTCGGCGGCATCGGCTGGCAAGAAAGCATTCATTGTCAACCGCATTGGAGACTTTGGATTTCTGATCGCACTGTTTTTGCTGATCAAACACTTTGGGTCGCTGGATTTTGAGCAGGTCTTTCAGGGCGTTTCTCCTCTCGCTTCAGAGACCGGGGAAGCCGGACTGCTGACAGCGATTAGCATTCTGCTGATGGTGGGTGCTTGCGGTAAGTCGGCGCAAATTCCGCTGTATGTCTGGCTTCCCGATGCAATGGAAGGCCCTACGCCGGTTTCCGCGTTGATTCATGCTGCGACCATGGTGACGGCGGGGGTCTACATGGTTGCCCGCTCGCACGTGATTTTCGAACGCGCGCCGACGGCTCTGATGGTGGTGGCGATTATTGGCACGCTGACTGCGTTCTTCGCCGCGACCATTGGCATTGCGCAGACCGACATCAAGAAAGTCCTGGCCTACTCCACGATCTCGCAGCTCGGATACATGTTCATGGCTTGTGGGGTGGGCGCGTTTTCGGCGGGCATCTTCCACTTGATGACCCATGCGTTTTTCAAGGGCCTGCTGTTTCTTGGCGCTGGCTCGGTGATTCACGCGGTCGGCGGCGAACAGGACATGCGCAAGATGGGCGGGCTGAAGTCCTATATTCCGTGGACGTTCCTCACGATGAGTATTGCGACGCTGGCGATCGCGGGAATCCCGCCCCTGGCAGGCTTTTGGAGCAAGGACGAGATTTTGTGGAAGGCTTATCAGGTTAGCCCGGTCTACTGGGGAATCGGCGTCGTTACGGCGTTCATTACGTCGTTCTATATGTTCCGCCTGCTGTACATGACGTTCTTTGGCGACTACCGTGGAGCTCAGGTTGACGCGCACCGACACGGGTCAGACGGCCACGACTCTCATGGACATGGCGAACCGCATGAGAGCCCGATGGTTATGCTCGTGCCGCTGATGATTCTGGCGGTGCTCTCGTTGGTTGGCGGGTTCGTAGGCTGGGGCAACCATTTCGAACGTTTTCTTGCGCCAGTCTTTGGCGCGGGAGAAGTGACGGCCGAAGCGGCGAGCCGCGTCACAGAATGGTTGTTGATGATTGTGTCAGTGACAGTCGCTGCGTTGGGATGGTGGCTCGCTTATCTGCTCTACTACCAGCGCCCTGACCTGCCGCAGAAAATCGCCAACTCGCTGGGGAGCTTTTATCAGACCCTCGTGCACAAATACTACGTTGATGAAATATATGCAGCTGTGTTCGTCAAGCCGCTGGTTGATGGTTCGACTCGAATCCTGTGGCAGGGAGTGGACAGGAAGATTATCGATGCGGCGGTGAACGACTCGGCCGATGGCGCGCGGCATGCTTCCGACGAGGTACGCCAGATGCAGTCCGGCAACATTCGCTCGTATGCGGGATGGATTGCGGCCGGGTCGGCGGTGGTGATTGCCTTCATGATCTGGATGGCGGTGGGACGATGAGCACTGAGAGTCTCAGCCCCATCATTCTTACGCTGGTGACGTTCGTGCCGCTGGCGGGCGCGTTGCTGCTGATGCTCTTGCCCCGGCGTGACCGCGACATTCGCGTTTTCGCGCTGGTTGTCTCGTTGCTGACGTTTGTTCTGTCTTTGCATTTGCCGGTTTATTTCCATCGGGCGCAGGCGGGTTTTCAATATCAGATCAACAAGCAGTGGGTTTCCACTCCCAACATTCACTACCACATGGGCGTTGATGGCATCTCGATGTGGCTGGTGGTGCTCACCACGTTTCTCACGCCGCTTTGCGTGCTGATTTCCTGGAAGTCAATTCACGAGCGGGTGAAGGAATTCTTTATACTGCTGCTGATTCTGGAGACGGCGTTGATTGGCGTCTTCACTTCGCTCGATTTGTTCCTCTTTTATTTCTTCTGGGAAGCGACGCTGATCCCGATGGCGCTGCTGATTGGGATTTTCGGCCACGAGCGCAAAGTGTATGCCGCGGTGAAGTTCTTCATGTACACCATGATCGGGTCGGTGTTCATGCTGGCGGCGATTTTGTGGCTGTATGCGAACACCGGCAGCTTTGATTTTGTTGTGATTCGCGACAAGATCGCGAGCGGCGCAGTGCCGGGTTTCGCGGCGGCCGCACAGTGGTTGTTCCTCGGCTTCTTTCTCGCGTTTGCGGTCAAGGTTCCTCTGTTCCCTTTCCATACATGGTTGCCCGATGCTCACGTGGAAGCGCCGACGGCGGGATCGGTGCTGCTGGCCGGGGTTCTGCTGAAGATGGGCACCTACGGACTGCTGCGGTTTAACCTGGGCCTGTTTCCCGAACAATCGCGGCAGAACGCATGGTGGGTGATGACGCTGGCCTTGATCGGCATCATCTATGGCGCGCTGGTGGCGATGGTGCAGCCCAACATGAAGAAGCTGATCGCGTATTCGTCCGTCAGCCACCTTGGATTCGTGGTGCTGGGAATTTTTAGTTTCACGCAGGCTGGATTGAATGGCGCGATGTTCGTCATGCTGGCCCACGGAATCTCGACGGGCGGCTTATTCATGCTGGCGGGGGTTCTGCACGACCGCCGGCACACTTATGAGATCAGCGAGTTCGGCGGACTGGCCTTGCCCATGCCGGTGTATGCTGCGTCGTATTTGGTGATCGTATTGGCGTCGGTGGGTCTGCCCCTAATGAACGGATTCATTGGTGAATTTCTGGTGCTGAGCGGCGCATTCCAGGACAAAGCGGTTTACGGAATACTCGGGGCCACGGGAATCATTTGGAGTGCCGTTTATCTTCTCTGGATGTATCAGCGAGTTTTTTATGGCAAGGTCACGCACCCGGTAAACAATTCTATGGGTGACCTTATCGGATCCGAAAAGATGGCGATCTGGCCGTGTGCTGCCGCGGCGCTGGTAATGGGCGTGGCTCCGATTCTGTGGCTGGGCGCGATTGATCCGGCGGTTCATGCCGCGCTCGCGCCGTTTGCCCAGGTGGTGAGCAAGGTGGTGGGACCGTGATCCTGACTCCCGCCGCTCTTTACTCTGCCGGCACTTACTCACCCACGCTGCCGCAGAGCGCCGATTACGTGCGCATCCTGCCGGAGATTATTCTTTCCATCTTCGGAATGACTGTGATGGTGCTGGAACCTCTGCTCGACGAGGAGACTGGTCAGAAAGTTCTCGGGCTGATCGCGCTGGTGGGGACGCTGGCTGGACTTGGGGCGACCTGGTTCATGGCACAGGCGCCGGGACTGGCTTTCTGGAACATGGTGCAAGTGGACGGATTCAGCGTCTTCTTTCATGTTCTAGTGATTGCGATTGCTGCTGTCGTCATCCTGAGTTCGTATGAATACATGACGGTGCAGCGGATCCGGGCTGGGGAATACTACGCTCTGATTCTTTTCGGTGTGGTCGGCATGGCGCTAATGTCGTCGGCGATCGAGCTGGTCCTGATTTTCATTGCGCTCGAGATTTCGTCCATTTCTTCCTACGTGCTGGCGGGGTTCCGGCGGCACGAAGCGTCCAGCGCTGAATCCTCATTGAAATATTTTCTGCTGGGATCCTTTGCCACGGCATTTTTCTTATATGGAGTGGCGTTGATGTTTGGGGCGACTGGCTCGACGAACATTGATCTGATCAGCAAGACGCTTCAGGCAGGCCCGCTCCCGCTGCTCGCGTCCGCGGCAGTGGCATTCATGTTCGTGGGCCTGGGCTTCAAGGTGGCGGCGGCGCCGTTTCATGTTTGGACCCCGGACGTTTATGAAGGAGCCCCGGCGCCCATCGTCGGCTTCATGTCCACAGCACCCAAGGCAGCGGCTTTCGCGGTTTTGTTGCGGGTCGTGTTCGTCATTCATGTGCCGGGAATGCTGCGGCTGATTTGGGTTGCGGCAGCGCTTTCCATGACGTTGGGCAACATGGGGGCGTTGGTCCAGAACAATGTGAAACGGTTGCTGGCGTATTCCTCGATTGCCCATGCCGGCTACATCCTGGTTGCTTTCGCAGCTTCACCTCAGCTCGGGACTTCGGCGGCCATGTTCTACACCGCAGCTTATGCCGCCATGAACCTGGGGGCGTTCGCAGTGGTAAGCCACTTCGCCAACGCGGGTGAGCGCTACGTGACGCTTGAGGACTACGAAGGCTTGGGCCGCAGTTCTCCGCTGCTGGCGGCGACTCTCACCGTCTCCCTGCTGTCGCTGATCGGCATCCCGATGACCGGCGGCTTTTTTGCGAAGTTCTACGTTTTCAGCGCGGCCGTCCAGGCCAACTTGATCTGGCTGACGATCATTGGCGTCCTCAATAGCGGCATTGGGGCGTACTACTACCTCCGCATCATCGTGATGATGTACATGCGCGAATCGCGACGGGAAGTTCCGGTGACTCCGGTTCCGCTTGCGCTCGGCCTGGCGTTGGCAGTGTGTTTGGCTGCGACTCTCTATCTCGGAATATTTCCGGGCGGCGTCCTGCAAAATGCGCAAGATTCCGCTCGGCAGTTCGCCCCTCAGACTCTGCACGAGGGTTCCGCCCCCGCACTCGTTTCAACCGTCCCATAAGACCGGAGGGTTTCCGAACTCCACGCGAGGGCCTGAATCTCTCTAGCCTCCTTCGCGAGGATTCACTCGTGATCGGAGACCAGAGGAACAAAGCGAACGAGTTCACGAACCGAAATCACGGGTAGGCCATTGACCAAGCGGATGAAGTGGAGGTGTTGGGTGTTCTCCGTTCCGATTGGAATGATCATGCGACCGAGGTCGCGGAGTTGGGTCAGCAGGGCGGCAGGCAGATGGGGAGCGGCGGCGGAGACGAGGATGGCGTCGAAGGGGGCGGCGGCGGGAAGGCCAAGCGTGCCGTCTCCGGTAAAGACCCGGATGTTGGAGTAGCCGCACGCAGCGAGCGCTTCGCGGGCACTGCTCGCCAGGGCTGAGTGGCGCTCGACGGAGAACACCTGAGCGGCTAATTCCGCGAGCAGAGCGGTGACGTAGCCGGAACCTGTGCCCACTTCGAGAACCTTGTCGGCCGCGGTGAGTTGGAGCGACTCCAGCATGAGCGCCACAACGTAGGGCTGAGAGATGGTTTGGCCGTCGCCGATAGGGAGCGGGTTATCCTCGTAAGCCCGGTTTCGATCGGTCTCGGGAACAAATTCATGTCGCGGGACGCGGAGCATCGCATCGAGGATGCGCGCGTCTGAAATGCCGCGGGCACGGAGTTGAGAGGTGACCATGACTTCGCGGGCGATGGTTGGGTCGGGCATGTGTAGTGGCCAGTGTTCAGTGGTCAGTGGTCAGTAACAAAAGCGATCGTGTGCTATCGCCGGCCACGGATCGCTGGCCACTGCTTTCATTTCTTACGGCGGCGGATGCGGAGGTCGAAGCTGACCACACCGTTCTGGTCTCGGGTGCCGACGACGGAAACGTTGCGATTGAAATAGTACTCTCCCTGGATGATCTGCTGAGAACTTTGCGAAACGTTGGTGGAGTAGGTGAGCGATATGTTGTTGGCGAACTGCTGCTCGATGGTGACCTGTGGACCGCGAGCGGTAGGATTGGTTTCGGTGGTCAGTCCTTGAGGATCGATTTTGATGTTGCTGGCGCCGAACAAGCGCTGGAAGCGGCTGCTGGCGGTGTCATTGAGGGCCTGGTTGAGGATGAGCGCACTGGCCTGGTCGGAAAAGACGCTTTGGCCAGACTGTTCCTGGAGTTGGGCGGATTCTTCATTGGTGCGGCCGAGAGCGAGTAACGCGATGATGTCGGACTTGGGCAGAGGAGGTTCGGAACGGTAGTTGAGGTTGAGGCCGCGGTTGGGTGTTCCGGTCAGGGTGATGTTCAGATCGTAGTTGCGGACGTGAGTAGTCGCCTGAAGATTAAGTTGCGGCTCGATGGCAACGGGATTAGCGAAAGTGATATCGCCACGCTCAAGCGTGAAGCGGGTGCCGTGGAAGGTGGCCTGACCTTCGAGAATATCCACCCGGCCAAGCACGGCGGGACGGGCCACGGAACCGCGAAGGCGGAGGTCGGCGTCGCCTGAGAGGCGCGCGATTGCGGTGCGCATCTGGAGTTCAGGCGCGGTCACGACGTGGATATCGAGTTTGACATTATTGAGCGGAGAATTGGCGGCGGTCACAGTGGAAAACTGGCCGCTGCGCTGGAGATAAGCGCTGAAGTCGAAGCCGGGGGTTACCGCCATCTTGGTAATGCGGATGTCGCCGGACACGGTTGAGTTGGCGCGGGTGCCAATCCAATGCAATTCGGCGTCTGCGGTGGAGCTGACGCCGGGAGGATAGCGCAGGCGCACATCCTTTCCCGTGGCGGTGAGATTAAAGTTCAGCTGCTGGTTAAAGTAGGTGGCGTCGCCCTTGAGGTCGAGCGTTCCGCCGCCGGTTCGCGCGGTGAGGGTTTCAATTAGGATGCGATCGCGAGTGAAGAAAAGTGAGCCGTTCAGTTCGCTCAAGCCACTGGGCAGTCCGGCGTAAGAAAGCGAAGCTCCGGTCACCTGGAGGTGGCCGTGAGGAAACGGTCTGGCCAAAGTGCCGCCTACGGTCACATCCATAGTGACGAGGCCGGACGAGGCAAAGTCGGGATCGAAGCTGGAGAGCAGTTTAAGGTCGAGATGGCCATCGGCGGTGAGATCGAGGGCGCGGTCGCCGGAGAGCTGTATGGAGCCATGCGCGGTGAAGTCAGTTCCCTCCCCCACAACGTGGAGTTGCTGAATGTTGGCCGAGCGATTGGCGAGGGAGAAGCGAATGGGATCCTGGTTGTGGACTTTCACATTTTCAACGTCGAGGAAAAGTGAGGTCACGGTGCCGTCGAGGACCCACTGCTCCGGCTGGCGCAGCGGACCGTGCAGGTCGACAGAGCCGGCGATGGAAGAGTGTCCCGTGAGTTGGCCTCGGAGATAAGAGCGCCAGAGGGCGTCGAGATCGAGTTGGTCCATCTGAAAAGATAGTTTGGCGGGATAATCATCGCGCAATTGCACGCCGCCGCTGATTCGCAGCGAGCCTTTCTGGAATTGGGAATTGCCGGAGAGATGAAGCTCGCCTCCCTGAGTGACGGCTTGCAGGTCGAGGTCGCCGGCGAGTTCATGATCGAGAGTGAGGTTGCGGACGTGGACATCCGCATTGATGGAAGGCAGGTCGGGAGTGCCGGATCCTTTAAGAACAAAGTCGGCGCGTCCTTCCACTGAGAGACGATTGGACTGGATCTGCGGCACTTGGGCAAGGTCGAAATTATTACCCGTGAGGTCAAGATGAAAGGCGCGAGTTGACGGGTTGTAGGCGGCGCTGCCCGTGACGACAGAATCGTCGTACATAAGATGCAGTTTGTCGAAAGCAATTTCGCCCTGGGCGAGGTGGAAGTTGGAATCGAATTGCTGAATGGGTTCACCGTAGGCAGAGGCGTTGGTGAGATGGATCTGCCCATCCCCATGCGGGTCAGAGATGGTGCCGGTGGCTTGCACGAAGACATCGGCCTTGCCGGAGATGGGGTAGTTGTATCCGGCGAGAGCTTGGAGGGCGGTGAGGTCGGTGTTGTGGAGGTTGGCGCGGAGAGTGAAGATGCTGTCGGCGGTAATGTGGCCGTGCTGCAGAGTTGCAGAGGCGTCGAATTCGGCGGAAGTTTCGTCACGGCGCAAAGTTGCGCTGCGAAGCGCGATGCCGCCGAAGGATAGCTGAAGCGTGGTGGAGAGAGAATCCCAGTGACTTTGGAATTCATGCGTCTTGGCGGTGGCGGGCGCATTGATGTCGAAGTCGTCGACTTGCAGCGTGCCTGAAAGTTGAGGTGAGGAGATCGAACCGTTCATGCTCCCATTGAAAGTGGCGCTTCCGTTCAGCTTGACGGGAAACAACGCGGGTCCGCGGACGACGGAGATAAAGGGTAGCCAGTCGGCAAGACTTGAGGTGGTAATTAGGAGGCGGACTGCGGATGAGGCCGACAGCGTGCCGGAAGCCTGGATGTGGGACGTGGGCGTGGTCAGAGTGAACTGTGGCAGATCCAGAGAATCACTGGCTACATGGTAGACACCGTTGACACGGCCGCTAAGTGGTCGCTGTGGAGGGACTGGATGAGCGGGCGGAGTGAGATCGACGGCGAACTGAACGTCCGCATCGCGAGGACTTCCCTTCCAGCGAGTTTCGAGAGTGCCGGAGGCGAATGCTGCGGGATGCAGACTCATGACCGGATGAGCGGGGGCATTGAGCGCGAGGGCGATGTCTTCGGCAGAAAGGTCGCGCAAATGAAGAAGGATGACAGCGTCCTGGACTGCTGGAGGCTTTGATCTGGCAGGCTTTTGACGAGACCGGTTCAAGGGTGGAGCGGCAGAAATGATGGCGGTATCCAATGTTTTTCTGGCGCCCGGCGAAAGGTGCTGCGCCGGCGCGAGCCATTGATTCAGTTCGGCATCGCCAGTAAAGCTTCCACTGAAAATCTTGCCTTGGATTTTAGAGAACTTCAGTTGCTCATCGGTGACCGAGTAGCCGGTACTGAGGGAAGCTTTGGAAAAGGAAAGCTGATCGGTCTGCCAGGCCAGATCGCGGAGCGTGAGCAGGCCGTTGCTGTTGAACTGGTCGAGTGACCAGTCGCCGCTTCCCTTGAGTTCGAGGTCGCCACCTCTCAAATCATGGCGGCGGGCAATGGATGCGACTTCCGCCAGGTCCACCTGGGCCTCGTAGGAAGCCTGAAGATGCGGACGGCGTAAGTCTGTGATCTGGCCATTGGCGGAGAAGTGAGAGTGGCCAGAATTCCATTTGATCGATGGAATCACGGCGGATTTGGATGTGAGACTGAATTCAACAGCGGTCATCCATGCAAAGGGCCGGCAATCCATGAGCTTGGTGTCAACCAGGCCGAGCAGAACGCGTCCATCGTAGCGGCCGTGGAGGAAGGAATAGTCCATTTGCAGCGAAGTGTCGCGCGTAAGGAAATCCAGAGGGATGGTTTGGTCGTTCCACAAGAGCTGGCCGTGGCGGATTTCGAAATGGTTGATGGATAGAGCAAAAATTTGCTCGACCGGTGACTTGCCGCTCACGGCTGCGGGTTTTCTTGGGGGAAAATTCGTGGTGCCGTTCGGATAGAAGGCCACGTGCACGACCGGTTGCTCCAGGATGATCTCTCTGAAGGCGAGTTCGGAACGGAGAAGAAAGTTGAACTTCAGGCGGGCGACGATGCGGTCTACGTGGGCGAGGGGGACGTCGGTAGCAGACTCGCGGCCGTGGACGGTGATATTGCGCACGTCGACCTGCAAGCGAAACGGGGTGGTGTGGATGCTGCCGATTTCGACGCGGCCGCCGGTGACGCGTTCGACTTCCGCGATCAGGCGCCGGCGTACCAGCGACTGGAATGAGTCTGTGTTGACGTAGATGAGCAGCGCGAGAACGGTAACGCTGGCCGCAGCGGCGAGAAAGAGCAGATATTTCCACCAGCGGCGGCGCTTAGGCTTGGGGGGAGGTTCGGTCACTGCGATTGGACTCCCGGGTCCTTGGCAGCGGGCGTGACGCCGGGGATATGCACCTGTCCTTCGGAGCGTAGAGTCTGCAACCACGAGACGAGCAACTCGCTGACTTTCTGTTCGGTAAGCAGCTCGCGAATCTTGACGGAAACCTCCGCGAGCGGAACTTCGGAGGCTCCGGCCTTTTTCAGTTTCGGGACGAACTGGTTACGGTAGTAGGCCTCGACAGACTTGGAGTCGATCTCGACGGCGGGGCGAAGGCGGGCGTCAACCAGGCGCATCACGTCGATCTGTTGCCGGATGTGGTTCAGAAGATCCTTTTCGCTGAGATGGAATTGGGCGAGGAGCGATTGCCAGGCGTCGGCGGATGCGGCTTGGGGATATCCTTTGCGGGCTTCGGCGACCTTGGCCGAGACCTCGGCGTCAGTGGCGTGGGTGAAGTCGGCCGAAGTCATCTGCTCGCGGAGAAGTTCCTGGTCGATGAGGTGGTCGAGCACGGCACGGCGGTCGTCGTCGGTAATCTGGGCAAGAGTGCGGTTGGTGAGGAGAGCTTCGTAGCACAGCGCTTCGTCCCAGTCGCTTTGGAGGATGACATGCCCGTTGACCGTGGCGATGATACGGTCGATTACGTCGGCGGCGGCACGGGCAGAGACAAGGAGAAGAGCCGACACTATAAGCGCCAATGTGGCAATCGCTCTCTTGCTTTGAAGGCTCATCAAAATGGCTGACCTATGCTGAAAAATAGATTGAAGTGGCGCATACGCTGGGTTTCAAAGGTGGTCGCCTGGCCCGTAGTAGGGGAAAACATAACACCTTGAAAATAACTGGTTGGATTCAGATTGTACCCGAAATCGAAGCGTAAAGGACCGATGGGTGTCTTGTAACGCAAACCAAGCCCCACCGCGTGAGAAGTGTAGTCGTAACCTGTATTGTTGAAGTATGTCTCGCACGCCTGCACGATCGGGCCTGGGTTGGTTGGCAAACACTGCGCCGGATTAGGCTGGTGCCAGCGCATGAGGCCCTTAAGCATATCGTGACCGGCGGTAAAGACATTGCCCATATCGTGAAAGATAGCGAAGCCGAAACCTTCTCCCAGATAAGGCAGGCTGACCTGTGGGAAGCGCAGTTCTTCACTATTCATGAACAGCGAGGAGCCGCCGACAGGAAAGCCAGAATCAGGATCGCGAGGGCCCGCTTGATTTAACCCAAAACCGCGATGGGAGTTTCCGCCGCCTGCAAAAAAGACTTCAGGGAGCGGGATGACGGTTTCATTTGGGCAAGTCGTGATTAAGTTGATGATCTGACAGGCTCCAGGCGGCAGGACGTGTGTGCCGTGATAAACCTGCTCCAGCCCAAGGGTAGTGGAGCGAGCAAAGACGAACTTGTGATTGGGACGCCCGAAGGCGTAGTAGGTGGAATCCTGGGCGAGGACGCGGCCGTAATCGGCCTGCGAACCGAAATAACTGGAAGCGGCAAAACCGTCGAGGGTGAAGTACTGGCCTTTCGTGCTTTCAAGAGGGTTATCACGTTGGTCGCGAATGAAGGTAAATCCGGGGCCGCCCACGTGGGCAGGCAGGGAAAACAAACTAAGTTCAGCGGGCGAAAATGTGCTCGCTAAATTGCTGGCTGCGACTCGCCGGTAATCGAAACGGTAGGTGATGGATGTGGAGTGATTCGCTTGCAGCTTGCCGAGTTGCTGGCGGAGATCGATCTTGCCTTCGAGGCGTTGCGAGGTGAAGGTGGCGACATCGAGACTCTTGTCGTAAAAGGCGGTGTAGAAAAGTTTGAAGCGGTCGTTGTTGAAGAGCTTGGGGATTTCGTAACTGACGAGGCCGCGCTGTTGCAGCCGGCCTACATGGGACTGGAAGATCAAAGTCTGATTGCGCCCACCCACGTTCAGGCGGGTGATGTCGAATCCGACACGCGGACTTACGCCAGTCGAACCCGTGGGAGAACTGGTCCCGGCAGGCAGGCCGGTTTCGAATTCCAAGCCCAGATCATAGGTAAAGGTGTAACGCTTGGCTTCCTGCACCTGAACCAGCACATTTCTCTGGGGATCGGAGCCCTCGGGATTCTGCACCGCAGTATCTACCTGGCTGAAGATGCCGAGGTCGTAGAGCTTGCTCTGCGTATCCAGGAGGTCTAGCTGGCTCAGCGGCTCGCCCGCCACTACTTGAACTTCGCGTTGTACCACGTAATCGCGAGTGTGGTCGAGTCCTGCCACCATGACCTGGTTGACGAAGAACTGCTCTCCCTCCTGAATGGTATAGGTGACGTCTTCGCGTTCCGGCTGGCCGGGCGAAGGTTTGGTAGTAATTTCAAGATTGGCGTTGGAAAAGCCGTGATTGAAATAATAATTGAGAATGGACTCGCGATCATCGGCCAGGTTCTGTTCGGAGTAGGGCTGGCCTTCGGTAGCTTTGAGTTCAGTAAACGCCCTGGTGTCAATCTTCTGATTGCCGAGTATGTGGACTGAGCCGTTAAGAGTCTGCCGGCCTTCCTCAATCTGGATGTGGACCGCGAGGTGGTTGTCGGAGCCGTGATAGTTGTCGTCCACCTTGGTCTGAATCTTGACCTCGCGGAATCCGTTGGAAACATATAGTGCTTGGAGATTAGCAACGTCATTCTTGAGCAAGCCACCGCTGTAACGACCGGGAGAAAACGTGCTGGCGGATTGAATCTGAAGGTGCTGGCGAAGCTCTTGCGTGGAGAAATATTTGTTCCCCTTAATTTCGATGAGTTCGAGTTTGTGCACGGGACCAGCATCGATGCTGAAGATCACACGAATTGTATCCGGGCTGTTTTCCTTCTTGACCTCGACGGTAGCGTCGAAGTGGCCGCGGCTCTGGAGATAGTCGAGGAGGTTGCGCTTGCCTTCGTTTAGCAGGTCGTCGTCGAGGGCGTTTTCCTCGTAGATGGGGACTTGCTTCTTCAAGACGCCGCGGCCGATGTGAAAACCCTGGGTGTAGACGACGACTATGGGTCCGGGCTCGATCAAATAGGTATAGTCCACGGCATTGGCTTCAGGGCGGTATTTCTGTTCGGCGATGGAAACCTGAGCCAGGACGCGCTGCTGCTTCTGAAACGTCTTGCGCAGGCGCTGGAGCGAGTTGGTGACTCGGGCCGCGGTGACGCTATCGGCAGAGTGCATGCCGGCGATGTCCTGAACCTGGCCTGGAGAAAAGGTGGAATGGCCGGTGACGCTGACCTCGCCGATGTGAGCCTGCTCACCGGGCGTGATATGGAAGAGAATGCTGACCTGCTGCGTGGCGGCGTTGGAAGTGCTTTCGGCGGTGACCCGTGCCCGATAATAGCCGTTCTCCTGCATAAGCTGGCGGATGTTCTGGAGGGCGCGATCCAGTTTGTCGAGGGTATGAAGTTCGCCGAGCTGGAATTTCGACGCATTGATGATCTGGTTGTAACTGGGATGGCTGGGAGCGCCTTCCACGTCGACGCCTCCCACAAAGAAATTGAGCGATGTCGTAAAGGTGAGCAGCACACCCGGCGCGGATGGTGTAACTTCGGCCTGAATGTCAGCAAAACGGCCAGTGGAGAATAGGACGCGAATGCTGTCACGAACCTGCTCGCGATCCAGCGGCTGTCCTGCCTTCTGCGGGAGCATTTGCAGCAGGTGGTCGCGATCCGGCGCTCCCGGGAGTTCGATGGACTGAACGGTGCGTCCGGCGTATGCCGACATGGACCCCAGGCCCGAGGAGGATTGCGTAGTCTGCGTTTCCTGCGGCAAGCGCGTCGACGCGGAGGCAGCCGACCCAGCACGGGCGGCGGGGTCGAGCCAGGCCATACTCAAGATGACGATTGACGCGTACGGTCTCAGCAAAGAGTGTCCTTGGGCCCGTTGCCGTCGCTCGACGAAGTAGGTTCGATGAAGCGCGGCCAGCCGGTGTTGTCTGCACAACTGGCGGCTGCAACAGTCCAGACACTTATAATAAAGGTTTTGCCGGTGAAAGCTGGTGACCTCCTTGAGGCAGGGCTTCGAGAAAGAAAAGGTGGGTTATTGGAGAGAGTGGAGAGAGAAGAAAAGTTCGAAGAACGTTACTCGCGGCAAATTCTGTTCCGCGGAATCGGAGCGGAGGGCCAGCGACGCCTGGCCGCGGGGCGAGTCGCGATTATAGGGTGCGGAGCGACCGGGTCGGCGCTCGCCTCTTTGCTGTCGCGTGCCGGCGTGGGCACGGTGCGGATTATCGATCGTGATTACGTGGAGGTCAGCAACCTCCAGCGGCAATCGCTGTTTGAGGAGAGCGATGCGGCTGAATCCTTGCCTAAAGCCGTAGCGGCGGCGCGCAAGATTGCGGCGTTCAATTCGGAGATTGTCGTCGAGGCGCGAGTGGAAGATCTGGTTCCAACGAATATTAATGCGTTGCTTGAAGGAATGAATGTAACCCTCGATGGCACAGACAATTTTGAGACTCGGTATCTGGTCAACGATTACGCCGTGAAGAATTCCCTGCCGTGGATTTACGCAGCGGCGGTGGGCAGTTACGGTGTGACGTTGAACGTGGTGGCGGGCAAAACAGCGTGTCTGGCGTGCATTTTTCCCGACACTCCACGCGGCCTGGTGGAGACTTGTGAGACCTCGGGGATATTGAACACGGCGGTGAATCTGGTGGCATCGATCGCGGCGAGCGAGGCGGTGAAGTTGCTTGTCGGTGGCACGGCGGCCGAGCAGTTACGTAAAACGCTATGGTCCTACGACGTGTGGACCAACGAGCAGGCAGAGATTGACGCGAGCAAGCCACGTGTGGGCTGCCGGGCCTGCGGAGAGCGGGATTTCGTGCATCTGGCGGGTGAGGGGCGTCCGCATATCACGATGTGCGGACGAAATTCGGTACAGATTCACGAGTGCGCCCGGCCGATTGATTTTGCCGAGATGCAGCAGAGGCTGGAAGGCCATGGCATCGTCAGGCACAACGAATTCGTGTTGAAGTTCTGGCGCGAGCCCTATGAGATGACCCTGTTTCGCGATGGCCGCGCCATCATCAAAGGGACGACCGATACGGGGATCGCGCGCAGCCTGTATGCCCGGTTTGTGGGGAGTTAAATGTCTGCCGGTCACACTTCATTGGCCGCGAATCTGAAAAGAAATTAACCTAAATTTTACTATCTATTGGCTGTCTCTCCTTGAACCGGGACAGCGACGTTTGTTATAAGGGCGGGTCATCCAAAAGGAGAGCCCCCGTGACCACTCGTCGTCGGTTGTCCGCCCTATCCGTTACGACGCTTACCAGTCTTGCAGTCTTGATTCTTGCCGGTTTGACGCAACTCGCCTTTGGCCAGCAGTTGCTAGGTTCCGTTGAAGGAACTGTTACCGACAGCAGCGGTGCTGTAGTAGCGGGCGTAGCGGTGAAGCTCACGAATCCAGCGACTGGTCTGGTTAGGATTACAACCTCCCATGCTGACGGCGATTACAAGATCGAGGAACTACCCGCCGGGACGTATGTCGTCACGTTCACCAAGGAAGGATTCGAGACGGATCGGCATTCGGAGATTATTGTGCATGCCACGCGCACGACTACCGTCGCCGTACGGCTGAAGCCCGGAAAGGTCAGCGAGACAGTGCAGGTGAGCGCCTCGCCGCTACTTAATCAGGTTGACACGACGAATGGCTACATCCTCGACGCGCAGACGATTGAAGAGGTCCCTTTGGCGACTGGAAGCTTTACGCAGCTCGCCATTCTGAGCCCGGGCGTCAGCGCCGACTTTATCAGCGGCAACGACACCAACTCGGGGTTGGGAAACCAGAGCATCTGGGCCAACGGCCAGCGCGACACCAGCAACAGCTTCAACATCAATGAAGTCAGTGCCAACAATTTGTTCAGTGGCAAGTCGTCGAGCAATCTCAGCGCAAACCGTGTCGTCCTGAACACCGGAGAGAACTTTCGTAGCGGCGGGCAAATTCAGACAAACACATCTGTCTATGACGCTATTGGTCAGGGTCTGCCCACTCCTCCACCCGAGACCATTCAAGAGCTACAGGTGAATACATCCCTCTATGACGTTTCCCAAGGCGCGACGAGCGGCGCTCATATCGATGTGCGCACCAAGTCCGGCACCAACAGTTTGCATGGGCAGGTCTACTGGTATCACGCGACGGACTGGCTGAACGCTGCGCCCGTCTTTTATAAGAATGACCCGGCGATTCCGCCCCAGGACAAAGTCCCGCAAGTGCATCGCAATGTGATCGGGGGCACCCTTGGTGGACCGGTGATCCACAATAAGATGTTCTTCTTCTTGTCCTATCAATACACGCGCACCACGGATCTAGGGCTTGGTATCTCGCAGAATCTGACCGTCCCGCCTGATTTGACCTCAGCGGTCGATCGCACAAGCGACGCAGCTCTGGAAGCGGTAGCCCAGACCGACTACTGCCCTCCTCCCAATACTAACTGCCTTACCTTCACCCAAATTGATCCCGCTGCCAAAGCCCTGCTGAACTTCAAACTTCCGAATGGCCAATATCTGATTCCGAACGCCGCGTCCACCAACTCCGCGGTCAACATCGCCAGTTTGCAAGCCGGTGGCGCCGATGTTTACCTGCAAGGCCTACCTCTTTTCCGGGCCGACCAGTTCAATACCAACCTCGACTACAACGTCAACAATCACGACGTGCTTTCTGGAAAGTATTACTTCCAGCGCGACCCAAACAGCAGCCCCTTCGCGAATTCGGATGTGGCCGGCTTCCCTCAGGCGCTGGCATCCGGTAGCCAAGTGTTCTCCCTGGCCAACAACATGAACCTGGGTGCAACAACCACATGGGAGCAGAAGATCGGCTTCACCCGGCAAAGCGCTTATGGCACTAACACCCAAGCTCTTACTCCTGCCAATGCTGGAATTAACCTCTTCGGTGGCACCCGCTTCCCTGCCATCTTCATATTCGATCCGCACGGATTCAACGGCGGCAGCCACAATCTGAACATCGGCCCGAATGGAGGGTTCACCGATCAGGGTGTATTCCAGAACCAGTTCGAGGGGTCGAGCAACCTGAACAGGGCTTGGGGCAGGCACACATTTTCTTTTGGCGCAAACCTGGATTACACGCAACTCAACATCATTAACCACGCCAATGAAGTTGCCACCGTCAACATCGATAGCTTCGCGACTTTTCTTGAGGGGCAGTTGAATACCAGCCGCTCGTTCCTGCTGGACGGAGCCTCGAACCGCTACTACCGTGCCAAGCAAGTGGGCGCCTATGCCCAGGACAAGATGCGGGTGTCCAAAAGCCTTGTGGTCACCGCTGGTTTGCGCTTCGATTACGATGGACCCCTCGTCGAGAAGAACGGGAATCTTTTCAATTTTGACTCCAGCAAGTACCAGTACGACTTGGCAAGCGACACAATTCTCAACTCTGGACTGGTAATCGCGGGAAATAGTCCGTTTCGAACCCCGGGCACCAGTAATTCCACCTTGCGCGCGAATCAATATGGATTTGCGCCGCGCATCGGCCTCGCCTGGAGCCCGAAAAACAACTTCGTGGTTCGCACTGGATTCGGCTTCTACTTCGATCGCGGCGAGTTCTTCTCCGAGCTTTCGCCAGGCGCAGGCCAGGACATCAGCGGTCCTTTTGGCGTCACTCAAGAACCGCCGTTAGTGCAGAAGATCGGAGCGCCACCGGGCGCCACGCTTTCGAACCCCTTCGGGCTCACGCCGCCGACTGTAACCGGATGCACGCCGGCAAACTTTATTACTTGCCTCCCCAACCAGGCCGCGCTGATCGGCAGTGCTGCCCCAGTCACGTTTGGGGGTTATGATCCAAGGAATAGACTCCCCTACACAGAAAACTGGACCCTGGACTTCCAATATCAGCCGTTTAACACTGTGGTGTTGACCGCCGGTTACGTGGGCAACCGGGGCCTGCACGAGGTTTTGCCCATCCCGCTGAACCAGCCGGAAATTGCAACGGCGACCAATCCGGTGAACGGGCAGACGTCCTCTTACGGCTGGAATCCCAACCCTTCAGGCGGCGAACCTATCTTCACCTTCGACAACGGGAACGTGGACCTTCGCGTGCCCTTCATCGGGTATAGCCCCAGTTCGGTTTCTTACCGCGCGATCGGCATATCCACATACCACGCCCTGCAACTCAGCGCCACCAAGCGCATGAGTCACGGCCTACAGGTTGGGGCGTCGTATACTTGGTCCCACTCCCTTGATGAACAAAGCGGGTTGGGGCTGTTTTACAACGGCAACAACGCCCTGGCACCCAGATCGGGTTACGCATCGTCCGATTACGATCGCACGCACGTATTCACGTTCAACTATGTTTATCAATTGCCGAGCCTATCCCACGGAAGCAACTTTGTAAGAAAGCTGGGCAGCGGTTGGGGCTTTCGCGGGATAACTGTGCTGCAGAGCGGTCAACCGTTTAGCATCATCGACTTCTCGGGCGCAATCGCCAGTATCTACTACAGCGGCAATGATTTCATCACCAATCCCATCGTGCCGCTGGCTCCCGGCTTTACGCCCGCCAAGGCGATTACCGGTGCCGGCGGCGTCAATCCGAACGCCCCGGCGATCAACCCGGCCGCTTTCACCATCCCGCTCATTCCGGCCGGGACGATGGGCGTACCGGCTGACGATTCCGTCGAAACGAATTTCGGAACCGGTGGCCGGAATATTTTTCGCCAGGCGTTCCAGAAGCGCGCCGATATCTCGCTGGTTAAGGAGACGAAGTTCCGCGAACGATACGATCTCACCTACACTTTTGACGTCTTTAACCTAACCAACACTCCCAGCTTCGACACGCCCAACAATAATGTGTTTTTCAACCCAAACTTCTCCAACCCGCCGAGCTTCGCGAATCCGGCAACCTGTGGCCAGGCCTGCGGCCAGTTGGGCGTTGTTCAGCACACGATCGGCAGCCCGCGACTGATCTCGATGTCATTGCATCTGACGTTCTAGGAGGTCGTCGCGGCTTGTTGCGAGGAAGACCGTTGGAAGTGTTCGCAGATCAAATGGACAAGATCAATTTCTCACGAGGGCTGATCAGTTGCCTGCTGATCGCCCTCATCCTTTTTCAGGCCGAGGCTGCGTTCGCCTGGGGTAACGAGGGACACGTCTACATCAACCGCGTTGCTGCTCAGAAGATTCCTGCCGACATGCCGAAGTTCTTGCGGCGTGCCGTCGTGGAGATCGCTTACCTTGGGCCGGAGCCGGACCGCTGGCGCAATCCGGCGGAGTTTGCGCTTAAGAACGCGCAGGAGCCGGACCACTACATTGATCTCGAGCGCGTCTCCTGGCTCGATCCGCTACCGCGCGGACGCTATGAGTTTTACCGGAAGCTTTACGAGAAGCGCGCCGCCACCACCGACCATCCGGACGATTACCTTCCCGAACGCGTCGGACTTCAGCCTTACATCACGATGGAAATCTATGGGCGGCTGAAGGCAGCGTTCCGAGAATACCGGCAATTGAAGGCTTCGCATCAGCCGACGGCCGCGGTGGAGCATGCGATTATCTTTTATGCAGGCTGGATGGGCCACTACGTGGCGGATGCGTCGCAGCCGCTTCACACGACCATCCAGTACAACGGTTGGGTGGGGCCGAATCCGAACGGCTACACGACGCAGCATGACATCCACGCGCAGTTCGAAACCGCCTATGTCGCCGCGAATATTACGGCGAAACATTTTGCCGGATTCGTGCACGCTCCCGAGCGCGTAGAGGATCCCTTCGCGGGCTATGTCGCTTACTTGAAGCAATCCAACGGCCTGGTGGAAAAAGTCTACGCGCTGGAAAAGGCGGGCGGCTTCCGCGAGAAGGGTTCGCCCGAGGCGTTTGACTTCACCACGCATCGCCTTGCTGCGGGATCGCAGATGCTATTGAATCTCTGGTATACGGCCTGGCTGGAGAGCGCCGTCACTCCCGCCCCACCGGCGCGTCCGGCCCCGGCTCCAGAAAAGAAGTAACCTCAATCCTCACTGGCCATAAACCAAAACGTGGAATGTACCCGGAATCGGTGCCCGTCGCGGGTTCGGATGGTCGGCGGTTGGCGCCGGGGCGGGACCGAAATCCGCTGTGTCCACAAAGAGATTGTGCGTCTTGGTATCAAGACCCATCGTCTTGGCCCCGAACTCAGTCTTGACAGTCTCGACCTCGCTGAACTTGTCGGGCGAGTCTTCATGGAAGACGTGGATCATCCCCTCACGAGTCGAGGCGAAAACCATGCCCGTTGCCGGGTCATAGGCGCAGGCGTCCACGCCCGCCGAGATGGCAAACGATTGGATGACCTTGCCGTTGTCGGCATCCATCACTACGAGCTTCTGCGGTTCGCGGCCGGCACTGAACAGCCGGCGGTGTTGCTGGTCGATCGCCAGAGCCGTGGGCCCTCCGGCAGGAGCCACGGGCCAGCGCGATTTGATTGCGAGCGTGCCTGAATCAATGGCGACTACCTCGCTCTTGTCCTCGATATTCACATAGACGGTTCCCTTGCCGTCGGCTACGGCAAACTCCGGACCTCCGCCCAGGTCGATGGTCTTCACTACCGTCCCACTCTTGGCATCGATCACTGTCGAGCTGTGGGGATCCCCATTCATGGCAAAGACGCGCTTGGACACCGGATCGTAGACAATCGAGTCCGCGTCCTGGTCAGCTTTGACATCGCCAGTCACCTTAAGCGTCTTGAGATCGAAAATGACCACCTTGCCTGCGCCCCCGTCGGTGATAAACCCACGACCGAACTCTTCGGCGACGGCGACGCCGTGGTCCTGTTTCAAGTCGGTGATGTTGCCGACAACGATGCCGTTATCGGCGTCGATGACCTTGATCTCCGTGCCGTGCGACAAGTAGACGCGGCGGGCAGAAGAGTCGACGGTAATGTAGTCAAAATATTCTCGAGTGCCGCCCTCAGCGGCGCCGAACGGATATTTTTTGAGCAGGTGGTAACCGCCCATGGCCAAAGCAAAAGTGCCGAGCAGGAGAAGAGAGCCGAAAACAGCCATACGTCCGAGACGGGATGACTTCATATGAACCTCCATCGATTGAAAACTGGGACGCAACCAAACGAAATGAAACAAACCGGGAAAGCGCGCGCTGGAACGTAACTCAAAAATCTGGCTGCCCCCCAGGGATTCGAACCCCGATAGCCTGCTCCAGAGGCAGGTGTCCTAGCCGTTGAACGAGGGGGCAACTTCTCCATTATCCAACGAGAGACGGAGCCGGTCAATCCTCTGCGAATCCTTTGCAGTCCGTCAGCCCGTTCGCGCTAAACTCTATAGAGCCGATATGCCGCGGGGAGTTCCCATGGTTACTATTTTCGAGAACGTTTCTGCAGTCTCAACCGAATACACGGAAATTGCGCGCCGTCCGTTAGAAGCGGACCAGTGCGCACTGATCGTGGTGGATATTCAGGAAAAACTTCTGCCGCCGATTTTTCACAAGGAACAGCTGGTGCGGAACGCGCAGCTCCTGATCCGCACGGCGCGTGTGCTCAAGATTCCCGCGATCGCGAGCACTCAATACGCAAAGGGACTGGGCGCAACTGTGCCGGAGGTCGCTACCCTTCTGCCGGAAACCGAGGCCATCGACAAAGATCGATTCTCATGTTTCGGGAGCGACGCTTTTTGCACACTGCTCAAGCGGCTGCCGGGCAACCGAAATACCCTGCTGCTATGCGGGATGGAGAGCCACATCTGCGTGTCGCAGACGGCGCTGGCGGCGCTGCGCGAAGGCTATCTGGTACATGTTGCTTCGGATGCTGTCAGCTCGCGAACCGAATGGAATTGGAAAATCGGCCTGGAAAGAATGCGCGCGGCGGGGGCTGTGATTTCATCCACTGAGATGATGATCTACGAACTGATGCGATCTTCGTCGTCGCCGGCGTTCAAGGAGATGCTTCCGTATCTGAAGGGTTAGAATCGCGACAAGTCCTCAACCTTTAAGGATTGTCATCCCGCGCGAAGCGAGGGATCTTGGTTCCTGCCTGCGCTATCGGTGCTGCCGCCGCGGGCAAACACCAAGATCCCTCGCTTCGATCGGGATGATAAGCGTATGCTAGCTTGCTTCCCCGGGCTCTTTCTTCTTTACCCGTACCACCGTGATCTTGGCGAAGCCTTCTTCAAACGCGGGCGCCTTCAGCTTGGCCGCCATGCGGCGCATTACATCTTCAGGAACGACACGGTCGCGGCGCTGGTGGCGTTCGAGGCAGACGTCGAGCGGAACGTCAAAGAAGACCGCGTGCACTTCGTATTGGTAATCCTTGGCCAGCTTGATCCAGTGCTGACGCTCCTGCGGAGTCAGGTTAGTGGCGTCCACATAATTCATGGGACGCTTGGCGATCAGCCGCGCTTTCAGCATGGAACGCAAGTTGGAAAACACCAGGTCCTGAAAACGCTGCTCGCGGACGTCGTCAAAAAGCAGCGAGCGGACCATGTCGCTCGACAGCGGCACCACGTTGTGGCGCTTGAACCACGAACTCTTACCAGAGCCCGGCAGCCCGATCGCCAGCACCACCACGCCTTTCGGCGGACGTTGCGGCGCCGCAGGAACTGCGGGAGCCTTCGGCACGGCCGCAAGTGCCGGGGCAGGGGGTTGCCCCTCGGCCTCGCCAGCATCGGCAAACTCTTCATCGGCCGGCTCGACCGGCAGAACGGGGATTGATCCTTTCACGGCGGCCGGGGCAAAAGCTTGAGCAACCGCCTGCTCGCGTCCGCGGCCACCGCGTCCACGCCCACCGCGACGACGGCGCCCGCGGCCGGTCGAGGCAGACCGGGCTGGAGAAGACGAGGTTTCGGGCTGTACTTCGGAGGGCTGATCTTCCGGTGCTTGTTCCTGGGACGGCTGCTCTTGAGGGGCCGAACGCGCCCTGCGAACTGGTCGCGGTTCCACTATTTCCGGAGGTGGAGCTGAGGTTTCCGCTTCCTTAGTCTCGGTGCCAGGCGGCGCGCTGGGCGCCTGCTCCGCGTCGAAGTAGGCCGGCTGCAAGGGCGGAGGAGCGGGTTGGTCGGAGGGCTGTGCGGGCGTTTTTTTGCGGCGCGTCAAGCGGTCGCGCATCCATTTACGCATGCAAGGCTTTTAACACAGAAGCAAGGGCGGGAGCAATCGGAGACGAACCGCGCGCGACAGCCAAGTTCCGAAACGGGCCGTTACAATACAAGCATGTCTGAGCCAATCCCATCAGCAATCCGCGGCCAGAAATACATCTCTCTTGCCACCTTCCGCAAGAACGGCGCGAAGGTCGCAACGCCGGTATGGTTTGGAGAAGATGACGACAAAGTTTACGTGATGACCCGCAGTGACATGGGTAAGACGAAGCGCGTTCGGAATAATCCGCAGGTGACGGTTGCTCCCTGCACCATCCGCGGGAGGGTGACTGGGCCTGAAGTTGCGGCGGTGGCGCGCATCCTGCCGCCGGAAGAACAGGCGCACGCGCGGCAGACCATCAACCGGAAGTACTTATTGGCGCGGTTGACCTCGCCTTGGAGTAAGGCCGATGTGTTCCTGGAAATAAGCTTTCCGTAGCCTGGCTGTGAACGACCGGAAGCACCGTGTTCCGTGACACGAAGTTCCGCGATTGGAACCGGAGCATCCAAATCGGGGTGGCGATCATTTACGCCGCTTCCCTGTCCTGCTAACATCATCTGTCTGTATATCGGCTCAGAGCATTTTCTGATGTCGCATTCATAAGAAGTAAGAACGGAGAAACCATGGCAATCAAAGTTGGCATTAACGGGTTCGGACGCATCGGCCGCAACGTGCTGCGGACCTCGCTCAACGATCCCAATCTGGAGTTCGTGGCAGTCAACGATCTCACCGACCCCAAGACGCTGGCACACCTGCTGAAATACGATTCCATTCTCGGCAACCTGCCCAACCGGATCGCCGCGACCGCCGACGGCATTCAAATCGATAACAAAACAATAAAGGTATTTAGGGAGAGAGATCCGGGCGCGCTGCCCTGGGATTCAGTGGGCGCTCAGGTGGTGATCGAATCGACCGGACACTTCACTGACGCGAACGACGCCAAAAAGCACATGCGCGGCTCGGTGAAGAAAGTCATCATCTCCGCTCCGGCGAAGAACGAGGACATCACGCTGGTGCTGGGCGTCAACCACGAGAAGTACGATGGCGCCAAGCATCACATCATTTCAAACGCGTCCTGCACTACGAACTGCCTCGCACCAATCGCCAAGGTAATCAATGACACGTTCAAGATTGTCAGCGGGACGATGACCACGATTCATTCCTATACCAACGATCAGGTCATCCTCGACTTCCCGCACAAAGACCTGCGGCGGGCGCGGGCGGCGGCGATCAACATGATTCCGACCTCGACCGGCGCGGCGAAGGCTCTCAAGCTGGTGATTCCCGATCTCGCGGGAAAACTCGACGGATTTGCCATGCGCGTGCCAACGCCAAACGTTTCCGTGGTCGACCTGGTGGCGTGGGTGGAAAAGAAGACGACCAAGGAAGAAGTGAACGCCGCGCTGAAGAAAGCCTCCGAGAGCGGGCCACTGAAGGGTTACCTGGGGTATGAAGAAGAGGAGCTTGTTTCGTCGGACTTCAAGGGCGATTCGCGCTCTTCGATTGTCGACGCGCCCATGACTCTGGTGGTGGCCGGGAATTGCGTCAAGGTGATCTCATGGTATGACAATGAATGGGGATACTCCTGCCGAGTGCGGGATTTGATTCATTACATCGGCGATAAGGGTCTGTAAGTTTCGAGAGCGCCGACTTCTTGCCGGGCTGTCGAGAGTGCGGGCGGGCCCCTCCGGCTTCGCTCAGGGCAGGCTGCCCGCACGACAACTGCCGGGCCTGTCCTGAGCGAAGTCGAAGGAACGGCGGTGCTACTTTCATAACTCTAAGAAGGATCAAACCAGCCAATGTCCAAGTTGTCGATCCGTGATCTCCCTCTCAACGGCAACCGTATCTTCATGCGTGTCGACTTCAACGTTCCCCTCGAAGACGGCCGCGTGATGGACGACACGCGCATCCGCGAAACCCTGCCTTCCATCGAGTACGCGCTGCGTCATGGAGCCAGGCTGATTCTGGCGTCGCATCTGGGGCGGCCCAAGGGCAAGCCCAATCTGAAGATGAGCTTGAAGCCGGTGGCAGAGCGGTTGCGCATGGTGCTCGACAAGGAACTGGCGCGCGGCGAGAACGTGGGCTTCTGTCCCGACTGCGTGGGGCCGGAGGCGGAGGAAGTGGCCACGCAACTGGAGAAAGGTCAGACCCTGCTGCTGGAGAATCTTCGCTTTCACGCCGAAGAAGAAGCGAACGATGAGAAGTTCGCCAGGCAGTTGGGAAGTCTGGCGGATTTCTACGTCAACGATGCGTTCGGAACGGCGCATCGGGCGCACGCTTCGACCGTGGGCATTACGAAGTTCGTGTCGAAATCGGCCGCCGGCCTGCTGATGGAGAAGGAGTTGAAATATCTGGGCAAGGCGCTGGAGCATCCGGAGCCGCCGTTTGTGGCGATCCTGGGAGGGGCCAAGGTCAGCGACAAGATTGGCGTGATCCGCAATCTGATGACGAAGGTTGATTCGCTCATCATCGGCGGCGGTATGGCCTACACCTTCCTGAAGGCTCAGGGGCAGGAGATCGGCAAGTCGCTGCTTGAGGCCGACAAAGTGGACCTGGCGCGGCAGCTGCTGGAGGAAGCGAAGAAGCGAAATGTGAAGTTCTTGCTGCCCATTGATCATGTGGTGGCCCTGAAGCCGGAGATCAACGCGGTGGTGCAACAGATCGGCGAAGGACAATCCATTCCGGCCGACCGCATGGCGCTCGACATCGGTCCGAAGACCATCGAACTGTTCTCGGAGGAGATCTCGCGGGCGCGGACTATTGTGTGGAACGGGCCGATGGGCGTGTTTGAGGTTCCGGGATTCTCGCGCGGGACCTTCAAGATTGCCCATGCCGTGGCGGAGAACGTCGGTGCGATTTCGATTGTGGGCGGTGGCGACACGGTTGCCGCGGTGCATGCCGCCGAAGTTGCCGACAAGATCACGCATATCTCCACCGGCGGCGGGGCTTCTCTGGAATTTCTGGAAGGAAAGAAGCTGCCGGGAGTGGAAGCTCTCACGGATAAAAAGTAGTGGGCAAGAACACTTCCTGCTGAAAGGAACTCATGCCGCGCACCAAGCTGATGGCCGCCAACTGGAAGATGAACAAGACCCCGGACCAGACCCGGGACTTCTTTCGCGAGTTTTTGCCGTTGGTCGCGGGGCACACTCGCGATGAAATTGTGGTGTGTCCGCCCTACACTAGTGCGGCTGCTGCGATTGAAGCGGCGCAAGGTTCGAATGTTGCAATCGGCGTGCAAAATGTTCATTGGAAAGCCGACGGCGCTTATACCGGCGAGATTTCGGCTGGCATGTTGCTGAGCCTGGGCGTGACTCATGTGATCGTGGGGCACTCGGAGCGGCGGCAGTACTTTGGCGAAACCGACGACACGGTGAACCTGCGGCTGAAGACGGCGCTGGAAGCGGGACTGATGCCGATCTGCTGCGTGGGGGAAGTTCTGGAAGAACGCGAGGCCGGGCTTTGCGACGACGTGCTTCGCCGCCAGTGCGTTCGTGCGTTTCATGCCATCTCGGCCAAGAAAGCGGCGAAGCTGGTGGTTGCCTATGAGCCGGTGTGGGCCATTGGAACCGGTAAGACGGCAACTCCTGAAATTGCCGCCGACGCGCACGCCGTGATCCGGCGGGAAGCTGCCGAGGTATTTGGCGAGGAGTTCGCCGCCCAGCTTCGCATCCTCTACGGAGGGTCAGTAAAACCGGATAATGCCGCCGAGTTGATGGCGCAAGAGGAGATCGATGGGGCACTGGTGGGCGGGGCGTCGCTCGATCCTAAGTCATTTGCGGCGATCCTGAAGTACTGAGGTGAAGCCTCGCCAGGCGAACCTGTTCAGTGCCAATTACTCCTCCAAATCTGCTAGTCTTCCTGCTTCGCAATCCTTGGGAGTTCAATCTGCTTGAAGATAGAGAGCGTGGATGACGGAAACTGTGCGTCCTGAACCGAGCCGGCCGTTCCGGTGGCTGGTGCTGATCTTCATCAGCCTGACCATGTTCGGGAATTACTACGTGTACGACTGCATAGCACCCATTGCGGACCTGCTGGCCAAGCAACTAGGGTACTCCGAGTCGAATATCGGGCTGCTACAGGCGATCTACAGCATTCCCAACGTCTTCATGGTGGTGATCGGTGGATACGTCGTGGACCGCATCGGGACGCGCAAGGCGATATTCATCTTTGGGACGTTATGTTTTGTTGGGGCCTTGTTTACGAGCCTGTCGGGAACCTTGGGCGTGATGGCCACCGGAAGGCTGGTTTTCGGCCTGGGTGCCGAATCGCTGATCGTGGCCGTGACCACCGCGGTGGCCAAGTGGTTCCGGGGAAAAGAACTGAGCTTTGCCTTCGGGATCAACCTGATGATCTCGAGATTCGGATCGCTGCTGGCGCAGCAATCGCCGTCGTGGGCAGGGTTTGCTTACAATTACTGGCGGAATCCGCTGCTGATTTCGGTTGGATTTGGCGCGCTGTGCATCGTGGGCGCAGTCGTTTACTGGATACTCGAGGTCTACGCCGAGAAGAAATATCAAGTCGGATCGGCCGGGGCCACCGACAAGGTTGTTTTCAAAGATGTCAAGGCATTCGGGCTGTCGTATTGGTATATCGTGGCACTGTGCATTACGTTTTATTCGGCCATCTTTCCGTTTGAGACCTTTGCCTACCAGTTCTTCATGGATGCGCACCACGTCACCCGTGAGGCGGGCGGCGATCTGGTGGGGATGCTGACGCTGTTCACTATGTTCGGAACGCCTCTTTTCGGCTTGTTCGTCGACAGGCTGGGCAAACGGGCCCTGCTGATGATGCTGGGTTCGCTGCTGTTGATCCCCGTATATCTGATGATGGCCTACATTCATTCAGTAAGCTATGTGACGGTGTACCTACCCTCGTCGGCAGATGGACATTTCGGGTTCGTTGCCCACCACCTGCCGCCGATCTTGCTGCTGACGATGGCTATGATGGGGATCGCTTTCTCGCTGATTCCGGCGGTGATGTGGCCGTCTGTCGCGTACCTGGTGGAGCAGTCGAAACTGGGGACGGCTTACGGGCTGATGACCATGATCCAGAACATCGGGCTGGCGGGCTTTAACCTGATGGTAGGGTGGGCCAACGACCACAGCCACGCCGGGGCTAGCAATCCCAGCGGCTACAACCCAGGGATGTGGATCTTTTCGATCTTGGGGTTCCTGGGCTTCACGTTCGCATTCCTGTTGCGCCGGAGGGAATTGGGGCCGCATGGGCATGGGCTGGAGACCATTACCACGGCCAAGGGTGCGGCTTAGGCCCGAAGAGCTTTAACACAGAGGTTACAGAGGAACCCAGGGTGAACCTGGGAAACTACCAATTTGCGGAGGTTGCTACTGTTCGGCTGGGTTGGGGTTTGAAGTCTAGGGTGTGTGGAGCCATCCAGGGCTGCGACGGGAAAGGCTTTCCGGCGTGGCGTGGATCAGGAATTAGCCGGAGGCTCCTGCATCCCGAGATCGGTAGAAATACTCTGATATTGTGGAAGTGCGGCGGGTACTTCCGTCACGCTAAGGCCGCGCAAACGATACAACACAAACTACTTATGCCGCATCCCAGAGAGTGCGGCCGGGAAAAGGCGACTTGACCGAGCCACGACAGCAACAGGGCACCGAATCTAGCGAGGCCGAACTCATCGAACGGGCCAAGCTAGGGGACGCGGAAGCGTTCCAGGCGCTCTATGACAAGCACAAGCGGCGCGTGTATTCGCTGTGTTTGCGGATGACGGCGAACACGGCGGAAGCCGAGGATCTGGCGCAGGAAGCGTTCCTGCAGCTTTATCGCAAGATTGCGACGTTTCGCGGGGAGTCGGCGTTTTCGACGTGGTTGCATCGGCTTTCGGTCAACGTGGTGCTCATGCACTTAAGGAAGAAAAGCCTTCCGGTGGTTTCGCTAGAGGAGACCACGCAAGGAGCGGACGAAGACTCCCCGAAGCGGGATTTCGGGGCGGACGATGTGGCGTTGGCCGGCTCGATTGACCGGATGCAGTTGCAGCGGGCGGTGAACGACCTGCCCCCGGGCTACCGGACGATATTTGTACTGCACGACGTGGAAGGTTACGAGCATAATGAGATCGCGAAAATCGCGGGATGCTCGATCGGCAACAGCAAGTCGCAGTTGCACAAGGCGCGCATGAAATTGCGTGACCTGCTCAAGATGAATAGAGCCGAAAAGGCCGGGAAATCTCGGGTGGGGTAGGCAGCTTTAATTCAAGAAGCAACATCAACTTAGGCAGGGGCGCAAGACTGCGGTAGGATTTTTGAACTGCGGAAAACTTGGGGAGAGGTTTATGGATTGCGTTGAGCTGCAGCAGAGCTTGGCGGAAGTAGAAGACGGCAGCGGTGTGGAACAGCGCGCCCACCTGAGGGCGTGTCCAGCGTGCTCAGCGCTGGTGCAGGAATTGAATCTGATCGTCACCGCGGCGGGTGAACTGCAGGCGGCGGACGAACCGAGTCCGCGAGTCTGGAATTCCATCGAAATCGCGTTGCGGCGGGAGGGGCTGATTCGTCCGCAGGCGAAGCAGCCGGTGGTGGCGTCGTTCGCAACCCGATGGGGCGCGGCGCGATGGCTGGTGCCGGCGGCGGCGATGTTGTTGCTGGCTGTGGGAATTTACGTGCGGCGTGAGTCGCAGCCCCCGCAGGTCGCCCAGCAGCCGCACGTGGCTGTGCCGCTGGCGAATGCTTCCGACATGGACGACGCCGACTTAATCCAGGAGGTTGCCGACAACGCTCCCGCGATGATGACGCAATACCGGGAGAACCTGCGGCAGGTGAATGAATCCATCCGGGATGCGCAGGGAGTGGTGGATGAGAGTCCGAATGACCAGGAAGCGCGGCGGTCGCTGATGGATGCGTACCAGCAGAAATCCATGTTATTTGAGATGGCGATGGACCGGTCTTTGCCGTAGTGTTGGGCCATAATTTTGGGCCATAATGGTTGGGATTTTTTTAGCAGTGCTTGGGGGAGTCGCATATGGTGAGCAAGCGCGCGGCAAAACTCGCGGTGATTGGCTTGATCGTGGCGGGCACTCTGGTGGCCGAGAGCCGGAAGGAATACCACTTCGCGGTGGGGCCGAGGGCGGGCGTGTCGGTGATGAATCCGTATGGTTCGATTTCGGTGAAGCCGTCATTGAACAATACGGTCACGGTGAACGCAATTTTGCATTCCGACAAGGTTGAAGTGGATAACAGCCAGAACGGAAACCGCGTGGATATTCAATCGCATCTGCTGGCGGGGGCCGACTCCGAATCGGGGCGGGTGGATTATGAAGTACTGGTTCCCGCCGATGCCAGCATTACTCTGCATTCGAGCACGGGTTCGCTGCGGGCCGAGAAACTGCATGGCGACGTCAGCCTGGAAGGCGCAGGAGCGGCAGTTGATGTCCGCGATATTTCGAATGCGCATGTGCATGTGAAGACCATGAATGGGGCCGTGAATCTGGATAACATCCAGAACGGGCACGTTGAAGTGGATTCGTTGAGCGGCGACGTTACCATGAGGGGCGTGAATGGCCCGCTGGTGCAGGTGGTTTCGACGAGCGGAAGAATCAGCTACATTGGCGACTTCGGCAACAGCGGCGAATACCGGCTGACCAGCCACAGCGGCGACATTGAAGCCACTATCCCGGACTGGACCTCCGCCGACGTGAGCGCCCGCTCCGTACGGGGAGAAGTGCACGACGATATTCCTTTACAACCGAAAAACCATACCTGGTTTGCGGTGGACAAGGGCCGTGCCTTCGCAGGTACCATGGGCCGGGTAGCAGTGTCCTCTACAGTAGTGCTGCGGACGTTCAGTGGTAAAATTCACCTCAGAAAACGCTCCGAAAAACAATAAAGAAAACGAAGCGAAAACCGGATCGGCGCAGACGGTCTGCTCAGGGCCCAGCCAGAACGACTGGGGCTGGTGTGCGTGGCCGTAAGGTTGGGGCAAGCGAACGGCGGACTAAAGCGCGTGCCGTGGTCTTGATCGGGTTTATGGGAGCCGGCAAGAGCAGTGTGGGCCCCGCCTTGGGGGAGCGGCTGGGCTGGACGTTTGAGGATCTCGACGAGCGAATTGAGCGGCGGGAACAGCGGAAGGTGCCGGAAATCTTCCGCGAGTCCGGAGAATCAGGGTTCCGCCGGGCGGAACATGCGGCATTGAAGGAATTGCTGAGCGAGTTGCGTGCCGGGACGGAGAGAATTGTATCCCTTGGAGGCGGCGCTTTTGTACAGAAGCGGAATGCGCGGCTGATCGAGGCTGCGGGCATCCCAACGGTGTTCCTGGACGCGGGCCCGGAGGAATTGTGGCGGCGTTGCCAGCAGCAGGCGGAGCAGCAAGGCATTGAGCGTCCATTGCTGGGCAACGTGGAAAGCTTTCGGAAGCTTTACGAGGCCCGGCGACCGCATTACATGAAGGCGTCTCTCCGGCAGCAGACCGGCGGGAAGACCGTCGAAAAGATTGTGGCAGAGCTGGTGCAAGCTTTGGGCCTGGGTTAAGCGGTTGAAGGCGAGGAGAAAAGCAGTGACTCTGATGGCGCGGACGCGATTTGTAGCGGTGGTGGTTCTGGGGTGGGCGGCGGTGTTGAATGCCGGCGACAAGAAAGACAAGCCGTTGGCCAGCGCAGTGGTCGATTCCGGCGCGTTTGGAGTTTTTGTCAAAGGCCAGCGGGTGGTGACCGAGACGTTCAGCGTTCAGACGGACGAAGGCATCAGCACGGTCAAGTCGCATTTGCAGGAAACCAGCGCTCCATCTTCGGCGGGCCAGAAGTCTGAGTTGAAGATGACCGGCAGTGGGGAGCTGGTTTCTTATACCTGGAGCGACGGCAGCGGATCTCTGGTGGTAACGCCGAATAACGAATTCCTGCTGGAAAAGATCACGACCTCGGCGTCGTCCAAAGCGGCGGAGCAGCCGTTTCTGATGCCGAACACTTCGGCGATTCTGGACAACAATTTTTTTACACACCGCGAGGTGTTGGTATGGCGTTACCTGGCAACCGACTGTCACACCGAGAGCGGCGCCCTGAAGTGCCAGCAGGGGCCAGTGGAATTCGGCGTGCTGGTGCCGCAAGATAGAACATCCGTGCGGGTTCGGATGGAACTTGTGGGACGAGAGAAGGTCACGATCCGTGGAACGGAGCGCGAACTGCTACGGTTGAACCTGAAGGGCGAAGCCTTCGCCTGGGCTCTTTGGGTGGATGAAAAAGATCAGTTCAAGCTGATGCGGGTGCTGATTGCAGACGATAATACAGAAGTAGTGCGGGACTAGCGAGAACACGGTCGCTGGGAACGATCCGATGGGGAGTTAACGGAGTAGCGATTTTGCCGCTGGCGGATGCACGAACGGCGCGGGTCCTGATTACGGTGCTGCTGTTCGCGCTGGGGTTGGGCTTTCTTTATGTCGCGCGCCAGACGCTGATCGCCTTCCTGTTTGCCATTTTCTTTGCCTACCTGATGAGCCCCCTTGTTTCACAACTGGAAAAGCTTCTGCATGGGCGGGGCCGAGCCATCGCAGTAATTTACCTGTTGTTGCTGGGGCTGGTGGTGGTGTTTTTCGTGTCGATGGGGCCGCGGATCGGGCGGGAAGGGGGGCGCCTGGTGAAATCGCTGCCTGACCTGGCTCAGCTAAGTTCCGGGCAGATCGCGGAACAGCTTGGACAGCAACATGGCTGGAACGGCAGAGCGGTAGATCTGCTTCGCGACTACCTTGCGAGCCACGGCGACGAAATCGCAAAACTGGCGCAGAACGTGGGGCTGCACGTGGCGGAAGTAGCAAAGCAGGCGTGGCTGCTGGTGATTGTCCCGTTATTGTCGATTTTCTTTCTGAAAGATGGCCGCGCCTTCAGCGAAGTCCTGCTGGACATGGTCCATTCCCGGCCTCAGCGCGAGTTGCTGCAAGGCGTGCTCAGCGACCTGAACCAGATGCTGGCCCATTTCATCCGGGCGCAACTCACACTGGCGCTTTTGACGTTTGTGGCGTATTCGGCGGTTCTGGCCTTGATGGGCGTGCAGAATGCGCTGGTGCTGGGGACGGTGGGGGGCATGCTGGAATTTATTCCGGTGGTAGGGCCGCTGGCGGCTGCCGTAATTATCGTAGGTGCAGCCCTGTTGACGAGTTTTCCACACTGGCTGTGGCTAATCGTCTTACTCGGCATCTGGCGACTGGTCCAGGATTACGTGTCCTCGCCACGGATCATGGGACACAGCATGGAACTGCATCCTCTGGCGGCAATTTTTGGAGTGATGGCGGGCGGCGAGGTGGCGGGCATTCTTGGCATCTTCCTTTCGATTCCTGTGATGGCGAGTTTGCGGATCGTGTTCCGGCGCTGGCGGCTGTATGCGGAGAAGAGAAAATTCGGACCGCTCAACGAATACGTGCTGGGCAGCCAGGTTGGGCAGCCGAAGTGAGGTAGGTCTTGGGTCTTGGGTCTTGGGTCTTGGGTCTCGGGTCTCAGCTTTCTTGCGGTTCCCTCGCCCATCTGGCGCTGCGTTTTCCTCTGCTTACCCGGCTGCGGCTCCTGCTCCCGCAGCTTTTTCCGCGTTGACGTTTCGCAGGAATTCGGCAGCCGCCTCGGGCAGCACGGTGTTGATGAACATCCCCGAGCCTAGTTCAAATCCGGCGACCCGCGTGAGGCGCGGAATCACGCTTACGTACCAATGGAAGTGCCTGGCGCTGGCATAGTCGGAAGGGCCGCTGCGAACGGTGAAATTCAGGTCGGGATTCCCCAGCCCGACATAAATTTTGGCCAGCAGGCTGCGTAAGACACGGGCGAGGTCCGCGATCTCGGAGGCTGAGATGTCGCCGAAGCTGGCCATGTGGCGCAGGGGGAGGATGTGGGTAGCGAACGGCGTGGCGGAGGCGAATACCTCCATGGCTACGAAGTGCTCGCTCTTTTGAACGACCCGCGTCTGCTCCTCAATTTCCCGTTCCACCATGTGACAGAACATGCATTTCCCGTCGTCGTCGTAGTAGCTGAGGGCCTCATGTAGGCGGTGCCGAACCTGGCTGGGGATCACCGGCGTGGCGATGAGCTGGGAATGCGGATGTTGCAGGCTGGCGCCGGCGTCGGCGCCGTGGTTCTTGAAAATGGTGACGTGATTGATGCGTCGGTCCATGCTGAGGCGTGTGTAGCGTTCTTTGTAGACGCGCAGAATGTTGGCCACCTGTTCATCCGGCAACAGTGCCATACAGCCGGAGTGGTCGGGACCGTCGATGATGACTTCGTGAAAACCGAAGCCATCGATGCGCCGCCACACGTCCTGCAGGCTACGGTTGGGCTGGGCTGCACTGTCGAGTGCGGCGAACTTATTGGGGATGACTCGTACTGCCCACGGTTCTGCAGTATTCACGGGAAATCGCATAACTTCGGGCGGAGTCTTGCTCTCATTGCCCGGGCAAAACGGGCAGGTCTCGACAAAAGAAGGCACGGCTTGCGCTGGCCGGTGAATGGCCAGCTCCTCGGGGCGCTTGGCGCGCTCGGTGGCGATAATGACCCATTCCTTGGTGAAGAAATTCTGACGCAGTTCGGGCATGGCGATCCTCCAGTTTCGTCTATCGGCAGGAAAGTTGGGGGACTACAGTGAGGTGTAAATGAAGACCGCTGGCTTTTGAGGCACGGGCGGAAGTGGCTGTGGTTACGGCAGTTTGCTGTTTTTGTGCAGGTCTGGAGCCTGCTCCGGTACCTTTTCTAAATAAGGGCTGTTGTAGAATCGAAAGACCTTCTTATGAGCAATAAACTTCCTATTGGGATACTGGGCGCTACCGGCGTGGTTGGGCAGAGGTTTATCCAGATGCTGGAGCGTCATCCGTGGTTCGAGGTGGCGTGGCTGGCTGCTTCTGACCGTTCTGAGGGCAAGATTTATTCCGAGGCTGCGCGCTGGCGGCTGAAGACGCCGATTCCGGCTAACGTGGCCGCGATGAAAGTGTCTCCGGCAACGCCGGAGGGAGCGCCCAAGATTATTTTTGCGGCGCTCGATGCCTCGATTGCCGCCGAAATGGAGCCGCGCTTTGCCGAGGCGGGCTGTGCCGTGGTTACGAATTCCAGTGCGCTGCGCATGCAGGCGGATGTGCCGCTGGTGATCCCCGAGGTGAATGCCGGGCACATCAAACTGATTGATGGGCAGGCGTGGCGGAAGAAATCCGGCGGCTATGTGGTGACCAACCCCAACTGCTCGGCCATCGGGCTGGTGCTGGCGTTGGCCCCGTTGCACCGGCATTTCGGCCTGGAAACTGTGATAGCGGTGACTATGCAGGCGGTCAGCGGCGCGGGTTATCCCGGCGTGGCTTCGCTCGACATCCTGGGCAATGTGATTCCCTTCATCCGCAATGAAGAAGAAAAGATGGAAGAGGAAACGCACAAACTCCTCGGACAACTGAACGGAGCCGGGATCATTCCCGCAGTGTTCGCCATGAGCGCGCAGTGCAACCGGGTTGCGGTCGAGGACGGACACACGGAATCGGTTTCAGTGCGGTTGAAAACCAAGGCCACGCGGGAAGAGATCATCGCCGCGTGGAACGATTACCGCGCCGAGCCGCAGGAGTTGAAGCTGCCGAGCGCGCCGGAGCGTCCGGTGGTGTATCTGGAAGCGCATGATCGTCCGCAGCCGCGGTTTGATATTGACATGGGAGCGGGCATGACCACGGCCGTGGGGCGGCTGCGGCCCTGTGGCGTTCTGGATTGGAAGTTCACCGTGCTTTCGCATAACACTATCCGCGGAGCCGCCGGCGCGGCGGTGCTGAATGCGGAGCTGCTGAAGGCCAAGGGTTACCTTGCTACTTCCTAGAATGCAATCCGAGCCGTGCTTCTGTGATCGGCACCGGCATATTCCGCAGTTGCTAAATCCTGCAAGCGAGTCACGCCGATGATCGTAATGAAATTCGGCGGCACTTCGGTGGAAGATGCGCGGGCCATCGAGCGCGTGGCCGCAATCGTCAAAGACCGGCTGCCGCAGAGGCCGGTGGTAGTAGTCAGCGCGATGGCCAAGGTCACCGACACGCTGCTGACCATGGCACGCGCTGCGGGAGCGGGGGATCGCAAGGCCGCGCTCAAACTTTGCCGGTCACTTCAGGAGCGGCATTACAATACGGCCAGCGAACTGCTGGGCACAGCGTTGTTTACCGACTTTCATTCGGAACTGGGAGGCGACTTCGAGGGGCTCGACGAATTGTTGCGCGGAATTTCGGCAGTGGGCGAGTTGACGCCGAGGACCACCGATCACGTGGCTGCGTTCGGAGAGATGCTTTCCAGCAAGATTGTCGCGGCGGCTTTCTCTGCCCATGGACTAAGGGGCGCACACGTCGACTCGCGCGAAGTTCTGGTCACCGATAGCAGCTACATGGAAGCGGTTCCGCAGACGGTGGAAACCAACGAACGTCTGCAATCGAAAGTGAAGCCGCTGCTGGATGCCGGCCAGGTTCCGGTGATGGGCGGCTTCATTGGGGCAAACCGGGCCGGCGTGACCACGACCATTGGACGGGGCGGGTCCGATTTTTCCGCCGCAATTTTCGGGGCTGCCCTCGGTGCCGAGCGCATTGAGATCTGGACCGACGTGGACGGGATTTTGACGACTGACCCGCGCATTTGTGCGGACGCGCGGCGGATCAAGGTGATCAGCTTCGACGAAGCGGCGGAACTGGCCTATTTTGGCGCCAAGGTGCTGCATCCGGCGACGGTGCTGCCGGCAATCCAGAAGAATATTCCGGTGTATGTATTGAATTCGCGAAATCCGTCCTGTGAAGGGACTAAGATTACAACCCGCGCGCCGCAGGGGAAGAATATTTTCAAAGCGATTGCGGTGAAGAAGCGCATCACCATTGTGGACGTGGCTGCGCCGCGCATGCTGCTGGCTCACGGCTTTCTGCGCGCAATTTTTGAGGCCTTTGACCGGCACAAGGTCGCGGTTGACGTGGTCTCGACTTCTGAGGTCAGCGTTTCCTTGACCGTCGATTCAAACTACGCCATTCCCGCGCTGGCGGCCGATCTGGCCAAGCTGGCCGATGTAAAGTATGAAGGGCGCAAGGCCATTGTGTGCCTGGTGGGCGAGAGCCTGCGCGACAAACCGGGTGTGGCCGCGCTAGTATTTGGCGAACTGAAAGACAAGAAGATTCGCATGATTTCGCAGGGGGCGTCGGAGATCAATCTGACGTTTGTTATCGAGGAAGATGAAGTGCCGGAAGTGATCCAGCGGCTGCACAGCACTTTTTTTGCCGACTTGGACCCGGAAGTATACGCGTAATGAGACTCCTTATTCTCGGCCGCGGAAAGACCGGATCGCTGGTTGCCGACGTGGCGCGCCAGCGGAGCCATGACGTTCGTGTCGTCGGGACCGCTGAAAACGCCGACGGCGCGGCACTTGTTGCCGAGAAACTGCACGACGTTGATGTCGTGATTGATTTCACTGCGCCTTCCTGCGTAGTCGGCCACATCGAGGCCTGTGTCGCGGCGGGTAAGAACATGGTCGTAGGCACCACCGGTTGGCATGGAGAAGTAGATCGCATCCGGAAGATAGTTGAGAGCCGCGGAACGGGATTCGTTTACGCGGCAAACTTTTCTGTCGGCGTGAATCTGTTTCTCGACGTTGCGCGCGCGGCGGCTGCAGCTTTGCGCCACGATTACTCCGGTCAGATATTCGAGCGTCACCACGTTCAAAAGAAGGATGCGCCGTCGGGGACCGCCATCGCCATCCAGCGCGTGATCCGTGAATCGAGCGATAAGAGTGAGGATCTCGAAATCACTTCCTTTCGCGAAGGCGAGGTCGTCGGCATGCACGAGGTCGTGCTGGAATCCCCCGCCGACAGGATTTACCTCTGTCACGACGCCAAGTCCCGCCAGGGCTTCGCCGATGGCGCGGTGCGCGCGGCCGAGTGGCTTGCCGGCAAGAAGGGCTTCTACGACTTCAAGGACGTGTGGCGGGAGTTATAGAAGTCCCGAGACCCACACCCGCTGCGGAAATCTTCTCCAATATCTTCTTCGCCCGCTTCGTGAACCGGTGGACATCGACAGGCAAAACCGGGACCTCGCCATAAACTTGTTTCCTTTCGAGATCCGCAATTAATATCCGGCCTCCGCCACCTTTCAACCGGAGAAGGCCGAAGACGCCGAAGCCGTCGGACCGGATCGCCCGCTCCAGGTCGGATTCAACACGATCGGCAACGATGCAGAGCAAAAAGCAACTGCCCCACCACCAACTCTTGGACTTCGAGGACAGCGTCTCGAAATCCCTTGAAATGGCCTCAGCACTCGGTCGATCAAAGTGTTCTAGTCGCCTGACCAACACCCTCCACTTAGTGAAGAAGAATCTCCGGGACCCAACCAGCTCAAAGTCGATTCCGCCGTGCGATTGCATGCCAAGACCGCGCCATCCGGCCTCGGCTAGGTCGCGGGAAAGTCCATCAACCAACTGATCCATCGACGCGGCTCCATCCTTTCCGTGATCTGTCGACTCGCCACGGAAGGTAACCCTTTTCGCGGCCAAGTATACTCCGGGCGAACGCCCTGAACGGCACGGGCCCAACCTCCGACGCCGTTTTCACTCGAGCGAGATGCGCACCCCTTCTTCCGGGTTATCCACAGTTTTCCTTCTTCCTGATTCGCGCTATCTTATTACCATGCTACTCCGTGGCTGCGGTACCGCTCTCGTCACTCCGTTCCATCAGGATGGTTCTATTGACGACGCTGCCCTGCGCAACCTGGTGGCGTGGCAGGTGGAGTCCGGGATAGATTTCCTCGTTCCCTGCGGAACCACGGGCGAAACGCCGACACTCACGCACGATGAATGGCTGCACGTGATCGACACGACGATCGAGGTGGTCGCCGGACGCGTCCCCATCATGGCGGGCGCGACTTCGAACTCCACGCACGACGCCGTGGAAAAAGCCAAAGAAGTTGCGGCTCGCCCCGGAGTGGATGCCATTCTCACCGCGTCTCCGTACTACAACAGGCCGACGCAAGAGGGCCAATACCGGCACTTCAAGGCGATCGCGGAGGCTGTCGGTGACAAGCCAATCGTTCTTTACAACGTGCCGGGGCGCACGGGAGCAAACCTGGAACCGGCGACGCTGGCGCGGCTGGCGGAGATTCCGAACATTGTGGGCGTCAAGGAAGCCAGCGGCAATATGACACAGATCGCTGAGGCCATCAACTCGGTGCCCGAGACATTTCTCATTTTCTCCGGAGACGACGCTGTTACCTTGCCTGTAATCGCGCTGGGTGGCGTGGGGATTGTCTCGGTGGCATCGAATGAGATTCCGCACGAAATGGCGGCCATGACGCGGGCTGCGCTCGCCAATGACTGGACCTCCGCACGCAGCATCCATCGCAAATATTTGCCCTTGATGCAGGCAAACTTCATCGAGTCAAGCCCCCTGCCGGTGAAGGCGGTGCTGGCGATGATTGGTAAAATCGAAGAGATTTATCGCCTGCCGCTGTTGCCCATGCGCCGCGACACGCGCTCGAAGTTGCAGAAAATTGTGATGGACGCAGGGTTGATCGCAAGGCCGGCAGCGCCCGCTCCCAATGCGGCAGAGTTCTACATTTACGAAAACTGGGCGGCGGGGCCTCATAAGATCGTCCTACACCGAGGATCGTGTGGACAATGCAACCAGGGCAGAGGCCGTCCCGCAGGACACGACGCCAACCACGCGCGCTGGCACGGACCGTTCGCGACGCTTGCCTTAGGTCGCGATGCGGCGCATGGCATGACCGGCGTGCTCATTCGCAGCGAGTGCAAGTGCGTGTAAGCTTCGACTGGAAATGAAGCATGAAGAGCTTCGCATTGTTCGTCCTCTCCGTGGCGATTTTCTCCAGCGCATTTTCCGGAGTCGAAACGGTCGAAATCGGAAAGATTCAAATTGCAAAAACGTTAACAGGCACCGTTGTTGACCCCGCCGACTCGGCTACGCCCAGGGTCCAGGTTCTCGAAGTTTCCTCTGACTGGAAAACTGTACTTCGAACCACAACCACCGATAGCGATGGAAAGTGGTCTCTTCCACCGACGCCCGGGCAACAGGTTTATTACCTTCGCTTCGTCGCTTACGGCTTCAACCCGCTGCAAGTCCGCGTTAGGTTGAACCGCAGGAAAGGAAAGGACCTCAGGTTTAAGTTGCCCATTGCAACATAGGCACGCAACGAGCATCCCCCGTGTGACGCCCAAGGATTGGTAGTGATGTTCGTCGAAGCACAACGTAGAATCCCGTATACTTTCCACTCATGCAATCCCTGAAAACTTCTATCGAGCGTCTGGCTGCCTTGGGCGAGGTCGAGCACAATCCGGACGCTCGCCCCGTGTTCCTCGAATTCCGTGACGCACTCACGCAAGGGAAGATCCGCGCCGCCGAAAAAATCGATGGCCGCTGGACGGTGAATACCTGGGTGAAACACGGGATTCTGCTGGGGTTCCGGCTGGGCGAATTGGTTGAGTCTGGCGACGGAGCGCTCACTTTTGTGGATAAGGGCACATTCCCGGCCCGGAAATTCTCCGTTGCCGACCGCGTGCGCATCGTTCCAGGCGGATCGTCGGTGCGTCTAGGCGCGTACGTTGCGCCGTCTGTGATCTGCATGCCACCGATGTTTATCAACGTGGGCGCCTATGTGGACGAAGGCACCATGGTCGATTCCCACGCGCTGGTGGGATCATGCGCGCAGGTTGGGAAGCGAGTTCACCTCAGCGCCGCGGCGCAGATCGGCGGCGTGCTCGAGCCGGTCAATGCTGCCCCCGTGATCATTGAAGATGACGTGCTGGTCGGAGGCAACTGCGGAGTTTACGAAGGCACCCTAGTGCGCGCGCGGGCCGTGCTGGGCGCGGGAACGATTTTGACAAGATCGACTCCCCTCTATGACTTGGTGCGCAACGAGGTCTATCGCGCGACCACAGAATCGGTGCTCGAAGTTCCCGAAGGAGCCGTAGTTGTGCCGGGATCACGCGCGGTGAAGAAAGGAGCGGCAGCGGAGTCGGGCATCTCTTTATATACCCCGGTGATCGTGAAATACCGCGACGAGAAAACGGACCGGGGGATTGAGTTGGAGGAGTGGCTGCGGTGATTCGACGACGCGCACCCAACAGCAGATTCCTCTCTTGTCTCGCCGCGCTTCGCGCGGCTCAGTCCGCGTTCGGAATGACTAAGGTGCTGAGTATCTAACCGACGTTGACTGCCAGCCTCCTTGCACCATCGACAGCGACCTGAATCTGATCAAGCTTCGGTATCACGACATCCGCCTCGCTCAATGACGACGCGGGATAAGTGCTGGCTAGCGCAATCACTTTCATCCCGGCGGCATGAGCGGACTGAATTCCGGCGGGGGCATCTTCGATTACCAGACACTCGGCCGGATTCATGCCGAGCAAGTCTGCGCCCTTCAAATACGGCGCCGGATGCGGTTTTCCATGCGCGACATCATCGGCGGTGACCATCACTTCGGGAATCGGAATCCCGAAAAGATGCAGGCGCTCGGTCGCGAGAAGACGGGTGCCCGATGTAACCACGCCCCAATGTCCGTCGGGGACGGATCGCACAAGCTCAAACGCGCCCGGCATAGTGGTCACACCGGCGTGATCGTTGGCTTCGCGGCTCTCCAATTTTCGTACTTCCGCTTCGGCATCAAGATGCGGAGCAACTGCTCGAATCACTTCGATCGTTCGTACACCGTGGGCGACCGCCATGACTTTGTCGCCGTCGATTCTCTGCTCGCGGGCCCAGATGCGCCATTGCCGTTCGACGGAGCGGGTGGAATCGACGAGAACGCCGTCAAGATCAAAGAGGATGGCAGAGCAGGTAAACGTGATCATTCTCTCTTTTTTTACCACAGAGGAGGATCAGTGACGCGCTGGAGGCAGAATCTCTTGTGCCGGTGGCGATAAAACTGGCGGCTGCATTTGCTGGCGAAGCTGCAAATGCCGCTGGCGGAAATGGGCCTTGGCACGCTCGCCCCAGGCGCGCACAAACCAGTAGTTCAGTCCTGCGCCAAGCGCCGAGCTGACCAGAGGGATCACCCGTCCCGCCCATTTCTCCACCACCTCAGTGCTGGCGCGCGCGGCGATGCGCTGAACCACGCGCGGGACGAACTTGTTGACCACCTCTTTCTCCACTAGTTCGCGGCTGATGTCGACTCCGGCGGCGCTGGCGGCTGCGATCCACAATTCAGCAACTTCACTGTCCGTGTTGAATTGAAAACCGTATACCAGGCTTAGCTTCTGGATGGTGCGCATGGTGATCGCCGAGAGGATGCCAAGATCCGGTAAGATCGTAATCAGCCCGCCCAAACCGAAGCCCGCACCTTCGACTGCCGCGAGCTTCCTGCCGCTGCGAATCAAGTCATCGGCCACTCGATCGAGTTCGCCCACCTCCAACGAATAGACTCCGTGATAGCCGCTGATGGGCAGCCGGTAAGCGGTGCGCAACTGCAACAGAAATTTCGCGGGATCGACCTGCACCGTGGAATAGGCACGGGTCAATCCCTTAATCAGCGTCTTCTCGACACGCGTGCGCAGCCAGGACTTTGATACGACATCGGTCATTCTCTCAACGTTAGCTCAGACTACTTCGAAAGGCCAGCGGGAAGACGTTCAGTCCTTGCTCACTCACCGCTGACCACTGGCCACTGATCACTGCCCGCGGCTCTCTGTGCTAGCATCATCAGTACCTAAATGCCAACTGGAAAACTGCAGATTATTCCCCTGGGCGGCCTCGGCGAGTTCGGTATGAACTGCATGGCGGTCCGCTGGGGTGATGACATTATCGTGATTGATGCAGGCCTGATGTTCCCCGAAGCGGAGTTGCTCGGGGTTGACATCGTGGTTCCCGACATTTCCTACCTCATCGAGAACCGCTCGCGGGTTCGCGGCATTATCCTCACTCATGGGCACGAAGATCACATCGGGGCGCTGCCCTGGATTCTTTCTGAACTCAACGTACCCGTGTGGGGCACGGAGTTCACGCTAGCTTACGTGGAAGACAAGCTTGACGAGCATGGATTGCTTGATGGCGCCGACCTTCGCGAGATGCAAGCCGGGGAGCGCTTCAAGGCGGGCGCGTTCACCATTCATCCGATTCGTGTGACGCACAGCCTGGTAGACTGCGTTGCTCTCGCAATTCACACTCCGCTTGGTGTGATCATTCATACCGGCGACTTCAAGGTTGATCCCACGCCCACGGACAACCATTTGTTCGATCTGCACTCCTTCGCTGAGTACGGCAGACAGGGCGTGCTGGCACTGTTTCAAGATTCCACCAACGTTGAGCGTAAAGGATACACGCCCAGTGAGCGCGCGGTGCGGCGGAAGTTTGACGAAGTGTTCGCGCACACGCAGCGGCGACTTTTTATTTCATGTTTTTCCTCTTCGATTCACCGCATACGACTGGCAGTTGAACTGGCGCACCATCATGGGCGCAAGGTGGCCTTCATCGGCCGCTCGATGAACAACTCAGCCGAAATCGCCGAGGATCTCGGGTATCTGGAGATTCCGGAAGGCACCGTGATCAATCCCGGGGAGATGAAGAACTTCCCCCCGGAAAAAGTCTGCGTCATGATCAGCGGAACGCAGGGCGAGCCTATGTCTGCGCTGTCGCGAGCAGCAGTCGATAATCATAAGCACGCCAAGATCGAAAAGGGTGACACGGTCGTGCTCTCGTCTCGCATCATCCCGGGGAATGAGAAAACGATTTACCGCATGATCGATCACCTCTTCCGCCGCGAGGCGTACGTGATTTACGAAGACGGTACCACGCCTCCGATCCACGTCAGCGGGCATGCCAGCCAGGAAGAATTGAAACTGATCATCAATCTGGTGCGGCCGAAGTACTTCATTCCCATCCACGGCGAGTACCGTCAGCTCAAGCTGCACGCCGAGATGGCCGGGGCCATGCACAGCTCGGTGGGGAAGGTAATCCTAATCGAGAGCGGCGACGTTCTTGAGATCGACGAGCACAACGCCCGCAAGGCCGGACGCGTTAACGTGGGCCGGGTCTGCATCGATTCCGGATCTCGCACCGATGTGGTTGAGGATTTGATTATTAAAGACCGGCGACATTTGAGCGAAGACGGCATCGTGCTGCCTATCATTGCCATCAACAAGCTTACGGGACGAGTGGAAACTGCTCCCGAGATCGTTACCCGCGGCTTCAACCCCGGCGACGACGGTTTGATGGACGGAGCGCGGCGCATCGTTGAAGACACCTTGGCTCATTCCAGTGAAGAAGAAAAGGCGGACTACGGGGTGATCAAGGAAAAGATCCGCGCCGATTTGAAACGATATATTTCCAAGCAGACGCAGAAGCGGCCGTTGATTATGCCGGTGATACTGGAGATTTAACGCCCCCGCCGGTGATGGTAACGCTCAACGATATTCGCGCGGCTCAAGCCCGACTCAACGACATTACCGTCCATACGCCGCTGATCGAATTCCATCATCCGGAATCAGCCGCCCGCCGCCTCTTCCTCAAGCCGGAAAATCAGCAACCCATCGGTGCGTTCAAGCTGCGCGGAGCCTACAACAAGATTTCGTCCCTCTCGGAAACCGACCGCAAACGCGGAGTCATTACCTACTCCAGCGGCAACCACGCCCAGGGCGTGGCTTACGCGGCGCGGGCACTGGGTGTGAAGGCCGTCATTGTCATGCCGGGTAACGCTCCGGCGATTAAGCGCGAGGCCACAGCGGCCCTGGGCGCGGAGATCGTCCTCGTCGGCCCGGGGAGCGCCGAGCGCCAGCTCAAGGCCGAAGAACTTGCAGCGCAATATGGGTATGTGATCGTCCCTCCGTTTAACGACGAGCAGATCATCGCCGGTCAAGGCACGATAGGATTGGAGACTCTCGAAGATCTGCCGGACGTGGAAGCGGTGTTCGCGCCGGTGGGCGGCGGCGGGATGATCAGCGGCGTAGCCACCGCGATTAAGCTGAGCAAGCCTGCGGTTAAGGTAATTGGCGTGGAGCCGGAGCTGGCGGGCGATGCGCAGGCCAGCTTGCGCGCGGGAAAGATCGTTCAGTTCCCCGCCGATGACGTTTCGCGGACCATCGCCGACGGCCTGCGCACGCAGAGCATTGGACCAATCAACTTCGAGCATATCCGCCGCTACGTTGACGACATCGTGACCGTAAGCGAAGATGAGATTCGCGAAGCGGTTCGATTGCTGGCGGCAAATCCAAAGACCGTTGCCGAGCCCAGCGGAGCCGTGTCCGTGGCTGGCTTCCTGTTCCGCCGCGACCAACTCCCGCGCACGAAACTCAACGTCGCCATCATCAGCGGTGGCAATATTGATCCCAAGATGTTGGAAGAATTTCGCGGCAGGTAGGTTGCGATTCGAAGGCGACTCCCGCCTACTTGGCGCGTCTTGCCAGCGCCCAGCGCCGTATCGCGACCACCGACCACACGGCCTCGACCAATCCAAACGGCCAGGCTCCCTGGAGAAAGCCGTAGACTGAACCGAGCGCGCAAGCTCCGGCAAAGGTCAGGATGAACCACTGGCTGCGCTCTTCGAGAGCGTAGGAGACGAGCATCGCCGTCACCGCGAACAAACCGAATATGGATAAGGGTGTCATTGCAACGGGTTAGGTTGCAACGCTACTCTCCAGCGTGAAGGCAGGTCAATGTAATTTCATGCAATGCACCATAACCTCTGCCCAAAACCGGGTTCTGGGCTAACATACTCTTAGCCCCTCGAATGATATGAAACTGCGATTCCCAATCAATGCTGCACTCACGATTGCCGCAAGCATCCTTCTCTCTTCCACCTTCGCCTTCGCTGCTGCGCAGCGCGGAACGCTAGTGCACGAAGAAACCATCCGCGTCTCTCCCAACGCGGACGCAGCCCGGTTGGGCGAGGCCGGACGCGGGCACGAGCTGGTTATCATCGAGACCAGTGGCGCATGGGTTCATGTGGAAGCAATTCTGCGCGTGCCGAGTCGTGAAGAAGGCGCTACCGATGAAGAAGCCGAAGGCAAGGCCATCACGGGCTGGGTTCCCACCAAAGCGCTGGTAACCGCAACAACGCAAGACGGCGACCAGATCATCTTTGGCGAAGCGGCAGACTCCGAAGAACAGGCTAGCCGGAGCCGCGGCCGGCGCGACGCAGCGCAGGATGCCATGCGGCTTTATTACCGCGTGTATGATCTGATGCCCACTTCGCCTCTGGCTGCTGAGGGGCTCTATCGCGCGGCCGATATCCGCTGGCAGATGGAGCGGAGCGATGTGATGTCGCGGCCCTCAGCCCATGCGCGCGAGTCGTATTTGCGCGGGCAGATGGACGAAGAGTGGATGAAGCTGGTGATCAAGAAATATCCAGGGACGAAGTGGGCTGACCTGGCTTCTTTCCGCCTGATCGAAAACAAGCTTTGCGGCGACTGGGAAGGATTGTCGAAGTGTCCGGACAAAGAAGCCGACCTTTATGAGAACTATGCCAAAGAGCATCCTCAGTCTCCGGCCGCGCCGGAAGCCTTGTACAACGCGGCCTCGCGACGCTCGGCGCTGATCGAGATTTACCGGACGGAGCCGAATCAGAAGAAATCCGCTGAATCCAAAAACCGCGCCTTGGCTCTGGCGCAAAAGGTCGTCAGCCAATATGGGCAGAGCGAGTGGGCCTTGCGCACACAGCGGCTGATCTTCTACATTCAACAGGGAATCCCAACCTACGGAAACGCGACGGACTAACTTTGCCCATCTATCAAGCTGTAGTTCTTGCAATCATCCAGGGGCTGGCGGAATTTATCCCGGTCTCAAGTTCAGGACACCTCATCATTGTGCGGCGGCTGCTCGGCTGGAACGAACTTTCTCCGGCCCATGAGCTCACGTTCGACGTGGCGCTGCACTTCGGAACTTTGCTTTCGGTGCTCGTCTACTTCCGCCGCACCTGGTTTCAGATTGTCCGCGCGGCGCTGGGAGGAAAGATCGTCCGCTTCTCCGAAACCGGAGGCTCGGACGAGAACCTCACACTCCAGGAGCGCAAAGATGAACGCATGCTTTTGTGGTTTCTGACTGTGGCGACGATTCCGGGAGCGATTGCGGGCAAACTGCTCGAGCATTCCGCAGAAGATTATTTTCGCGAACATATTGTCCTGATTGCGGCCGCGTTGATCGTCGTTGCGCTCCTCATGTGGCTGGGAGAAAAGGTCGGCAAACGGGAGAAGCCCCTGACGCGGATTTCTTTCGTCGATGCACTCGTAGTGGGCGTGGCGCAGGCGTTTGCGCTGATGCCGGGAGTTTCACGATCCGGCTCAACCATTACCGCGGGTTTGTTCCGCAACATGACACGGGAAGCGGCGGTTCGCTTTAGCTTTTTGCTCTCCACTCCGATTATCGCGGGCGCAGCGCTGCTCAAGGCTCACGAACTACGCAAGGAAGGCCTCCCTGCCGGGATGCATGCGCCGTTCCTGGTTGGAATTGTCGTGTCCGCGATTGTCGGTTACGCCACGATCGCATGGCTGATTCGCTACTTGCAGTCCAATAGTTTGCGGGTCTTCATCGTGTACCGCATCGTGTTTGGCATCGTCGTCATCGCCCTGGCGTACATGTGGCATCTGCAGTAGCGGCGTTTCGGTCGGAAGCCAACTTTACACTCCCGAGTAAATTCCGCCATTGCCGCCGAGTCCCGTTCTTGGCATAATAATGAGGCTCTGGCCGATTTGCGCCACGGGACTCGTGCTCGTGTGAAACGGCCCACATGCGTTTTCTTGCAAGCATCTTTGTTCCCACGGGCAACCGGCGGCTGAATGAGCTGATCGGATTCCTGTTGTGCGTCTCTGCGCTCCTCCTCTTCCTCGCGCTGGCTTCGTATTCGCCGCTCGATCCTTCGCTGAATAGCGCCTCAGTACTGACCGGAACCCACGTCGCCCGCAACTGGATTGGCGTGGTCGGAGCGCTCATCTCTGATCTGGCGCTGCAATTTTTCGGGATCGGCGCGTTTCTGCTGCCGATCTTTCCCGCCATGCTCGGAATCCGCTGGTTTGCTTCGCGCAAGATTCAATCTCCGGTGGCCAAGAGTCTGGGCGGAATCTGGCTGGTAGTCTTCGTCCCCGCGCTGCTGGCGCTGCTGCCGGGCAATCTGCGCTGGTTGCGTGTGATGCCGATTGAAGGTTTGCTGGGACGGGTTGTGGGCGATGGGCTCATCCACTACCTGAACCTGGCTGGCGCCTACATCGTCTGCGCCAGCGTCCTGGCGGTCGCTCTCTATCTCTCGACCGCGTTCTCGTTCTCAGCAATCCAACTCTGGGCTCCTACCCGGTTTGCATTCGTCACAGCATTGTGGAATCGCTACCAGGACTGGCAGGAGGAACGGGCGAAGCGGCAGCAACAGAAGGAACTGGACAAGCGGCGGATCTCGAAGCCAGTGGTGAAGACGCAGTTGATCCCGTCGCGGCAATCTGAGTCTCAGCCGGCAGTGCAGGCGCGGGCAGCTTCAGAACCGCGACGCACCGGCATCGAACGCATGCTGGAACCGGACCGCCCAGAAGATGCTCCGGCGGCCACCGGCGGGATTCTGCCTGAGTCTTTCGCCGCAGTTGAAACCGCCGATCCGGAAGTGACCCAGCGTGCCGACATCGATCACAGGCCGAAGACGACGATGCCGCGGATCGCGGGCGGGTACAAACTGCCGTCCAGCAGCCTGCTGCAGCGTCCTGACGAGCAGCAGTCGGTGGATGCCGACGAACTGAAGCTGCTGGCGCAGGTGCTCACCGAAAAGTATGCCGAGTTCGACGTCCACGGCCAGATCACGCAGATTAATCCCGGCCCCGTGGTCACGACGTTCGAGTTCAAGCCCGACGCCGGCATCAAGTACAGCCGCATCACCAACCTCACAGACGATCTCTGTTTAGCACTTAAGGCTGAGAGCATTCTGATCGAGCGCATGGCCGGCAAGTCAACAGTGGGCATTCAAGTTCCGAACCGAGAGCGGGAGATCATCTGGCTGCGTGAAAACATCGAGTCGCAGGAATTCATGGGCTCGAAGTCCAAGCTGACGATGGCAATGGGCAAGGACATCAACGGACGGATCGTCACCGCCGACCTGAATGGCATGCCGCACTTGCTGATTGCTGGGTCCACAGGTTCGGGCAAGAGCGTGGCCATCAACGCTTTCATCATGTCGATTCTGTACAAGGCCACGCCCGATCAGGTGCGTCTGATTCTGGTGGATCCGAAGCGGCTCGAACTAGGCAACTACGAAGGCGTTCCGCATCTGTATACGCCGATCATCACCGAGCCGAAGCTAGCGGCGAACGCGCTGCGCAACGCCGTGCGTGAGATGGAGCGGCGACTGAAACTGCTCGCCGCGAAGGGTGTGCGTAACATCGACCAGTACAACCGGCTCTTTGATAACGGCGGCACCCCAAGCCTGTTTGAAGAGGATACCGATGACAAGCCGATTCCTTACATCGTGATCATCATCGACGAACTGGCTGATTTGATGATGCTCGATTCCTCGAACGTCGAAGAGTCGATCACGCGCCTGGCGCAGATGGCGCGCGCAGTGGGCATTCACCTGGTGCTGGCAACGCAGCGTCCGTCGGTCGACGTGATTACCGGATTGATCAAGGCAAACTTCCCGGCGCGGATTTCTTTCCGCGTGGCGACCAAGGTGGATTCGCGAACCATTCTAGATGCCAACGGCGCGGAGGCTCTACTGGGCAAGGGCGACATGCTCTACCTGCCTTCAGGATCGGCGCGCGTACATCGTCTGCATGCACCGCTGGTCACGGAGAAAGAAATCGCGGCGGTGGTTGAATTCTGGAAAGCCCAAGGCTCGGCGGAATATCAGCAGCAATTCCTCGAAGCTCCGCGAGACGAGCGCGAGGCTGGAACCAGCGCCGCTGGCGGCGTTGATGGGTCCGAAGACAGCGGGAGCGAAGACGATCCTCTCTATCCGGATGCCGTGAAACTGGTGGTCGAGTTCGGCAAAGCCTCCACTTCCCTGCTGCAACGGCGGCTGCGCGTTGGCTACGGACGCGCGGCCCACCTGATTGATCTGATGGAGCAGGACGGCATCGTGGGCGCGGCCGATGGCCCCAAACCGCGGGAAGTGTTGAAGCGTCCGGACTGGATTTCTGAGATTGAAGAGACTATGCGGTAATCTGCATTAAGTGTTCCATGCCTAAGCCCCACCTGCGCGTACTGAAGTGGCTCGGGACTACTCCAGCCATTGCGATCTGCAGCTCGTGCGATCACGAGTTTAGGGTCCCTCTCGAAGTGGTGAAACGTGTGGGCGGAGCTGTGGAGAACCTCAAACTGCAATTCGCGCAGCACCAGTGCAAGCAGAACGAGGCTGCGACAGAAAGTTAAGCTCCCGCTCCAGGCTGCCGGCGTTTGGGCCGCAGACTCGGCCTCCATGCAGAGATTCTGCTCGATCCGATAGACTGGTCGCTGCAATTACGCGCGAAAACAGACCCGCTTGCGGTCAGTGTCAGTTCGGATCTGCGCGAACTTCAAAGCCCTAACTCGCTTTTAATGAGAAACTAAATACCGACCCATAAGTGACTGGCAACTGGCAACTGCCCCGAGGAGGATCCATGAGTGCCGATGAAGCTCAGGAGTTGCGGGAGAATGCGGAGAAAGCCCGAGAGGATCGTTCTCTGGCAGCCGTTTCGTTGACCATGGCCGTGCTGGCGGTGCTGGTAGCCGTGGTGTCGCTGCTGGGGCACCGGGCGCACACCGAAGAGGTTGTGTTGCAGGCGTTGTCTTCCGATCAATGGTCGTACTACCAGGCCAAGAATATTCGCGAGCATGAGGACGATTTGTTCGTGGCCAGCAATAACTCCGGCGCATCGGCCGAAGTCCGCGAAAAGTATGCTCAGGAAGCCGAGCGTTATAAGAAGGAGAAAGACGACATTCAAGAGAAAGCGCGCGAGTTAGAGCGGGAAGTCAGCATAGAAAGAGCCCGCGCCGACCGCTACGACCTGGCAGAAGTGTTTCTGGAGATTGGTTTAGTGATTACTTCAATCACGCTGCTCTCGGGCAAGCGCATCTTCTGGTACTTGGGGATCGGGCTAACGGTGGTGGGAGTGGTGGTGGCGGTTCTGGGTGCGATGGTGCACATGATGCGCTGATGCGAAGGCTTGCTTCCACCCCCCGGCCGCAGGAGGCAAGCCCCCAGGAAAGAATTCAAACTCATGAACGACGAACAACGCGCACGACGTAATACCACAGGTGTAGCTGTCCTACTGCTTCTCATGATGGCTGTGTTGGCCGGTGGAGCGGCGCGGCATGAATCGGTGACGGTAGATGAAGTGGCGCACGTGGGGGCCGGCCTCAGTTATCTCCAGAAGCTCGATTACCGGATGAATGAGGAACATCCGCCTCTGGCGAAAGTTCTGGCGGCGATACCGCTGGTGTTGCGCGGGGCCCACACCGACTACTCCGATTTGTCGTGGTCGGTCAGCGCCGGAATTTTTCGCGAGTATCTCGCCGAGTGGGTCTTTGGGCATGCAGTGATCGCGCAGTGGAACGATCCCTACAAGACCATGCTCTGGGCGCGGGTGCCAATGTTGCTGATCACACTGCTGTTGGGCTGGGTCCTGTTTACCTATGGCACGAAATTGGGTGACACCTGGGGAGGCCTGCTGTGCCTGCTGGCGTATGCCACCATGCCCGCGTTCCTGGTGTTCGGTCCGCTGGTCCTGACCGACATTGTGGTCACTCTGTTTTGCGTGCTCACGTTGTGGGCGTTCGCCGGGATGTGGCGCAACCCCAGCCGCGCGGCTGTGGTCAAGTTCGGATTCGCCTTTGCCGGGGCGCTCTTGTCGAAGTTCTCCTCCGGGCTTTTGTTCTTTTGTTTTCTCGCTTTCATCTTGAGCCTGCGATTGCGCCCGGGTGCGAATTTACCGGCCGACAAAGCCGAGCGGCGAGCCTGGCGGCGCAAACGCTTTTGGTGTCTGGTCAAAGGCACGACGCTGGCCGCGGTTGTGGTGTACGTAGTTTATATGGTCCTCTCCTGGAACCAGCCGACGGATTCGTTTAGTCTGCTGCCGCATTTTCCCGCGTCGCCGCTGTTGCGCCGTCTGCTGATGCCGCTGTGGACGTACTTGAGAGGACTGTTCGGGTTTGCCATCCAGTCGAGCCGTCCGACTTACGTGCTGGGTCATTCTTATCCGCACGGAGTGTGGTTTTATTTTCCGGTCGTATTTCTTCTGAAATCGCCACTGGCGTTTCTCGCACTGCTGGTTTTGGCGCTCACGATCTTTGTATCCGGAAAGCAGCGTCTGAAAAGAGAATTCACCGTTGTCCCCGAACGAATGGAATTGCACTGGCGCGCGCTGTGGATGTTCTTTATCGTTTTTACCGCTGCGTGCATTCTGAGCCGCCTCGATCTCAGCATCCGGCACTTCTCCGTACCGTTGGCGCTGTTGGTTCTTATGCTGACGCCGTTGCCGCGAATGCTCAGGTCGCTACAGCGGTCCGGCTGGCGCATGGCACAGGGCGCTCGCTGGATCACAATTGCTCTCGCCCTGGCGCTGGTGTTCGTCGCGGTTCGCGCCTACCCTTTTTACTTTCCCCTTCTTAACTCATTGAGTATGGGCCGGCGGGGCTACGCACTGGTCAATGATTCGAATCTCGATTGGAACCAGGCGCTGCCTGAAGTCGAGCGAATCGTGCAGCAGCGCGGAGTGAAACACGTGCTGCTGGATGAGTACGGTTTCTCTGAGCCCGAGGTGTATGTTCCCGAAGCGCAATTTTGGAACTGCCAGGAACCGGCATCGGCGGATGCCGGGCAGTGGGCAGTAGTTTCGGCGGGCATGATTGAAGATGGCCACAACTGCCTGTGGCTAATGCAGTATCCTCACGAAACCCTGGCGGGCGGAAGTATGTACGGTTTTCGCCTTCCGGACCTGATTCCCGCCCCCGGCGCTCCTGGCGGGCCGCCCCTTCCAGTCGACTGGCACAATTTCGGCGGAGTTCCCATTCAAGAAGATGCCCGACTCTTGTTCTTGAATTGCATTCGCGACCCAAGACAGCTACAGCCGACCCTGGACCGGCTTCAGGCACAGTTCGCCGCCGCGCAAGAAGCCTCGCAACAAAAGAAGAAGTGAGATCGACGCCAGGCCCTAAGGCAGAAACGCTTTCATGCAGAACAGGCTGCCGCCGGACTTTTCGAACTCTGATGTATCGACGATGACGGGCGCAAGACCTTCCTGACGGAGAATCGCTTCAAGGTGTGGTGTGACGTATGGAGTGAGGTAGCGTCTGTTGATCGCGATGCCGTTGCCCATGAATTTGTGCGCTTCATCGGCGGTGAGTTCGTGAACGCGTTTCCAGAATCTACGCAGGGTAACCAGAGATTCAGGAGCAAAGGCGCCGGCATAGATGAGCACAGCGTCGCTGTTCAGCGGACAGAAGCAAGTATCGAGATGGTAGCAGTAGGGATCGACTAGACGGAGCGGGACCACCGGGACTCCCAATTTGGACATGGCCCCGCGAAGCTTTTCCACACCCGCCTGGGTCGAGCGAAAACCGTAGCCGGCATAGATGCGGGACCAGTCCGGATGCCAAAGCAGATCACCATTGCCTTCGAGATGGTCGCTGCCGAGATCGGCGTCGATGATCTTGTAACCGCGCTGACGGAACCAGTCCACATAGAAACGCACCTCACGCTGCCGTGAAGCGTGCGCCATGCGGCTGGGAACGATGAACTTGCCGACTGCTTCGTGAAAACCCACGAAGACCTGGTTGGCTGCGAAGACCATGTCTTCGAGGCCCGGGGTGGGAGCGATGGTTTCCACCTTGCATCCGGCTTCCTCGAGGGCCGAACATAGGGCCTGCCATTGTCGCTGGGCCTGAGCGCGATCCACCCGGGAGTCCTTCGACATGTACGGGTTCTTCTGATCGACAACGTCAAAATAAGCCGGAGGACACAGCAGGACGTGCTTTGCCATTTGTTGAGATGGTAGCGAGGTACGTCGCGTGGGGCAAGGCACGCGAAGACGAAAGGTCGGCAGCGTGCCGATGGTTCGGCAGGAGGAACGGGATCACACTCAGACAAAGCGCTGGTTTCGGGCAATTGGGCTCGGAGTCTCCCGCGTCGCGTGGCATCTCACATGCATACGCTTCGGAATCTGGCCGCTCTTGCAAATCTCAGGGACCGAGTGCGTGCATCGCTAGTCTGAGCTTCGAAGGGCCGTCCGGGGGTATCATGCTCAGCCACTGTGCGAATTCGCAATGCGGAAGACCTTTTCTTCGATTGGGCCAGGGCAAACTGTTTCTGGTTGAGGCGGAGTGCGCCGCCACGCCTAGGGAGCTAAGAGCCCCACCCTCGGCTCATGCGCGGCTCCAGCCGCGGCAGGTGGAGCGGTACTGGCTGTGTGACCAGTGCGCCCAAGTTTGGACGCTGGTTCACGACCGCGACCGAGGAATCGCTTTGGTACCACTGCCGCGGCTGCCCGTTGGCCCAAGGACAGCAACGGCGGAGGGGTTCAGGGAATCCGCCTAGATCGAAGAGCAAAATCCCAGAATGGGTTAGGCGCCGCTGGCACGACGCTGCGGGGCACGGTATCCCATGCCCATGGAAATATGCCGGGCCGCGTCCTTGAGCGCTTCGAGAATGCGTGGCATGGTGTGTGCGCTCACCTGCTGCGTGGTGCCGCTCAGGCCGAGGCTGGCCTCGATGGAGCCACGCTCGTCGAAAATCGGGGCACCGACGCAACGCGCACCCAGGTTGTTCTCTTCATCGTCGACGGCGTAGCCTTGCGTGCGCACCTTTTCAAGTTCTTTGAACAAGCGCGGCTGGGTGGTGATGGTCTTTGGCGTGCGCTTCTCCATACCGCTCTTGCGCAGAATCTGCTCCAGTTGCTCCTGTGGAATGTAGGCGACAATCGCCTTGCCCACGCTAGTGGCGTGCACCCGCATGCGGCGTCCAACCCAGGTATCCATCCGGATGAAGCCCTCCGGCTCAACCTTCTCAATGTAGACGGCTTCTGGTCCATCCAGCACGGCCAGATGGCAGGTGAGGCCAGTCTGGTGGGTGAGATGGCGCATGATGGGTAAAGCCACTCCGCGGACATCCAGTCCGCCCAAGGCTCCCCGGCTCAGGCTCAGGATCTTCAGTCCCACGCGATACTTTCCCGATTCCGCATCGCGAGTCACGTAGCCCCGGGCTTCCAGGGTCCTCAGGATGTAGCTGGCTGAACTCTTTGGAATATTGAGCTTGCGGCTGATTTCAGCGTTGCTAAGGCCTTCGGACTCCTGGGCGACAGCCTCCAGCATGGCCAGAGCGCGCTCAACGGCGGCGGAAGGAGACTCGGATGAAGCCGGCATACCCAATCGTTATGGTACCAAATTCGGTCAATAAATTGAATACATGTTCGTAATATTGAACAACGCCATTGACTGGACAGGAAACCTGACCTACGCTTCGCCAATATAGTGAATATATGTTCGCTATATTGAACACATATCATATAACCTCAGGAGAAGACCTCGATGTCCACCAAGCCAAACGGAACGAACTCAGCCCAACCAAACTTCCCCTCCCAGTTAATGAACTCAGAAGAGAAGACCGCGCAGTACGCTCTGGCTCAAGATTGTCTGAACTATGACTGGGCCAACAGCCCGCGGTGGAGAGGAATTGAGCGTCCATATACGGCGGAGGATGTGCTGCGGCTGCGCGGCTCGGTTGCCATTGAGCACACACTGGCGCGTTTGGGGGCGGAGCGGCTGTGGGAGTTGTTGCAGACTGAGTCCTACGTCAACGCGCTCGGAGCGGTGACGGGCAACCAGGCGGTGCAACAGGTGCAGGCAGGGCTGAAGGCCATCTATGTGAGTGGATGGCAGGTGGCGGCCGACGCCAACAACGCCGGACAGATGTATCCCGACCAGAGCTTGTATCCGGCGGACAGCGTTCCCAACCTTTGCCGCCGCATCAACAGCGCGCTGCAGCGGGCCGATCAAGTGCATCATGCGGAGGGAAAAGCCGCCCCCGGACAAACCTGGTTCGCGCCGTTGGTGGCCGACGCGGAAGCCGGGTTCGGCGGCACACTGAATGCATTCGAACTGATGAAGGGAATGATCGAGGCGGGCGCGGCCTGTGTGCACTTTGAGGATCAGCTTTCGTCGGCGAAAAAGTGTGGACACCTGGGCGGCAAGGTCCTGGTTCCGACTAACGAAGCAGTGCAGAAACTAGTGGCGGCGAGGCTGGCCGCTGACGTGATGGGCGTACCCACGCTGGTGATGGCGCGAACCGACGCCGACAGCGCTCATCTGCTGACCAGCGACATCGATCCGCGGGATCGTAAGTTCTGCACCGGCGAACGCACGGCGGAAGGCTTCTTCCGCATCCGCGGCGGGATCCAATCGGCCATCGCGCGCGGGCTGGCTTATGCGCCGTATGCGGATTTGATCTGGTGCGAGACTTCGCATCCCGATCTCGAAGAGGCACGCCAGTTCGCCGAGGCAATTCACGCGAAGTATCCGGAAAAGATGCTGGCCTACAACTGCTCGCCCAGTTTCAATTGGCGCAAGAAGCTCGATGATGAAACCATCGCGCGCTTCCAGCCGGAACTGGCCCGCATGGGATACAAGTTTCAATTTGTAACTCTGGCCGGTTTCCATGCCCTGAACCTGAGCATGTTCGAATTGGCGCGGCACTACAAGGAAACAGGAATGGCCGCTTATTCAGCATTGCAGGAAAAGGAATTCACCAGCGAGCGCGAGCATGGGTACCAGGCGACGAAGCATCAGCGCTTCGTCGGCACGGGTTACTTCGATCAGGTGCAGCAAGTGATCAGCGGGGGCATGGCGTCGACCATGGCGCTGGCTGGCTCAACCGAAGCGGAACAGTTCTCGCCGGGCATGATTCCGGCTGCGAGGGCGCAAGACGAGCCTAGAACGGTTGCGCCTGAGCCACCGTTCCCGGATATGCCCCAGGAGGAGATGCTGCAGCCATCGGGTGATTAGGATCGCTAAATCCGTGATGATGCGGCGGCGCGGTTGAGCCGGTTTCACTCTGCTATAATTAAAGCCGCTCCTGTGGTGTCGTTTCACATCCGTGCGGAAGTGGTGGAACTGGCAGACACACCATCTTGAGGGGGTGGCGCCGAAAGGCGTGCGGGTTCAAATCCCGCCTTCCGCACCAAATGCACTCATTCTGAAGAATTTAGGACTTTTGAATCCATGATTATCCTTGTCACCATTGTCCATGTGATGGTTTGCCTGTTCCTGATCATCGTGGTTCTGCTGCAAAGCGGCAAGGCTGGGGACATCTCGGCGGCTTTTGGAGGACAGGGCAGCCAGGCGGCGTTTGGCCCGCGCGGCGCGGCCACGGCGCTTTCCAAAGCGACCACGATTTCGGCCGTGCTCTTCATGTTGACGTCGATCACGCTCTCCATCAGCGCCATCAAGCAGGGCGGGCCAAAGTCTGTTTTGCAGGGTGAGAAATCGGCGCCCGTCAAGACGCAGCCGGCTACTCCGGCGCCCACCCCGGCGGCTCCGCCTAAGCAGAAGTAGTACTTTTCCTTCGCCCCGCATTCGAAGCGGTATTCCTGAGTCTTTTTCGGTGGGGGCTTCCGGGTTTCCCGTAATTGTATTTCCCTCATACGGGTGCTAACATCCGATTGTCGGCACTTATCGCCGGGAGGTTGTGCTATGTCAGATCGTGAAGGCAATAGTTTTGTGTGGTTCCTGGCCGGGTTGGGTTTAGGTGCGGTGGTGGGAGTGCTATACGCGCCACGCTCGGGCAATGAGACGCGGGAAGCCCTGCGGGCTCGAGCCGAAGAAGGACGCGATTACATGCGCAACCGAGCGCGCGTGGCTCGCGACCAGGCTTCGGAGTGGGTGGATCGAGGCCGCGACGTCGTGAATCAGCAGAAGGACCAGTTCCGAGCGGCCTACGAGGCTGGACGGCAGGCCTATCAAGAGGCTACAACGGAGACCGGAGCTCCCAAGAACCTGTAAAACTCCTAGGAGTCGGCAGTTTCGGCAACTGGAGCGCTCTCTATGGAAATGACTACGCTGTTCATCGCCATCACTGGAGCCGCGGTAGTGCTGCAGGCGGGCATTCTTGCGGCTATGTATCTGGCCGTGCGAAGGAGCAGCGCCCGCATGGATGCGCTGGCCGTCGAAGTCAAGACCAAGGCTCTGCCTACGCTGGAGACGGCGCAGGCGATGCTGGTCGAGCTCCGCCCCAAGCTGACGGTGATTGCTGACAATCTGGCGGAGACGACACACTCGGTGCGTACGCAGGTGGAACGCATGGATGCCACGGTGAATGACGTGGTGGATCGGGCGCGCCTGCAAATTATCCGCGGGGACGAATTGCTCAGCCGCACGCTTGACCGGGTGGAAGAGACTTCCGACATGGTGCACAACACCGTGGTCTCGCCGGTGCGCCAATTCGCCGGCCTGATTCAGGGCGTGACGGCCGGCATTGAGTTCCTGCTCGGTAACCGGGGCCGCAAGAATGGCGGCAGCCGCGAAGCGCGGCGGCCGGTCCCGCAGGATGAGATGTTCATTTGAACACTCAGTATCTGGTATGCAGAACCTACTGCCCAGCAGAGGCGATTTTTGGTTTAACTAGGTACTCGGTACTGGCAACTGTTTCATGCGTTACTTAGTTCGAGCCCGCGTTAAGCCCGGTCGCGAAGGCGATGTGCTGCAAGCCATTGAGAACGAAACCATCGGGCAAGGGTCGGTTGCCGAAGGCGAATATCTTCGCAACATGAGCGAAGCTCGGGTCTGCGCCGACCAGACCGTCCGCTGGGTGGAAGTCTGCTACTGCCCTACTCCGTTGCAGGAAGAACGGCCTTACTGGGAAGAATACTTCGATCTCACAAAAGTTCAGGATGCCCACGACCGGCGCAAGTGCCGCGACGAAAATGGTACCGAGCCGTGGGCGTGCGGGAACTGCGATTGCACCGCGCAGTTGGAGCAGAAGTTGAAGGCATCCGGCGCGCCCTTCCTAGATTTGCTTTCCGCCAACAAGCGCAAATAGAGCAGGAAGCAGATCGCCCCCGCCTACGGGGATCTAAGTCGTGTGTTCATCTGCAAAAGAAAACTCTGAAGAAAGTGCTACTATTTCAACGGTCGTGGAAGACGTTCAGTCGGTTCTTCCGGAAATTCTGCCGTCAGGTCCACGCAGCCTGCAGCGGTTGAGCGATACCGGGCAAGCGTAGGACGACCGGGCAAGAGGAACATATGCGTATTTTCTCCTCTCTTCGCAGTGTGCTGTTCACATTTGTCGTCCTGGCCGCGTCAACGACAGCGCTGTCTCAAATCAGGATCACCGTCGCGTTCGGGCCGCCCGCCCTTCCCGTCTACGAGCAGCCGGTTTGCCCCGACGACGGCTATATCTGGACTCCTGGCTATTGGGCCTGGGACGCCGACGGCGACGACTACTACTGGGTGCCGGGCACCTGGGTGCTTGCCCCGGAAGTCGGTTTCCTCTGGACTCCACCGTGGTGGGGTTGGAGCGATGGTGTGTTTCTTTTCCATGAAGGCTGGTGGGGGCCGCATGTCGGCTTCTACGGCGGAATCAATTACGGATTCGGATATTTCGGTTCCGGCTTCGAAGGCGGACGCTGGGACCACGATCACTTCTTCTATAACCGTTCGGTGACCAACATTAACGTGGTCAACATCCATAACGTCTACAACGAAACCGTAGTCAACCGCTACACCGAGAATCACATCAGCTTCAACGGTGGTGCCGGAGGCATTGAAGCGCGTCCGCGGCCGGAAGATGAAATGGCGGCGCGGGAACGGCATATCCCGCCGGCAGGTCCGCAAATTCAGCATGAGCAGGCTGCCCGCGGCAACCGAGACTTGCATGCCTCCGCCAATCACGGCCGGCCATCCATCGCCGCAACTGCCCGGCCAGGAGAATTTCGCGGCGGCGCGCCAGCGCGCGAAGCCGGAGCGCCTTACAACCCTCCTGCGAATCGTGGCGGCAATCCATCCCGGGGCGAAAACAATGTGCCCCGCCCAGCAGTCCATCCCAAAGAGCTTCCGGCGTTTCAGCGCCCCGCTGCGCCCAACACTGGGGACCCCAACCGCGACAAGAAGTACCAGCAGCAGCAGGACAAGATGTACGCCAAACAGGAACAGGAACGTCAGAACCTGCAGCAGAAGCAGGAGCAGGAACATCAACGACTGCAGCAACAGAACGCCAACCAAGCCAGAATGCAGCAGACAGAGCAACGGCACCAGCAGCAGACCCAGCAACTGCAGCAAAAACACGAGCAGCAGCAGCAGCGGATCCAGCAAAAGCAACAGCCGCCGCCGCCGCGAAAGAAGTGACTGTCGCGGGGAAATCCTCGGGAGTGATCAGGGTTTCCGAGGATTTCCCGGCGCAGGGCGCCACGGACATTTCGCCTTTCTGCATCACGGGAGGATAATCACCACGGGCGAGTACGCCTGGGCTCCTCCTGACCATGGCAAAACCCTACAAGCTGACGTTCGATGCGCTTCTGGACGCGGCACGAACCACCTTGGCTGCGGTTGTGTCTCTGCTGCTGGCCCGCCTTCTGAAGCTGCCGGAGTTTTATTGGGCGCCAATTTCCGCGATCGTGATCATTGAGTCGACCATCGATCCGAGAACCCTGGCGTGGCAACGGTTTGCAGGAACTGCGTTGGGCGCGGTGATGGGAGCCGTGATCGCCACATTCTTTTCCTCCAGCGCACTGGTGTACGCGGTGGCAGTTTTCTTGTGCGGCATCCTCTGCGCTCTTCTCCGGTTTCGCGGCGCTTACCGATTTACGGCAATTACACTGAGCATCATTCTATTAATCGCGCACACGCGTCCGGCGTGGATCGTGGCTTCGCATCGCTTTGTGGAAGTGTCGGTGGGCATCGCGGTGGCGCTGGTTGTATCTGAGGTATGGCCCAGTCGCGCGTGAATCTTTACGAAATCCAAGCTACGGAATCCAGGCTACGAGATCGAGCTATGAAATCCAGGCGCCGCCGACAACGATGTCGTCGTCGTAGAAAACGGCGGCCTGGCCTGGAGTGATGGCGCGTTGGGGTTGATCGAAAGTGACGAGAACCACGTCGTCACCTGCCTTCTCAAGTGCGGCGGGCGCGGGTTCATGGCGGTGGCGAATCTTCACCGACACGCGCATGGGTTCGCGCAGATCGTCCACGGAGATGAGGTTTACGCGGCGGGCGCGAAGCGTGCTCGAATAGAGATGCTCATCACCGCCGACGATCACCCGCTTGTCGGCGCCGTTAATCTGAATCACGTAGAGAGGTGATCCGGTGGCGACTCCGAGTCCCTTGCGCTGGCCGACAGTGAAGTTGTGAATGCCACTGTGCTCGCCAATCACTTCCCCGCTAGCGGTCACCAGTTCACCCGATGTGTCAGGCAGGGCCTCGCCACTCTCGGCGAGGTAGGCGTCGATGAAGTGCTTGTAGTCGCCCCCGGGGACGAAACAGATTTCCTGCGAGTCTGGCTTCTCGGCGAGAGCCAGGCCCTGCTTGCGAGCAAGTTCGCGGACCTCGGGCTTGGTCATCCCGCCCAACGGAAAGAGCGTGCGGCTTAGCTGTTCCTGCGTGAGGCCGAAGAGGAAATAAGTCTGGTCCTTGCTGCGATCGGCGGGACGCTTGAGCAGCCAGCGTCGTCGTGCGTCGTCATACTCGACGCGGGCGTAATGGCCGGTCGCAACGTAATCGGCGCCGATCTGCTGCGCGACGACCAGTAGCTGATCAAACTTCAGGTGGTTATTGCAGAGGCTGCAAGGGACGGGCGTACGTCCCGAGAGATATTCCGCAACGAACGGGCGCACCACGTCGCGCTCGAAGCGCTCTTCGTGATTCACCACGTAATACGGAATGCCGATGTGTTCGGCCACGCGGCGGGCGTCGTAAACGTCGTCGAGGGAGCAGCAGCGTCCGGTTACCTGCTCGGGCATGCCCTCGTGTCCGGCGAGGCGGCGCTGGTTCCAGAGTTGCATGGTCAGGCCGATGACGTTGTGTCCCTCGGCACGCAGCATGGCCGCAACCGCGGAGGAATCGACTCCGCCCGACATGGCTACGGCGATGGTCTTAGGATTCGTCATGCCAAAAGCTCACAGTTTGCTTTCTATACGCCGGCGACAACTCGCGCAACCGCGCCACGGTTTCCGGCACCAACGCAAGAGCGACGTCGATATCTTCCGCCGTATTTTGCTTGCCCAGGCTGAAGCGGATGCTGGCGCGGGCCTGATCAGATCGCAGGCCCATGGCTGTAAGCACGTGGGACGGTTCAATCGCTCCCGAAGAACATGCAGCGCCTGTAGAAACTGCCAGACCCTTGAGGTCGAGGGAGATGACCATCGACTCACCCTCGATATGATCGAAATGAATGTTCGACGTGTTGGGCACGCGCGGAGCGCCAGCGCCGTTCACCGCCGCGTCTTCCACCTGCGCGAGAATTCCCTGTTGCAGGCGGTCGCGCAATGCGGACATTTTCTTGCTGTCGCCGCGCTCGAAGCCTTGCCTCGCCAACTCTGCGGCCTTGCCCAGTGCGACGATTCCGGGAACGTTCTCGGTTCCGGCGCGGCGCGAGCGTTCATGGCGGCCGCCGTAAAACAGCGGCTGAAGGCGGGTGCCCTTGCGCACATAGAGCGCACCGACGCCCTGCGGCGCGTGCATCTTGTGGCCTGAAATCGAAAGCGCGTCGCAGCCGATGTGGTCCACATCAACTGGGACCTTACCCGCGGCCTGGACCGCGTCCGTATGGAAGTAAATTTCAGCGTCCGCGGCAATCTTGCCGATTTCTTCGACAGGTTGCAGCACTCCGGTTTCGTTGTTGGCCATCATGATCGAAATTAGTCTTGTGTTAGGCCGCAAGGCGTGGCGCACGTCGTCGGGATCCACCAAGCCGCGGCCATCCACGGGAACATAAGTCACATCGCAGTTTTCCTCAAGATGCTTGCAGCTAAGCATCACGGCATGGTGCTCGATGGTCGAAGTAATGACGTGATCGCCTGCGCTGGTCAGTCCCGCGATCGTAAGATTGTCACCCTCGGTTCCACCGCTGGTGAAGACAACCTCGCCGGGCCGGCAGCCTAGTAACGATGCCACTGAATCCCGCGCGCGCTCGACCGCAGCACGGGTCTCCTGCCCGTGATGGTGGATGGACGAGGCGTTGCCAAAGTGCTCGCTAAAATATGGGCGCATGGCTTCGAGCACTTCCGGCAGCACTGGCGTGGTGGCGTTATTGTCGAGGTAAATCCGGAGCATGACACTCACTCTTTTATTCTAGCTGAGGAGTCGCGTCGTGGGTGGTTGGACCGCTGGCCTACCGTTTTCCCATCGGTACGTAATGGTTGGGATAGTCCGGCCCGATATATTCCGCGCGGGGGCGAATCAGGCGGTTGTCGTCGAGTTGTTCGATAACGTGCGCAGCCCAGCCGCTGATCCGGGAAACGGCGAATACGGGGGTAAATAGATCTTCATCGATGCCGAGAACGTGGTAGGTTGAAGCGGAGTAGAAATCCACATTGGCGTTGAGCTTCTTTTCCGCCTTGACGAACTTCTCGATCGCTTCCGACATCTCGTACCACTGCGGCTGGCCACTAGAACGGCCCAGATCTCGCGACATCACGCGCAGATGGGTCGCGCGCGGATCTTCAGTGTGGTACACGCGATGGCCGAATCCTGGAATTTTTTTCTTCTGCGCCAGCAAGTCGCGAACACAGGCGACGGGGTCGGCTTTCTTGCCGTCAATCGATTGCAGGATGCGAAAAACGGCTTCATTCGCTCCGCCGTGGAGCGGTCCTTTCAGCGCACCGATAGCCGAGGTGATGGCGGAGTGCATGTCTGACAAGGTCGCCGCCGTCACCCGGGCCGCAAATGTGGACGCATTGAGTTCGTGGTCGGCGTGCAGGACTAAAGCGATGTCGAGGGCCCGCTCGGCTGTGGCAGAAGGCTTCGTCCCATTCAGTTGGAGCAGGAAATTGGCGGCGTGGGAGAGCGACCGGTCCGGCTCGACGACCGGCTTGCCTTTGCGAGTCCGGTCATAGGCGGCAACGATCATCGCGATCTGCGAAGTCAACCGGATGGCCTTGCGAACGTTGGCATCGTGATCGTTGTTCTTCTCGTCCGCATCGTAAAAGGCCAGGGCTGAAACCGCGGTGCGCAGTACATCCATAGGGAGAGCGCTCTTGGGTGCGCTGCGCAGAAGGGCGATGATCGCCGGGTCAAGGTTACGTTCCTTGGCAAGACGTTCCTGGAGATCTTTCAGTTCCCCGCGATTGGGCAACCGGCCAAACCACAGCAGGTAGCAGGTTTCTTCAAAGGTGGAATGCTCGGCCAGTTCGTGAACGTCAATGCCGCGATACGCAAGAACGCCGCGATCGCCATCGATATAACAAATGCTGGAGTTAGTGGCAACAATGCCTTCCAGGCCTTTTCCGGCAGGAGTGCTGGTCACGCTGGACATAGTCTCTCGCTTAATAAGATTGGTTACCGTTGCGGGAACCGCGCGGGGCGTGCGCGGGGTGCAACTTCCTTTTATACCCGAAAAAGCGCAGACATTCCAGATGGCCCGAGTAACTTCCGTATATGAACTACCCGTTCGGGAACCGCACCTCCATGAAAAGGTAAGAAGGCCAGCAGAAGCACATGACGCGTTACAGGAGTTCTTAGGCAGGCCAAATGCTGAGTGCCGTCTTGCTAAGAATCTGCTGCTGGAGCCTTTTTTCCAGCGGAAGCGCGAGGAATTCATCAAGATTCTTCTTAACGTCCGGCACACCCGGCCCCGGCCAGTCCGTGCCGAACAGGGTCTTATGGGCAATCTCCTCAAGGCGAGGAAAATATTTGAGCAGAGTCGTGGGTGGGATGCCACTGATGTCGAGATAGACGTTGGGATGTCGGCGGATTAAGAAGAACGCGGTCTGCATCCAGAGAGGACGGCCACCGTGAGCCAGCAGGATCTTTAGTTTAGGAAAATCAACGGCGACATCGTCCACGTACATAGGATCGCCGTACTTGTTGCGCGCCCCGGGAAAGACTGACGTGCCTGTATGAAACATTACAGGCACGCCGTTGGCCTCGGCCGCGCGATAAATGATCTCCAGTTCCTTGACGCCGTTCAGATAGTCGTTGGGAAACAGAAGCTGGTGCGGGGGATGGATCTTGATCATGCGGATTCCCAGCCGCAGAATCTGCTCCATATCAGCCAGAACGTTAGGCGTGTGCCGTGGATGCAGGCTGCCGCAGGAGAGCAACCGCTTCGGATCCTCTTTGACATAGTCCGCAATGAATTGATTGACGCCGTTGGTGAAGCCGATCACTTCGGGCGCCACGTAGTTGATGAGTACGGCGCGATCAACGCCGCAGGCGTCGAGATACTTGAGAAATGCAATGGGCGAGCGGCAGAACTCGACAATCTGCTCGAAATTCGCCCGCTTCTTCTTCATCAGCTCCAGCGCATGCGGCTTGAACATCTCGATCGGCTGGATGTGGATGTGGCAGTCGGTGATCATTGAACTTGAACTCAATGAACTTGAACTCAATTGCTCGCGGCGGCCAGCACCGCGCGTTTGGTGAAGACCCGGATCATCTCACGCCGGTATTCTGGTGTGAGCGCCGACGTTGTCAAAGGCTTGGCGCTGCGTGCCGCGATGTCACCGACGGCTTCTGCCAGAGCTTCGTCCATAGTCTTCCCGATCAGCATTTCCCCGGCGCCCTGCACCAGTAACGGCGCGGGATTGACCGCGGTCATTGCAATGCGCGCATCAGACACATGACCGTTCGACTGCTTCATCACAACCGCAACCCCCGCCAGAGGATAGTCGATGGATCCGCGGACCCGCAGCTTGCGATAGATGCCGCGATAATCCGCCGATTCCGCAGGCAGGAACACACGCGTGACCAGTTCGTTCGGCAGCAGCTTGCGGTAGTTCTCTCCGTCGCCAGTGTAAAAATCCCGCAACGCAACGCGACGCGCACCATTTGGACCTGCGATTTCAATTTCCACATTCAGGCAGAGCAAAGCCGGCGGCGTGTCCCCGGAAAATGCTGCCCAACATTTCGTTCCTCCCGGAGCGACGTGGCAGAGATCGCCGTCCTTCTTAATGCAGAACCCGCACCCCTTGCGCCAGGTTAACGACTGGTTGTACCAAAGACAGCGAGTATCGAGGCAGATATTGCCGCCAAGCGTTCCCATATTGCGCAGAACCGGCGACGCGACGGTCACGGCTGCCTCAGTGAGCACGGGAAAGCGCTGGCGCAGATATGGCGATTTCTCAATCGTGCTGAGAGTGGTGAGTGCGCCGATCTCAACTGCGCCACCGGGCTGCGGCCGAATTCCGCGCAACGCGGCGATGCCACGGAGATCAAGCACATACTCTGGCTCAAAGAGTCTCTGACGCATCGACGGAATCAGATCGGTACCGCCGGCCAGGACGCGAATATTGCCCGCGTGGTTCGCGAGGCCGACCACCGCCTCATCGACTGCGCGCGGCCGGAGCAGTCTGAATTGCGGCAGGCTCAATCGGCACCTCCCGCCGACGCTGGTGCTTCGCGGCGTGCCGGATCGAGCGCATGCCGCTCCGGTCCTTTTCCCTTGAAGCAGAGTGACCCACCATGCTCGCGAAAGTGCGTAGGCGCGGTTGGATCCACACCCTCGGTCAGGTTCAAAGCTTTGTCTTTCCTTTTCGCACGCAGCGCTGCCAGCACACGTTCCGGCGTGAATGGAGATTCGTGCAAGCGCACGCCGACAGCGTCGTAAATCGCATTCGAAATTGCCGGAATCGTCGCCGCCAGTGATCCCTCGCTACACTCCTTGGCACCAAACGGGCCTTCAGGATCGATGCTTTGCACGATGATGGGCTCCACTTCCGGCGACTCGATCGAGGATGGACTGCGGTATTCCAGCATTCCGGCATTCATCAGCATGCCATCTTTCCAAACCATTTCTTCGGTGAGCGCCTGGCCCATTCCCATCCATACTGAACCGATAATCTGCCCCTCTACACTCACGGGATTCAGCGCGCGTCCACAATCGTGCGCCGCCCACACTTTGTGAACGGTCACTTCGCCGGTGTCTTCGTCCACGCTGACTTCGGCCACCTGCGCAGAGTATGAATATGCAGGCGATGGCCCAACGCCGCCACCTTTGTGTTTGCCTCCGCGAGCCTCGGGCGGAGGCGCGTAGGAACCGGTTCCAGTCAGCGCGCCGTGGAAGTCAATCGCCGCGACCACAGCTTCCTCGAACGTCATCCATTCCTTCGGACCTTCCTCTTTGCGGTTCTGCTGCAACGAGCCGCGCAGGATCTGGCCCACCACGCGTCCGCTGACGGAGGCGCCCGTCTGCGTCACTTCCGCCTCTTCGGCTGGATCCTTCTTCGCACCCGGCAGCACGCTTCCCTTCTTGAAGAGCCGGTCCTCGCGGAAAACGATTTCTTCCGCTGCGCAGTTCATCTTCTTAGCCGCTGCCGCGGCGATTCTCTTCTTCACATCTTCCGCCGCGCGCAGCGTCGCGTTCCCTGCCATGAATGTCACACGGCTGGAATACGATCCGATGTCGATCGGAGTCAGATCCGTGTCGGCGGCGATCACTCTCACTCGACCCAGCGAGCAGCCCAGCACTTCCGCAGCGATCTGTGCCGTCATCGTATCCGATCCCTGCCCAATTTCCGACGCGCCAGTGTAAGCGACCACACCGCCGTCGCGATCGATCTTAATGTTCACCGTCGAATGCGGCATGTCGGAACGGATAATCGAATTGGCGGCCCCGCTTACATAATGGCTGCACGCAATGCCCAGGCCGCGTCCCTTTGGCAGGTTGCCCTTGCGCTGCTTCCAACCCGAGCGCTCGACCGTCTTCTCAATGCATTCAGGCAGCCCGTAGCTTTGCACGCGCAAGCCGTTCACGGTGATGCACGGTGCCTTGAGCAGATTGCGCTGCCGAATCTCCGCAGGGTCCATCCCGATCTTCGCCGCCAGTTCGTCTAGTTGGGACTCGAATGCGAAGCGCACGTTTACAGTGCCGTGACCGCGCATGGCACCACATGCAGGTTTGTTGGTCAGCACGCGATATCCGTCATACTGAATATTTGGAATGTCATACAGCGCGCCCAGCAATGCACCGGAATAAAGAATCGTGACTACGCCGTAGGAGCAATACGCGCCGCCATCCTGAACTACGCGAGCTTTCACCGACGTAATGCGGCCATCATTCTTGATGGCAGTCTTCAGGTCGATGATCGTGCGCGGCCGTCCGCGGTGTGCCCAGAAGACCTCTTCACGGGTATAAGTGATTTTCACCGGAGCCTGGGCTTTACGCGCCGCAACTGCCGCGATGATTTCCAGTGGAATCACTTCACTCTTGCCGCCGAACCCGCCGCCCACCAGCGGTTTGATCACGCGAATCTGCGACATCGGCATTTCCAGAACGAGTGAGAGCTTGTGCTGTAGGTAGTACGGCACCTGCGTGGAAGACCACACCGTGAGCCGTCCCAGCTTGCCCGTGTGTGGATCGAGTTCGAACGAGGCCAGAGTAGAATGCGGTTCCATCGCCGCGTGCGTTACTTCATTCGCGATGAAGCGCGCCTCGGCCACATGGTCCGCTTCGGCAAAACCATTGTCCGGATCGCCAAATGCGTGGTGATAGTCTTTCTCCAGGTTGCCTGGCTTGTTGTCGTGGATGAGGTTGGTCTGCGCCTTCATCGATTCTTCGGGATCGAAGTAGGCAGGGAGCACTTCGTACTCCACGTCGACAAGTTCCAGAGCTCTCTCCGCGATAGCCTCAGAAATTGCCACGACGCACGCTACGTTATCGCCCACGTAACGGACTTTATCGAGCGCCAGCGCGTGCTCATCGTGACCGACCGGAAGAATTCCGTAAGGATTGGGCGCGTCTTTGCCGATGACCACGGCGACGACGCCATCAAGCTTCCCGGCGCGGCTGGTATCGATACTCTTGATGCGGGCGTGCGGATACGGCGAATGCAGAATTTTGCCGACCAGCATTCCGGGCACGCTGAGGTCGTCAGTGTATTTGCCCGCGCCGGTGGTCTTTTCCGCCGCGTCGATCATGGCGGTGGGCTTGCCGATAATGCTGAACTCACTCATTTGAAGTTTGTCATTCCGACCACTTTTGTCATTCCGAGCGAAGCGAGGAATCTGGTTTCTGCCGCCAGCGGCTCGTTACTTTGCGGCGGCCATTCCCTGCTGCTCTGCTTCGATCGCCGACCGGATGGCCTCGTACATCTGGCTATATCCAGTGCAGCGGCACAAATTGCTGCTCAACGCCGCGCGAACCTCGGCTTCCGAGGGATCAGGATTCTCCGCCAGCAGTGACTTCACTGTCATCATGAATCCCGGAGTGCAAAAACCGCACTGCGCCCCGCCCCAGTCGCCGTAGGCTTTTTGAATAGCCGCCAGACTGCCGTGCTCGCTAACGCCCTCGACAGTAGTGATCCCCTGTTCCTGGCAACTCGCCGCCAGCAGCGTGCAGGACATCATGGCAATGCCATCCACCAGCACAGTACAAGCGCCGCAGGACGACTCGTCGCAGCCGCGCTTCGAGCCCGTCAGACCCAAATCCTGACGCAGCACGTCCAGCAACAGCGCGCTAGGCTCGATGGCCAGTTCGTGGGTGCGTCCGTTTATTTTGAGTTCGACGAGTTCTTTCTTCATTGTGAGCTACTTCAATACGTCGGCACTCTTCCATCCACCCGCCGCGACCAGGCATCAATGCCGCCCCGCATCGACTGCGCCTTTTCGAATCCCTGTTGCCGCAGCCACGCCGTCACACTCATCGAGCGTACGCCGTGATGGCAGACCACCACGATGTGATCTTCAGGATCCAGTTCCTGATGCGCCCGCGATGGAACGTCCCCCATGGGCACCAGCTTCGCTCCGGCTAGGTGGGCGGTCTTGAACTCCCAGGGCTCGCGAACGTCTAGCAGAGTGAACGCTTCGCCCTGATCGAACTTCAGCTTCACTTCTTCGGGCGTGATCTCGTAGTCCATGCTTCCGTTACTTCCCTGCCCACTTCGGCTCGCGCTTTTCCATGAAGGCGCGAATGCCTTCCTGTGCGTCCGCCGTCTTCATCAACTCTTCCAGATAAATCTTCTCCGCCCGAGCCAATCCCTTGTCGAAGTGCATCGCGTCCCAGGCGTAGAGGGCTTTCTTACTCACTGCCAGCGCGGCGGGACTCAGCTTGAGCAGTTCGCGTACCGTTCGATCGACTGCGGCCGCGAGTTGTTCGTCGGGCACAGCGCGGCTCGCCAACCCTATCTCCGCTGCCTCGATACCGCTGATCGTCCGCCCCGTCAGGATCAATTCCGCGGCCCGTTTCTGCCCCACCAGCGCAGCCAAAGCGGTACACGCCACCGGTGGATAACAGCCCAGCTGGATCTCTGGAAATCCCCACTGCGCTGACGCGGTGGCATAAACAATGTCGCAAACCATTGCCAGCTCCGCTCCCCCACCAAGGCAGTGCCCGTGCACCGCAGCTACCGTCACTTTCCGGCTTGCAACCAAGGCGCGAACCACGGTGTGGAACTCGAGCAGCATCGCCTCGACTTTGTCGGGAGTGTGCGCCGCCACATCGACACCTGCTGAGAAAGCCTTGCCCTCGCCGCTCAGCACGACTACAGAGATATCAGAACGTGCTTCGAATTCACACAGCGTCCGCGCCAACTCCTCCATCATCGGAATATCGATGACGTTCAAAGGTGGATTGCGCAGGACGATTCGCGCCACAGGAGCTGCGACATCGAGCGTGAGTCGTGCGAGTTTCGATTCCACAAGTGCGGAGGCCATGATTTTCTCAGTGTCTCTGCAATAAAAGGATTTCACGCTATAAATTGATCGCCGACTTCCTAACCTCGCCGATGCTGGCCAGCGGATCGCGCGCGCCAGTTTTTTCGGCAATCCATCTCTTCTCGGTACTGATAATGTCGAGCAGCAGTTTCCTGTCTGCTGGGCCGGGCATGTACTCCTTCAAGTGTTCTTCATAAGCGCGGTCGTCGAGCAGTTCACCCGTCTGCGCGTGGAACTTCTGTCCCGCCCAGCGCCCGATCTCGCGATTAAATTTGATGTGCGGCGCGTACAGCTTCGGCTGGCCCGGCTTCAGAGCGCCGTTGAAGCGCTCAATGAGTCCCGCGACTTCGTCGCGATAGAGATTCCGGTTGTAGTCGTTCAAGTCGTCGAGATCCGGGGCGTGCTGGTTCCTGGGCTCATCGTAGCGACCCTTTACGCCCCAAACATAAGCCCAATGCGCCGACGATGAATGGTCGGTACCGAAAAGGTCGTAGGAGCTGGAGATCCATTTGTTGAGATATTTCTGAATCAGCCAGCCCGGAATCACGCCCGCTTCCACGATGCGCCGCAGGCCATCATTCCCCGTGCCCATGTGAAACGCCTCTTCGCGCAGCATGTACGACATCGACCGTCCCAGCGGGGCGAATGCGGAGTACTTCAGCATCTGCAACTGGAATTTTCCGTCGCGATCGACGAAGTCGGTGTAGGTGAAAAAGTCCATCCAGTTGTCGACGTCGACGTTGAACGCGCCGAGCAGGCGCTTGTTCTCGAAGGCGCGCCGCTCCAGCATTTTCTGCGCCTCGACTTTGCCCGAATAGCCGAAGTGATCCACTAGCAGCGCGCACATCTGCCAGCCGTGGCGCATTTCTTCGATCATGACGCGGGTAATGGCGCGCCGGTCCCAATCAGTGGGCGCGTTTTCCAGAAGGTTGCGTTGCTGCTCTACGCTGGCAAACTCGGTGTCGCCTTGATAAACGATCATGTTCATGAGAGCGTCACGCATTTGCTGCGTAGGAATCTGGCGCAGATTCTCCCACTTGCGGCGGCCCTTATACGAACCGAATTCGATTTCGTCGGTATCGATTGCGCCATAGAGCGTGTCGAAGTGGAAAGCCTCTATGTCCTCGGTGTTGACGCCAATATCTTTGCGCCAGTCGTTGAACATGCCTTCCCAGTCGCTGAAGGTTCCGATCTTTGCTACTTTTCCTGGCATAATGCCGCTCCTACGCGATATTCAGCCAAACCGTTTTCATCTCTGTGTAGTGCTCAACCGCGTGCGCTCCCAACTCGCGGCCGAAGCCCGAACTCTTGTAGCCGCCGAAGGGCAACGACGCGTCCATCAACCCGTACGTGTTGATCCACACCGTGCCAGCCTTCAGCCGCCGTGAGACGGTGTGAGCTTTCTTTACGTCGCGCGTCCACACCGCCGCCGCGAGACCGTAAGGATTGTTGTTGGCTTGCTCGATGACTTCGTCGACGTCCTCGAAGCTCAGCACCGAAAGCACAGGGCCAAAGATTTCTTCCCTGGCAATCGTCATATCGTTCTTCACCTCGCCGAAGATGGTCGGCTCAATGAAGAAACCCTTGCCACCATCGACCGTGACGCGGTTGCCGCCAGCCACCAGCTTTGCGCCATCCTTCTTGCCGGATTCGATGTAGCCGAGCACCGTCTGCATCTGCTCCTGGCTGACAATCGCCCCCAGCCGCGTCTTCGGATCGAGCGGATCCGCTGGACGCATCTTGGCTGCGCGCGCCACCAGCTTTTCGGTGAACTCCTCCCTCACTTTGCTTTCCAGAAACAGCCGCGAGCCCGCGTTGCAGACTTCACCCTTACCGTAGAAAATGCCGGTGATCGCGCCTTTAACCGCGTTGTCGATGTCGGAATCTGCAAAAACAATGTTCGGAGACTTTCCGCCCAACTCCAGCGTGATGCGCTTCACGGTATCGGCCGCGCTTCGCATAATTTCCTGTCCCACTGCGGTCGAGCCCGTGAAGGCGATCTTGTCGATACCCGGGTGCTTCACCATCGCCCTTCCCACTGCCCCCGGGCCGGTAACAATGTTTAGGACGCCAGCGGGCACGCCAGCTTCGACCGCTAGCTTCCCAAAGCGCAGGGTAGTCAACGAAGTCTGGCTTGCTGGCTTCCACACGATCGTGTTGCCACAAGCCAGCGCCGGGCCTAGTTTCCACGAGGCCAGCAACAACGGGAAGTTCCAGGGAACGATCATGCCGACCACCCCCACGGGTTCGCGAAGCGTGTAGGTAAATGCAGTTTCGAAGGTGTTGACCGTCTCACCGTGGATCTTGGTCGCCAAACCCGCGTAATAACGCAGGACATCAACCACCATGGGCATGTCGACGTAGCGTGACTCGAAAATCGGCTTGCCGTTATCGAGAGTCTCGAGTTCCGCAAACTCGTCGATATTCTTTTCGAGTAGATCGGCGAGCTTCCAGATCAGCCGCCCACGTTCGCTGGCCGGCATCTTTCGCCACGGGCCGTTGCGATCTTCGAGAGCGCGCCGAGCAGCCTCGACCGCGCGGTCCACATCCGCACTCGACCCTTCCGCGATCTGGGTCAACACTTCGCCCGTGGCCGGATTGGTAGTGTCGAATTTCTTCACCCCATCGACCCACTGACCGTTGATCAACAACTGCCCGGGTTCAATTTTCACCTTAGCTGCAAGCATTCATTCTTCCTTATCGCCTCAGTAGCGCCGGCAGCCCGCCCCGCCCCACTCGGCACTCGGTACTGGGTACTCGGTACTATTTCGCTTTGAAAACCGCGGGCCGCTTCTCCACATACGCAGCCAGGCCTTCCTTCGCGTCCTCGCTCTGGAAGAGCAGTTGCTGGTTCTCGCGCTCCACCGCCAGCGCCGACTCCATGGGAATCTCCCATCCCGTCTGCACCGCGCGCTTGATCCGTCCCACGGCCTTGGCAGCCTTGTTCGGAGGACAGAATTGCTTGGCATACTCCATCATGTTTTCCATGAAGCCATCGCGCTCGTAGATGTCGTTGATGATGCCCAGCTCCTGCGCTTCTTCAAACGAGAACGTGTTACCAGTGACCATCAGCTCGATCGCCTTGCTCTTCCCCACCAAACGAGAGAGCCGCTGAGTCCCGCCAGTACCCGGAAGCACGCCGAGATTCACTTCCGGCAGTCCGATCTTGCCCGCATCTTTGCGCGCGATGCGAATGTCAGCGGCCATCGCGATCTCGAGGCCTCCGCCCACGCAGTGGCCATTAATCGCCGCAATCACCAGCTTGGGCGTGTGCTCCAGGCGCAGCAGCATTTCGTTGGCGTGCAGGCAGAAATAATACTTGAAGGTGGGATCGACGCTCGAAAGCATTTTGATGTTGGCCCCGGCGGAAAAGAATTTGTCGCCGGCCCCGGTCAGCAGAATGACGTAGGCGTCATTGTCCATGCGCGCACGCAGGATCGCCTCATCGAGTTGCCGGTTCATTTCGTAAGTGTAGGTATTGGCCGGCGGATCGCACATCTCGATCACCGCTACGCCGCCGTCCCTGCGGTAGTTAACAAGCTGTCTGGTGGTTTCGCCGGTTGCCGGCGGCATCGTGGTCGCCATGTTCGTAAGCTCCTTATTCTTGTTCGTAGATCTCAATTTACCTTGTCATTCCGAGCGAAGCGAGGAATCCTGGTTTCGCCGGGAACCAAAACAAATCCGCTCAGTGCCCATCTTTGCGCGCCCTGCTGCCGTTCATCAAGCCACGCAAAAAGATGTCGCTCATCTCGCCCGCAAGTTGCTCAGCATCAGCGTCGACCCGCGCGTTGTGCCAGGTATAAATCCAATTCATCATGCCGAACAAACTCAGGACGGCGATGCGCGTGGAAAACTGCAAGCCCCGCTCGCGCTTCAACTCCTCCAGCAAGCCCACACAGATCCGATAATACTCGCGCTTGATGGCCGCAACTTCTGAGGCGAAGCCATTCTTCAGCGCGTCTGCCTCGTGCGACAGCACCTTCATTGCCGCCTGGTTGGCGAGGAAGTACTCCAGGTGATTGAGAATGAAGATGCGGACTTGTTCTTCCGGATCGCGCACGCCTTCCAGCCGCGCTTTCAGTCGCTGCACGATGGTTGTGAAAGTATGCTTCTGGATCAGGAAGAGCAGCCGCTCTTTGGATTCGAAATAGTAATAAAGCCCGGCCAGCGACATGCCACTGGCGCGGGAAAGGTCGCGCATCGAAGCGCCCTCGTATCCCTTTTCGCAGAAGACATCCGTGGCGTGGGTGAGAATTTCCGCCAGCCGCTTATCGTAGCGAGTAGCCGGAGCGGGCGCGGCACGATGCCTCCCTGCGGAAACTCGAACTGCTGTGGACGGACTCCCCATTGATCAAAAGGCCAGCACTAATTCGAACGTTCGTTCGAATTGAGTATACGGCAATGCGATCCCGATCACAAGCCGTGGCTGCTGGAGGGTCTGGACACGAAGATTTCGCTCTCATGGATGCGGCTGGGCCGCCTGCACAACCGGCGGTTGCTGAGTTACTTCCCTCTCCACTAAGATGAGGCGCTTTACTTGGTTTCGGTCGTACGTCTGTTCCTTCCCATCCACCCGAACCACCACCTGAGTCATCGACATCGAGATCACATCACCCAGCACTACGGACCCGTCTCTGAGTTCAACCGTGTCGCGCGAGAGTCCGCCCAGCTCCACTGTGATGCTGCCACCGGGAAGCTCATCGGGAGTGATTTCCAGGGGAGTCGCCCCCGGGGCATAGCCGTCTTTCGTCAGATCTAGTTGGTGCATGCCAACGGTAAGCCGAACCATCACGGGCGTGATTCCGACTTCTTGCCCATCGACCTTAAGCTTAGCTCCTGCCGGAACGGAGATAATTCTCAGTGGAATCGTCTTTCCACTCAGCATGTCCTTCCTCGCGGACAACGCGACGCTGGCCGGGATCCCAACGGAGTTGAACTGGAATTGAATTTTTGCTGACTGCCCTGCCTCCAGATCTGACACCTGAAGAAGTCCTTCACCGATTCGCACCTTATTTTTGTCCATGAAATAGACGGTGAACGAAGCGCGCGGGATCTGCTTTTCAGTCAGATTTTGAACGGTCACGTCGGAAACAAATGTGTTCTGCCCTGCATAGTTGTTCGTCTGTCGAAATTTCTCGAAACTTAGTTTGATCGCAGGCTTGTCGGCCGGCCACGTCATAACGATGGGAGGTTCGTTCTTGGCCAGCAGGGCGGTAGTGAAAACGAAGAGGAGAACAAGGGCGCGAGTGAGACGTGGCTTCGTCATCTGGGCGCGAGTTGTATCACACTCGTGGGCCATAAGCAACGCGAGCTTCCGGATACCGAGTTGTGACCACTCAGTTCCTGACATCCTCCAGCAGCCCCTCCACTTCACTTTTCACCTCGCCGGTAAGTGGCAGCAGCGGAAGGCGCGCCGGGCCGCCGAAGTAGCCGTTGAAATCCATGCCATACTTCACGCCGGGAATTCCCAACTCGCCCACCACGCGCTGGGCGGCGGCGGCAATGCGATGCTGCTTCAGCCGGGCCAATTCGACGTCACCCTCTTTCCACGCCGCGTAAATCTCATAGCACGACGTCGGCGCCAGGCACGCAAACGCGAGAATCGCGCCCACCGCTCCAGCATCGAGCGACGGATGCAGCTTCTGTGCCGATCCCACCAGCACCTGGAAGCCAACTTCCTTCAGCCGGGTCTTCGTCTTGCCAACAACCGTGACCGCAGCCGATGACGGTTTCCCCAGTGATGAGCCAGCGAGTCCCGCAACCTGCACCAGTTCCCCGCCCTCTCCATTCGAGCCCGTAGTTGCAGCCGCCAACATGCGCGGCGTCGCCGCCTCAAACGTCTCAGTCACCGTGGCGCTGCGCCGGATGTGCCGCGTGCCTGCCACCATCTTGCGGACTTTTTCCACGTCACCGCTCGATTCCTTAATCCCGATCAGGTTCGAATGCTCCGACAGTTCGATCACCAACTCGGCGGGAATGTCGTAACCGGTAGCCTGCGGAAAGTTGTAAATGATCACCGGCAACGGCGAACGATCAGCCACAGTGCGGTAGAAAGCCAGAATGCTGGTCGACTGCATCTGCTTCTTGTAGTAATGCGGCGTGCGCACCATGGCGATGTCATAGCCCAATTCGGCAGCGTGCTCGGTAAGCCGCAGCGTCTCAATCGCCGACTCGATCCCCGTGCCGGCAATCAACACTTTGTTCGGCGCAGCCGCCTCGCGCGAGGATTTCAGCACATCGCGCCGCTCTTGATCCGAAAGCAGAATGGCCTCGCCGGTCGAGCCGAGCACGACAATGCCCGCGCAAGGCGTGCGCGAATAGCGCTCAACATTGCTTTCGAGCTTTTTGAAGTACACATTGCCGTCGGGATAGAACGGCGTGGTGATGGGAGGAAAAATACCGTGAAGTAGCATGGATAATTCTAACCTCTACAGAAACTTTGGCTCCGGCACTACGCCTAACTGAACCAACAAACTTAGCTGGTCCCAGTTGTCCCAACCCGCAACAATCTTGCCGTCAACAAAACGCTGGATGCTGATCCCGTTCACGCTGACGCGCTTATTCGTAGGTGCGATCCCAAGAAAGGGTCCGCTGTGAGTCATAGCCATTGTCCATCGGGCTACGACTCGGTCATCTTCCTCAATCGTGTCGTGAATCTCGACCTGCATGCTCGAGAACGCGCCACGGAAACCTCGCCAAAATTGCTTGAAGTGCTCCGCTCCCTGAATACCGGTCCCGTGCTGGGCTTGCCCGTAGCCGATCGCGTCCTTGGCGCACATCGCATCGATTGTTTCTTCGCGGCCTTGGTTCCAGACTTCATCGAACCACTTCCGAATCAGCACTGTATTTCGGGCCATGGCAAGCACCTCATTCTTGTTCTCGGCTAGCGTCGGATAGCTCCGCGCTCCGCGTGCAACTGCTGCAGCGCCCGGATATTCACTTCGCCGCGTTGCAGTGCCGCAATCCCCTCCGCAGCCGCGCGGGCGGCGGAAACCGTGGTCAGCGTGGGGATCCGCGCTATCACCGCGGCGCGCCGGATCGCCCTTTCGTCGAACCAGGGCTCGAGTCCGGTCGGCGTGTTCACGATGAGTTGAATACGCTGGCCTTTGATCAGATCCACCACGTTCGGGCGCCCCTCTTTTACCTTGTAAACGCGCTCGACTTTCATGCCCGCAGTCTCAATCAAGTCGGCCGTGCCGGAGGTGGCCACCAGTTTGAATCCCATCTCCACAAACTTGCGCGCCACTTCGGCCACATGGCGCTTGTCGTGGTCGGTAACGCTGATGAATACCGTCCCCTGAGTCGGCAGCTTCTGGCCCGCGGCCAACTGTGCCTTGGCAAAGGCCTCACCGAAGCTGTCGCCCACACCCATCACTTCGCCGGTAGATTTCATTTCCGGCCCCAGCACGGTGTCGACGCCGGGAAACTTGTTCCACGGAAACACCGGCGACTTCACGTAATAATGACTTCCAGTGTCGAGGTCGGCGCGCCGGTCGATATTCTCCGGCAGGAATTCACGAAGCTTGCGTCCGGTCATCAACCTCGCCGCAATCTTCGCCAGTGGCACTCCCGTGGCCTTCGAGACATACGGCACGGTTCGCGAAGCCCGCGGGTTCACTTCCAGCACGTAAACTTTTCCGCCCTCCGCACCATTCCCCGAGCCACCGTTGCCGCGAGGGATGGCAAACTGAATATTCATCAGCCCTACCACCTTCAGCGCTCGCGCCAGCTTGAAAGTATAATCACGCATGCGCTCCATCAGCGGCTGCGGAATATCCACCGCCGGCAGCACGCAAGACGAATCGCCGGAGTGAATGCCGGCTTCCTCAATATGCTGCATGATTCCGCCGATCACCACATCTTCGCCGTCAGAGAGCGCGTCCACGTCCAGTTCAATCGCGTCTTCGAGGAAGTGATCGATGAGCACCGGACGATCGTGTGAATACTCAACCGCCTCTTTCATGTACCGCACCACGGATTCCTCGTCGTAAGCGATAACCATGGCGCGCCCGCCCAGCACGTAGGAAGGCCGCACCACCACCGGATATCCGACGCGCTTTGCGCCCTCGGTGGCTTCTTCCAGTGAAGTCGCCATCACTCCCGCGGCCTGCGGAATGTTCAGCTCTTCCAGCAACTTATTGAAATGTTTGCGATCCTCAGCCAGGTCAATGGACTCGGGAGACGTGCCGATAATGTTGACGCCCGCCTTCTTCAACGGCAAAGCCAGGTTCAGCGGCGTCTGTCCGCCAAACTGCACGATCACGCCACACTGCGCGCCCTTCGACGTTTCATGCTGGTAAATCGCCCACACGTCTTCAAACGTCAACGGCTCGAAGTAGAGACGGTCGCTGGTGTCGTAATCCGTCGAGACCGTCTCCGGATTGCAGTTGATCATGATCGTCTCGTAGCCGTCTTCGCGTAGCGCGAACGAGGCGTGGCAGCAGCAATAGTCGAACTCAATCCCCTGCCCGATGCGGTTGGGCCCGCTGCCTAGAATGATCACCTTCTTCTTGTCAGTGGGTGCAGCCTCGTCTTCGTCTTCGTATGTAGAGTAAAGATACGGAGTGAAGCTCTCAAACTCGGCGGCGCACGTGTCTACCCGTTTGTACACAGGCAGCACGCCATGTTTCCTGCGCAGATGCCGAACTTTTTCTTGACCTTCCAGCCGCCAAACGCCTGCCAGTCGCCCGTCGGAGAAGCCCATGCGCTTGGCCTCGCGCAGCACTTCTGTCGGAATCGACTCCATCGGGTGCTTCTCCAACTCAAGTTGCATATCGTTTATTTCCTTGAGCTGGTAGAGGAACCACGGGTCCATCGAGGTCATCTTCGCGATCTGCTTCACCGTGTGGCCTTGCCGCAAGGCGTACTGGATATACGCCAGGCGCTCGGGATGCGGCGTGACCAGCCGCTGGGTCAGAATCTTCGGCTCAATTTTGTCACCGCCCACGCGCTTGCCGGTATCGAGCGAGCGGATGCCCTTCATCAGCGCTTCTTTGAAGGTGCGCCCGATGGCCATCACTTCGCCCACCGACTTCATTTGCGGCCCCAGCGTATCGTCGGCGCCGGGAAACTTCTCGAACTGCCATTTCGGAATTTTTACGACGACATAGTCCAGCGTCGGCTCGAAACACGCCGGAGTCTTGCGCGTGATGTCGTTGGGAATCTCATCAAGCGTGTAACCCACAGCAAGCTTCGCGGCAATCTTTGCGATGGGGAAGCCCGTAGCTTTCGAAGCTAGCGCTGATGACCGCGAGACGCGAGGATTCATTTCGATCACTACCATGCGCCCCGTCTCGGGATTCACCCCGAACTGAATGTTCGACCCGCCCGTATCTACGCCAATCTCGCGAATCACCGCAATTGAAGCATCGCGCATGGCCTGGTACTCGCGGTCGGTCAGCGTCTGCGCCGGGGCGACCGTGATCGAGTCGCCCGTGTGCACGCCCATGGGATCGAAGTTCTCGATCGAACAGATGATGATGACGTTGTCCTTAGTGTCACGCATCACTTCGAGTTCAAATTCTTTCCATCCCAGCACCGACTCTTCAATCAAAGCCTCGTGCACCGGAGAGAAATCAAGGCCGCGTCCCAGCACCTCGACCATTTCCTCGCGGTTGTAGGCAATGCCGCCTCCGGAGCCGCCCAGCGTGAACGACGGACGTACGATTACCGGAAATCCAATCTTTCCGGCAAACTCCAGCCCGTCTTTCACGTTGTTTACAAGCGCTGACTTGGGTACGTCGAGCCCAATGCGCTGCATCGCGTCTTTGAAGACAAGCCGGTCTTCCGCCTTTTTGATGGCGCTCACGTTTGCGCCGATCAAGCTCATGTTGTATTTGTCGAGCACGCCACCGTCGGAAAGCTCAATCGCCAGGTTCAGCGCAGTCTGTCCGCCCACAGTTGGCAATACGGCAAAACCCGCGCCCGGCGAGAGTTCCCGCTCGATGCGGATGATCTCTTCCAGATACTCGAGCGTCAGCGGCTCAATGTAGGTGCGGTCGGCAATCTCCGGATCGGTCATGATGGTCGCCGGATTGGAGTTGGCCAGCACCACTTCAAAGCCCTCAGACTTGAGCGCCTTGCAGGCTTGAGTGCCGGAGTAATCAAACTCCGCCGACTGCCCGATGACGATGGGCCCCGAGCCGAGGATCAGGATTTTCGAGATGTCAGTGCGTTTAGGCATTAGTTCGCTACGCTCTCCTGCCGTGCGGCCTTCGAACCGATCTTCGAGTTGGGGCATGCCCCGCCGAGCATACCCAGCTTGAGATGGAGCGGACCATCGACGGAGGCATTAAGAGCAACAGTGATCGGAATGAACAGCGGGGCAAAACCAATCGAGCTAATCCTCAACTGATATTCTCCCGGCGCAACGTCGGCCATGGTGAAATGGCCATCGCTATTGGGCGTGGCGGTCTTGATGGCCGCCTGCTCTTTGGATTTTGACAGGAACAACTCGATATTGGCGCGACCGATCGCCGCGCCTTGCGGGTCGGTTACATTGCCCTCAACGTGGCTCACCGTTACTGCGGGCGCACCGCAAACCTCGGAGTACTCCAGGCCACACGAACTCTCTCCCAGGGCCACAACCAGTTCCCGCGCGGAGCCGGGCATTACAACAACGGGAATCGTACCTCGCGGCTCCCACGGCCCCGAAAGCGCTGGCTCAACCTTAATGAAGTACAATCCCGGCTCAGGAGAGCCGAGATCAAACCTGCCGGTCTCGTCGGTCAGCAGTCTCGACTCGAGTGAGCCGTTTAGCCCGTGTACAAGCTGCAGAGAGGTCGTTGCGATCGGCTTCGCAGTTCCACCGGCCAGGAAGATTCCCTTTAGTTCGGACGCTTGCAAGACCTCTGAACTGGGCCAGTGCAGTTGAATCTCCTGCTTTTCCGGACCTTGTTTGTTCGAAGCTTCTTTGTTCGGACGATCGACCACTGTCAGTCCGGCGGTGTCCCAACCGGCAATCCCTAGTTGATCGATCTCCAGCGAATAATCGCCCGGCTCCACATTTTCGAAATGAACTCTTCCCTTTTCATCGGTCAAGGCAAACTTTGAAACTCGATGTGCTCGCACCAGAATTACGCGCACGCCGGGGAATGTGGTTCCTTCGAGACTGGAGACCTTGACCGTGAAGTTCTTCCCGACCGTGTAGGTTGGCGGAAAGTAGGAGCAAGCAAGAGCCCGCGACATGAGCATTCCAAAGAAAAGAAAGCCGAGGATCAGGATTTTCGAGTTGTCAGCGCGTTTGAGCATCTAAGATTTCGTCTCAATAAATTCGTGTCCGCCTTTGCAATCAGGATTTATCGGTGAAACATCGATCATAATGTTCTTCGTGGTTCTCACTGCATCGGTCAGTTCGACATCGAACAAGCCGCCCATTCGGTCGGAGGTATTGGTGTCGATGTCGAGCGTGTAATGACCCTTAGGTATCGATCCAAAATCAAAATTGCCGCGTGAATCTGTCTTTACCACGGCAACAACCTTTAAATCCTCGATCTTGGCTGGATATCGATACTCGTATAGTGTCAACGTCACACCCTTCGCGCTAAACGATTGACGAAACCATCTGAATCCAAATGGCCCCAAATCTTTGCCGACGACGCGTCCACGTAATGCGGTGACTTGGTGGAAATACCTCACGGCCCAACTGCACGCCTGAGCCGGTCGGCTCAGTATCCCAAGAGCCAATAAGAGTATGCAGGCGCGCTTCAAGTCGCTACCCTTTCCACTCCTCCATCATCCTCACAAATTCCTTGAACAAATAATGCGAGTCATGCGGCCCCGGCGCAGCCTCGGGGTGATACTGCACGCTGAACAGCGGCAGGTTGCGGTGCCGCAGGCCTTCCAAAGTTGAGTCGTTCAGATCCATGTGCGTCAACTCGACTTCACTCTCCGGCAGCGAATCCGGATCGACCGCAAAGTTGTGGTTGTGCGCCGTGATCTCAATCTTCCCCGTAGCCAACTGCTTCACCGGATGATTCCCCCCGTGGTGCCCAAACTTCAGCTTGAAGGTTTTCCCGCCGAGGGCGATGCCGGTAAGTTGATGTCCTAGGCAGATGCCAAAGATCGGCATCCGTCCCATCAGCCGCCGAATCGAATCCACCGCATACGTACACGGTTCGGGATCGCCAGGCCCATTTGACAGGAACACTCCATCCGGTTTCAGGGCCAGCACATCTTCCGCGAGAGTCTGCGCCGGCACCACCGTCACGCGGCATCCCTCACCCCGTAACTTACGTAGAATGTTCTGTTTAATGCCGAAATCGTAAGCCACCACATGAAAGCGTGCGGGCTCATCCTTCACTCCAACCTGTGCCACCGGCTCGTGCGAGCGCTCGCCCACTTCCCACACATACGGGCCCTTGGTACTCACCACTTTCGCCAGGTCCGTCCCGTCCATTTTCGGAATCGAGTTGGCCTTCGCGATCAACTTCTCCGCATCGCTCTCGATGGTCGAGACCACGCCGCGCATCACGCCGTGATCGCGCAGATGCCGCACCAGCGCGCGTGTGTCGATGTCCGACAGCACCGGCACCTTGAACTGTTCCAGATATTCGTCGGTCACCTGCTGCGAGCGCCAGTTCGAACTCACTTTCGAAAACTCGCGCACGATCAGCCCTTCGATCCACGGACGCGTGGCTTCGTTATCTTCCTGGTTGGTTCCGTAGTTGCCGATCTGAGGATTGGTCAGGACAACGATCTGTCCTGAGTAAGAAGGATCGGTGAAGATTTCCTGGTAGCCGGTGATGGAAGTATTAAAAACGACTTCGCCGTAGCACTCGCCTTTAGCGCCGTAGCCTTTGCCTCGGAAGACCCGACCGTCTTCGAGAGCAAGCGTAGCCTGCATTCTCGCTCCAGTATGTGGATTTTCAGAATTTTATCAGGGAAAGGCGTTGGCACCAAGCTTTGAACGCGGCATCTATGTGGAAATCTTTCGTGCTCTGAACAAAATCTCTACCGCACTCTACCCAGCTTATCCATTGGCCAATACCCAAACACAGCCTTGCCGTAGATATAGCTCTGATTTACCGGCCCGAAATCCCGGCTGTCGTTCGACATGGACCGGTGATCTCCCAGCACAAAGTAGCAATGCGGCGGCACCACCGTCTCCTGATACGACCGCGAGTCGGCATAGGCGGGCGGAACATAATCCTCGTCCAGCGCCTCATTGTTCACGTACACTTGGCCACCATCGATGCGGATGCGGTCGCCTTCGGCCCCGATCACACGCTTGATATAACTCTTCGATGGATCGCGCGGATACCGAAACACGACAATGTCCCCGCGCGAAATCGGCTCCAGCCGATACACGAACTTGTTGACGAAGATTCGCTCCTGGTCTTCAAGCGACGGCATCATGCTCGTGCCCTCCACCTTCACCGGCTGGTAGATGAACACGATAATGAACGCCGAGATCGCGAGCGAGAGGATAAGATCGCGCAGCCACACTCCGAAAGCCGGGCGCAGGCGCGCTGGCTCCGCTGGCTTGGGCTGCGAAGGCGGCGCCTGGTTGCTCCCTGGTTCCGTGTGTGGCGTATCGGGCATGCGGCTTTCCTATTGTATACAGATCGCACCTTCCCGGCAGTGGTTGTTAGAGACCAACCGTCCCCGGTACCTTCGGCGTACTCCCCTGTTTAACAGTCAGGTCGAAGGCGGGTTAAAATAGGAAGTTCACGGAGACTTCATGACGTCGAGCCGCCTGCTTCAAAACAGGATTGCCTACCGGGCCCTAACCCTCATTTTCCTCTTAACGGTGACGCTGACCGTGTCAGCGCAATGGACCGCACAGGAAGAAGAAGGAGGCATTCCCGCCTACAACGCCGGTCCTCCGCCGAAAGGAACCAGGCTCCCTGCCATCATCACCAAGGCCGACCTGTGGGGCGCGGACGCGCAATATCCCTACCAGACCCATGCCTACGAACTCGCTGCGAAGATTCCAACCGTGCTTCACCAGCAGCCCTGCTATTGCTATTGCGACCGCATGGGCCATAACAGCCTGCATAGCTGTTTCGAAAACACGCACGGCGCCCACTGCTCCACTTGTCTGAAGGAGCTCTACTACTCCTATCAGCAACACCAGAAGGGGAAAACCGCCGCCCAGATTCGCGCCGGCATCATCAAAGGCGATTGGAAGCTGATCGACCTGAACGCGGCCGCGACGATCTACTAGCTTCTAGTACCGAGTGCCCAGTACCAAGAAAGAACGCACTCCTCCTCGCCGTTTTTACTCGGTACTGGCTACTAGGTACTCGGTACTGCTTCACGAATTGCTCTCTACCCGCACTTTGAGTGATACTTGTGTGTCGGCTCTTCGAGTTTGAAACCTAGGAGTCCCTATTACGACGAGCACAGGAAAAATTCTTCACATGGCTCAGAAGACGAACCCTAAGAAAGCATCCGTCGTGGACGATCCGCGCATTGCCCAGGCCCTCCAGAACTACGAGGCTGGCCTGCGCGCTTTGCAGGAACACAAGTTCGAGAAGGCGAAACCGTTGTTTGAGAAAGTACTCGCCGGCATCAGCCGGGACCTCGCCGACCGTGCTTCCGTCCATCTCAGCATTTGCAACCAACACCTTGAGCGCTCGACCGCGCAGCAGTTCAAGAGCGTGGAGGAGCACTACGACTACGCCGTCTCTTTGATGAACGTCGGAGACTACGTCACTGCCCGCGAGCACATCGAGAAGCTGCTCAAGCAGTCCCCGAAAACTGATTTCGTCATCTACGGCCTCGCCGCACTCGACTGCCTGACCGGTCACGTCGAAGACTCGCTCAAGCATCTGGACGAGGCGCTTCGCCTGAATTCCAACCTGCGCTTCCAGGCGCGCAATGACTCCGATTTCCACAACCTGGCCGAAGACCCGCGCTTTACCGAATTGTTGTACCCGGATCCCGCTGCTGACATGGCTCCGGAAAGCTCTTTCCGGGAAGACGAGTCTTACTAATTCGTCATGCGAGATTTTCGGATGGAAACTTCCCGGATGGAGACAAAGATCGCCGAGACAAAGACTGCCGAAACAAAGATCGCGGATCTCTTATCGATGGAGAAGGCCACGCGTGAGCGTGGCCTGCATGTAGTTGCCATCGGCGGCGGCACCGGCCTCTCCACTCTGCTCAAAGGACTCAAGCGCTTCGCCCTCACCCCCACGGAGATGGTCGCCGCCGAGCCCGACTCGCCAGTCATTCGTGACCTCTGCGCCGTGGTCACCGTCAGTGACGACGGCGGCTCCAGCGGACGCCTGCGCAAAGAACTCAACATGCTTCCTCCCGGCGACATCCGCAACTGCATCGTCGCCCTCAGCGAGGATGAGGCTCTGCTGTCGCAACTCTTCCGCCATCGTTTTGAAAAAGGCTCGGGTCTCGAGGGTCACAGCTTTGGCAATCTTTTTCTGGCGGCGCTGACCGACATCACGCACGACTTCTCGGAAGCCGTACGGCTCTCTTCCGAAATTCTGGTCACGCGCGGCCACATTCATCCCGCCACCACTTCCAACATTGAACTCGAAGCCCTCATGGAAGACGGCTCTCGGGTCCGCGGAGAAACCAAGATCACCGCCAGCAAAGGCCGCATTCAGGAGCTCTTCCTCGTTCCTCCTGACGTCAACCCTCTGCCGCAGACGCTCGATGCCATTGCTCGCGCAGATATCATCAGCATCGGCCCCGGCTCTCTGTTCACCAGCCTCATCCCTAACCTGCTGGTGCACGGCATCGCCGATGCCATCGTCAAGTCACCGGCCACGAAGGTTTACATCTGCAACCTGATGACGCAGGCCAACGAAAGCCTGGGCCTGACGGCCGCCGATCATATCCGCGCGCTCAGCCGCCACGCCCACCAGCAGATCTTCGATTACGCCCTGATCAACCGCACGCCGGTTTCTGATGCACTCAAGGCAAAGTACGCCCTAGAAGGCGCCTGCCAGATCATCAACGATCTCGACGCCATCGAAGCCCTGGGCGTGATCCCGGTCCTTGGCGATTACCTGGATGAAGGCGACGTCGCTCGTCACAACACGGCCGCGGTCGCCAGCGACCTGGTGCAACTCACAGCGCAAGCCGGGGCTAGCGAGCGCAAGGGCCGGTCTGTTCGAGAGCCTTAACTCACACCCCCTTCACTTCTTACTTTCCCCAGCCTGTCCCACTCGCTAGAATGTTCAGATATGAAACCGGTAAGGATGTCAGCAAGCATAAAGGCTCAGGCAATTGCATCCCTGCTATTGATGTTCGTGCTTCTCCCCGTTACCTCCGCGCAAAAGGACAAAGACAACGAACCCACCGCCGTCCTGACTTTTTTAATCCTGAAAGAAGACAACGGCAAACCCGTGCGCAACGCTGCCGTAATCATGCACCCCGTAAACAACCACGGCAGGCAAGAAAGGGGCGGTCTTGAACTCAAGACCGACGGCGACGGCAAGGCGAGCTTTGACGGCATTCCCTACGGCAAACTGCGTGTCCAGGTGCTGGCGCCCGGTTTCCAGACTTTTGGCGAGGACTACGAGGTGAATCAAGGGAGGATGGATTTCACCGTCAAGCTCAAGCGCCCGCAAGGCCAATACTCGATCTATGACACCCCGCCGGCGGAAAAAAAGGACGACAAGAAGGACAAAGCACCGCCCCCTGACCCCAACGCGAAGCCGCAGTAGCCCTCGCGCCCAGGGTGCTGCGGATTCAAATTTACTGGAAGGCGAGTCTCGCCCGCGAGTAGAATCTTGCGATGCCCTACTTACTCAAGACCGAGCCTACTGTCTATTCCTTCGGCGATCTCCAGCGCGACCAGACCACCGTCTGGGACGGCGTCACCAATCCGGTCGCGCTCAGAAACCTGCGCAGCATGAAGCCGGGCGAGCAGCTAGTCATCTATCACACAGGAGATGAGAAAAGCGCGGTGGGGACCGCGACCGTAGTCTCGGTCGACGCCAGCGATCCCAGGAACCCCCAGATCAAAATAAAAGTCGGCAAGCCGCTGGCCAAGCCCGTGACGCTAGCCGAGGTGAAGGCGAACAAACTTTTCGCCGATTCCCCTCTGGTACGCCAGGGCCGGCTCAGCGTCGTACCCTTGAGCGAAGCTCAACACAAGTTTGTCACCGGCGGTTGAAGCATTGAAAGCCCTCAGTGCGCCTTCGCGTCCCGCCGGATCAACACGTGATCCACAAAAAATCCCAGGCCGATCGCCAGGGGAATGATGCCAAAAGTCGCCGCGATCATCGCATCCGGTTCCACTCGCCCGATCAGGACGAAGGTCGCGATATAGCCGAGCGCCCCCGCCACCAGCAGAATTCCCGAGCGCCGCGACCGCGCCGCCTCCGAGAGTTCCGCCTGCATCGGCACGTCTACGCCCCGCGCAATCGCCGCCAACCGTTCCTCACTGCGCAACCTGCGCACCCGGAAGAAGGTGTACATCGCCGCCATCGGAATCCCAAGAGACATTACCACCGCCGCCAGTCCTACAAAGTTGCTGTCCATAGTGCCTCCTCAGCTTTCGTCTTTCATTCATCCGGCGCCGGTTCGATCGCCGCGCCGGGTCACTCATGCTCACGAACATAGTTACGAACGTCCGCAAGAAAAGTTCCCTGGAGTCGCTGTTTACCCGCGCAGGCGCATCCCCAGGGGATGGGATAACCAGATTCGTCTTCCTCGATTCCTTCAAAACAAAAAACCTCCGCGGTCAGCGCGGAGGTTTGTGGGGCCGCTCGGACGGAGCTTGAGACTACTCGTCGCCTTCGCACTCATCATCATTGCAGAAAGGCGGCGTAAGCCCGGTATAGTCGCCGATTCGTTTGGCGTCGTAGGGCGAGTTAAGTCCGCCATCGGCGACGCTCTGGGTGTCGTAACTGAGGTCGCCCAGTTTGCCGAAAGTGCGAACGATCTGCTTGCCGTGGTTCACCTCGATGACTCGGTGGTTATATTGGTCGCTGATCAGAGTGTGGCCGTTCTTCAATCGTACGGCGCGCGTGGGCGATGGGCCAGTACCTCTTGACAGGTTGCAGGCAGAACCCTTGCACGTGAAGTATTCCCACACGACGTTGCTGTCTGGGTCAATCTCCACGATGCGGTTGTGATTAGAGTCCGTGATAAGCGTGTTGCCATTCTCCAGCCGGCTGGCAAAAGCGACACCACTCACCGGATTGGGGTTGTTTGGGTCACCACTCCCGTATTGCCAGACAATCTGGCCACCGCGCGTGACCTCGAGGGCGCGGTTGTTGTTTTCGTCGCACATAAGAATGTTACCGTTCGCCAAAAGCTCGGCGCAGTTCGGGTTGTTGAGCTGATTAGGGCCGTTGCCGGAGACGCCAGTGGTGCCATATTGCCAGACGATTTGCTTGGCTGGAGTGACCTCGATGACGCGCTCGTTGGCCTGATCTGTGATGAGCACATCGGAGTTGGGAAGCCATGTGTTCTGTACTGGAACGTTGAGCTCATTGAAACCACTACCCGTGACGCCAAACTGCCCGTATTGCCAAACAATGTTTCCCGACTGGTCAACCAACAGCACGCGGTTGTCGGGGCAGCCGGTGGGATTGGTGCAGTTCGGCGCTTCCGGCTGGCCGCCGGGCGTGCCCGTGCCGGCCATCAGCGTCAGGTCGCCGACACGCTGCGCATCGTTGACGCCGATAACCGACGCCGCCGAGAAGTCTGCCGGACCCAAACCGAATTGCCAGACGATGTTGCCGCTGCGGTCGACTTCTATCACACGATTGTTGAACTGATCGGCAATCAGAAAGTTACCGGACTTGTTAAACTTTTTTTCCTGAGCGTGAGTAGAAAGGGCGCAAACTGCGACCAGCGCTACCACGGTGATATAAGCCTTAATCTTGACCAATAGTTTCATGAAGATCCTCCTGGAAGTAGAAGTCATGGACGAGGTAGAACGGCCGGGGAGGCAACCGCAACCCGCGCGACCATTAGTGTGGGATCGGTAGGGGGTAGGGTTGTCAGGGAATTGTCAGGAAATTGTCAAATCCGCGTCACCGTGGCGGCTGGCGCCGCCCTCGCGCCAAATTGCCTCGCACTTAGCGAATCAATTGCCGCAGCTCCCGTCGCAGGATCTTTCCCGAGGCCGTCTTGGGGACGACCTCCACGAAATGCACTTCCCTCGGCTGTTTGTAGTGGGTCAGCCGGTCGGCGACGAACCCGCACAGCTCATCTTCCATCTTCTTGCCATTTACAAATCCCTCGCGCAGCACAATAAAAGCCACCGGAATCTCCCCAGCCGCCGCATCCGGACGCCCCACCACTCCGCACTCCCGCACCGCGGGATGTTCCAGCAGCACCGCCTCCACCTCCGCCGGCGCCACGGGGAATCCTTTGTACTTGATCATTTCCTTCCGCCGGTCCACCACCCGGTAAAAGCCCTCGCTATCGCGCGTGACAATGTCACCTGACCAATACCATCCGTCGCGCAGCACGGCCGCCGTCGCATCAGGCTCGTTCCAGTAGCCCAACATGAATTGCGGCCCGCGCATCACCAGTTCTCCCGCCTCACCCTCGGGAACCTCGGCCGTCGCACCCGCGGAGATCTCCACATCCGCTTGCCCAATCACCCGGCACTCCGTCTGCGCCAGCGGATGCCCGATCGAATCCGGCCAGTACAACTCCGGCTCCAGATAGCCCACATGCGTCACCGGCGAAGCCTCGGTCATGCCATAGCCCTGGCATACCAGAATGCCCGTGAGTGCCGTAAATCTGCGGGGCAGATCCGGCGCGAGCGGCGCTGCCCCGGATTTAGCCCAATACACTTGATGATCCTTCGGGAACTGCCCCGCCTCTGCCGCCAGGCAGAGCGCATTCATCGCCGGAGGCACCAGCGGAATCATGGTGATGGCCTCGTCCACAAGCAATTGAGTAAATTGCGGAACGCCAAAGCGCGGCATCAGCACCAGCGTCGCCCCCAGCATCAACGCCGGGTTTAGCATCACATTTAAGCCGTAGATGTGATACAGCGGCAGGAAGCAAAGAATGTTATCGCCCGAGTTCAGCGGAGTCGCACGCGGCCCCAGAAACTGAAACACATTCGCGATCAGGTTGTGATGCGAAAGCATAACGCCCTTAGGCAGCCCAGTCGTGCCACTCGAATAAGGCAGCGCCGCCAAAGTTTTCTCCGACGGCTGATCAGGCCGCGGCAGCTTCGCGCTCACCGGCTTCAGCAGATCAGAAAACGGTTCGACGCCGCTTCCCTGCTCCCGCGTGCAAAACACTCGCCGCAAATTCGGCAGCCCCGCCAGATTGATCCCAGAAATATTTGGTCCGTCGGTGATCAAAAACGCCGCACCAGAATTCCCCAACTGATGCCGCACTTCCCGTTCCCGATACGTGGGATTCAGCAGCGTCGGAATCCCCCCAGCCAAAGTCGCCGCATGATAAGCCACACCGAACTCCCAGCAATTGCAAAGAAAGATGGCAACCACTTCCCCCGGCTTCAACCCAGCTGTAACCAGCCCGCGCGCCAGCGCCTCAACTGTCTCCCCATACTCCGCGTAAGTCATCCGCCGTCCGCACGAAGTATCCACCAGCGCCGTCTTCTTGGCATGCAGCCTGCAGGACGCCAGCACCGCATCGTGTACAAAAACGTTGCTGGGATCAGCGAACAGCTGTGTGCGCAGCATAGCGGGGATGATTGTAGCGGAAAGCGCTGGCACTGGGCTGTCAAACGATGGCACTGACGGCACTACCTGGAATCACTTGCGCAATCGCGCGGACTTTGCAACAGTTACTCAGGACAGACTGGCCGTTCGTTTCTGCAATGGAGCGCATTTTGCAACCCGACATAACGCAAGGGGCCACGCTGCGAGGCGGCGAGTACGGTTGGAGCGTGTCCTCGTTCCCCAATGCTCTAGCAAGGGCAGAAGTCCACGGCTACGCGTGCTTGGGCGGCCAATTTCAATTCCGTCTGGACGACGGCACCTGTGAGATGTACTGGCTCAGCGCCGATCCCAAGGAGCGGGCGCAGGCGGAATCCTGGACTGACTACTCTCATCGATCCTGTTCAGAGGTTCTCCACCGGTTTGAAGAACTGGCCTCTGCTACGGACTTTGGGAAGGAGACATCGAGCTGGCCATCGCTCAAAATCAACCCGGCCGAGCACCTGGTGTTTGTTGCGTATTTCGTCACCGAAACCGAGCTGTCTGAACTTACTGAAAAGCTTACTTGATAAGCCGGACGAGGAAGCAGGGGCGGCCCCGAATCCGCCCCTCGCCTTGCGTCATCCCGCGTTCGGAAGCGGCACCCGTGCCCGCGCCGCAAATCGCTCCGACCACCGAATCCTCCCGGTCGCCTGCATCACAACGAACAAAGTAATGATGGCAATCACCGTAATCGCCAGGCCGGTAAATCCCTTCCAGAAAAACGCATACGAGAACAGCACCAGGTAAATCAACTGCGCGGTACCCGCCTCCAGCGCCGCAAACCGCAGTCCCACCACCAGCCGCAGATAACTCACCACCAGGCCCACCGAAACCACAGACGACAGAACCATAGCCGCGTGAATCGAAATGTGATCCACCGAATAAGCCAGCAGCAGATGGAAGGCGAAGAAAGCAGTCGCCAGGAAAAAGTAGTTCATCGGATGCATGTCGATGTTGCGCAGCGTAGTGATGATGAACATCAGAAAGAAGAAGAAAAACAACGACACCGGCGCCGCGTAGCTGATTTCTCCCGCCAGCGGCCCCGGCTGCAACTTCTGCGGCATGGTCATGCCGATCTGGAACCCTGACACCAGGTTCGAATATTGCCAGGTCAATTGCCAGCCGGCGGGGATAAGCTCCTTCGCTGTAGGCGAAAGCGTATCGTCGGCAAAGTCGATGTCCCGGAAATTGGTCTGCATCGTGAGGATGAAATCACGCGTCTGTGCGACGCCGTCGCCTAACTGGTAACGCCAGCAATCCAGCCCCTGCGAGCGATACGCAACGCGCAACCTGCCGGTTTCTCCCGGACCCACCGTCGCCCGCCCCACCGTCCCCTGATCATCGGTGGCGAGTGCAACCGTCTGGTCGTTTATCTTCATCTGCAGGCCGTCGTAAATCGCTTTCTCCGCCGGAAACTTCAACCGGAAATCCACCGTCTGCACCTGCGTTGTATTGTTGCGGAAGGTATAGTCTCCAGCGAAGTCCACCGCATACGTGCTGTACCACAGCAATCCCTTCTGCCGCGGCGTGAGATGAAGGTTCACGTGAATCCGGCTGGCTTCCACCGGCAGCGCGACCTGCCGCTGCACGGTCCCGCTGTGAACCACAACCTTGCCATTCTCGACTGTGGTCGAACTCACTACGCTGTCGACAGTGTAGGTCGCTACAGGCGGCGACTGCTGTTGCGACGTGCCCCAGGTGGATGACACGCGGCCCTGCAATTGCTCGTTGCTGCCGTAGGTGCGGGAGGAAATAGTTGAACCCAGAATCACCCACGCAATTGAAGTGCATACAAAGATAAACGCCAATGCCAGAATTTGTCTCAGCAAGATATTTCCTCCTCAAGTGATAGATCGCACTTGTTGGGTTGCAAGGAGGTTGCCGCCGCGGATGCGCTGAGGGCACGCTAGTTAGAGCGATTCGGCCAGGACGACCGTGTCAGGAGGAACACGTGTGTGTCACAGAGTAGACAGCTCAGAGAGGTAGGCGAAAGGCGCTAGCTCGCCAGCTTCCTCAGAAACTCTCGCTCATCCATCCTGTACTTGAAGGCCTTGCGTCCATCGATGAACACCACCGGTACTTCGTCGTTGAACTGCCGCCGCAGTTCGCTGTCGCTATCTACATCCACTTCGTGCCAGGTGAAACCACCGCGGCGCGAGAGCTTCGTCAAACTCTCCTTGACCAACTCGCAAAGGTGACAGCCCTTGCGCGAATAAATCACCACTTGGCGGGACTCCAGCACGACGGAATTGTAGCCCTTCCTGCACTGCCGATTCCACTGCATACTTCGTGTAGCTTCATGTCCTTCGTGGTCAACGATCTTCGCTTAACGATCTTCGCCAAATCCACCGGGGACACAATTCGCGGTAAAATTCCGCATGCACCAAGACCCCACCAAACCCCTGCGCGGTAAAGCCTGCCTCATCACCGGCGCCTCCAAGCGTCTCGGACGCGCCTCCGCCCTTGCCCTAGCCCAAGCCGGCGCCGATGTCGCCATCACCTTCCGCAACTCCGCCCGCGAGGCCCAGCAAACCGTCATCGACCTCTCCAGCTTTGGCGGACGCGCTTTCGCCCTGCATTGCGACGTCGCCAACGAGGCCAGCGTCAAGTCCATGATGAAAGAGGCCGGACGCGAACTCGGCCGCATCGATATCCTGGTCAACAACGCCGGCAACTACAACACCGCCGACTTCGAACGCCTAACCGTGCGCCAGTGGGATGACATCTTCGCCTCCAACACCCGCGGCCCTTTCCTGGTCTCGCGCGAAGCCCTCAAATGGATGCGCCGCAAGCGCACCGGATCAGTCTCAAAAAAGATCGAAGCCAAAATCATTCACATGGGCTCCCTCGGCGGCCTGCGCCCCTGGCCCACGCACGCCCACTACTGTTCCTCGAAAGCCGCCCTGCACATGCTGACCAAGGTCATGGCCAAAGCCCTCGCCCCCGAAATCGCCGTCAACGCAGTCGCGCCCGGCATGATCGATCTCGGCGAAAAGGCGGCCGCTGCCTTCATGCGGCGCATGGCGAAACAAACTCCCATGCAACGCAATGGAAGGGGCGACGAAGTCGCCGCGGCAGTCCTGTTCTTCGCCACCGCCCCGCAATTTATTACCGGCCAGATCTTGGCAGTGGATGGCGGCCTCGGCCTCTAGCCGGCGCGCGGAAATGGGTGGAGCAGCGCTTTCAGCGCTGCGTTAGAAGCCTTGCTATCGAAGCCGCAAGACCTCTTTTGCCCGGCCCCGGCTCAAGGTATAGTGGGGACGAATGAAGAAATCCAACGCACCGTCGTCGAAAGCCAGCACGGCGCCCCGAGTCGCCGTCGCCATCCTGGCCGCCGGCAAAGGCACGCGGCTCAAATCTCAGCTTCCTAAAGTGCTGCATGAGGTCGGCGGCAAACCCCTGTTAGCGCATCTCATCGCCGCGGCCACAAGCGTAGTTCCGGCAGCCGACGTCTTCGCCATCATCGGCCACGAAGCTGGCCGCGTCCGCAGCACGGTCGCCCACACTGGGATAACTTTTGTCCTACAGCACGAACAGCGCGGCACTGGCCATGCTCTAATGGTCGCCCGTGAGGCGATCTCCCCCTACGACCAAGTCATAGTTCTCTACGGCGACGCCCCACAGATCACGCCCCAAACCATCGCCCGCCTGCTCAATTTCCACCTCGACCAACAAGCCGCGATGACCCTGCTCAGCGCCGACCTCGACCATCCCACCGGCTATGGCCGCGTGATCCGAAAGAATCCTCGCAGCGCCGAAGTCCAGGCCATTGTCGAAGAGAAATCCGCCACTCCCGCACAAAAGAAGATTCACGAGATCAACGCCGGCTTCTACGTCTTCGCCGTGCCGCAATTGTTTTCGAACATTGAAAGACTCTCCACCGCAAACCCCCACGGCGAGTACTACCTAACAGACATGGCCGAGGTCCTCCGCAAGGCCAGGGAACGCGTCGTCGTCTATAAAACGGAAACCCCGGTTGAAGTTCTAGGCGCCAACACTCGCGCCGACCTCGCCGTAATTGACTATCAGATCCGCATGCGCAAGTGCCAGCAACTCATGGACGATGGAGTAACCATCTTTTATCCCACGACCTGTGTCATCGATGACGACGTCAAAATAGCTCCTGACACGGTGATCGAGCCTTTCGTCCAGATTCTCGGCAAATCGCGAATCGGCACAGGCTGCCGTATTCGCTCCTACTCCGTTATCAGCGATTCCGAAATCGGCGACGGCGTCCTCATTCGTCCCGGCTGCATTCTCGACGAAGCCCGCATCGGCCCCAGCGCCGTCCTCGGCCCCTATTCCCATCTCCGCCCCGGCAGCGACATCGGAGAAGCCGCGCACGTCGGCAACTTTGTCGAGACCAAGAAAATCAAGCTGGGCAAGGGATCGAAGGCCAACCACTTAACGTATCTGGGCGACGCCGAAATCGGCGCCGGCGTAAACATCGGCGCCGGAACCATCACCTGCAACTACGACGGCGTAGCCAAGCACCAAACCCTGATCGGAGACGGCGCCTTCATCGGCAGCGACAGCACTCTGGTCGCCCCTGTGCGCGTGGGCAAAGGCGCATACGTCGGCGCAGCATCATGCATCATCGAAGATGTCCCCGAAGACGCACTAGCCATCGGCCGCTCCCGCCAGATCGTCAAAGAAGGCTGGGCCCGTCAAAAACGCGCCAGCCGAAAGCCAAAGTAGACTCACCACGGAGACACGGAGAAGAATGTTTCCTGAAAAACAAAAGCACCAAGACCCGGTTTCCTCCGTGTCTCAGTGCCTCCGTGGTAGATTTGTTTTGTCGCCCTAGTGCGAAACCGCAGCAAACAACTCCGAATGCATCAACGACTGAAACTGCTGGTCGCTGGCCTTGAAGTGGAACTGCACATTCGAGCCGTCTGAGTCGACACTAGTATTCTCCATGGCGACTTTCTCCGCGCCGCTGGCGCTCATCTTCTTATAAAGCAGACCCGCCTTCACCAACGAAGACAGCGTGGCCGCGCTTATGGAATCGGAAGCAACCACCGTGAGATCAAAGTTCACGCCGCTGTTAAAGCTCATGGTGTAGCGCGACCCGAGCAACCGTTTCTTGATGGTGTCGTAGTCGCCGATCTTCGAGGCATCGCCCAAAGCCGAGCGCATCACGTTCTGCGTGCCCTGTTGGTCCAGGATGCTCCACACCGGCCCCGAATCCACCTCCGACATCATGTCGCTCATGGTCGAGTTCGTATCCATACTCAGGATCTCGCCATCCCGCGTAGCCAGAGCAATCTTCACCGCCGACATTTCCCCGAACAGCAGCGTGCTGTCATCCAGAAAACACATTACCATCCCGCCATCCATGGGATAAATATTCGAGGTGTGATACTTCGTCGGCTTAATCTTTCGCAGCGCCATCTTCTTCAATACGGCCTTCATGGCAAACGGTCCCGCTGCCACCCCAACCTGCCTGGTCCCGCCCTTCGCCGTACGGAACGCCGCAAACGCCAGGCTGTCCACATCCTTGTCAGGATTGATCCCAACACCTTTCAGCGCTTCCTCGAACTGCTTGAGGTTATCGGGCATCAACTGCGCCTTCAGTTGCATCGCCGTCGGCGAATCTTTCAGCGCCCGGTAATCCACGGAAAACAACTGCTGCAAATCCACGGGAATCACCGCGCGCGCCGACGAATTCAGCGGCATGGCATTCGCGATGCCCGCCAAAAGCCCAACCAGCATCACAGAAACTAAACAAGCCTTCACAGTTTTCATAACGGCCTCAGTCCTCACAAAGGTTCTCTAGAATACTCTGAATACTAATGAACGGGATTCCGCCTGTACCTTGCACATTAGATGCGTAACCTGATCTTCCCGTTACCCAGATAGCTTCATTCTAAGCCAGCCCACCAATTCCCTGCTTGAACAAAGGTGCTAGCCCCGTGACCAATTTGGAACCGGCGTCACCATCGCCACCACAATTGCACTGGCAAACATAAGTAAAAGGTGTAAGATGCACCTGTCTGCTACTAAACACCCGCTCCCACGCAGCTCGCTTCTGGGCGCCAAGAAATCAGGGAAATATTGAAAATCCTCCTGTACAACCCCGACAACGGGGTCACGCGGAACTTTATGCCTCACCTCTGGATGTTTCTGCTACAGTCTCTAACCCCTCCCGGCCACGAAGTTGTACTCATCGATGGCAACGCTCAACCGATGGACGAAGCCGGCATCGCCACCTACGTCCGCGAACAAAAGATTGATCTAGTCGGAATCGGCGCCATGACCCGCATGATCGCCAAGGCTTACCGCATGGCAGACGCAGTTCGCGCCGCCGGCGTGCCCGTAGTCATGGGCGGCCCTCACGTCACGGAAATGGCCGACGAAGCCCTCGGCCGCGATGGCGGTCCCCGCCACGCCGACGCCGTCGCTCTCGGCGAGGCCGATGACACCTGGCCACGCATTGTCGATGACGCCGCGCGCGGCCAGTTGCTAGATGTCTACGCCCCGGTAGATGCCGCAGGCAAAGAACTCAAACCTTCCCTCAAGCAGTATCCCGTAATTCCCTGGGACACCATCGATCTTCGCCAGTTTAATCTGGTGCCCAAGTCGGCCAAGAAGTGGCTGCAAAAACTCGGCGAGGGCTGGGGAACATTCCGCATCGTTCCCGTCGAGTCCGGACGCGGTTGTCCTTACGGCTGCGAGTTCTGCACCGTCACCGGATTCTTCGGCGACTCCATCCGCTTCCGCACCAACGAAAGCGTAGTCAACGAACTCCTGCTGCTCAAGGCCCGCGCGAAAAAAGAGCGCGGCCAGATTGCCGTCTTCTTTATCGACGACAATTTCGCCATCAACATCAAGCGTACCAAGTCCCTGCTGCGCGACATCATCACTGCCGGTGCGCAAGTCAACTGGGTCGCCCAGATCAGCGCCAACCTCCTGCGTGATCAGGAACTCGTAGACCTCATCGCCGCTTCCGGCGGCAAGTGGGTCTTCATCGGCATGGAGTCCATCGATCCCGTCAACTTGAAAGACGTCAACAAAGGCTTCAACAAGCCCGAGGAATACGCCGCCGTGCTGCAACGCCTGGCGCAGCGTAACGTCTATGCCATCACATCTTTCATCTTCGGCATGGACAACGACACAGTAGGCGCGGCCGAACGCACCCTCGAGCAAGTTCGCACCTGGCCACCAGGCTTGCCGATTTTCGGCCTGCTCACACCCTTGCCCGGCACTCCGCTGCTGAAGCGTCTCGAAGTTGCCGGACGCCTAACCCGTCCCAAGCACTGGCAGGAGTTCATCCCCTTCGCCATGGCCCACACTCCCCTCAAAATGACCATCGCCGAAGCCCACGCCGAAGTGAAGTACGGTTGGGCCAATGCCTACGGCCCTCAGGCCATCGCGCAAGCTGTTGATTCGCTCTCCGACCAGCCGCTCGGCTACCGCATCAACATCTTCATCGCGCGCCTCTGCTTCCGCGGAATCTATTTCCCCATGCTCGGCCGCTTTGCCTGGTGGAAAGTGATCTCGGAGAATCGCGGAACAATCTTCAAACTGAGCAGAGAAGGTTTCCAAGCGTGGTGGGACTCTCGTACCAGACCTGAGCCCGCCCCAGCGGCAATCTCAGGAGACTAGACAGCACAGCCAGCGCAACGTGCCCTATCGTAGAGACATAGCTTGCTACGTCTCTCTCTGCGGCGGTCCCGGCGCTGCCAGCCCCTCAATCATTATCCGGATCAGTAGGCGGCCGCTTGTCATTCAGAAAGTACTCCGCCCCAAGCGGCGCGGCAAGGGTCTGGAATTGAAGCGGCGTCTGGCTAAAGTTGAAGCAATCGGAAAGATCGTCGGCGGAGGCGTCCGCATAGCCCAGCGACGGCAGATTAAAAGTCTCCTCGGTAAACTTCAGGATGCTGCCAAAATCGTGCGTCACCTTCGAGACGTAGCCCGGCTTCGCGTAGGGAGAGATCACAATCATCGGCACCCGGAATCCGTACTCGTAGGAATTAAGAATCGGCGGCGACACGTGGTCGTACCATCCTCCCCAATCGTCCCACGTAAGTATGATCGCCGTGTTCGACCAGTAGGCGCTGCCGCCGATGGCGTTCACAACGGAAGCCACCCACGATGGCCCCGAACCGTCGTTGCTCAGCGCGTGGTCAGACTCCGCGCCGGTGGGAATCACCCAGCTCACTTGCGGCAGTTGATTGTTCGCGATGTCCGTGAGCACCTGCGCCTGATTCAGCACCACCTTCGGATTCGTCCCCGTCCAGTCCGCCCCCGTGCAGGTGGAGACGCCACTCACCGTCTGTGGCATGCAGATGTGTTGAATGGCGTTGGGCCCAGTCCAAAGCGACCCCGCCGAAGGCGTGTAATACCGCCACGAGATATTCGCCGTATCCAAAACATCAAGCAGCGTGTTGTGGTCCGGACAAGGAGGCTGCAGCTTCGTCGTCTCGTTGCCCGAGGGGTCGATCAGATAAACGTACTCCGCCGCCGGCGCCGTGCAGCCTGTGTTGCCCCCTGCGAACGGGATGCCCTGCGCATTCTCAGCCACAAAGAGTGTGCTGCGCGTCGACGGCGCCGACGTCCCTGAAATAATGAACTGATGCGCCGGAAAACTCGGCCCCTGGTTGGTTTGGAACATGTGGTCGGCAAACGTGTACTGCTGCGCCATCTGGAAATAAGGCTGCACGTCCGCCGGATTCACATACATGAATTGCGGATTCACCGGCGCGCAATTCGTGACTCCAGTGCTACAACTCACGCTTATCAGGTCCGCCCCATCCATCGCACATACACCGGTGGACGAGTTCAAGTCGCACATCTGGGTGAAGGCCTTGTGCGCGTGGCTCAGATCGTAGTTGTCCGGATTGCTGCCGTTCGTGCCCAGATCAATCTGACTCAGCCGAACTACCTGATGCTGCGAATTCATTCCCGAGCTGACGATGTCGTACTGCCCAGCATTGGTTCCGCAGCCCGGCACCCCGCCATTGGCCGCACACAGCCCCTGAAACAAATTATCCGGCGTCCGGTTCTCCTGGAAAATAATCACCACATGCTGGATCTTCGCGGCGGGCGGTGGAACGGTGAATTTGGGACTGCCGCTGCCGCATCCGTTCAGGCTAAGCAGAAATCCAGCGGCACAAAGCAGCAGGATCGAGATGGATAACCAAGCCGAGCGGCTCATGATGGGATGTCCTCGTGCGAAGCGGCGCAGTTTTCCCAACCTTCAAAAACGAACCCCGCCGCGGAAGTTTCCACTCGGCAAGAGCGAAATAATTCTGTCGTAGACACGTAGCTTGCTACGTCTTCTTTCCCTGCGCACGGTCGAACTCGTCAGCCTTTGATGCTCTCCACTCTCTTCCGCACCCCCGCCACAAACCCCTGATCCTTCAGCGACCCCAGATTGATCTCCACGTTAGCCAGCGCCCCAGTAATCGCCGCCCGCGCCAGAGCCTGCGCCGTAGTCAAGTCTGACTTCATATTAGGATTACTGATCGCAAACAAGCTCTCCGTGATCCGCACGACTTCCTGCGCCTTCTCCGCCACCCCGAGCGGAACTCCAGTAGCCAGCTTCAAACTGGCATCAATCACCGCATCGCCGTTCGCAGGATCAGTCTTCGCTGCCTTGTAAGCCTTCATCACCGCATCGTAAGCGTCCGCGTCCGCATCCACAGCAGCCTTCAACTCCTCCCGCAACGGCCCCAGCTTCGCAATCGCAGCGCTCAGTTGCGCCTCATATTGCAGATAAGCCTTCTTCCCCCGCGACATCGAAGCCACCATCACCGCCAACCCCGCAGCCATCGCCCCCGCCGCAGCCGCCGCGCTCCCGCCGCCGGGTGTAGCCGTAGGCGCAGCCAACTGTTCAATAAACGGCTCGACCCCGGCTCGCAATCCCCCAACCGCCACCTTCCCGCTCATCACCGCCGTCAGCCGGTTCTCCAAAATCAAAGATGAATCAAAATTCTCCATCTGCAAAAACCACTCCGCAGTCGCCTCCAGCGCCTTCTTCGGAATCAGTCCCACAATCTCGCTCGACACCGGCACCACTCCATACCGTGCCGCCTCGCGCTTCACCATTTCAAACACGCGATGCACCGGAGTCTGCTCAAAATCCGTAAGATTCATCGAAACCTGTGCCAGCCCGCGCACCAGAAATCCCGCACCCTTCACGAACCGCATCCCGCCATTCGAAAACCGCACCGCCTTCGCCACTTTCTTCGCGATCTCTACATCCGGAGTGTTCAAGAACACGTTATAAGCAATCAGAAACTTCCGCGCCCCCACCACCGTAGCACCCGCCGTCGGATGCACCCGCGCCTCGCCAAAATCCGGCTTCCGCGCCGCGTTCGTAGCAATCTCCGCCCGTATCCCTTCAAACTGACCCCGTCTGATGTTCTCCAGATTCTGCCGCTCCGGCGTCGCCGCCGCCGCTTCGTACAAATAAACCGGAATCTGATACCGCTTCCAAATCTCCGCTCCCACATGCCGCGCCATCGCTACACAATCTTCAATCGTCACGCCATCAATCGGAATAAACGGCACCACATCCGCCGCCCCCATCCGCGGATGCACCCCTTTATGCACATTCAGATCAATTAGCTCCGCAGCCTTCCCCACGCCACGAATCGCCGCCTCCTGAATCGCCTCCCGCTCCCCCACCAAAGTGATCACACTACGGTTGTGATCGGAATCGCTTTCGCGGTCCAGCAGGTAAACTCCATCCACCTTCATTGCCGCAACAATGGCGTCAACCTTAGCCTTGTTGCGCCCCTCCGAAAAATTCGGTACGCACTCGACCAGCGTAGACATAGGTGAGAAGCATATCCGGGACGCACGAATCCAGGCAAGCGCCCAAGGATTTCCTTAGTGAACCTTAGTGCCCTTAGTGGTCAACGCCTTTGCACTTTCGCTTTGGCAATCCCCGCAACTAAGATTAGAATGGCCGCATTTGGCGCGCACATAGTCAATGGCAGATCTGATCAAGACGCCCCCTGCGGCAGCTCCTGCGGACCCTGCCGCGGATGCCCTGGCCGGCACAACGGTCGGCCGCTTCGCCATCTCCAAGCGCCTCGGCGCCGGCGGCATGGGACAGGTCTACGGCGCGGAAGACACCACGCTCAAGCGTTTTGTCGCCATCAAACGCATGGCGCCCCAGGCCAACTCCTCTGACGCCGACCGAAAACGCCTGCTCAAAGAAGCCCAGCGCGCCTCCGCTCTGAATCACCCCAACCTCGGCGCCATCTACGACGTGGTCGAACACGCCGGCGAACTCTGGCTGGTCATGGAGTACATCGAAGGCGAGACCCTGCGCCGCCGCCTCAAGCAACCGATCTCTCGCGAGGAATTTTTCACCATCGCAACCCAGTGCTGCGAGGGACTCCAGGCCGCCCACGAGAAAGGGATCATCCACGGCGACATCAAACCCGAAAACATCATGCTCACCCCCGGCAACCGGGTGAAGATCCTGGACTTCGGCGTCGCCCGCCGCGCCTGGAGCGCCGCCAGTCCCGATGACGCCACCAAAAGCATGCAGACCATGACTGCCACCGGCGGCACTCCCGCCTACATGGCCCCCGAAGTCCTCCTCCAGCAGCGCGACGACGGACGTTCCGACCTGTTCTCCATCGGTCTCGTCTTCTATGAAATGCTCGGCGGTGACCAGCCTTTCCAAAGCGACAGCCTCGCCACCACCGTGGCCCGCATCGTCCACGTAGAGCCGCCCCCGCTCAAAAACGTTCCCGGCCCCCTCGCTGGTGTAGTCTCCCGTGCCATCGCCAAGAATCCGGACGCGCGCTACGCCAACGCCGCCGCGCTCCTGGAAGACTTGCGCCGCGTGCAGGAAGGCGGAAAGCCGAAGCGCGCACCGTTGGCGGGCGCCTACCAGCAGTATCGCGCTCTCGCCGCACTGGCGATTGTCTTAGTCGTTGTAGCCGGACTTCTCGCCTACCGTCCCGTACGCCAGTTGTTCCGCTCTTCCACCGCCATCAACGCTGCCCCATCCTCGGCCGGAGGATTACCCCAAACCAAGATCCTGGCCGTTCTTCCCTTCACCGCAGCCGCCAATGCTGATCCCAAGATTGCAGCCTTGGGCGACGGCTTGGTGGAAAGCATCGCCGCCAAACTCGGCAAGCTCACCGAGGACCGCGCCTTCGAAGTTGTTCCGCCCGGCAACCTGCAGGAAAAGAAAATCTCCACCCTTCCTGACGCCGCTCGTATGTTCGGCGCCAACCTCGGCCTCGCACTTACTATCGAGCCTCAGTCCCCTGAGATCATCAAAGTCACCTATTCGGTGCTCAGCACGCAAACCGGCAAGCCAGTTGGCTCCGGCTCCCTCACGGTTCCCACCACAGACGCTTTCTCTGTGGAACAGGTAATCGCCGACGGTGCAGTCAAATCCCTCCAACTACAGCTGCGCCCGGAAGAAGAAGCCGCCCTGAAATATCATGGCACCGATAAGGCTGAGGCCTACGAGTACTACCTGCAAGCCCAGGGCTACCTGCTCGATCACAGCAAGGCCGAGAACCTCGATAACGCTGCCTTGATGGCCCGCGCAGCGCTTAAGCTCGATCCCAACTTCGGCATGGCCAAGGCCGTTCTCGGCGAAAGCAATTGGCTCAAGTATTCCGACACTAAGCAGAAGCAATGGATCGCACCGGCGCAGAGCGATTGCAATGACGCCGTCAGGCTCGGCAACGCCGGCGCGGCCGGCCACGTCTGCCTCGGCCTCATCGGCGATGGCACCGGTCACGCCCCCGAAGCCGCCGCTGAATTTCAGTTGGCTCTTGGTCTCGAACCCACCAACGAAGACGCCGCCATCGGCCTGGCCCTGGCCTACGAACACGAAGGCAAGATCACCGAAGCCGAGAAGGCCTACCAACTAGCCATCCAGGCCCATCCCAACAGCCGCTACAGCTACAACATGTTCGGCACCTTCTACAAACGGCGCGATGAGTACGAAAAGGCGCTGCAAATGTACGCCAGGGTAATCCAGATCGCCCCCGAATGGTATGGAACCTATGTGAACGTTGGCTCCATTTACGATGAAATCGGGCAGTTCGAGAAGGCAATCGATCCCCTGCAAAAATCCATCGCAATCCGGCCCAGCTATCCCGGATACGTCAACTTGGGGGCAACGTACTTTGGTTTGAGGAGGTTTGACGACGCAGCCAAAGCCTACCAGGAGGCTATCAAGCTGGACCCCCAGCAGCAGGTCACTTGGGGCAATTTAGGCGCAGCCCTCTATTACGGCGGCAAGAAAGATGAGTCGATGGTGCCGAATCGCAAGGCTGCCGAACTCGCTCTGGAGGAATTAAAGGTCAATCCTCGTGATGCGGATTTGCTCAGCACCGTGGCGGGTTATTATTCCATGCTTGGGGATCGCAAGAAGGCTCTCCTATATCTGGGTCAGGCACTGCAGCACGGGCATAACGATAAAGGGATACTGATCGACGCCGCGGGGGTGTATAACCAGTTGGGCGACACCGGCCTGGCCATCGAATGGCTAGGCAAGGCTGTACAGGCTGGCTACACAAAAGATAAGATTCTGAGCGATCCTGAGTTCGCCAACCTGGCCAGCAATCCGAGTTTCCAGCAGTTGATGAAGTCTAAGTAACTCCCCGGCAAGATTCCGTTGGGGAAGGGCCCAGGGTACAGCCGCTAAAAGCGCTCCGCACGCGAATAGGACTTTCGTCCCGGCCGGAAAACAAGAAACTAAAAACTTAGGAGAGGAAAAGTATGGCAAAAAGCAAAAGCGGCAAAGGCAAGAGCAGCAAGGGCAAGAGCACTAAACGCAAGAGCACTAAGCGCAAGACCACTAAGGGCAAGACCACTAGGGGCAAGAGCACCAAGGGCAAGAGCATTAAAAGCAAGAGCATTAAAAGCAAGGGTATTAAAACCAGGAGCAGTCAAGTCAAGAGAGGGCAGAATACACCGCCACCCCCAATCAATGTCGGTATCTGCACCGATATCGCCGACGCTCTTATGGGACAGCAAGTCAACTTCACCGGCGTCCCCGGACCCTGCACCATCAGTAAGGGCAATACGACGTGGCCGTTCAACTGGGGGCCGGATATTCATATCCCCAACCCTGCGAATCCCGTTATCCTCATAGCGCACGGACTGAACACAAGTCCCGGTCAGAACGTCTACGAGTACGTCGTGAGTTGCTGTACGCCGCAGCAAGCCACCAAGACTGTGACCGTCACCGGCTAACCTCACGACTTCACCCGAGGCGCACGGTTTCCAATCAAAGCAGGGCCAGCCACGCTCTGGGTGCCCCATTTCTCGCGTCTTTTGCGAGAAGTGGGGCCTTTGCTTTTGAATCCAATCAAGGCTTCCTGCGCGGACGCCGCAAAGCGCCGACCACCAGTTCCGAACCGCCAGGACTTGTTTTCTCCGGGTCTCCGTGCCGGAGCCTGCCCTGAGCGAAGCCGAAGGGTGGTGGCTCCGCTCTCCATGGAGACCCTACTTCCTCCAAAATCTCCCCACCCCCACTCGGACCTGCACCGTATTAATCCCCGGATTCGGCACCGCCAGCCCCGCATTCGAAATATGCAAATACTGCAACTCCACACTCCAGTTATATTTCGCCCCCAGCACATGCGTCCCCAAAGCCGCCGCCGAAGTAAAGTTCACCGCATTCGTACCCGTCGGGACATTGTGACTGCTGAACAGAGTCCCCCCACTTAACTCAAAATAAGGAGACAGCCTCCCTCGCCGCTCAAAATTCCACTTCAGCCCCAGCGGATTGAATCCCACCCCATAAGCCGTATTCGCCGGCTGAAAAATCAAATAAGCCGGCTCCGCATCCACCGCATACTCAAACCGTCCCCGCAAAATCCCCGGCAGATGCGCCCCGGTAATCACCCACCCATACCGCAGCCCCATATCAAAGATCCCAGTCCGCGAAGTCCCCCCCGCCACCGAATGCCCCCCCCCAGCCCAAACCTGCACCTCGTGCCCACCCTCTTCGGGACCAAGCTCCGCCTGCCCAAACCCTAAACCAGCGGCTAGAATGACTAAGGAGAAAACAGCGAAGGAAAAAGCGAGAAAACCCTTGCGCCAGCCATGCGTTCGCGTCATGGTCTATGAGGTTGCCCCACCCGCGCGCTTTTTGCAAGGCTGAACGTGGGCCGTCGAGCCCGAGGAAGTGTCAAAAAAAGGGAGCTCCGCGCCGCGAAGCTCCCCCCAGCGTGGCAGGGGATGAGACCCTCCCCAGAAGGCCCGTCGACTAACCCTGCCACCGTTTCAGCAGACGCCGTCCCAACGCCGTAAACCTCAATCCGCCTGTCCCGACCAATCCCGTACCCAGCAGGATCAGCGATCCCGGCTCAGGAACGGTGCTGCTGCCGGTGGACAACGTAATCGAATCGCTCGCGCCAAGGCAGCTAGGGCTTTCCACGTCGCTACAGATTTTGGCGTTGACAAACTGGCCGTTCGTCAGCGCCAGCGAAAGGGTGATCGCCTTACTGCTCTCGGTGAACGATCCAAGAACAGGCAATCCCTGCGCCGAGAGCGGAATCCCATCTGTGTCGGACACAAAACTCACAGTCGCCACGCCCCCTACATTGGTGAACGTGACAATATCACTCAACAGCGTATGGTTGGCATCGTCATAAATCAGCACCATGCCCTGCGCCTGCGCCGTGAAACTGAGACCGGTAAGGGTGCTGGTCAGCGATATCTCCGGGGTCTGCTCCGGGATCGTGCAGGTGATCGGTGTCTTGCCTAAGTTAAGGGTTGTGCACGAATCCGCCCAACCCAGGTTGGACATCACAAGAACGGCAACCAGCCCCGCTACTAAGGCGAGGGGGCGCCGCAAGGTGGACGCTTTGCTGGCCACAATTTGACGCAGAGTGGCTTGCATACGGAATGACTCCTTATTCTGGACTGGCAAAGGAAGGTTTCCCGAAGCGGCGGGCTCATCCCAAGCTTGATGGTTTTTACCCCGAACCAAACCGCCTTTCCATCAGGCAGTTCCCCTACCGGCGCCGCTGGTTTCCTGTACTCGGCGCCAGGCTGCGAACCTTCGGCCCTCGGGAAGGGCGCGGGGTCCGGAAGGCCCTGATTCGGAAGACACGAACTCGGAAGACCCGAACTGGGGGGGCACTCAGGAAGGGCACGACTTCAGTCGTGCCGTTAGAAGTGATAAAAGAATCCGGGCTTCAGCCCCTGAAGTAACACCAAGTCGGGCACACCACCGGTCCGGCGCATTTGACCTGGCTGTGATGTTGGGAAAACGACGCCGCCCCAGACGGCGCTCTCAAAAATTGCCCGCCCCTGCTGAAGCCACTTTCGCGAAGCAGCCTTTACGGGCATACACGCGCAGTTTGTGGCCGTCTTTTTCCACCTGGATATCGATCGCATGGTATTGCCCATCGCGTTTGAAGGCTGCGGGTTTGTAGGAGATCAGATAGCGGCTGCGAATGACCTGCTCCAGTTTGACGAGACCGCTATCCAGACGGCGCACCGACCCCGGCGAGAAATCAGTTCCGCCGGTAAGTTCGGCCAAGGTAGTCAAAGCGTGTTCGCCCACCAAACGATCATTCTCAGGACTAGCGATGGCTTCCCGTGTGCTCACGGCGTAGATCGCCACTTCGCCGCGTTGTGCGCGGCTGATCGCTTGTTGCAGCGTGCCGCTGCTGGAATTATCCTCGCCGTCGCTGATCACCACTAGCACTCTGGCCACCGGCTGCGCTTCTCGGCGGTGCGCCAGCTTATCGGCAGCGAAGGCCACGGCATCCCACAGGGCAGTCCCTCCGGAAGGCACCAGTTGCCCCACTGCGTGGGAAATCAGCTTCTGGTCGTCGGTGAAATCCTGCACCAGCAGAACCGAGTTGGCGAAGCCGATCACGAAAGCTAGATCATCCGGCCCGGTCACCACCTTCTCCATGAATTTGGTGGCTGCTTCCTGCTCGAACTTGAATCGCTCCTTCACGGATGCGCTGGTGTCGATGACCAGACCGAGTCGCAACGGCAACTCAGACTCGCTGCGGAATCCCGTAACCGCCGCGGGACGGTCACCCTTGTCACGCAGCTCAACGTCTTTACCAGTAAGGTCGGTCCTTGACTTCCCGTGATCTGTGGCCGCAAAGAATACCGCCACCTCGTCCGTCGACGCATGCAAGGTAAAACCGGCGTAGTTGGCGGACGAAACACCGGGACGCGGTACCCCGGACCAGAAACCGGGGACACCCGGACGTTCCCCATTATTCTTTCTGCACGAACCTGAAACTGACCACCAGCCCCTTGACAACCCCTCCCTTCCCTCCTTATAATTAGCACTCGATAGGCGAGACTGCTAACAGCACTCCCTAACCCTTAACAATTCATAGGCTTACGAACGTCAACCTTAACGATCCAACCTTGAAAGGAGTCACACCCATGGCAAAATTCAGCCCACTCCACGACCGCATTCTGGTCCGTCGAGTCGAAGAAGCATCCACCACCCGGGGCGGCATCATCATCCCCGATAGCGCCAAAGACAAGCCGCAGGAAGGCGAAGTCATCTCCACCGGCAAAGGCCGCACCAACGACGAAGGCAAAACCTTCCCCTTGGCCGTCAAAGAAGGCGACCGCATCCTGTTCGGCAAGTATTCCGGCACCGAGATCAAGATCGACGGCGAAGACTTCATCATCATGAAAGAAGAAGAAGTCCTCGGCGTCCTAACCGGAGCCTCGAACAGCACTACATCGAGCAAGAAGGAAACCGCAGGCGCACGCCGCTAAGAGTCGTAGAAGCGTAGCGTGCGACGTAGCAGAATCATCGGGCCAAAGGTTTCCTTAGTGAACCTTCGTGCCCTTAGTGGTTAAAGATCTAATCATCTGAAGGAGAAAAGCAAATGGCAAAACAAATCGTACACGGAGAAGAGTCCCGCCAGGCAATCCTGCGCGGCGTCAACCTTCTAGCCGACGCAGTCAAAGTCACCCTCGGCCCCAAAGGCCGCAACGTAGTAATCGAAAAGAAATTCGGTTCGCCAACCATCACCAAAGACGGCGTAACCGTAGCCAAAGAAATCGAACTAAAGGACGGCCTCGAAAACATGGGCGCTCAAATGGTTCGCGAAGTAGCCAGCAAAACCTCCGACGTAGCCGGCGACGGCACCACCACCGCAACAGTCCTTGCCCAAGCAATCTACCGCGAAGGCGTAAAGACGGTTGCCGCCGGAGCCAACCCAATGGCCATGAAGCGCGGCATCGAGAAAGCCGTAGCCCTGGTCTGCGGAGCCTTCGACAAGAAAACCGGCGAGCGAGCCAAAGGCGAACTAGACAAGTTCTCCAAGCCCGTCTCCGGCGAGATGATAGCCCAAGTCGGCACAATTTCGGCGAACAATGATGACACTATTGGACACATTATTGCCGAAGCTATGAAGAAGGTCGGCAAGGATGGTGTCATCACCGTTGAAGAGTCGAAGACGCTCGAGACGCAGTTGGAGGTGGTCGAAGGCATGCAGTTCGACCGCGGATATCTCTCTCCGTACTTCGTTACTGATCCTGAGCGGATGGAAGTTGCTCTTGAGAATGCTTACATTCTGATCAACGAGAAGAAGATCAGCTCCATGAAGGATCTTCTGCCCTTGCTGGAGCAGATTGCCAAGAGCGGCAAGCCGTTGCTCATCATCGCCGAAGATGTTGAGGGCGAGGCGCTCGCTACGCTCGTCGTCAACAAGCTGCGTGGGACGCTGCAAGTCGCGGCCGTTAAGGCTCCCGGCTTCGGCGATCGCCGCAAGGCTATGTTGCAGGATATCGCGATCCTCACGGGTGGCAAGGCCATCACGGAAGATCTCGGCATCAAGCTGGAGAACGTGCAGATCAGCGATCTCGGCCAGGTCAAAAAGCTCACCATCGACAAGGACAACACCACGCTGGTCGAAGGCAAGGGCAAGCACTCGGAGATCGAAGGCCGCGTGAAAGAAATTCGCAGCCAGATCGACAAGACCACCAGCGACTACGACCGCGAGAAGTTGCAGGAGCGGTTGGCCAAGCTGGTCGGGGGCGTAGCCGTAATCAAAGTCGGCGCCGCAACCGAGACCGAAATGAAAGAGAAGAAAGCCCGCGTCGAAGACGCCATGCATGCAACTCGCGCAGCCGTGGAAGAAGGCATTGTCCCCGGCGGCGGAGTGGCACTGGCACGTTGCGTCGCGGCTCTCGACAAGCTGAAGCTCGAAGGCGATGAGCAGATCGGTGTCAACATCGTGAAGCGCGCCCTGCAAGAGCCCATGCGTCAGATCGTCGAGAACGCCGGCGAAGAAGGCGCAGTCGTCCTCGGCAAGGTGCTCGACAACAAGGACAGCAACTACGGCTTCAACGCCCTGACCAACGAGTATGAAGACCTGGTCAAGGCAGGCGTGCTCGATCCCACGAAGGTGGTGCGCACCGCACTCACCAACGCCGGCTCGATCGCGTCGTTGATGCTCACCACCGAAGCGCTCGTGGCGGAGATTCCCGAAAAGAAGGAAGCTCCCATGGGCGGCGGCGGACACGGCGGCGGCGGCATGGAAGGCATGTACTAAGAGGCAGCTGTCAGCTATCAGCTTTCAGCCGTCACTAAAGTCAAAGGCCCTGCTCGGGAGAGTGGGGCCTTTTTTTGTTTACCATTGTGTCGGAGGCTTACCTTTTGGCAGAATGATCCGCCATGGAGATCACGTACGAACTATCCCAGAAAGACTTCACGGAGTCGTTCGCGGCTCACCGGAATCGACGCCCTGTAATGAGGTGGATCCGGTGGACTATTGCCTGGATCTTAATCGTAGCGTCCGCTCTTGTTCTTTTCGGCTCGATACGTACTGGGAACACAAAAACTCTTCTGCCATTTTTCCTCGTTGTCGCGATGTGGTTTGTAATTTTGGCAGGAGGACCGTTGTGGTGGAGCGCCCGCAGGCAATTCCTGAAGCAGCCAGGAGCTCGCGGCCCGCGGACCGTGCTTTTTGATGACATAGGCGCGCACTGGCGCTGGAATGGCGGTTCGAGCGATGTCGAGTGGAAAAATTATGTTCGCTCGGTCGAGGGCAAGAACCACATTCTTGTTTACACTTCGCCGGCTTGTTTCAATATCGTCCCGAAGCGGGCACTCGACAAAGAAGAGTTGATTAGAGTTCTGGCCCTGCTGAAACAGCGTATTCCCGCGGGACGCTAGCGGGCTAAGCCAAGTTCTAGTCTTAAGGCTCTTTACGGCACGAGTGAAACTCGTGCCCTTCCCGAGCTTAGCGGGCCGTCGCGTTCGCGGTTCTGCGTGGGTCGTTCACGTTTTACCTCAGCGGCTGAAGCCGTGGTTCCCTTTTTGCGGGCTGATACGGCACGAGTCAACTCGTGCCCTTCCCGAGCTTGGCGGGCCTTCGGGTTCGCGCTTCGGCATGGGCTGTTCTCGGCTTGCCTCAGCGGCTGAAGTCGGGTTCCCTTTTTCTGGCTTTTACGGCACGAGTTAACTTGTGCCCTTCCCGAGCCTATGGTTTCTAACTTTGGCGACACTTGCCACGACCACGCTCGGGAAGGGCACGACTTTCAGTCGTGCCGTAAGGGCGTTATACGTCACGCGGCTTTAGCCGCTGAGGGCCAGCTGTCTAGTTTGAATCCTGGGTACGCTGAGCAGTAGCGATACTCTGAAGCGCATTCGACTAGGCCGCGCTTCACGGGATTCTCGTGGATGTAGTTGCAATGCCCGTCAAAATCTACGGCGTCGCGGATGCGGTGATCTGTGAATCCGCGCTGCCATACTTCGCCCTTTCTTCCTAGTTCGCCTCCCATCGCGTGGGAGTAGCCGCCTTTGATGAATTGGATTGAGCGCTCTAGCGTGACGCCGGGCGCTGCGGTCAGCAACAGGTGTGCGTGTTCGGGCATGAGGACGAAAGCGTGCAGTTCGAATCGTCCCTGGCGGCGATAGCTGTAGAGAGTTTTCAGGAACAATCGTGCGTAGGATTCAACGACGAAGAGCCTGCGTCGTTGCCATGTTGAGAAGGTCACGAAATATGTTCCGTGCGGTTTGAGATCGCGAGTCGGCTTCAAGAGCACACCTCAGCGGCTGAAGCCGCTCTCTTACGCAGACTAATACGGCCCGACTGAAGTCGGGCCCTTCCCGAGCCCATTTTCTGACGGCGGTGTGCCGCTTTGGGAAAGGCTTTTACGGCACGGGTGGAACTCGTGCCCTTCCCGGACTTTTTCACGGGCAATCCAGCGACTAAAAAGATTTCCACAGGTTTATTTTCTGCAATGTTCAGATAACCTTGCTTCCCAATTTGGGAGGGGGATACTGGAAGTAGGTGCGGGATTTGCCGCAGTGGCGGCGAAAACCAAGGTCCCTCACTTCGTTCGGGATGACAACGTTGAGGCTCGGGATGACAACGTTGGAGTTGGGATGACAAACCTTGGAATAGGTCGGAGAGGACATGGGTGACTGGTGATGAGTGTGTTGATTGGGGATTTGATGGCGGTGGCGGATGAGGGGTATCGATCTGGCGGGGGGAGGAGGTCGAGGAGGCGCGGGGCGGGCGAGAAGTCTGCCAAGAGCAGTGGTGAGGATAGGGATCCCTCAGGCCGCAAAGAACGCGGCCTTCGGGATGACAAGAATTTAAGAGGACGCGGCCTTGGGGATGACAAACATTTGGTAGGTGGTGCGGCTCCGGAGCAGACGATCATTCGGCCATCGCTTCGGATCGAGAGGGGGCTTCCGCCTAAGCGGATGGGGGAGCTTTCGGAGCTGGATTTTTTGCGGAAAGCTATGGGGATGGGGATGATTGTTTCGAAGCCCTGGGGAGACAGCTACCGGTACGATTTTATTTGCGACGTGAATCAGAAGTTGTGGAGGGTGCAGGTGAGGTCGACGGAGTATCGGTTTGGGGCTAGGGGATATGCGGTGCATGCGTCGGTTTATGTGGGGCGGAAGATTGTTGGGCTTACGCCGAAAGACATTGATGTGCTGATTGGGTACATTGTGTCGCGGGATATCTGGTATGTGGTGCCGGTTCGGGCGTTCACTCCGCGGAAGAATTTGTGGTTTTATCCGGATGGGAGCAAGAAGGGAGCTATGTTCGAGAAGTATCGGGAGGCTTGGGGCATTATGACGGGGAAATGAGGGAGGGCGAACTCAAAACCAATCCGGAAAGATCAGCTCGACTAAACCAGGAACCCAGTAGGAATAAAACTGGTCATCGCAGATTTTGTATTTGCCGTACTTCTTTCGGGCATAGCGGCCCCAGTCGGGACGGGTGCCGTCGAGGTCGGTGAATCCGTATTCGCGGCCGAGGCCCCAGGAACTGAAGACGCGTCCGGTCTTGCTTTTTATTTTGGGATCTGCGGCCAGCGCCACCACTGCGCGGCCGATGTATCTCGGCGATTCGGAGACCATGAAGTCTGCGGGAGCGTCGTTCTGGTCGGGGCTGTTTTCGTTGATACTGCGCTTCCCTGCTTGCTTCCAGTTGGCTTCGGTGACTCCGAAATGCTCGAGCACTCTTTCCGAGCGCAGGAAGCCGGGAGTCAGGGCCACGGAAACTACGTCGCGTTTGCGCAACTCGCGGGCCATGGCGAAGGCCAGGCGGATTACGGAAATCTTCACCAAGTCATAGAAGAGGTTGCCGCGGTAGTAGAAAGCGTCGCCATCGGTGATTTCGAAAATAATTCCGCGGCCGCGGCCGAGCATCAACGGCACGGCGTAGTGCGAAGTGATGATGTGCGAATGGATGGCCTGCTTCAGCATGGCGAGACCGTTGTCGAGGTTGGTGGTCCAGAATGGCTTGCCGAATTCGGTGAGCGCGTCGCCGCCCCAGACATCGTTGACTAGAATGTCGAGTCCCTTGTGGCGGCGTTTGATTTTGGCAAACAACTTTTTCACTTGCGCTGGATCAGTGTGGTCCACTCTGACGGCAATGCCGTGGCCGCCGGCTGCGGTGACCAGTTCCGCGGTCTCTTCGATGGTTTCGGGACGGGCCGAACTGGGCCTTGAAAGCTTTCTTGAGCTGCGGCCGGTGCAGTAAACTGTCGCACCTGCCTCGCCCAGTGCGACGGCAATGCCGCGTCCGGCGCCGCGCGTGGCGCCGGCAACCAGGGCGATCTTGCCTTGCAATACTTTCTTGGGATGTTTCTTTCGAGCCACCAACATTCCTGTTCACCGCAGCAAAGCATATCAGGACGGGGAACAATTCGCTGACAAGCCGTCATTCCGCAGCATCATTTATGATCTAGTTACGAGACCTGCGCCGACCTTATGACGTTCTTATTCCGCGCCTCCGGTATTCGCTCTTTCGTCTTGCTGTTTGCCGTCACTCTACTTGGAGGCGCGGCGGCGCAGACCACGCCGGGAGCGACTAAAGAGGAGGCGCAGACGCCGGCGGTGCGCGCCATTGGCCGCCGGTTGCAGGAAAAAGGTGTACCGAACTTTGGCGAGGTCACTCCCACGCTTTACCGCGGAGGCCTGCTGAACGATGCTGGCCTTAAGGCTTTGGCTAAGATGGGAGTGAAGATCGTGGTGGATACTCATGCCCATGATACCGCTGAAGAAAAGAAGGCGCAGTCGCTGGGAATGGAGTATGTGGCGATTCCGTGGCACTGTCCGTGGCCGCATGACGAAGTGTTCGCAACTTTTCTCAAGCTGTTGCGTGAGAACAAAGGCAAGAAAGTTTTTGTGCATTGCCGGTTGGGCGATGACCGCACCGGCATGATGGTTGCTGCTTACCGCATGGCTGAAGAAGGATGGACTGCCGACGAGGCCATGACCGAGATGAAGTCTTTTGGGTTCTCGAGGGCGCATCACTTCCTCTGTCCTGGGCTGGCGGACTATGAAAAAGAATTTCCTGAGCGATTGAAGAGTAGTGCGGCTTTTCAAGGATTGAAATCGAAATAGAATCAACGCGCGGACAAATTAAAAGCCCGGCCTGATCGGGGCCGGGCTTGTTATTTGGGTTGCCGAAAAACTAGGCAGCCGCGGATCTCTTGGAGCGACCCTCTGTCGTGATGGGCTGTGCTACTTTGCGCACGAGGAAGGGTTGCAGGTTCGGCTCAGATCCGGCCCACTCCAGACTCACAATGGAGTGTCCAGGCTGGCACGTAACGAAGTAGCGCTCTCCGGTAGGGCTGGTTACTTCAAATTTGCCGGTCTCGCCCTGTAGAGCCTCGGCAACGTCGTAGGTTGAAATGCTGTCATTCAGTTTCATGGGGATTCCTCCATTTCAGTTACAGAATTGTTGTGGATTATCCCCTTCCTAGGGAGGAGCGTTACTTTCATGATAGTACGGTAGCGCACAGAGTCAAGGCTGCGGGCTGATTTTTCTTGTCGGATTCACATTAGGGAATTTACCGGAGGAGCGGCAGCGCGCACGGCAGCAAAAAAAAGTGGCGCACCGAAGTGCGCCACTGAGTGAAATCAGTTTTCCTCGTGCTACGGCTGGAACAGGATGAGGGTCAACTGGTTGGAATCGGTTTCAATCCCCACGGTGGTTCCGTTCGGATCCACCTGGTAGAAATTGAACTTGTCGGTGTTGGTGAAGCCGCTGTCGGCATCCAGCCCGGTGACGAAGCTGGTGAAGATGCCGCTGTTGGCGGACGTAGTGTAGCTGCCCGACACTGTCGCATTTGTAGCGGTGGCGGTTGTCGGGGTTGGAAGGCCTGCGGTGAAGTGGTTAATGTCGGCGAATCCGGAGAAGGTGTCTCCGACTCCGGTGGCCGCGGACACGCCCACGGCGCCGAACGGGCCAAATTCATTGAAATCCCAACCCCAGGCAACCGTCGCGTAATTCCCGGTGAAATTGGCATCCGAGAATGGAGGGCTGATTTGGCCGCCAAGGTTTGAGCCCAAGTTGTCCAGGGTATCCATGGTGACGCCCACTACTTGGCCGTTGCCATTGAGGTAGAGTTGCACGGTGTTGCTATTCGCGAAGGCATCGGTAAGGGTGAAAGTGACCCGGCCCGTCGAATCAACGGTGTAAGACGGAGCGGTGACTGCATCAGGACTTGCAGGTTCCGACCCGGACAGATCGTTGAAGTCCAAGAACCCGGTCACCGTGCCCAAACTGGTGAAGGTGACGGCAGACACGGCTTGCAGGGCGCCATTGGCATCGAAGCCCGTCCCCACAAATCCGTAGGTGCCAGTTGAGATGGATGCGCTGCTAAACGTTCCCGTGAAGGCTCCCTGGCTGTAGGCGATACCGCCGGTGGTTCCAAAATAAGAGTCGGCGGTTTCCACCAGGTACATGCGGCTGGAATCGGCGATGTAGCCGACCCAACTGATCTGCGGGAAGTCTGTCGTATCGGTTGGAGTGATGGAGAAAACAACCCGGCCGAACGCATCCGGAGCCGAAACCGTACCGGTGCTGGCCTGGAGGGTTTCGCCCTGGAACAGCGTGCCGGAACTGTTGTCGTTAGCATCGAAAATGCTTCCTGATCCTGAAATGGTGCCCGCGCCATCGACGTTGATGATGCCGCCCATATTCAGGATGTTGAGGTTGCCAGTGGCGCTCTCTTCGCCCCCATCAAAGCCGGAGACCTGGAAGGCGTATCCGAGAGACGGTGTAGCGGCCGCGGCCGTTGGGTCTTGCAGCCGCATTTCCCCGGTAGCTGACCCTGAAGCGTCGAACTCGGCGATTACGGCGCGGTTGGGATTGCTCGGACGCAGTGTGGCATTGATGGTTTCAACGCCGCCCACGCCCACAACGCTATCGGTTGAGGTGCAGGTCGACCCCAAGCAGGTGGTGAGAACGATCTGCAGGTTGCCGTCGGCGGTAACAGAGATGCTGCTGCCGGTCGGATTGATCAGGTCCTGCCCTCCAAGAGTTTGGCTGTTGGAGTAGTTGTTGGAGTCGACGTAATCCTGCTCGCCGCCGGTGATCACGCCTCCGGAGACCGTGAACACGCCATTGACAAAGAAGAAGCTGTAATCGTCGATGTCGATGCCGCTCAGAATGAACGCATAGTTGCCATTGCCCAGGGTTGCGACCACGGCGTTGTTAGTCAGGCTGAAATTGGCCGAAGTCAACGCGCCCGACGAGGCTGTGACAGTGAACGCGCCAGAGGTAGCGTTTGCTGTGAGCGTTTGCGTGGTGGTGGCCACGCCGTTCACGTCTGTCAACTCGGTGTCTGTGTTTGTCCCACCCGAGAACCCGGCTGTCGCGCCGGTCGCTCCGGTGTTCGCCGTGAACGTCACCGAGATGCCCGCGGTTGCTACGGGATTGCCATCGCCGTCCGTAACCTGCGCTGCCAGCGGGCTGGCGAATGCCGCGCTAACGGTTGCACTTTGGTTATTTCCACTTGAAACCGCGAGGGCGGCCACGGCTCCGGCCGTATTGGTAAGGGCGAATGTGGCTGGCGTCGTCGCGCCCGTGGTGGTTGCCGTCACGTTATAGGTGCCGGCGGCCGTACCCGCCGTAAACACCGATGAGGTAGCCACGCCGGCCACGGCGGTATCCGTTTCCGTGTTCGTTCCCGTCGAGGCGAACGTGCCGTTGGTCGCTGCCGGAGCCGTGAACGTTACGCTCGGAGCGCCGGACGCCGTGCCGTTTGTCGTTACCGTTGCTACCAGGGGATTGGCGAAGGCCACACCTACGACCGCCATCTGGCCGGTGCCGCCCGTCGCCGTGATCGCTATGGTCGGAGGTGGCGTCGTGTGGCTGGAACTGCTGCAGGCCACCAGAAATGCAATCATGCCCAGGCCAATGAAGAGAAGGATCGATTTACGTAACGTCATCGCGCACCTCCACTCACTTCAACCGGAGATTTCGTTTCGCCTCTGGATCGCGCGCGGCGTCCTGTGGGCATAGGCGCGAGCAATCCGTGTTCGCTGCGCACCGTGATAGTGCGGTTGCCAACGGTCAACTCCCGAGCCAGCAAATAGCTCTTTCCGTGCTGTGAACTCATTGCGCCAACGATGCGAACGGGCGCTCCTTCTTGCAGAGCCTCTCTGTTTGCTTTGCTGAGGAACGGGCCAACGTGCGCGTCGACCACTCCCTCGGGTCCCATGACCATCAGGTGCATTCCGGCGGGACTGCCCTTGGTGTGCTTGATCACCACCGTCTGGATGGTGCCGTTTACTGTGATTTCATGCGCTGCGTCGTAAACCGGGCCGATACCACTTCCGGTGCGGGCTTCCGATGCCGGTTGGGCGCCGAGTGGAACAGCCAGGATCGCAAAAATCAGGGCGCACAGCCCCGCGATCAGTAGTGTGGTTTGGGTAAATCGAAAACGTCTCATGAGATCTCTCCTTGGAGATAGTTTGTGCTTGTAGTTTGTGGAACGGATACCACGCGATTTTGCACGAAGAAACGGCGCCGAGGTCTGAACAAAAGCCTCCACTTCCGGATGGGAAATCCCCCTGGGAAAACAGGGGGCAGGGGACGCTGGCGATTATCTTCCTGTTGCTGTCGCGGGTCAATCCTTAAATCTGTGGAAATGTTTGATTTCCTGGTTCGCCAAAGCCCCGTTGCTACTCGCATCGGTTGGTCAGGCATAGTAACCTTCTAGTTCTGCTTTAGCAAGGGACATCACAAGACATTTCGGGACATTTCAGGACATTGCGGACCATTCGATTGCTGGCGGCAACTTTCCCAGCGAGGGTAGTGAATCAGAATCCGGCGCGCTAGACTTCGTCGCTCTCCTTCAATCTCGCGATCACGCCAAAATCTTCGAGCGTGGTGGTGTCACCTTTTACTTCGCCGCTGCTGGCGAGTTCACGCAGGAGGCGGCGCATGATCTTGCCGCTGCGCGTTTTGGGCAACGTATCGGTGAAGCGGATGTCGTCGGGCTTGGCCAGCGCGCCGATTTCTTTCGCTACCCACTTGCGCAATTCCTCTTTCAATTCGGGGGTTGGCTTTCTTCCCTGCTCGAGGGTGACGAAGGCGGAGATGGCTTGGCCTTTCAGATCATCAGGGCGGCCGACCACCGCTGCTTCGGCGACCGCTTCGTGCGCGACAAGAGCTGACTCGACCTCCATGGTGCTGAGACGATGGCCGCTGACGTTGAGGACGTCGTCGACGCGGCCCATGATCCAGAAATATCCGTCTTTGTCTCTGCGCGCGCCGTCGCCGGTGAAATACATGCCGGGAATTTGCGACCAGTAATTCTTCACGTAGCGGTCGGGATCGCCGTACACCGTGCGCAACATCCCCGGCCACGGGCGCTTGATGACGAGAAATCCTCCGGAGCCCAGCGGAACCGGCTTCCCGTCCATGGTGACGATGTCGGCAGCAACGCCGGGAAACGGCTTAGTAGCCGAGCCGGGCTTGGTGGCGACAGCGCCGGGGATGGGCGCGATCATGATGTGACCCGTCTCGGTCTGCCACCATGTGTCAGTAATGGGGCAGCGGTTGCCGCCGATTACTTCGCGGTACCACATCCAGGCTTCGGGATTGATGGGCTCGCCTACGGTGCCGAGAAGGCGGAGGCTGGTCATGTCATGCTTCTTCGGCCATTCGTCGCCCCACTTGAGGAAGGTGCGAATGGCGGTGGGCGCGGTGTAGAAGATGTTTACTTTGTGGCGCTCGATGATGGACCAGAAGCGGTCGGGCTCGGGATGGTTGGGAGCGCCTTCGTACATGAGGCTGGTGGCGCCGTTTTGCAGGGGGCCGTAGACGATGTAGCTGTGGCCGGTGACCCATCCGATGTCGGCGGTACACCAGTAGGTGTCTTCTTCTTTGAGGTCGAAGATCCATTTCATGGTGAGGTAGGTGCCAACGGAATATCCGCCGGTGGTGTGGACTACGCCTTTGGGCTTTCCCGTCGTGCCGGAGGTGTAGAGGATATAAAGAGGATGTTCGGCGTCCAGGGGGTCGGCAGGGCAGATGTCGGAGGCCCTGGCCATGAGGTCGTGCCACCAGTGGTCACGGCCCGGAGTGGTGTTGATGGCGGTGCCGGTGCGCTTGTAGATGACTACGTTCTTGACGCCGGGACACGACTTGAGAGCTTCTTCGACTGCCGGAAAAAGTTTTACTTCGGCGCCGCGGCGGTAGGAGCCATCTTGGGTGATTACGGCGGTGGCGTTGCAATCGTGGATGCGGTCGATGAGGGCGTTGGAGGAGAATCCGCCGAAGATTACCGTGTGCGGGGCTCCGATGCGGGCGCAGGCCAGCATGGCGATGGGCAGTTCGGGAGTCATGCCCATGTAGATGGCGATGCGGTCGCCTTTTTTTATCCCAAGGCCTTTCATGACGTTCGCGAATTTTTGCACTTCACGATGGAGTTGCTGGTAGGTGTAAGTGCGAATTTCGCCGGGTTCGCTCTCCCAGATGATGGCGGCTTTATTCTTGCGCGCGGTGTGGACGTGACGGTCGAGGCAGTTGTAGGAGAGATTCATCCGGCCGCCGACAAACCACTTGGCCCAGGGGAGATTCCATTCGAGGACTTTGTCCCACTTCTTGAACCAGTGCAGTTCGCTGGCGATGCGGCCCCAGAACTTGTCGGGATCGTCCATGGATTCTCTGTAGAGCGTCTCGTACTCTTCGAGGCTCTGGATGTGAGCGTGCTGGCTAAATTCGGCGGGAGGCGGGAAGCTGCGCTGCTCTTGCAGAATGGAATCGATGCTGCTGGCCTGGAGATCGGCTAGAGCTTTGGTGGACATGGATGGAAGCCTCGTCGTTGGTCGTTAGTCGCTGGTCGTTAGTCGTTGGCTTGAAGCGCTTGAGTACGGCGACATTTTACTACTACTGGTCGAGGAAGCGGTTGCGGTCTGCCTCATTGGGCAGAGTGCAGACTTCGGAGCGGCCGAAGATGCGGTAGCGGTGGCGGGCTACGGAGTTGTAGGCCGGGTCGCGGAGGAATCTGGGAAGAAGTTGGAGGAAGGAGGCGGTTGGGCGCCATGGGCCTCCTAGTTGCTTGAGGACGAAGGCCGCGGCGTCGGAGCGGGAGAGCAGAGATTCGTTAGGGAGGTCGTGGTTGAGGACGATGTAGACGGTGTCGAGGGCGGTGGGGTTGGCGCCGTGGCGGGCTAGGATGCGGGAGGCGATGGGGCTTTGCAGCGGGGCGAAACGGAAGACGGCATTGCTATCGCGGCGGAGAATGAATTGGACGAAGCGGTTGCAGAGTCCGCAGACGCCGTCGTAGAGGAGGATGGGCGGGGGCATTGGATATGGAAGACTTTAGCAGCTCGGGGGTGAAGAGGCAGGCCGGCTTACATTTTCATGGGAAAAACTTATCCCAGTGGTGAGAGCCATTTCTTGCTTGGCCCGTCTAAGCAGAGCTGTTACCTGAGGAGGATCAACATGCGACGTCTGAACATGAAACGAGTGTTTTTGTTTGTGCTTCCGCTTTTGGTGGCCGGAGCGATCGGAGCGTCGGCACAGAGTTCGTACACTCCTGATTCAACGGACCACACCGCCCCCAGCTATGACATGAAGGGGCAGGCTCTGGTTGATCTGCAAGCGGTGCAGAAGAAGTTTGTGGACCTGGCTAATGCTGTTCCTGCTGATAAATTGACCTGGCGTCCTTCGCCGGATTCGCGCTCTTTCGCGGAAGTGTTTCTGCACGTGGCGGGCGAGCGCTATGGGATTCTGGGGCTCATGGGGACTACGCCTCCAGTTGGATTCGACGGGAAGACGTTTGAGAAATCAACGACGGATAGAGCGCGGATCGTGGAGGAATTGAACAAGTCGTGGGAGTTTGCACAGAAGGCGATCAATGGCATGAGCAATGCCGATTTCGCGAAACTGCTGCCGAAGCTTGGCCCCCAGGCAAACGCCGGGGACGTGGTTTACATCCTGGTTGCCGATGCGCACGAGCATTTAGGGCAAGCTGTGGCTTACGCGCGCGAAAACGGGATCGTGCCGCCGTGGACGGTGGAGGCGAAGAAGGCTGCCGAAAAGAAAGCGGCGGAGAAGTAGTACGGCTCTGATCGTGGTTCCGTTTTACGAGCCTAGGCGGAGGAGTTCGGAGCGCAGGCGTGGGTGACGCTGGGTTTGGTGGAGGTAGTGCATTTCGTTGGGGCCGGATTTGGCGCGAATGATTTTGATTAGTTGATTTTTTTCGTTGGGGGTCCAGCACGGGAGGTTGGGGATTAGAGCCAGGACTAAGGACCAGTTTTCGAGGGCTTGGCTTTGGGCCGGAGTCCACAGGGCGGGATTGATTCTTAAAGCTTGGGTTACTTGAGCCACCGAGGCTTTGCGGATTTGTTGGCTGTCGCTTTCGAATTCGCGGGCCATCCGGCCGTTGATGTGCAAGCCCAGGGTGCGGGTGGAGAAAGTGTCCCAGGGGCCACGAGCCTGGGGAGAATTGTTGATTGATGATTTCTGATTGTTGATTGAAGGTCCGCTCTCGGCGGAGGGCTGGCACTCGTAGAACATGGGAGCTTGGGCGAGGCGCTTTAGGGTGCCGGGCGGGGTGCGGTATTTTGGGTTGGCGGCGATTCTCTTTTCTTCCCTTTCACACAACTTTTGCAGATCGGGTCGTCCGGGGCGGAAGCCTAGTTTGCGATAGAACCAGAAGGCTCCGGAGTCGATGGCTTCGTCGTTGTCCTGTCCGATCTGGTAGGGGTAGATGGAGAGACAGGTGGCGGAGGTGAGTGCGTCGAGGCAGCGCAGGGTCTGGGCATAGATCCAGGCGGCTTCTCCGTGACGGTAGGTGTAGAAAACATTGAAGCCGATTTCGAGCCACTCGCAGAGGCCGATGGCTTCGAAGTAGTGGATGGGGACGCCGTTTTTCAGAGTGTAGCCGCAGACGTAGGCGCGGAGGGGGAGACGGCGAGGGGCGGGCAGTCCCCAGAGATGAATGACGACGCCGCGGCCGAGATTTGCTCGGACCACGGTGCGGGGATCACCGAGAGTGGTGCCGTAGAGTTCGCGGTAGCGGACGAACATGACTTCGCGGACGGCATCGAGGACGGACTCTCCGGCAGCGGTGGAGAGCTTTTCGAGTTTCGGTGCTGGCTGGGATAGTTCGCGGGAGAGATTGACTTCGCTGCGCCGGATCAGCGGGGCGTGGTGGAAAAAGAAACGGCGGGGGCGAGTCCAGTTGCGGGTGCGGGAGAGCTTTAGGTTTTCTAGTTTCCAGCGAACGGGGAGACGGAGGGAGTCGTAGAGTTCGGCTTGCTGCGGGGCGGAGAGCGGGAGTTGCGCGAAGCGCTTGAGAAACCAGGGGAGCGCGTTTTGGCGGCCGCGGGCGGCGTCAAGCCAACGCTGCCAGGGGATGTTGGCTTCCGCGTCGGCGTCTTCTTCTAAGAGCGGAATGAAGCGGGGCCAGGTATCGACGCGGGAGCGCTCCGCTTGGTAATCGTCCCAGTAGTCGTTCCAGGCGATTTCTACATTTCTGGGGATGCGGCGGGCTAGCCATTGGGCTACATCGAAGGAGAGAATGTCTTGCATGGTGGTGCCGGCGATGCCGGACGTGTCGAAGTCGTCGAACTGGGACATGTCGGCATTTGCGGCGCGGAGTTTCTCGATCCGGCGGTGGAAGGTGTTGAGAAGATTTTCTACGTGCGGGATTTGGGAAGGGGCGTGGGGGAAAGCGCGGAGGAAGAGCAGGGATTCGTGGAAGCGGATTAGCTGGTGAGGGTCGGTGAGTTGGAGTTTTGAGAGTTGGGAGAGGAGTATGGCGATTCGGGCGGCGTGGCCTGTCTCGAAGTTGTTCCTGGCGGTTTCGAGTTGGGTTAGGAGTTGGCTGGAATCGTGGGGAGTGAGCGGCATGGGTGGCGAGATAGTGTAACGCAGGTCGACGAATCGGGTTTGCTAACTAACGTACTGTTGTAGTCTCTCCGCCAAAGTGGGATGCTGGAGCCATGAAGAACCGTTGGCCGGCAAAACTTGGGTTATCCCTAGGATCCGTGGCCGCTTTAGTGTGCGCATTAGGCTGCGGCGGCGCTAACAGCGCCCAGTCAGGCATGACGGGGCTAAGCTTCTTGAATTCCAGCAACCCGGCAACGAATCCCTGGCCACAATCCGTTGCGGTGGCGGACTTCAACGGAGACGGAAAGCTGGACTTGGCTGTCCCGGTGTATAGCATATTTACCTCGTTCGGCGACGTGAACATACTGCTCGGCAACGGCGATGGGACATTCACGGCTGGGCCGGCGTTCCCGCTAACGGGGCAAAACGTGAATAACGCGGTGGTGGCGGATTTCAATGGCGATGGCAAGCCAGACCTCGCCATTTCGATGCCTGACGCGAACGAAGTTCAGGTGCTGCTGGGCAATGGTGACGGCACGTTCACGCCAATGCCGGCTATATCGGCCGTCGGGGCTTTTGTTATTGCAATGGGCGACTTCAATGGAGACGGTAAGGCAGACCTGGTCGTGGTGAACGGTGGCCCCGGTACGCTGACGATCCTGTTGGGCAATGGCGACGGGACGTTTACGCAGGGGGCGACGATTACGACCCCGGTTAGCGGTCCGGGCGGTGTGGCGCTCGCACCCGTGTCTGTCACTTTGGGAGACTTCAACAAGGACGGCATCCCCGACCTTGCCGTTGTGAACTGCCCCAGATTTGATCAAGGAGCAACTGGTTCGGTGACAATTCTGTTAGGAAACGGCGACGGAACCTTCACGGCGAAAGCCGAGAGTCCGGCCACGAGAGGGCAGCCCCTGTTCATCGCCGCCGGGGACTTCAACGGGGATGGCATTCCTGACTTGGCGGTAACGAACATGAACCACGGCGCCCCTGAGCTGGGGTCGGTGACGGTGCTGCTCGGCAAGGGGGACGGAACCTTTACTGCAACGGCGGTGAGTCCGGTGCCGGGTTCGATTCCCTCTTCCGTTGTGGTCGCGGACTTCAACGGAGATGGCAAGGCGGACCTGGCCATTGCAAATGCTGGCAGCAATACCGTAGCCGTTCTACTGGGGAACGGAGATGGAAGCTTCGCTGTGCCCCTGAGTCCAGCAACCGGCACAACTCCTAATTACGCGGCAGTGGGGGATTTCAATGGAGACGGCATTCCTGATCTGGCCGTGGCGAACAACGTTTCCAATTCGGTGACCATTCTTCTCACTCAGCATACTCAGACCACGGCGACCATGGTGAGCGGCAAAGCCCACTAGGCTCCCTGGCCTTTCGAGGACCTCTAACGCCAGCCGGCCCTAGCCTAACTTCTCGAATCACACGTAGCCTTTTTTCTTCCAGACAATCCAATCTGCGCGGACGGCTTCGAGCATGGCTTCGGAGGCGCGGTGCAGCCACTTTGGTTTTTGTTTGGCGAGGTGGCGGAGGATGAATTTGTGGGCGGATGGGGTGCCGAGATGGACGTTGGCGGTTTCCCATCCCATGGCGTGGAGAAGGCGGAGTTCGGTGCCGGGGGCGCGGAGCGACGCGAGTTCGATGCGGGAGCAGTGGGGGCCGAGGCGGCGGACGATCCAGCGTCCGCGCAACTGGACGAAGGGATCGGGACAACGGACGGCGCGGTTGACGGCTGTCTGGTAGAGGATTTCCGCGGGGCCGTCGTTGTTTTTCGAGTCAAGGCTTTGAGCCCAGTGCGAGGCCGACGGAACCAGCGCCTTGGCTTCGCGGGCGATTTGACCGCCGTGCCAATCGGCAATGGCTACGTAGCGGGCGTGGCCCAGGCTGCCGAGTCCGGCGACGCGGTGGGCGAGGCGATATGCGATTCCGGGAGCAGGCATTAAATGCTCAAGTGCATCTATGGCGCTGACGGGGCATTGGGTTTTAAGGGTGGGGAGCGCGTCCATTTTCTGCCAGAAGTGGATGGGATCGCGGAGTTCGCCTTCGGCAATGAGGCGGAGCCACTTGTGGTTTTCCTCGAGGACGAAGGCCTGGCCCTTTTCGCGAATGCCTTCCTGATAGCCTTCGAGAATGGCGTTGCAGATGTCCTCGCGTTTGATGGGGAGACGTCCAGCTTCGGCGGCGAGGTGGGCGCTGACAGCGAGCCGCACTAAGTCAATGGTGTAGGCCATGGGCCAGGCTTCGTCGAAATCGTTGACGCCCCAGATGAGGCGGCCTTCGATGTCTCGCCAGGTGCCGAAATTCTCGATGTGGAGATCGCCGACGGCTAGCACCTTTGAGGCGTTGGCGAGGTCGGGACAGACTTGCGGCCAGAGTTGTGCCCAGCGGTAGTAGGTGGCGCGGAAGAACATGAAGACGTCCGCCTTCATGTTGGAGTGTTTGAGGCGGAGGTCTTTCTGGTCGATGCTAGTGCGCTGCGCCAGCCAGCTTTCGAACTGGCGGGTGGCTTTGACTACGTTCATGCGGGCAAAGATAGCGGCCGTGAGATGGGAAGTCAAAGGCTTTCACCACGGAGGACACGGGAAACACGGGGTAAAACTTAAAGATGACCCGGACACGAATCTCAGAGTGTCAGCTCTGCCACAGTGTCCTCCCGGAGCCACGTTCCCGTTACATAGACCTCAGCTAACTCTTTTGTATTCAACTTCATGAGGTTTGGTGCTCGTCCTGCCCTATAGGTGTGCATACCGGGGGCGAGCTTGAAACCAACGAGCGAAACTTCGACAAGCAGGCGGCCAGCGTACTGGATGGTTTCAGTTGTTTTTCTGGCAATGACGCTTCCCTGCTGGGCGCAGAGTTCTTCGTCCCTGAATGCTTCGAATGTTTCAGTGCCGCAACGTCCGCGGCGGGTGGTGCTGGTTAGCATTGCGGACCGGCGGTTGGCCGTGATCGAGGACGGGAATGTGCTGGCCTATTTTCCGGTGGCGGTGGGAGCGGCGGTGAGTCCTAGTCCTACGGGCGAGTTTGAAATTGTGAACCGGGTGACGAATCCGGCTTATTACCACGATGGCGTGGTGATGGAGGCAGGCGAGAACAGTCCGGTGGGCACGCGCTGGATCGGGCTGAACTTGAAGGGCTTCGGAATTCATGGGACGAATGCGCCGCGGTCGATTGGGCGGGCGGCGTCGCATGGATGCATCCGGTTGAGGAATCGAGATGTCGAGCGGCTGTTCGCGATGTTGCGGGTGGGTGATTTGGTTGAGATTCGCGGGGAGCGGGATGAGGAAGTTGCAGCGGTGTTTGGCGGGGAGCGCGTGGCTGCTGTTTCGGCGGAAGCTGCGGGACAGTAGAAGTGCCTAGTACCTGGTACTAGTCCCAGTGCGTGGCCCGGCTCAGAGTTCGAAATCAGACGGTCGTTCTTCAGGAGGGCTTTATGCAGATGGTGATCACTTTCATGGCGGTGGTGGCGGGCCTGATTTTTTCGGTGGCGGTGGCGTTGCTGGCGGAGGAATTTATTTTCGGGCAGGTTTTCCGGCTGTTCTTTACACAACAACCAGTCCAACAACCAGTCCGGCAGATGGTCCGACCGATGGTTTCGCAGACCGTGCCAATGAGAATCGGGCAGAAGCGCTGAGGCGCAATCAAGGAGAACGACGATGCTGGCGTTGAAGTACTTGCTGATTACGGGCGGCGTGGCGATGATGATCGCCGCCGTGGGCATTCTCACCTACGATCTGTATCGCGAAATGTTGTACCGGCGGGCGCTGGAGACGCCGGGAGGGGCAGTGGGCGCGGCTCCGGTAGTGGTGCGGTGGCGGACTTCGCTGGCGCTGGGAATGTTGGCGTTGGGACCGTTGCTGGTGGCTTTCAGCATTGTGGTGGTGCCGAGCGGGATGGCCGGCGTGCGGGTGAGTGAGATGAGCGGGACGGTGCCGGGGACGCTGTATCCGGGGGCGCATATGGTGATGCCGCTGATGGAAGCTGTGGCGCTGTTCGATACGCGGGATCAAGTGTTTAACACGAGGGATTCGGAAATTGCGAAGCCCTCCGCCGGTGGTCTTCCCCCGAAGCCGCAGCTTCTCGATGTGCAGGCCAAGGAAGGCTTGACGCTGGGATTAGCGATTACCGTGCGGTACCGGCTGGACGCCAAGAGGCTGGATTACATCCAGGGGAATTTGCCGCGTCCCGTGGAGGAGGAAATCGTGCCGCCGACGGTGGCTAGCGTTTGGCGGGAGATTGTTCCGAACTACACGGTGCGCGAGGTTTTTTCGGCGAAGCGCGAGGAAGTGCGCCAGCGGGCAGCGGGGCTGATCACGCAGAAGCTGGCGGCGGATGGGATCGTGGTAAAGGAAGTGATGCTGCGCGACATACAGTTGCCTCCGGAATATGCGAAGGGGCTGGAAGCGCTGCTGCTGAAGGAGCAGGAGAACGACCGCATGGGCGTGGAGACGGAGTTGAAAGGCAAGCAGGTGCGGATTGCTGAACTGGAAGCCGAGGCTGCTAAGGTGCAGCAGGTTAAGCAGGCCGAGGGTGAAGCGCAAGTGCACGTGCTCGAGGCCAAGGGCGAGGCGGACGCGATGCAGTACACGCTTCCTCTGAAGGAAAAGCAAATCCAGCAGAGCCGACTGGAAGCGCAGGCCCGCAAGGAAGCGACCATCCAGAATGCGGAAGCGCAGGCGCAGGCCAAGGAGATCGACAGCAAGGCCGAGGGCGAACGCCTGAAATTGCTGGCCGACGCGGAGGCGCAGGCCAAAGTGGTCGACAGCAAAGCTGAGGGCGAGCGGAGGAAGTTGCTGGCGGACGCGGAGGCGGAGCGCATCCGGGTGACGTCGGTGGCGGACGCAGAACGGCTGCAGAGTGAGGCGGCGATATTGAAGGGGAATCCGCTGTTGATTAACAAGATCGTGGCGGAGCGCCTCTCGGACAAGCTACAGATCATGATGGTGCCGGCGGACGGAAAATTCTTTTTCGCCAACGACGTGCTGCGCGGCATGAACCTGGCGAGCCAAGCGGAACAACAAAGATAGTGGTCAGTGTCCAGTGGTCAGTGGCCAGAATTCTTTTGTGTCCACTGGCCACCGGTCCACTTCTTCAGTCGCCGATCTGTCGGCTTCCTTTCAAACACCCGGCGGTTTATCCCACATACTTAGACAGCATTAGCGTGACCCAACCAACTCGCGCGCTCCACGAACGGGTTTCCTTGTCGGCGAAGTTGAAGGGTGAGATATGATGCAAACGATTCCGTGGCATCCTATAGAACCTGGTTGGGATGGAACTGGTCCGGGTGGGAAAAGAAAGCCAATGACGTTTCGCCGCAAACTTCTGGCTGTGTTCGCGCTGACCGTTTGCCTGTCGGTGGGGGCCGTGGCATTCCTGGTGTCGGCGGTAACGCGGCGAGCATTCGATCGCAGTGAGGATGAACGAACGGCGGCGCTGGTGACGCAGTTTCGCCGCGAGTTCAACCGGCAGGGCGAGGCTGTGGCGCGGCGGGTGGAGTCGATTGCCGCGTCGGAAGCCGCGAGCCGCATGGCGATGGCATTGAACCGTGCGCCGGCGGACCCTGGTCCGTATTTTGAGTTGGCGAAAGCTACTGCGGAGAATAGTCAACTCGATTTTCTGGAATTCGTGGAAGGTGGTGGAACCATCATTTCTTCGGCGCAGTGGCCGGCGAAGTTTGGATATCCGGAAGGAGCGATTGCCAGTTTTCCTGCAGCGGTTGATCAGGGAGCGTTTCTGAAGCAGGAAGACCTGCAAGACGGAACGGCTCTGGGATTGTTTGCGGTGCGGGCGACGCGGGTGGGAGAGCATCCGGTTTATGTGATTGGCGGGCGGCGGTTGGACAAGACTTTCCTTTCCGGAATCGATCTGCCGGCGGGCATGCGGGCTTTGCTCTATCAAAATCGGGGGGATCGATTCTCGGCGGATTTTCTGGTGGACCCTTCTGCGTCTGCTACAGAGAACCCGCGGCCGGCGGACAAGCTGCAACCCCTGGTTGATGCAGTGGGGCAGTCCAAAGAGGAAATGACTGGCACGGTGCAGTGGTCAGGGGATCGGGCGGAGGATGAGGTGTTTCATGCGATTCCACTGCAAGGCGCGGGGGCGGGGAAAGATCGTCCGCTGCTGGCGATTCTGCTGATCGGGAACTCGCGACGGACTTATGTGGAGTTGATGCGGCACATCCGGTCGGCGGCCTTGCTGGTGGGCGGTGGTGGGATTCTGCTGGCGATTCTCTTGAGCAGTTGGGCGGCGGCGCGAGTGACGCGGCCAGTCGAGCAACTGGCGCACGCCGCGCAGGAAGTCGCGGCAGGAAATTGGAATGCGCGCGTAGACGTGAACGGTGGAGATGAACTTGGGCAACTGGCCGATTCTTTTAACCGCATGACCGCGGAATTGCTTGGTCAGCAAGAGCGGCTGGTGCAGGCGGAGCGAGTGGCGGCGTGGCGGGAACTGGCACGGCGACTGGCGCATGAATTGAAGAATCCATTGTTTCCGCTGCAGCTTACGGTGGAGAACTTGGTGCGGGCGCGGCAGCAGAATCCGGAACAGTTTGAGGAAGTGTTCCGCGAGAGTTCAAGAACGTTGCTGGCGGAGATCGCTAATCTGAAGGGGATTATCGGACGATTCAGCGAGTTCTCGAAAATGCCGCAACCACAGTTGCAGAGGGTGCAGGTGAACGAAGTGATCCGGGGCGTGATGCAGCTTTGTCAGGCGCAACTGGATGCGCCGGAACGTGCGAAGATCAGTTGTGAGCTACAACTGGATCCGCATCTGGAGCCGGTGGCGGCGGACGCGGAGTTGTTGCATCGGGCGATTTCAAATCTGGTGCTGAATGCGATGGACGCGATGCCGCAAGGCGGAACATTGACGCTGCGAACACGAAATGACGGCGGGAAGGTGCTGATCGAGGTTGCGGATTCGGGATCGGGATTGACGCCAGAGGAGTGTGAACGGATATTCACTCCTTATTATACGAGCAAGCAGCATGGCACCGGCCTGGGTCTGGCCATCGTGCAATCGGTGGTAAGCGATCATGGGGGGAGAATCCGGGTCCAGAGTGAACCGGGGCGAGGGACGACATTTGTGATTGAGTTGCCGCGGGGATTGGATCCCGCGAACGACGCTGGTTGAGGTACCTTAACGGGAGTTACGTTAAAGATCTGGGAGGATGTTTGCCAACGAAAGCACATTTGCTGATTGTGGACGACGAAGCGAACACGCTGGCATCGTTGTCGCGCGCGTTCCGGCTGGCTGGGCATGAGGCCACGGTGTGCGACAACGCGGGCAAGGCGCTGGAGTTGGCCAAAGCGCAGAACTTCGACCTGATTCTTTCCGATGTGGTGATGCCTGGAAAAGGCGGACTGGCGCTGCTGGAAGAATTGAAAGGGCAGGGAGTGACGGCTCCGGTTGTGATGATGTCGGGGCAGGCGGACATAGAGAAGGCGGTGCGGGCCACGCGGCTGGGCGCGCTGGATTTTCTGGAGAAGCCGATCTCGACGGAGAAGCTTTTGTTGACCGTAGAGAATGCGCTGAAGTTGCAGCGGTTGGAAAGCGAGAACCGGCAACTCAAGCAGCGACTGGGCAAACATGAGATTGTGTGGCAGGGTGCGGCTATGCAGCGCGTGATGGCACAGGTCGAGCGCGTGGCGGCTAGTGAAACGCGGGTTTGTATCCTGGGAGAAACAGGCACGGGCAAAGAATTGATGGCACGGACGATCCATGAACGCAGCTCGCGCGCTGGTGGAGTGTTCGTAACGTTGAACTGTGCGGCGGTTCCGGCAGAGCTGATCGAGTCAGAACTTTTCGGCCATGAGAAGGGGTCGTTCACCGGGGCCGCCGGACGGCATATTGGAAAATTCGAGCAGGCGGATCATGGCACGATTTTTCTGGATGAGATTGGTGACATGCCGCTGGCCATGCAGGCCAAGCTGCTGCGGGTGCTGGAAGAGGGCGAAGTGGAGCGCATCGGTGGCGATAAGCCGGTGAGCGTGGATGTGCGGGTGGTGGTGGCCACGCATCGCGACCTGGAAGCTCGGGTGCGGGAGGAGAAATTCCGTTCGGATCTGTTTCACCGGATTTATGTATATCCGCTGGTGCTACCGCCTTTGCGGGACCGGCGGGAGGACATTCCGTTGCTGGTCGGGCATTTTGCGGCGCAGGTGAGCGCGCAGAATGGATGGAAGACGATTCCGTTTTCTCCGGAAGCGCTGGCGGCGCTGCAGTCGCATACGTGGCCGGGAAATGTTCGCGAGTTGCGCAACATGGTGGAGCGGCTGATGCTCCTGGCCACTGACGGTCAGGTTGATCTCGCGACGGTGGAGATGGCCATGCCTAAAGGTGGGGTGGGCGTTGCAGTCTCTTCTGTGTTTTCCTCGGGAGCGCTGGCCGGCCGCGTGGACGCTTTTGAACGGGAGGTGATCCTGGCGGAATTGAAGCGCAGCAATTCCAACGTGAGCCTGGCGGCGAAGTCGCTCGGATTGGAGCGCAGTCATCTTTATAAGAAGGCGGAGCAGTTGGGGATCGATCTGCGTGCGATGCGGCGGGAACAGGAGCCGACGCAGGGTTGATCTCGACGTATATTCAAGCATTCAGGAGATTGCGTTGATCAGAACGGCTCGTCGCTGGATGGTCTGGGTCCTCTTTTTTGTCACACCACTCCTCTTTATTTCAGCCGACGTTTTTGCCAGCGATCTGCCCTCTCCACCCGCATATGGCGTCCGTATGGTCCAGGCATGGATTCCAATGAAAGACGGGGTGCGACTTGCGGCAACGCTCTATATGCCGGATGGAGCGAAGGCGGGGGAGAAGTTCCCTGCCCTGCTGGAGTATTTGCCTTATCGCAAAGACGATGGCACCGCGGCTGGAGATTATCCCAAGCACGCATATTTTGCGCGGCGCGGGTATGTGAGCGTGCGGGTGGATATTCGAGGATTTGGTACGAGTGAGGGAGTGCCGCCAGAGCGGGAATACTCCGAGCAGGAGCAGGTGGATGGTGAGCAGGTAATTGCGTGGCTGGCGCATCAGCCGTGGTCGAACGGGAACGTGGGGATGTTCGGCATCTCGTGGGGCGGGTTCACCGCGTTGCAGATGGCGATGCGTCATGCGCCGGGGTTGAAGGCAATTCTGGCAACATGCGCGACGGCGGAATTGTTTCACGACGACGTGCACTATGTGGATGGTGTCGTGCACATCGATGAGTTCGAACTGAACATGGATATGGCAGAGGGCTGGACGGGAGCTCCGGACTATACGCTCGACGAAAAAGTTCTCGGGCCGCGATTTGAGACGCCTCCCTGGTCGCTGCTTTATTTGAAGCATCAGCGTGATGGGCCGTTCTGGCGCGAGCGGGTGCGTCCGTTGAAGGAAATTACAATTCCGAGTTTTCTGATTGGCGGCTTGCTCGACGGATACCGCGACAACGTGCCGGACACGCTGATGCAGGCAAGTGGACAGGTAAAGGCGATCGTGGGGCCGTGGAACCATACGTTTCCCTACGATGCCGTGCCGGGCCCGCAGATTGAATGGCGTAATGAAGCCGTGCGCTGGTTCGATCATTGGCTGAAGGGCCGCGATACGGGCGTGGAGCACGACCCGCGGCTGGTCATTTATATGCAGCACTGGCATCCTCCCGATCCGAATCTGGAAAATGTGCCGGGCGAGTGGAGACGAGAAGATGTGTGGCCGCCGAAGAGCGCGAAGCCGTCAACTTTGTTTCTGCAAGCGAATCACACGTTGGCTGAAGCTGTGGGGCAGACGGCTGCACATCAGCTCAAGTATGTGCCTTCGATTGGCGTGGAGGCGGGGTTCTGGTGGGGCGAGTTACTGAGTGATCCGCGGCCGGTGGACGCTTTCAGTCTGGTGTACGATTCCGCGCCTTTACAGGATGACATGGCGATTCTCGGACGTCCGCATGCGTTGCTCCGAGCCTCGGCCACGGCGCCGCTTGCCGACTGGATCGCGCGGCTTTCGGACGTGGCGCCGGATGGAACCGTCACACAAATTACTGGAGCAGGCATTAACGGCGCGCAACGGGATTCACTGAGCGAACCTCGCGATCTGGAGCCCGGTAAAATCTATCCGCTCGACATTGAGATGCATTTGACTTCGTGGGTATTTCCCCAAGGCCATCGAATTCGGGTCGCAATTTCGAATGCGCTGTGGCCGATGATGTTGCCTACACCTTACTCGATGACGACTTCCTTAGAGCTCGGCGGAAGCGATGGCTCCCGGATTGTGTTGCCGGTTGTTCCTGAACATGGGGTTGCTCCGCCCGCATTTTCGCCTCCTGAGCCTTCTGAACAGCGATCCGACATCAAGAGCGAAGGGTTTCCCTGGCCGGGCGAGTGGACAGTCGAGCGTGACGAAGCTCGCCATAAGACGACCGTACACTGGAACGGAAAAGAGTCGTCTACGTATCCGTGGGGAACGGAAGCGGACTACGAACATCTGACGTATGACGCCGACGACGCGCATCCGGAGACTTGCTCGGTGCGGGGCGAGGCGGAAAGCGTATTTGCGCTGAAGGGGCGGACGCTGACCTGGCGCGGACATTTGCTGGTCACGACCGATCAGAAGAATTTTTATTACAAGTACACGCGTGAATTGCTGAAGGACGGGGCGATTATTAAATCGAAGACCTGGCAGGAGGCGATTGCCCGAGACCATCAGTAGAGTTTCGGCCTAATCGGCTGCGGCCGAAGAGTGCGCCAAGCCGCGCTTGAGGTCGGCGGCGAGCAGCCGGTGAAATAATTGTTCTCCGGCTTCGCGGCGCACGGAGAGGCGTCCGGCGCGATAAGCGCGAGATTTCAGGCCACGCTGCACATCTTCGCAGATGCCAAGATCTTCCTCCTGGACCCGATTGCCCACGCTCACCGACTGTTCGTTATATTCGCGGGCGGCCTCGCTGGTGTCTCCGAAGTAGAAATCGAAAATCACGTGGCAGTGATCCACGTCGACGGGGATCACGAGATTTGTGTCCATGTATCCGGCATAGCAGTTGATCATTAAATTGGGATGTTGCCAGAAATACCAGGCGCGGTCGCCCTTGCGCGCAGCTCCGGTAGCGGCATCTTCGTTCGAGGCGACCATTGGGCTGGATTGCAAACAGTAGCGGTCTTCATTCTCGATAGTGTACTGCTTGTAATCAAGGACGGAATTCAGACCCTTGTGCAGGTGAGGAACGTGGTAGCCGCCGTCGAGGTAGTTGTCGACGAAAACCTTCCAGTTGCAATTGATGTTGTAGGTGCGACGGTCGAAGTAGTGCAGGTTGCCGATGCCGAGAGGTGCGACGCGGTTGACGAGACCGCCTAGAAAGTCGGTGAGCGGGGCGGCGTGGTCGTCGAGGTTGATGAAGACGAAACACTCCCAGGTTTCGACGCGGATGGGGACAAGGCCGTTCTGTGCGCGGTCGAAATTCTCGACACCTTCAAACTCGGGCATTCCCTTCAGGGATCCGTCGAGGCCGTAGTTCCATCCGTGGTAGGGACAGTGTAGCTGCGAGGCCTGGCCGCAGGGTTGAGTTATCACCGCCGCAGCGTGGTGGCGGCAAACATTGTAGAAGCCGCGCAAAGCGCCGTCGTTGCCGCGGACGACCACGACGGGTTCGCCGGCGACGATTGTGCTGACGAACTGCCCCGGCGCTTTCACTTGCTCAGTGCGCGCCACAAGTTGCCATGTCTTGCCGAACACGGCGAGGCGCTCAAGTTCCGCGATGCGGGCATCCACATACCAACTCGCGGGAATGGTTGAGGCTTGCGCGAGAGGGGCGCGGTCGTCGTAGCCGGAGAGGATCTGCTCGATGGAGGATTGCATGGTTGAGATTTATCTTACCGTGAAGTTCAACCGGTAGCCGTACATGGCGTGGCGCAGATTCGCTACACCGCTTTCGCCTTTGCAGTCTGGTCAACGGTGATCTTCCTCAGTTCCTGGCGACCACGAACCGGAGGCGCTGAAGGGGCGCCCACCGCACCCTGCAGTAACGCCAGGAATTGCCGAATGCGGGCTTCCTTCTTCTCCGGCATCTCGCCCTGCCTGCGAAAAAGACCGGGATCGAGTTCGGCAGTGAGCAAGGCGTCCTGAAATCGCTCAACGGTCCAGTCCAGAAGGGAAACGATCATTTCCACGTCCATGTCTCTGCGCAACTCACCGCGCTCAACGCCAAAGCGCACGAAAGCGACGGTGCCGTAGGGATCTTCAGTCGTGAGAAAGCGATTGATTTCGCGCTTCAGCACCAGATCGGTGCCGTAGTTTCCCAGCAGCGAAATGCGATACGGGATCCAGTCTTCGCGCAGGAGATGTTCAGTGCGAACCAGCCAGTAATAGAGGACGTCGAAGAATCCGGCGGCGCGCACATCGGCGGGCGCGTCCAGATATTTGGAAAAGGAGCGCACGGCGCGTTTGTAGACTTCGAAAAAGAGGCCGTCCTTGCTGCCGAAGTGCTGGAAGATAGAACCTTTGGCGATGCCTAGAGTGTCCGCGATGTCACCCACGCGGGCAGCGTGGTATCCGTGCTCAGCGAAGTGCTGCATGGCGGCGTCGATGATGCGGGAGCGCTTGGCATCGGACCGCGGGCGGGCTGCGCGCTGGCGTATGTAACGGGGAGGGGCGACGGGATTGCTGCTGATTCCGCTCATGAATGACTCCAAGTCACGAAAGCATACAAGAGACATTTGTAATTTTCAACTTCATTTTCAGTGGGCAGTGCAGTAATAATGGTTCCGCGGTGCAGGGCTGCGTGACTTTGAGTCAGACTCAGTGAAACCGAGTGCCAACTCCATCTACGACGCGATTATAGTCGGCGGCGGCCACAACGGGTTGACCGCAGCGGCGTATTTGACGCGCGCCGGTCTTTCGACGCTGGTGCTCGAGCGCCGCGAGATTGTAGGCGGATGTTGCGTGACCGAGGGGATCGCTCCCGGCTGCCGGGTTTCGACGACCTCCTACATTGCGAGCATGATGCGGCCGGAAGTGATTGCGGAGTTGCGGCTCGCCGATCATGGCTTGCGCATGGTTCCCTGTGATCCGGCGATTCAAGTTCCCTTCCCCGATGGACATGTGGTTCCGTGGTGGGTGGATCGCGAGCGAGCGAAGGCGGAGTTTGGAAAGATATCTGCGAAAGATGCGGCAAAGTTTGTTGAGATCGACGATCAACTGAAGAAGCTGACGCGCTATCTCCAGCCGTTCTTCATGGAGCCGCCGCCGGAGATCGACACCTCAACCGTAAGTGGGTGGAGCGACTTGTTTCATGTGGGCAAGCGCTTTCGCGGGATTTCCAGCGCGGAGATTGCGCAGCTCATTTCATTTCTTACTGGAAGTCTGGGGGAGTTTCTCGATCATAATTACGAATCCGAAAAGATGAAGACGATGTTTTTGGCCAACAACGTGTATGGGAAGCATGGCGGGCCTTACCAGCCGGGAACGGCGATCGGGCTGCTGTTTCATCTGTTGAGCGGCGGGGAGCAAGCCGTGCAGGGTTTCTCCGGACACGTGATGGGCGGGATGGGAGCGATCACACAGGCGCTGGCCGCGGCTGGGGAGAAGCTGGGCGTTGAGATTCGGACATCGAGCTCGGTGGCTCAGATTGAAGTCCGCAACGGGCGAGCTTACAGCGTTGTGCTCGAGGATGGAACGGAGTTTCGCGGGAGGATGATTCTTTCGAATGCCGATCCTAAGCGGACCTTCCTGAAGATGGTTGCGGCGCGGGAATTGCCGGAAGATTTTCTGTTTGCCGTGCGCGGCATCAAGATGGATGGACCATGCGCGAAAGTAAACTTTGTGCTGGCCGAGGAGCCGTGGTTTACAGGAACGTCGCCGCAGGCTTCGCCACTGGAGCGCACGTTCTACACGCTGGTTCCATCACTCGAGTTCGCGGAGCGCTGCTACGATATCGCGAAGTTTGGCGAAATTCCCGAAGAGCTGTGGGTGGATTGCGTGGTTTCATCGAATGCGGATTCATCGCTGGCGCCGCTGGGCAAGCACATCCTGACCTGCTTCGTGCAGTACGTGCCTTACAAACTGCGAGAGGGCAACTGGGATGAAAAGCGGGAACTGCTGGGGGATCGTGTGGTGAAAAAGATTGCCGAGTATGCGCCCAATGTGCCGGGCACGATTGTGGCGCGGCAGGTGCTTACGCCGCTCGATCTAGAGCGGACTTATGGATTGACCGAGGGAAATATTTTTCACGGCGATTTGCGGCTGGAGCAGCTCTTCTTTATGCGTCCCGTGCCTGGGTGGGCGCAATATCGTACGCCGATTCGCGGGCTCTATCTGTGCGGAGCGGGAGCGCATCCCGGCGGCGGCGTGACCGGCGCACCGGGGCGCAACGCGGCCATGCAGGCCCTGCGGGACTGGAAGAAGGGGCGATTCAAGGATGCGGCAGCATAAGGCCCTTAACCGCCAGGGTCGCCAAGGATTCGCGAAGGCCGCAAAGAGAGGCAAGCTCGAAATCTTCCAAGAATTCAGAGTAAGGAGCAAGCATGAAAAAGAAAAGCATTCTGGAACGACTGAAAGAAGGTCCGGTCCTGGGCGACGGCGGATATCTGCTGGAACTCGAAAAGCGTGGATGGGTGCGCGCGGGTCCGTTCACTCCCGAAGTTGTGCTGACGCATCCCGAAGCTTTGCGTGAGTTGCATGTGGAGTTTCGCGAAGCCGGATCCGAAGTGCTGCAAGCGTTGACATTCTATGCGAGCCGGGACAAGCTGGCGACGGTGGGACTCGAAGATCGGCTGCAGGATTTGAATCGAGCCGCGGTCCGCATTGCGCGTGAGGTTGCGGGCGATCGTTGTCTGGTGGCGGGGAACCTGAGTCTGACGTGGATGTACGAACCCGGCAGCGCGTCCGCCGCAGACCGGGTGCGGAGAACGTTCGACGAGCAACTGGCGGTGCAGGTTGAGGAAGGCGTGGACTTCATTATCGGCGAAACGTTTTCTTTTCTCGGAGAAGCGCTCATTGCAGTGGAGCGCGGGAAGAAGACCGGACTGCCCACGATGGTCACGATTTGTTTCGAGAACCAGGATGCGACCGCCGATGGAAAGAGCGCAGCCGACGCCGCAAAAGCATTGGTCGACGCGGGCGCCGACATTGTTGGCATGAACTGTCTGCGACCGCCCGAGCACATCCTGGGCCCAATGGAACAGATGCGTCGAGCGGTGCCGGGATATCTGGCGTGTCAGCCGGTCGCATACCGCACTCCGAAGGCAAAGCCTGATTTCACCAGCCTGCCGGAATTTCCCTACGCGTTGGATCCACTACAGCTTACGCGGAAGGAGATGGCGGACTACGCGGTCGAAGCTCGCGACATCGGCATCAACTTTATTGGGGCGTGCTGCGGAACGGTGGCAATGCACATCCGGGAGATGGCGCGGGCGCTGGGCAAGTTGCCCGAGGACTCACGTACCTGGAAGAAGGGCGGCGAGAAACCGATGTCAGCCTACGAATACTACGACCATGACAAGCAGAAGGCGGGCAGCCGCACGTAGAGTGAAGTCAGCAAAAGCAATCAATCGAGCAGGCTCTCCCGGGAGAGCCTGCTCGACTTGTTTGCAACTGGATTAGCCAGCGTTGCGGAACTGCGGCTGTTCCGCGTGCACGAGCGGAGCATCCACTAGATGTTCGCTGAGGAACCAGCCCTGCAATTCGTTGGCGCGGAGCACGTCGCTTACGACCAGATCGTTGGTGCCGGCATCGCCCAGCTTGGTGGCACGCTCTGCCAGTTCGCGGCAATGGCCGATGATGATCTGATGCGCATCCAGCAGGCGGGAAATTTGCACCGGAACTTCTTCCCTGCCCCGCGGCGGACGCTCGATGCGCGTGGTCTCAGCCACATCGGCCGCCATGGCAATGGAGACGCCGCCGAGAAGTTGTATGCGCTCGGCAATGGTGTCCACGATCTCCGATTGTTCTCCGTAGTGCTTATCAAACAAGAGGTGCAACTGATAAAAAGTTGGTCCGGCGACTTGCCAGTGCGATTTCTTGTAAAGATCGCGCAAGGTCATGGTGTCGGCTAGCAACAGGTTGAGTTGTTCCGTCATTTCCAGGCGAACCGGCTCCTCAAGTTCGAGAGGCAGCATGTGCGAAACCGTGCCGTACGCTTGAATCTCGGGGGCACGTTGGTGAAGGCGAGGCTGCGCGCTCAAGTTGCCTCGCTCGGTTGTGGGTGTTTTTGCGTTCTGATCTTTCTTGGCCATAGGTGTTCTCCTCAACTGCTTCAATGTCTTGGAATTCAGGTCACAAATCTCAGCTTTTCTTCGATGCTATGAACCAGCCCGTGGATGCGCTGGTTCGCGGGAGGGATAGGGCGGTGCCTAAAAATCGGGAACGTGCGGTCGCGCCGAGGTTTGACGCGGTTGAGAGCATTGTTTATGATCGAAGTGCGGGGTGGAGCAGTCTGGTAGCTCGTTGGGCTCATAACCCAAAGGTCGGTGGTTCAAATCCACCCCCCGCAACCAACCTCAAGCACTTTCCCTTCAATCACTTGAAGCTGTTTGCCGCGACTGTGAGAAATTGCAATCGGCACCCGTTCCGCTCCCATTCGCTGAAACCCGCTGTTTAGGCGCTATTTTCGCGCCCGACAGCACCATCTCCACAACCTTGCTGTTCGCGGCACGCTTCTGATCCGAGACCGCCTGCGTGTAAATGTTCATCGTAGTCTGGATGTTGGCATGTCGCAGCAGCTCCTTCTGCACCTTGATGTCGGTGCCCGCGCTGCGCAGCATGGTTGAGTAAGTGTGACGGAATGTGTGCCAGCCAATCTTTCCGATGCTCGCGCGTGATGCTGCAGGTTTCAGCTGGCGCTGCAGGATGGTCTCCTGCCAGCGCGGCCGGCCCGCATCGTTCGCGAAGACCCAGTCTCCCGGCGCCCTGTGGTGCTGCGCGGGTGCAGTTCCCGCAAGCGTGCCGCAAGGTCCGGATTGATGGGCAGTGGGCGAGCTGACCCCTCGGTCTTTGTTTCGCCCATCTGGCACTCCACGACGGATCTCTGGCTCAAGACCGTCATGTTCTCCCAGTCAAAGCCGCCCCACTGAAGTCCGATGATTTCACTCACCCGAAGACCGAAGCATGCCGCCGCGAGGACCATCGTGTGATACGGCTCGGCCAAATGCTCAAGGAGCAACCGGACTTCCACTGCTGTCAGAACGCGAGGAAACGAAGCCGTCTGCCGCTTTGGCGGACCAGCTCGATGGGATTGTTGGTAACCATTTCCCATCTCCTCGCGTTCTGGTACAGAAGGCCACGAGGCGCACGGATACTCATCGTTTCTCCATAAGCCGTTGTTGGCCATGTTGTACGCGATTTCATCAATGAACTCGCGCCGATATCCGGTGAACGCTTGCAGATCGGCGGGGCGTTGAAGGAAGGCTGTATTGATGAACAGGAATTTTCAGACCAGGTATCAGCTGCGATCGGAGACCTGTGGTATTCGGACGAAGCTAGCAGTCGCGAAACTCTTGCCGTGATGTCGATTGATCCGTAATTCCAGCCACAGTAGGGCACAGTCGTATCGAGATCGTTACAAGTTCGTGGATGCGGGTGACTCAGTCGGCCTCTGTCTCTAGACCGCAGGAGCCGTGCGGGAGCGGGCTCTGTGGGAGGCCACTTCAGTGCCGCCGATTTACTGCGGACTGCCTTCGGGCAGGCAGACTGATGACGCCACGGTCATGGTCGCGCGGTGAACTGATCTTCTTATCTGAGGGGTTTGCTGATCCAGTGGTCGGTGAAGGTCGAGTGCTGGATGGAAGACTCGATTTTAGGCATGTGGCAGGTTGTGCAGTTCTTCGTGCTTATCGGGCAGGCCGCGCCTGGGTGATCCGAGTCTCGGTGATCGGCGGTTGTTTTTGCGCCTGGCTGATTGACATGACATTGCAGACAGCGCGAATCGTAGGCCGCAGCATCGTGCTCCAGAGGTTGATGGGGATCGTGACAGGCAACGCAGGTGAGTCGAGCGTCGGGCTTGCTCCAACACTTGCTGTTTTCCAGGCGGTAAGGCGCAAAGCGGAGGTTCAATGCGCCAAGTCCAATGTTCGTCACCACATCTTCCCAGGTGCGGTGGCACGCGCCGCAGAAATCCACGGACTCGACCGGATCCAGGCGGCTGGGATTCATGATCAGCTGCGCGCCCTCCTCGTGCTGTCCCAAATTCGTAGCGGCTACATGACTGGCGCCCGGTCCGTGGCAGGCTTCGCAGGAGACGCCCGGCACAGCGCCATTTACATCCAATTGATTGTTGGTCACCGACGCGGTTGTGTGACAGGCAAAACACGCGCGGCTCTCTGCCGGCGGCATGCGACGTCCCGCGGCGTCTTCAAGGCTGCGGGGCGTGGCAAGAGATTGCCCCGGAGTGATATTCAAATCTTGGGAAGACGCAAAAAAAGTCAGATGGCTTTCGTAGTAACCACCGTTTTTCTCGTAGACATAAGTCTGGCCCAGGTGGCCGACGCCAAATGCCCACAGCAGGTCTGCGGAGAATCGAGCCGCGCCGTCTCTGGCCGTGACCGTTAGAACGCTTTTCCCGCCTTTGGTTACGATCTCCTCACGGTATGGACCAAGGCGAAAGGAGAGATGGTCATGCTGGTGAAGTAGCTCCGCGTCGGGGGCGCGCACGGCGGCGCGGGCCATGGCGTGTTTTTGCTGGGTCGCAACCTTGGAAGCATGACATCTCGCGCACGCTGCCGTGCCCACGTAACTATCTCGTTTGGCGTCGCCTTTGGTGGGCCACCAGCCGGGCGAGTTAAGCCGTGATGCAGTGAGCATGGACATGCTGCTGACGGGAGCAGGTGTTTGAGCTAAGGACGCAGAGGCTACAACACAGATTGCGAGCGCGGACACGACTTGGAGCGAAGTACCGAGCCGCAGAATTGACACGCCAATGGTTAACGCCGAAAAACACGCTGTGGGAAACACGGAGCACTGAGGATTCTTAGCCGCATCAGCTCGCACAGTCATATTTACGACTAAGGCCGGATTTTTGGCCGTCAAGACGGCTGCTATTGTCTCGTCAATCCCTGTTCGCGTCAATGCTGAGCGTCGATCATCCCCGTCGCGATACTCCTGCCGTCGTAGGTTGTTGACGTAACATCGCCTTATCGCTCATTGACTTCGGGTCCTGAATGAATCGTTTGAGCGCAACACTTTCTCCAGTCCATAATTACAATATGGTTCGCATGAAAATCCGGGCGCTGATGTTGCTTCCTTTCACCGTTCTCTTCGCAGCCGGGGTAGCCGTTGCCCAATCCAAGCCTGAAGAAGGTGTGTTACCCAGCCAGGCAACGCAAGCCCGCCGAGCCTCTGCCAGCCAGAAGTCCGCGAAGACGGAGCCAGTCGCATCGGCGATTCAGTTCGAGAACGTCATCGAACGATCGAAGATCAGGTTCAAACTCAAGAATAGCGTCAGTTCGCAGCGTTATACGTTTGAAACCATGGCTGGCGGAGTCGCGCTCTTCGATTACAACAACGACGGTTTGCTCGACATATTCTTTACCAACGGCGCGGCTATTCCGTCGCTGGAAAAAAGCAATGCCACCTACTCAAACCGGCTCTTCCGCAACAACGGGGACGGAACCTTCACCGATGTAACTGAAAAAGCCGGCCTGCAAGGCATCGGCTATTCCATGGGCGTCGCCGCCGGCGACTACGACAACGATGGGTTTGTCGACCTTTACGTTACCGGCGTCAACCGGAACCAGCTTTTCCATAACAATGGAGATGGGACCTTTACGGATGTGACCGAGAAGGCGGGAGTCAGTGGTATGGTCCCCAAGATTGGCAAGGCGTGGTCAGTGGCCGCCGGATGGTTCGATTACAACAACGATGGGCTGCTCGACCTTTTTGTAGTGAACTACCTCAATTACAACATCAAAACTGCAACTCATTGCGTTCAGCAAGGACTTCCGGTTTACTGCTCGCCGGTCGATTTTCTGGGGACGCCGAACATTCTCTATCGCAACAACGGCGACGGTACTTTTACCGACGTCTCGGGACAGTCCCACATTTCCCAGTACGTTGGCAAAGGAATGGGTTTAGCCTTCGCCGACTATGACAATGATGGCTTTACCGATATCTTCGTCTCCAACGATACCTTCGAGAACTATCTCTTTCATAACAACGGAGACGGAACCTTTACCAACGTCGCGTTGCTGGCCGGGGTTGCGTATAACTCGTTCGGCAAAGCCATTGCCGGGATGGGAACGGATTTCCGGGATATCGACAAGGACGGAAAGCCGGACATCTTTGAGACTGCAATGTTCGGGGAAGGTTTCCCATTGTATAAGAATCTAGGGGATGGTCATTTTCAGGATGTCACCGCCGCAACAGGGCTGAGCGCCCTGACCAGCCGGTCAACGGCCTGGGGCGTGGGGATTTTCGATTTCGACAACGACGGAAACAAGGACCTGTTCACGGCCAACTCCGACATTCTGGATAATGCCATGGAGCTAGCGCACCGGCCTTTTGCGCTTCCCAATCAAGTGTTTCGCAACAAAGGCGGCATGACCTTCGAGGATCTGAGTTCAAAGGCCGGAACCGCCTTCTCCGTTCCAGCTGCGCATCGTGGCGCGGCCTTCGGCGATCTCAACAATGACGGCAAGATCGATGTTGTCGTGACGGTTCTGAACGGACCGCCCGAGATATGGATGAACCGGTCTAATGCTCAGAATGGCGGCAACCGAAACCACTGGATCATTCTGAAACTGGTCGGCGTCAAGTCCAACCGCGACGGCCTGGGAACAAAGGTCAAGTTAACCACTTCTCTGGGCACCCAATATAACCAGGCGACAACCGCAGTCAGCTACAACTCTTCGAGCGACAAGCGCGTACACTTCGGGCTGGGTTCGGCCGGCGTCGTAGACAGCATTGAACTCACATGGCCGAGCGGCGTTAAGCAGGTTTTGAAAAACGTCAAGGCAGATCAGGTCCTTGCCGTGATGGAGAACGCCGCCCCGTGAGTTGCACTTATCTTCAATCGTGATATTGACTCTATTTTTGCGAGAGATTAGCCGACAAACGCTGCGCCAGCTCCGTTTGCCCATTACGTTGGAGAAGGTCGAGAAGGCCTTTCATGAGCTCCGCGTTGTTTCTCCCGTACGCCGCCGCCGTTTCGGCGGTCAAGTCGGCATCTGCAATTTTTCCCAGGTGGAAGTAAGAATCGGAAAGCATGTAAAGCAACTCTGGGGTCATGGTTCTGGATTTCGCCAGTTGCTCGGCCGCATCGGACCAGCGCTCCTGGTGGTACCGAACCTCGCCCATCTCGGCAATCGCCGTCTGATAGTTCGGGTCGTTCGCCAGTTCCGCCTTAAACTGATTCTCGGCCCCGCTCAGGTCGCCCAATTTCAGCGCCAATATTCCTTCATAAGTATGAGCTCCTCGAACGGTGGGCTGAATTTCCAGCGCATGATGAAGGCTGCGCAGGCCGTCTTCCTTGTCTCCCAAGCCGAGATATAACTTCCCAATGAAAACATAGGCATCCGCAAGAGTGGCGGCAGTTCCCTTGAAATGGTTCCGATACAGCTGCAACGCATCGTGTTCACGATGCTCCGCCAACATTTGAGTGGCCTGGGCCGTGATGGGGCTTTCGCTTCCTTCACTCTCGACGGAACGGACGAACGTCATTTGTTCCATCATCAACTGATGCAGTGCCGCCTCGTGGTGGGCGTCCTCCGTCCTGCCCATCCCGGCATACGCCCGTGACAGATAGTAATGCGCCAATAGCCGCGTAGGGGCGAGCCGTAACACCATTTGCAATTTATCGATGGCGGCCGGATAGTTTTTCAGTTCCAGTTCGCATTGGCCAAGCCCGAACAGTGAATCCACGTCGTTGGTCTTGAAGACAAGGATGCGTTCAAAGGCATTCCTGGCCTCTTGCCATTTAGCGAGCTTTACATCCACGTCGGCAAGCAGTTGCAACGCGGGCACATCATTGGGCTGGGATTCAACAGCGCGCGCGGCGTACTGTGCGGCCCCGTTAAGATCCATCAATTTCAAATCCGTCACCGCAATGTCAAAATCAATCCTCGGCAGCGTGGTATCGGAATGGCGCGCCTTGAGCAGCCACTTCAACCCCGTCTCGCAATCTTCCGAAACGCACAATAGTTCTCCGTACTTCTGCCACACCGATACATTGTTGGGCTCGGCCTTCAAACTCAGCCGGATTGCGGCCAGCGCCAGGTCGTTCTGCCCATTCAGGTGATAAGCCTGCGCAAGGTAATACTGTGCGTCTCCGTCACCGGGAAGAAGTTTGACGCAGCGCTCCAGCAGCTTGATGGCTTCTTCCTTTTGGCCCGCCGCCAGTTTGTAGGCGCCAGTTTTCAGCAAGACATCTGCGTCGTTCGGCGCGAGCTTCAGCGCCTCTTCATAGGCCGCCGCTGCTTCGGAGGTGCGGCCTGCTTCCTCCAGCAACATGCCCTTCAGCTTGATTGCCGGCTCAAAACCCGGATGCTGCTCAAGCAAACGGAGGACAAGGTTCATCGCCTCCTGCCTGTCACCATGCTCGTCGAGGCTGAGCGCCTGGTGGACTTGCCGCATCAGCGGGGACTCGGCAGCATGGCCCGTGTTCTGCGCCCGAACAACCGTTCCTGCAGAAGCAAGCAGCGCCGCACACAGCAGGAGTGTAGAGAGACGATTTGCAGGCCAGGCATCACGTGTCACGTGAGGCGAACCCCCGACAAAATGCAGAACAGACTGTAAAACCCCATGGACGAGCTTCGGTCGGCAACGAACAAAAGTCAACATCCCGTGAAAGGCCGCGGTCGCTATCGTTATCGTTACCAGGTCACCGAAATATTTCCTACGCCGCTAGTGGGGACGCCATAGGAATGAGACGTGCCTTCCGAGACGATGCTGCCATCAGCCAATACCTGGAAGAAAGTGAACTGAATCTGCGCACCTGCTGGTACCGATGCATTGATGAACCACGATGAGCTTGCATCAGGCACCGCCAAGAGTGGCCCGGTCGCTGAGTTTGCGCTCTGAACATCGTTTCCCAGCTCCAGGACGGTCCCAGTCAGGTAAACCGAAGCGCCCGAAGCCGATGGAACATTATTGACCGTGAAGGTCACAGGGATTTGATTCCCTGTGAGAACCGTTAATGGGAGTGTGTTGGATGTTCCTGCGCTCGCCTGCAGGCTGACGTTGTAATTCCCGGGCACCAAAGAAGGTATGACGAATGTCACGGAAGAGTCCGACCAGGACTGCACTGCTGCCGCAGTCGTTCCCACCAGAACCATGCCCGGTGACGTGCCGAAGCCATCGCCACCCAGGGTTGCGGTGAGTCCAGCCTGTGCCACCCGCGGACCCAGCGATCCCAACTCCGGAGCCGTGGCTGGAGTCGACGATTGCCACACCGAAACCGTGTTTGCTGCCAAGCTGAAGGCTGTGACGGGATTATTTCCGCCTGTGCCGGCGTTCACCTGGATGGAAAATCCGCCCATCAAGCCGTTCAGATAATCCGGGTAGGCGGCCGGCGCAAGGGCGGTGTACAGGCCAGAGATGTTATAGGGTGTGCTGGCGTTCTTGTTTACTGCAATCAATACAACGTCATTGAAGAACTGCCGCTCCATGATGTAGACGTCACTGTTGATCCAGCGCTGAAGTGAAGTGCCATACGCCAGCGCCGGATTCACCTGCCGCAGGATTCACCTGCCGCAGGTTCGCCATCTGATTGATCAGTTCGTAGGCCGTTGTGTTGGTGTCGAACGATGCCATCCAGAGCCGGTTATAAGGAACGTTGCCCCCGCTGGTGTCGTTGTGCAGATATTGTTCGTCGCCATAGAGCACCACTGGGATTCCCCGGCAGGCGAGTTGCAGCGCCAGAGCCTCATTCAGGCGGGTCTGGCTGTTGTTGACGCTCAGCATGCGCGCGAGATCGTGGCTGTCAACAAAAGTCACCAGGTCGTTGGAAGAAACGAAGTCGCTGTCTTCCTGGCTGATTGTGCTGTCGATTTCGGAGAAGTCGTTGTCGTTTGCGAACACGTCGCGCATCGCGTTGGCCAGCGGAAAATCCAGCAGAGGGATTCCACTTCGATTGGAAAACTGAACCGAGTCCGCATAGGTCGGATCGCTGGTCCCGCTTTGATTCCACTCTCCGTAGAGAAAGGTGGGTCCAGCAGTAAAGGCGGCGTTAGCCAGCGTGTACTGCCAACCCCAGGTAACGTCCTTCACCGCATCCAGACGGAAAGCGTCCGTTCCGTGCTGCATGAACTGTGTGAGCGCGCTCTTGAGGTATCCGTCAACCGGGGTGCTCTCCTGGTTCAGGTCGGCCAGGTCGACCAGAGTGTAGTACTGCAACTGGAAAGGATCGTTGAAATTTGTGATCGTCGGATTGTGATGAAAAAGGTTGTTGGGAGGCGGTGGGTCGTTCTGATAGCTGGCGAAGGGTTGGCCGTTATCGAATAGAACGCCGAACTGGCCGCCATCATTCGGATTGCTGTCGTTGGCCGCGAAATCCACAATCACGCGGACTCCGTTCTGGTGGGCTGCCGCCACCAGGTTGTCGAAGGCCGTCCAGGTATTGTTGACGTCTCCGAGGTGCTCCGAGATCTGCTGCATGTCGCGCGCCCAATAGCCGTGGTAGGGCGCGTACGCCGTGCCGCCCAGGTTGGCGACAACGTCGATGTTGTCCACCGGAGGAGAAATCCAGATAGCCGTGATCCCCATGCCCGCCAGATAAACCATCTGCTGCTGAATCCCCGCGAGATCTCCACCCCAATAAAATTGCCAGTTCGCTTTGGTGGCGTCGAACATTCCCGAGCTTTGCGGCGGGTTGTCATTGCTGGGATCGCCGTTAAAGAAACGGTCGGTCACAATCTGATAGATCACTTGCTTCTTGAAGTCCTGCGTTGGGCCGCTGACGGCGGCGCCGCTGGCGGTCAGCAGGAGCGGGGTGCTGCTGGAGAGTGTGCCGCTGGCTCCGGCAAATGTGAGGTTATAGTTTCCCCGGGCGACCGTGTTGGCGACGGTCAATGTAGCCGCCTGGCTGCTTCCGGCACTGACGGATAGTGGAAATGTGGGAGAGGTTGTGACTCCGGCAGGAAGTCCTCGCAGGCTCACATTGACCGTTCCCTGAAAGCCGTTTTCACTTTGCACGCTGAGTTCGACCGGTGTACTGGAGGAACCTTGCGACACCAGCACCGAACCTGGAGAGACTGTGAGAGTAAAGCTGGGCGGGGCCGGTGAGCCCCCAGCACCGCCACCACTCCCACAACCCGCCACCAGCAGGGCGAAGCAGCAGGTCGCCACCGCTAGTGCGGCGTGCATGGTTCTATTCTTGGTCATCTATTACATCGAACCTCTGATTCCCCGGAACGAGGCGCAGCAGCGTCATGCCCGAGTCGCTGAGCATCCCGCACTAACGCACACTGAACACGGAGAGTGTCTGGGCCGGCAGTGAGACGCGCACTTGGCCGCTTATAAGTTCGGCGGCGATATTGCCAAACACCGTCTGCAGCTGGTGGGCAGTTTCGAGCGGAGTGTTTTCGACGGGGATGTTGAGTGCGACCGTCTGCATGGCGTTGTTGTAGACCACCAGCAGCTTCTCTTCCGGTAACTCACGCAGGAAAGCGTAGTAGGTGTCGTCCCATCCGATGTGCCACTGCTTTCCGGTACGCAGCGCGACGTGGCTCTTGCGTAGCGCCAGCAGCGACTGCACGTGGGCGAATGCCTCCTGTTCTTCAGGGGTGCGTCCGTTGGTGGTGAAGGCGTTGCGCTTATCACCGGGAAAGCCTCCCGGAAAGTCACGCCGGTTGTCGGGGTCGCTGCCGCCCGGCATCGCGATTTCGTCGCCGGAATAAATTTGCGGAATCCCGCGCAAAGTCAGCAGCAGCGACAATGCGGCTTTGAGTCTTGCCGGGTTGCTGCCTTCTTCACTCACGAAGCGCCGGTCGTCGTGATTTCCGACGAACGTAACCAGCGTTTCGGGGTGCGGATAGAGTTCGTCATGGCGAAGAACATCGACGATCCTCTCCATCGGCGCGCCCTTAATGACGACGTCGCGCAGGGCGTGGCAGAGCGGAAAATCGAAAACCGTGGCGAGGCCGGAGTCGATGCCGTCGAACTGCTTTCGTCCGCCTTCGAAGAACGATGTGATGGTCGAATCGCCGTCGGCCACTTCGCCGACGTCCATGATCTGCGGATAATCGAACTGCGGGTACACATGGCGCAGCCGGTCGTGCCATCCGCTCCAGAACTGGCGCGTGGAATAGGGGAACGTGTCCAGACGGAATCCATCCAATTGCGCACTCTCCGTCCACCACATCGCATTCTGTGCCAGGTAGAGAGCGAGCGCGGGATCGTCCGGATTCAGATCGGGCAATCTGCCGGCGAACCAGCCATCGAGCGTGTTGAGATACTCGCGCGGCGAAGCGTGCGGATCGACCAGTCCGGTGAACGTATAAGCAGGCTCCAGGTGATGGGCAGGCGTGCCATGAAACCATGTGGGCGTCGGTGGATCGTTGGCCCAGGGATGGTGAGGGCCAGTGTGATTGACGACGTAATCGATCAGCACCTTCATGCCCAGCCGATGAGCATCGGCCACTAGCGCCTGGTACTCGGGCATAGTCCCCATGTGGTCGTCGAGGGCATAGAAATCGACGACGTGGTAGCCATGATAGTCGGAGTCGGTATTCTTCCAGACGGGAGTGAGCCACAGCGTGGTAACGCCGAGATCGTGCAGGTATCCCAGATGCTGTCGAATGCCGCGCAGATCGCCGCCGTGATACGCCATGGGGTTGCTGCGGTCATAGCCGCCATTCGAGCCTGCGGGCTGATCATTCGAAGGATCGCCATCGGCGAAGCGGTCGGGCATGATCAGGTAGATGACGTCGTCGCGAGAGAAGCCTCCGAAGCGGTCGCGGGCGTCCGCACGAGCCAATAGCGGAAGCGGGACCGTCGTCGATCCCGACGAAGTGATCAACTGCAAGGGTACGGTTCCTGAGGGCAGATCGGAACTGAGTTGCAGGTGGACGAAGAGATAATGTCCGTTGGCGGAAGCTTCCGTTCCGAGCGGAGTCAGACCCTTCGTCGGGCTTTCCACTCGGGCGCCGCTCAGATTTTCACCGGTGAGCAGCAGCGTGAGCGCGGGCGTGTAGTTTACCCACCAGTTGGGGGGCTCGATCTTACGAACTACTGGCTTGCCAACGACCGGAGCCTGCCCCGCTCCGGCCTCCGACTGCGCCCCTGCCGGCAGCGTGAGCACGCATACCAGCATCAGCGCCAGCGTAATGGTTCGTTTGTTCTTCATGCCGCGATCTCTACTCCGGCAGAATCAACCGAGCAACGCGGAGCAAACAAATTCAGAAAGGAGATCCGAGTATCCGCTATCCGGCCCATGAGAATCAGGAGGCGCTTAAGAACTGTTCTCAAGCGTCTCCCAGAGCTGTGGGTTAGAAGGTTATACGCAACGCGAGTTCGAGTTCACGATTCGGGGGGGCGATCCGAGCGTTGAGCAGCTGCCCGAACTGGCCGTTGCCGATGCTGGTGTTCGGGTTCTGGAACTGGGGCGTGTTGAATAGGTTGTAGACTTGGGCGCGCAACTGCGTCGTCACCCGCTCCCCAATCGTAATGTTCTTTACGAGGGATGTGTCCCAGGTACGGGTCGGCGGTCCCGGGAAGGCGTTGCGGGGGAGATTGCCAACCAGGCCGACGGGAACTGTGAACGCGCTCGCTGAACATCTGAGCCAGTACTTTGCTGGCACTGGCGGGGTCGCGGCTTGGTTGATCTGCCAGGTATCTCCAGTCGTGCATCCCCCGTGGTAATCCGGGCGGCCATTCGCTCCCCCCCCGTTTGAAATGTCCAGTGGCGTGCCGGTAGCCAGCACAATCACGTTGTTCCACTGCCAGCCGCCAATCACGTAATCCACGGCCTTCGGAACGCCCTGGGCCAGCATTTTTCCCCGTCCGAAAGGTAGCTCATAGAGGGAACTCAAGGTAAAGAGCTGGCGCTGATCCGTGTCCGAGTTGCCGCGCTCATACTGCAGCAGTGGCATTCCGTTGGGGCCGTCCAGGACGCCGCCAGATGTACCGAATGAGGAGGCGGAATTATCCAGGGTGTGCGACCAGGTGTAGGCCGCTGTCAGTTGAAGTCCGCGGCTCAGGCGGCGCGTCACTTTTGTCTGCAGAGCGTTGTAATTTCCGCTGCCGATCATCTCAGTCGCCATGATAGCGCCGACACCATTCGGGTTGAGAGCACCCCCAACCGGGAACCAGCTTGTCCCGGGAGGACAACCAGTACAACCGGTACCCAAAACCGTCTGGTTGGCGTTGAACGTAGTGGCAAGATTACTCATCTTCGTTCCAACGTAGGCCACGTCCAACACTGTCTTGTTGTCTAAGGCACGCTCAATCTGAAGGTTCCATTCTTGGATATGCGAGTTGGGGCTGTTTTTGGGGTAGTAAATCACGTTGTTGGTCGTGGTCACCGCATTCGGGACGATGCCACCAATTTTCGGCGGAAGAGGGCCCGTGGCGTCGGCGGGGTTGTTGTCTCCGAGGGGCGCTGCTCCCGTGAACGCAAATCGGTAGCCGGTCCCGCAGGTCGCCGCAGTGGGACAGGCATAATAGGTGGAACTTCCGTTAAAGTCGGGGTTGTTGGAGAGCTCGTTGCTAACGCCGCCGCGGTCTAGGTAGTAGAAGAGCCCATACCCGCCGCGGAGTACAGTCTTGCCGTCGCCGAAGATATCCCAGGCAAATCCGACGCGGGGGCCGAAGTCATGTTTCGGTGTATTGATCAGAGAGGCATTGTATCCGGCGCTGCGGGCTGCGGCTGTTCCGGCTTCAACCAGTTCTCCCGTCGCGGGATTGAAGTTGGACTGGTGGTTGCTGGCTTCCGTCGGCCAGCTGAGGATGTCATCACGCAGGCCCAGGTTCAGCGTCAGATTGCGCCTGACGCGCCAGTCGTCCTGGGCGAAGACGCCATTCTCCCAGCTGCGGGTCTGATAGTACCCGCTAAATGCGCCAACCGAGTAGGCGCCCACGAACCCGGCAACCAGTTCCGAGTCCTCATAGCCCGTAAAGGTCCCGTGGTGGGACGTCGGGGCGGGGTACGCGCCAAAGCTTCCGTCGTCGATCCAGAAGTAGCCTTTGGCGTTGTTCCCCTGGTCCCAGTTCACATCGCGATGAATGATGGTGGCGCCAAACTTGAAGGTGTGTTTTCCCTTGATCCAGCTCACCGCATCGCTGAACTGCTGGGTAGGCTCGACAATGAGATAGGGGCCGCCGTCACCAATGTAACTGATGTTGCCGAACCAGCCGCCGATGATGGGCATGCCGCCGAGCAGCGGAGAAGTGTTGGCATTTTGGATGCCAATGTTGGCCGCCGTCGGAACGCTGCCGTTAGGCTGCTGGTAGCCGGAAAGATCCCGAATCCAGCCATAGTGAAACTCGTTGAGGATCGTGGGACTGAGGATGTGGGTCCAGCCCACGGCGACCTGGCGCGGATGGGACGGGTTGGTACCGCCGCCGGAGGGCAGGTTGTGACTGGAGTCCGACAGAATTTGCGTGCCATTCAGCAAATCGGTGCCCAAGCTGTAGCGGCCGAAGACAGTGTCCTTTGAAGTGGCCACAAAGTCTATCCGAGCGTCATAGTCGTTCATAGTGATGACGTTCCGTTGTATTTGGCTGAAGTTAACGTCGTTGGTCGCAACGTTCGCACCCGCGACATTCGGGAGTGGAAACAAGTTCAGATAGCTGATCCCGGGCTGAATCTGGTTGGCAGACGGAATGATGTTGATGTTGGGGCCTGCGGACCCCGTCGTGGAATTCCCCACCCAACCAAAAGGAAGGCACGTCTGAGGATTGTAGATGTATCCGAGGCCAGAGGCAAATTGCGGCATCACGTTACCACCGGAATACAGGTTCGGGCAGACAGCAACATCCGGCGTACTCGTGGCGGTGCCGGTACCGGAGGGCGAGAGTAGTTCCGTGAAATTGCCTGTGCGCATCAGCGCCGTCGGTACTCGGGTGTTGTCAACGCCATTCGGTAGAACCTGGCGCCAACCCTGGTAATCAACAAAGGCGAACAGCTTGTTCTTCCAGATGGGGCCACCCAGCGACGCGCCGAACTGGTTGCGGCTGAGCGGTGGAAGGGAGACACAGCCTGACTCGCCAAGGAAAGTACACTGTTTATTGGCGGTGTATTGAAACACATCCGCGGCAGCGATCTTGGAACGGTTAAACCAGTACGCGGCGCCGTGTATCTTGTTGGCTCCGGAATTGGTAGCAACCTGGATGACCGCGCCTCCCGCGCGTCCAAACTCCGCCGGCGCAATGTTGGTGGTGGTCTTGAATTCTGCTATGTCTTCGATCGCCGGGATGATCACGATCGTGTTTACTAATGACTCGTTGTTGTCAATGCCGTCTATAAGATAATTGTTAGCCTGGGGTCGCAGGCCGTTTACCGCGAGTGAAGCTGAACCCGAATCGAAGTTGCGCCAAGTCTCGGCTGCCGGCCCCCCGAAGGCAATGCCGGCTGCGTTATTGTTGTAAGCACCGCGGCTGACGCCCGGGGTCATCAAGGCCAGCGACGTGAAATTGCGGCCGTTCAGCGGGAGATCCACTACCTGGCGTCCCTCGATCACTTCGCCGAGGCTTGACGTCGCCGTATCTACAATCGGAACCTCCGCGGTCACGTCCACGCTGGTGGAGGCGGAGCCAGGTTGCAGCTTCAGACTGATTTCGAGGACCTGCGAAACGTCGAGGGCAATGTCGGCGTTTTCCGTCTTAAACCCTTCCTTCTTCACCTCAACACGGTACTTTGCCACGGGCAGCGCATTGATGGAGTAATCGCCCGAACCATCAGTCGTCGTCGTTACCACCCGTCCGGTCGCCACTTCGGTCACGCTAACAGTGGCATTCGAGACGACGGCGCCGGTTGAATCGGTGATGGTTCCGAAGAGCCGGCCTGTGTCTGTCTGAGCCAAGGCCAATCCCGTCAGGCACAACACAAGAATGAGAACCAGAGAGAACTTAGTCTTCATGTTTCCTCCAGGTTTCGGGGACAGTCGGGAAGCGCTGATGTTCCAAGGCACGCCCGGTTGAAACCTCACTTTGTAATCCAAGGGGGGCCCTGGCGAAAGTTTCACTATGTTTCCCGACGGTTACTGCTGTAAAATGCCTTGGCTGCATCAGGATGCCATTCCTTGTTACGTCGGTGTTAAATGGCTGTGACACACACGTTTACCGCTGGGCGAGCGCAATTCTTCCAACACATAGATAACATTATTAAAAGTCATAGCCTTCGGGGCTCTGAATCGCTGTGCAAGCTGTTGCAATATCTCGCAAAGCAATCGATCGACCATCCCGATGCGCCCCTGAAGGAATACCAGATTGCCACCGAGGTGTATGGGCGGCACGCGGACTTTGATCCGCAATCGGACTCAACCATTCGAGTACAGGCAGGGCGTCTCCGTCTGAAGCTGGCGGAGTATTACGCCGGGGAGGGAGCGTCGGACCCTATCCTGGTTAAGATTCCGAAAGGCAGTTATCACCTCATCTTCGAGCCGAGAGGTAATGAGTCCTACCCGCAGCCTACGACCGTGCCTCAGCCCCAGGCGCCGGCCTCGAGCCCGATGGTCGAAACCGTCCCGGCGGGTTGGCGGGTTGCTGCCGCGCTGCTCATGGTGAGCCTCATCGTTTCGCTGATTGTCCTGGGGAACCTGCTGTGGGACCGGAAACAGACGCAGCCGCCGACGACGATGGCCAGCGCAACGACACGAGGCCCGGGTCCTCTGGCTTCGTTTTGGAAACCCTTTACCTTCGGAGTCGAGGAGCCGTGGGTGATCTTCAGCAATGCTGCCTTCGTCGGACGGCCGGAGACAGGCATGCGTTACTACAAGTCGCGCCAGGATTCCAAGAGCGCGGTGTACGACCATTACACCGGTGTAGGAGAGGTGTTGGCCATCCACGCACTCGATGAGGCGTTCGGCACTCTGGGACGGAGAATCCTGGTGAAGCGCGGTAGTTTGTTCACGCTCGACGACGTGAAGAGTAACAACCTGATTTTTGTCGGTTCTCCGTCGGAGAATCTTGCTTTGCTCGACATTCCCGGTACGCAGGAGTTCGTTTTTCAAAGGGTGGCATCGGGTCCGCGCCAAGGCGATCTTGCTATCGTCAACGAACATCCGAAGACGGGAGAGGCCGGCAGCTACCTTGCCAGTCCTTCGGCGGTCCCGCTGACGGAAGATTATGCGGTCATCGGACTGGTGCCGGGAATGGGGTCCGGCCGGTACGTGATGATTCTGGCGGGGACGACCACTTTTGGGACACAAGGCGTAGTGGAGTTTGTTTGCCGCAAGGAGTCGGTGGAGAAACTGCTGCATGAGATCCCCGGCTCGGGCGGCGGGCCAATCAAGCCCTTCGAAGCGCTGGTTCGGGTCAAGATCGCTCGCGGCGTACCGGTCGGAACTGAATTGGTTAGCGTGCGGGTGCAGTGAGTTGTCGCCGGCCAAGGCTCGGCGCGCCATCCTCTAAACTTCGTTCAAGACTTCGCCACAACGGCATTGCGTGGAATCGACCTGCCGGCATGCTGGAGGTCGTACAGATCCTGCACCCCTTGGGTCAAGATTGCTGCCAGGATGAAGAAGATCCCGCCCGCTACCACCGCGGCCATGCGGTTGTTGTTGAGCAGATGGCCCATGACCCAACCGAATCCGAGCGAGGCCGTGATCTCCGGAATCACGATGAAGAAGTTGAAGATTCCCATATAGACTCCGGTCTTCCCGTGAGGCAGCGATCCGGCGAGAATGGAGTAGGGCATGGAGAGCGTGCTGGCCCAGGCAATGCCGACTCCGGCCATGGACAACAACAGCAGATACTTGTTGTGAATCAGGACCACGGAGAGCAGTCCCAATCCGCCACATAGCAGGCAGAAAGTGTGCGTTGCCTTGCGTCCGTACTGCCGGGCCAGTGTGGGCAGCAGGAATGAAAATCCAAAACACACCAGCGAGTACATTCCGAAACAAACACCCGCCCACTCCACGCCCGTGGAATACTGGGGAGAATCTGTGCCGGCGGCGCCGAAGACATTGCGCGCCACGGCCACCGGAAAATAAAGCCACATGCAGAACAACCCCATCCAGGTGCATATCTGCACCCATGCCAGCTGCCGCATGGTGGGGGGCATCTCGCGGATGGACCCCAGGATTTCGCGCGCGCCCGCGCCCACGCCCCTACCTTCGGTTTTTTCCTTCTGAAACTCCACCAGATTGTCGGGCGGATATTCCTTCGTTGTGAAAACCGTCCAAAGCACAGCGGCCAGGAAGGCCGCGGCGCCAATGTAAAACGAAACGCGCACGGTGAAAGGAATCGTCGCCGCGGTCGGGATGCTCGCCAGATGAAAGACATTGGTCAGCAAGTAAGGCAGTGCTGAAGCAATTACCGCGCCCAACCCAATAAAGAGGCTCTGCATGGCAAACCCGCGCGTGCGCTGAAACTCCGGAAGCAGGTCGGCGACAAACGCACGAAAGGGTTCCATGCTGATGTTGATGGAAGCATCGAGAACCCATAGCAGACCGGCCGCCATCCAGAGGGCGGAACTACGGGGCATAAGGACTAGCGCCATCGAACTTAGAATCGCGCCCGCGAGAAAGTAAGGACGGCGCCGGCCCAACCGGCCCCAGGTGCGGTCGCTGGCGTGGCCGATGATGGGCTGCACAATCAATCCGGTCAACGGCGCGGCCAGCCAGAGAATCGGAATCTGATCGGCCCTTGCACCCAGGTATTCATAGATGGCGCTCATGTTCGCCATCTGCAATCCCCAGCCAAACTGGATGCCGAGGAAACCGAAGCTCATGTTCCAAATTTGCCAGAAGGTTCGTGGCGGCTTGTCCATGGATTTTCCTGCTGTGGCCTTTCCTGTCGCGGATTCTTCCTAGCGATCGTACAAGGTGACCAGGAATCGAAGTCTGTGACTCAACTCGGTGCTCAACGCTCCCGGACGATAACGCCATTTCCAGTTTCCGCTGATCTTGCCGGGAAGATTCATGCGCGCAGCAGAGCCCAGGCCGAGCACATCCTGCAAGGGGACAATCGCCACGTCGGCAACCGAGGCCAGGACCGCCCTGATCATCACCCAGTTGATCTCGGAATCGTCGTTGAAATTGAGATACGCGCGCGCGAATTCCCGCTCTTGGCGCACATCCTCGGGAGTGCGCGTGCTGTCGCCCGCGCCCGAACTCAACCACCAGCCCACCGTCGTGTCATTGTCGTGTCCGCCGGTGTAGGCGACCAGGTCGTGACTGTAATTATGCGGGCGGAACGATGGACCTTGGGGGTCAGTGCCGAAGGCGAATTGCAAGAGACTCATTCCCGGCAGACCGAACTGCTGTCGCAACTGCTCCACCTGCGGAGTAATAACGCCGAGGTTCTCCGCCACGATCGGAAGCCCGCCAAAGACGTTCTGCAGCACCGACAGAAGATTTTCTGCCGGCCCTTTGACCCAGCGCCCATGCGTGGCGGTCGTCTCCCTGGCCGGAACTTCCCAGTAAGATTCAAAGCCCCGGAAGTGATCGAGGCGCATCATGTCGAAAAGTGCGAGCGCGGCGCGAAAGCGCTCGATCCACCATTGGTATCCGTTGGCAGCGAGCACGTCCCAGCGATAAATAGGATTCCCCCAAAGCTGTCCTGTGGCGCTGAAATAATCCGGGGGCACTCCGGAGACCACAGTCGGGAGGCCCTGATCGTCGAGATAGAACAGATCGGGATGCGCCCAGACGTCCGCGCTGTCGTGCGCAACATAGATCGGGATGTCGCCCATGAAACGTATGCCGCACTGTTGGCAATAACTCTTGAGATGTTCCCACTGCTGGAAGAACTCGAACTGCCAATACTTGTAAGCTTTCAGTTCCAGCGCCAGTTTCCTTGACCACTCGCTCACAGCATGCGCATCTCGCCGGCGAATTTGCGCGTCCCATGATGTCCACATTGCTCCATGGTGGGAATCTTTGCAGGCCATGAAAAGCGCGTAGTCGTCGAGCCATGGACTGGCGCTTTCGCAAAAACGGTCGAAAGCCGCACGATCGGCGCGGGAACCGTCGGCAAAGAAAACCTGCGCCGCCCGGCGAAGAGCCGCCATTCGAAACGCGATCACCGGCCCATAATCGACGGAATCTTTGGGGAACGCTGACGACTGAGCCAGGTCCAGGTCCGATTTTTGGAGTAAACCACGCTCCCGCAAGCGCTCGAGACTGAGCAACATCGGGTTACCAGCAAAAGCGGAAAAGCACTGGTATGGGGAATCGCCGTATCCGGTGGGATTCAGCGGCAGCACTTGCCACAACTTCTGTCCCGCGGCGAAAAGGAAGTCGGCGAATTCGCAGGCACAGGGACCAAGGTCACCGATTCCGAAGGGGCCGGGTAACGAGGTCAAATGAAGCAGAATTCCACTGCACCGCGGGAATTTCACTCCGTAACAATACGCAGGTCGCCGGTGTCAGAGCAAGGCGTCAGGAAGATAACTCCAATTGCCTGACTTCAGTAATTCCCTTTGTGGGTAACTTCGCCGATCAGCAGTCCAAAGGGTTCAAGAGCAACTTCACTGCCTTTCACCGATGCCTCGGGGGACGCGATCAGGGTTTTCAGGGCGGCCCGTCCGAATCCCTGTGGCGAAAGGTTGAAGGTTATTTTTTGCGGACTGGCCGACATGTTCAGGGCCACCAGTACGGCTTTTCCTTTGTAGCTTCGCAGATAGGACATCACGTTGGGGTCGTCTTCGTTGAGCACGATATAGCTGCCTTCGAGCAACGCTTCATTCTTGTGCCGCAGCGCGAGAACTTTCCGGTAGAGGTTCAGAACGGAGTTGGGATCCCTCGACTCCGTCACCACATTGTGAGTCTTGTAGCTGGAAGGCACAGGGAGCCACGGCTCTTTCTTGCTGAATCCGGCGTTGGGTGCCGTGTTCCACTGCATAGGCGTGCGTTCGCCGTCGCGGCCTTTTTCTTGCGGCCATCCAGTGCGGCCGATCGGATCTTTCACGTCCTCTTTGCGGATGGGATCGTTGTTCTCCATGCCGATTTCTTCGCCGTAGTACATGATGGGTGTGCCTCGCAGGGTCAGGTAGAAGGCGCCCATCAGCTTGGCGATGGCGTCGTTGTTCCTGCGATCTCCGTAGCGGTTGTAAGACCTGACGATGTCGTGATTACTGATCACGAACACCGGCCACCCGTGCGCGGCGTCGACGGCCGCAATTTGGCGCCGGAATTCGGGTGGAGAAAGCTTGTTGACGGTGGTGAACATGAAGTCCATGGGCATCTGGAGCTCATTGCCGCCTTGGCCGTAATAGCGGTCAAGTTCGGCGGCTGTCGATGTCCAGGTTTCGCCGATGAGCACGGCGTCAGACTCGTCAGCTACTTTGCGCAACTTCCGCAGCACCTCATGGACCTCGGGGAAGTTGGTGTTGTTCTTGTTCTCCATGTTGGGGTCACCCAACTTGTTGATGCCGGGAAGTACAGGGTTGTCGTGCAGGTCGGGATCTTCAAACAGGTTGCCAACGGCGTCGAGGCGAAAACCGGAAACGCCGCGCTTGTACCACCAGCGCGTGGTATCGAGCATTTCTTTTTCGACAGCGGGGTTGCGCCAGTTCAGGTCCGGTTGTTGCGCGTAGAAGAAGTGATAATAGAACTGGCTGGTAGCGGGATCGAGCGTCCATGCCGAACCGCCGAAAATTGAGATCCAGTTGTTGGGGGGCGGGCCGGGTACTGTGCCGTCGCGCCAGATGTACCAGTCGCGATGCGGCGCGGTTCGGGAAGACTTCGAATCCAGAAACCAGGGGTGCTGGTCGGAGGTGTGATTCGGCACAAAATCGAGGATGATGCGGACATGATGTTTTCTGCCCTCAGCAACCATATTGTCGAAGTCGTTGAGATTTCCGTACATGGGGTCGATGCTCCGGTAGTCGGAAACGTCGTAACCGAAGTCTACCTGGGGCGAGGGAAAGCAGGGAGTGATCCAGATGGCGTCGACGCCAAGTTTATGCAGGTAGTTCATTTTGGAGCTGATGCCGTTGAGGTCGCCGATGCCGTTGTTGTCGCTGTCCGCAAAACTGCGCGGATAGATTTCATAAAACACCGCGTGCTGCCACCATTGATGACCTTCGGCATCGACCGGTTTGGCTTGAGCGCCCGCGAAAGTGGAACAAACCAGGGCCAGCAGCGACTGCAGGATCAAGCACGGCGAGACCAGCGATGGCAGCGACAAGCGCCAGGACATGAGTTTCTTACCAGGAGAAAACATAAACTGGCTGCGGAAAGTTAGCAAGCCGACCCGCAAATAGTCGATTCTCTCCCGCGCCCGAGTGGTTGGATTTTACTGGATTATAGGAAACAAGAACCGATTTGATGGTTCACGAACCTGGGCGAGGACCGAGATTGCGGTACGCCGATCGCGGTTTCCAAGGTGTGCGGATCAAAAGTCAACTCGCTCTCGCCGAATCTCGGGCATGTGATCGCATAGCATTCGCCTAGTCCCCTCCTCGACTCCTCCCAAGCGGCCAAATGGGTTCGCACGTGACTGCGTGCTTGCCACGCAGTCCAAAGCGAAAAGTCTCTCTGCATGGTGTGCTCGCAAAAAGGTAAATAAATGAAGATTTTCAAAGCTTCTTGTCCGTGCTTTGTGACACAACCTCTGCGTGTTGGTTAGAAAAGGGAGGCATCCATCCGTCAGATTATTTTGTCGTCGGAAAGCGCCAACTTTTCATGAGCCGACTTCTGGCCCGGAGTAAGGGCCATTTGGTATTAAACTCAACCAGAATGCGCGGCATTCCAAACGCTCGAGCCTGTCCCGTTCTGGGCTGTAAGTTTATCTTTTAGTTACCCTACCCCCCCCTCCCCCCTCGATCTTACAAAATATCTAGAATCAGCAACTTACCGACTTCGACCGGAGAAATTCCTCGCAAAATCTTCATAACAAAGATCTTATAAGTCAAAATCTCGAAAGCATGGGACTTACGGGCCGATTTTTGACCGCGAGCGTCCTTGCCGGTATTGCTGCGTCTACTTCCTCTGCCGGGACAATGATGGAACGAATCGGGGTCGAGCGCAAGGGCGGATGTCACAAGGCGGCTGTGGAAAAAGCGGCCCGCGGCATCTTCATGAGGGTAAGTGAATGGTGAACGTTCCGTCTCTCCCCGGATTTCAGTCTGTCCCCGGATTTCAAAGATGTTCCTCGCTGAGCTAAACTGGCCGTGCGTGGATACGGCATACAATCTCGAAAAAGTCTTGGACTGGTATTCAGAATATCTGCGAACCAAACGTCCTAAGAATTCCAAACGTTTCGATCGTGCTCGAAAATCGGACCTCGAAGCGGCAATCGCAGAAGCGGTTACGTTCCATCTGCTTACCTACATGCGTGTTCACCCGGAAGTCAACGAGCAGGTAGGGACTGGCGGTGCCGATTTCATCTGTTGCGCCTCGCGTACCCCATTTTCCAAACGCTTTCCCAAGAATCAGTTCGTTGTGGAGGCTACCTCGTTTGACCAAGACGCGGTTAGCACGCGTTCGCGCATCCCGAAGGTGATACCAGCGGGAATTAGTGGGGGCGCGATTGGGCTTCTTACTCAAAATATCTGTAACAAGGCGAAGCAAAAGAATAAGCAACTTAAAGGCTACGCAATGCCCCGCGTTCTCGCCATTGTCTCTAGCCATCCGGGCAGTGCGGTACTTTTCAACTCAGCGACAGCAAAGTGGGCACTTGTTTCTGAAGAGCATTTCATTCACAGGATTGGGAGTCCTGCTGCGGATCCCGAAAACTACACCGACCTTAAGAAATCGGTATTCATAAAACTTGGGCCTGATGGTGAGAGTATTGTGCCGGTCCGCAAAGAAATATCAGCAATTCTCCTCATAAGGGTTGACGGTGCTGCCAGCGAGGTATTTGGCGTCGTTCATCCCGAACCTGAATATCCTTTGAACCTTGAGTTCCTGCCCAATCTTCCGTTTGTCCGAATCGCCCAATGGCCGGTATCTGATGGGCGCATTGTCGTTGACTGGGTGATAACCCACCCACAGGGCCTCAACGTTCCTCATTATCAGCTCGTGCGGCACTATCGACCGAAACAAGCTTGACAGCCTCGACGCACCGGGCGTAAGAATGGCGACGGGAGCGGGCCTCTCACTCCAATGCTGATGATCGTGGTGTCGGTTCTGGTCTACCTTTTCGTTTGTGCGAGGGTAGGTAGATATTTTCGAGACAAGAATGCACCAATGCGGACGAGGTACATTTGCGGTGTCGTCGCATTGCTCCTCAACGTAGTGCCGACAATGTTTGTTCGGAGCTACGCATTGATGGTCTTTGGCGTAGCGTGTGGTGCCTTGGGATACGTGACAATCGTCTACCACCCGCGATGGATCGTGGGAAGCCGCTGAGGAGTTCCAAACCCCATTAAAGGACGATATTCGGCGGGTGGCCCAGGCTTCTGATCTCGGTGGCGTGACCACACAGCGGGTGCCCTGCCCTTCGCGCACTTTGCGAAGCGCGGGAGTCGCAAATGCCTGCGCAAGTGGATTGGTCGGGACGCGTGTCGTAACCGCTGAAACAGTTCAAGCAGCATCGCCACCCACCCTTGCAAAAAACGCAAGGATGGGGCACCCTCCGTGGAAATGGTACAAGCAAAGATCACATTATAGGTGGCCACGCGCCCAGCAACTCAACCAGAATGCGCGGCATTCCAAACGCGCACCCGCTCGAGGCTGGCAACGAATGGTTTCAAAGCTCCATAGAGGACTGCCTCAGCGAGCGCGCACGCGATAGATGTCACGATCACCAGCGAGTATCGCACGGCTTCGTCGCTTCGAAATGCGTATTGCGTTAATGCTCCCACGGCGGTCGGTCCGATTCCGAGCCCGATGAGGTTGATGGAAAACAAATACACAGCCGAGGCCTGTCCGCGCATGGTGGCCGGCATCATCTGCTGAATCGCGGCGGGGGCGATGCCGAACGGAGCGGCCGCCAGTGCGCATCCGGGAACCAGCCAAATCGTGGCACAAGTCGCAGAGGGCGCCAGGTACAAAAGACAGTTGACGGGCAGCCAGACTAATCCGATCAGCACACCTACGAACAAGGTCGCGTTGCCTCGACCGCGTTTGCGCAGGTAATCAGCGAACCGTCCAGCACTGACGATTCCAATGCAGCCAAAGACGGCGACGCAGGAACCGTAAATTACGCCGACGCTGCCAATGGTCCAGTGGAAGTGCCGCCGATAGAATTCCGGCACCCAGGCGGCGCTGGCGTATGAAGACAGCGCGAGCAGGCCAAAACCAATATTGTGGAGCAAGAACGTCCGCCGGTTTTCGAAGATGTATGACAATACCTGCCTCATCGGAACAGTCGACCGTCGGCTACTTCCTCGGCTAGTTCCGCGGTGTACAGCAGGTTCCCTCACTGTGAAGAGTAGTGGCGCAATTGCAATGCCGGGGAGGCCAACCAGGAAAAAGATGATCTGCCAGGGATGCACGGCTCCGAGCAGGGGAATCCGCCACATGGCCTGAGTGGATGCGTAGGCAACAACCAGTCCGCCCAGCAAGAAAGCCATGCCAGAGCCAACGTAGATGCCCATCGAGTAGACGCTGAGGGCCGTAGCCAGCCGCTCGCGAGGAAAATAATCGGTGATCAGCGAATAGGCAGCCGGGGAAAGCGCCGCTTCTCCCACGCCGACGCCCATGCGCAGCAAAAGCATGGTTTCGAACGTTTGCGCCAGTCCGCAACCGGCTGTGAACCCGCTCCACAGTACCAGGCCGGCCGCGATGATCAGCCTGCGGCTGTAAATGTCGGCCAGCCTGCCGAGAGGGATTCCGAAGAATGTATAAAACAGCGCGAAGCTGAATCCGATCAGCAAACTCATCTTGGCGTCGCCGATGTGTAAGTCGCGACGAAGCGGGCCGACCAGCAGACTGAAGATCTGCCGGTCGATGAACGAGAATGCGTACAGAAGGGTTAGGACTCCGACGACGTACCACGCGTACCGCAAAGAATGCGGGGTAGAGTTGGCGGCGGTCTGAGCAGCGACGGTTTTCGCTTCGGTTGACGTGTTAGCGGGCATTCTTTTTGTAATTTCGTTTGCTTCAGATGCGGACGGACGCGCGAAACCTCCGGTAAGACGCCGCGCGCCCGCCTATTGCTCGCTGTTAAAACAGGTCCCAAAACGTTGAGCACTGGTGACTGCTGGCAAAGTTGGACTCGACCACTGGCACCGGCGGTGTCAAAGATTGGAACTGGTCGGTCGACGCACTGTACGGAGACCAGAGCGGCTCACTAGGAGAGTTTGGGTCTCCCGTCTTCGCGAACTGCGTCCAGTAGCTGACCATCGCTCGTGAGAGGCGCCTTTGCGTGGGCGAAAGTAACTCCGGCAGTCCGAAAACATTGCCGGTCGTGAATAGGTAAGGGACCTCTGCAGAATGGTAGGCTCCCAATGGGAACGTTAACAATCCGCCAAACTCAGATTGAGACGGAGGCGCGTTCTCATCATTGAACTCATAGGTATAGGTCGGCACAAATTTCACCAGCGACTGATCCGCAACACGCGCCGGACAGCTAAAGACTCCGTCCGTACCCGAGGCGCCCAATGCCTCACCGCCGAAGGGGTAACTGGCAAATGGGTACAAAGCAAGGACGGGCGGCGCCAGGGCCGGTCCCCACAAAGTAGTAACAGCAGTATCGTACGCCGCCGAAGTCAGTATTGGATTTCCTAGGAGGTCGTAGTCCAGAGCTACGAACAATCTATATTCATCGTGATTGGTGCCCGAGATCACCGGCACTTGATTGAATTCGCCGCTGGCAAATGCTGCGCTCATCGTCTGTGTGAGCAGGGTTCCATCCACGAACGGATACAAAGGGAAAGGCTCTGCTGCGACCATGGTCGAGGCGGGCACGGCACGCAGACAGGAAGCTGTCTGGTCGGTGCATCCGACACTATCCGCAATGGCGGCGCCGGACGGCACGGCTGTGGTACCCGTCGTTTCCCCTACCGCCAGGGTAACAATGTCCGCAAAGTAGTCTTGGAATTCGACATAGGATCCGCTTTCCGATATCGCTCCACGGAACATGCCGGCTGCAAGGGGAGATGCGAGCTGGGCGTAGACGCTTTGTCCGCCTGCCGACTCTCCGAATATTGTTACTCGATCCGGATCGCCGCCAAAACTCGCGATGTTCCTGCGAACCCAACCGAGTGCGAATTGCTGATCCATCAACCCATAGTTGCCGCTGAGATGCCCTTCGGCATCTATCGCGGACTGGGCAAAGAATCCCAAATAACCCAGGCGGTAATTAATTGTGACAACAATCACCCCTTTTTTCACGAGTCGCTCGGGGTTGTAAGGGGTGCTGCTGCCGTCAATGAGTCCGCCGCCGTGAATCCAAAACATCACAGGCAGGCCGTGGTCTCTTCTATCACCCGATTCCGTATGCGGCGTGTAGACATTCAGGAACAGGCAATTCTCGCTGCCAATCCCTCCGGGTTGCGTGCACGCACTGCCGAACTGATCGGCCTGGAGGAAAAATCCGGGGAAGGATCCGAAGCGTTGCGGCGGCGTCCAGCGCAGCGCTCCCACCGGCGGAGCCGCGTACGGGATGCCGAGAAACGTATTTCCCCCATCCGACGTTGAGCCGATCACGAGACCACTTTCGGTGAAAGCAATCGGGCGGTGGGATGAGTCGTCGGCAGATGCGGTCGCTACCGAGATCAGCGTGAAGATGCAGATAGCCGCCGCTCCAAACCGCAGTCTGGAAGTAAAGCCACAATGATCGAGCCGCTTGTTCGAATTGTCGTTGTTTTTCATCTTTGATTCCTCCATCAGAAGTAGGAAGTAGAATCTGGTTAATGAACTGCCTCGAACAGACCGGCAGCACCTTGCCCGCCGCCGATGCACATGGTCACGATGCCGTAGCGCGCTTTCCGGCGCGCCATTTCATTGGCGAGCGTTCCGACCATGCGCGAACCGGTCATGCCGAACGGATGACCGATGGCGATGGACCCGCCGTTAACATTCAACTTTTCCGGATCTATTCCCAGGCGGTCGCGGCAGTAGACCACCTGCACCGCAAAAGCCTCGTTCAGTTCCCAGAGGCCGATATCATCCATCTGCAGGCCGGTGCGCTTGAGCAACTTGGGCACGGCGAAGACGGGACCGATGCCCATTTCGTCCGGATCACAACCCGCAACTTGAAATCCGCGAAACACCAGCTTGTAGGGCACACCCAGCTGATCAGCACGCTGGCGGGACATCAACAGAGTGGCCGAAGCACCGTCGGAAAGTTGCGAGGAGTTGCCGGCCGTCACGGTGCCCTCGCCGCTGTGCGGATCAAAGTGAGGCTTCAGTGCGAGCAGCCCTTCCAGTGTGGTGTCGGGCCGATTGCACTCGTCGTGGTCGCAGCAGACCTCCCGCGTTCCGACCCTCTCGCCAGTTTTCTTATCGAGAAGCGCCATCGTGACCTTCATGGGCGCGATCTCGCCCGCGAAAAAACCTTCTCGCTGAGCGCGAGCAGTGCGCTGCTGGCTCAGCAGTGCGTACTCGTCCTGTACTTCCCGGCTCACCTTGTAGCGCTTGGCGACGATTTCCGCGGTGTCACCCATGCCCATGTACAAACCCGGTAATCGTTTCTGCAGTTCCGGGTGAGGATTGCCGGCAACCGGAGTCATGCTGATACTCTCCACGCCGCCGCCAATCGCCGCGTCCACGCCCTCGCTGATGATCTGGTGCGAGGCCACAGCAATCGCCTGCAATCCCGACGAGCAAAACCGGTTTATGGTCGTGCCCGCGACCGAAGTGGGAAGGCCAGCCAGCATGGCGGAAGTGCGGGCGATGTTGTGACTCTGTGGACCGTGTGGTTGTGCACACCCTAACACAACGTCGTCTATTTCGGCCGCGTCAAGCTGCGGCACCTTGCGCAGGACGTCCTTGATGCAATGTGCTGCCAGATCTTCGGGGCGGGTTATGTTGAACGAACCGCGGAACGATTTCGCCAGCCCGGTCCGTGAGATGGCAACCACTACCGCTTCTCGCATATCTTCTCCCGCGCGGACAATCAAACGCCACGAGCGAAAATCGCAACGCATACTATATCCGTGGCGAGCGGACGCGTTACCCCCGGGAAATCAGTCTGACCCATTACGCATGTTGACGTTAGTTACTAATATCTGACATAGACTAACACAATTTGAGAACGTGATTTTCTCGATCAGGACCTACAAGTGACTCGGCTGGTGGAGCGCAGCTCTCCCGGCGTGACCAGCGACTGAGCCTGTGTGGACAGCCTGACGCGGCGCTCCTGCGGTTACAGTAAGGCCATCCAAGGGAACTACTGTTCCTAGATGCGATTTCACTTCAGTCGTCGGCAGTTGCAGATCCCAATGCCAGATCGAAGTCGTAAAGTCTACTGAATTTCAAAGAGATATCGCCAGTTTCTACGAACAACCATATTCGACCGATGCCGCGCCCCATTCCACACTTTGCTGGCGTGTGTCTATTCGTAATTCAGGCTCCGAAGTTCGTATTCATGCGCGATGGTCTCATCCCTGTCTCCCCCGCCTTGCTTGCCAACGGGCAGCTGCTTGCCCCCAATTGGCACTGTAAGTCATCGCTCAGTGGGAGAAAAACACTATGAATCGTGCGTCAACAATGCTTGCCGTTTGCATGTTTTCGGTTGTGCTGTTGGTTGCCAATGTTTTCGCGCAAGAGACGACCGGTGGACTGCAGGGAACCGTAAAAGACCCGAGCGGTGCAGTGGTTGCTAATGCGACAGTGGAACTGACCAGCAGCTCGCTCGTAGGGAAAAAGAACCTTACGACCGACAGCAGCGGCTACTATCGCTTTGCCAACCTCCCACCCGGCACATACGCGATCACTGTGAAGGCGGCGACGTTCTCCGAGCTGAAGCGCGAAGGTATCGTCATCGAAATAGGCCACCTTCCCACCCTAGATCTGATCCTGTCAGTGGGAGCGGCAGGCACCGTGGTTGAAGTGACTGGTGCAGCTCCGGTGATTGACGTCACCACAAATACGAACCAGACGAACCTCACCGCTGAAACGCTTAATGACACTCCGCACGGTTACAGCTTCCAATCCGTTATTCAGTATGCGCCGATGGCCCGCAACGAGCCTCTGGCCGGTGGGAATAGCGGCTTGGGGACGTCCGGTGTTGGTGGCGCCCCGCCGGGCAGCACCGGCAACGGCTTGTCCGTTGGTTTCTCCGTCGGCGGCGGCGCCGATTCGGAGAACAGCTTCCTCGTGGAAGGCCAGGACACGGAGAACATCTCCGGCGGCGCTTCCAGCGCCAACGTTCCCTTCCAGTTCATTCAGGAAGTCCAGATTAAGAGTTCGGGCATCGAAGCCGAGCACGGCGGCGCGCTTGGGGGCGTGGTCAACGTCGTCATGAAGAAGGGCGGCAACGCCTATCATGGCTCCCTGTTCGCCACCTATGAATCCGACCCCTTGGACGGTTCTCAAAACGGCACCTTGCGTTACGATCCGGTGCCGACTTCCTTCACTCCTGACGATGATTCACAGACCTACATACCAAAGAGAGATCACCTCCGGATCGTTCAGCCCGGCTTTACCGTTGGCGGGCCGATCATGAAGGACCGGCTCTGGTTCTTCCTGGGTTTTGCGCCCCAGTACACTGACAGGGGTCGAACGGTGAACTTCGCTCCCTCCGCGATTGCGGCGAATCAATCCCTTGGGAATCAAGTCTTCAATCAGGACAACCAAGCGTACTTCGCTACTGCCCGTCTTGACGCCACTTTGACACAGAAAATCCGTGTCTTCGGCTCGTGGCTTTACCAGTACACTCGTGAGTCCGGTGATACCTTACCCAATCAGGATTCAGTAAACCATCTCCTGAATACAACGATCAACAGTCCTATAACACAGTACGCATACGGCCTCGGCTATTCGGCGCCGAACGCGACTTACAACGTCGGTGCCGACATCACCCTGACTCCGAAGATCGTCGCCACCACCCGCTTTGGCTACTTCTTTCAGAATTATCACGACTTTGGCTGGCCTACCTCGGGTGTAGAACTTATTTATGTTAGCGGTGGCCAAGGTGCTTGTGATAACTCGTCTGCCGCCCCGTCTCCTGCTTGTCCGACCGGAGGCAATCCCCTGCCAGCCGGTAGTAGTCTGCAGTCCAGTCCTGGTGGCGCGTCGACTGCTCCCTACGATGGGACTTACACTTTGGTCAACGCTAGTAAGCACTACCAGTTCGACGAAGACGTGGCGTTCTTCAAGAGCGGCTGGGGGGGAACCCACAACTTCAAAGTTGGTTACCAGCTCAACCATCTGTCCAACGTGATTAATCAGGACGGCAACTTGCCGTTGGGACTCATGTACGCTGGCCGGGGGGTCAGTTACGCGCCAGGCACAAACTTTGGCGGCGGGAACTGCGGGGCTCTGATTGCGGAATGGGGGGCCTGCGCCGGGCAGTACGGTTACGTGAAGGTGGCAGACTTCGCGACCGTCCTTAAAACACCCTCCGGCGCGGTGGTACCCGCCAGCGACTGGAACCACGCCTTATTCGTGCAGGATGCCTGGACTGTCGGGCACGGGCTAACTCTCAACCTCGGCCTCCGTATCGAGAAAGAGAACCTGCCTGCTCCTCCTGGGATAGGGGTTAACATTAACTCCATCAATTTCTCGTGGAGCCAGAAAGTTGAGCCTCGGGTGGGAGCGGCCTGGGGATCGCGGAACGGCAAGATGAAAGTCTTTGGCAGCTACGGCGTCACCAACGACGTCATGAAGCTGTTGCTCGCCCAGAGCTCGTGGGGCGCGCAGGGATTTGAGACTTGCGCCTATCCGATTGGTCCAGATGGGACGTCCACCGGGTTCAGCAACTCTGATGTCAGTCTGGTTTACAACGCGGCCGGCCGCGCTTGCCCGACTGGTGTGAACAACGTGCCAGCCCTCTTCGCTGGTGGCGTAACCCCGGGAGCTCTGAAGGACGCTACGACTGGCATTTCGCTGGTCGAAAACGTCAACTTCCGCCCGGAGGAGCCGGTGGCGCATGGCGTGAACCCTTACCGCCAGCACGAGTACGTCGCCGGCGTGGACTATCAGATAGCCAAGGACTGGGCTTTCGAAGCGCGTTATGATCGCCGCCGCCTCGACCACGTAATTGAAGACGCTTCTTTGGCTGATCGGGCCGCTTTCGAAATCTATACCATCGTCAATCCTGGTCAAGGTGTTAATACGACCTTCAACGGTTATGCGAACTACTTGACCTCGCTTGGTGATGCATATGGCCCCGGGACGGCCGCGTTTAACGGCAACCCCAACGCCCAGTTCGGCACTTGCACCGGGTGCCCAAACAACCCCATGGCCATCCGTAACTATGACGGCTTGGAATTGCGGCTCACCAAGGCTACGAGCAAGGGGTGGGCGGGAATGTTCAGCTACACTTGGAGTCGGCTGTGGGGTAACTACACCGGTCTGACCACCACCGACCAGATCGATGGTGGCGTGACCGGACGCAACTCGCCCGACACGACCCGTGCGTTCGACGAGCCGTTCTACTACTTTAGCGCCAATGGCAGGTCAAACGACGGGCCCCTTCCAACCGATCGCCCGAACACGTTCAAGGCCAACGCGTTCTACACGCTACCCTGGAAGGGCCAAAGCAACATCACAACCTTCGGCCTCTTTCAGGTTGCCTACCAGGGCAGCCCGATGAGTGCGTACACCGACTTGGGCTTGGGGGGACCGGCTCCTGTCGAAGCTACGTACATCTTCGGCCGCGGCAACTGGGTTAACGCTGCTGCTGACGCGACCGGGGCCATCACGCTCGGCACCCCCTACGCGCGCCGCACACCGTGGTACACCCAGACCGATTTCAACCTTGCACATGCCATCAAGGTCAACAAGAACAACGAGCACCAAGTGCTCAGCTTTAACGCAACTTTCACCAACCTGCTCAACCAGCACGCTGTCACCTCATTCTGGGGGGGATTCAACTCGAATTATTTCGGTTCGCAGTTGCAACCGGGCCCAGTTAGCATTTTCAGTGGTGCGCCTTGGTACCAGCAAGTTGAGACCGGGTACAACCCGCAGCAGTGGATCAACGGGAACGCCGGTCTCGGGGTTCCGGCGGTGACATTGAACTCGCACTACGGCTCGCCAAACCTTTGGCAGCTATCACGGAACATCCGCCTGGGGGTGCAATTCGCCTTCTAGTCGGAGCTGTTGAGCTGGCCCTAAAGGGAGCCGGAATCCGGCTCCCTTTTTGGGAACGCACTGCTACGTCAAAGGCTCTGCTTCATACGCTTGATGAATGCCGCCATGTCCACAGCTCTTGGTCGGAGTCCCCGCCGGGAAGGATGGATCTTCGATTTCAAGGCTCTAAATTTGGAACGCGACCAATAACGAGCCGTTCCAGATTCCGGGAATTACTCGGTCGTCAGAATCAATGTGAACTGAAACTGTACCTAACTACAAGCGATCTCGCAATTGCGTCCAGGTACCCAAGACCTACAAGATTCCGTTGAGCACAGTTCGCGTGTCCTGCCATGGGCGGGCTCGGCACTTCCTGCTACCCTAGATGCCAGGGGTGAACCGCATCTTGGGCTGTAGCCCGAGGCACCTACGGCTCCTCGCTATTCCGGGAACGGCGCCTTCTGAATCCGATCGCAGAAATTCACGGAATGAAACTCCGGCACATAGCGCTCACGAATGTCACGCATGAATGAAGCAGACGCTCCCCGCGGATGCCTGCGCAAGACGCCTGCGCAGGTCTTCACGAATGCATCTTGGAACTTCAGTCTGGGGAACTGTTTCACGATCTCTGCGACCTCGCTCTTCTTGATCTCTGAGAAATCTGGTTCGATTACCTCAGCTCCCGCCCCATCGCACACCAGGGCAATCTCTGCCTGCTTAAATTGCCCCATGGGAGAAGCGTGCATGGCAATGCCGTCCCATACGAGCCCTATCTTTTCCTTTGCATAAGTGTGCTCTTCCAGAAAGTGCTTAGCGGCTTCCGCTCCTTGAATCTCGAAGGGCAGGTCTCCCTCGAAGCGCCGTCAACCCCAAGTCATGCAGAATGCAGGCGAGGCTTCGTCGAACTTCCGTCCTCATGCCCGCCCCACCAGGGAGCCAAAGAAAAATGTCCGCACCGCGTGGTTAAAGAGATATGGGGGAGACAGTGTGCGGCTGAGTTCGGTCGCCTGTCTGGCAATCTCCGAATTGACCAGCCGCACGCCGGCTACGACTGATGGTAAGGGTTCGGACTCAGACCGGGTTGCCGCAACGTTCTGCACGTTGCAGGAACCCACGGCAACTGCGCTCCCACCCTCTATGCTCAAACCGATAGATAAAGCCCCAATCCCACACATCAATTCTCGTCTATTCATGGTGATGCCTTCTGTTTTGCCAACCCGTCCGCCGAATCCGGCGCGATTTTTCACTGCTTGTTGGAACCCTTCGACTCAGCAGTCTTCTTCGGTTTCAATGCTTCCTTCACTGGCTCAGGCAGGGCATTCATGCGCTTGATGAATGCGGCCATCGTCCAAAGCTTTTGGTCGGAATCCCATTTGCCGTTAACAAACATCCCTGTCCGGCGGATGCCGTGTTTGGCGACCCAGAAAACCTGTGCTTCCGAATACTCCGTTCCAGCCCTGGGAAACTGCGGAATCGGCGGGTACAACGAATCGTCTGTTTCGTTCTGCGCCTGCCCCAGCATTCCGTGGCATCCTCCGCACTGACCGAGGTACATCTTGCCTCCGGCGATGAGATTTTCATCGCTGGGTTGCACTGGGTTGGGGACTTCCGGCGCGTGCCGTCTCACCGAAGCGTGGACCGCGGTGGACATGAGGTAACTTTCCAGACGCGATCCAGGTTGATCGGCTCGAACCTCGGCCAAGCCCAACCTCAAGTACGCGAACGTGCCAACTGCAAGGGCCACGAGCGTGGCTAACACACCCAGTAGAAAGTTCTTCATCGATTTATTCTCCCTCCGGCGCCCGGAGCTTACTTAGAGCGGGCAAGCATGCACGCCTCCTTTTCGAATCGCGCCTCTCCGTTTACTACTTCGCGTGGTTCTCGTATGAAAACTTGGTTCGTCCGGAGATTAGTTAACGACTGCAGTCGGTTCGGCTCATTTTTTATTGGGTTCTTTGAGTTTCGCTAGCATGTCCTTAGCATTTTGATCGCTAGCATCCCACGCTAAAGCTTTTTGGTAGTATTGCTCCGCTTCTTTCAAATTCCCAGACTTCATGTACGCTTCCGCGAGGCTGTCCCATACATTGCCGGATTGCGGAAATTGCTCCGCGTTCAGCCGAAGGACCTGGATCGCTCCTGCCGGATCTTTCTTCATTACTTCGTAGCCAAAATTATTTAGCGAGTTTTCCCCGAAATCGTACGGCCCCCGCCCGAAGTACTTTTGCTTAAGATCGCCGTAGTAATCGAGGGCCGCTTCAAGCCCATTCTTCCGATACTGTTCTGCGAGTTCTTCCTCGAGCGTCGTAGGTCTCGGCCGGCCACGATGGCACGTCTGGCACCACATGTTGACACGCTGATCGCCGCTCGGCTGAATGTTCTTCAGGTGATCATTGATATCTCCCAGCATTCGGTACATTTCGCGAGCGCGATTCTTATTCCGATTATCGTCCGAGGCGAAATCGTACGTGCCAAGTGGTTTGCCCTCTTCTCCCTTGTGGCAGTACGAGCAGCGAACGCCGAGCGCTCGCGTAAAGCCAATCATCACAGGTTGCAGCCGGGAGCCTGGCCAGTCCTTCGGCAAGACCTGCAGGTTTTTGGGCTTTTCAGGCCACGACCAGCTTTCCTGTACTTGGGCCGGAGTAGCGCACAGAATTGTGAGTAAGAGGATGCTTGAGAGTCTCCCCAAAATCTTACTTGACATTGATTTTCCTTTCGGAACAACTGTGCCGCAGAAGCAAAGGGAAAGCGATCTGCAAAGTCCACATCGGCGGTCAGCCTGGTGACGGATGCGAATCCGTGGTGACTTCTTGGTCTTGTGGCGATGAATTCCCGAAGACTTCATCGCGTTGCCGATGGCCAATCCATTGCCAGGTCCGCACGTCTTTTTCATTCACTCCGTCCTTGACTTCTCCATAGCTTATGAGACGTCTCAGCACAACCACGACAGAATTAGTCGGTTTCTTCTGCCGTGCGAACACTGAGGGGTTCCTTTCTTGAATGCAGCTGCACAACTGACGAGTTGTCAGAGGCTCAGAAGACTCCATCAGTGTCTTGCGGCACACAGTTGTGAGCCCCTCATCGGAACGAGCCGTCCCGCGAGAAGATCCTTTGGAGATCAATTCCTGCAGTTCCTTATCAATTACATGGATCCCGAAAACATCCGCGAGACCAGCGATCATGTGTTTGATCACTCCGATTCGCTTCACAATCGCAGCACGCTCTAGCAGAAGAAATCGAAGTTCGCTGTGTACCCGTCCCATGACATGCCCGATGTCCTCAGGAACGGAGTCCTGCGGAGAAACGTCTTGAATCAAAGGTCGGGGGTGAGTGAATGCGCCATCCAACTCTGGAAATGGTTGCCGCATCAACATGTCTCCAAAAGGCGAATTATGCGCTCGCCCGCGAATATGAACACAACCGTTGGGATGAGCTCTCGTCAATCCGGGGCGACTAGAAGCCTAATCGTGATGAATCAATGGGGCGACCAACGGGGACGATGCGCTGACTGAATTCGTCCTTGAGGTAACGCGATTTTCGAGCACCGGGTTTTGGCGGTGGCATCATCGCCGTAGAAATCGCTTGCGGTCTCCAAACACATGGATCTGGGACGAATTACCGCCGGGCGGGGACGAATACACAAGCCTTAGGACTGATTTTGGAACTCTTCAAAGCCACAACGTGATTCAATACCACCTGGGGTGCGAAGTGATTCCTGGCTCAGGGGGGAAGGAACTGTTGGCGAGTTCAGGGAATCGCGAAGTTCGTATGGCCGGCCAGCCTGCCTGGTTGATATGGGTGGCCAGCTTTGGCGTGTGGATGTTTGTCGCTCTCGTCGGCACGGGTACGATCTACGAGTTGTATCGCTCGACAGGCGGGTCCCCAAGTTTCTTGACCGTTCTGGGAATGGAGTGCGGGCAGATTCTCACATACTTCCCCCTAACACCCTTCGTCTTCGCCTTCGCTATCCGCTACCCAGTTCAACGAGACAATTGGTTGCGGCGTTCCCTATTGCATCTCGCGGGAGGCCTCATTTTCACGGTTGCGCACATCTCCCTTCGGGCCCTGACTCCATATGCGTACTGGGACGCGCAGGCTCATAGTTGGGCCTCCGCCGTTTGGGACTCGCAAGCCCACGGGTTCCGGATTCAGTGGCACATTTTCCCGCAACTATTCTTGGGGAATGTCGTCGATGATATTACGGGGACTTATTTACCGATTGTTCTGATCGCACATGCCGTGGCTTATTACCGCCGGTTCCGGGAAAGAGAGCTGCGCGCGTTGCAGCTTGAAACACAACTGGCCCAAGCCCATCTGCAAACCCTGAAAAGCCAATTACAGCCCCATTTCCTGTTTAACACTCTTCATTCGATCTCCGCGTTGATGCTGACCGACGTCCCCGCCGCGGACAAGATGATGACCCGTCTCAGCGATTTGCTGCGGATGACCTTGGAGGACAGCGAGACCCATGCGACCACTCTGAGCCGCGAACTCGAGTTTGTGAACGGTTATCTCGGCATCGAACACATAAGGTTCGAAGAGCGCCTCAACGTTGTTCTTGACATCGCTCCTGACACACTCGATGCGGAGGTTCCTCACTTGCTGCTGCAGCCTCTGGTGGAGAATGCGGTGCGGCATGGCATTTCGCGACTCTCTTCGGGAGGAGAGATCCGGATCACCGCCAGGCACGATGAGAAGAGTCTCAATCTGCGGGTACGGGACAACGGCCCTGGACTCCGTAACCGAGACGATTTCCCGGCAAAAGTGGGATTAGGATTGAAGGCAACGCGAGAAAGACTCGAAACCCTGTTTGGAAACGCGCAGGCCTTCGAGGTGTATTCGCCAGACGAGGGCGGAGTGGAGGTTCGAGTGAGGATTCCATTCCACCTGCACCAATTGTCATCCCGATATGCCATCGTCTCCGACGAATCGAAAATGCGATTGTGAGTGGCAAGCAGAGGTCCGAATGTTGCGTACCATCATCGCCGATGACGAGCGCTTGGCTCGCAAGAAGTTGCGGATCCTGTTGAGTTCCGAGCCGGGGATCGAGATTGTTGCGGAATGTTCCGATGGCAAGGAGACGTTAACGGCTTTGGGAGCTAGAAAGCCCGATCTGTTGTTGCTCGACGTACAAATGCCGGACATGGACGGTTTTGGAGTCTTGCGGGCTATCCCACCGGACGAAATGCCAGTCGTTATCTTCACGACGGCATACGATCAGTACGCTGTCAAGGCCTTTGAGACTCATGCCTTGGACTACCTGCTGAAACCATTTGACCGCGATCGTCTTCATAGCGCGATCAACAGAGCTCGCGTGGAGTTTCTTAGGTCACGCGACCGCGAAACCACCTCCCGCATCCTCGACTTCCTGACCCAAAACAAGCCGGAGCCCCAGGTTGACAGGCGATTGGCATTCAAAAGTGGCGGTCGTGTGGTCTTTCTGGATCTGGACGAGATTGACTGGTTGTCAGCCGCCGCGAACTACGTGACACTGAGAGTAGGAGCGGAATCTTATTTGCTGCGGGAAGGAATCGGCCATATTTCCGAAAGACTCGATCCCAAGAAGTTCGTCCGCATTCACCGCTCGACGATTGTGAACGTCAAAAAAATAAAACAAGTGGAACCGGTGAACAGTGGGGAATTCATTGTTGTTCTCAAAGATGGCAAGGAATTATCCTGCAGCCGTGGCTATCGTGCGGGCCTGCAACAGTTGATCGACAAGAATCTGTGAAATGTCCCGGCAGCATCAGAGCGTAAGATCATGCAGTCGTTTCGAGCCCGGCAGGTGTTGCGCTACTCTCTTGAGAATCCTTGGTATTGCGCGGAGACAGAGCGACTTCCAGCGCGGAGCCCGTCGGCGGTGGAGATCGAGGATTCGCTCAGCGAGCCCGCAACGCAGCTCACGGAAGGGAGCTGACCCATTTCGCAACGGCCGCGTCGGCCATTGGGCCGCCGGGCCAACGAACTGCCGGTTCGTACCATTCATTGTTCTGTCGCACGCGGTTTCTGAACACCTTCATCGAACAGTCAAGGCCGGTCAAGCCGCTGGGCAGCATGGCATAAGTGTTGTCGATGTAGACCGCATCGGCGGAGGTCGGCAGTCCGACGTGGGTCACACTCGGCAGACGCCGGACGAGATCCGCGAAATCGAGACATGCGCTGGCGTATTCGTTGTCGGTAAGGAAGAACACACGGCCCGTGACGGGATTCGAAGGCGGCGGGCCCTTTATCTCCTTGGGGCACTCCTCAATGCGAGCCAGCACCTTTCCCGCCCGACGAGCCGTTGCATGAGGATTGAGTGCAGCCCCCAAAACGTCACCTTCGCGCTGCGCCATCCGCGGCAAGTCGGACGAATTCGCGAGAATGGATGAAGTGCGGCGAGTCTACCTTGAACTCTAAAAGCGAGAGCGGCTCCCTGACGGCCCGAATCAAGTCCCTGTTGCGGTCTACGCAGACCCTGGCGTAATTAATCTCCAACCACGGACTTTCCCGGATCAATGAGGAACGCCCATGTCAGCGCACCGGTAAGTAGAACGCCGGCAGAAACGAAAAATGGAGCAATCCAAAGGCCCCGTTGAACAAGGGACCCGAAAATAATTGGAGAAACCGAGGCGGCCAGACTTCCCGCCATGTTCATTAAGCCGGACACCGTTCCGCTAAATTTGCCCCCCACGTCCATGGGAACCGCCCAGGCAGGGCTGATCACGAGTTCCAGAAAGAACAGTGATGCAGTCAGGCAGACGATTGCAGCAACCGCGGAATGGGTGAGCGCGGCAGGAATTAAGCAAGCTCCGGAAGCCAGCATGGCCGGGGCCGCTACAATCCGGCGGGCAAATTTGAGCTTGCCAGTCTTCCTGTAAATACGGTCGGTCAAGGTTCCCCCCACGATATCCCCCACCATTCCTGCCACGAGGGGCAGGGGCGCGAGCGCTCCCATGGCCTTGAGCGAGAGGTGGCGATATTCCAGGAGGTAGGTGGGGAACCAGGTCACGTAGAAATAGGTTCCATAGTGAAAGCAGCCGTAGCCGGCGGCGATGTACCACATGTTGGCAGAGCGAAAGATGGTTTTCCAGGGAGCTGGCTGCCGCCGCTCCGGATCAATCGGAAGGTTGATTGTGACGTCTGGTTGACGGTCCCGTATGTGCGCGAGTTCGGCCGAGTTTACCTCGGGATGGTTCTCGGGGAGATCGCGGTACAGGAAGTAGAATGCGAGCGACCACAACAGGCCCGCCGCTCCAAAAAGATAAAAAATCCAACGCCATCCGAATGCGGTCATGATGCTCACCGCCAGGAAGGGAACGATCGCGATGGCAAACCGGCTGAAACAGTGGGTCACGCCCTGCACAATGCCACGCTCCGACCGGGGAAACCACAGCTGCATCCCTCGCGTGGCGGTCGGAAATGCACCTGCCTCCCCCAATCCAAAAACAAAGCGAACCACTCCGAGGGAAATTAAACCCGTGACGACGCCGGTCATCGCCGTCATAAAGGACCAAAAAGGAACAATGATCAGTAGAACCAGCCTGGGGCCAAATCGGTCCGCAAACCAACCGGCCGGGACCTGCCCGATCGCGTAGGCCCACAGGAACACGCTGAAGATAATTCCAATCGCAGTTTGACTGAATCCAAATTCTTGGGCCATGGATGGAGCTGCGATAGAGATGCCGGTGCGGTCCATGTACGTGATCATGTACATCACGCCAATCAGCAGAAGCACCAGCCAGCGGGTCTTCGTCGGGCGGGAAATTGCATTGTTCGGGAAAACTGCAGGTTTTGGAATCGGGATCTGAGATTGATCCGGCATTCTTTCAGCGGCGGTCCGCCGTGGCTTTGTTGAGCGAATCACCTTGCGGGGACTGCGTCCGGCCGGAAGGAAGCCCTTGTGGCAAGAGATCGACCGGGCGCCCTTCCTCCGCCGATTTATCTGCCGCCTGGTACACCTCCATCACCATCCTCGCATGCTCGGGCGTTACCAAGGGCTGGCGGCCTTTGGCTACGCATTCGACGAAATGAATGGTTTCCGCTTCCATCGGCCCGGCATACACATGCGCAACCTTCTCACCAGGCATGGTCGAGATAGGAAACTCGATGCCTCGTTTCATGGTGTTGACGCTAACGTCCCGATGCGTATCGTCCGCCATGATCGCTCCCTCTGTGCCGACCATCTCGATCCACGTGGACGAAAAATTCGGATAGGCAGGAGGCAACACCCAACCTGCGCCAATGGTAAAGGCACTGCCGTCGTCCAGGGTGACGACGATCCAGACGCAGTCCGGCACATTGTGCGTCGCCTGCATGATTTTGCGAACCTCCTGAGCGTAGACGCGGACTGCCCGTCTTGGCGCAAAACACCACAACAGAAAGTCGATGTCGTGGGTTGCCTCCATGGCAGCCGGCGAAAGCTTGATGCGCCCCCCGATTTTGTTGGCGAGATTACGCGTGATATGGCGGCTCACCAATGCGCTGACCGGTTGACCGATCGTTCCGTCGTCGATGGAGCGTTTTACATAAGCGTACTTGGGATTAAAGCGTTGCGAGTAGCCAATGGTGAACAGCAATCCCTTTGCCCGAGCCAGATTGATCAATTCATCGGCTTCGGAAAGCTCGAGCGCCATCGGCTTCTCCAAAAAAACATGCTTCCCGGCCAGAAGACTCTCCTTCGCCATCGGAAAGTGCGTGGTCTCCGGCGTTGCCGAGATAATGATGGCGTCGATGTGCTTGTTTTCGAGCAGAATGCGGTAGTCCGCCGCGGCCGTAGCCGGCCCAGTTTTGTCGGCGACTTCCTTCAATCGCTCCGGCCTGATCTCAGCCAAGTGAAGGGCGCCGACGTAGGGACTGGCTGAGCAGGTTTCCGCGCGTATCCCTCCGCACCAGCCGATCCCGATAATTCCAATCTGCACTTGCTTCATGAAGCCTCCGCCTAAGATCCCGACGCAGGATATCGGCGCCGCATGCCCGACTACACCCGATCTTACAGCGAGATGCGAAAACGGGGAACGCGAACGGATCGGCTTCTCCGGCCTGCCGGTTTTCGACTGTGGAATTCACCTGCCGACGAGTAAAACCCCGAACGTGTCCGGCTTCATCGGCGGCTCGTCCTCACCCTTCGGAGTCACCGGCTCGAAATCCGCGATCGGAAGAAAAATGTTGTGGGTTTTGGTGTCGATCGCCATCGTGCGTGCGTATTTTTTGGTCGGGACATTCTCTACTACCGCGTATTTGTCGGGTGAGTCTTCGTGAATGACGGTGAGGTCGCCCGATTCACCGTTCGAGCTGAAAACGAGTTGCAAATCGGGATCGAAGCCCGCGGCATCGGGATCCTCCCCGATCGCCGGGGTGGCTACGACTTTGCCGGTATCCGCGTCCACGACCATCATTTTTTTGTTACTGCATACCGAGAACAGCCGCCGGTTCTTCTGATCGAAGGCCAGTCCCGACGGCTCTTTGCAGCCCGCCAGCGGCCAGCGATGAAGTACCGTGAGCTTCTGCGCATCGATCTCGAGCAGCTGCGCCTTATCTTCAATATTCACAAACACGTGACCCTTGTCGTCGCCGGCAGCAAACTCCGGCTTGCCGCCCATGGGGATCATGCCGGCAACCTTTCCGTCAGCGGCGCTGATGGCAATCGCGTTGGCGCTCCGGCCATTGAAGGCGAACACGCGTTTCGACCCTGCGTCGTAGTAGACCGCGTCGGGGTTTATGCCACCCGACTTGACCGTGCCTATTGTCTTAAGTGTCTTCAGATCGAAAATAACGATCGCGTTAGCACGTCCCGCAGTGACAAAGCCACGTCCCAGATCCGTCACCAGCGCGATGCCGTGCGCGCCGATGGTATTGGGGATGTCGCCCACGATCTTTCCGGAATCCGCGTCCAGCACGACGACGTGCGTGCCGTGCGAAACATACAAGCGGCGGGCAGTGCTGTCTACCACGCAATAGTCCCATCCGCCTGGGCCGCCGATCGGAATGGTTTTCACAAAGTGGTAGCGAGACGGACCCGGCGCAGCATGGGCGAAGTCAACGGTAAGAAAACTTGTTGCCAGACCAAAAACCATGGCGGCCACTACTGCCCAGCGGCGACAATGTGTCATGAGTATTCCTCCCGTGAAATGGACTGCAGTTTAGCCATGGAGCGTTGCGATTGGCTCCCGGTTTGGTTTCAGGGCTTCAGGGTTAACAGGATACCGAGGCGGTTCCCCGCTAAGGACGCGAACAACCTCTTCGGCCGCTTTGCACTGCAAATCGATGAGCGATTCCGCCGAATAGAAGCTCATGTGCGGTGTCAGAATCACATTGTCCCGGCCGAACAGCGGCGAGGCTGACGGTGGCTCCTGGGCCAACACATCCAGAGCTGCCCCGGCCAGGCGCCCATCGTCAAGCGCCTGCGCCAGCGCGGCTTCATCCACAATCGGACCCCGAGCCGTGTTGATAAGATGCGCCGTGGGCTTCATTTCACGAAAGACGTCGCCCTTGAAGAGATGGTTGGTTTCAGGGGTCAGCGGAGCGTGGATAGAAATGTGATCGGAGATACGGATCAACTCGGAGAACTCGACTCCTTCGACCCCGGCCTGGTCCATGATTTCTTGCGAGACCAGTGGGTCATAGCTGATAACTTTGAGACCAAACGCTTTGGCTTTGGGTACCACCAACTGCGGGATTCTGCCAAAACCAACGAGCCCCAGAACGGTGCCTCGTAGACGATGAATGGGAACAAGCGCAGGCATTTCCCAGCGCCCCGCTTGGGCGCGTGCATTCGCGAAAGCTATTTTTCGCACCAAGGCCAGGAGCAAGGCCATGGTGTGATCGGAAACCTCGTCGATGCAGTAATCTGGCACCCTGGTCACCACAATGTTTGCGTGCGTAGCCGCCCCAATGTCCACGTTGTCCACGCCGATTCCGAAGCGGGCAATGATCCGGCAGCGCGTCATTTGCCTGATCATGTCGGCGCTTATTTTCGCGTAGGTGACCAGCACCGCATCGGCAGCCCGGGCCACTTGCAAGATCGCCTCCGGCGTAGACGCTTCCGCCAAACGCAACTCGCCCCCGACTCTCGACAACACCTCTCGAGCCGGATTCAAATCCGGGAACACTGAGTCGGAAACGGCGATCACTGGATGCGGCACTTTAACGCCCCATTGCTTCTTCCATATGTTCCATCAGCGTGAATACCACAGGCCCCTTGCCGGAAACCAGAACGTTCTCTTCCAGGCGCGTGGTTTGTTGCAAACCCGGGTGTCCGGCGAACGTTTCAATCGCGAAATACATATTTTCTTTAATTTCCGCCGGATATTGCAGCGAATAGGCCCGCGAGACCCACATGCCTTCGTAGAGTGTCAGGCCGATGCTGTGAGCAAACTGCTGCAAGGTGACGGTCCCATACTTGTCATCGTCATACTTTGGGAAAGCCGCCGCTACATCGGCGGTGGTATTGCCCGGCCGCAACTTTTCCAGCCCTGCGTACATGGAATCGTAGACTTCCCGGTACAAATCGATTTCGTGATGATTCATTTTTCCTGCACATTTGAAGCAGCGAACAAAGTCAATAAAGTAACCGGACGGTCCCACTGCATTGATATCCACGATCACGAGGTCGCCTTGCCGGATGATCTTATCTGTGGCCCAGCGGCGATAGGGACTGGTATTGCCTCCGGAAGCCACAATGATGTCGTAAATGATCTCGCAGCCTCGTTCCAGCATGAACTCGTGCACCTTGGCCTCAATCTCACGCTCCCGAACGCCTGGCTTGAGCCATTCGTGTTTGATCCGCCACATCGCGGCGTCGCCGATGCTGGCGGCCTGCTTCAATAACTCGATCTCATCCCGGGTCTTGATGACGCGCGCGGCGGATATCGCGGGCCAGGCATCGGTGATGTTGAGCTGGCACTCTTGAAACGCCTTCAACGCCGGCCAATCAAAGTTGTCGATGCCCACCCGCTCTTTGCGAAGCCCGTGGGCCTCGAGGACGTCAACCACACTCTGCGCCATCCGGCCAGCCATTACTGGAACCGCACCCTCCGCCCATTGCCACGTTATCGCAGGTTTAATGCGACCCTCCATCCAGGGCAGATCAATCTCGGCGCAGTGCAGGTCCGAGCCCGCAGTCTCGAACAACACCGGCTCGCCGCCCTGAGGCACCACGGCATAGCGGATGTTGATATTGTATTTCCAATTTCCCTGATAAGAAGCGGTGACGTAGCGAATATTGGCCCCCGCAAAAAGAACCAAGGCACCCAGGTCCCGGGCATTCATCTGCTCCCGAAGACGCTGCAAACGGTCCTTGCGCAGCCGGTCAAAATCGACCCGGTGTTGCCAGTCGGCCCCGGTCTGGCTGTAGACGCGGCGAGGGTCCCACTCATGTGGCTTGCCAATGAAACTGATATCCATGTGCTAAGTCTCCCTAGATGTAGAGCGCATCGGGTCTTAAAGACGGAACCAACACGAAGGTGCCATTCACGGACGATTGCTGGAAGCCCGCGAAGTCTGAGGGCAGTACGCGCATCCGATTTCTGTCAATCGTAAAAGCCGGTCAGGCCCTGAGGCCCTGAGGCCCTGCGCCGCGCGACAGCGCAACAGCGTAGAACAGCCGAGACATCTCCACCACTAATATCTTGAAATACCATTCATACGGTTTTATTATATGTGCGCTGTGGCTACGGAATCCCCATCCCGCCCGGACCAGAGCCTTCTTCAGACAAAAGACGTGGAATCCATCGCGCAGTTGCACGCACCCGGGCCGTTTATGGATTCGCTGGATTTGAAACAGATTCGATGCTTCGTGGCGGCTTATGAGGAGGGCAGTTTCAGCAAGGCAGCGGAGCGGGAGCATTGCACGCAACCCGGTCTCAGCGTCTACATTCAGCGCCTTGAGACGATGCTGGCTCATCGATTATTTGATAGGAAGGCCCGCGGAGTGACTCCGACGATCGCGGGCAGACACTTTTATTCCTGCTGCTGCGACGTGCTGAAAACCGTCAGTGTTGCCAAGCAGAGGATGTTCGATATGGCGGGCAGCGCCGCCACCCACATTAACGTTGGCGTTTCCCCGACCGTGTGCAAAGGAGTATTGCCGCGGATGTTGCCCGACTATCTAAGGGTGCACCCTTATGTCGATGTCCGGCTCGCAGAAGCGTACAGCGGCACGCTCACGGAGTGGGTAGTCTCCGGTGAGGTCCAGGTCGCCATCGTCACCAAGCCTCCAGCCCACCTGGGATTGGAGGCGACCCACTTTTTTCGGGACCGTCTCGTCCTGGTGACGCGTGGAGGCGGCCAGCGTCAGAAGGGGCAACCCGCGCGAGCCCGCAGTTCGAGTGAGTTGCGAAAACTGAAGCTGATTCTCCCCTCGCCCCGGCACAGTTTACGTCAGGTTATCGAAGCCGCTGCGGTACGACTGGGAGAGACCGGGTCAGGCAGGATACTGGAAATCGACGGCATGCTCGCAACTCTTGAACTCGTCCGAAACTCGGATTGGGCAACCGTGGTGGCCAGCACCGCGGTAATGGATGAAGTGAAACAAGGCAGACTCTCAGCCCACCCTATCTACGCACCCGAGCTTTGGCTTGATTTCTACCTGATACGCACCAAAGACATGCTGCTCTCCCGTGCCTGCCAGGATTTCCTGGACTGGCTGAGAGCCACTCTCCCTCGCGTTGCCAAAACCGGTGGATCCACTGGTCAGGCCGAGATAGCTTGAATTCTGCGGACAGCGAGAGTCCCAGCCGCGCATTCCACCAAAATATTCAGAACGCCGTGATGATATTCTGAACGGATCAGACGGGCATGACCGAAAGCACCTTTGGTCTCGCCAGCGCACGAGATGGGAAAGACATGCCAACGATTTCACTGAAGGTCAACGGCGTGGTGCACGTGGTTGATGTCGCTCCGGAAACCCCGTTGCTCTATGTGCTTGGCGACGAGTTGCATCTGAGGGGACCGAAGTTCGGGTGCGGGCTGGGTCAGTGCGGCGCGTGTACTGTCCTCATCGACGGGCGCGCGGAGCGCTCCTGCATCACCGCTGTAGGCGGGGTGAATCACGCAGAGATTGTAACGCTGGAGGGGCTGGGCACACCCGAGAATCCGCACCCCATCCAGCAGGCGTTCATCGACGAAGAAGCGGCGCAATGCGGCTTCTGCCTGAGCGGCGTGATCCTCACTGCGAAATCGTTGCTCGACCGAAATCCGAAAGCGACCGACGACGAAATCAGGCAGGCGCTCGCGGGTGTGTTGTGCCGCTGCTTCGTGCACACGCGGATGTTCAAAGCTATTCACCGATATGCGAAATCGAGGCGGCAATGACCACGGGCTTGTCGCGTCGGGATTTCTTGATGACGTCCGGTGCTCTGGTCGTGAGCTTCCGCGTGGCGTCGCTGCTTGAGCTTCTAGCGTCGCCTCAGGGACCGTTTGACACGCATCCGTCGCACATCGATCCCGCGAAACTGGATTCCTGGATTGCGGTCGGTGCCGACGGTATCGTGACCGCACATACGGGCAAGTGCGACTTCGGTCAGGGCATATATACGGCGCAGGCTCAGTTGATTGCCGAGGAACTTTGTGTGCCTCTGCACCGTGTGCGCCTGACCCAATGCGATACTTCGATTACACCGGATCAAGGGACGACCTCCGGCAGTCAATCGACCCCCACAAACTTCAATAGCAGCGACCTGGCCCAGGCAGCCGCGACGGCGCGCGAGGCGCTCATCAACATGGCGGCGCAGCATCTCGGAGCACCGGGAGGTCAGCTGGTGGTTGCTAACGGATTTGTCGGCACAAAGGGTGGGCGTCGTGTCAGCTATGGTGAACTCGTAGCTGGGAAAAAGTTCAACCTTACGCTCGACCCGAAGGCCAAGCGCCGGGCCCCACGCGAATGGACGGTCCTAGGCAAGCCGGTCCCGCCTTTGGATATCAAGGCGCTAGTGACTGGCCGGTTCGAGTTTGTCCACAACGTGCACGTGCCTGGAATGTTGCACGGCCGCGTAGTCCGGCCACCCGCGGTGGGGGCAACTGTAGTCAGCGCCGATGAACATTCGGTTCGTGGGATGGCCGGGCTGGTGAAAGTTGTAGTTCGCAAGAACTTCGTTGGAGTGGTGGCGGAAAAACAGGCGCAGGCCATCGACGCTGCCGCCAAGCTCAAGGTTGTCTGGACGCCTGGCACCGGTCTGCCAGCCCAGCAAGACTTCTACGATTACCTCCGCAAACAGCCTTCCCGCGACGTCATGATGGTCGATTCTCACGACGTAGAAGAGAAGTTGGCTGAGACGGCAACGGTGCTGAGGGCGACCTACTGCCACCCCTATCAGGCGCACGGATCGGTAGGGGCGTCCTGCGCGGTGGCGGACGTGCGGGCCGGCAAGGCAACGCTCTGGTCGTCCACTCAATCCGTGTATCCGACGCGACAGGGAGTGGCCACGCTGGCAGGGCTGCCAGTTGAAAATGTACGCGTCATCTTCGTGCGCGGCTCGGGCTGCTACGGACTCAACGGCGCCGATACAGTTTCGTTTGATGCGGCCCTTTTGTCGCAGGCGGTCCACCTGCCGGTCCGTGTGCAACTCTCGCGCGAGGACGAAATGGCCTGGGGCGAAAACTATGGGTCCGCATGCGTGGTTGATCAGCGCGCCGGGCTCGACGCCGCCGGAACGATTGTAGTGTGGGATTGTGAGCCATGGTGGGTGTCGCTGGGAGGCCGTCCCGGTTACGACCATCCCGGCAACGTGATCACCGGTGCGCTGGCGGGATATGAACCCCAAACCATAACGCCACGGGCAGCTTCCAGGCCGGCAAAAGAACTGGAAAATGGCAACAATGCGGTGCCGTCCTACGTAGCGGGATGCATCGGCGGCAAATGTGGTGGCGCCGGAAGCATTCGCAGTGAGCGAGTTCTCACCCACACCGTGAACTCACCTTTTTTCACTGGACCGCTGCGAGCGCCGCTGCGCCTTCAGAACACCTTCGCGCACGAATGCTTCATGGACGAACTCAGCGCGCAGGCCAAAGCGGATCCGGTGGCGTTCCGGTTACGGCACTTGAGCGAGCCCCGGCTCATCGATGCGGTGAAAGCCGCAGCCCAGGCGGCGAAATGGGACGCCCGGCCGTCGCCCCAGCCTGACCGGCGTCGCGGCGAGGTCGCGAGCGGACGCGGCATCGCTTGCGTTGCCTATGAGGGAGACAACGGCTATGCAGCCCTGATCGCCGAGGTCGAAGTCGATCCGGCGTCTGGCCGCGTTCAGGTGAAGCATTTTGTGGTAGCGCACGACTGCGGTCCGATTTCGAACCCGTCCGGTTTGCGCAATCAAATCGAAGGTGGCGTACTGCAGGGCATGAGCCGCGTCCTCGGCGAAGAGGTAACGTGGAATGAACACGCAGTCACTTCCACTGACTGGACCACATATCACAGCTTGCCTCTCGGGATCGTGCTGCCAGTCATCGACTGCGCCCTGATCAATCGCTCCGACGTCAGCGCTACGGGAGCAGGAGAGACGGCGATCACCTTGGTCGCTGCCGCCATCGGGAACGCCATCTTCGACGCGACCGGCGCCCGTCTCCGGCAAGTCCCCTTCACTCCCGCGCGTGTGAAGTCATCGCTCGATGTAAGAAGCTGAAGTTCTCGCGGCCCTTTGGCGCAGATAATTTGCAAAATCACACCCTGGATGGCTCGGGCGCGATCGGTTCCTCGGCCTCAATATCTTCTAGTCGCCGTTTTTTCGGTTCCACTCCGAAAATGAGGACCACTAGGATCTGCACAATCAGAAGCGCAATCATGAAAGCCAGAACGCCGCCAACTCCGTAAGATCGGAATAGCGCGATGACGATAAACGGCGTAACAATCGTCGCGCCCCGGCCGAAGGTGTTGCAGATTCCCGACGCTCGCATGCGGACCTCAGTTGGAAAGAGTTCAGGGATGTAAATTGCAAAGAGGAGTGTAACCAGGACGTAGATGGGGATGGCCAGCAGGAAACCCACGCCCAGCAAGATCCCCGGACGGTCTACGAACGGATAAATGCTCCCGATCGCGATGGTCAGGAGAGAGGCCCCTAGAATCGTCGGCTTGCGGCCCCACGAATCTGCGGTCGACGCACCAATCGCGGACCCAAGCGGTGCGCCCAGGGACATGACCAGGGAATAGGCCAACGACGATGCAATGCTGCGCCCGGCGTGGACAAAAAACGTCGGTAGCCATGTGATGAACCCAAAGATCAGAGTGTTGACGACGATCAGCGTGGTAGCCCCTACGATCATGCGCGGAAGGAGCAGAGGACTCAGGAGTGATCCCAGCCCACGTGGTGGTTGAGTTGCAGGGGAAGAGAGCACGGGTGGTTTAAGGGGGGAGTGGTGCAGCGACACTTCCTGTTCGATGGCTCGAAGAATGGCATCCGCCTTCGCAGTGTGGCCGATCGATTCCAACCAGCGCGGCGATTCCGGCAAAGCTTTTCGCAAATGCCAGACGACCAGTGCCCCCAACCCGCCGAGCACGAACATGATGCGCCAGCCATACCTCGGGATAATCAGGGTTCCGAGCAATGCAGTGACGGGTAAGCCGGCGACTACAAACACAGAGATGAGGCCGAGCCATTTCCCGCGGGCTTGCGGTGGTACAAACTCCGTCATCGTGGCATAGCCGACCACGTTCTCCGCACCTAGGCCCGCGCCCATTACGAACCGAAGCAAAATTAAAGCCCTCATCGAAGGTGCGAAGGCTGACGCAATCGAGGCAAAACCAAAAATCGCCAGGTTCGCTTGATAGGTGAAGCGACGGCCGTAGCGGTCGCCGAGAAAACCAGTCACGAATGATCCCAGCATCATGCCCACGAACGTCACCGATACGAACTGCGCGTTCTGGCTCATCGTCGAGAAGCCGCTTCTGAGGGTTGCGCCGAGAACGGTGGCGGCGACGTAGATATCAAAACCATCGAAGAACATTCCAATGCCGATCAGCCACATGATGCGGCGGTGGAACGAGGAAATTGGGAGCCGGTCCAGGCGCGCCCCCGCATTAGCCGTTGTTTCCAGTTCATTTCTCCCGAGCCAGCCGCGCCAGGCTGTCGATGGTCAAGGCTTCTGCGGCCAGCCGGCAGTTTTGCTCGAAGGCGTTCTGCTGGGCGGACTGAAAAAACTGCTTGCACCGCCGCGTGGCGCTCGGGTCGAGCTGAAGAATGCGGCCGACCAGGGTATCCGCCTCCGAGGCCAAGCCCTCGGCCCGGCAAACTTGCGAGATCAGGCCGGCTTGCAGCGCGAGCTGGGGTGAGATGGGATCGCCGAAGAGCACAAGAGGGAATGCGAAACGCGGAAGGACGTATTCGCCGAGGTAAGCCATAACGGCGGAGGGCGGGAGCCCCGCACGCATTTCTGGAAAACCGAGAGCAGCGTGCTCAGCGACCAGAGCGAAATCACACACGATCGCGAGACCAAATCCGAAGCCAAAGGCATCGCCCTGAACTTCGGCAACGCTGATCAGGGGTGAAGCTCGCAACGAACGCTTCAGATCGATGAGACGAACCGCCTCGCGGCGGATGCTTTCCGCGTCCCGGCCTGCGCGTTCGCGGCCGATGCAGAAGACTTTGCCGAGCGCTCGAATCCGTAAGATGCGGGCTCCGGGGTGAGAAGTTTCGCGCTGCAGCTCTGCCAGCATCGCTTCGAACATCGCCCCGCTGATCTCGTTGTCGCGCTCCTGATTGTCCAAGGTGAACATCAGGATATCTCCCGCACGTTCGATCGTTACTCCGAGTTTGGTCGTGTCCTGCACGTCGAGTCGCTCCTAGCGGACAAGGCGTCACCGTATACAAGGAGCACAAGTCCTGTCAACACAGCGGCTACAAATTAAATGCTGAACCGACTGCGATGGCAAGAGAGGAAGCGGTTGAAATATCGTCCATCAAGTCAGTAGAGTCGTATCAAGACGGCGGGACGGGAAAACATGGGTGCATCGGCTGCGTGGCTTGGGGAGGCGCCATTCTTGGGTTCGAGTACAATGCTGCTGCCGTGCGAGAAACTTGGGCAAACCGGACGGAGACCAGTCATGGATCAGAGCCATCAGAATCTCTTCGCTAGGGCACGCAGTGGCGAGCCGGTCACAGCCGGAGGCGAACGAGCGCGCGGCATAGCGCGTGGGCTTACGTTGTTGACTATGCAACGTGACGGTGACTTCCAATTAGGAGTCAAGACTGTAAGAGGAATTCTCGACGTGACCGCAGCAGCCGCGCGGTTGCACATGCACGCTCCTTCCACGATGGATGATCTGCTTCAGGATGAAGAAGGTCCGAGCCTGAATGCGTTGGTTGCGGCTGCGCTACAATCCGATGACTCCAAGGGAGCGTTTGTCGAGGAGCGGAGCATCGAGTACGGGCCGGTCGTGACCCGGCCAGAGAAGATCGTATGCGTAGGCCTCAACTATCGTCGGCATGCCAAAGAAGTGAACCTGCCGATCCCTGCACAGCCCGTGCTATTCAGCAAATATAACAATGCGCTCAGTGGCCACGACCATGACATCAAGCTTCCGATTGAGGTCGCCCATAAATTTGACTATGAAACCGAACTGGTAATTGTGATCGGCAGGAATGCCAGGAATGTGGGTGAGGAAGATGCGCTTTCCTATGTGGCGGGTTATTGCGTGGGCAACGATTTAAGCGCGCGGGACTTGCAGTTCGACAGGGGCGGGCAGTGGCTGGCGGGCAAGACCCTGGACCGTTTTGCTCCCCTCGGTCCTTACCTGGTCACCGCCGACCAGGTCAATCCCGACCAGCTAAAGATCGAATGCCGCGTCAATGGTGAAGTGCGCCAGTCCTCCAATACCGATGACTTCATTTTCGACACGGCGCAGATCGTCAGCTACATTTCGTCGCTCATCACCCTGCGGGCGGGCGACGTCATTTTCACTGGCACGCCGGAAGGCGTAATCTTGGGCTACCCAAAGGAGAAGCAGGTCTGGCTCAAGCCCGGCGACAAGATCGCCTGCAGCATTGAGAACTTAGGCGACCTCAGGTTCGGATTGATCTGACTCGATCTTCGGCAGCGCACTTGAGTCCGAATAGCTATATTGAAAAATAATCGCTACTATACCGCAATATTATTTGACACTATGACACTCGTTGGTTCAACATGCCCGCGCGCTTGGCTTTCACCCCCGAGACGGCCCATGGTTGGACTCACTGCGTTTTTTGCCAGAGAATTGCGAACGATGCCCGCAGGGAATGGCCGAACCAACCAGCAAAACAGGCCCCTTCTTGCATTCACCTTCAGCTCAACCTGGTTGAGCCTCAATTTTCGCAGCGTCAACATTCATTCTTCACTTCGGCATCCCGTTGCCATGGTTGAGTCTACGAGGAGGCAATGATGGCTCATCCGCCGCGTCTGCGGACGATTCTTGGTCTGGTGGCAGCAGGAGCAACACTGCTGCTGTGCATTCTTTGCGCCGGCCCCCTGCAGGGTCAGGTGGTGGGTGGAAGCATTTCCGGCACCATCACTGACAATTCTGGCGCAGTCGTTGCCAACGCAACCGTCTCCATGAAAGACCTGGCCACCGGCTTCGTCACCTCTGTCAAAACCAACGCTCAGGGTTTTTACAGCGTCCCGAATCTGTTGCCGGGAACCTATCAGCAAGCCGTTTCGGCCGCCGGCTTTGAAACCGCCGTGCGAAACGGAGTCATTCTGACGGTGGGCGCGCAGATGGCTTCCAACATCGCGATGAAGGTGGGCGCTATCAACGAAACCGTGGAGGTCAGGGACCAGCCGGCAGATTTGCAACTGGAGTCGTCCGCCATCAGCAGCTCCACGGACTCTCGAACCATCGTCGAGCTGCCCCTGAACGCCAGGTCATGGACGGACTTGGCCCAACTTCAGCCCGGAGTCAACACCATACGGGCCATGGCGGCCGTTTCCAGCACCGACCGTCTGGGCCGCGGGTACGGTGTGGAGTTGTCGGTCAGCGGCGGGCGCCCTCAACAGAACAACTATCTCCTCGATGGCGTCAGCATTAACGACTACACCAACCAGGCTCCAGGCAGCATCCTGGGAGGAAACCTTGGAGTGGATGCGGTCTCCGAGTTCTCCGTTTTGACCAGCAATCAAGGTGCTGAATACGGCCGGACGTCGGGGGGCGTGATCAGCGCCATCACTCGCACCGGCACCAATCGTTTTCACGGCAGCGCCTACGAGTTCCTGCGCAACAGCGCGCTCGATGCGCGCAACTACTTTGACCCGCCCGCCATCGCGCCCTTCCGCAGAAACCAATTCGGAGTGGCAGCAGGCGGTCCGATCCAGAAAGATAAGACCTTCATTTTCGGCGACTACGAAGGACTGCGCCAGTCGTTGGGTTTGAGTATGGTTGACAATGTGCCATCGCTCACCGCCCGCAGCGGAATGATCTGCAACGCTCCCGATTGCACAAGCTTCACCAACGTCGGGGTGGATCCGCTCGTGGCGCCATATTTGGGTTTTTATCCCAAGCCCAACGGGGCGGTGATCTGCCCGTTTCAAGACTCCAACGGTAATAGCCTTTGTCCTGCGGGCGTCGGGGACACCGCAATCTACAGCTTTTCTGGTTCCGCCATTACCACCGAAAACTACTTCACGACCCGCGTTGATCACCGATTTTCGGACAAAGATAATCTGGCGGGCAGCTACATGTACGACAATTCCCCGTCTTCGCAAAACGACGAATTTAACAACAAACTTATCTTCACCAAGACCAGGAGGCAGCTGGTCAGCCTGGAAGAGAACCACGTTTTCCGTTCAGCCCTGATGAATTCCTTCCGTGTAGGCTATCACCGCGAGTATGCGGCCGCCCCGTCCGGTAGCAAGGCCATTAATCCAATGGCGGCTGACACTAGTCTGGGATACGTTCCCGGAGACACGGTAGGATTCATCGGCGTACCCGGACTGACGTTTTTTACCGGAGGCCTGAGTACCCAGACGCCGGCGGAGTACAACTGGAATTCGTGGCAAGTTTATGACAATGTGTTCTTGACCAAAGGCATCCACAGCCTGAAATTCGGTGGAAACGTGGAACGAATCATTGACAACCAATCCACGCCCTCCCAGCCGGGTGGCGATTTTGAGTTCAGTTCTCTGGCGGACTTCCTGACCAACAATAACGTCAGCCCGACCGACTCCTTGACTCTCATTGCCGATGCGCCGGGAATCGTCTCGCGGCGGCGGGTTCGGGAGACGATCTTTGGCCTCTACCTTCAGGACGACATGCGCGTGCGCGCCAATCTCACCCTGAACCTGGGGTTGCGCTATGAGATAGCCACCGTGCCTTCGGAAACCCATGGGCATCTCGCCAGCCTGCAAAATCTCACTGATGCTGCGGTGATCGTGCGTTCACCCTTGTTTTCGAACGCCACACTCCACAATTTTGAGCCTCGTATCGGCTTTGCATGGGACCCTTTTGGCAATGCCAAGACGGCCATCCGTGGTGGTTTCGGAATGTTTGATGTCCTGGCTCTGCCTGCAAACCTCCGACACACGGTTGACGGAACGGTTCCGTTTTACGCCTCGGTGAATGGGCCGGTCCCAGCCGGATCTTTTGGGCCCTTTGCCCTGACTCCGCAGCCGGCGTACACCACCCTCTCGGCCGGCGGCACCGCGCAGCGCGCAGCTTTTATCGATCAGCATCCCAAGCGCAATTATGTGATGCAATGGAATCTGAACATCCAGCGTGCGTTCGGTTCCAACACCACCGGGATGATCGCCTACGTCGGCTCGCGTTCCGTGCATAACCTGATGCAGACGGATGATTCCTCGATCGTGCTTCCCGTTGCCAAAACTCCGGAAGGCTATCTCTGGCCCTGTACATCCAGCGCTTTCGATTCACAATGCACCGCCGGGGGACAACTCCAACAGCCATCCGGTGGTCCCGTAACCCTGGTGCTCAACCCTACCTTAAACCCCGCTTTTGGCCGTGTACCTGCGACATTCTGGAATTCCGACGGCATTTATCATGCTCTGGAAGTCCAAGTGCAAAAGAGAATGAGTCATGGCCTCTCCGGGCAGGTTTCTTACACCTGGGGCAGAACCATTGACACAGCATCGGGCTCAACTGATGGCGATCAATTCAAGAACGGCCTCTCCAGTCAGTTTTTCTTCGATTCGCGTCTTCGCCGTGGACCCTCCGACTTCAATCAGACGCATAATGTAGTCTTTAGCTACAACTGGGAGATTCCCAGCCCCAAAGCGCTGCCCAGCGTTCTGAACTGGATTACAGGTGGCTGGGAGTTCGGCGGAATCATCAATGCCAGTACTGGCGTCCCGTTTACGGTTACCATCGCTCCAGATTCGCTGGGCCTGAACAACACCGACGCATTCAACTTTCCTGACATCGTGCATGGCTGCAATCCTGTTCACGGCGGCATCAATTATGTGAACTTGAACTGCTTTACGCTTCCGCAAGCCACACCCGACATCGCTGCGCAATGTCAGCCGTTTGGCTTCGTTTCGGCTGCTCTCGGACCTCCAGGTAATCCCGGCATTCCCGGTACCTGTGCGAACCTCTTGGGCAACAGTAGACGCAACAACATTGTTGGTCCGTCGCTGGTTAACCTGGACATGTCCCTGTTCAAGAACAATTATGTGAGGCGAATCTCGGAACAGTTTAACGTGCAATTCCGCATGGAAGTCTTCAATATTCTCAATCATGCCAATTTCAATCCGCCGACCTCCAACAGCCAGGTCTTTGACGGAAGTGGGAACCCCGTGGGCGGCGCCGGTCTGCTGGACACGACAGCCACTACTTCGCGACAGGTGCAGTTCGCCCTGAAGGTGATCTGGTAAAGATTCCCGCGCAAGCCGTAGTGGTATCGTTATTCATCGCTTTCAACCTGCCGGTGAATCGTCCCGATGCGGCGGAATTTCGATAGCCCGGTGCTACTCTCACGCTGGCCCACCGGTTCGGGAGGAGAAATGCAATGTCTCGATTCATAAGACAACCTGCCTGGCGGTTCGTCATCGTGATGACGGCTGTCATAGGGGCGAGGTCCCTCACTCGGGCCCAGGGAAAGTGGGAGAAACTGGCTGCGTTCCCCCAACCTGCGGAGGAGATTTCCGGCGCAGCTGCGGGCGGCAAAATGTACGTGTTTGCCGGCCTCGCGCCCGTGTGGAAACCCCTGGGCATGGTTTACGAATATGATCCGGCGGTCAATCGGTGGGCCAAAAAAAAATCAATGGCACTGCCATCGCATCACGTCGCCTTCACCACCTATCGCGACAAGATTTATGCGTTTGGAGGTTTCGTGTTGCCAGAATCTGGCCCGCCCGGGTGGGTTCCAATTAACAATGCATGGGAATACGATCCCGCTGCCGATACCTGGAAAGCTCTGGCCCCGATGCCGAGCAAACGAGGTTCAGCCCTGGCGGCAGTGGCCGGCGACAAGATATATGTCATTGGCGGCGCCTCCACCATTCCGGGATCCAAGGAAACGGCGGTGTACCCAACACATCCGCACATGTCGGTAGGGACCGTCGAAGAGTACGATCCCGCCTCCAACGCCTGGCGAGAACGAAGCGCGATGCCGACTCCGCGCAACCATGCCGCGATCGGTGTCGTTGGCGGAAAGATTTATGTGATTGGCGGGCGGGTGGGAGCGGCGTTCATTGGTCTGGCCTCTGACATCTCCGTGGTCGAGGAGTATGACCCGGCCACGGACCAGTGGAGTGGTCCCCGGGCGCGCATGCCCATCGCGCGCAGCGCCATTGGAGCCGGCGTCTACGGTGGGCGCATTTACGTTGCCGGAGGAGAATATCAGGATCCTCACATGATGGCCACGTTCCGCGCGCTAGAAGCCTACGAACCGGCCACAAACATGTGGACTGAGATGCCTCCCATGCCCGTGTCACGCCATGGGCTGGCAGTGGGCGTCATTGGCAACCGGCTGCACGTGATCAGCGGCGACGTTCAGTCTGCCGGCACTGGAGTCGAGGTTTCCACCGGGGAACACGACGCCTTTGATCTTCCGCCCAATCAATAGCTCAGAGTGACCCGAATTTGGCGCCGAAGGATCCGAAAGGAGTTGAGATCACAAATGAAGAGTAAATCCGCCGGCAATGTGGGCATGTCAAGAAGGCAAGTGCTGAAAGCTGGACTGACCACGGCAGCCGCCTTGGCGATAGGCGGTCCAGTCGAGGCATCGCCGCAAAACCAGACCCCGCACCCACCCGGCCTTCGCGTGATCGACATTCACGCCCACTATTTTCCCCAAGCCTATCTTGATCTTGTGGCCAGCGATGGCAAGCGATTCGATGCCGCATATTACTCCACCGATCAAGGATGGTTCGTCAAAACTCCCGCAGGCGCGAACGGTCCCCTGCCGTCTAAGTTCATCGACTTAAAGGCTCGCATCGGCGACATGGACCAGCAGGGGGTGGGGGTACAAGCCCTTTCGCTCACTGCCCCGATGTTGTACTGGGGCGATGCCGATCTTTCCACAAACCTGGCCAAAGCGTGGAACGACGCGGCCACCGAGGCACACCGAACCTATCCGACCCGGCTGGTGGGTTTCTTGACTCTACCAATGCTCCATCCAGACCGCGCCCTCGCCGAACTTGAGCGCGCCAGCAAACTGCCTGGCATGCGCGGCGTGTATCTCGGCACCAACGTTGGCGGCCACGATCTTGACAATCCACTGTTTGAGCCCGTTCTGGCGCGCATCGAGGCCCTCGATCTACCGATCTTCCTGCACCCGGTCGACCCGGGAGGCGATCGGTTGCGCCCATTTTACCTTACCAACTTGTTAGGCAATCCCTTTGACACGGCGATTGCCGCCTGCCATCTGATTTTCGGCGGCGTGCTGGACCGCCACCCCAAGCTGCAGATATGCCTGCCGCACGGGGGAGGCGTACTTCCCATACTGGCGGGGCGGATCGACCAGGGTTGGAAAGTGCGGAGCGAGCTGAAGCACCTGCCTCAAGCCCCGAGCGACTATCTCCAACGCTTTACGTATGACACCGTCACCCACTCGAAGCCGATTATGGAGTTTGTGATCAAACAAGTGGGGCCGGAGCGCGTGATGGTGGGCAGCGATTACTGCTTTGCCATGGGCTATGAACGGCCGGTTCAATTCCTCGAGCAGGTGGACCTCACAAGCGCACAACGCCAGATGATTCTCGGGGGCAACGCGGAACGGGTCCTGAAGCTCGTAGGCTGACGTTTGAATCAGGCCGCTGTCGGCGGCGCTGATCTGATGTCTGGAAACACGAGAGCTCGCGGGCGAGAAGTCTTGAAACCCAAAGGTCGCGGACCGGGCGCGATCGAATTGATACGCTAAAACGGGCCCGGTCCGACTTCGTCAATCAAGACTTCACATTTAGTTTTGACTCGATCCAAGCTTCGAGGTCGCTCTGTGGAAACCGCCAGAACTTCCCTATTCTCAGAGCGGGCACACGTTGTTCTCTGGCCATACGTTGCAATGTGGCACTGCTGACTCCAAGGGTCCGCGCAGCGATGATTGGCTTCAACAGTGGATCTTTTATGAAACTAAGGCACGGTTTAGCGTCCATTCTTATAACCCTCCATGGGTCCACGTTAAGGAAGCCGCAAATCGAGTGGGATTCCACTCCCATCGGCTCCCAATTGATAGTGTGGTAAGGTCATGTCCGGCTCCCACAACTCGCCACCCGTGCCGACTCATTTGTTTTCAAGCGTGTGGGCCAACTCATAACCCAAAGGTCGGCGGTTCAAATCCGCCCCCCGCAACCAATGGGATCGCTGACCAAAACGGTCGGTAATCCCTTCAGTCTTTTAGGGTTATCACCTTCGCGAATTTTCGGATGACTTCTCATGCCTCGGCGTTCTGATCTACCAGTCATTAGTGGACGGCAGACAGCGAGCGAACAGCCAGCACAGGAAGAACACGACCGGGATGTGAACCATCAATGGGAACATGCCCTACCCCACGATGTCGGAAGTGGTTTGTGCTGGATTCGACGATCAGTGTAGTATGCGCAGACTGGGTTGGCAGTATATCGGCCACGGCCCTGGAGCGCCGTGATGTTCCCAAGGTCGCAACGGATCTACTGAGACTATTGCTGTAGCGGAGATAACTATGGCGAATGCTGCGCAAGTGGCGGGAACTGGTAAAGCAGAGTACAGCATCTGGCGCGTGATTATGGCCTCGTCGGTCGGGACCATGATCGAGTGGTACGACTTTTACATTTTCGGCAGTCTGGCGTTGGTCTTGGGCCCGAAGTTTTATCCGCCCGGCAACGACACGTTCGCCTACCTCGCTTATCTGGCGACATTCGCGGTCGGCTTCGTTGTGCGGCCTTTCGGCGCTCTCTTCTTTGGCCGTATTGGCGACTTGGTGGGGCGTAAGTATGCCTTTCTCGTAACACTATCGATCATGGGATTTTCGACTTTTGCCATCGGCCTGTTGCCTTCCTACGCCACGGCGGGATGGTTCGCGCCGATCGTACTGCTTGGAATCCGAGTTACGCAGGGACTGGCGCTCGGCGGAGAGTATGGCGGTGCCGCGGTTTACGTGGGCGAACACGTCCCCGACAACAAACGCGGCTTCTACACCAGCTTCATCCAGATCACGGCGTCGTTGGGCTTCTTCCTGTCGCTCATCGCGAGCTTAGCTACGCAATACTCGATGTCGAAGGACGACTTTATCGCTTATGGCTGGCGCATCCCCTTCCTCGTGTCCATTATCCTTGTGGTGATCTCGCTCTACATCCGCTTGAAGATGAAGGAGTCGCCCATCTTCGCTCAACTCAAGAGCACTGGGATGACTTCGACGCAGCCACTGAAGGATGCTTTCGGCAAATGGGCGAATTTGAAACTCGTACTGATCTCGCTCTTTGGAGCGACCGCTGGACAGGGCGTGGTCTGGTACACCGGGCAGTATTATGCGTTGTTCTACCTGGGGGGGATCCTGAAAATTAGTGGCAAAACTGTAAACGAGGTAGTAGCGCTCGCCGTGCTGCTAGGGATGCCTTTCTTCACCGTGGTGGGCGCGCTTTCCGACCGAATTGGTCGGAAGAAGCTGATGATGGCGGGCTGCCTGCTCGCAGTGCTGACCTATATACCGATCTACAAGGCGATGGAACGCGCGGCAGGAAACAATATTGTCACGGTAACGTCCGCCAAGGATAAGGTGACCGGCGCGACCAAACTCACCCCCATGACGAGGGGCGCCGACGGCGCGCTGGTGCCCGCTAAGGAGGCCCTGAATCCGAATCTCCCAATGCTGGTTTTGTTGGTGTTTATACAGGTTCTATATGTGTGCCTGGTTTACGGCCCGATCGCCGCTTATCTGATTGAGGCCTTTCCGGCGAAGATTCGCTATACGTCGGTTTCTCTGCCTTACCACATAGGCAACGGTGTCTTCGGCGGGTTGCTGCCGCTGATCGGCCTATGGACGGTGGCGGCTACGGGCAACATCTACGCCGGGCTCTATTACCCGATGATTGTCGCCGGCATAACGTTCGTTGTGGGAAACCTGCTGCTGAAAGAGACTCACGGCAATCGCATCTGGGACGAAACAGGAACAAAAGCTGCGCACTGACACGATCACAACTTTCCGGAGATCACCGGCAGAACAAGGAAGATCAATCTGCCGTCAGGGTTCGTCCTTGGCCTGCGCAGCAGCCTCCAGGTAAGCCCGCAGTTGCTCGCGATCATCGGGCAACATTTTGGTGAACTTGATTCCGTTTCCCACCTGCGGATCACACGTCACTGCTGTGCCTAACGCCAGCACGGTTTCGTTCAACGCGAGACTCATCTCAAGAGGAGTCCCAACAGCAAATGGAAAGATGGATTCGATGTAGCAACCGGTCTCGCTGAGGTCGGAGGTTGCACAACGCAGAGGAACATCGCTGTTGGGGGTATACAACTCCACGGGGACCTTCACTTTAACTCGTGGGCTTGCCCTCATCTCTGATCGCCGCTCGTCGTGGAAAGCGCGATCCCGATCGCTGTCGTCCATGGTTTCGTCGCCTGTGCCGCAATTCGCACTTATTCTAGCCCTTCAAGGCAACAGAGCCGCCCGAGGAACGGGTCTTCCACGGATCGCAGTGCTCCATTTGAGTTTCCTGATAACCTCAAAGATGGGCGCCCAGGAGAGCTCAGTTCGTTGCCGCCGATCGTTAATGCGCAAGATATTTCGAAAAGCTTCGGGGCCAATCCGCTGTTCCAGAATATTTCTTTCACGGTTTCGGAGGGCGACCGCATTGGGCTGATTGGCCCGAACGGCTCGGGCAAGTCCACGCTGCTGCGGATTCTGGCGGGCGACGTAAGTCCTGACAGCGGCGAAATCGCGGTCCGAAAGCGGATCCGCCTCAGCTACGTGGAGCAGGATTCGAAATTCGAACGCGGAGCCACAGTGCGGTCCGTTGCTCAGAGCGCGATGCAACGCGCCGCGGTGCCGGAGTCCGAACGTGGTACTCGCTTCGCGGAAACGCTGGGCCGGGCGGGCTTCGAAGACCTCGATGCGGAAGCGTCCGCTTTATCAGGCGGGTGGCAGAAACGGCTCGCCATCGTCGAGGCGATGGTTCAGGGGCCGGACATCCTGCTGCTCGATGAACCTACCAATCATCTGGACCTGGCGGGCATCGAGTGGCTGGAAGCCTTGCTGGCAGCGGCGGCATTTGCGTGCGTGGCGGTCAGTCACGATCGCTATTTTCTAGAGAACGTTGCCACCGAAATGGCCGAACTGAATCGAACTTATCCTGACGGCTTGCTGCGCGTATCAGGAAGCTACACCCGGTTTCTGGAGAAGAAAGAAGAATTCCTGCACGCGCAGTCGAAACGCCAGGAAGCGCTGGAAAACCTGGTGCACCGAGAAATCGAGTGGCTGCGCCGCGGGGCGAAAGCTCGGACCAGAAAGTCCAGGGCGCGCATCGACAAAGCGGGCGAGTTAATGGGCGAACTGGCCGACCTGAATGCCCGAAGACGAAGCGGAGCCGCGCTGATCGATTTTTCCGCCACCGACCGGAAGACGAAGCGCCTGATCGAACTGGAAAACGTCTCGTGCGAGATGGGTGGTCGCACGCTGTTTGCGGGCCTCAATTTCGTGATCACGGCTGGCATAAGACTTGGACTGGTGGGGCCAAATGGCAGCGGCAAGACGAGTTTGCTGCGGCTCCTGCGCGGAGAAACCGTCCCAACCAGCGGCGAGATTCATCGCGCCGACTGGCTGCGCATAGTCTATTTCGACCAAACCCGCGAACTCGATCCTGATGTAACTCTGCGCCGCGCGCTGGCACCGGAGGGTGATTCCGTCGTTTATCAAGACCGCCTGATCCATGTGGCAGCATGGGCGGCGAAATTCTTGTTCGCGGGTGAGCAATTGAATCAGCCCGTGGGGCGGCTTTCTGGTGGCGAGCGGGCGCGAGTCCTGATCGCTCAACTCATGCTTCAACCCGCAGACGTTCTGCTGCTCGATGAGCCCACCAACGATCTCGACATCCCGACCCTGGATATTCTCGAGGAAAGCTTGCTGGAGTTTCGCGGCTCACTCGTCCTGGTCACGCATGACCGTTACATGCTGGACCGCGTCTCCACCGTGGTTCTCGGGCTCGATGGTGAGGGGAACGCTGAATTGTTCGCCGATTATTCACAGTGGGAGTCGTGGCTGGAAGAGAACAAGGAGACGGCAAAAAACGACGCGCGCCTCGTGGCGCAGAGCTCAGTTCCTGAGAGTGGCCGTCAGCCGCAGGGAAAGAAGAAGCTCTCCTATCTGGAGGCTCGCGAGTATGAAGCCATTGAGCAGCGCGTCGCCGATGCCGAGCACGTGCTCCAGGCCAAACGTGTGCAGCTTGAAGATCCGGAGATCGTGAGCGACGGACCGCGCCTTGTGGCAGCACACGCTGAAATGGAAGCAGCCCAGGAGACAGTGGACACACTTTATGCGCGTTGGGCTGAGTTGGAGAAAAAGAAAGGCTGAACTTCTTGCAACCAGAAAAACGCCGAATCCACCATCAGCTCGTTGGCTGCAGAGGAGTGACTCGGCGCTTTCTGTCTAAGCCCCAGACTTCAGTGACCGTCGAGACAGCCTTTTTGACCTGAGCTGTTTGGATAGCCGGTGCCAGTGTTGTAGGCGTTGTTGGACCACTCGCCCTGAATCTTCCACTGAGTACTATTGCTGAACGTAACCAGCGGGACGTTGAATGTCCAGGCGCACTTATCTCCATTCTCCTGGCCCCTCTTGTCATACCACGCGCCGGGGCTGTCTGGATCCGTACGGGCTTCAGAGAGTTCGTGTCCGCTGACGTTAGCCAATGCCGCCAGGCCTTGCGAGTGCAGACCAGAAGTATCTTGCGGATCGCATCCCGCGTCTCCGTCGAGATCAAAGAAGAATGCAACCTGCACCGTAACGCCGCTGCACGAACCGAAGGTATGGTAAGCGCAATAGCCGGCGTTGCCCCGCTTCACGTCAACGTATACCGGATAGTAGCCGTTGCTGACCGGACTGCTGATCTCTTTGCACACCTCGGCGACGATCGCGGCGGTCGAACTTCCGTTGGAAGCGGTGGATAAGTCGATGAGATGACCGTCGTGAGTGACAGAGGGTCCGACCTGGCCGTTGGAGCCGGTGTATTCATCCGACGCTTTAGCGTAATTGGAGTTGCTGAAACCGGTGTACCACGAGTCGAGGCCGGTGATCTTGTCGCCGACAAAAGTGGAGTTGCTCCAACTCGGCCCCCAGTAGATTGCCTCGCTCACGCTGGAAGTCATGATGACGCCGCCGTGGTAAGTCATATCGGGACTACCACCCCTTGGAGCGCGGCTAAAGGGATTGAAGCCCCGCGCCCAATGGATTCCGAGCATGGGGGGCTCGTGCTGTCCATTCAACGCGGACAGGTCTTGTCGACTGGATTCCGGGGAATCAGCGGTTTGGCCGAATGAGAATACTCCGAGCGATAACACAATGGACAGAAGCAAACTCTTCGTCTTCATGATGTAGCTCCTCTGGAAGGTATGGAATATGTCCGGTTCGACCCGCACTAATCGTACCGAGCGCCGCGGATTATCCCTCACGGACAAGAAACAAGTCAATACGGACTTTTCCTGACTGATCTCTACCTGGAGGCGTTCCCCCGACGCGAAACCAGCAGCAATGGCCTGATTTGCTGGGTTCATGTTTGCAGCAAGGAAGTAAAACAATAAGAAGTGAACTTCAGCTGGTGCAATCTGATGCCTAAGATGCCAGACAAAAGGCGATGATCGTATCTCCGTGCGTGCCCGTACTGTCTTCGACTGTCTTCACCAAGGATGATTCCAGGTCGTCCGGGTCAGGCTTCATCTCGGCGGCGGCGATTTCTTCGTCGGATGCGCCCTGGTAGCAGAGTTCGCAAACTCCTAATCCATCTTCGGAGCGGACCGGTGGTCCGAAAACCCGGCAGGTCATGGGCCGTGATTCGTAAAGCTCGCAGTTCCCTGTTTCTGGATCGAGTGCCGGGCAAGGCTCATCGTTTGCAAAATCAGAAAAACGCTCGGCCGCGTCGTCTCCTTCGTCCAAGACTCCGGTCGCGATATCGCCTGGGAAATCTGGCGACAGGCGAGCAAATGCCTCACGCGCACGTTCGCGGACACGGCTGGCGCGGGCTGGCGCACGCTTTTCAAGATTGGCAAGTCCTCGCCGCAATCGTTCGGCGTCGAGCTGATTGATGGGAAACACTCCGATGCAACACTGCGTGCAGCCTTGCCGGCAGACCAGCCACGCCCCGCTGCGGCGCGCCGCCTCAGCCAGGGCTGAGTCCACGATCTGAATCAGCGCCTGATCTTTGGCCCGTGGAAACCGATTCGCCATACGTTCATCATATAACTCAAGCAATCCTGGCCGCCCAGTCCGGGATGTTCAACCTCTACATCCTCCCGTATATTGGACTGGGGCGAATGGCAGAACAATACTTCATCGGCGTGGACGTCGGAGGCACAAAAGTTGCCGCCGGTCTGGTGAACTCCGCCGGAGAAATCACTCACCGGACGCGTGTCCCCATGGTCGCGACGGATGCCGCGGCCGGCCTGGCCGCCGTGACCTCCGCGATCGATTCAGTCCACGCCGCAGCGGGCTTCAATTCTGAGTCTAAGGATTTGATCGCTGGCATTGGGATCTGCGCTCCCGGTCCGCTCGATCCAAGAACAGGTGTGGTGATTAATCCTCCGAATCTTCCGGGCTGGCGCAACTTTCCGCTAGCCGCCGAGGCATCGAAAGCGTATCGCCTGGCGGTTCGCGTTGATAATGACGGCAACGCCGCTGCGCTGGCAGAGGCGTTGTGGGGCGCCGGCCGCGGCTTTCGCAACGTGTTTTGCGCCACACTTGGCACCGGCATCGGCACTGGAATTGTGTTCGACCGTCACATCTATCACGGCCGCACCGGAGCCGCAGCCGAAGGCGGCCACGTCACCATCGACTACCACGGCCCGCGCTGCAAATGCGGCAAGATGGGTTGCATTGAAATTCTCGCGTCCGGCACCGCCATTGCCCGTCGAGCCTCCGAACAAATCGCAGCGGGCCGCCAGTCTGCCATCCTGGAACAAGCCCAGGGCCACGTCGACCGCATTAGTGGTGAGATGGTCGGTCGAGCGTATCTTGCCGGTGACACGCTGGCCAAAGAACTTTTGCAGCAGACCGCGATGTTTCTCACGGTGTGGCTGGGAAGTATTGTGGATTTGCTCGAACCCGATGTCATGATTGTCGGCGGCGGCGTAGCTTCCATGCTGCAACCGTTCTTCCAGAAAATACGCGATCAACTCCCCAGTTGGAGCGTCAATCCTCATTGCCGCGACATTCCCATAGTGATGGCCCACTACGGTGCCGATGCTGGCATCGCCGGAGGCGCAGCCCTTTGCCGAGAGCTAACCCCGTAAGGAGTAACATCGCTTCCGCGCGGCATCGACATTGTGTTGCGTGCCTTGCTGAAGCGCACTCGGATTAGCCAGAAAATCAACAATACCAGTGGCAGGAAAGCCGGAATAAAAAGAACTTTTGTGTTGCGCAGGAAGGCGGGGAACACTTGTTGCTGTCCCAGGAAGAAAGATCCTGTGGCGAAAAATAGTGCAAAACACATGCGCCAAAGATGACGTACCAAACGTTGTGTGCCGGAAACACCGCCGCGCACGAGCATGCGAACGTCCCCTGCGGCAGCAAGCAGAGCAAGGGAAGCGAAGATAAAGAACAACACCGCCGGACCTCCATATTTCAAGCCTGTCGGGCTGTTCACTGCTTGAAAACCAAAGGTCACCAGAGTGGCTCCGACCGCCAATGCAAACAGAAGCAATCCCCAATCGGACATGCGCTTTTCCCCAGCTCTGCGCCTGGCAGTCAACCACGCCGTTATCACCAGATAGAAGGTTAAAACGCCGCCCAGAACATTGGTCAGTTGGGATTTCATGATCGCCAGATACACGGCGCTTGCGGCCAGGCTCATCATGGATATGACAAAGACGTTTCCAGCCCCGCGATGCCAGCGGGAACCCTTGCGAAAAGACATGGCCACGGCACCAGACAGTATCCCTGAGATCCCCGCGCAAATATGAAAAACTAATATCGGCAATCGCATTGTTCCGCACTCCTTCTATGACGAATGAGGCTTCTTCACGCCGTTGGAAGCCCGGAGGCCGGGGCTGCCTGATTGCGCAGTGCAGTCGCGCAGTACGGACAATAAACATCGTTCCCGCCAACGGCACGCTGGCACTGCGGACAGCTCGGGCTCAGTTTGCAGCTGCAGCGCGGGCAGAAGTGGAATCCGGGCTCGACCGCTTTCCCGCATTGCGGGCAAGTCGCAATGAGTGGCTTCCGCAACACGAAGTACAACACGATGCCGAGCGCGTTGGGGATGAACATCGCGAGCAGCGTCCAGGCCAGGCGGCTCATTCCGCGCCGGCCAGCGTCAACGTTGATATACCCGATCAGCAGGATGCAACACCCTAAGGCAGTTCCTCCGAGGAGGGCCATCGCCACCATTGCCGCCATTGGCATCGGTGGGTTGCCGGAAAGGGTGGCGTACACCACCGCCGCAAAGCCCGCCACGTAGGGGACGATTGCCAAAACGTAAGCCCATAGCGGAATAATGCGGATCTCATCCATAAAGCGCGTCGAAGTTTCATTCTTGACTGGCATATTAAAACCCCCTGTTTCAATCCTGACCTGATTCAATCTTGAAATGATTCAATTCCGAAATGATCCATTGTGATCGGCGAGATACGTACCCCGAGCCATCAGGAGAATTCCCGCCACAATCGCCGGCATCAAACTGAGCACCACCAGGCCAATCGGCCAAACTGGCCCGGAAAGCCGTGCCTGCTGGCCCATCCACGCGAAGCCGCGCCACAGCAATACGGTGGTAAAAGCAGTGCCCAGCGTTACCGCGGCACAGCAAACGCAAATTACCCAGAACCGTTCCTGCTGTTGCCGCAATTCAAGAGCTCGCGAGCGCACGCGCATCTGCGTGGCCTGCACCAGCGCGGAATCAGCGGCCACGGGCTGGGAACGCAACGCGCGAACCGCCCGGCCAGCCGCTTCCGCATAATCACGGCAGGCTCCGCACTCTTGCAGATGGTCTCGCAGCCAGGACTGCTGCGCATCCGCGAGACCTTTTCCCAGCGCGATCAATTCCCGCGCCTCTTCATGTGAATTCCGTGTCATGCTTGCGTTCCCTCCAAACGCCCCATCAGCAGGTTAAGCCCGCGATACAATCGCGATTTCACCGTGCCCAGCGGCGCCCCGGTCACCGTTGCAATTTCCTCTAACGCCAATTCATCCTGAAAGCGCAACACGATTGCCTCACGGTACTCCGCCGGAATGCCGGCCAGTGCCGCGTTAATGCTTCCGGCTTGCTCGTGCCGCTGCACAACTTCCCACGCCGTAGAGCGGGTATCGGCCAGTTCGAGCGGCGCATGGTGCTCGTCGTCTTCCATCAACCCATCCAGGCTGACCGAACTTTTCTTCCTAAAATAATCAAGGGTCAGATTTCTCGCCACGGCATAGAGCCACGTGCTGAATTCGCGCCGGCCGTCATACTGGTGCCCGCGTTCGAGCACGCGAATCCAAGTTTCCTGAAAAAGGTCCTCGGCCAGTTCGCGATTTCCCGCCAGGTGAATCAAATAACGAAGCAGCCGATGCTGATACTGCTCGATCAGACGGTCCAGCAGGTCCGGATCACGCCGCCGCAGACCGCGAGCAATTACCCTGGCTTCGGATTCCATCGCATTCGCAAACTGATAAGCTATCGCGTTCATGCTACCGAGATATACGGGCCAGCAGACGAAAAAGATGCCGGATGGAGGGCATTTCCATACCACACGCTAAGCTCTTCATATTAAGCTGGATACCGATCGCACGGTCGGGCGAGGGAGGCCAGCGGGCACGCATATCGCCAACTTAGGCCGTCATGTGCTACTGCAAATTATTGAAAGATTTGGCGTCCCCGACGGGATTTGAACCCGTGTTACCGCCGTGAAAAGGGCGCAGCTTCGCAGTAAGTTATTGAAACTACGCGACACGGATGGCTTCCGAAAGCAGTTTCAGTAAGGTATAGGAGCGTTTCGTGGATCATGAATGGATCAAGATTCAGTGCGGTCTGAAACAATACACCGTAAGTGTCAGAGGAAGCACACGGTTCACGGATTTTGGTTGAGTTAGCACAGCCAGGTGCAACCGTTCAAACAGAAAGGTGCTTCTTCGTGAGCCGGGAAACTTAGGATCCACGGCAAACCGAGCAGTTGAGCCTAGAACGTGAGCCGGAGCCCGAACTCCAGTTGCCGGGGAGCACCGAGGGAGTAGACGCCTGTTCCCACCCCAACGCGATCTACGTTGTGCCCAAGGCGAGTGGTTCCGTTGATCTGTCCCGCGGCTCCCGTCAACAATCCGTTGAGAGCGTTGCCTGGCAAGTCAAAGTTTGCGAAGTTGAAAAGGTTGTAAAACCCGGCGCTGGGTTGGACCGTGAATCTCTCACGAATCTGATACGACCAACCGATTTTCAGATCGAAAGCCCGCAGCCAGGATAGATTGACCTGGCCCGGCGGTACCGGCGCAACGGGAGGCGCTATAGCTCCCAGTTGCTGCAACTGCGTCAGGCTGAACAGACCGTTCTGAATCAGCACCTGGCCGGCGGGTGTCGGCTGGTTCGCGTAGGCGTTGTTGTAATTCGCGATTACCCTGTTGATGTTTGACGCATTGATGCCGCGGTCAAAGTTTCCCGCATGTGTCCCGGGCATCGGGTCCTGGGTCGTGCCATCTCCGGTGAAATCGGTGCGAAAGATTTCACCCGGTCCGAGTGTCGTAAGCGGCACGACTAGTGAGGTCGACAGTGGACTCCAAAAATGCGCTATGAGACTCAACTGAAATCTCGCCGGCAGTTCAGCAAATCCGCCGAAGGACAGTTGGTGTGTTCGATCAAGGGCGGCGGGGCCAAAGTAGCGATTCGGCTGGGCATTATCGAGTGAGTTGATACCGCCATCCTGGTCCGCGCTGGCCGCATTAGCTATCGCCCCGGAAGCGGTACCGCCGGTGTTTTTGAACCGAGACAACGCATACGACATCTGAAGGTTGAGCGCCCGTACTCCCGGATACGGACGCTGTATTCGCTGAAGGAATCTTACCTGCAGCCCGTTGTAGACAGAGCGGCCAATCGATTTCAAAAAAGGCAGCGGCGGCGCGTTGGAATTTATGCCGGGGAATGCGCAAGGATGGCCCACCGTCATGACATAGCCGCAGGCTTGATTGAAGTCGGCTGAACTTGTCAACCCACTGTTGGCGAAGTCCGCCATGCTGGCGCCACCGCCGCCGGGATACAGTCCGGGGCAGGCCTGGATGGCTTGGTCGATAGTCGTGACTCCGCACCCGGCCAGCGTTTGAGCGATCGCCATCTGGGCAGCGCTTTTGTTGAAATAGCGAACGTCGCCGGTGAGGTTCTCGTCGACTCCGAGAAGATAGTGAGTTTGTACGTTGCGGACGAAGTCGGCGCTCAAGGTCGCCCCCCTCCAGATCTGTCGTTGCAGACCGATGTTCATCTCCCAAGAACGCGGCTTCCGAAAGTTCGGGTCGAACATCGCTGCCCCGGGTCCAAATCCCCGTCCGCTGTCGAGCAGAGTCCCTACATAATTTGGGTTGGGTGAGTTCAGATTCAGCGGGGAGTTCGCTTGGTATTGCCTCTGATACTCCGCGATCTGCGCTTCGACGCTACCGATTGCAACCGGGCCTCCCGACGCTCCACAAAACGTGGGCAGCGGCATGTTCGACACAGGGAGAGGCGAGTTAGCACCGTTGCAGGCAGTGGGCGTTTGAAGGAATGCTCCTTTCGGCGCCCGGTTCAGGAGATCAAAGGCGGCGATACTACCCAATACATTTTCATAGAAGAGTCCAATGCCGGCGCGAATCGAGGTCTTGCCTTCTCCCTTCGGATCCCATGCGAAGCCCAACTGGGGAGCGAAATTGAAATTCGGCTGCCGCACTGGGTTGCCGAGTCCAGGGGACAGCGCGTTGAGTTCAGGAATCGCAGGATAACTGCTGTCGGTGCGGCCCGTTTCCCGGACGTAGCGTACGCCATAAGACACGGTGAGATTCTTTTTCCATTTGGAAGCTGCCCCAAAGTACACACCGAGGCGGTGGTAGACGAACGCTCCCGCCGGAAGGCCGAAGCCGGGAGTCGGCGAGAGATATCCAAGACCGTTTCCAAGTGTGACGATTTCCACCGGATAGTTCAGCGGGCAACTCGCGCCGGTCACTGTTGCTCCGTTCGACAAGATGCAGGGAAGAGTCCCCATGGCTGCGAAGATCTGCTCTGGGGCGTCAACATTTGTCGACACAATGGGTGCCAGACTGTTGAAGGGGACGAACCCGCCAAAAAGAAAACGATTAAAGTCGAATCCGTAACGTAGCAGGTGTGCGCCTATGGGGCGGCTCCCGTCATATTTGACCTGCTGGTCGTTCTGCCGAACAAGATTGGGCGCGACAAAATTCGGCCCCGTGTCCAGGCCGGTGTTTCCCATCTGCAACGCTACCGGCTGGCTAGCGAGCGGGAGATTACTGTTCAACGTGGCGCCCCAAATTCGTCTCTCCGTTGTCAGCGACTGGAAGCGGATGCTGTGGTTGAAGATCTTGGACCTTCCGCTATTGAAGTCCGCCCCGACTACATGGTTCCGAGTGATGTTGTGGCCGTCATATACGGAGTAGCCCAAAGCCGCGTTGTCCGAGAAGGAATTCTCGAAATAGGTGAAGCGGTAGAAGAAATGCGCTGCTGACCACTGATAATCCGCCTTTGCCATCAAACTATTCTCATGAAAGGGCGAGGCGAAGCTGCCTGTGAATCGTTGGAACGGTTCTCCAACTACGACGGGTGCTTGTTCATGCCGCAGCGTGCGCTCGCCATCAATGAAATAGAAAAACTTCTTGTGCAGGATCGGCCCGCCCAGGCGACCTCCATATTGTGAGCGTTGGAACGGTTCGGGCACTGGGAGCGCCGCAGCCAGGGAGCTATCGCGGAACAGGCTGAACGCCTCGCCGTGGAGGGTATTGGTCCCGGAGCGCGTTGCAACGTTCACCGCACCGGCGGTTGTGAGTTCGGTGGAGAGATCCATGCTGGACTGGCTCAGCTGGAATTCCTGAATGCTGCTCGCCGGAATGTTCATGGTGGCAGACCCGATGGACTCATCCGAGATGTCAACACCGTCGACCTCGATGCGCGCTGTCCGGCCGAATCGGCCACCAAGAGATATGGACGAATATCCGTCCTTGCCGATATTTCCGCCATCCTGAACCTGAACTCCAGGCTCCAATTGCGCCAGATCGAGAAAGTTGCGGCCGTTCACCGGGAGATTCTCGATCTGCTCCTCGTTCAAAACGCCTTGCACAGTGGGCTGCTCCCTGTTCACTTGGAAGGCCGAGTCTTGGACACCGACAACCTCTTTTTCACTTCCGATTCGCAGCTTGACATTCACAGTGGAAGTGTTACCGACCCACACCGTCACCGCGACCTCCGTGGAGCCGAACCCTTTCGCTACAACCATGGTCTTGTAGGTGCCGGGCGAAAGAGCGCCGGAATTGAACCATCCGGCTGAATTCGTGGTGAGCTCTATCACCTGTTTCGTGGCGACATTGGTGATTGTCACCGTGGCGCCTCTGATCACAGCATCGGAAGGATCGTTGACTATTCCCACAATGCTGCCAGTGCCGACGGTAGTTTGGGCAGGCAAGGAACAGGTAATGCTCCCCATCATCAATAGAAGTAATCCAGAAATCAGCGCACGTGCTCTGACGATGGCGGTCATGACCCGGGCTATTGCTGCAGCCCGAGGCGGTGGAGTAGATCTGCGAATCTCGGGTCGGAGCGCAGGGAAACGAGCATCGGATCGGACTTGATGAAGTCCACGTCTGCTCCGGGAGTAACCACATCCCGGTGGATATACGCCTGTTCCAGCCAGTAAAAGGCACGATCCTGATCGCCTAAGATCGCGTGCACCTCCGCCAAATTCACAGGCATTGACAACTTCTTGGTCGCATCGAGATATTCCAGCTGCTTAGCGTACTCTCGCATCGCCCCCGAGTACCCGGAATTCGCGAAGGCGCGACGAAGATTGGCTGCCACTTCCGGGAGCCCGTACAGCATCATGGCCTGCTCTAATTCCTGGATCGATTCCTGCCGCATCCCTTTCTTGGCGTACAGCATATAAAGCAAGTGATGGGAGAACCCGTCGTCGGGATGAGTTCCGAGCAGCATCTTGGCAATCGCAATGGAATGGTCGTACTCTCCTTGCAGAAACAAGATCCACGACAAATGATCGTTGCTCGGGTCGAGTTCTTGTGCCATCTGACACTCTTTCCTGGCTTCATCGAGACGTCCATGGACTCCCAGGAAAGTGCAAAACCCGTCATGGGCGGAGGCGTTGTTGGGGTTCAGCCCTAGCGCCTTGTGGAAGTTTGCCTCCGCACCAGACCAGTCGCGAACCTGGGACTTGCTAAAAGCCAGAATCGCCCAGGCGTCCGAAGAATTTGGGGCGAGAGCGACGGCTCGCTCCGCCGCCTTTAGCATGATCGCAGTGTCTTGACTGGACGCATAAAAGCGATTCGAGTACGCGATGGCGATTCCCACGTAAGCCGGAGCGAAACTTGGATCGGCATCGATCGCCTCATGGAAATGATCGACGGCTTTCCTGTTCTCGTCGTCGCCGGAGCCCCTGCTGTATTTGTGCAGGTGATAATTCGCTTGAAGATAGGCGTCGAACGCCTTTGGATTTGCCGGCCGAGGCTGCTCCAGTGTTACCCGGCCTGGCGTTCCGAGCTGTGTTTGAATTTGGCCCGCAATTTGTTGCGTCACGTCTCGTTCGAGCGTGAAAACGTCACCCATATCGCCCTCAAAGCTGTTGGCCCAAATGTGTTTGTCGGACAGTCCGTGGATGAGCTGTGCGGTGATGCGCACCCGATTGCCGGATCGCTGCACTGTGCCTTCTACAATTCCATCCACACCCAGCTCACGCGCAATTTCCGGAAGTGACTTCTTGGTTTGCTTGTACTGCAACGAAGAGGTACGCGAGACTACCTTCAGGTTGCTGATCTGCGCGAGATCAGTGATCAGCGCGTCCGTCATTCCGTCGGAGAAATATTCCTGAGCTGAATCCGCGGACAAATTCTGCAAAGGGAGAACGGCGAGGGAGTGGATAGCGGGAGTGCTCCCTCCCCCTGCCCACCGCGCTCGCAATCGCCCGGCGCTGGCGGCGATCAGCAAAACCGACAAAATCACAGCAACAGTTGCGGCCAGCGCCAAAATCCGGACTTTGCGACCTACTCCGGACGTCTGGCCGGCCGACGGATACGTGGCTGATGAGGAGCCTTTCCCCGCTCCATTCAGCGGTTCTACCGGCGCAATCAGCCGGTATCCACGTTTTGAAACTGTCTGGATAAATCGTGGTTCGCGGGCATCGTCGGAAAACACACGGCGCAACTCGGAGATGGAGTGCTTCAACACGTCGTCGGTCACAAACGTGTCGGGCCACACCGCCTGCAGCAGAGTTTCCCTCGGGACGGTTTGGCCTGGGCGACCGGCCAGGCAGAGTAATACCCCCATTACCTTCGGCTCGAGACGCACCGTCGTGCCATCGCAGGTAACGCTGTTCCGACTAGGCTCAACCAGCCAAGCTCCTACTCGAAATTCCTCATTCAAGAGCTGCTCCAGGCGAGCTAAGTGACAGGATTATAAACCTGTTTTCGAGAAATGCTACTTGACCGCATTGTGATGTCCTCGGCGCCCTTCACCAAAATCACACCGCAAGTTCACTATTTCCCCACGACTCTCGAGGCCGAGACAGCGTAAGAAAGACATCGCCGCACCGCTTTGGCCTGGTAGGCGGAGCAGGGCGGCGGTCTGAAGCCGCCTGAAAGACGACAAAACCGATTTGCCGAGGTGAAATATGGTTCTACAGAATCGCACCGCCGTAGTCGGAATGTTTGGCGCGGTCCTCGCATCCTTGTTTTTCTTCGTAACTCCCGGCCACGCTGAAATCGTTTACAAGGACATCTACGTTTACATGGTCGACAAGGGCACCTACAGCTTCGACCTCAATGGCGATGGCATCACTGATTTCACACTCACCATGACTCTGCATCAGGTCGGGTGCCCCTATTCCATCACCGCCGTCGAGACCCCGGCTCAAGGCAATGGCGCAGAAAGCACCGCCCTGCCGGCAGGAACTCAAATTGGCCCGAATGAACAGTTCCCTGAAAAGGCGCTAGGGATGGCGAATTTCAACTACCTTTGCGGCGGCCACTGGAGCTACGCCGGACCCTGGCCGCAAGGTCAAAAACGCTACCTGGGACTGATGTTCCTGATTGATGGACAACCGCACTACGGGTGGGCTGCGGTCGAATTTGACGTGATCCTTACCTTTGGACCACCCAAACTGATCGCCAAGCTGACCGGCTACGCCTACGAAACGGTTGAAGGAATGCCAATCAACGCAGGCCAAACCCAATAAACCAATTCGGCGTTGCCGATCGGTCCGTCTTAGAGAAAAAAAGAAAAGGAGACCTTGTAATGAAGACCATGTTTCGCATCCTGCTTTTGACTCCTTTCACTTTCCTCGCTTCGGTCGCGTGGCCGCAAGCACAACCACAACCCAAGTACCACCAGTACACGCTCTATGATCTGGGCACCTTCGGAGGCCCCAACAGTTCAACCTCCTACTTTGCGAGGAGCCTCTCGTTCAAAGGAGCGATCGGCGGAGCGCAAACCCCAGCCCACGATCCTTTCGATCCCAATTGCCTGGGTAATCCGTATTTCCCTGGCTGCTACGTGATGCACGCTTTCCAGTGGGACGGCGATACTCTTACCGATCTGGGCAGCCTTCCAGGAAACAACGGGAACAACAGCAGCTTCGCCACTGCGATTAACAACCGCGGTTTGGTCGCGGGGTACGCTGACAACGGGACCTTAGATTCAACCACGGCTTACCCGCAAACCCGCGCTGTGGTCTGGAAAGATGGCAAGATTAAGGACCTGGGCGCCTTTGGCGGAACCCAGAGCGCCGCAATGGCCGTCAATGATCACGGCCAGGTGGTTGGAGGCGCCCTCAACACAGTCAATGACCCATTCTCAGCCGGATTTGTTCTTGGCTTTGGCGCGCTCACGCCCGGCACGACCCAAGTGCGGGCTTTCGTCTGGCAAAATGGCGAGAAGCGGGATCTGGGCACTCTGGGTGGCCCCGACGCATTCGCATATGCGATTAATCGCTTCGGACAGATTGCAGGCCAGTCGTATACGAATTCCTCGCCGAATCCGGACACCGGAATTCCGACGGTGGATCCGTTCCTTTGGACCAACGGCAAGATGATCGATTTGGGAACCCTGGGAGGCACAATCGGTTATACGGTTTGGCTCAACGATTGGGCACAGGTGGTTGGCATTTCAAATCTCGCCGGCGACCAGACGTTTCATGGCTTCCTCTGGAACCATGGCATGCTCACCGATCTGCTTCCCACCAGTGGAGGATCCGACTCTCTTGCCGTTTGGATCAACGATCTGGGAGATGTGATCGGAGCATCTACACTGCCCGGCGACCAGACAAACCATGCCTCGCTGTGGACTTTCGAAACTTCCGTCGATCTGGGCACCGTGGGTCAGGATCCCTGCTCTCAGGCCTGGAGTATTAACAACTTTCGGCAGATTGTGGGGCTCTCAAACTCATGTGCATCGGAGCAGTCCGGTCGCGCTTTTCTTTGGCAAAACGGCGGCCCGATGGTAGACCTGAACGCGTTGGTGGAAAACTCTTCGAACCTGTATCTGTATACCGCAAGTTACATCAACGACTCCGGAGAAATCATCGCCCAAGGCATGCTCCCCAACGGTGATATTCATACGGTGCTGCTCGTCCCCAGCGGCGATTGTGAGCAAGCGTGCGAACAGCGGATCGTGGAATACCAGAATGGGCCAGTCGCACCTGCCTACCCAAGCTCAAGTATTCCAGCGCTCGCGAGACCAGTGGATCGACTGCTCAGTCCGCTTCGGCATCGCCAGGCTACGCCCGGGCAGCGTTGAGCCGATCGGATCACCTTCGGCCCATCCCGACGCTGAGGTGACCACGCAGCCGCAGTTGCTGTACGGCGAAGCTCTCAACTATTAACATAACGCTCGCCACAGAGACTGGCGTGAGCAACCAAGCTCGACGAATCGCAAGCTGACGGGTTACCGCACTTCGGGTGCGATCCAATACTCGACGCGGGTGACCGTCAGGGATCCCACAGTGATGCCGAACTAGTTTGTCCATGAAACAGGATTCTGACACTGAGCACAAAAATGAAATTCACTTTCACAAAAGCGAATCTTGAGGGGACAGGGATGTACTCTCGATTCTCTCTGTGGGCGGCGCACCGTATTTCGGCGGCTCATTTTCCGGCGCGTGTGATCGGGAGATCTAACATGCAAGCCGGGTTCCTGACTGCGGTGCTTCTTTCTCTCTTGGCAATGAGCCAAACCCGCTGCGGAAACGGCGGAATCTCCCCTCCACCGGCATGTGTGAGCGCCGTTACGGTGGTCTGTACCCAGTCAGGCCAAGTGCAAGGAACCATTGAAGGTGATCTGCGGGCATTTCGCGGAATCCCTTATGCCGCGCCGCCAGTGGGCAATCTGCGCTGGCGCCCGCCTGCGCCGCCACTGGCATGGAGCGGTGTCCGCGATGCGACCACGTTCGGAAACATGTGCCCGCAGGTGGACTCCAATGACCAGGTAATTGGCAACGAGGATTGCCTGGTGCTGAATATTTTTATGACTGCGTCGCCGCCAGATACGGCGCAACCGGTGATTGTCTTCTTTCATGGAGGCAACGACACTGCCGGCACTACGCAAAAAGCCAAGTTCGACGTTCCTCCACTCGCTAACCACGGTGTAGTCGTCGTCACCGCGGAATACAGACTCGGCCTCCTCGGCTTCTTTGCCAATCCGCTGCTCACTGCCGAAGACGGTCTTTCCTCCGGCCAGTACCTTCTGCTCGATCAGATTGCCGCGCTCCAGTGGGTACACACAAACATTGCAGCCTTTGGCGGCGACCCCGCCCACGTGTTGATGTATGGGCAGTCCGCGGGAGCAGCCGATGTGCAGGCGTTGCTGGTTTCCCCGGCCACACAGGGGTTATTCTCCGCAGCCGCGACGGACAGCGGCCTTCTCCTCCACGGTAACGCGCTCCCGCTGGCTACAATCGAAGCGTTGGATCAGCCATTTGTTTCTACGGTCGGATGTGCCTCGACCACGGATGTACTAGCCTGCCTGCGCGCAGTCCCGGCCGAGACCATCGTTTCTAACCAAGGCCCCTATAGTAATAACAGCCTAATGATTGAGCCCCGTGTTATCCCAATAGATCCGTTCGACGCCCTACAGCAGCATGGTTCCCCAGTGCCTTACCTCACTGGGGGGACGCGGGAGGAATTCGCTACCCTGGGCGACGACCCCAACGCTCAGTTGGACGCGAACGGCTACGTCGCTGCCCTGCACTCGCGGTTTGATTCTTACGGTGCTACCGTGGCGACGCAAGTGATGGCACTCTATCCGGAAACCGACTACGGCTCATATGCTTACGCGCTCATCGCCGTCGACAGCGACTTTAACGGAGCCTGTTTAGAGCGCACTGTAGCTCGCGCCGCAAGTGGAGCAACTCGTCCGCCTGTGTGGCGGTTCCTGTACACCCACCAGTTCGAGAGCGACGCCAGCTTGGCCGCGTACAGAGCTTTTCATACAGCAGAACTTTATTTTGTGTTCGGCAATGTGCAGACCGCCACCACAGCGCCCCCGTACACTCCTACGCAAGCCGAGCTTGCCTTTGCCGGGCAAATGATGGGCTATTGGTCGCGTTTCGCCGCGACGGGCAATCCAAACGATCCAAATGGAGCCGCCTTGTGGCCGCCGTACGATCCGAGCACCGACGCGATGCTGCGGCTCGACGACGTGCAGACACCAATCGATGGCTATCACAATTCGAGATGCGATTATTTCGCAGCCCTGCCAGCGCCACAGAATGGCACCGGTCCCGCCCGGGGCACGACTCCACTTAGCAATAATGCGTCGGGGGGCGATCACCGGATGGGAGATTGACGCGAGCGATGTGCTTCATGGCTTCCTGAGGACCCGTGAGGCCGAAGATATGAGGTAATGCGGGCTCGTTCCGACAGCTGGGCCAACCGCCGATTTGTAAGTTAAGACAGGGTAAGAAATCGAGCCATGGCACTTCTAATTGGATGTGCCTTATGCAAATGGTGAGACTATGACGAATGCACGACTAGCAGGCTGCTAGGTCGCGTTCACCTTGGTGCTGGTAGTCTGCGGCAAAACCGATGCTCAGAAGGTTGACGCCGCCTCGCCCACTTCCCAGCAACACATTCTGTCGCTCAACTTCACGAACAATGGGCAACACTTGGTCGCTAGAGTGGGTCAACAGATACAGATCACCCTCGGATCAGTCGGCGGGCCGCAATACGGCGAACCGGAGGTTTCCTCGGCTGCTATCCGGCTTGAGAGCGTGGCGCTGTACCGACGTATAGGCGTGCCGGTGACTCCGGGAGGACCAACTTTCATATATATTTTCGAGGCGGCCGCTGAAGGGCAGGCACAGGTCAAAGTTCCAATTATCAACTCACACAACCCTGACTAGACTAAAGGGCACACCTTTGCCGCTACGATTCATGTTCGACCCGCTTCGGGCAATCCGCGCAAACCACTTGCGTTCCTAACGCCGGACCGGTCAAACACCAAGCCATGGAAGGGTGCGTGGACGAATCTGAGCAACGCGCAGCAAAGCTTCAAGCCGTTGCTGCCCAGGCTTACGGGGGTCGAAGTAGAACTCGTGGTCGCGAATCCCGGCCGCGCCAGTGGCGAGGTCACGATGGCGTTGATGAATGCAGAGGGCGAAAATTTGGCGGATGTGTCGAAAACCGTGACGGTCGCCGACTGCAACCACGTTCTCTTCCTTCTTCCCAAGGGCGGTGTACGAGTTTTGCCAGGGCAGATCTATAGCATCGCACTGAATGGCGGTGGGGGCGTCTTCGGCTGGAAGTACGTCAAGGGCGGCTACGCAAACGGTGCTGCGTCTTTGAACGGTAAACCTCTTTCAGGGGAGACTCCCAGCACGTTTCTGTTCCGGACGTTCGGTGCGAATTGAGGATGCTGCGACAGTGAATTACGCAGTCAAGTTTAGTCAAGTGATTGGGTGATGCTTGGAGAGAAGCCGGGGATAAAAGTGTGGTATGCGCGGAAAAAGCGATGCCTGATTCCTTCTGTGCCGGGAGTCGGTGACAGGGCAGCGTTCTAACCGGACGGAGCGAACCCAAAAACGCTACAGCGAATGGCCCGCAGCCGTCAGATTCGCTGAATTCAAGTAGGAAAACTATGGCGGTTCCGAGCTTCTGATCTCGAAGGGTGGTTGAGAGCGAAAAGGGCAGGCTGATTCACCGATTTTTCAACAGAAGTTTTGTCGACCCGCTACTCAACTTGCGCTAAGCTGAGGCAGCCATCCGTGTCGCCTCAACCGAAATGGAGGAAATAAATGAGGCGCACGAGTTATCAAAAAGGCAGTCTGAGACTCGCGGACCGCAAGAAGGGAAAAGTTTGGGAATTCCTATGGAGAGAGGTTCAGCTGGACGGCACGATCCGGCGAAAACACATCGTCATTGGAACGCAGGAAGACTTGCCGACCGAGTCTTCCGCCCAGGCTGTTGTAGATGCAATCCGCTTGGAAATCAACCAACAAACCCCTCAAAGGCTCATCAAGAGCATCAGTTTCGAGACGCTTGTGAATCACTATCGCCAACACGAGTTGCTGGACACTTTCAACAAGACGAAACCGGGGCTCGATGCGGCAGACGAAGATCGCAAATCGTACTCGACGCAGGTGACCTACGAGGGCTATCTGAAGAAGTGGATTCTTCCGCGTTGGCGTGCGTGCAGGCTGACAGACGTCAAGGCAACCGAAGTCGAAAAATGGCTCAAGAGTCTCTGTTTTCCGAAGACCGGCGTTCCGCTAGCGCGGGGCGGTAGGGCCAAGATCAGAAACATCATGAGCGCGATCTATTCTCACGCGATCAGATGGGAATGGACGGAGAAGAATCCAATCACGAGCGTTCGCCAGAGCGCGAAACGACAGAAAGCACCCGATGTTCTGACACCGGAAGAGATCATGGCATTTCTCAAGGAACTGCCCGATCCACTCTGCACGATGATCGAGTTGGACGCTTTCACCGGCTGCGGCGAGGAGAACTGATAGGGCTTCGGTGGTAGGACGTGAATTTCGAAAACCTCATCTTGCACATCCGTCGGTCGGTAGTGGCGATGGTGGAAGGTGCGCCGAAAACGGAAGCTTCTCTGAAAGACGTTCCGCTGGATGCACAAACGGCCGAGTCGCTGTGGGCATGGAGACATCTTTCTCCGTACGCCAGTCCAAGCGATTGGGTATTCGCTTCGCCGCATATGAAAGGCCGACAGCCATATTGGCCCGGAACGTTGTGGCGATATTACGGCAAGCCGGCTCTACAGCGTGCCAAGATTACGAAGCAAGTTTCGTATCACACATTTCGGCACACTTTTGGGACGCTGTTGAACGCGAACGGCGAGAATCCCAAGGTTGTACAGGAACTGCTGCGCCATGCGAGTCTGAAAGTCACCACCGACGTTTACATGCAGGCAGTCGGCCCACAGAAGCGCGAGGCACAGAGCAATTTGGTCAAACTGGTGAGGAGGGGCTCGGTTTTGGAGATCAAACCGGCCTAAGTGGATCAAATTGGATCATGAAGAAAAACGGCAGGTTTGTGGAAGTCTATTGTTTTGTTGGCGTCCCCGACGGGATTTGAACCCGTGTTACCGCCGTGAAAGGGCGATGTCCTAGGCCAGGCTAGACGACGGGGACGGTTGTAAGGTGGGGTGCACGAGGCACCATTTGATCGTAACAACCCTGCGCTACCCTGTCAAAACGCGGCGTTGCTTCTTTCCCCAAAATCCGAAGACAATTTAGAATTATCGGACCGCACTTTGTAGCGCGGTTCAAAACTATTCGAGGCGCATGTGGCTGACCCACTTTATCTCAGTCTTTGGTTTCCCGATTTCTCCGGTCCCGAAATGTTGCCGCACACATTTGACGTGTTGCAGCAGTTCCCTTTCTCGACACAGCGTCCCGGCGTCAGTTATTTTGCCGTCCATCCTATCTCTTGGGACGAAGCCACCGTGCTGGAGCGCCGGTTTCCGGGTGGAATCGATCCCGGACAGGCAACGTTGATCGCCGCTGAACTGGTCCACGACGACTATGCTTACGTGTTCGAGGCGCACTGGGATCTGTGGACGCCGGATGAGTCAACCGCCAACTGGGTGCTCGAGCCCGCGACCGTGAAGTTCATCGTTCAGGGAGAAGAATTCGACGAGGGATCGTACCAGCAGACGGGACACGTCGAAGTGGACTTCGGCCTAGATTCGTATTTTCTCCAGCCCGAAACTCCTCTCAGCGACCAGACCCGCGCCAAGATTCGCGACAACGTCGCCAAGCTGGTGGAATTCTCGGTGAATGTAGAGAAGAATAGCGGGACAAATGCGCGGCTGCTCTGGTCGGAATCGGAAGAAAGCCTCGCACAAAAACTAGTCGCGCGCCTGCAGAAAGTGCAGTAAATTAAAAACGCAGAGGACGCAGGACTTCTTCCTCTGCGCCCTCCGCGTCCCTGTGCGTTGAGCGATTCTATTTCGTTCGTCCGCCCTCAACTTTCAGCGCGTCTGAGGCTCCAGCCTGCGCCCCCGCCAGCCGTGCAGTCAGCACACGGAATGGGGAGCACGAAACGTAATCCATCCCCACCTGATGGCAGAACTCCACCGACGACGGATCGCCTCCGTGTTCGCCGCAAATTCCCACCTCCAGCTTGGGACGCGTTTTCCGCCCGCGCTCAATCCCGATCCGCACTAGTTCGCCCACGCCGTCGCGATCAATCGAAGCAAACGGATCCTGTTTCAGGATGCCTTCCGCCAGGTACGTAGGCAGAATCTTGTTCACGTCGTCTCGCGAGAAACCGAAAGTAGTCTGCGTAAGATCGTTCGTACCGAATGAAAAGAACTCTGCTTCCTTGGCAATTTCGTCCGCGACCAAGCAGGCGCGGGGCAACTCAATCATTGTTCCCACCAGATAATGCACGTGCCTTCCCTTCTCTTTGAAAACTTCTTCCGCCACGCGTCGAACAATCGCCCCCTGGTTCGCCATTTCTTTGACAGTGGAAATCAGCGGGATCATCACTTCCGCGTGGGTCTTGATGCCTTCCTTGTCCACGGCCACCATCGCTTCGAAGATGGCACGCGACTGCATCTCCGTGATCTCCGGATAGGTAATTCCCAAGCGGCATCCGCGATGCCCCAGCATCGGATTGAACTCGTGCAACTCTTCCACCCGCGCCAGCAGCCGCGACAAAACTTTCTTCAGATCACCTGCCCCTTTCGCCCCATACTCGCGGTATTCCTCCACCAGAGCTTTCTTCTGCTTCGTCCCGGCACTGGGCAGGACGGCGAGGTCGACCATCAGCTTCTCGCGTTTGGGCAGGAACTCGTGCAGCGGCGGATCCAGCAGGCGAATCGTCACCGGCAACCCTTCCATGGCCTTAAACAGTCCGATAAAGTCGGCACGCTGCATGGGTAAGAGTTTCTTCAATGCGACGCGCCGGTCTTTTTCATTGTCGGCGAGGATCATGGCACGCATGTGCGAGATACGGTCCTGAGCAAAGAACATGTGCTCCGTGCGGCACAGCCCGATCCCCTCGGCGCCGAACTCGCGCGCCTTTTTGGCATCGCGCGGGATGTCCGCGTTGGCTCGCACTCCGATTTTTCTGTAAGGCTCCGCCCAGTTCATAAACTTCTCGAGCTTCGCCAGATTCTCCGGGTCAGGTGGAAGCAACTTCCTCTTGCCTCGCAACACGCGGCCGGTGGTGCCGTCGATCGTGATCCAGTCGCCATCCTTAAATACTTGCCCGCGCGCCCGCATTTCGCGTTTTCGTTCGTCGACGGCGATCTCACCCGCCCCCGCAACACAACTCTTGCCCATCCCGCGAGTGACCACCGCCGCGTGACTCGTGATACCACCCTGTGAAGTCAGAATGCCACTCGCAACTTCCATCCCGTGAATGTCTTCGGGAGTAGTTTCGGCGCGAACCAGGATCACCGGATTCTTTTCCGCGCCGTGTCCGGCCTTGGCCACGGCATCGTCCGCGGTGAAAACGATTTGCCCAACCACTGCTCCCGGAGACGCAGCCAGGCCTGTCGTGGTGAGCACATCCTCGGGCCGAACGTCTTTCTCATCCAATCGCGACACGAAGAAATCCACGACCTGGTTGGGGTCAAGACGGAAGATCGCATCTTCTTTGCTGATCAATCCTTCTTCCACCATTTCAATCGCCAACCGTACCGCCGCAAGGCCAGTACGCTTGCCGTTGCGCGTTTGCAGCATGTAGAGCTTGCCATCCTGGATGGTGAACTCGAAATCCTGCATGTCTTTGTAATGCTTCTCCAGCCGCGTCGTGATCTCGCGCAGCTGGCTGTACACATTGGGCATCAGCTTCTGCAGTTCGAGGATTGGCACGGGTGTACGCACACCCGAGACTACGTCTTCGCCCTGCGCGTTCATCAGATATTCGCCGTAAAACTCCTTCGCGCCAGTGGCTGGGTTGCGCGTGAAGCCCACCCCTGTGCCGCTTGTGTCGCCGAGGTTGCCGTACACCATGGCCTGCACGTTGACCGCGGTGCCCAGCATGTCATCGATGTTGTTGATGCGGCGGTAAGTCTTGGCGCGGTCGTTCTGCCATGACTGAAATACCGCATTTCGCGCCATCACCAGCTGCTCCTGCGGATCCTGCGGAAAGTCGCGCTTGGCGTGCTTCTTGACCACCTTCTTGTATTCTTCAATCACCTCTTTCAGCGCTTTGGCATCCAGTTCGGTGTCGAGCTTCGCCTTCTTCTGCTTCTTCTTGGCATCAAACACCTCGTCAAATGCGTGCTTGGGGATCTCCAGCACGACGTTGCCAAACATCTGGATCAGCCGCCGGTAGGAATCCGCCGCAAACCGTGGATTATTGCTGAGCTTGGCCAGCGCCTCCACACTCTTGTCGTTTAACCCGAGGTTGAGAATCGTGTCCATCATCCCCGGCATCGAAAACTTCGCGCCCGAGCGTACGCTTACCAGCAGTGGGTTCTCGCCCGTTCCCAGCTTCTGTCCCTGAAGAGCTTCCAGCTTGGACAGCGCTTCCTCCATCTGTCGGTCAACTTCTTTGGACACGCCGCCGCTCCGCATGTATTCCCTGCAAGCCTCAGTCTGAATGGTGAATCCCGGTGGCACGGGCAGTCCGGCATTGGTCATCTCGGCCAGACCGGCACCTTTGCCCCCCAACTCGTCTTTCATCTTGCCGTGGCCATCCGCCTTGCCACCGCCGAAAAAGTAAACATACTTGGTTATGGTTTTCTTGCTTTCCTGAACTTCAGCGTCGGGGAGGGTAATTGTCGCCATGATGATTAGTCCTTTGTATTCGATTTCGTAGCGCCGGCGTTCTGCCGGCAATCCGCACATCTGAATTCGAGGTTTTAGGAATGTCGGGCGATCATGACTTCCCTTCCGTCACAATCTCCGAGAAATCAGCAATTGTAGAAAACTCCTTCAGCAGCGTCCGCAGCAGCGCCAGCCGGTTCGCCCGAACCTTCTTGTCTTCCACCATCACCATCACTTTGTCGAAGAACTTGTCCACCGGCTCCCTCGCAGTCGAAAGCAGCAGCAGCGCGTCCAGATATTCTTTCTTGTGTCGATGGGCTTCGACGCGACCGTCTGTGCGCTCCATGTACGCCATCAGGGTCTTCTCTTCTTCGGCAGCCTCCGGGAGATATTCAAACTTGACGGCGGGCTCAATACCCTTTTCTTCGGCCTGCCTCAAAATGTTCCGCATGCGCTTGCAGGCCGCGCCGATCGCCAGAAATTCCGCCATGTGCAGAACCTGTTTCACCGCCTCGGCCCGCGCCACCGCATCCACAACACCTTCCGCGTCGGCCGCCAGCACCGCCTTCACCACGTCATACGCATAGCCGCGCACATCTTTCAGATAAAACTCCAGCCGCTCCCGGAAGAATGCGCGCACGCTCTCGGAGAACTTTGCATCATCGACAAACTTCTTCTCCGCGTCCGATCCCTGGTAGCCCGCCCGCGCGTCCCGCATCATGTCACTCAGTCGCAGCGGCAGCTTCTTCTCCGCGATCACTTTCACAATCCCATTTGCCTGCCGCCGCAGGGCAAACGGATCCTTCGACCCGCTCGGAATCATCCCCAGCGAAAACATCCCGGCAATCGTATCCGCCTTGTCGCCGATCGAAAGCACCGCGCCCTCCATCGACCGTGGAACCTCGTCTTCCGTGGACTCCGGTTTGTAGTGATCGTAAATCGCATCCGCGATCGCAAACCGTGTCGCCTCAGGCAAACTTGAATCGAGCTCCTGCGCCCGCGCATACAGCCCGCCCACGATGCCCTGCAGTTCAGTGAACTCCTTCACTAGTTCGGTGGTCAGATCGGTCTTGGCCAGGGCGGCAGCTTTATGAATCACACCCGGACGAATTGCCATCCTGCTCTGCTTGACGATCTCACTCAGCCAACTGCACAAACGCTGCACCCGCCGCGTCTTCTCGTGGTAGCTGCCCAGGTCTTTCTGAAAAGTAACGTGGCGAAGCAGATCCAGCCGCTCCAGCAGCGATCGTTTCTGATCCGTCTCCCAGAAGAAGCGCGCATCGCTGAACCGCGCCCGCAGCACACGTTCGTTGCCGTGCCGGATCAGACCATTGCGATCGCAATCTGTATTCAGCACGGCCAGAAAATGCGGCAGAAGTTTGTGCTCTGCATCTTCCACCGCAAAGTATTTCTGATGATCGCGCATGACTGTGACGAGAACTTCCTCCGGCAATGCCAGGAACCGTGGATCGAAGCCACCCATGACTACGCTGGGAAACTCCGTCAGGTTCATTACAGTGTCGAGCAGGGACTTGTCTTCACGCCAGCGTGCTCCAGAGATAGTGCGCGTGGCTGAGTCGAGACCTTTGCGAATCTGCTGCTCGCGCTCCGAACGCCCCAGAACCTTGGCCGCACGCAGTGCGTCAACATAAGCCGAACCAGCCCGCGAAATCGTCACCGCGCCCTGCGACAACATACGGTGCCCGCGCGAAGTCATCCCCGCCCAGACTCCATCAAACTCCAGCGGAATCGTCTCCCCGTCGAGCATCGCCACCACCCACCGCACCGGGCGAACGAAGCGCTCGCCAGCTTTGCGCCAGTACATGTTTTTCGGCCAGTAGATCGAAGAAAGTTCCTTGGGCAAATTCTCCACAAGAATTTCGCCGGCGCTACGGCCCTTCTTAGTGACTTTCGCGGCGAGGTATTCGCCTTTTGCCGTGGTGATCCTCTCCAGTTGCGAAACGTCTACTCCAGACTTTTTGGCGAACGCATGCGCCGCTGGAGTGGGCTGCCCATCTCTATAGGCCACGGTGACGGAAGGTCCATTCACCTGCTCGGTTACGTCGGATTGTGCCGCCGGAATTCCGGAAGCCAGCACCGCCAACCGCCGCGGCGTATCGAAACCAGCAATCCCCCCCGCCGCCAACCGCTCACGGATCAGCAGCGCGACGACGCGCTCGCGCAACTCCTGCGAGGCCCCGTCAATCATCCGCGCCGGAATCTCTTCGCACCCGATCTCGAGCAGAAAATCTGGCATGTTCCTCTTTGCAGTCCTACAATCCCACCGGCGACAACTTCTCGCTTCTTTTCGTGTGCACTTTCTTGACGACGGGGTCAGGTTCGTCCAATTTCTCCCCAGCGGCTTCGCTCTGTTGTTGATCCACCCAGGCCTTTGCGATTCCCACCGCCAGCGCCCGCACGCGCGCAATCACTCCGACACGCTCAGTAACAGAAATAGCTCCCCGCGCATCGAGAATGTTGAACAGATGTGAACACTTGAGACAAAGATCGTAAGCGGCGAGAAGAGGAAACCGGGACTTCGACCGGGAAATTCCGCCGCCTTCAGTCTTATCCTTTGGGGCTGCATATCGATCCAGCAGTCCCTTGCACTCCGCTTCACACAGCTCAAAGTGCTTCCACGTCTTCTCCACATCCGCCAATTCAAAGTTGTAAACCGAGAACTGCAACTCATCCGCTAGCCGCACATCGCCGTAGGTCGTCGCCCGCCCGGTCTCGGGATCGCGCGCCCACACGATGTCATAAATTGAATCCACATCCTGAAGAAATGCCCCAATGCGCTCCAGCCCATAAGTCAGCTCAACGGAAATCGGAAACAGATCCACACCGCCGCACTGCTGAAAATAAGTAAACTGCGTGATCTCCAATCCATCCAGCATCACCTGCCAGCCCACGCCCCACGCGCTCAGCGTCGGAGCTTCCCAGTTATCTTCCTCAAACTTGATGTCGTGCTGCCGCAGATCAATCCCGATCGCGCCCAGCGACTCCAGATACAACTCCTGCACATTCTCCGGCGGAGGCTTCAATATCACCTGCAACTGCATGTGCTTGAACAGCCGGTTAGGATTCTCCCCATAGCGCCCGTCCGCCGGCCGCCGCGATGGCTGCACATACGCCACCTTATAAGGCTTCGGCCCCAGCACCCGCAGAAACGTCTCCGGAGCCATCGTCCCCGCACCCACTTCCACGTCATAAGGCTGCTGCAGCACGCAGCCGCGCTCCGCCCAAAACGCCTGCAACCGCAGGATGAGTTCCTGAAACGTCAGCGGATTGGGCTTAGCTGGATTCACACACTTGTCCGGGACCTTGAAGATTAATCAATGATTGTAACGGAAGCGGAGAGAACCGTCAGCCGATGGGCTAGAACTCGCCCTTCTCCAGCATCCCCGCCGTGACTAGCTTCTTCTCAATATGCCGCTGCAATGCCTGGATCAGAAACTTCCGCAGATCGGCCCCCTGCGCCTTCGGCCACGACTTCCCCGCAAAGCTCTCCACTGGAGCACGAAACATCAGCGCCGCCAGCGCACGCGAGTCTTTTGAAATTTCCGATGACGCCAGCCGCTTATCCTCAGGACACATCAACCCGTCCGCCAGGGCGTGAAAATAAGCACGGCTCCCGTTCAAGCCGCGCCCGCACACGATGCACTCGGTCAACTCAGGCAGAAACCCAACCAGCCGCGTCAGCCACAAATCAAAGTAAGTGACGGGCATCCACACATCCGAGCCCGATAAAACATGCAACACCGAAAGCGTCAGGCGGAAGATGGCGTCATTGGCCTCGTGGTCGGGCAGCAGTTCGTCGAGCAACTCCGCCACATGCGCCAGCGCCACCGCCCGCGCATAGCTAACTTCAGTAGCCAGCGGTGACTCCAGCACCTCGCAAGCATCCAGCCGCACCAACTCCTGCCGCTCGCGGACATCATAAAACGCGCGCACATAGGTCATCGGCTCCAGCGCCCCGCCAAAGCGCCGCTTCGACCTCTTCGCCGACCGCGCCACGCCGCGCACCTTGCCCTCCGCACGTGTGAAAAGCGTGACCAGCAAATCAGCCTCGCGCAGCGGATAGGTGCGCAGCACAATCGCTTCCGACTCCATCAGTGCCATGAGAGCCTAGCAAGTCCGAGTTACTGGAGGATTGTAATGGACTGAGCGGATGTAACAAAGGAGTGGGAACCACTGGCGACGGCAATCACCTGCTCAAAACTGCGAAGGGACGATCGTGAGGGTCCAAACGTCGCGAGTGTCCTTGCGACACTAACCCATGATCGCCCCAAAAACGCTCTTACTATGAAAGTTACAAATCGAATGTAGCTGGCGCCCCTCCGTCGCACAATACAGTGGATACCGTAGTGCAACAAAAGCCTGGTTGGATACCTAAATACCTAAAATGAGTCGCGCTCTTTCGTCCAATTATCCAGGCAACTTTTACGGGGGCTTGGGGGTTCTCTTTATTAGAACTATCCGACTCAGGAGGAGATGTGCACAAAAAATCAAGCAGGATGATTGTCCTTTTGGTGCTTGGGCTGACCATGGCTGGTTGCAGCAGTAGCGGCGGTCCAGGCTCAGGCAACATCAACGGAACCTGGGCCGCTACTCTGACCAACACAAGCGATGGAACGACGGCTTACAGCTTTTCAACGACCTTTACCCAGGGCAGCGGCAGCGGGCTCAATGTCACCACTTTCACTTTTACGTCGACTGCCCCCTGCTTCGCCTCGGAAACAACGACAGAAATGGGTTCGTTCACTCTGAGTGGCAACTTCAACGGCAATGTACAGGGCTCATTTGGACTGACCATCACCGGCACCACGAGCAACGTCCTCAGCTTAAGCGGGAATGTGATGGGCAATACCATCTCCGGCAACTGGACCCTGTCGGGTGGAGGATGCAGCGGAGGGGGAACCTTCACGGCCACCCATCCCTGAACCTGCCTAGCGAAACGGTAATCCGCTCTCTGAAAAGCAGAAGGCGCGCGCCCGTTATGGACGCGCGCCTCAAAGCATGAAGCCAAGCCAAAACCGAAAGCCGCCCTACCGCCCGAAGTAAGCTGCATTCTTCGCGGTGTATTCGTTCCACTTCTCCGGCAGATCGTCGAGCGCGAAGATGGCCGATACCGGACACACGGGCACGCAAGCGCCGCAGTCGATGCACTCGACCGGATCGATGTAGAGCAACGGCTCCGTCGCATACTTGGGGTCATCCTTCTTGGGATGAATGCAATCCACCGGACACGCATCCACGCACGCCGTGTCTTTGGTGTTAATGCAAGGCTCTGCAATCACGTAGGCCATAAGAGTGTCTGTCTCCTCAGAATCTATGCATATATTTTACTACTACTGCGCGTCTCGGCGAACCGCACATTCTAGCAAGAAATGCGGCCTGGGGTACAGCTTTATTGACCGGCTTTACTGACCCGCTCTTGACCCGCACCGCACGATTCGCAGTCACACAGTTTTCCGCCGCAGTCATCCCGCGCTAGCCTTTAACTACCCAGGGCAAAAAAGAAACGGCTGGCAGCGGACGCTGCCAGCCGTTCATCCTTGCCTACCGGATCAAAGAATTCCGGATCAGTCCATGTTTAGCGGTGCCCGCCGCCGCCGTGTCCGCCGCCAGCGTGTCCACCGCCTCCACCACCGTGGAAGCCACCTCCGCCGTGGAACCCGCCGCCACCATGAGCAGCACCGCCGTGGAACCCGCCGCCGCCGTGGAATCCACCAGTCGAACCATGTCCGAATCCGCGCCCACCTGCAAAGCCGCGTCCGCCGTTGAAGCCACGCCCACCCCCAAACCCTCGACCTCCGAACCCGCGGTCATGGTCCCAACCGCCGCGTCCACCCCAGCCACGGCCCCAACCACCCCAACCGCCTCCCCAGCCATACCACGGGCCGGCGCCGATAAACACACCACCCACAAACCAGTCAGGCCCGTAGTACCCGTAAGGCGCGCAAGCGTAGGGGTAATAGTTGTAATATCCGTAGTCGCATACCGGCGGTCCGCCAACATAGCCGTAGCCCGGCCCAACAGCCACTCCAACTCCGACCTGCGCTTGCGAGTACGCCAGCGGCAGCATCAGAACACCTACCAGAGCCAAATATTTAAGGTAACGCATGGTGACCCCCTTTTCAGATCCGGAGCGTCAACCATAAGCCGACCGGACCTGCAGGCTGCCCAGATGTTACTTCAATCTGAAACCGCCTACCCATTTGAACTCCAAGTTAATAAAAAAGTTGCAGCTTCCGCAATGGCTGATTTCAGCCACCCTGCCTGAATTCAACCACTTGCGGGGCAGCTATGCGATGATGGAAGCCCCGTTCGATCTAGCCGCATCGCCGCCGTTCAGCCCGCCCGCTACGGCCTGTAAATCCAAGCCTGCGCCGTGGCCTGATCGTTGTTCGGATATCCGCCAGCCAGCAACACGCTGCCATCGCGCAGCTTCGTCTCACTCATGTAGTGCCACTTGTCATTCATCTGGCCGGGCACCACCAGGAACTTCCCGCTCGCCGGATCGAAAACTTCCACTTCCCGGCTCCCTCCCGCAATCAGCAATCTTCCAGACACCAACTGCACCGCTTCATCCGGCAGCTTGAATCGAGTGTCGTTCATCGAAGTGGCGGCCGTGAATTTCCCGGTATGCGGATCGTAAATTTCCGCGCTGCTTAAGTTGCCGCTCCAGCCGCGCGAATCCGACCCGCCAGCGATCAGAACTCTTCCATCTGGCAACAGCCCCGCCGTGTGTTTGCACCGTGCGGTACTGAGACCGGCGGTTTCGGCGAAAGTACCGGCTTTCGGATCGTACAATTCCGCGCTTGAGAAAACGCTTCCCGCGTAGCCACCGGCAATCAGAACGCGTCCATCATTGAGCAGCGTTGCCGTGTGAGAGATGCGCGCATGACGCATGGAACCAGTCGCCTGGAATGAAAGAGTCTTCACATGGAAGATCTCAGCCGAAGCCAGCGATTCGTTGTCACGTTCCTCCCCGCCTGCGATTAGCACGTCGCCATCCGCCAGCAATGTTGCACTGGGCCTGCCGCGCCGGGTAGTCATCTTGGCGATCACAGTGAACTTCCCCGTTGCCGGATCATACAACTCCGCCGAATCCGTTCCCCCCTGGCCCACCCATCCTCCGGCAACCAGTACTTTCCCGGATCGCAGCAGCACCGCAATTTGTCCCACGCGCCGCTGGTTCATCTCTCCCGTAGGCTGGAACTTGCCGGTCGCGGGATCATAAAGCTCGGCGGATTTGTAGAAGTCCTGATTACGGCGCATACCTCCCGCGATCAGGACCTTGCCGTCGGGCAACAGCGTAGCAGTCTGCCCCGACCGCGGTTCGAGCATGGACGACGTCGGCGATAGCGATCCGACTCGCGAACCCGGAGAACCAGCATCACGAGACCCAGTAGCTGCGATAGCTAAAGTGATTGTGACGAGAGCAACGAGAAGCAGGGAACGGTTCATGGCTTCCTCCTGTGAGGTCAGACGTTTCGCAGCAACGACAGTAAGCAGGCAGCCGCCTTTTTTGAAGGCGCAGGGCTACGCTCCTACGAGTGCCTCACTCGGCTCATACTCCACAATGTAGCCCGCAACCGCGCTAGCCGCGACCGTGTAAGGCGATGCCAGATACATCTGTCCCGGCCCGCTGCGCCCAGGGAAGTTCCGGTTCTGCGCGCTGATCACCACCTGATCGGCACGCGTCGAAACTCCCGGCCCCGCATTGATGCACGCGCCGCAACTCGGCTCGATCACAATCGCTCCAGCTTTCTGAAACACATCGAGATAACCCTTGCGCATGCAGTATTCGCGGGTCTCCTGCGATCCAAACTGAATGTAGAACTTCACCGAATCCGCCACGCGCTTTCCCTGCCTCAGCGCATCGGCCAACACTGCAGCATACATGTCCATGTCTTCGTTCTTGCCCGCGGTGCAGGTGCCGCCATAAGCGATCTCGATCGACACCGGCGTGTTCAGCTCGCGCACATACTTCCCATTACCCGGATCGCCCGGAGTTGCCACCATCGGTGTAATCTCCGCCGCATCCAGTTCGATCACATGCGCATACTGCGCACCCGGATCGCTGTATAAGCCTTCAATCAAATCCTGAGCCTTTCCTCGATCCATCCCGCGCCGCTCCACCAGAAAGTCGACCGCCTTCTTGTCCGGCGCAACAATGCCGGTGAAGCCCCCAATTTCAGCCGCCATGTTCGTCATAGTGGCGCGCTCATCCACGCTGAGTTCTTCGATGGCCTCGCCCGCGTACTCCATCACTTTGGCCAGCGCCTTGCCACTGTGCACGTAGTCCAGGCTCAAAATCTTCAGGATGAAATCCTTCGCCGTGGCATTCGCATGCCGCTTCCCGCGAATCACAATCCGCACCGACTCCGGCACCTTTACCCGCACATCCTTTGTAATCCAGCTATTGAAAACGTCGGTGGTGCCTATGCCGAAAGCCACGCATCCAATCGCGCCCACATGCGGCGTGTGGGAGTCCGAACCAATATTCAACTGCCCTGGCAGCGCGTAGCTTTCCAGCACGATCGAATGGCAAATCCCCTCCGAACCCTTGCGGTCTTTCAATTCTCCGTGCAGCCTGATTCCCTGCTTCACGGCAAAATCCTGCTGCTTGAGCTTGAGTTGCGTCGCCAGATCAAGCAGCCCCAGCTTCTTTTTCTCCTCCGAAATCACTTCATCGAGAAACGTCAGGTGGTCGCGGAAAAAGATAATGCTCGACGCATCGTTGACCTTCGCATCTTTGCCAACGTACCGGTCAAAAAAAATCGCCGCCATCGGCGTGACGTATTCATGGCTGAAGCGCAAATCGGCCCGAGCAAAACCGGTATCACTGGGTTTCACAGCGGGCACGCCAACTTCGCCCTTCTCGTTCTTCATGTGACGGGCGAAAATCTTCTCGGCCAGAGTCATGGCACGAGTGCCAGTCTTCACCGGCGGCAAAAACACTTTCCCTTGCATCCGCGCCACATTAAACGGAAACAGCCCGCCATACTCAATCACCTGCCGCGTAATCTCATCTTCCCCGGCAGTAAACTCAGCCAGCGCAATCTCCTCCCCGCCACGAATCCGGTCAATCAGCGAAAAGTCGGTGGAAGTCAGCACGCCCAAGTTCTGGCAATTCTGCTTGTAGATGCGCTCGATGTTCTCAGCAATCACCACGCGAATACCGGCACACATCTCAGCATAAGGAGACTGCTCCCGGCTCGATCCCTTCCCGCGCCGCTTCCCACTCACCGCACACACAAAACCGCCGCGCTTCACGTCGCTGCGCCCAATCGGCGTCACGCTGCCGCACTTCAGCCCAAGATAAGGAATCTCCCCCAGCGTCTCGTCAAAATAAAAACAGTAGTGCGCCGGCGTGATTTCGTCGGTCGAGATGTCGTCGCGCAGCTTGGGATTGTTCCCCGGATTCCTCGTATCCCAAGGCAGATCCTCGCCCGCGAGCTGCCGCTTGATGAGTTCCGGATCTTCGGTGAGAAAAAGAACGCGCCCTTGCAACCGCACCCGGTCAGGCCGCTTTTCAATCTTGCGTTCCAGAAGAGAGTTGATCACATTGAACCTGTAGAAGTTAAGAATTAAGGGACGACCGTATAGGAAGCATCAATCCCACAGCTTAATTGTAACGCGGCCGAGAAATCGCAATGCGCTGAGTTTCCTCCGCGTTCTCGGCGTCCTCTGCGGTTTTCATTTCCTGTACGCACTCGGATCCGGCAACGCCTCCAGCCCCCGCCCCGCAAAGATGTCCGCAAACTCCCGCAGCAGCGCATCGTGAATCAACCCGTTCGATGCCAAAGTCTCGCGGCTGTCGAGTTCAAAAGCCGACCCATCAAAGCGCGTAACTCTGCCGCCCGCTTCCTCCACAATCAGCACACCAGCCGCTGTGTCCCACGGATTCAGATTGAATTCCCAGAATCCATCAAACCGTCCCGCCGCGACGTTACACAAATCAAGCGCGGCCGATCCCGCCCGGCGTACCCCGTGCGAGTGCAGCGTGATCTGATGATAAAAATAAATGTTCGGATTCTTGTGCCGCTTGTGGCTGGGAAATCCAGTAGCCAGAAGCGACTCCTTCAGCACCGGCGTCTTCGAAACCTGGATCGCCTCGCCATTGAGCCGCGCGCCCTTGCCGAGCTCCGCCGAAAACAGCTCATCCCGCGTAGGATCGTAAACCACCGCTGCAATCCGCGCACCTCGATGCTCCAGCCCCATCGAAACGCAAAACACTGGATACCCGTGCGCAAAGTTCGTCGTACCGTCCAGCGGATCGACGTACCAGCGATACTCGCTGCCCTGATCGTTCAGCCCCTGCTCCTCCCCGAGAACATCGTGCCCAGGCCAGTGCTGCCGGATCCGCTCGCGGATCAACACCTCCGACGCACGATCGGCGGCTGTAACCAAATCCGCATCGCCCTTGTATTCGATCTTCAAGTGCTGGTGAAAGTAATCCACCAGCAAAGCGCCCGCCTCGCGAGCAATCGCCGACATGGCCGGAAGAAAGCTGTCGGAATTAGCAGACTCTTTTAGGTTTGTCATCCTGAGCGGAACGAGTGCTTGCGCGCTGAGCGCAAGCACTGTGTAGTCGAAGGACCCCTATCTACTTGCGCGAACGCAGGCTCCGCAAGGCATTTCTATCATTGCCCTTACTCGCGGCCTGCCACAGCCGCTGCCCAAACACTTTCTACTTCTTCTTCCCGCCACCTTCCGCGATGTACATAATCTCGTGCTTGAAAATAAACAGGTTCGGAGCGCCCTCGCGCGTCAGCCGCACCATGTGCTTGTCGTAATACTCAATCCAACCCGTCACTGTCTGACCATCCATCAGCTTCACGCTGACTGCCTTCTGTTTCTCCCCCAGAGCTTTAAGGAAGGTGGCTTCTTCGAAGGTTTCCTCAGGAGGCGGGGTCCGGCCGCGCTTGGCGGTGTTGGGATTTCCCTGCGCGCGGAATGGCATGCGAACATTGTACACGGAGCCGTTGCCCGGCAGCGGACGCCGAACACGACGTTTCGCAGGACCTTCGTGTCCTTAGTGGTCGATGATTTTCTAAAAGCTGATCTTCAACCCAAACTCGAACTGGCGGGGCGCCCCCAGCGCATAAGTTCCCGACTGAAAACTCGCCCGGAAAGGCGTAAGGCTCGATCCTCCCTGGACCCCGCCAACCACATTCGGCGCCAGGTACGCGCCCGACCCAGGAACCAGAGAAGCGCCCGGCAAGTTCCCCGGCAGAAATGCATTGGCGAAGTTGAAGACGTTAAACACGCTCGCGCTCGGCTCAATGGTGACGCGTTCTTTGATCTTGATCGGCCACGCTGCCCTCAAGTCCATCGACTTCAGCCACGGAATACCCAGCGCATTGGGAGCCACCGAACCGATCGTGGGCAAGGTCCAGCCCAGAGCAGTCAGGTCTCCAGCCGTCATCACTGGTGGCCCTGATATCAGGCCCGGGCAGGTAAAGTGGTTGGTGGTAGGCAAATTGTTGCCAAGAAGGCAGGCCCCCGCCGGCGTAAAGTTGCCGGCATAGGTGTGGTTGTAATTATTGATCACGCTTTGCAGATCGCCGATGTTGGTGCCGCGCTGGAACTGTCCGATTCGCGTTCCCGGCACAGGCTCAGGAGCAGCGGCAGCGCCCAACCCCGCTCCCAGCCAGTCCGTAGCAAAAATCTCGCCTCCGCTGGTCAGTTCCGGCAATTGCAGGTTCTGCGGAAGCGGGCTATAGAAGTGCCCGATCGCGCTGAACTTCGTATGGAACGGCAAGTCGAAGTTCCCGCCAAACGAGACCTGCTGCTTCCGGTCCAAGGCGTTCGGCCCCGTGAACCGCGTAGCATTGTCATTGTCCGTCGCCAGATTAATGAAGTCCTGATCCTGGACTTGGCTGGTGAACTTGGAGTACGAGTAGGAAACCTGAAAGTTCGCCGCCTTCACGTACCGCACCGGCCTGTCGACGTGCTGCACCAGCTTCATCTGAAGGCCGCTATACACTGCGCGCCCGTCGGGAAATTGCATATCCACCCCGCCCACTGCTCCGCTGTTGCCAGTCACCGGGTTCGTGCCCGGAAACGCGCAATAGGAACACGGCGAACCGCCTGCCGTCTGTAAGTTCGAATCCAAGCCCGCTGTCGAGTACGCTGACTGAGCCCCGGCCTGACCCAGCTTGCCGATCATGCACGTAACCTGGCCCGACCCTGCCACGCAGCCATTCGCTATCTGCGCCGCGTCGCGGGCCGCAACCGCATTCGCTTGATTGAAGCTGCGCGCCGCTCCGCTGTGGTTGATGTCCTGGCCGATCAGATAGTGCTCTCCAATGTTGCGAACGTAGTCCACACTGAGCACCATTCCCGGGCGAATCTCCTTCTGGAGGCCGAGGTTCATCTGCCACGAGCGCGGCGTGCGATAGCCCGGAAACAAAATGTCATAGCTCGGGTTCAGCGCCGTGAGTGTAGTTCCCAGGAAATTCGGATTCGCGGCTTGCCCGGCGGCGCCTGCCGCCGCCCGAAAAGCGCCGCTCAGCGCAAGAATCTGAGGCGCAACCGTCGAGATGTCCCCACCGCAGAAGTTCGGCCGCACGCTGGTGGTGCTCACAACGGTTGCGGCATTCCCCGCGACGAGCGTTCCAATTGCGGTTGGGCTAAAAGTAGTGGGCCAGGTGAATGCGTTAGCCACACCGCCCGAGCAAACTTCCGGAGTGTTTCCATAAATTCCCTTCGCCAGCCGCGCCGGGCTGTCGAATAGCAGATTGCTCCACAGCGAGTTGTCATAGAACAACCCGCCTCCGCCGCGCAGTACGGTCTTGCCGTTGCCTCCCATATCCCAAGCGAATCCTACTTGCGGAGCGAAATTCAGGTTGGGATTGCGGATCTGACTGCCATATCCCGGTCCCCATTGATTCAGCGCCGGCAACGCGCCCAGGTTGCTGTCCGTGCGTCCAGTGTCGCGCACATAGTGCAGGCCATAGGTCACTGTCCATCTCGGCCTGATCTTCCAACTATCTCCCACATACATTTCCAAACGGTTATCCGGGCCGAGTCTCCCGCCGGGAAAGCCAAATGAACCCTGGGCCGTCGACGACCCCACTCCATTCCCTAAGCTCACCCAGTCCGCCGGATAAGAGGTTGGATCAGACGACAGCGATCCCACCAGCGAAGTCGTGCCGGCTTGTGGAAATGCCGAGTAGGCTGCCAATCGCGCGCCCTCGATGCGGTTGAACGTTACCCCGTACCGGATGATGTGTGTGCCCATCACCCGGCTGCCGTCGTACCTGGCCTCTTTGTTCGATTGCACCGTCTGTTGCGGCGCCAGCCAGCTAGGCCCGCCGCAATAACTGCCACCGTTGCTAAGAATGCAATTCCCCGCTGTGGACGCGCCAACGTTAATACCCAGCCCAGGGATGGGATTCCCGGCCACGCCCAGACCGCTCGTCGCATCCCCGACCTCATTGCGGAGCTTGAGATATTCAAAGCGCAGGCTGTGCGCATACACTCCCGTATTGAAATCGACGCCCAGGGAGTGAGACTCAGTGTTATCGTCTGTGCGCAATTGCTGCGTGGAACTGGCCGAGCCAAAGGGACGCACGTCGCTAGCCTGAGTAAAATTGAACCGGTAGAAAGCTCGCGTGCTCTGTCTCAAGTTCCAATCCAAACGTCCATCGGTGTCAAACGCGCGGTAGGGTTCCGCCATCGTCGCCTTCAAACCGTTAAACGGATAGGTAAAGGGCTCAGCGACCGTGAAGTCCTGCTTTGCGCGCTCGGCAGCAGCGAACCAGAAGACTCTATCCTTGATGATCTCTCCACCTGCATTGGCCCCGAATTGTTCCCGCTGAAACGACGGTGAGGTCGCCCCCGGCAGCGCCGCTGAACCCTGACTTCCGCGGAACACTCCGAACGCCCCTCCATGCGTTTGATTGCTGCCCGAGCGCGTCGTCACGTTCACCGCGCCGGAGGAGGTCAGTTCAGTCGAGAGGTCGAGGGAAGATTGCGCGAGTTGAAACTCCAGAATCGCGCTCGCAGGAATGTTCTCGGTCGCAGCGCCTGTCGTCTCGTCGCTGATGTCGACCCCGTCTACATTAATCCTCTCCGCGCGTCCAAAGCGCCCCAAGAATGATATCGACGTGAATCCATTCTTGCCCGGATCGAAAACGCCAGCGTCCTGCACCTGCACGCCAGGCCGAAGCTGGGCCAGATCCATGAAATTGCGCCCGATTACGGGCAGGCTCTCAATCTGGTCTCCATTGAGCACACTCTGCACCGTGGCCTGTTCGATATTGACTCCCGCGCCTCCCGTAACCTCACCCTTCCCAACCCCCGTGCCCGGTTGCATCTTCACACTGCCGCTACTCGTAGCGCCGGTCTGCACCACCAAATCCACCGGTGTCGCAGTGAAGCCTTTGCTTTCCACGCGCACCAAATACTCCCCGGGCTGGATGGGGCCCGAGGAATACCATCCCGCAGCGGAAGTAGTCACACGGATCACCGCAGCCGTGGCCTTGTTCGTGATTTCGATCTTCGCGCCGAGAACTTTGCCTTGCGGGTCGGTAACCACTCCCACAATGCTCCCCGTGCCAACGCTCTGAGCCACCAGCAACGCAGAAGCCAGCAAGAACGCGACGCTGGCGAACCCGAATCGCCCACCCAAACGATAAAAAGAATGAAGATTCAAAATCGCGAACCTCGAAGCAGGAATATTCACAGAACCTTTCCTAATCCACGAACAGGTAGTCGGACAGCCAATCAGTATTTCGACGGAATCATTGAGCATATCAAACTACACATCAATCGTTCCGACGATCGCCAAGCACCCAAAGGTTTTACTGACCACTGATCACTAGCCACTGACCACTGCTTTCAAAACTCTGACTTCATCGTGTAGTACCCCGCCCGATTTCTCACCCGGTAAGCCGTCGCCTCGGTCGGCCCTGAAATTCCAACCTGAATCCGCCGAAATTGGGAATTCGACAAGCGCTGCGACGGATAATAAGCCAGCAAATACTGCGTGCGGAGTTCGTCGCTGATCTGCCGGAAGGCGTCATCCAGTTGCGACATCGAAGTCGCATAGTAGTACTTGCCGCCGGTATCTTCCGAGAGCTGGATCAGCGCGTGCTCTCCGCCAATCTCGCGCCCCGCGCTGTTCTCGATCGGCACAACAATGATGCTGTAGACAATGGCTTCCGCCTCTTCCGCCGCGCGCACTGCCTCTTTGTAATCGAGTTTGCTGATGGTGTCGCCGCCGTCCGTAATCAACACCATCACCTTGCGTCCCTGGCGGTGGTCGAGCGAGCGCGACGCCAGATAGACCGCGTCAAACAAGGCCGTCGCCGCTCCCAGGCGGATATGGTCAATGCCCTCGTCAATGCGCTTCAGATCAGCCGTGTAAGGACTCGATTGCAACACGGTCTCACTAAAGCCAAACACTGACAATGCATCCACTGGCCGCAGAATCGCATGTGCAAAGCGCTTGGCCGAAGCTTGCTCCAGCGGCAGGTCGTGACGCGTGCTCAGGCTGGTATCAATCGCCAGCGCGATCGAAAGCGGCACTGCGGATTCCTTATCGAACACCGAAATCTTCTGCACCAGACCATCTTCCTGCACCACGAAATTCTCTTTCTTAAGCCCAGCCACAGGCGCGCCGCGGGCATCGGTCACGGTGACATAGACATTCACCAGCTTGACGTCAACCTTGAGCGTGGTTTCCGGTTCGGTATTCGATTGGGTCTGCGCCGCCGTCCGCTGCGCGTAAACAGCGATAGCCAGCAGCAGCACAATGACGGTGGCAAATTTTCTCATTCAGTAAAAGAAAGTATACGTTGACTTAGATCGTGTGGGGACGAGCGCCTCGCCGGTCCGCCGAGCGAAGCGAGGCGACGTCGAGGAACCCGCCAGCGCCCTCAGCCCGCTCACTTAGATGCACCCTCCGCTCCGGGGCTGCCTTAGCCACGGGATTTTCCCCGCGGAATCTCCTCAGGAAACGCCTCGCCATCCGCCCACACCGCGCCATCCTCAAAATATTCTTTCTTCCAGATCGGCACCGTGCGCTTCAGCGTATCAATCACCCAGCGGCAAGCGTCGAATGCGGCCGCGCGATGCGCCGATGCCACCACGATCAACACACTGGTTTCGCCAATCTCCAATCGCCCCAGCCGGTGTACCACCGTCACCTGGCGCGCCTGAAACTGTTTCGCTGCTTGCTCCGCCAGGCTCTCCATCTGCCGCAAAGCCATCTCCTCATAAGCCTCGTACTCCAGGTAAAGCGTCCGCCGCCCGCGCGTCTGGTTGCGCACCACCCCCTCAAACACTACGGCAGCCCCATCCTCACCCCGCTTTATCCGATCAAGCACGCCAGCCGTGTCAATCGCCCCGCGGACGATCGAAGCCGCCTTCCCCGACCCTCCACTCACCGGCGGCAGCAGTCCCACCTCATCGCCCGCCCTCAGCACCGTCTCCGGCCCAGCGTATTCCCGATTCACCGCCACCGCCAGCGAACCCATCACATCCCTCATCTGCGGAACCTCACTGTAGTGCGCCAGCACATCGCGCACTACCGCCCTGCCAGGCAAATCCAGCCACTCGCCAGACTTCCCCGCGAAATCCTTCAACATCCCGAAAAACAGAACGTGCACCCGCATAAGAACAGTCACCAATTGCCAGTTGCCAGTTTAACGCCCTCCCTGCCAGTCCGCCTTTCCGGACAACTTTCCCTTTCCCGTTGACACTCCACGTTCCTGAACTATAATGCGCGCCATCGCAGCTCTTGAACCTTCCTCGGGAAACTCACAACGCTTGGCGCAGAAGTCTTGGGCGCAGAGAAGTGGGGACAGAAAAAGGATCCATGGAGATATTCGTCGACTTCGGTCTCCTCGAACTCCTGGCAGCCCTGGGCATAGCCGCGTTGTCGCGCGTCATCTACTCCAGAAAAATCCTGGGGATCCTTTTCCTCATCGTCAGCGCGCTTGCCCCCGCCGCACTGCTGGCTCTTTCTTCGGGATCCGCTCACCGCTGGTTAGCCATCCTCTGCCTGATCACCGCGCTGGTCAATGTGGCAGTGGTAGCCGCAGTCATGCAACGCGGCGAGGTCCCAACTCTAAGGATCCCGAGGCGAGCACTCCGGCGCAAGCCCAAACCTGTACTCACCTCCACGCTCGGCGATGTAGCGAGTGACCAACATCAATCGTCGCAGGACACCAGGGCAGTCTAAACATTAGGGAGGCTTTGCATGCCAAAATCGAAGTCGCACAAGAAATCCGGCCCACCCTCCAGACGGTCAACCACCTCACGCAAAACGTCCATCACCCGCAGATTGCAACTGACCGGCCAAAAGGCCAGCGCACCCCTCGATCTGTTGCGGCCCGGAATGCCCGCGCTCGATTCCATTCACGACGATAAGACAACCTTCCGCCCCACCAAGGGCGGCCCTACCTACCGCATCCTCAAGACCACGGAAACTGATACCTACGAAAACACTCCCACCGCAGTGGCCTTCCGCACTGCGCTGAGTGGGCAAAAACAGCCGGACCCCTCAGCTGTCGCCGCCGCCGACCAACTCTCGACCGCAAAGCCAGGCGCAACCGGAGGCCCCGACGATTTCGCCGGCGCCGACCGCAAGGCCGCGAAACTCTCCATCGCAACCGCCAAACCCCAGACCTACGCCGATGTAAGCCAGTTGATCGCCACACTCCCGCCCATCGAGCAGATGGTCAAGCTCAACATTTCGAAAGACCCCACCTCGAATCGCGTGCCGCTCGAGAATCGCAACATCCACGTCACCGGTTTCCTGTTCGCCGCCAGCCGCGAAGCCGACAATGACTTCCACTGCATCGTAGGCCTCGACCCCAAAGCCGGCCAGGAAATGTACATGACCATGGAGGTCTCCGGCCTCCCGCCCACGACTGATCCCGCTTTCACAGCCCTGAACACAACTCGCACCGCTTTCAAGCAGTTCTTTATCAGTGACAAGAATCTGCCCGGCGCCGGCTACCATTTCTATCAACCTCCCATTCCCCTGACCGCCGATGGCTCCCTGTTCTTCGACGTGACACACAGCACCGGCCAGGCCCCCGGCCCGCCCAGCCTGAAAAGCCGCATGCCCACCATCTGGGAAGTCCACCCCGTAACCAACATCAAGCTCGGCCCGTAGCCCAAGAGTGGCGATCCGCCGTTTGCCAAATTGATTGCGGGGCTGCTGGTTTGCTAAGGTCATTGTCATGTCCGACCGTGTCATGTCCGAGCTCTCCGGCGACCAGATACGCGAACTACTCGACTCCCTTTATCGCGTGGAGTCGGGACGCATCCTGGCCACTCTGATCCGCTTGCTCGGTGATTTCGATCTTGCCGAGGAGGCGATGCACGAAGCCTTTGCGGCCGCGCTGAGCCTGTGGCCGACGAGTGGAGTTCCCGGCAACCCGCGACCATGGTTGATTTCGACGGCCCGATTCAAAGCTATTGACACTCTGCGTCGACGGGCCAGATTTGATGCATCTCAAGACGAGCTCGTGCGATATCTCGAAGTGCAGGGGAGTTCGGCGGATAGCTCCAGTGATGACGATTTTCTTGAAGACGACCGGCTGCGCCTGATTTTTACCTGCTGTCATCCGTCTCTGGCGCCGGAAGCGCGCGTTGCGCTCACCATGCGTGAGGTGTGCGGGCTGACCACCGAGGAGATTGCAAAGGCATTCCTCACCACTCCGGCGACGCTGGCGCAGCGCATTGTGCGCGCCAAAGCAAAGATTCGGGAGGCAAAGATTCCCTACGAGGTGCCGACGCCTCAGGAATTGCCGCAGCGGCTGGGCGCGGTGCTTCAGGTCATCTATCTCGTCTTTAACGAGGGTTATTCGGCTGCGGCGGGAGCGGAAGTAACGCGGGCCGAGCTAACCGGCGAGGCCATTCGACTGGGCCGGTTGCTGATGGAACTTCAGCCAGAGCCGGAAGTGATGGGGCTGCTAGCTCTGATGTTGCTGCAGGAATCCCGGCGCGCCGCGAGAACCTCTCCAACCGGAGAGCTGATTTTGCTGGAGAATCAAGACCGCGCGCTCTGGAGCCGGGAGCAGATCGCGGACGGAGTGGCATTACTGGAGAAAGCCCTGGGCTACGGGCAGAAGTCCCGCCGCTTCGGCCCCTACACACTGCAGGCTGCGATTGCGGCCGTTCATGCGGAGGCGGAATCGGTCGCTCGGACCGATTGGCGGCAGATTGTTGCGCTTTACGACCAATTGCTGCGAGTTCAGCCTTCGCCGGTTGTACAGCTCAATCGTGCCGTGGCCATTGCGATGCGCGATGGTCCAGAGGCCGGTCTGGCGCATATCGACGCAGTCTTGGAACATTCTTCTGGAAAACAAGGCGAATTGGCAAATTATTACCTGGCGCATTCCGCCCGTGCAGATATGTACCGCAGGCTCGGAAGGACAGCTGAGGCTCGGTCCTCTTATGAGAAGGCTCTGGCGCTGACCCAACAGGAACCGGAGCGGCAATTCCTGGCGAGGCGGCTCGAGGAATTGAAGTAATAGTAATTCACCTGCGCTTGTCGCAGTGTTCCAGCTGGAACATAACGTCACGACGGTAAAGGGTATACGATTGTGTCGTGACAGCTAAGAGCAAGAAAGCAAAGCGGCGAGAGGCGCGGCCGCGGCCTGGGAAGCTTATCGAGCTGCATGCGTCGGTTGAGGACGATCTATTGGTGCTGGCGGAGGAGGAGGGGAGCGCAGAGGCACGCTGGAACCGTCCACGCAAGCGGAGGATCTCGTTGCGCTTGGATACCGAGGTGGTCGACTGGTTCCAGTCCAAAGGCCCGGGTTACCAGACGCGAATTAACCGGATATTGAGAAGAGTAATGATGGAGGGTAAGAAGCGGACGGGGGAGAGATAGGGCCAATCGAAGCAAGAATCATCGAGAAATTTGCGAGCTAAAAGAAATGGCCCCGCATTGGCGGGGCCATAAAACGTGGTGCGGCTCTCTGTCAATATCTAGTATTCGGCGATCACAAGGACGCTGTCAAGTTACTTGGAGAAATGCAGGGACAGACGGGAAGTTCCCCATTTTTCTCGCCTTAGAAATTGGGGTCAGTCCCGTCTGTCCCCGGTTTATCCCCGTCCCCGGTTTATCCCCGGTTTATCCTCCGGTTTATCCTCCCGCATTCACCCCCGCATTCACCTTCTCACTCATCTGGTATACTAGAGACATAGTCGGAGCCACCGCGCTCACGGCTAAATCTAGCGGCATCGCCCGCATATATGAGGTAGCCCCATGTCTAAGAAAATCCACCGTATCACTGCATTTGAATCCCGCAAGATGTCCCACCCGTTCTTCAAGAAAGTCGACAAGTACTGGTTGACGGTGAAGGCCACTGACTTCCCGACCGGCATCAGCGCCGCCGCCAACGCCCGCGAGCCTGTGGGCCTCAATCGCTTGGTCTATCGCGACGTTCGCGAGAGCCTTGAAGGGACCGGGGCTGACCCCGGGACGTTCGACCTGATGAACAAGGGGATTACCATCCTTGCTCTCGGCGTGCGCTTGGTCGACAAAGACCAGCAGGTGTACGAAGTCGCCATAGACGAGGAGAAGGGCGGAATCGTCGACGGGGCTCACACGGCGAGAATCATCGAGCACTGCAACCGAGAGGGCTCAACGGACTCCAACCAGTACGTCGAGGTCTACATCCGCACGGGCATCGAGAACGGCCTCATCACGGACATCGCGAAGGGGCTGAACACCGGGATGCAGGTCGCCCCTAAGTCCATCTACAACATCGACGGTGTGTTCGACTGGCTCAAGGAGGAGCTGAAACCCACCCCGTATCGCGACGCGTTCGCCTGGAAGGAGTCCGACTCAAAGGATTACGACGTCCGCGACCTAATTGGCATCCTTGAGCTGTTCAACATTTTCGACTTCCCCAACAGCGTCAGCAAGCACCCCATCTCCGCTTACGAGAAGTGGAGCATCCCGCTCAAGAAGTTCGCGGACGACTACGAGAAGCACAAGGACGACCTTGATGAGAGCAAGTACTACCGCCTTAAGCCGATTCTCCAAGACGCCCTCGTCCTCTACGACTACATCCGCCACGACTACCGCCAGATTCACAACGACGGCGGAGGCCGCGCGGGCAAGATGAACATCGTGGAGGAGGCTGCCAAGAACAGAGAGTTCGACTTTCCGTTCGCCCGCCTCGACTCGTCCAAGTACAGGCTCACCAAGGGCGCCTGCTACCCGATGCTAGCGGCCTTCCGCAACATGGTGGAGGAGGACAGCTCCGGCTTCGCCAAGTGGCGCGGCGGGTTCCGTCAGGTGCTCAAGCTGTGGAAGGATGCCGGACCGGAACTGGTGAAGGAGACGGACAACGCGACCGAGGACATCGGACGCACGCCCGACCACCTGGGCAAGAACCGCAAGCACTGGGACGGGCTGCACGTGAAGATGCAGAACCGCCTGCTTCGCGCGCAGCTGGAAGTTGAGCGAGCGCGCAGGAACTGAGGAAGGCTCTCAGGCTTGGGTCCGCTGGCCCCGTTCAGTGGGGGTAGGCGGACCTTTTTTATTGTGCGAGCCTCCGGACAGATGGAGTTCCCCAATGTCCCGTCAGAAAAAACGGAAAACGTCCCGGCTGTCCCCTGTTGCTTCCCAACTTCTCGAAAAAGCCTGCGATCATTGTTCCGTAGGGGCGGGTGGCCCAAGCTTTTGATCTCGCGGGCATTACCAGCACGGTGGGTGCCCCGTTCCTTCGCGTTTTTTGCGAAGGGCGGGAGTCGGGAGTGCCGGCGGCCGCGCCCGTGTCTAGCCCCGTCTTCAATCATTCCATTGCCCAAAATGTTGAGCTAACTCTTTTCGACCGGCGAAAAAGCGTATATACTACGCCCCTTCCCGGCTGAGGTGGATTGATGCATAACATACTTGCCCTAACGCTCGCGGTCGCATCGTTGTACTTGGGTCTCTCCCCCGCTTTCCTGTCCGCTCAAATGCAGCCAAACAATTCAGACCCTTGTTCGAGGTGGGGAGGAGTGGTTGACGAGCATTTGCTCCTTAGCTCTCGGCATGAATTCTCAAGAATGCAAGATGAATTCTGCAGCGTGACCCGATCGGCCACGAGTTCCACGGAGGCTGTCAAGGCCGCCGGAAGTGCGGGTATTCCTTTACCTATCGCCGATGACATTGTCCAGCTGAAGGCTGGGGCCAACTATGAAACCTCTAGCTCGAGCTGGTCCGAGTGGTACCAACAGTTCTGCGACAAGCACCTTAGAGAACAGGTGCTTGATACACAATATACGAACGTGACTCATGAATTTAGCAAGTACGCGCTGGAAGCGGCAAAGGCGTGTTATGCGAGTAATACAGCGGGCCTACATGGGCAAATCACACCCACGGGCGACAAGCGAATGATTTCAATTAGTGTACGATATCACCCGAATGGCTCGGAGAAGGCCACGCTTCGAGGCCCCGTAAGAGCCACCGATCCAGACTCAATTTCAAGTTGCAATCCGGGCAATAAGAACAACTTGTTCGACGACGGCTGGTTCAGTAAAGTCGATCTCAACAGTGGAGCTGTCGCTCAATGCATCTGGAATCCCGAGAAGAATTTCGGTACTGTGATCAATACCACCTCAAGCGGTAGCTTGGCCTTAAGCCTCGATGCCGATCCTCCCCCAGTACCTGCGAAAAGCGGCGATGTGGTACAGAGGGGATATTCGAAATTGACTTTTAAGGACCCTTGCTTCGACAGCCAGAACTATGACAACCAGTATTGTCCGCTGTGGAATTTTGACTTTCAGCCCGTCGAAAAGCAAAGCACGGTTACCGTCACTGTAACAGTTGACGCCGACTTCACCTTGTCGCCTCCGGGTCCTGGGGGCTACGCTCGCGGGTGTACTGGAGATGCCGCGACCAGCGACAGATGGCGAGCAGGGACGATCTATCTTCGAGGATGCGGGAAGGAGGTGGATGGCGGCCCGTGGTCAATGGAAACTGAGGGCGCAGGCTTCAAGCCGGAGTTTCCGCACTCGTTTACAGCCGTTGCTTCCTGTCAACCGAATGGATCGCCTTTGCAGCTAAGCCTCGTTGGGCACCCTAGGGGTTGCTCAGAAATGAAAATCAACAACGGTCTGGTTACATTCCACGAGATCAAGCAATAGATGCCACTGGGTCCAGGGTAGAGCCTCCGGCTACCTTGTCGGAGCGTAAGCTTTGGGCGCGGGGGCTGGCCCACCTTTGGTTTCTGTCGGCACCATAGGAGCTGAGGCTGCCCCACCTTTCGTGGTCTTCGAAAGGTGGGCACCACGTACCTCGCCCTATTCGTTCATTCGTCACCGCCGGGTGTCCGCATGAAAGGCTAAGGTATTGGCCGCCAAGCCCCGATACCATCGTCCGTGGTACCCACCCCTTCGGCAGGCTCAGGGTAGGCTCTTCGAAAATCGCGAAGGGTGGGGCAGCCTCAGTCGTGGTATCGCCAACCAAAAAAGCAAAGGTGGCCAGCCCTCAAGTTGAAATAAAATCTCGACGACTTGTCGAATTCCGGTGGGGCCGTTCGACTATCTGTTGATAGGCCGGTCAACCGGCCCGCCAGAATGGAGGAAAGCGATGACCCGAAACCGAATACACAGCATTTTCCTAAGCGTGTTCGTGCTCGTCTCCGCGCTGATCGCGGCGGCGTCCTTGCCCGCAGCTGCACAAGACCCCAACCAGCCGTATCCGACGATGGCCCCGGTAGAACAATATCTGATGGATCGCGACGCCGAAATCGCCTTGGCCCGCAGCGCCGCTCCAGACGCCATCTCTCATGACGCCTCGGTCATCGTCCTAACCCGTCACGGCTACGAAACCGCAGTCGAAGGAAAAAACGGCTGGGTCTGCTGGGTCGGACGCGGCTGGTTGGCTATGTTCGATAACCCAGAATTTTGGAATCCAAAAGTCCGCGCCGCAGATTGCCTCAACCCACCAGCCGCCCGCTCCATCCTGCCCTACGCCTACAAACGCACCGAACTGCTCCTGGCGGGCCATTCCAAACCCGAAGTCATCGCCGCAATCAAAGCAGCGATCGACAAAAAAGAATTACCATCCCTCGAGCCGGGAACTTTCTCTTACATGATGTCGAAGGGCTCGTATCTAACCGACAACGGCGGCCACAACCTCCCCCACCTGATGTTCTACGAAGCAGCAAAAGACGGTGCAGCCTGGGGCGCAAATCTTGCAAACTCCCCGGTCATGGCCGTAAATTACTGGTACATTTCCGAGCAATCTTACCCACAACTCAAATCCTTCCCGCCGCTGTCCGTCTTCTTAATAGGAGCAGACAAATGGTCCGATGGAACGCCGGCGCCGAGCATGTAAAGACTCAGCGGCAAACGTTGAGTCCGCTGGGCCAAAAATAGAAATTCAGAAAAGTAGCGGTCCTGATAAGGTGTCCGCACACAACCAATACTCATTACACAAGGAGAGAACACCATGCGTTTCATGATGATCATGTATCCGAAAGACTACGCAACCGCAAGGGCCGGTACGGTGCCCGACTTTAAAGACATGGAGGCAATGGGCAAGTACAACGAGGAACTAGGGAAAGCCGGGGTGCTGCTGGCGCTCGACGGGCTGACCCCGCCGGCGACGATGAGCGCGCGCGTCACCTTCAAAGACGGAAAATCGAAAGTGACCGACGGTCCGTTTACCGAAGCGAAGGAAGTGGTCGGCGGCTACTGGATCATCCAGGTGAAGTCGCGCGAGGAGGCGCTCGAATGGGCCTCGCGCATCCCCGGCAAGGATATCGAAATGGTCGAAGTTCGCCGGATGTTTGATATGACCGACTTCGATCCCGAGACCCAAAAGGAGATCCAAAAGAAGTTCGGCGACGCCGTGGCAGCTGAGATGCGCCTGTAGTTGAAAAATCCGCGGGTGGCCCAGACTTGCCTCCGGTGGGTTTAGCCAGGAACGTTGATGCCAGCAAGTTGTTGCTTCAATGAAAAAACGGTAGGGCCGCCGTTAACGGAAACAACGAGGGCAGTCTCGGCGCCGGTGACCCGAAACTGCCCTTCTAATTGACGATCTCAGCACCCGTTTTTCGCGCCCACCGTCGCCAAACCGGTGGACGGCACTCCGCCTGTCAGCCCGAGGATGCCCGTTCCGATTGTCCCCTTGCTGGCGTTGGCGGGAGCGAATAACACCAAGGCCGAGGCCTCACCCGTGGATGAGCCTACTACGAAGTTCACAAGGATATTGTTGCCGATGACGTAGAACTCCCCTCCGGTGAGCGAGCCGCCGTCGAAGCCCTCAAGCGTTGCCGTGCCGCTGTGCGGCCTGCCGAAGGCGCCATCGTCCGTCAGCACCAGGCAGAAATTTTGGTTGCCGCCCTTGATGGTGCCGGCGATGCCAGCCTTCACCTGAGTTTCGAGCACGGGATAGTTGCCGGTAAAGCTCTGTGCCTTGGCGGCGCTGGGGACTATTGCAAAGGCCAAAAGTGGCAAAGCCATTGCGATGAATGTGCGAATGTTCCTGCTCATTGGTCTTATCTCCGAGTGACAATTTTAAGTTGATACCGCTGCTACCTTTGACTATTGAGTCGCGCAGCGGGTTACCCGCACTTGTCAATTGATTGTCAAACGTTTGCCCGACCCAGCGGTAACCTGGAAGTGACTCTTTGCGAACTCAGAGCGTTGGATGCGCGAGCGCACCTTAACCAGGATGGGGTTCTTTTTCGTCCGATGAAGCATCACTCGACGACCGTCGTCCCTAACGCTGCGCCCTTGCGACGCTCGCGAACCTCGATGACAACCTCCCGGGCTGCGGCGATAACGACCTCCGGACGGTCGATCATTACATGATGGCCGCTGCCCCGGGCGATGATGCGACGGCTCTGCGGAGACAGGCGCTTCAGGCTTTCCTGCAGGCCGTTCCAGATCGGATCGACTGCGATCGATTCGGCGCTCCGGCCTTCCTTCGCGCGATCCGGGTCTCGAGAGACGATCACCAGCGGAATGTCGCCACAGCAACGCGCTTCGGCGGCTTGCGCGGCGGAATGCCAGAACTCATCCCACTCGCCGAGTCCGGCGCGCGCGTACGCCGGACGGCAGGCCTCGGCGCGTGCCAGGTCGCGCCACGCATCGAGTCCCTTCTCCACGTCGCCCGCGCACTCGCCGTGCAGCCGGGCCCATCCGCTGGACTGCTTGATCAGGTCCCACATGTTGTCGCGATGGATCTTTCGCGCGTTGTCCGACGTCCATGCTCCATTCGGCGTCTCGGTTACCTGGTCGGGAACGCTGCTGTCGGAAAACACCATGCCAGCCACCTGCTGCGGATAATCGGAGACGAACTGGCGCGCGTAGAATCCGCCCGCCGATGCGCCCACCAGCACGATCGGGGCGTTCTCACCTGCCGCCTGCAAGAGCGCATGCAGTTGCTGGGCGATGTGCTTCGCGTCGTGCGGGTCGGGCTGGTCGTCGCTCCAGCCGAGACCGGCACGGTCGTAGGTGCAGACGCGCGTGAACTTCGCCACCTCCGGCTGCACCTTCTGCCACGCGATAAAGTACGTTGCCCAGACCGGCTTCCACGATCACCGTGGGAGCGCCGTCGCCCGTACAGTACAGGTGCATGCCGTAACCATTCACCTTGTAGATCCTGCCCGGCGGTGGATAGCGATGCTGCAGGGCGGCGGAGACAGTGAGGTTGTACGCCGCCGAGAGCACGACCGCTCCCGCAAGCACGGCTAAAAGCCGCAGAACTCGACTCATATCACCGCAACTCCTACATGCAATGCAGGGGATAGTACTGCTGTTGCTGAGACGTCTTAGTATGGTATTGGTTAGCTACTTCTGTGGCACCCACGCAATAGAATCGGGGACGGGCCCCGTGCCAAAATTTCTTGGACGACTTGTCGAATTCGGTCCGGCCGTTCGACTATATCGTGAAGGCAGGGCAAACGGCCCGCCCAAAGACTAATAATTAAAGACTTTACAGGAGAAGAAAAAGTCATGCCACAATATCTGGTTTGTAACTACCTCCCCGACAACTTCGATCCGTCCACCGTAACCGAAGCGATGATGGAAGAGATCCACGCGCTCAACCGCGAAATGATAGCTGCCGGCGTGAGGAAGTTCGCCTGCGGTATTTCCCCGGCCGCCAAGGCTAAGACCGTGCGCAAGCAGTCCAACGGCAAGGTGCTCGTCACCGATGGGCCGTACACCGAGACCAAGGAGCACATGGGCGGTTTTTGGATACTGGAAGCCGCCAATATGGAAGAGGCACTCGCGTGGGCGCGCAAGGGTACCGTCTCCTGCGATGCGGTGGGCGAGGTGCGCGAGCTTCTTTTCTTCCCGGCTCCGGAGGAAGCAACGAAATAGTCTCACCTGCCGCGTCTTCGGCTATGAAACTGGTGATAGACGGAACATTCCCCCAATTTTTCGACGAATGGAACTTGGTGAGCGTCCCGTCGGTCCGTTTTTACCCAAGGAGGAAAACAATGCATAAGAAAATTGGCGCAATCGCGACCACGAGTTTCGCACTGCTTGTGGTGCTCGGAACGGTGCACCTCGGTACGTCGAACCAGGCGATGGCGCAGGCCGCCGCGACACTTTCTCCGAAGATTGCGCCGACAAAGATGGCCCCAATCGACCAGTACCTCATGGCCGACCGAGCCGCGGAAATCGCTCTGGCGCGCAGCGCAGCACCGGAGTCCATTGCACACGATGCCGAGGTGCAGGTTCTTGGACGGCATGGTTTCGAAACGGCGGTCAAAGGCACGAACGGTTTCGTGTGTATCGTGGCACGGGGGTGGACATCGGCTGCGGACGCTGACTTTTGGGATCCGAAAGTGCGGGTTCCCATGTGTTTTAACGCGGCAGCCGCGCGTTCCTACCTTGTGCGCCTCGCCAAAGAGACCGAGTGGGGACTGGCCGGGCGTACGCCAGCTCAGATGACCGAGTCCATCAAAGCTGCCATCGCCAAAAAAGAATCGCCGGCGATGGAACCCGGGGCGATGTGCTACATGCTGTCGAAGCAAGGCTACGGTGGCGACAGCAGCCCCCACTGGCCTCCCCATCTCATGTTTTTCTATTCGGACACCGACCTCGCAATCTGGGGAGCGAATCTGCCAGGTTCCCCCGTCGTTGGTATGAGCGACCCCGTGGAGCACCTGACTTCGTTCGTGGTTCAGGTGCAACGCTGGTCAGACGGAACGGAAGGCCGCTAAGCCGGACTGTGCAAAGGGGCGCATAAGGGCTGATACATAAGAGAGGACAATCAAATGAGAAATGTAATCTACGCAGTCAACCTTACCCTCGACGGCTGCTGCGACCATACCAAATTTAATCCCGCTGAAGATTTACTTGAACATTTCACGCGCCTCTTGCGAGACGATGCTGGCCTGCTCGTCTATGGGCGTAAAACCTATCAATTGATGGTTCCTTATTGGCCTGATATCGCAAAAAGCCAGTCTGAGACAAAAGCAGATAAAGAATTTGCTCAGGCATTTGATTCCCTCAACAAGATTGTTTTTTCCCGATCATTGGGCAGCGCTGAAGATAAAAATACGAGAATCGTTCGCTCAAACCTTCGCGACGAAATACTTAAATTGAAACAAGAACCAGGCAAAAATATCTTGGTCGGCGGTGTAGATGTTCCTTCACAACTGATGGAGCTTGGCCTGATTGATGAATATCGTTTTGTCGTTATGCCAATCATTGCTGGCGAAGGGAGACGGTTGTTTGAAGGTATCAAGCTGCCGGAGAAACGCCAATTAAAACTTATTGAGTCAAAGACTTTTAAATCAGGATGCGTTGCGCTCCGTTACTTGAAACAGTGATGCAAACATCTGCCCGAGTGGTCCGGGCCTTTGATTTTGAGGGCATCACCAACACAGTGGGGCCACGTAAAGATCGTTAAAGCCGGGCCGCGCCTGCCTGATCTATTTTGCGACGAAGTACTCACCTCGGTGAAGCGGGGCATCGATGTTTTGAAACCTGAACGGCAGCGACGGGTACTGCCAAAGCCGCGGGCCTGATTGCAGTTGATAGTGCAGGTGTGGTCCGCCTGAGCTTCCCGAGCTCCCCAACCGTCCAATGACCTGGCCCGTGACGAGCCGGTCCCCCACTTTGACAGTGACGGAGCCTGTTTGCATGTGCATCATGACGCTGTACTCTGAGTTACCGTGATCGATGATCACGCTATTTCCCGCGTAGGCCGTAACCGGGTCATGGAGTGGCCTGTAATAATCGTCACCAGGGGGCTTTCCCGGGTGCGGGTTTTCGGGTACGTCATTGCGAGTGTAGACCACGGTTCCACCCGCAGGTGCCAGGATCTCGCGGCCCCAGCCCGCATCCGCCTCATTCTCGTTGGCGTCGCTCAGCTCCCCATCTTTCGCATCCAAGCCGTCGAGATCTATGGCAAAAGCATTCGAAAACTGATGGTGGCCGCCGGTGGTGATCCAGTCCTGCCCGACAATTCCATGACCACGAAAGGGAACGATGAGCGTTGTCTTCTGTTGGTAGTATCGAATCGGGATCGCGAGCATCTGTTCCGCCCGATGGCCCTTCGCATCGGCGACTGTTAACCGGACCGCTGCGGAGTCAATCGCCAATGCTTGGGGATGGCGAAAGTAAAAGAGAATGTCAAATGCCTCGGGCAGCGTAAATTCACTCGTCGGCCACGCGAACGGGTCGTTCGGCTGGATCCGATAGCTTATCTGTTTGATCTTTGCCAGCATTTCAGTCGTCCAATACTGGCTCTCGACGATAGATCCGGCACTCGAGAGTTCCACGCGGGCCGATATCGGAGTGAGCTCACAGTCGGTGGAGCAAATCACCGCGATACTGAACACGAATGATGACGTGTTCAAGTTTTCGGGATCATCTACTTTGTAAACATTTGCCGGGACGACCTGCAGACGAAATTCGGGTTGCTGGGCCCATGTAGGCTGGACTGCCAATAGGCACGCAGGCACAACTAAAAGCAGCAGAGCTCGGCTCATGTCAGCGCACCTCCTAAATGTAATTGCAGGGCATACTACTACTGTTTCTAAGACGTCTTAGTGAGGGATGGGTTAGCTACTTCTGTGGGGCGGACGGCCCAGGTTTTTGATCTTGCGGGCATTACCGAGACAGGGGTGCCCTGTTCCTTCGCGCTTTTTGCGAAGGGGCGGGAGTCGGAAATGCCAGCGCCAGGTGGGTTTGATCGCGTGTTCACAACAAAATCCGATAGCACACGCAGCCTCGCTACCCGCCCGTGCAAAAAGCGCAAGAAGGGGCACCCTCTGCATAGATGGCACATGCGAACATCATCAGAAAGGCGGGCCACCCGCCCATCACCAACAGGGGGGAATGGTGCACGCAAGGTCGTTAAAGGTGGGGGCAGCCGCCCTCAGGATCACGCCACTATGACGAAAGGTGATCAGGATGAGGGATGAAGGACAATCCGCGCCTTATCGCAACCCCTCCACCAAGTACAGTTGGCTCAGTTCGTTGCCGCAGGAATAGGCATAGTATTTGCCATCGGGAGTGAACACCACTTGGTACAAGGCAACCCCCGCGGGGTCGGATGGCCCGATTTTCTTGAACAACTCGCGGCGGCCACTAGCCAGGTCCACGCGCATCACATCCGCCGAATAGCTACTGAGCACCCCAACCAGCACCGAGCGCCCGTCAGGCGATACAGAAAAGATTGTCTCGTCAGGATGAATGCCGGGAACCGGCCGGGGCGCTCCCTGACCGTCCACGGGGTATAGCGCTACCGAATCCGAGAAGCCAAACACGAACTTGCCGTCGGCGGTGGGAACGGATCCGCTCACTGCCTCGGGAGAAATCGGACGTGCAGTGCCCGAGTCGATGGCTTGCACATAGATGCGCGATTTGTGGTCCGGTTCAGTCCCGGTAAATACAACGCTTTTGCCATCCGGAAGAAAGCGGGCGTAGCTCCGGTCGATGGAATCATGGGTGATCTGCTTCGTCTCCCCGGGGCCAAGAGGAATCAGAAAAAGCTGACGTGGAGTGCGCAAGATGAGAGACGACAGCACCCATTTCATGTCGGGTGAGAAATCGTAACCCAGGCCATCGCCAACGCGTTCGGGCGCCGCCCCGTCGCTTGCGCGCACATAAACGTCGTAATCAGGCCCGCTATTTTCTCCTCCCCTCCACATCAGCATTTGCTTTCCGTCGGGTGAGATAGCAAAGACAGCACTCGAATTCTGAATCGTGACATCGTGTTCCTGGTCCTGACCGCGTCCTCGGGCGTAGGTGAAGAATCCAGCGACATTGTGCCCAAGAAGAACGCGCCCATCGCGGGCAATATCGTAGAGGGTTGGAATGCCTGGAATCCGGTCGACCACGCGGGTATGTCCCGAAAGATCGGCGGCCCGGAGCTGAACATCCATGCCCACCACCGCACTGGTGAACCAGACTTCCTTGCCAGAGGGGACCCAATTAATGTCCTCGATGGCCGTCTGCCGTGGGGACAGAGTGCGCTTGCGGCCGGAAGAGTCTACCATCACCACATTGCCCGCGTCGTCTCCGAAGGTGGGATGCTCGGCGAATGTCACCCAATCTCCCTTGGGCGAGACGCGCACGTTGCTTACATAGCCTGTGGTGGGCTCATATAGAACATGGCCAATTGGGTATTCAATGCGAAAGTGTCCCTCCATGTAGTGGGCGACTGCGATCTGGTTGTCTGGCCCCCAATCGGCGTCCTGGACGTCGTTGAGAACGGGACGAGGGGCTGCGCCGCTTAGCGGCGCTCGTGCCAGCATGCCTACTCTGACTTTGGCATACAGATATCGCCGCTGCTGGATCAGGAGCATCTCTCCCGTAGAGGAGATTGATTCGATCTCCGCATCTTTCAGACCGAGGCCTAGAGGGACGTGACTGTCGGGCGCGAGCGAGAAAAGTTCGCTGTTAATCCCGATGCGCGCCGAGCTGTAGATGATAGTTCGCTGGTCGGGAGCGAAGCGGGCTGAAGAGATGTATTCGCGCGCGAACGTGAGCTGACGATAGCTGGGCGGCTCGGGAGGAGGGGTGTTCAGGCGAACGACAAGCAGAGCCACGGCCACAATGAAGACGACGATCACTCCCAGCAGCGAGGGAACTATCCAGGATTTTCGCGATGCTGGTGCAGCGATCGCCGGTTCAGACGTCGCACCCGCTGCGCGGGCCGCGCCGGCCGCGGATGAAGCTGAAGACAAGGCCTCCAGGGCAAAGGCAATGTCTCGCGTGGACTGAAAGCGCGCCGCCGGATCTTTTTCAAGGCAATGGTGAACGATGCGTTCCAGCAGCGGCGGCACATCGCGGCCGGTGGCCGAGAGGTCTGGAGGCTCTTCTTTGAGAATCGAGCTGATGGTATCCGCCGTGGTATCGCCGCGAAATGCGCGCTTGCCGCTGACCATTTCGTAGAGCACAGCGCCGAAACTGAAGATGTCGGAGCGCGCGTCGATGGTGGCTCCCCGGCATTGCTCTGGAGACATGTAACCGAGCGTTCCCAGCAGCACGCCGCGGCCGCTGACGGAATCGAGCGTCGGCTGAGCGGACATGCCGGGCGTGCTCGGCTCTGGCATGGTTAGCTTGGCCAGGCCGAAGTCGAGAATTTTTACATGACCGTCGCGCGTGATGAAGATATTCTCCGGTTTGAGGTCGCGATGGAAAATGCCGTGATCATGAGCGGCGGCAAGTCCGCGAGCGATCTGTAGCGCGTATTCGACCGCTTTGCGTACGGGCAGCGGGCCGCCGCTCAGCCGCGTGCGCAGCGTTTCGCCTTCGAGCAGTTCGGAAACGATGTAGGGGAAATTATCTTGGCTGCCAATATCGAAGACCGCAAGGATGTTCGGGTGGTTGAGGGCGGCTGTAGCTCGCGCCTCCTGCTCGAAACGTCGCAAGCGTTCGGCATCGGGTTCAGAGCCCGAAGGCAGAATTTTGATGGCGACTTCGCGTCCCAGCCGTGGATCGCGGGCGCGGTAGACTTCCCCCATGCCCCCGGCCCCGAGGGCGGCTACGATTTCGTAAGGACCGAGTTTTGAGCCGGGAGAGAGAGACATTCCGCGCAATTATAGACGGATTGCTGATAAGGCGCGGCGAAGGATCTCCTGCTCCACAGCACTGTGCATCGTGAGATTCCTCGTCCCGCTGATGAAAACGCGGACTTCGGAATGACGCCGTGTATGAACCCAGAAAGTTGGAAACTGAACCACTACCAGGAATTGAAAATTAAAAATAGTTCGCCTCGGCTGTCGATTTTCCCTGTGCGCGACGACTATAGGATGAACGATCCGGCGCGCAAGGCTGTGCTGTCGGCGCCCACCGAGGGGAGAAGAACGAGAGAAGAACAATGAAATACATCTGCTTGGGATACATCGAGCCAGGAAAATTCGAAGGGATGACGGAGGACGAGCGACACGCAACCTTCGACGATTGCTTTGAGCACAACGACCACCTCCGCGCCAACGGACATCTTGTCGCCGAAGTACCTCTTCAGCCTCCGGAGGCCGCGTTGACCCTGTACTGGAAAAACGGCAAAGTCACCACGACCGACGGCCCTTATGCGGAAACCAAGGAACAGCTTGGTGGCATTCAAATCCTTGAGGCGCGAGACCTCAATCATGCCGTTCAGCTTGTCTCACAGCAACCAGGCTTTAAGCATGGACTCGGCCCGATTGAAATACGGCCGGTTGCGGATATAAGCGAAATAACAAAGCAGAGTGAGCAGCGGCGACGGCGAAAGGAGACCTCGCGATGAGGGCGCCCCCGACGGAAAGCGCGAGGGAAACAATGATCAATATCATGCCCCGGGTGCTAGGCTTCATTGAAACCTTCGAAACCTTGAAACTTTGAAGCCTTCTTCAATCAGCGCTCGCCGCCACCGAGTGCCAGCAGCGTTCCAGTAAGCCGCCGTTACTCTCCAACCCCCTGCCATTTGTACATACATTCCCCGCAGCTCTTCCCCCAAAACGCTAAAATGGGCCCTAGCCCATGAGCCCACCCTAACATCCCTGGCTAGTTAGACTTGGGACATGTTGTCCGTACATCTCGATGCGTACATAATAGGATGCACAAATGTTCCAGTTGGAACACATCTCACATATGTTCCGGTTGGACCACAACGCAAAACCGCCCCAATGTTCCCACCGGAACACTAGAGCGGTTTTTCATTGCCAGGTCTGAGTGCACTGGTCACTGACCACAGGCCACTGACCACTGGCCACTGTTCTTAAGCCTGCCCGGTCAGCACCTTGTCGTGGACCACCGCGGTCTCCTGCGTGGGCCGAATCGCCTTGGACGCAGGCTTCGAGTCCTTCGTCTCAGTCTCCATGAAGACCTTCGCGGCCAGCGACTCCGCCACCACTGGCAGCGAGACCCGCAGCGCCTCTTCAATCGTCTTCACGTAGTGAATGCTGAGGTTCTCGACCTGCTCCGGTGTGAGGTCCTCTTCAACATTCATTTTGTTTTCCGCCGGCAGAATGATTGTGGTGACCCCGGCGCGTTTGGCGGCAAGAACTTTTTCTTTAATGCCGCCGACCGGCAGCACGTTGCCGCTGAGTGTGATCTCACCCGTCATCGCGGTGAGCGGACGGATGCGATGCCCCGAGAGCAACGAGACCAGCGAAGTCGCCATGGTCACGCCCGCCGAAGGACCATCCTTTGGAATCGCGCCCGCCGGAACGTGCATGTGAATGTCATGATCAGCGAAAAAGTCTTCGGCAATATTGAGCTGTGAAGCGTTCGAACGCACCCAGGTCAAGGCGGCCTGCATGGATTCCTGCATGACCTGCCCGATCTGTCCCGTCATGGTGAACCCGCCTTTGCCTTTCATGGCATTGGCTTCGACGAAGAGCACGTCGCCGCCTGATGGAGTCCACGCCAGGCCGACAGCCACGCCGGGACGCTCGGTGCGCTCTTCGATCTCACCTTCAACGCGGATCTTGATTCCGCCAAGAAATTCCTGGATGATCGCTTCTGTGACCACAAGCTTCTCGGTCTTGCCTTCGGCCAGTCGCCGCGCCTGCTTGCGGCAGATGGTCCCAATGGTGCGCTCGAGGCTGCGGACGCCTGCTTCGCGCGTGTAGTGACGAATCACATAACGCAAAGCTTCGTCAGGAAATTCAATCTGCTCAGCGGTGATGCCGTTCTCCTCCACCTGACGCGGGACCAGATAACGCCGAGCGATGTGCAGCTTTTCTTCCTCACTGTAACCCTGAAGCTCGATGATCTCCATGCGGTCGCGCAGTGGCTCGGCGATTGGGTCGAGCATGTTCGCAGTGGTGATGAAAAGAACTTTCGACAAGTCGAAGGTAACGTCGAGATAGTTGTCGCGGAAGCTCGAGTTCTGCTCGGGATCGAGCGCTTCGAGCAATGCGGAAGCGGGATCGCCGCGGAAGTCGCGTCCGACCTTGTCGATTTCGTCGAGCATGAAAACTGGATCTTTGGTTTCGGCGCGGCGAATGCCCTGGATGATTTGACCCGGCAACGCGCCGATGTAAGTGCGGCGATGGCCGCGGATTTCGGCCTCGTCGTGCACTCCGCCAAGAGACAGGCGGACAAACTTGCGGCCGAGAGCGCGCGCGATCGACTTGCCAAGCGAAGTCTTGCCGACACCCGGAGGTCCAACGAAGCACAAGATTGGGCCTTTCATATTCGGCTTCAAGCGCCTGACGGAAAGGTAATCGAGAATGCGATCTTTTACTTTTTCGAGGTCGTAGTGATCGGTATCCAAAATTTCTTTGGCTTTGATGATCTCGATTTCCTGGCCGGAAGTTTTGTTCCAGGGCAGCACGGCAAGCCACTCGACGTAATTGCGCGTGAGCGAGTAGTCGGCGGCCATGGGAGACATGCGCGAGAGGCGTCCCAATTCCTTGAGCGCTTCTTTCTTTACCTCGTCGGGCATACCGGCGTCGTCGATCTTCTTTTTCAGGTCTTCGACGTCGCGCTGGCCTTCATCCTGCTCGCCGAGTTCTTTTTGAATCGCTTTCATCTGCTCGCGCAGATAGTATTCGCGCTGGGTTTGCTGGACGCGATCCTGCACTTCGCTCTGGATCTTGTTGCGCAGTTGCTGCACTTCAAGCTCCTTGGCGAGATGCTGGTTGATCTTTTCGAGGCGCACGCGGATGTCGAGGGTCTCGAGCGTGTCCTGCTTGTCGGGCGTGGAAAGCGAGGGTAAAGATGAAGCGATGAAATCCACAAGGCGGCCCGGTTCGTCGATATTGAGGGCCACCGTGGAAAGCTCGTCGGAAAGTGTGGGCGAACCGGCGACGATCTGCTGGAACAAAGTCAGCACGTTGCGCTGGAGGGCTTCGATTTCGGAACTGTCCGGTGGTATAGCTTCAGGAATAGTCGACACCTTCGCACGCATGAAAGGAGCTAATTGCGTAAACTCGCCGAGACGCACTCGCTCCAGACCTTCGGCAAACACGAAGAGGCTCTGGTTGGGCATCTTGACGACTTTGTGGACGATGGCGGAAGTGCCGACGGCATAAAGATCGCTGGCCTGGGGGCTATCGACGCGGGCTTCGCGCTGGGCGACGACGACGATGGTCTTGTCTTCGCCGAGCGAATTGATTAATTGGACGGAACTCTCGCGGCCCACGGTAAGGGGCAGGACGGCGTGCGGGAAGAGGACGGTATCGCGCACAGGAAGCACGGGCAAAGCCCGTACATCGTTTGTTTCCCGAGGTTTAGGAGGCTGTTCGGAAAGCGGTTGCTGGCTCATTGGTTCACCCTGAGTGTAAGTCACTCAACTTTAGATGATACTCCTCGGGAAAGGTTTCAAGGCTCCCCGAAGTCCCCGCAGAGTGGATTCTATTCCTGTCGGGGATGGTTCGCACTGTATCAAAGGTGCAGCAGCTAACGCGGGGGAGGCTCCGGCCCATTTCCGGAAAGGAGCCCCCGGTTACATCTGAGCTGCCGTTCTGCTCGATGTCGCTCGACTTTTAACAAGGGCATTCCTGGATAAGTTCCTGTTTGCCGACAATCCGCGAACTAGCTTGTTTTGCAGAGATCGCGGAGTTGCCCGGTACTGATTCGGCTCCGAATGTGTCGAGCTTAATCAGTGTGGCTGAAAGGCGGGAATCACACTGTCAAGGATACTTTTAGCAAAGCCTTTGTCAAGCGGAGCGTGTCCCTGCAGCCATCGGAAGAACAGGGGTCCAGTAAGCACGTCGATCAGCAGCTCTGGATCCGTTGTCGACTTCAGTTCGCAGGACGCAACAGCCTCTTCGATGATTCTGCGTTGGATCTGACGTCTGTGCGTGACATATCTCTCCAAGAACGCCTGCCGGAGTCGCTTATCCTCGTGGATACCGGTAAAGACGCGAGCCATGACCGCACCCTCTTCTGATACCAGGAAGTCAGCCGCACGCAGGACGTAGCGGCGAAGCCGCGTCAAGCCGGAACCAGTCTCAGGAATCGCAAGAACAGGTTTCATGCGTTCAAAGCAGGCGTCAAACAGGATTTCTTCCTTCGACCTCCACCAGCGGTATAGCGTGGCACTGCTCACGCCGGCTGCCTGTGCTATCTCGTGTGAGCCGACGGCGTTGAAACCTTTGTCTCTCAGCAGCTTGTAAGCGGCTTCCAGGATTTCCTTCCGGGCGTGCTGACTCCGTGGCCGACCGCGGGGTCTTGGTGCGATCTTGGTTTTAGGTCCTTTCATCACCACTGTTTCCATTTACGAAAATACCTGTTTCGTTTTATTTTGGCAAGCATCTATTGCAGTGTAGAAACGAAACTGGCAGTTTCCTATTTTGTGGTCCCTTTACGGGCCGGTGAAACGGTCAGCGTGGCAAAACTCAATGGAAGAAAGGAACCCATCATGAAACGGCTCGACAGTAAGGTTGCGATAGTGACAGGCGCTTCAAAAGGAATCGGAGCAGGTATTGCAAAGGCTTTCGCCGCGGAAGGTGCCGCGGTGATCGTGAATTACGCGCGCGATCAAGCGGGCGCGGAGCGGGTGGTGCGCGAGATCACCGGCAAAGGCGGGCGGGCCGTCGCCGTGCAAGGCGACGTGGCGCAGAGGTCCGACGCGCAACGCCTCGTCGCGGAGGCGAAAAAAGCCTTCGGGCGCCTTGATGTGCTCGTGAACAACGCGGGCGTCTTCTCGTTTGCGCCATTCGAGCAGTTCAGCGAGCAGGAATTTCACCGGCAGTTCAACACGAACGTGCTCGGCACGTTCCTCATGATTGAAGCCGCTTTGCCGGTCTTCGGGGCGGAAGGCGGCAGCATAATCAACATCGCATCGACGGCCAGTGTCGCTGCCTACCCGACCCTTTCGATCTACGTGGCGTCAAAGAGCGCTGTCAATGGCTTGACGCGCGTGCTCTCAAAAGAGTTCGGCCCCAGAAAAATCCGCGTTAACGC